>Ga0189289_10029_pt1 | contig 227451 bp, 195 predicted proteins | sample UW106minimetaG_FD_130313 | JGI IMG/M metagenome (GOLD analysis project Ga0189289, IMG submission 130313) | Marine microbial communities from the Costa Rica Dome - UW106 mini metaG | ecosystem: Environmental > Aquatic > Marine > Oceanic > Photic zone | place: Costa Rica: the Eastern Pacific... | reverse complement strand
AGGCGTATCGACTAAGCTGATTTGGCTTTTTCGTGACTGAGGCATAACAGTCGACTCAATAAAATGGACACGTATCAATTGTAGTTCAGGGAGGAAAATTAACCATTTTTAAAATGGGTGTCTTCATAAAAGATTTTAGAAAGTTTAGTATCCGGCAAGTGCGTTGTCGCGAGCCAATATCGGTGAGCTTGTACTTTTGAATTAATGAAATATCTGAGACGATATAAAATTTGGAGCGGGAAACGAGATTCGAACTCGCGACCCCAACCTTGGCAAGGTTGTGCTCTACCACTGAGCTATTCCCGCATAATGATGTTGTGCTTTGCACGTACTTCATGGTCACTGCTCAGTTCCTGAGCTATTACAAAATACATCCTGTATTTTGCCTGCTAGGCCAGCCTTTGGCTGTTCTAAATTGTTCCAGACAATTTAGTCCCGCATAATGATGCGGTGCTTTCTGAATTTGTCACTTTCAAATTTGGAGCGGGAAACGAGATTCGAACTCGCGACCCCAACCTTGGCAAGGTTGTGCTCTACCACTGAGCTATTCCCGCGTCAATTTATGATTTATGACAAAATCACCCGCTGTCATCGACAGCGGGTGCGCATTTTACAAAAACTGGCTGGGGACGCAAGGGTTAATTTGCATTTATATGAAATTGATTTGCTTAAGTGCTCAGTTTATCGACGTTGCGTTGAAGAAAAGCACAATTCGGGCATCCATTTAATCAGATGGTAAAGATATGTTGGCGGTAATACACCAGCTCCGCAATGGATTCACGAATGTCATCTAACGCTAAATGAACGCCTTTTTTACTAAAGCCATCTAACACTTCTGGCTTCCAGCGTTTGACCAATTCTTTCAACGTGCTCACATCAATATTTCGATAGTGAAAATATTCTTCCAGTTCTGGCATGTACTTCACCATAAAACGGCGATCTTGCCCTATGGTGTTACCGCATAAAGGAGAAGCCCCTTTAGGGACGTACTTTTCAAGAAAACGAATAGTTTCGGCCACAGCGGTTTGTTCATCTATTGTGCTTTTGCGACAACGCTCGGTCAATCCTGACTTACCATGGGTGTCTATACACCATTGGTTCATGTTGTTCAGCACCTCATCGGATTGATGAATGGCCAGTACTGGGCCTTCTGCCAAGATATTTAAGTTGGCGTCTGTGACAATAGTCGCAATCTCGAGCACCACATCTACTTCAGGATGCAATCCCGTCATTTCCATATCAATCCAAACAAGGTTTTGTGCATCCACCGCCATGGTTTCTCCTAAAATCGCGCTAAATTAAGTTGTTGAACGGAATTGCTATAATTCCGACCGAGCTAACGTTACCATAATACTAGATATTAGAAGCAAATGCAGACATTCACCTGTGGCGAAAAAACCAAAACTTACCCATAAACAACGTCGTCAAGTTTCACATAATCGTACTAAGCGATTAGCTGAACCGGCAAGCACTCCTAGCGAAGACCAACTGGCAGACCAACAATCTGGTCGTGTCATTGGCCGTTTCGGTAAACACGCAGATGTAGAAGATCAAGAAGGCAATATTCACCGCTGTCATATTCGCCGCACTGTTCTTAGCGTGGTATGTGGCGATGATGTTTTATTTCGCCCAGGCAAAGATGGCACCGAGAGCATCAGTGGCGTTATCGAAATAGTACAAGACCGTAAATCTGTGCTCACACGCCCTGATTTTTACGATGGGGTAAAACCGGTAGCGGCGAACATAGATCAAATCATTATCGTCAGTTCGGTTATTCCTGCATTATCGCTAAACATTATCGATCGTTATTTGGTGGCCTCAGAAGATGTAGGCATTGAACCTGTTATTTTGCTTAATAAGGTTGAATTACTCAGCGATGAAGAACGAATTGAGGTTGAAGCACAGCTCAAAATTTACAGCGATATTGGTTACCGTATAGTGTACACAAGCTGTAAAAAACACACAGGTATTAGCGATTTAGCCCTGTGTTTAAAAGACAAGGTCAGCGTATTTGTAGGTCAGTCTGGGGTGGGTAAATCTAGTCTAATCAATGAGTTGCTGCCTGATGCCAAAGAGATTACCAATGAAGTATCAGATAATTCAGGCTTAGGCCAACACACCACGACAACGGCTAAGTTACTGCATTTCCCCCAAGGCGGGGATTTGATTGACTCGCCTGGTGTCCGCGAGTTTGCCCTGTGGCATATGCCCATGGAACGTTTAACCTGGGGCTTTAAAGAATTTAGAGATTACATTGGTGGCTGCAAGTTTCGTGACTGCACGCATGCAGACGACCCTGGCTGCATCATTCGCCAAGCGGCTGAAAAAGGTGAAATCAGTATGTTGCGTTACGAAAGCTACCATAAGATTTTGTCTAATTTAGACGAACAGCGCCCTGCACACAGTAAAGTGTAGGGTTAGCAAGGTCCCAAGGGTGAGAAATTGCATTTGCATCGATACACACTGTCAATATTTCTCACCATTATTAACTAGCATATAGCTAGTCGTGCTTATCATCATTCCCACTCAATAAAATATTACTGTACAATCGCTGGCGGTAAAAACTTTTCGTTTTAGGATTCTCATTTTGTTCGACTCGATAAAAATTGCATTTCAATACATTACACCTAAGCATTTGATTTCTAGGATAGTTGGCAAGCTTGCGGCAGCAGAGGCCGGTGGCTTAACCACCGCATTGATAAAATTATTTATCAAGCAATATAAGGTCAACATGGCTGAAGCAGAGCGGGAAAACCCTGCTGATTACGCGTCATTTAATGAATTTTTCACCCGCCCATTAAAAGATGACGCTCGAATTATTTGCCCTAATGAGCAAGACTTAGCCATGCCTGTTGATGGCGCGATGAGCCAGTCAGGTGACATTAAACACGACAGTATTTTTCAAGCGAAAGGCCATGACTACAGTTTAACGACCTTGCTAGGCGGTAAGCCTGAGTTAGCGGCGCCATTCAAAAATGGTAAATTCGCCACTGTATATTTAGCTCCTAAAGATTATCACCGTATTCACATGCCTATGGATGGCCAATTAACTGACATGGTGTATGTACCTGGTGATTTATTTTCAGTAAATCCATTGACCGCTAGACGCGTCCCCGGATTGTTCGCCCGTAACGAGCGTGTTGTGGCAATATTTAATACCCCCAAAGGTAAGATGGCCATGGTATTGGTTGGTGCAACGATTGTGGCTAGCATTGAGACGGTTTGGGCGGGCACAGTCTCACCACCAGTAGGCAAAAATGTGGTGCACTGGCAGTACCCAAGTGAAGGTGAAGAAGCCGTTTTCCTTAAAAAAGGTGATGAATTAGGCCGCTTTAAATTAGGTTCAACCATAGTGGCTTGTTTTGAGCCTGACATGGTTGAGTTAGCAGATTATAGCGCTGGAGATGACACTCGCCTCGGTGATGTTTTCGCTACTTTGACCCAATAGTTGTGGATCCAGTTAAAAAGAGCCTGTGGTCTCTACACCTCACCGTTATTTTGCTGGGGGCGACAGCACTTTTCTCAAAAGTGATCCCCCTTTCAGCGACTGATATCACCTTCGGCCGCTCAATTGTTGCCTGCTTAGCTTTATTTACATTAGTGAAAATGAATGGCGGCAAATTCACTCTTGCGCGCAAAAAAGATTACTTTATTGGCACCGGCTTAGGGCTGTTAATGGCTGCGCATTGGGTAAGTTATTTCGCAGCTATGCAATACTCTAGTGTGTCTGTTGGCATGATCGCACTTTTCACTTTCCCTGTTATCACCGTATTAATCGAACCTTTTTTCGAAGGCATCCGCTTGGTCTGGCAAGATATTTTAAGCGCACTTGTAGTACTCATTGGCATTTTTCTGATTGTCCCTGAAGTCTCTCTACAAAATGACGTTACTTTAGGTATTTTAGTGGGTGTCACCTCAGCAGTGCTTTACGCGTTTCGCAACGTCTGCCACAGAAAATATTTTTCTCACTATAGCGGCTCGCTAGCTATGGCATACCAAACCCTAGTGATATTTTTCTGTTTAAGCTTTTTCATTAGCCCAGATTTGTTCACTGCCAGCGGAAAAACCTACGTATACCTAGCCTTGCTTGGCACGTTTTTCACCGCGGTACCTCATGCACTGATTGCCACGAGCTTGCAACACTTAAGGGCAAAAACCTTTTCGCTCGTCGCCTGTATGCAGCCTTTGTATGGCGTTATTCTGGCGATAATCGTACTCGACGAACAACCAAACTGGCAAACGTATGTAGGTGGATTATTGGTGATATCAGCCGCTTTGTACGAAACTGTTAACACTCAAAAACTACACAAGAAATAGGCCTAGCTCATGCTTGTTTTTGCTCATCGCGGTGCCAGTGCTGACGCACCAGAAAACACCTTACTCGCCGTTAAAGCAGCTCTAACGCAAGGCTGTGATGGTATTGAAATTGATGTGCACCAACACGGTGACAAGCTAGTGGTTATTCACGACCACTGGCTTCACCGCACCACCAACGGCACCGGTCAGCTCAAAGACCACAGTTTCGAAGCACTACAACAGCTTAATGCAGGATCAGATGAACGCATCCCTACTCTGTGGCAAGTCATGGAATGCATTGCTGGCAGATGTTTACTCAACATTGAAATCAAGGGTGTGTCGGATGTGCAGCTAGTGCTGGACAACATTGAAAAAGCCATTCACGAGCTGAATTTCACCTTGGATCATTTCATTGTTTCTTCTTTCGATCATCACCTACTTCGTAGTATTAAAGCACATAATCCAGATTTAAAAATAGGCGCATTAACTGCAAGTAAGCCCATAGAATACGCCGCGTTTGCTCAGGCATTAAATGTCTATTCGGTCAATGCTGATATAAGTTTCGTAGACGAGGCGTTCGTACTTGATGCCAAGCAAAGAGGCCTAAAATTCTTTGTTTACACGGTTGACCAACCTGCCGACCTAGCAACCTTAGCCAGTTGGCAAGTCGATGGTGTATTTAGCAACGGCCCTGGCAAAGCCAAAGCATTTTTAGCAAAGTAACAGTATCGGCGGTATTACTTCATTCAAGCGCCTTGTTTAAGCCCTTGTAAACTCTCGCTGAGTGATTAATTATTGATTGGAATTGGTATTAACTAAGACGGATTTTAAAAAGACAGCGGCAACATTAGTCTGCTTTCAAGCCGGCTGGAACGCTTGCACTACAGTAGATGCAGTGCACTTTTCGAATTGGCCAGGGGGTATATTAGTCGGTCGAGCAGCTGTTTTCTGACTCACAGCTATGACAACTTTGGCACAGTTTTAAGTTTACGATATGCGCCCCTATTATCAATAAGGCCCCAGTAGCAATCGTAAATGGCTCGTAAGTTTCACCAAACATGTCTTTGTTCCAGTAAATAATCCCGCCTAACATCAAGCTGTACAGAGGGTAAATCTGGCGGTGATAACGATAGAAACCAGACAATAGCGCCCAGAATCCTACAATCATCGACAAAGACAAAATAGTTCTTTCAAACCAGTCTTGGGCAAAGAAGCTTGCGCCAACTAAAGGCAATAAAGGGATCAGAATGGGCAAAGCAAGACAATGCACAGCACATAAACTGGAGGCCCATATGCCTAGTCTATCTAATAGTGATTTATCTTCTGTTACTTGCATTGCTGGTTAATCCTCTAAAATTCGGACGTTATAATATAACATAAATGGGAGTATGCCAAACTTTTTCAAGCCAATTTTCAATAAATATTTATATAGGCTGGGGTAAATTATTACTGCTGACCTTCACTTAATTAAAAATGAATAAATCATCACAAAAATACTCACTAGGGCGTTGCCTACTTTTCGAATACCGCCCGTAACATATAATTACGAGGGGTTAATTGTGCTGAGCAAAAAATGCCAACTTCAACCTGATAGCCTTGTTCTTGCATAAACAGAGCTCGGTCAAGCACTAGCCACAACTCCATTGCGCGGCGAAAGCAACTGCGCACCGCCTCTAAGCGGGCGAGTAACGCTCGGCGCTGTTTGCCGATAGCTAAATACTGAGTAACCTGTTCGTCTGTGGCACTGAACAGCTGATTTTTTTGCTCTGCGGCCCAGTGACAAAAGGCTTCAAACCCTTGGTTCAGCTGGCTCTTTTTCACAGATGGAAGGGGAATGTAATTATCGGCGTTTAGTGTCTCTCGTAACCATGTGTCAAAACCAAGCCGATAAGTTAGCTCAAGCTCGCGTAAGTCTTGCTCTCTTGCGCCAGCAGTCGCGACTTGTTTAACCGCGAGTTTTAAATCGTCTTTGTCTATCTCAAGCCCATGTTGAATCAAGTTAGCTTGGCAGAATTGGGAAAGCCCAAGGTAGTAAGCATCTCGGGTCAGGTGGTAACAACAGGGTGAAATAACCACGTGGGGCGTTTTAACCTCACCTGCAGCTCGCAACAAAGCGGTATGTAAATCTCCGCATGCGTGTAAGGCCATTGCGCAGTTTTTGCCTGTTAAATGGGTAGCACTTTGAGCACCAAGCGCATCATCGCACACAAAATCTTGTTGCACATTCGCCTTTTGGGCAAGCGTGCTGCCTTTATCGCACAAAGCCTGTTGCCATTCTAAACTGAGTACACTGGAGGCCGTTTTAAGCGCGACCAAGCGACCTAGATGCCCCATACCGGCGCACCATTCAAGATAGTTTTCAGCCTGTTGCGCAGGCCCAAGGGCGGCAAAAAAAGCACTAATTTGCTGCCATTTTCGCCCGCCAATACCATGACTAAAATGCACCGGAACGGAGGAAAATTCAGCGCTATCTTTGTTTTCGCTAGGTGTTAAACAATCAAGCGTAAAATCATCAAGCTGAGTCAGTGCCTCTATCTGGGACACAAATGGTAAAAATTGGCCAATTCGCGCTTGGCTATCCTCAGATAAAAGGTCAGTCACGGATTGGGAATCTAGCCAATTACACAGTTCAGGGTAGTCTTCACGCCATGGCAAATCAGCTTGATTAAAAGTCGCAAATTGCCACAAGGCTTTGTGTTCAGATAACAAATGGGTTAACTGTTCAAACCTGCGGGCATAATTGAAATCGTCTCGGGCGATATTTGACATGTATTTGTATGGCTTGTTGAGTTAAAAGAAACCTTAGAAAGGGAAATTACGTATAGCGCAAAACGCCTCATTCTCCCACGAATTACCAATGGATCGAAATATTTTCCACGCAATTGGCAGCCCGCAACTGGGTTAAATTCCTTACACCGCACAGTGTTGAATTTTATGTCTTGGCTATAACTCTTTTACGTTTTGTAATAATGTTGTGGGCAAGTGTCATATGGAATGAACCTGATGAAAATAACAAAAAGAGCCTTTATTAAAGCCAGCGCTGCAGCGGTAGCCACCCTCCCCCTTTCTCAATCGGTATTTGCAGCAAATAGTTCTGCCTCGTTAGTCACAGATAAAGCAGCGACATTATCCGATATCACGGCATCTAGCCAACCTATTACAGTCAATGAACGCAAAGCGCGCATCAAAAAAGCGCAATCATTAATGGCGAAATCCAATGTGGCAGCGATGATTTTAGAGCCCGGCGCCGCAATGGACTACTTTACAGGGATTCAGTGGTGGCGTAGCGAACGTTTAACCGCTGTGGTAATCCCCAGAGAAGGCGACATTGCAGTGCTTTGCCCTTTTTTTGAAGAACCCAGTATTCGTGAATCCCTTAAGGTTGGCGACGATGTACGCGTTTGGCAGGAGCATGAAAGCCCATTTGCGTTAGTTCAGCAAATTTTGAACGATCGTAATGTAACAAAGGGGCGCTTGGCCTTCGAACATTCAGTTCGTTATTTCGTGCTCGACGGTGTTATGAGCCTAATGCATCAGATGCAACACACTTCTGCTGATCCGATTACCCAAGGTTGTCGCATGTTTAAAAGCGACCACGAAATCGCCCTTATGCATAAAGCAAATGAAATCACCCTTAGGGCATACCAATACGTGCACGCCAACCTTGCGCTCGGGATGAGCCAACAAGACGTCAACCAACTAATGAGTAGCGCTCAGGCCCAGTTGGGTGGCAGCGGTATTTGGACTATGGCCTTGTTCAACGAAGCCAGTGCCTATCCTCACGGCAGCAAACAGGCTCAAACCATTAACAATGGCTCTGTTGTTTTAATGGATTGTGGCTGTGCGGTGCATGGTTATCAGTCTGATATCAGCCGCACATTTGTATTTGGTGAGCCAAGTAAAAAACAGCAAAAAATTTGGCAAACAGTACGCAAGGGCCAGCAAGTTGCTTTCGAAAAAGCCCAAATTGGCGTACCCGCCGGTGCAGTCGATGACGCGGTGCGTGCTTATTATCAAAGCCAAAGGTTAGGCCCCGAATACCAATTACCAGGGCTTTCCCATCGCACTGGTCACGGCATCGGTATGGAAGGTCATGAACCTGTTAACTTCGTGCATCAAGAACAAACGCTACTGCAGGCGGGCATGTGCTTTTCTGATGAACCAGGTATTTATATACCTGGGGAGTTTGGGGTACGTTTAGAAGACTGCATTTACATGACCGACAAAGGCCCTCGCTGGTTCACCACACCGCCTGATAGCCTAGAATCTCCGATTGGCGCTCTAGCCGTGCTTTAAACACCCTTTTATTAAAATAAGAATCAAATTAATGAAAATCAGCATTATCAAAAACACACTATCTAATGCAATCGGCAAACCCCTTGGTATGCTCACATTACTGGCTATGTCAGGGAACACATGGGCAGATACCAGCGAAGTATTTAACGATTTACTCAATAGCCACTGGCAAGAAGCACAAAAAGAAAAAATATTCTTTCGCACCGATCCAGATGCGTGGAAACCCAAAGGAAAATTAGCAGATTTCAGCCCACAGGGGTTCGAGCGCCGTGAAGCATTTAATCAGCAGATGCTTGAACAATTAGCGCAAATTGACGTTAAACAACTGAGTACAGACGAACAAGTTAGTTACCGCTTATTCAAATATGAGCGTGAAACCGAAGCCAAAAGCTATGAGTTTCAAGATCGTTATTTCCCTATAAACTTTTTAAGCGGCTGGCACACTTACTTTGCACAGGCCCCTGCCAACATGGCATTTCTTACCCCGCAAGATTATGATCAATACTTGATAAGCCTTGAAGACTACCCGCGCTTTAATCAAGAAAATATTGATTTACTCGCCCAAGGGGTCAAAACGGGCTTTGTGCAGCACTGTGAAACCTTCAAAAACTATCAGCAAACCATCACGGCTCACATCGTTAAAGACCCCAAAGACAGTGCATTGTACGAACCATTTACCCGTTTTCCGGCTCAATTTACTGAAAAGCAAAAACAACGCTATCTCAGCAAAGGCGCCGAGCTTATCAAAAACGCGGTTGTGCCTGCCTATGCGCATTTCAACGATTATTTTGTAAATGACTATATGCACCACTGCCGCCAAGAGCCGGGTATTTCTAGCGTCAAAGGGGGGGCTGACTACTATGCTTACACCGCTAACTATTACACCACTACGGACTTAACCCCGAAGCAAATTCACCAACTCGGCTTGGACGAAGTAGAACGTATTAGCAAAGAAATGAACGAGATTATTCAGCAGGTGGGCTTTAAGGGCAGCTATGCGGAGTTTTTGCAGTTTTTAGCCACAGATCCGCGCTTTTACGCCCAAGACCATCAGGATGTAATGGAAAAAACCGCATTTATCACCCAAAAAATGTACGGTAAATTACCTAGCTTTTTCGCCACCTTGCCTCGCAATACGTTTACCATTAAAGGCTCTGCGTCACGTGGCGCGTTTTATATGCCGCCACCAGATAACCGCACGCCCGGCACATACTTTTTAACCTCTGATCCTGCCCAGCAACCACTATACAATTTAGAAGCCCTTAGCCTGCATGAGGCCGTCCCTGGGCATCATCTACAAAACGCCATTGCCATGGAGTTAGAGGTACCTGAATTTCGCCGCACCCTTAACCACTCTGCATTTTCAGAAGGCTGGGGCTTGTACTCTGAGCGTTTAGGCAAAGAAGCCGGTTTTTATCAAGACCCTTATTCTGACTTTGGTCGACTGGGTTACGAAATGTGGCGTGCAGTGCGTTTAGTCGTAGACACGGGCATTCATGCCTTCGGCTGGAGCCGCCAACAAGCGATTGATTATTTGGGTTCACGCACGGCACTAACTGAAAAAGCCACCGCAGATCAAATTGATCGCTATATTTCTTGGCCAGGCCAAGCGCTGTCTTACAAAATTGGCGAGCTTAAAATACGTGAACTTCGCAGCAAAGCCCAAACCAGCTTGAAAGAAAAGTTCGACATACGTCAATTCCATGATGTGATTATCGGCCAAGGCTCGTTACCTATGGCCGTTCTTGAAGACAGTGTCAATCAATGGATTGAAACACAGTTAAAACACGATGAATAACAGCTAGATACGGTTTGTTACGTTTTATTGAGTATTGCCTAATAAAAATATAACAAAAGCGCGACTCACCGACTTGAGTGGATCGCGCAATACTCTACACTAAGCCCTAATCGCATTAGCGTAAAAAACTTCATAGAAAGTAATAAAAATATAATCAAAACAACACCTAACCCAGGGGACAGAGCAAATGGAAAGACGCGACTTTATAAAGCTAAGTAGTGCCGGAATGGGCACGCTTATGCTACCGATATCCGGAGTGGCAATATCAGCCGATCAACTTCTCGATAAACCCATGGATGTAACGTACAAAAAGAAGCTTGCTGATATCGCATTAAACGCCGCAAAAGCAAAAGGGGCCACTTATGCTGATGCGCGCATTGGCCGTTACTTGAACCAATTTGTGACGACCCGTGAAACCCGCGTTGACAGCATAACCAATACTGAATCTGCGGGTATTGGCGTGCGTGTCATTGCTAATGGGACATGGGGGTTTGCGTCAACTTCAAACATGACACCTGACAGCGTAGCCAAAGCTGCAGAACAAGCTGTCGCTGTCGCTATGGCAAATTCAAAGTTTCAAACTACACCTGTGCAACTCGCTCCTGTGAAAGGGGTTGGTGAAGTCAGCTGGCAAACACCTATCAAAAAGAATGCCATGGAAGTCCCCATTCAGGAAAAGGTCGATTTATTATTGTCAGTAAACGATGCCGCAATGCAAAACGGCGCGAGCTTTATCAGTTCACGTTTATTCCTAGTGAATGAGCAAAAGTATTTTGCCTCCACTGATGGCTCATACATCGATCAAGATATTCATCGCCTATGGGCTCCCTTTACCGCCACAGCTGTAGGGGAAGACGGCTTCAAACAGCGCTCTGCTTTAGGCAACCCAGTGGGTATGGGATACGAATATTTAGACGGTTTAGAAAAAGACAAAGTGCGCGTTCAAGGGGCAAACGTTGGCTACCATAACTCCTACGATATGGTAGAAGATGCCGCGGCGGCTGGTAAACAACTGCAAGCAAAATTAAAAGCAAAATCAGTAGAGCCTGGCAAATATGACCTCGTGTTAGACCCAGCTCACCTAATGCTGACCATACACGAATCCGTTGGACACCCACTTGAGCTAGACCGCGTATTGGGGTACGAAGCAAACTACGCTGGTACTAGTTTTGCCACGTTAGACAAATGGAAAAGCGGTGATTTCCAATATGGGTCAGACATAGTCAATCTATATGCAGATAAAAATCAAGCCAACACCTTAGGCAATGTGGGATACGATGACGAGGGTGTTAAAACCAAAGAATGGGACTTGATCAAAGACGGTATTTTGGTGAACTACCAAGCAACCCGAGACCAAGTACATATGCTTGGGCAAAAAGAATCTCATGGTTGCAGTTATGCACAGAGCTGGCGCGATGTGCAATTCCAGCGTATGTCGAATGTGTCACTTCGTCCAAATGAAAAAGACTTATCTGCTGATGATGTGATTAAAGATGTTGAAAAAGGCATTTATATTGCTGGTCGCGGCTCTTACTCTATCGACCAACAACGTTATAACTTCCAATTTGGTGGGCAGTTATTTTATGAAATTAAAGACGGTAAAATTGTCGATCAAATTGAAGATGTAGCATACCAATCTAACACCCAGGAATTTTGGAATAGCTGTAGTCAGTTAGCAGGTAAATCAGATTACAGAGTGGGCGGTTCGTTCTTTGATGGTAAAGGCCAGCCTTCACAAGTGAGCGCGGTTTCTCATGGTTGCCCAACCACGAGATTCGACAACATTAACGTTATTAACACAGCGCGCAACGTTTAAGCAGCTCACTAAGAAGGAAAAATATAATGACCATAATTACCGAACAACACGCCAAAGAGCTGCTGAGCAAAGTCCTTACATTCTCAAAAGCCGATGAATGCGAATGCAATTTAGAAAGCAAAGTGGGTGGCAATATTCGCTATGCCCGCAACACTGTGTCAACCTCAGGACAAGAAAGCGACCTTATGCTTATCGTGCAATCTACCTTTGGTAAGCGCACAGGCACCGCCACCATTAATGAGTTTGACGATGCTTCCCTTGAAAAAGTAGTGCGCCGCTCGGAAGAACTAGCCAAGCTCGCCCCAGAAAATGAAGAGTTTATGCCTGTATTTGGCAAACAAAAATACAGCAAAGCAAATACGTATTTTGAATCTACTGCCAATGTGACCCCAGAGGATCGCGCTCAAGCGGCCTTTGATAGTATTGAGCCATCTAAAAAGAACAAGCTCATTGCAGCGGGCTTTTTAGAAGACGCCGTAGAGATGAGCGCGATTATGAACAGCAAAGGTTTGTTCGCGTATAACACAGCTACCCAGGTGGATTTTTCGGTCACTATTCGTACCGAAGATGGTAAAGGCTCGGGCTGGGCCTCGGGTGACTACAGTGACGTAAAGCTGCTCGATACCGCTAAGTTGTCCTCTATTGCCATTCAAAAATCGAAAGGCTCAGCAGATGCAAAAGAAATGGAGCCAGGTAAGTATACGGTTATCCTCGAGCCTGCTGCCAGTGTTGGCCTTATTCAAAATATGATGCGTGCGTTTGATCAACGTTCTGCGGACGAAGGGCGAAGTTTTTTAAGCAATAAAGTCCCCAAAGGCGAAAACGGTCCGAAAAACAAATTGGGCCAAAAGATGTTTGACGAACGTGTCCATATTTATTCTGATCCTCAGCATGCAATTGCCCCTAGCGCGCCCTTTGCTGGCAATGGTTATCCGTTGAGTAAAATCGATTGGGTAAAAGACGGTACGATTAAAAACATGCCCAACTCACCTTACTGGGCAAAACATACCAAAAGTGACTATATACCAGCCAATCGTAATTTCATTATGAGCGGTGGTGATCAGTCTCTTGAAGATATGATCAAGAACACTCGCCGGGGCGTGCTGGTCACCCGCTTGTGGTACATACGTGGCCTTGACCCGCAAACCTTGCTGTATACAGGTTTGACCCGCGACGGCACCTTTTACATTGAAAACGGCAAGATCAAATACCCGATCAAGAACTTCCGTTTCAATGAAAGCCCGATCATTATGCTCAATAATATTGAGGCGCTGGGTGAACCACAGCGGATTGAAGGCTGCATGATACCGCCTATGAAAATTCGTGACTTTACGTTCAGCAGCTTGTCTGACGCAGTATAAGTCGCTTTGTCTCAGGCTCGTACGAGCCTGAGGCCATTTTCATCATTTTAAACGTGTGCCAAACCATGAGTATGCTCCGCCGAAAATTTATTAAAAACGCATGTATAGCATTCGCTGCACAGGCGTTTTTTCGTGGTGCCAATTCATGGGCCCAGAGCAGTGATTACGATTTCTATTTTACTCGATTAAGCTACGAGTCCGGTGATTGGGAAGTCGACGAACGGATGCCTGCCAACGTGCTCAACTCGTTAATTGAATACACCAGCCTGAGGGTGGATATAAAAGAACGCATTATTCCCCTGTCAGATCCCGCCATGTTAAACGCACCTTTTTGTTATATGGCTGGGCACAGATTGGTGCAATTTAGCGATGCCGAGGCGCAGAACTTTAAGCAATACGTTGAAAATGGTGGCTTTGTTTTTGTAGATGATTGTAACCACGATATTGACGGAATGTTTGCCAAAACCTTTGAAGCACAAATGCGCAGCCTATTTGGGGAAGATGCCTTACAAAAGATCCCTAACGATCATCCAATATACAGTGCTTTTTTTACCTTTGATGGGCCACCGCGTACTTCTATTGAACTTAATGGCTGGGGTGATGACTTGGTCCACAACTACCTGAAAGCCATCATAGTTAACGGCAAAATTGCGGTGCTATACAGCAATAAAGACTTAGGTTGCGAATGGGATTATGATTTTCGTAACAAGCGCTGGCTCAAAGAAGACAACACAAAATTCGCGGTGAATATCGTACTTTATGCCATGACCGCCTGAGCCCATATAAACAAGAACACTATGCTAATCGAGCACCAAGAATAGTCGGCCAACCAATAAGAATTAAGGTAGTAACCTCATGAGTACCACGAACAGTTTGCCCAGTGAACCACAGAGCCCGGCCCTTTGTGAGCAAGATATTTTACAGCTACTTTCCAAGCTGGCCGATGTTACTGATGAACTTGGCCGAGTGATAGTTGGCCAGCGCAGCGTCGTGCAGCAATTGTTAGTCGCGATGTTAGCTGGTGGCCATTGTTTACTAGAAGGCGCACCAGGATTGGCCAAAACCTTAATGGTCAGCTCATTAGCCAAAACCCTAGAGCTGGATTACAAGCGTATTCAATTTACACCGGATTTAATGCCAAGCGACATTATAGGCACAGAAATACTGGAAACAGACCACGACAGTGGCGAACGCTTTTTTAAATTCAAACAAGGTCCCGTTTTCACTCATATTTTATTAGCAGATGAAATAAACCGTACTCCACCAAAAACCCAAGCAGCACTATTAGAAGCCATGCAAGAGCGGACCATCAGCTATGCGGGCAATATTCACCCTTTACCAAAACCCTTTTTTGTTTTGGCTACTCAGAATCCCGTTGAGCAATCAGGCACCTATGCCCTGCCTGAAGCACAACTCGACCGCTTCTTAATGTTTGTGCGCGTGGGTTATCCAAGTGCAGAAGAAGAAATAGAGATCCTAGCCCGTACTACTGGTACCCAAAGCGTTACGTTAAAAGAAGTACTGCACACCGAAGAAATACTGACATTGCAAAGCTTAGTGCGCCAAGTGGAGATCTCATCAGAGCTACTGCAATACATCAGTCAACTCGTGCGCGATACTCGCCCAGATATTAGCGAGAACCAAAGCGTGAAAGAGTTTGTCCGTTGGGGCGCAGGGCCGCGCGCAGGCCAAGCACTAGTATTATGCGCCAAAGCCAATGCCCTGTTAAATCAACGCTTTGCTGTGACCTTAGAGGATATCCGTAGTGTGGCTCATGGCGTACTGCGTCATCGAATATTACTTAACTTTCAAGCTCAGGCGCAAAACATGGATACAGATGGCGTAATTGACCACCTGATTAACCATACGCCTCTGCCTGAAAGCCCCTTGGCTTCAAACGCGTCTTCACGTAGCGCGGGCTAAACATGCAGCAATGGATTGACCCGCTCACGCTTTCTCGTGTTAAAGACATGCCCTTAGTCGCCAAAACGGTCGCCGAAGGTGTGCTACACGGTCAGCATACCAGTGTGCAAAAAGGCTCGGGAGTTGAGTTTAGCCAATATCGTAGCTACGAGCCTGGGGATGAGCTAGGCAAAGTCGACTGGAAACTCTTTGCTCGCTCAGACAAATATTTTGTCCGTGAAGCTGAGCGAGAAAGCGATACGCAAATTTGGCTGGTGCTGGATACCAGCCTATCTATGTTGCAACAATCAGCCACCAGCAAAGCGCAAGACGGCTGGCATAAACTAGATTACGCCCGTTATTTTTTAGCGACTATCGCTTACATTGCCCAGCAGCAAGGTGACGCTGTAGGCGTTATCGGTTTATCTGATGAGCGAATTGATTTTCTGCCTTGTGGAACCGGTCAGCAGCACTGGCACAAACTCATGCTGACGCTGAGTCAACTTACTGTGGGTAAACAATTTCCAAATAAGGCAACCCTAACGCAATCATTGGGAAATATTCACCCCCAAGGTTTGATATTTGTGCTCAGTGATTTTATCCAACACGAAACCGAGATAGTAGACTTCATGCAGCCATTAAATTACGGCCAGAATGAAGTCGTAGCCATGCAGTTAGTTTGCGATGATGAGGTTAACTTTCCCTATAAAGGCGCGATAAGAGTCGAAAATCCAGAAACTAAAGAGCAACGTCTAGTTTCAAGTTCAGAAGTTAAAGCGCAATATTTAGCGGCATATGAGCAGCATCAAGCCACGTTGAAAAGCCGCTTGGAGCAGCAAAACATTGCGCTTTTTAGGGCCAATATTGATGAACCTTTAGATAAAAGCGTGCACGCCTACTTGACGTCCCGCTCGGAGAGAAAATAACCATGGGGGCAATGTTTAGCGCGCTAAACAATATTGTGCTTTCTCCTTTATGGTTGTTGGGTATGCTCGCTGTCATTATTCCTTTAGCCATCCATTTTTTTAGTAAAAGTAAAGCACCGCTCATTTCATTTGCCCAATACGCACTTATCCCCGCAAAGCAAAGTAGTGTGCCTAACGCGCTGCGCCTAAGTCAGTGGCTGCTGCTGTTGTTACGTATGATGATAATCGTGCTTCTTAGCTTGGCGCTGGCTCAGTGTATGAAGCAGCCCACCGATAATAGTCAAACACGGTATTTTTTAGTCAGCCAAGATTGGCTACACCATGCCAACGAATATGAAAAACAAAGCTTGCTAGAAACCTACAATCCATCCCAAGATGCAACTTCAAGCCGGTTGGTTATTCTTGGCGCTAATGCGAGCAAGAATCTGAACAATAGCCTGAGCCATAGTCCGAGCAAGAATCTGAGCAATGAGCAGCCAGAAGCGCTGAGTGAGTACGCTATTAATGGCAACAACAAATTAACACTCGATAGGTTGACGCAAATCACTGCAGCCAACGAAAAAACTGGACTAAACGCTCAAATCAATACAGCACGCCCACTGCCCCAAACAACAATATGGCAGCAAGTAGCTGATTTTATAGCCACTCACCCAACAGTATCCCCTAGCCAAATACAGATTTTTACTAGCAATGGATTTTCTCAGTTCAATAACGACAAAATAAACCTTCCTGACACCCTAACTTGGCACATTAGCAGTGCAGAAAGTTCATCTCTAATGGGAGAAAAGTCGAAGATATTGGTGCTAACATCGGCGAAGAACCATGCGCAAACACAATATTTAACGGCCGCTTTTGACGCACTCGATCGCGAGTTGAACCGTGAACTATCAGTGGATCATCTACCCGCTTCGTCACCAATGTCACTTGAGCAACTCAAGCCATACGACTGGGTATTTTATCTTGCTGATGAAAAGCTCAGTACACAGCAAGCGCAAACTCTGGCTCAAGTATCAGAGCAAGCATCAGAGAAGACATCATCTCAGGCAGCAGAGCAGGTATCTGCTCAGGTTTCGGCCCAGAAAAGAATACTCAACCAATATGTACAACAAGGCGGCAATTTATTTGTCACCGCGAATCAGCAGGTTGTCAGCACCGGCAAACACTCAGTATTCATCAAACAAGGCGGCCTACGCTATAACGAAATAAGCATTCGCAAGATAGGCGCACTTGCTAAAGTTGCCGAGAAGATAACCAGCAGCAAAGATGAAGCGCCCACCAGCACGCACTATCAGGTCATCTGGCAAACAAGCGATCAGCAACCTTTATTAACAAGAACAACCCCCACCGAAGCTACCGAGACTCATGTTGCTGAGCACGGGCGTATCACGGGTCAAATTCTAGAATTTCACAGCAGATTTGAACCTAGCTGGACAAATTGGGTATCTCAGTTGGACTTTCCATATACCCTAGATGCACTCATGAACGAGTCCCGATATCAGCAAACGTACGAAGCAAGGGCGACTGTGCATGCAGCGCAAATAGCGCGCGGGGCACCAACAAAATCAGCCAAAGCCAATAGTAATAATCAGGCACAGCAGCAAGGTGAGAACGAGCCTGTACAAAGCCTAGTCTCGTCACTTAACCCTCAGCGCGATGATCAAACCCATTATTGGTTACTCACCCTGCTCGTTTGCGCGTTCTGTCTTGAGCGCATTGCCAGCGAATATTCCGCTAGAACCAAAGGCGCAGGGGCATCTTAATGGCGAACGATTTTCAGGGTCATACACCACCAACCCCAAATGCCGAACAGGTACGGCAAATAAACGCCCTGCAGCAGGTAGTTCGCACCAGTAAAAGGCGCAAGCTTATGCAACACATGCTGCACTGCTTACCCGTTTTGCTGCTGTTTATGCTGCTATTAGCCGCTGGCCTTTATCTTGTCGATAGCACTGCATTTATTTTTCAGCCCTTAATAATTAGCACACTCTTCATTATGGGCTTGGCGCTATGTTTACTCGCGGGATTTTATCGCCCTTCATATACAGCGATTACCCCGCATAATGTCGCCAAGGATCTTAATCGGCGGTTCCCATCACTAGAGGAAAGCTGTCAACTTGTGCTAGTAAAAGATCAGCACACCCTGAGCGTATTACAACGCCTACAGTACCAGCGCAGTGCAAAGGCACTGAATAGACTACTAGAAGATAAAAATACGCCGCTCGCTCCCCGCTTTGGGTTAAAAACACCCTTAGCGCTTAATCTCGTTACGGTCCTGCTTTGCCTCTTTGCGGCAATTTTCATATGCAATATTGCTCACAAGCCGCTAGGCGACGAGGTTGCTATTAGCAGCGCTCAGGAGACAGCCGATAACTTAGCCAGCGATGTGTTGTCGAAAATCACTGATGCGCGTGTCGCCGTTACTCCACCTGACTACGCCACTGGCTTTAATGGCTTTAAGCGTAATCAAACTCAGGCACTTGATATGCAGGTGCTTGCAGGCAGCAAAGTGCAATGGCAATTGGTGTTTTCCAATGTACCACAGGGGCAAAATCAGCCTTATTCAATCCAAATCAACAATACCCAATTACCTTTAGAACGCACGCCAGATGGTGAACATACTGCCAGCACAGTGGTTAAGCGTGCTGCGGTGTATCAGGTATTAGATCATCAACGGCGGGTACTTGCTGTGCATAGCATCAAGGTTATCCCTGATGAATCACCGCAAATCAGCTTTATTGCCCCCCAAGCGACCATCACGGAAATAAAAAGCCAAAATGAGAACAGTAAACCCACTATTTCTACCCAAGCAGTGATCAGCGACGACTTTGCATTAAGTAAAGTGGAAATATTAGCGTCAGTCGCCAAAGGGTCCGGGGAGTCGGTTAAATTTCGCGACAGTGTTTTTGCGTTTGATACCATCAACACCGTTGATGGACAGCAGGTGTATAGCAAAGAGTGGGACCTATCCGCTTTAGGCATGGAGCCAGGAGATGAGCTGTATTTTAGTGTTAAGGCTTGGGACAACCGGGAAAATCAGCCCCAATTAACACAATCTTCAACAAAAATTATCCGCTGGCTCGCTGAAGACATAGACACGGTTTTCAGTGAGGGCACCGTCATTGACAACATGCCAGCATATTTTAAAAGTCAGCGACAGATCATCATCGACACCAAAGCACTCATTGCACAACGCTCGTCATTCACCGAGCACGAGTTTAACCATACCTCCCAAGAACTAGGCGTGGCTCAAGCTGATTTAAAACATAAATACGGACAGTTTGTTGGAGATGAGGTCAGTGGTATCACCCGTACAATGGAAGATGGCGCAAGTCAGCAGCAAAATAATGAACAAAGTAATGAACGTGGTGCTGAAGAGGCGCACGAAGAACACAGCGAGCATGAAGAGCCGGCCGAAGGTAGCCACGACGCACATCAACATGAAGGCGAGCATGGCTTAACTGAGGATAAATCAGGTTATCAAAGCGTTATTGAGCAATTTGGTCATGCCCACGGTGAAACTGATGTGGCCATTTTTAAAGCCCCAGGTGGCATAGAGCAAAACCCAAGAGTAATGATGAAGCGTGCGATCGCCTACATGTGGCAGGCTGAAGGCCAGTTGCGTTTAAATCGTCCACGAGACGCCCTGCCCTTTGAAGAACAAGCACTGATATGGTTAAACCGCGCTAAAAAAGCCCAGCGGATTTATGTAAAACGCTTAGGGTTTGAGCCACCGCCTGTTAGCGAGCAACGCCGGTACCAAGGTGAGTTAACAGATATCAATACTGAAGCTCAACACACGCCAAACGTCATAAACGATACAGACGTGCGCACTCTCACAAAAGCGATTGCGCTTTTAAATGCGCCCCTACGCGCAAATGCCCCATTTAACGAACAAGAGAAGGAGCTGCTATCACAAACCGAAGTACTGCTAAATAGTCTGCTAGATGAAACGCCTGAGGTCATTGAAGCTTTGGCATCTTTGGCGCAAATTCAGCGCAGTAATCGGCGTACCCCTAATCAATGTTCTTCATGTTTGCCGCGTTTAACTGGGCAACTTTGGCGATTACTTCCGTCGCCGCGATACCAAGTGCAACAACCTGCAAAGCTCTATAACGATACTCAGCCTGCTATCAAACAATTTGCTGAATTTAAGCAGCAACAGGAGGCGCAATGAATTGGCAGTTAGCCCATATAGGGCCATACACCGTTAACACGCCTGCCGGCATGCCATTAGTTTTATGTATGCTTCTAGGCGCTATACTGCTGCTCGCATGGGTATTTAGCAGCCAATTCATGCTCAAAAAAACACTAAAAGCCACTAATGAGAAGTCGCTGTTTAAAGGTGCTCGAGCCACTTTATTGCTCAGTATAAATACGTTGGCGTTTATCTTTTTACTTGGAGTCCTGCTTGATATTACAAGCACTAGCACCCAAACAATACGCGCTGTTTTAGTCACTAAGGGCACCACGCCTGAATTGCTGGATACGCTAAAAAACCAAGCACCGCCAAACGTTAATATAGATGCCAACGCCTCTTGGTTTACTATGCTAAGTGACCTACCCGTTGAGCACGCCAAATATTTACCCTCTTCATCTTTATTGCCTCAAACGATTGGCGATTTAAACGAGCTAATCGTGGTCGGAGACGGTCTAAGCTCAGCCCAATGGCAATCATTATTTTCCGCAGCTAAAAACTGGGGTTCTGCTAGCCAAAGTAAAATTGCCATCACCTTTGTGCCTAGTAATAAAGCGCTGGGCATAGAGGAGATAACTTGGCAAAAACAGCTAACCATTGGCGATTCTTTATCCATTCACGGGACGCTTCAAGGTGCAGGTGAACAAGGACAAGACGCCGCTGAGTCCTATTTATTGCAACTAATCTCTCCAAGCGGAGACGTAGAGCAGACACAGACGATTAAAGACGGCCAATCGTTTACATTAGAGGCACACCCCAAAGTAGCTGGGCAATGGCACTATCAACTGCGATTACGAGATAAACACACCCAAGCCTTGATGGCAGAAAACGAAATTGCCCTATCGATTAGTCAAAAAAGCTTACCCAACATGGCACCCATCGACGTGTCTAACCAGTTACCGTTGAACACCCCAAGTATTGCTATTTGGCAATCATCCCCTTCGTTTGAAACTAAGCATATAAAACAGTGGGCCAGTGAGACAGGTAGCCCAGTCACAGTCGTCAGCCAAATAAGCCAAGATGCTTATCAGCGCCAGTACGTTAACCAGCCGAAACCCGATACAGGCACAGCGAATCAAAACGGCGATCCGTTCTATCAATCCAGCGCATTGGACAATATTGACCTGCTCCTTATCGATGGTCGCGGCTTAATTAGGTTATCTTCATCGCAGCGTGCGCGCTTACGCCAAGCTGTTGCCAATGGTCTTGGGCTGCTAGTACTGGCTGATGGCGCTTTAGTCGCTAATCAGAACGCTGCATTAACTGAAGCTTTGCACCTGCCGCTATTACGTGAGGATAAACAAGCAATAGATGCGTTTTCCATCATCTACCGTAACGCGTCAGCACCAAGCAGCACTGATGCCACCTTAGCCACAAGTGCAATCCGATTTGATGGTAACAAAGGCGACACGCTATTAGCCGCCCCCAACGGCCGCCCATTAGTGAAACGTCACCTCCTTGAGCTAGGGCGCGTCGCGGTTACTCTATTACCTCGCACCTATGAATGGAAATTAAATCAAACAAACGGAGCCTATGAGCAATTGTGGCACTACTTAGTGCAACAAGTAGCCCGAAACACCCAAGATGATTTCTGGTTAAAAGAACAAAATAACCAGCTGACTTTTACCAACAAGCAAAGCCAGGCCTGCCTGCGTACCAGCAAGCTTAGGCAAGGCGCTCATGGGGTAATAGAATACATTGATGAGCAATCAGGCGAGATAGCGCAACAACCTCTGATGTTAAACCAACGCCCTGAGCAACCTAACATTTGGTGTGCACATTACTGGCCCCCCTCACCGGGTTGGCTGCGCTTGTCATTGAAAGATGAACAAGGGAATGTGAATGTTCAAAAAGGCTCATCAGTAAACACGTCACAAGCCCCCCTGCTAACGCCTGAGCAATATCGCTATGTGTACCCTACAACAGGTTGGCTTGCACAGCAGCAAGCGTTTAAGCATAACGCCAGTAAATCAGTGGCCGCACTGTCAAGCGCGCGCCACGTTGACTCATCTCAAGTACCGATTAACAAAGGACTGTTTTTTGGCTGCTTAGTATTTCTGTTGAGCCTATTGTGGATCGTACGTCGTTTGCTTTGAGGCCAAAACAAACGACGACGTGATGAATGAAAGTACTCGCTGAATAGCGTTGCCAAACTAGCGAGATTTACAAAACAAAGTAGGTCTTGATCCCTTCTAAAATACTGGCGGTCGCTACAGACGCTAGTATAAGTCCCATCACGCGGCTAACAATATTCGCCCCACCGTTACCAATTATTTTATGGATCGGAGCCGCAGCTAACAGCAATATCAAGGTAATGCCGAGCACAGATAACATAATACCCGTTGTAGTCGCTTGCTCTACCAAGGTATAGCGGTCGTTTTCGGTGAGCATCACCGCCGCTAGCATTGCACCTGGGCTAGCGATAGAGGGCACCGCTAGAGGAAAAATAGCGGTCTCGGTTACTGATTTGGCCATACGCAATTCGCTTCGGGCTTTTCCTTCACCAAATATCATCGTCAAGGCGAATAGGAAAAGTACTATGCCACCCGCAATTTCAAAAGCCGACAACGGGATCCCCATAGCTGATAACACGTATTCACCAGCAATAGTAAAGAACAGCAAAATACCGGCTGCTGCAATAATCGCTTTATACGCTATGTGGCGTTTAGCTTTAGCATCAAAACCGGATGTAGTGGCAATAAAAACCGGCACACTACCAATGGGGTCGATAACGGCAAAGAAAAAAATGAAGATGGGTATTAATTCGCTCATATGGCTCCTACAAAAGAAAGTCATGGAATCAGGGTCAAATATTAACCCAATAATTTAGGGAAATGTTACACAAATAGACGGCGAAAAATATGCTCCTCATAGATCCTACTACCGCCTCAAGATACCACAGTCATGGCAAGTTTAGCGAAGAATAAGTGTGAGATAATGTATCTAGCTTCGGCGAAATAACACCAATCAGCTATAAAATGAGGAGAACATCCGGAGCGCTAAACGCTAAGAAAAAATAAATTCAGCAAAGCGAATGTTACGCTTTACAGTTATTAACTTGATAATGCTTAACCTAGACAAATATCCGTCGTGGCATAGCGTTCACTGACACAAAGGAGCAAAACGAGCGGACAATGCTTTTGTCAGTGCATTTGGCGATAAGCCAATTTCAAGGCCGCGTTTCCCTGCACTCACATAGATTGTGGCAAGCTCGTTGGCAGAGTCGTCAATCATCGTTTTCAATCGCTTCTTCTGCCCTAGAGGGCTCACCCCACCAAGCACGTAACCGGTAACCCGTTCAACTTCGGCTTTATCCGCCATTTGAGCTTTTTTGGCTCCTGCGGCTCTAGCCAGAAATTTCATATTAAGCATTTTTTCAACGGGCAAAATTGCTACGCATAAGGTTTGAGAATCTAACTTAACCACTAAGGTTTTATATACCAAGTTAGGGGCTAAATTGAGTTTTTCTGCGGCTTCTAAACCAAAGGATTCCGCATTGGCGTCATGCTCGTACTGCAATACTTCATGCGCTATTTTTTGCTTAAGCAGTAAATTAATCGCTGGGGTCATAGTGACACTGTCCTTGTCAATTAACGTTCAACCTAAGAAGCTTGCCTAGTCAGTTTATGTTGCGCTAACAAAGGCAACTCTCCTCCCAGACCGGCGGCATGTTGAACAATTTTCTGTTTTGCTTTGGGCAGATGATTCATGGTGCTAAGGCCAATATCTCGGGCTAACTTTTGTACGGGGTTTGCCCCATCAAACAGGCGTTTGAATGATTCCATGGTGGCGATCATCTTCACCGTCTCTGTTTTACGCCAGCGCTCATACGCACGTAAACTTTTAGTCAAACCGATATCTTTACCTTGCTCAGCAATTTTGATCACCTGTTCGGCTAAAGCGACTGCGTCCATGATCCCTAGGTTAGCACCCTGCCCTGCGAGGGGGTGAATGGTATGCGCAGCATCGCCAACCAAGGCAACTCTATCTGTCACCCACTGGCGTGCGTAACGCATTTTTAAAGGAAAACTTTTACGTTCACTGACTAATTCACATCTGCCTAAACGCATATCAAAAGCAGCCATGAGTGATTTTTCGAATTCGTCTTCGTTAAGGGCTAACAAAGCTGCAGCCTCGGGCTCTTGTTGAGACCAAACGATAGAACAATGATGTTCATCCCACAGAGGCAAAAAGGCTAAAGGCCCTTTTGGGGTAAAGACCTGTCGAGCAGTGTTGTCGTGAGGCATTTCAGTTTTAATCGTGGCCACGATGGAGTGATGTTCGTAATCCCAAAACGTAAGGGGTAAATTCGCTTTTTGGCGCACCATAGAGTTTGCGCCATCAGCGCCCACCACTAACCTAGCGGTAAGCATAGTTTCATCATTCAAGGTCAAGAAACTCTCTTGCTGACCAAACACCATGTTACTTACTTTATTAGGTGCTAACAGCGTAATGCGTTCGCTTTGTTCGGCTTTTTTCCATAAGGCTCGGACCAGATTTTGGTTTTCAACCACATGACCAAGATACGCCTGCCCCACTTCCTCATGAGAAAATCCAATGTGCGCAAAACTATCTTGATCCCACACTGCCATTTTTTCATAAGCACATAAGCGGTTATGCGCTAACAAAGGCCAAACACCTAGGTTTTGCATCACAGTCTGAGTAGCAAGCGTAAAAGTACTGACTCTGAGCTCTGGCCTATCACCAAGTGCTTGGCCACCTTCTTGGGCGTCAATAACAGCGACATTTAGCTCACCAGTGGCCAATGTTAACGCCACGGTTAAACCCACTATGCCGCCACCGACGATAACCACATCATAACTTTGCATTTTTTGCTGTCCTACTTGAGTAAGCGATACACAAAAACGGCTATTGAATAAACGATTCGGCCATTAACGCTTCAATCTGTGAAATTTCTTTGGGCACGTCACCTGTAAGTATCTCATGCCCCGAGTCTGTGATAAGCACATTATCTTCGATACGGATCCCGATCCCTCGCCAGCACGGGGCAACTGGCGCGTCACCTGCCACATAAATACCGGGCTCTACGGTTAGTACCATTCCCGGCATCAATGGCCTGTCACCACCGGCTGCTTTGTAATGACCTACGTCATGCACATCAAGCCCGAGCCAGTGACTCAAACCGTGCATGAAAAACGCTCGATAATGTTGCCCTGCTATATTTTCTTCTAGGGTGCCGGTCAATAAACCTAACTCGATCAACCCTGCAGTTATGCATTCAATCGCGGCTTGGGTGGCCTCACCGATAGTCTTCCCTGGTTTGATACGCGCCAGTGCAGCGTTTTGAGCATCAAGCACTAATTGATACAACTGACGCTGCTGCGGTGAAAACTGCCCTGTAACAGGGAAAGTGCGAGTGATATCAGCAGCATATCCGTGTAACTCACAGCCTGCGTCTATCAATACGAGCTGGCCTTCTTTTAGTTCAGCATTATTTTCAGTGTAATGCAGAATACATGCGTTTTCTCCACTGCCCACTATGGTGCTATACGCTGGGTGCTTTGCTCCGTGCATAGCAAATTCATGGTGCAGTTCTGCCTCTAATTGGTATTCAAATCGACCAGCTTGGGCAAACGCCATTGCGCGCATATGGGCTTTTGCACTGATATGCCCAGCTTGGCGCATTATGTTTTGCTCGTATGGGGATTTCACTAAACGCATTTCGTCGAGCAGCAAACGGCTGTCAACAATACTTGAAGGGGCTGATTGGCTCTGTTTTGGCGCACTACGCAGTTGCTCAATGCAATCAAGCACCCGCTCTTCACAGTCTTGATTGTGCCCTAGCGCAAAATACAACTGCTCATGACCATTCATTAATTCAACTAATCGCTCATCGAGTTCTTCGTTATCAAACACAATATCAAAGCCGAAGGTACGCTTGGCCTCCCGAGGGCCAATGCGCTTGCCTTGCCACATTTCGATGTTAGGGTCCTTGTCTAAACAAAAAAGGACAGACAGTCCCTTGGGGTACTCAGGTGAGTTTGTGAGTACCAAACAGGCATCAGGCTCAGGGAAGCCGCTCAGATATTCAAAATAACTATCTTGGCGAAACGGAAATTCAGTATCACGGCTGCGAGTCACTAACGCACTACTTGGCACCACACAAATACTATTGGGTTGCATTTGCGCCAATAAGCGCTGACGTCGTTGTGCAAATTCATTTTTATCAAACGCTATCATAAAAATACGTGAGCCTAATGTACCGTTTTAGGTTGGCTTTGCTGCTCTTCTGGTGACTTACCTAATTCGTTAAAACACAACATAGCGCTAACACGCACGTACTCAACGACTTCAAAAAGTGCTTGTTCAAACTCTTCACCTTCGGCCATTTCTTCATCCATACGCGCGATTTCAGCAAAGTCTTCTAGTGCTTCTTTCACGTCTGGTGAGCATTTGGTTAAATCATCTTGGAACAAGCCGAAGCCGAGCATAAAGCCTTGCACCCACTCTAGTAAAGCTTGACCACGCTCATTAATAGGTGCTGCGTCATCGGGTAAACACAGTACCAAGGAAAAGTCGCTTTCAACCAATTGTTGACAGGTTTGGTTGTACAAATTGACTAATTGCTCTTGCACTTCTTTTGCTAGCGGCTCACCTTGGTTAACAAAATCGGCAATGGCTTCAACCCAGTCTTGGGCTTCTAATGGCATTCCACCACCTAACATGCCGCATAGCACACCTTGAATTTCTGCGGCGCTGGCCAAGATATTATTGCGCTGTAGCGCTGCGGTAATCAGTTCGTATTTTTGTTCTTCAGTATTCAAAGCGTTATCCCATCTGGTTAATAGCTCAATTCTAACATCATGCTTAAATTAGGTCATGCAAAGCACAAGAGTAATTCATAACTAACATGAAAATGAAATTGGACAAGCGCCCCCCGTCCCATACTATAATGGCGCCGAAATCGAGGTTATTAGTGCTTTTGCAGTAAAAACCAGCGGTTTTCGTTTAAAACATGCTCGACAATGAGTATGTGCAAGGTCTCCTGGAATGTTTGCCAGTTCAGTAATGTCCCTGGCCGATGCTTTTTACCTAGGAAGTTGATTCCATCGCTATTGTGCAAGCTCGGCTCGTATCGAGACGCCTACGGCGATGATGATACTTCCGCCCTGAACTTTCGGTTCACGGGCGAACACCGAACAGCGGCATTTTGGGAGACACCCTCCATATCATGTGTAATGAAATGTTTATTTTTATTACCTAATGCATTTTGACTTCAAGGATGAAAAAATATGCACTTCATTGCGGTTAACATCATTGCGGTTAACATCATTGCGGTTAACATCATTACGTTCAACCTCATTACGTTTAAACTCAATTACGTTTAATTTCAATTACGTTTATAAGTGGCTTTCATGAATCAAGAAACAATAATACGCCAACGAGGTGCCGTTATCGTTGATGCTTTGAATGGCGTAGTGAAATGGAAATACGACGATTTTAATCGTGCGCTTTTGGCAGAATTTTCAGTGGACAAGGCTGATCACGTCAATGCCATTGTGAAAGAACACTATGAGGTGGAATGGCACGCTAAAAATATCAAGCAAGCACCTGATTTGATGAAACACTTAGCAGGGAAATATGCTGTTTTAAGCAAAAAGCAGAGACTATATTATCCTGCAAATGATCCTCACCCGGATGTTATGTTGGCGTGGTGGCCTTGGGGACACGGGGCAACCGTATCCGTGCGCCTATTTATGGTTAGTCAAGAGCCATTTGTTTCATCAAAGCCGCTTCTGAAACGAATTTTCCCGTTTCTAAAATGAAAAATAAGCGCATTTTGTTACTTATTTAGGACAGCTAAGACAATTCTCGGTTAGAATAACGCCAAAATAAGTCTAACTCTCGGAATTAACCTATATGGCAGTTATTAACTTTGGTTCTATTAATGTGGACCATGTTTATCAGGTAGATCACTTTGTGCAGCCTGGTGAAACCCTAGCCTCAACAAATTATCAGTGTTTACTTGGCGGAAAAGGTGCGAATCAATCTATCGCCCTTGCGAAAGCTGGCGCTGATGTACGTCATGTGGGGCGTATCAACGAGTCCGATGCGAACTTCAAGCAAGTCATGATTAAGCACAATATCAACTGTAAGTATGTGGCATGCACTGAAAGCCCATCGGGCCATGCCATTATTCAAGTCACTCCCACCGGCGAAAACGCAATTGTACTGTTCGGCGGCGCAAATCATGAAATATCACCTAAAGATGTGATGGCGGCGCTTGATGGCGCAAAATCGAGCGACTGGGTGTTAACTCAAAATGAAACCAGTTCTATCGATGAAGTCCTCAAGCAAGCAAAAGAAGCCGGTTTGAAAGTAGCCTTCAATCCTGCGCCAATGACCGATTCAGTTAAACAATTACCGGTAGACTGTATCGATTTATTGATCGTCAACGAAGTTGAAGCAGAAGAAATTTCTGGTCACAAAGATATCGATGCCATGGAAAAATATTTCCATGCAAACTGGCCTAATTGTGAAATTATTATTACTTTAGGTAAAGCAGGTGTTTGTATGCTCAAGAATGAGCGCAGAATTGAAGTGGATGCTTTTGTAGTTGATGCGGTAGACACAACAGCCGCAGGTGACACCTTCATTGGTTTCTTCCTATCCGCGTACAGTGAACACACTGACGCAAAAACTGCACTCACCCGAGCGTGTGCTGCATCGGCCTTAGCTGTTACCCAAGTGGGAGCGGCACAATCGATTCCGGATGAAGAGCAAGTGAATCGCTTTCTTGCTAAACATCATAGTTAAAATACATTCAACGAGGACTTTATGAGTCATAAAATTATTCTTGATACCGATCCGGGTATCGACGATGCAATGGCGATTTTTTTCGCTTTTCAATCGCCTGACATTGATGTACTTGGTTTAACCACCGTTTACGGAAATGTGCCCGTTGAAATGGCCGCACAGAACGCGTTAACTTTATGTGAAATGGCAGGAGTGGATATTCCCGTATGTAAAGGTGTTGGCATGCCATGGGTTGGCCCACAATCTAAATATGCCCATTTCGTGCACGGTGATGACGGCTTTGGCGATGTTTGTCCAAAGCCATCTAAACGTGAATTAGATCCACGCAGTTCTGCACAATTTATTGTCGATATGGCGCGTCAGCACCCTGGTGAAATAACCGTAGTGGCCATTGGTCCCTTGGGTAACTTAGCGCTGGCGCTGCGTTTAGAGCCTGAATTACCTAAACTGCTAAAAGGCGTTTCTATTATGGGTGGCGCGGCGTTCGTCCCCGGCAACGTCACCCCAGTGGCTGAAGCCAATATTTGGAACGATGCCTACGCAGCAGAGATCGTTTTTGCTGCTGATTGGAATCTAACCATGTTTGGTTTGGACGTAACAATGACGGTGCCATTTGAGCCCGCATTTTTAGAATCACTGCGGGAAAATAACGCCAAACTCGGTGGCTTTGTGCATGATGCCGCTCAGTTCTACATGGATTTTTATTCGCAAAATCGTGAAGATCGCGTGTGTTTCTTCCATGACGCAATGCCAATCGCCCACTTAGTTGACCCTAGCTTGTTCGAGATTGTGCGTGGTCATGCCCGCGTATCGACCGATCCGCTTAACATAGGTCAAACATCTGTCGCCCCTGAAAATACCACTGCCAGCCCAGATTGGTTAGAGGCCCAACAAATAGATGTAGCAGTAAAAGTAGACAAAGAGCGTCTGACTAAACTGTATATTGATACCTACTAGTCTTTACTGGGTTAAATTGATACTGCATCTATACCTGATGCAGTATCAACCTAATGCTAATCTATAAAATTGTGCGATCTCTCCATATTATGTTCTCTCACCAACACGACAATCAGTATTTTTATGTCAGCGCCTAGTATGCACCCTAGCGATAAACGCCAACTGCGTAGACACTTTCGTAGTTTGCGTAATAGTCTCAGCCAAACTCAGCAAATCGCTGCCAGTGAACAAATATTGGCGCAGTGCCATGCGTTAACACAATATAGAGATGCAAGTTTTGTCGCTTGTTATCTAGCACAAGATGGGGAAATTACATTAACCCCCATCATCGAGGATGCTTGGCAAAACGGCAAAACTGTTTGTCTTCCTGTACTTCACCCTTTTTGCAAAGGGCATTTGATTTTTGTGAAGTATCGGCATAACAGTAAAATGATCTTAAATCGCTTTGCTATCCCCGAACCCAAACTCAATGTCGCTGATATTGTGCCGATATCACTGCTTAATATTGTGTTTACGCCTTTAGTCGCTTTTGATGAGTCAGCTCAGCGCCTAGGAATGGGCGGTGGGTTTTATGACCGCACACTCGCCCCCATGATACGCAATGAAATATCACCACAAGTATTTGGCGTAGCTCATGACTGTCAAAGAGTTGAGGAAGGTTTAGTGAATGAAGAGTGGGATATCCCAATGCAAAAAATCATCACCCCTTCATCCATCTTTAACGCCTCGTAACCCTGCTCATTTTTGCAAACTGGCCACGCGCCGTCACTGCGTTTTACCTTAAAGCCGAACATTCCTAGCTTCTATCAATGCCTTGGGTATAATTTACCCATTACATGCTTACTAGAAGACGAAAATGAATCAAGACGACAAGAAAAAAGCAGTCGCGCAAGCCGCTGTACGATATGTAGAACAAGGCTCGATTGTAGGGGTTGGCACAGGCTCTACGGTCAATTACTTCATCGAAGCCCTAGCACCGATTAAACACGATATTGTAGGGGCCGTATCAAGCTCGGAAGCATCAACTGAGCGTTTAAAAGCACTCGGTATAGAAGTCTTTGATTTGAACTCCGTTGACCAGCTTTCTGTGTATGTAGATGGCGCAGATGAAATCACTGAACATCGTCATATGATCAAAGGCGGCGGCGCAGCCTTAACACGTGAGAAAATCGTCGCAGCCGTCGCACAAAAATTCGTGTGTATTATTGACGATACAAAAAATGTTGACGTATTAGGTGCATTCCCTCTGCCGGTGGAGGTTATTCCTATGGCGCGTTCGTATGTTGCCCGCGAGATCGTTAAACTAGGGGGCGATCCCGTATACCGCCAAGGGGTTATTACCGACAATGGCAACGTGATTTTGGATGTGCATAACCTTAAAATTCTAAATCCTGTAGAACTAGAACGAACTCTGAATAATATCGTGGGTGTGGTTACAAGTGGTCTTTTCGCCATGCGTGGCGCCGATGTAGTGCTGACCGGCAGCGAAGAAGGTGTCCAAGTAAACGATTAACCGACAGTGCGTATTGGTGCGCTACAGCTACTCCCTATGGGGCTCTAGCAGAATTAACGCTCAGCCAATGGACACAAAAACGTCATAAAACAATGGCAGACTGATTGACTAATTCAATCAACTGTCATTTTTTGTGTCGATTCATTTAGATTCTATCAAAACTCGCCTTGTCGTCATTATCATCGTTTGTGTATTTGGCATGCTGCTATTAGTCGCCAGTCAGATTTTCTACACCCAAAAACTAGTAGATTTGAATGATAAAAATAAATCTCTGTTGCGCTTAGGGCAAGACTTCTTACAACTCAGACGCCATGAAAAAGACTTTCTTTTGCGTCTAGACTTGGCTTACGTCGACAAATTTAACCTTCAAGCAGAGCAGTTTTTAAGACAACTAGCGCTTGTGCAGACCACGGATGAACAATCTGTGTTAAACCAAGATATCTTTCATCAACTTTTAGATAGCTTTCCCTTATATCAACAACAATTTACGACACTTGTACAAACTCGCGTTGCCATGGGCTTAAATGAAAATATGGGTTACCAGGGTGAATTTCGCGATGCAACCCACAGATTGGAAGCTAAAATAGCTAATGCTGATATGCTGTACATGCACCAAGTGTTGCTGCAAATGCGCCGCGCTGAAAAAGACTTTCTGCTGCGCAAAGACATGGAGTATGTGGATAAAGAACTAGGCCTCTATTCAACCCTGCGCCAACGTATTGAAGCTTTACCACCGCAGGTCCACGCCGAGTTTATGCCCCTTTTAAGTCAATATCAGCAGCAGTTTATGCAATTGGTTGACGCTTACCGCCAGATAGGACTCGATCACGATAGCGGACTACAGGGGCGGTTTCGCAATCAAGCTCATCTAGTTGAGCAGCACTTTATAAATCTCGACCAACAGCTACAACAGCAAGTTGATGATGCGCAGCGGCGAGTTGAAATAACCAGCATTATGATCATGCTGGTAACATCGATAATTTTAATAATTTTGCTTGTACGCAGTTTTCTGACCTTGCAACGAGCCTTTAGTAATTTTGTGATGTTCTTTTATCGCTGCAAGCGAGAGTATCAACATATGGATGAGAAAAGCATGGGCTTTTCTGAGTTCAAATACCTAGCCACTATTGCCAATGAAATGATCGATTCTCGTCGCCAAATGGAACGGGAATTGGCCGCTGCTCAAGATGAAATAAAGCGTTTAAAGAAACAGTATCAATCAACTACATCAGAACAAAGTCAGTAAACTTAAAGATAATCTGCTTGTAATTTTTTGACGATTTCTACATTGGCCGCAGGGAATTCATAGTCGCTTAGCTGTGCAATATGAACCCAACGGCTAATTTGGCCTTCGAGGTGAGCAGGCTCTCCTACGAAGCTATCCACTACTTGAATATGTAGTCTTACTCGCTTATCGCCGTAATCATGCTCAATCAGCATATAATCTAGCGCTTGGGTTACTTCTATGCCGATTTCTTCTTTGAGCTCTCTTATCAAAGCTTGCGTCGGGGTTTCATTTACTTCTTGTTTGCCACCTGGAAACTCCCACTTGCCCCCTTGATGCAAGGCATCTGAACGCTTGCTGATATATATTTCCTGATCGCGTTTGATAACACCTACCGCCACATCAACTACTTTCATATTGATTCCTTTATTAAAAAAAACGGGCTGCTCCTGAAGGAATAGCCCGCTCTTAACACCTGTAAGTATTTAAAAGCTAAACGCTAGCTTAATTTACCGTGGCATTGTTTGTACTTTAAGCCTGAACCACAAGGACAAAGGTCGTTACGGCCGACTTTAGGGCCTTCACGCAACGTGTTTGCAGGTCGTCCTGCTGGAGCCGCTTCTGGCGCTTGCTCAGGGGCTTGGGTTGCACTGGCAGTTTCATGTTCGTACTGCTTAGGCTGTCCGTCAGCTTGACGGCGCTGCTCTTCAACCGCTTCTACATCCGATTCCGCTTTTACTTGTACCTTGCTCAGCACAGTGACCACTTCGACTTTCAGCGCTTCAAGCATTTCAGTAAATAGCTCGAATGACTCGCGCTTGTACTCTTGTTTCGGGTTCTTTTGAGCGTAGCCGCGTAAGTGAATGCCTTGGCGTAGGTGATCCATGGCTGCCAAATGTTCTTTCCAGTGGCTGTCCAGATTTTGCAGCATCACTGCTTTTTCGAACTGGCGAAGCACATCAGGGCCAACAATCTCTTCTTTGGCTTTATAGCCTTTGTTCACTTCTTCTAGAATGCGTTCACGAATTTTCTCTTCATATAGTTTGTCGTCTTCATCAATCCATTGTTGTAATGGAATATCCAATAAAAACTCACTTTTGAAGTGCTCTTCTAGGCCACTTACATTCCACATTTCACTCAGTGATTGAGGCGGAATATATTGACTTATAATACTGTCTACTACGTCAATGCGTATCGCTTCAATGGTGGCGTATATGTCACCTTCATCAAGCAACTCGTTACGCTGTTCGTAAATAACTTTACGTTGGTCGTTAGCAACATCATCAAATTCGAGTAGTTGTTTACGCATGTCGAAGTTACGACCTTCCACTTTACGCTGCGCATTCTCGATAGCGCGCGTCACCCAAGGGTGTTCTATCGCTTCACCGCGCTCCATACCTAAACGCTTCATCATATTGCCCATTTTTTCAGAGGCAAATATACGCATTAAAGCGTCATCTAATGAAAGGTAGAAACGTGAAGAACCGGCATCCCCTTGACGACCAGAACGACCACGTAGCTGGTTATCGATACGGCGTGATTCATGGCGCTCGGTGCCTATGATATGTAAACCGCCCGCGTCGATAACGGCATCATGATCTTTTTGCCATTGCTCTTTAATGTTCTCTACTGTACCGGGTTTAGGATCTTTAATGCCATCTACCGCGACCTGCCAGTTACCACCTAATACTATGTCGGTACCACGGCCAGCCATGTTAGTCGCGATTGTTACCGCACCAGGCTTACCTGCTTGGGCAACAATGTCTGCTTCTTGTTCATGAAACTTAGCGTTGAGTACTTTATGTGGAATTTTAGCTTTCTTTAAAATTGACGAAATTAATTCGGAGTTTTCAATAGAAACGGTACCCACCAATGTTGGCTGACCACGCTTCACGCAGTCTTTGATGTCTTCCACTATTGCTTCGTACTTTTCTTGTGCCGTCAGGTATATTAAATCAGCCTTATCTTTACGTATCATAGGCTTATTGGTTGGTATAACCACGGTATCTAAACCATAAATACTTTGGAACTCGAACGCTTCGGTATCCGCTGTACCTGTCATACCCGCAAGCTTCTCGTAAAGGCGGAAGTAATTTTGGAAGGTAATAGATGCGAGAGTTTGATTCTCGTTTTGAATGTTCACCCCTTCTTTGGCTTCAACAGCTTGGTGTAAACCTTCAGACCAACGACGCCCTTCCATTGTACGGCCGGTATGTTCATCAACGATGACTACGTCATCGCCTTTAACAATGTAATCTACATCACGGCTAAATAATTTATGCGCACGTAATGCGGCGTTTACGTGGTGCAGCAAAGAGATATTTGCCGCAGCAAATAGAGACTCATCTTCGCCTAAAATTCCGCTGGCTTTAAGAATTTCTTCTACATGAATTTGACCTTTTTCGGTCAAATGTACCTGCTTGCCTTTTTCATCGATGGTGTAATCACCGTCGCCATTTTTCCCTTCCTCGTCTTCCTTATCTTGCAATTCCAACTGAGGGATAATGGTATTAATCTTGCGGTAAAGCTCTGAGCTGTCTTCTGCTTGACCAGAGATAATCAGTGGTGTTCTGGCTTCATCAATAAGGATTGAATCTACTTCATCGATAATCGCGTAGTGCAGTTCGCGCTGTACGCGATCGCCAGGGCTAAATGCCATGTTGTCACGCAGGTAGTCAAAGCCAAATTCGTTGTTAGTTCCGTATGTAATATCTGCCGCGTACGCTTCTTTCTTCTGAGCGTGATTCATACCAGGAATATTACATCCAACGGTTAAACCTAAGAATTCAAATAATGGGCGACTGCCATCAGCATCACGACTCGCTAGGTAGTCATTGACGGTAATAACATGCACGCCTTTGCCACTAAGGGCATTTAAATAAGCAGGTAACGTTGACGTTAGGGTTTTACCTTCACCGGTACGCATCTCAGCAATTTGGCCCGTGTGTAACACTTGGCCGCCGAGCATCTGCACATCAAAATGGCGCATAGAGAATACACGTTTACTGGCTTCACGCACGACAGCAAAAGCTTCAGGCAATAAATTGTCTGTGTCTTCACCGTCCTTTAAGCGCGTTTGAAATTCGCCTGTTTTGGCTTTGAGTTGCTCATCACTAAGCGCCTCATACTCCGCTTCCAACTGGTTAACTTGCTCAGTAATTTTATTTAGTTTTTTTAAAGTTCGGTCATTACGGCTACCAAAAACCTTGGTCAGAATACTCGAAAACATGGATTTACAGCTTCCAATCTAATAAATGAATGACCTTATATCCTTTAAGGGTATAAAAATCATGACTAAAATAAAACAAACTGCTCTGTACTGAACAGCTTGCCAATAATTAACGAAAATTGTTTCGTTGGGCTCATCAAACTGATAGGCCTGTGTCAGCTAAACGCATAAGTAGCTAATCACGGTACACAAATGGCAATGGGTCTTGCGGTTGCCCTTGGCGAATAACTTCATAATGTACATGAGCACCGGTTGAACGGCCAGTATTGCCCATTAACGCAATTGCTTGCCCTTTGGTCACCACGTCACCAATTTTCACATTAAGCGACTTATTATGCCCATAACGTGTGACCAAGCCATTACCGTGGTCAATTTCTACTAACTCACCATAACCATAGCGGCTTGCCGCCCACGTTACGATGCCAGCACCGGTCGCAACAACCGGCTCGCCTTCCGCTCCGGCGAAGTCTAACCCTTTATGCATGGTGGGTTTGCCAGTAAATGGATCAGTTCGAATGCCGTAATAAGATGATAACCAACCGGCCTCAATGGGGCGCCCAGCTAAAGCGCTTTCTTCGGTTATATGGTGACTCATTAAGATAGATTCAAGCGCGCTTAGCTGCTTCTCTTTATCTTCTAACTCGTCGAGCATGATTTCGATTCGTGAAACCACATTATATTGGCTGAGATCATTAGCGCTTAGCACTGGGTCCTGTTCAACTTCAGCTGGCTGCGAAAAGCTAAATTCATCAGGGTTTAATTGGGCTTGCTCAACCAATCTTGCCCCTAACGCATTAACACTGACTAGACGACTTTCTGCTTCCGCAAGCTTTTGTAACAGCGTGGCTAAACGTTGTTCTGTGCTGTTTTTTAACTGATCAAGCTGGGCTTGCTGCTGATGTAAGCCAGATTGCGCTAACGACAATCGGGCTAAATTCTCGTTGGGTAAATCCGTTGAACGGCTCGAAATTAAAAAAACACCGCATATAGCAATAAAGCACGTCAATACCTGGCGCTTAGTTGGCCGGTAGACGAAACGTGATTTTTTACTGCGATACAGTAGTGTCAGACTCATTATTGAACGGATTCCCAAAAGTTTGGATGCTTTACATCTCTTATGAGGTGCAGTTTAACAAAGGGATCTTGATATACAAAATCAATTCGCTATAAACAAAAAATGCCGCTTAGAGCGGCATTTTAATATTAATTCGATTTAGTTCGCTAAAATGGGTGATGCAAACCTGATCGGTAACTCTTCACTATTGTCATAGCTAACGAATTCCCAACAAGCTTGATTCTGTAATAAAGCATTAAGCAATTTATTATTTAAACCATGACCTGTCTTATAAGCGACAAGCTCACCAATAATGCTGTGACCGCCTAGATATAGATCGCCAATGGCATCCAAAATCTTATGCTTAAGGAATTCATCACTGTAGCGTAACCCTTCAGGGTTCAAAACACGATACTCATCCAAAGCAACTGCATTTGCCATGCTGCCGCCAAGGGCTAAATTATTCGCGTTCATATACTCTAGGTCTTTCATAAAACCAAATGTACGGGCTCGGCTAACTTCATCTACATAAGAAGATGAATCAAAATCTAATACCATATGCTGACGCGTTTGGCTGATCGCAGGGTGTTCAAAATCAATGCGAAAATCCACACGGAAGCCATCATGAGGTCGTAACTCGGCCCACTTGTCGCCATCTTTTACTTTGATCGACTTTTTGATCTTAATGAATTGCTTAGGCGCATTTAGCTCTTCGATACCAACAGATTGCAATAAGAAAATGAACGGACTAGCGCTGCCATCCATAATCGGCAATTCATCACTATCGACTTCAACAATAATGTTGTCGATGCCTAAGCCAGCAAGCGCTGAAGCCAAGTGCTCAACGGTGGAAATAGACACACCGTCAGCATTGGTTATACACGTACACAACATCGTGTCACCCACCGCTTCGGCGCGAGCTGGAATATCCGCATGAGGCTCAAGGTCAACGCGGCGAAATACAATACCCGTATTCGCCGGCGCAGGCCGGAGAGTCATAGTGACCTTGTCACCTTTGTGCAGACCAATTCCAGTCTCTTGAACAGATTGTTTAATGGTACGTTGTTTAATCATTTTATTTCTTGGCTCTAGTTAACCTAATAAAAAGCGGCACGTATTATATAAATTAATGTGTCTATTGTCAAAATAGTGTCACATTCACTATTTTCAACCCTATTGTACCTTACGCACTGTAAAGTAACGTAAAGCAATACGAAAACACATAATTTTAATAATTTACTGACCGTTTTTTAATCAGCTTGCTTACGTAAAAACGCAGGAATATCTAAATATTCAAGATCATTTCCTGAGTCTGTACGCTCTTCATTTACCACAGTACGACTGCTTTCAGTGGTCACGCTGGTTTGCATATTGTCAGTACCATTGGCTTGAATGCGTACTTCTTGCTGCTCACTCGGTACACGCGCTGAACTACGGTTTGATACCAAAGAGATATCAGGTTTACGTTCTGCGCCAATGCCTGTGGCAACTACGGTTACACGTAGCTCATCCGACATTTCCATGTCGATAACAGTACCCACGACCACAGTTGCGTTTTCAGAAGCAAATGCTTTAACTGCGTTACCCACGATTTCAAACTCGTCGATAGAAAAGTCAGGGCCGGCTGTAATGTTAACCAAAATACCACGCGCGCCAGACAAGTCGATATCTTCAAGTAACGGACAAGCAATCGCGCCTTCTGATGCTTCTTCAGCACGGTCTTCACCTGTTGCGCTGCCACTGCCCATCATCGCAGTACCCATTTCAGACATAACAGTTCTTACGTCGGCGAAATCCACGTTGATTAAACCTGGGCGGGTAATTAGCTCGGCGATACCTTGAACGGCACCACTTAAAATATCGTTAGCGGCGCTAAATGCTTGTAGTAAAGGTGTGCCTTTACCCATAACTTTTAGTAATTTTTCGTTCGGGATCGTGATCAATGAATCAACGTATTTAGACAGCTCTTCAATACCTTGCTCAGCAAAATCAGTACGTTTACGGCCTTCGAATGGGAAGGGTTTGGTCACAACCGCCACGGTCAAAATGCCCAATTCTTTAGCAATTTTTGCTACTTCAGGCGCAGCGCCTGTCCCTGTACCACCACCCATACCAGCGGTGATGAAAACCATGTCTGCACCTTCAAGAGATTGGCGAATGGTTTCGCGATCTTCTTCTGCTGCTTCACGGCCGATATTAGGGTTAGCTCCTGCTCCTAAACCTTTGGTAACACCAGAACCTATTTGCAAGGTTACGTTAGCAGACGAGCTACGTAAGACTTGCGCATCGGTATTGATGGCAATAAATTCAACGCCTTCAATGCACTGTGAAACCATGTGTTCGATAGCGTTACCGCCACCACCGCCGACACCAATAACTTTAATGACGGCTTCTTCGCTATGACTATCCATTAATTCAAACATATTTACTCTCCGGTTTTTGCGCTAAGACATGCAAACAAAATAGTCTGCGGCCTATAGTTTTTTAAGTTCATCTAAAAGCAGGTTTAAAACTCACCCTTAAACCAACTTTGAATTCGTTCCCAAACGCCTTCAGACGATTTGGTTTTCGCAGCTGTTTTGGCTGCTACGTGTTCTTTGCCGTATTGCAATAACCCTATTGCCGTAGCAAACGTTGGGTCTTCCACATATTCCGACAACCCCTTTATGGATAAGGGTTCACCTACTCTTACAGGCATTTGAAAAATTTCTTCGGCGAATTCAATCGCTCCTTCCATTTTGGCCGTGCCACCTGTTAACACGATCCCCGCTGCAATTTGCTCTTCAAAGCCACTGCTGCGTATCTCTTTTTGTACCAATTCAAATAACTCTTGATACCTAGGCTCAATCACTTCTGCCAGTGTATGGCGCGACATAGCACGAGACGGTCTGCCGCCTACGCTATGTACTTCAATGTTTTCTTCCATGCTAACCATGTCTTTTAGAGCACAGGCATAGTTAATTTTGATGTCTTCAGCATGGCTAATTGGTGTACGGAAAATTTTCGCAATATCGCTGGTAATCTGGTTACCCGCCACTGGCACCACTGCGGTGTGCCTAATCGCCCCATCAGTATAAATAACGATATCGATCGTGCCGCCACCTATGTCCACAACACATACGCCGAGCTCTTTTTCATCATCGGTCAATACTGCATAGCTTGAGGCTAACGATGAGAAAATCAGTTGATCTGTGGTTAACTCGCAACGTTCAACACATTTGACTAGGTTCTTCGCCATATCGTCAGCACAGGTAATAATGTGTGCTTGCGCTTCCATACGAACACCTGACATACCAATCGGGTTTTTGATCCCTTCTTGCACGTCAATGGTAAATTCTTGCGGTAATACGTGCAGTAAGCGACGCTCAGCGGCAATCGGCACGGAACGCGCGGCGTGGATCACGTTGTCAACGTCTTCTTGAGTCACTTCTTTGTTGTTTATGGGCACCATGCCGCTTTCATTTTGGCACTGTACGTGTCGCCCTGAAATCGACATAAATACCGAGGACACACGGCAATCGGCCATTAACTCCATTTCGCTCATGGCGCGCTGCACTGATTGAACGACTAGGTTCAGATCATTCACACCGCCTTTGTCCATCCCTTTCGCTGGGTGACTACCGACACCAATCACACTGATCCCACCATCGTCGAGTAACTCACCCACGACGGCTTTTACCATGCTGGTACCAATGTCTAAGCCTACAATTAGCTTTCTATCTGTAACTTTAGACATACTGTGCTGCTCTCACTTTCATTAGCTCTCTTGTGAAGGTTGCTCAGGGGATTTCCATCCCACGGCTAAACCTGTGTCATAGCGTAAATCAACATAATCCACGGCTTTTTCATTTTTCTTGAGCAAAGGATACAAATCGATAAAACGCTGTAGCCTTGCTATATATTCATTGCGACCTAAATTCAAACTGATGCCATTGACCAATTTTAAATGCCAAGCAAATCGCTCACTTAAAAACAATTCATCAATGCTCATTCCGGCACTTTCCAACAGCGCCTGCATTGAGTTGTAACCGTCAAGCGCGGTATGTTCGCTGCCCCCAGGGCCAAACAAACTGGGCAATTCAGGAGGTGTCATTCCTTTCGCAACGGCCCCTTCAAACGCATCACCATATTGATTGAGAATCAGATCGTCGTTCCACCTTGCGGCTGGTGTCTGTTCTAAAACATAAATTTTCAAACTATTCGGCCAACGCTTACGAATAGATGCGCGATAAACCCATGGCAACTGCTCAATATCTTGGTGTGCTTGCTCTACATTCAGTTCAAAAAAACTACCGGGTTGTGTTTTGCGTACTAGGGTTTCAACCTCACTTTGACTCACAAAGCGCAAATCCCCTGATAAAGCAATTTCTCGTACCGGTGATTTTTGCTCATCTTCAGCCCAGCTTTTTATCGCCCAAGCGCCATATACAATGCCAGTTAGCAATATCAGCAAAAACGCCATTCCACCGATAAATCGGAAGTTAGGCTTAGCTTTTTCTGTCATCGCTTCGCTGGTCATGTTGCTTAACCTGCCGTCGCTAACACAGCAAGTGATAACTGCGCAAAACTCAAACCCGCTTGCTTAGCGGCTAGTGGTACCAAACTCTTTTCTGTCATGCCGGGTACTGTATTGGCTTCAAGCAAATAAAACTGACCTTGTGCGTCTTGCATAAAATCAATTCTTCCCCACCCTGAGCCCGCAACAGCATCAAACGCGTTCAAAGCCAATTGTGCTAAGTCAGTTTCCTGCTCATCAGATAAACCACTAGGGCAAAAATACTCAGTCGAATTTGACTGATACTTTGCCTCGTAATCGTAAAAATCTCGTGGAGTCGACATGCTGATTGAGGGCAACGCTATGCCATTTAATAGGCTAACGGTGTACTCTGAACCTTGGATGAATTGTTCCAACAAAACCTTATCGTCATACTCAAAAGCCTGTTGAATTGCTGCAGCGAGTTGATGCGCATTTGAAACCTTAGCCATGCCTATGCTCGAACCTTCTTGCGCGGGCTTAACCATAACCAGATCCCCTAAGCGGGTCATTATATCCCCGCAGTTCGCTGCATTAAAGTCTCTTTTATCAGCAATTTCGTAATTGGCAGTAGGTAACCCCAAGCTTTGCCAAACTTGCTTACTGCGTATTTTATCCATGCACAAGGCTGAACCCAGCACACCAGTGCCGGTGTAAGGCATATTCATTTGTTGTAAGGCCCCCTGAAGAGAGCCATCTTCACCACCTCGGCCATGTAACATAATCAGTACGCGGTCAAACTTTTGCTCCACTAATTCATGTAACTGACGATCAGCAGGATCAAAACCATGGGCGTTCACACCCGCACCGACAAGTGCATTGAGCACAGCTTGACCTGAGCGTAATGAAACCTCTCGTTCAGCAGAGCGACCGCCAAACATAACGGCGACTTTTCCAAAGCCAGCTGGATCTTTGCTTTCAATTGCGTCTACGTCTATTGCATTTGTGTTTGTTGCGTTGATTGATGTCACTTCGACCATCCTTCACGTAACGTGCTTTTTGCTAATTTCATATCTTGTAGTTGCTTGGCGATTTGCCCGATATTTCCCGCGCCTTGGGTCATCAAAATATCTTGATCATTTAAATTATCTGCTAATAATTTAGGTAGTTCGCTTTTGTCTGCCACATAAATTGGTTCAAGCTGGCCACGCTGACGAATACTCCGGCATAAGGACTTGCTGTCTGCACCCTCTATTTTCTCTTCACCAGCAGAATAAACATCAAGTAATAACAGCACATCGACCTGAGATAACACTCGCACAAAATCTTCGTATAAATCTCGGGTTCGCGAATAACGATGAGGCTGGTATGCCATCACTAGTCTTCTGTCTGGCCAATTATTACGTGCAACGGCTATGGTCGCTTCCACCTCAGTCGGGTGATGACCGTAATCATCCACCAACAGTACATCACCATCACCAGTAGCAAATTCACCTAGCATTTCAAAGCGTCGACCAATGCCAGAGAAGTTAGCTAATGCTGTTTTAATCGCCGAATCACCGATATTTTCATCGGTTGCAACGGCAATTGCGGCCAGCGAGTTAAGCACGTTGTGCTTACCTGGGGCGTTAACAGTCACTTGTATATCGTCATGATCTTTACGTATTAAGGTAAATTCACTTTGATTGAACCTGTGCTTAACATTAGTAGCGCGCACATCTGCGTTTTCACTGTAACCATACGTCAGGTATTTGCGCTTTATCCGCGGTAGCAGTTCAGTAATGACAGGATCGTCAATGCACAGCACTGCTAACCCGTAAAACGGTAAATTGTGCAGAAAGTCTATGTAGGTATCTTGCATCTTATCAAAATCACCTTGGTAGGTTTCCATGTGATCTGGTTCGATATTCGTTACCACAGATACCATAGGCTGCAGGTGCACAAACGATGCATCGCTTTCATCTGCTTCAGCAATTAAATACTGACTTGAACCCAGTCTTGCATTGGTGCCAGCACTATTGAGCAAGCCTCCGATCACAAACGTAGGATCAAGCTCTGCTTGTGCAAAGATGGTCGCAATCAAACTCGTGGTAGTGGTTTTACCATGCGTTCCAGCGATGGCGATACCATGCCTAAAGCGCATCAACTCAGCCAGCATCTCCGCTCTGCGAATAACGGGAATACGCTTTTCGTTTGCTGCGTTTACTTCTGGGTTGGTTGGGTCAATCGCACTGGATACCACAACCACATTGGCTTGTTCGACGTTTGACGCCTGATGACCAAAGAAAATAGTCGCCCCTAAGGCCGCTAAACGGTTGGTCATCCCATTGGCTTGGCGATCAGAGCCTGATACTTGATACCCTTCGTTTAATAACACTTCAGCAATGCCGCCCATGCCTGCACCGCCTATACCCACAAAGTGAATATTCTTAATTCGGCGCATCTCTGGCACATGGTAATGAACTTTATCGGGTGCGATCATTGCGCTTTCTCCACTAACAACTGGCAGCAATGAGTGACTCGTTGGACTGCATCTAATTTCGCTAAGGCACGGGCTTTGTTGCCCATAGCCACTAACATGTTCGGTTGTGCAAGGCAGATTTCTAACAAGGGGGTTAGTCCGCCGTTGACTAATTCATTTTGCGCAAGCAAATAGCCCGCGTCTTGCTCGACTAACGTTTGCGCATTTTTGGTTTGGTGATCGTCCACCGCATGAGGTAAAGGTACAAAAATAGCGGCCACACCTGCTGCCGCTACTTCGGCAACGGTTAAGGCACCCGCACGACAAATAACGAGATCTGCCCATTGATAAGCTTGCGGCATATCGTCAACAAATTCGGTTACTTGCCATGTTGAGCTGTCGCTAAATTGGCTTTTGTACAATTCATTGACTGAGGCCAAATGCCCCTTACCACATTGATGGCGTACCATAACGTTATCGTGTTTCGCTAACGCTAAAGGGACATTTTCATTCAATGCCTTGGCGCCTAAGCTTCCACCTAGAATAAGAATATTTAATGGACCATGGGTCTCAGATACCTGCTTGGGTGGAATATCAGCAAAACCAGCTCGCACTGGATTACCCACCCACTGATATTTATCCGTTAACTTGGTCTCTTGTTCCGTGGCGCTTGCTTTTTGCTGGGCATCAAATGTGTCAGCAAAACCGGTCAGTACTCTATTCGCGATGCGAGCTAATAAGCGATTGGTCATGCCTGGCGCAGCGTTTTGTTCATGCAATATCAGAGGTTTGCCCATCAACCAAGCAGCGACGCCACCTGGACCACTTGCAAAGCCGCCCATACCTATCACCACGTCAGGCTTGACTCGTTTAATCACGCGCCTTGCTTGCAAAACCGCTTTGATTATTTTAAATGGCGCTGCGAGCAATCGAATGAGACCGTTTCCGCGCACACCGGCAATATCAATAAAACTGATATCAAAGCCGGCTTTTGGCACAAGTTCAGCTTCCATCCGCTGGGCAGTGCCTAACCAATGGATATGCCAATTTTGCTCTTTAAGGGCTTGTGCTACTGCTAATCCTGGGAATACATGACCGCCTGTGCCGCCGGCCATTACTAGCAGAGTATTCGTCATGGTAGAATCAATCACAGTCGGATTAGACATTGTCATCCTCCTGCTCTTCAGCCGTTGTGCGTCTACTGCGCTTGGTGGCTGTTTTGCCTTGATGATTATCCCCATTTGAGGCTGAATCATCCTGCTCAAAATCATCCATCAATGTATTCATTTCTTGTTCTTCATCGACAACGGCGTACGCCACGTCATCAAGAACGGTAGATACTTTTTTCTTACCTGCACTACTGGTTGCTTTGGCTTTACTTTTATCTTTACCGCGATTAGGTTTTGCTTTACCACCACGGTTAATAGCTTGAATACCTTCAACGCGCATTTCAAAGTCGATACGCACCAATAATCCGACGGCTGCGGCCATAATAATCAAACTTGAGCCACCGTAACTCAATAATGGAAAGGTCAGTCCTTTGGTCGGTAAAATACCTGCGCTTGCCCCAACATTAACCGCGGTTTGAAAGCTAAACCAAATACCGATGGAGTAAGCAAGATAGGCATCAAACGGGCGCTCATTCTGCAGCGCTTTACTGCCCATTTTCATGGCTTTAAGCACTATGCCCAGCATTAAGGCGAGCACGGTCAACACGCCGGCAAAACCAAGCTCTTCCGCTAAAATAGCCATAATAAAATCGGTATGTGCTTCTGGTAAATATTCCAGTTTTTGTAAACTGTTACCTAGCCCCTGACCAAATAGATCGCCGCGCCCATAGGCCATTAATGATTGTGTTAACTGATAGCCACTGCCAAAAGGGTCAGCCCAAGGATCTAAAAACGACGTAATCCGCTTCATGCGGTATTCTTCGAACATGATTAAAAAGGTTACGGCAGCACCGCCAGCGAACGCTAAACCAAAGAACTGCCACAATTTAGCGCCAGCTAAAAATAGCAAACCTATGGTGGTACATAACATCACAACCACAGTGCCTAAATCGGGTTGCATTAATAACAAAAATGCAAAAGCAAAGAACACCACCAGCGGTTTAGCAAACCCTTTGATATTTTCAGTCACTTCTTCGTAGCGCCTGACCAAATAACCCGCTAAGTAACAGAAGAAGAAAAGCTTGGCTGGTTCAGCCGCTTGAATGGTTATCGGGCCAATTGCTAACCAGCGAGTACTGCCGTTTACACTGCGCCCTACTAATAACACCGCAACGAGTAACACCAGACCTAATAGCAATAGCCACCCATTGCTGGTGCGCCACCACTGCATAGGAATTTGCATAACGGTTAACGCTGCACCTATGGCTAAAGCTAAATAAATGCCGTGGCGAATAGCAAAATGAAACGGGTTATCAAACAAACGTGACGCTACGGGCATGGATGCCGAAGTAACAATCACTAAACCAATGGCCATCAACGATAGGGCGAGTAAAATTAAACTCACATCGTAAGGGCGCACGACAGCAGGTGCTGCATCGTGGCGCTGAGCAAACATAGCGCGAAGTGGCGTAGCAAATGTCGACGTATTCATCGCTGGCCACCTTGTTTCGATACAAGGTTATTCACTGCTTGTACAAATAGCTCACCACGCTGTTGATAGTTTTTAAACATATCTAGGCTGGCACAGGCTGGTGATAACAAAACGGTACTGTCTTTAGTGACTAACGACGCTGCCACATTCACAGCCTCATCTAAAGTGGCAACTTGGTGGCTCGCTGGTCTTAACGCGGCTAGTTTAGGACCGTCTTTGCCAATCGTGATTAACTCGCTCACTTGCTGGGTGAGACGGTCCTGCAAAGGGGCGAAATCTGCGCCTTTACCGTCCCCTCCGGCGATCAATATCAGCTTACCTTTACAGGACGGTGCTAGACCATCAATCGCAGCGATAGTTGCGCCAACATTGGTTGCTTTAGAATCGTTAATCCAACGTACGTTGTGGCTGGCAGCAACTGTTTGGCAGCGATGCGCTAATCCGGCAAAATTCATTGCAGCTGATTTAATCGCCTCGAGGTCAACGCCTGCTAGCATCGTCATTGCTGTGGCGGCTTGAATGTTGAGCATATTGTGCTCGCCCACTAGCATACATGCTTGACTATCAAGATACGCTTTTCCGTCAAGTAGCAATTGAGCTGTGTCTTTGTCCCAGCTTAAGCCTCGCTCGCTACTACTCAACCCAAACATAACGTCTGGATTAATGGTCATGGGCCATGTGGCCGCATCATCGCGATTGCACACACTAAAACGCGCATCTTTGTAGATACGTAACTTAGCGCGCTGATAACTCAACATGTCGCCATGACGGTCTAAGTGATCATCACTAAGATTCAACATGCATGCGACCAAAGGGCGCAACGTATGGGTACTTTCAAGTTGAAAACTAGATAGCTCAAGTACAATGATGTCTGCGTCTTTTTCCAGAAGTTCAAGAGCCGGAGTACCGATATTCCCCCCGAGTAAAGCCTTTTTACCGCCCGCTATACACATCTCATAGGCAAGTGTCGCGACGGTGGATTTACCATTTGAACCAGTCACCGCTAATACAGGTGTGTTATTGAACATAGCGAAGAGCTCGATATCCCCAACAACTTGCACACCCGCTTCGATAGCCTCTTGAATAGCGGCTGTTTGTAGACTCAAACCAGGGCTTACGACCAACATATCTGCACTGCACAAGCGTGTACTATCAAGCTCTCCTAAAAATACCGGTACATTCACACTGACATTGAGATCAGCACGTGTGTCCATTGCGCTTACGTTGGCACCTTTAGCCAGCAAAAACGTCACGCAGGACAAACCGGTCAAACCGAGTCCGACAACGATGATGTTTTTGTTAGCTAATGGATTTGCAGCCATGTAAACCAAATACCTTTAACGTAACTTCAAGGTGGCTAAGCCAACCAAGACTAAAATGATAGAAATGATCCAGAAACGCACAATAACGCGAGGCTCTGGCCAGCCTTTTAATTCATAGTGGTGATGAATGGGTGCCATACGGAATATACGTTGTCCGCGTAACTTAAATGACCCAACCTGTAAAATAACCGACAAGGTTTCCATCACGAACACACCGCCCATGATCACCAATACAATTTCTTGGCGTACTAACACCGCGATAACACCCAGCGTTCCGCCTAAAGCCAATGAGCCTACGTCACCCATAAACACCATTGCTGGGTATGTGTTGAACCACAAGAAGCCTAAACCTGCCCCCACAATGGCGGTACACACAATCACCAACTCACTGGTTAAGGGTAAATAGGGAATATTCAGGTAAGCCGAAAAGTTAATGTTGCCTGTGGTATAGGCGAAAATGGCAAACGCACCTGCAACCAAGACCGTGGGTACAATCGCTAAGCCATCTAAACCATCGGTAAGGTTTACCGCATTGCTAGTACCGACAATGACGAAGTACGTCATAAGAATAAATAGCAGCCCCATTTGAGGCATCACATCTTTGAAAAATGGCACCAATAAAGCCGTTTCAGCAGGGTCTTGCTGGCTCGCGTATAAATATAAAGCGACGCCAATGGCAATAACTGATTGCCAAAAGTATTTCCAGCGGGCAATCAATCCTTTGGGATCTTTGCGCACCACCTTACGATAGTCATCAATAAAACCAATAATGCCGTAACCCACAACCACGCTTAATGTGACCCAAACGTAACGGTTGGTTAGATCCGCCCATAGCAACACACTGATCACGATCGCCGCTAAAATAAGGAGGCCACCCATGGTTGGTGTACCTGACTTTGCAAGATGAGATTGCGGGCCATCATCACGCACGGTTTGGCCAATCTGCATGGTTTGCAACCAACGGATCATACGCGGGCCAATCAGTACCGCAATCAATAGCGCGGTTAACGTGCTTAAAATCGCACGCAAGGTCAAATACGAGAATACCCGAAAACTTGGCTCGAACTGTTGTAGCCAATCGGCCAATAGCATCAGCATGCAATTAGCTCCCTAAAGCGTTCAAACTTTCCCACGGGGGATGCCTCCAAAGCTTCAACAACCAACTCCATACGCGCACTACGGGAGCCCTTTACTAAAATACTGATATCACGTTTCTCCGTTGCTAAATTCTCGGCTAGCGCCGCAACTAGTTTGTCTTTATCACTAAAATGGTAACCACTTTTTTGATATACATCGCTGGCACTTTGACTAAGCACACCTAAGGTGTATAAATCGTCAATGCCCTTTTCTTTGGCGTATTCACCTACTTGTTGATGATAAAAGCGCGCGCGCTCACCCAACTCTGCCATGTCGCCCAGCACCAATACTTTTCGACCAGCAAAACTGCCCAATAAATCGATAGCAGCATTGACCGACGCCACATTGGCGTTGTAGGTATCATCAAGTACTTTCACCTGACCACTTAGCTGCTTAACCTGTAAGCGGCCGCTGACCTGCGCCATATATTGAAGCCCAGCTTGAACATCTTGTAAGTTAGCACCTACTTCGATAGCTAAGGCAGCAGATACAAGGGCATTACTGACATTGTGAAGTCCAGGTAAGGGCAATGAAATAGACACTTTTCCCAGCGGGGTAACCATCAAAAAATCGGCACAACCGTTTAGCCCTAGAACCACATCTTGGGCGTAATAATCTGCTTCATCCTTAGTGGAGAACGCTTGGTTGCGCAGGTGCTCATACTTGCCATGCCAGAACGCATAGAATTGACTGTCGGCATTAAAAATAGCTAAACCCTCTTTGCCTAGGCCTTTAAATATTTCACTTTTGGCGCGAGCTACGCCTAACAGGCTACCAAACCCTTCTAAGTGTGCGGCGGCAGCATTCACAATTGTAGCCACATCAGGTTTTACTAACTCGGTGGTATAGGCAATTTCGCCAAGATGATTTGCGCCAAGTTCAACCACAGCAAACTCGTGATCAGCTTCTAAACGTAGCAAGGTAAGAGGCACGCCAATATCATTGTTAAAGTTGCCCTTGGTCGCCAAGACTTTTCCGCGGCGCGACAAAATAGCCGCGACCATTTCTTTAACCGTGGTTTTGCCACTGCTACCTGTGATTGCTACCGTTTTAGGTGAAACTTCTCGCTTGATCGCTTGCCCTAAGCGGCCTAGCGCCTCTTTGGTATCACTAACCAATATCTGTGCAAGCTCCGTGTCTACCTTTCGACTTACTATTACGGCCACCGCGCCACCTTGCGCCGCTGTATCGATGAATTTATGCCCATCAAAATTTGGCCCACTCAAAGCAATAAATAAATCGTCCGGGTTGATTTGACGCGTGTCAGTACTTACGCCTTGAATGATGGCGTTAGCAGCTATGCTTTTTTCACTGCGAATTAGCTCGCCCTGCACTTGCTGTGCTATCCACGTCAATGACACCGGGATCATGTGATATTCCTCTCAAACATTTGTTTTACGTATTCACGTTCATTGTAAGCAACTGTCTCACTGCCAATGATTTGGTAATCTTCGTGACCTTTACCCGCCACTAATATGATGTCTTTTGGGGTGGCATCAGCAACGGCCTTAGCGATAGCGCATTTGCGATCGAGCTCTACCTGAATTTTTTCCGGCTGAATACAGCCCGCTAAAATATCGCTGGCAATGGCATTAGGATCTTCTGAGCGGCTGTTGTCATTGGTAATCATTACGACATCAGCACAGGTTTCAGCTGCCTCACCCATTAGCGAACGTTTGCCTTTGTCTCTATCTCCGCCGCAACCAAAAATAACGAATAAACGGCCTTCACTGTGCTGACGCAGCGCCAGTAATGCTTGTTTAAGGGCATCTGGGGTATGCGCGTAATCGACCACCACTGTGGGGGACTTTTCATCACTAAAGCGTTCCATGCGTCCGGCAACGGGTACAAGCTGCTGGGCCACATCAGCGATATCGGTTAACGCCTGACCTAAACATAGCTGTGACGCTATCGCTGCTAATGCATTAAAGATATTGAACCGCCCGAGCAAACTTAACTGTATTTCGCATTCGCCCCATGACGACACCAAGGTGAAACGACACCCCTGACTGCTGTATTCAAGCTCTTTTGCTAGGCACACTTTCTGCGCATCGCTCAAAAGCAAACTTTCATCATCAATCCCGTAAACGACAGGCGTTACTGTATTCGGTAACTGTGCTAGCCATTGTTTACTTTCAATTTCATTACCATTTAGAACAGCAAATTTGAGTTCAGGTTGAGTTAAAATCTCTCGCTTCGCTTGCGCGTAAGCCTGCATCGTACCGTGATAATCTAAATGGTCGCGGGTAAGATTTGTAAGCACTGCCACGTCCACTTTAAGCGCCGCGACGCGTTTTTGTACTAATGCGTGTGATGACACTTCTAAGGCAACTTGCTTGACATTATCTTGTGCAAATTGCGCCATCAATTTGTGCATAGTGATAGCATCAGGTGTGGTATTGATGGTTTCACCGAAAGATGCACATTCTCCTGTGCAACTTATAACGCCTGAGCCTAATGTGCCGATTGAAGCTGCACGTTTATTGAGTAAAGCGGCCAGTTGACTAGTCAGTTGCACGGTCGATGTTTTGCCATTGGTGCCCGTGACTCCAATGATTTGCATTTCGCTTGCAGGGAAATGATAAAACGTGGCAGCAAGCGCTGATAACTGTGCAGATAAGTTGTAGAAGCTGATAATCAAGGATTGCTCGCGCATACTCGTTTGCCCGTGCTCTTGTTCGGTGTCGCACTCCGCTATGATCACTTTCGCCCCAAGACTAACCGCTTGAGGGATAAAATCACGGCCGTCACGTACATGCCCTTTAAGCGCGATAAATGCACTATGAATAGCGACTTCACGACTATCAAGCACCAAAGATTCAACCATGATATCAGCGGTTTCAATGCCAAACTTCGCTAACAAAGGCTGAATGCTTTGTGTTGTATTAAGTTGAATGTGTTGCTTAGCCTGCATTTGAATCTCCCCTAATTGCAGCCAGAGAAGACACTGATTTATCGTCAGGGGGAACGTTTAACATTTGCAAACTATTGGACATAATTTTTGAGAACACAGGAGCCGCTGTATCGCCCGCGTAATACAAATCACCTCTAGGCTCATTGATAAGTACTACCACGGCTAGCTGCGGATCTGAAACCGGTGCCACACCGGCAAAAATACTCACGTATTCTTCGCCGTAACCACCCGCCACAGCTTTACGACTGGTACCTGTTTTACCCGCTACTCGATAGCCGGGAACGCGGGCTTTAGTGCCTGAGCCACCTTCATTGACCACGCTTTCCATCATGGTCAGCACTTCATGGGCGATATCTTCGCTCAGTACTCGCTCTTCTGGCGCTTTCTGCTCGCTTTTAATAATGCTTAATGGACGCTTAATTCCGCCACTGCCCAGCGTGCTGTACATTCTAGCCAGTTGCGCCGTGGTAACAGATAAGCCATAACCAAATGATAATGTTGATAATTCAAACTCTGACCAGCGGCTGCGATCATGAAAAATGCCACTACTCTCACCAATAAGGTTCGAACCGGTATCACTCATCAAACCCATATTGTAATACTGATCAATGAGGAACTGTTTTGGAACCGACAAGGCCAGTTTTGAAGTGCCCATATTGCTCGATTTACGAATAATTCCAGTTAAATCTAACTCACCATAATTGCGTGAGTCTCGCACCATACTGCCGCCGACGCGCATCCAGCCGGGTGAAGTGTCGATAACGCTGTCCATCTCAACTGAACCAAACTCTAATGCGCTTAATACTGCGATAGGCTTAATTGAAGAGCCTGGTTCAAACGCATCAGTAATAGCGCGATTCCGAATTCGATGCCCTGAGACGCCGCTGCGATTATTTGGGTTATAAGACGGGTTGTTGACCATGGCCAATATCTCGCCAGTTTGCACATCGACAACCACGGCTGAAGCGGATGTGGCTTTGTAATATTGCACCGCTTTTTTCAGTTCTTTATAAGCAAACGCCTGAATGCGCTGGTCGATGGTAAGCTGAATATCACGCGGCTCTTCACCTGCCTCTTGCTCTAGAATTTCAACTTGGCGGCCCTTGGCATCGCGGCGAATTTTACGGCTGCCAGGCGAGCCTTTCAGCCACTGGTTGTATAGCTTTTCAATTCCTTCAATGCCCTGATCGTCAACGTTGGTAAACCCGATAAGTTGGGCTGATACTTCGCCTGTAGGATAATACCGACGAGATTCGTCACGCAGGTATACGCCGTTAATGGACAACTGGTCCACGTAATCAGCCATCGCAGGTGAAACCTGACGCTGAATATACACAAAACGTTTTTTCGGGTTTTTCACCCGAGAAACCAATTTGTCGTAGTCTTGGCCCAATACATCAGCAAGCGCTTGCCAGCGACGTTTGTCATTCAATGAGCCATTATCCACTATGGTTTTAGGGTCTGCCCAGATAGCTCGAACGGGAACACTGACCGCAAGGTTTTGGCCATTTCTGTCGGTGATAAGCCCTCGATGCACTGGCATATTTTGCGTGCGTAACGTGCGGTTATCCCCTTGTTGTATCAGCAAGTCAGGGTCGATTACCTGAATATAAACCGCCCGAGCTGATAACCCAACAAACACCAACATAATCACGCAGATCACAAGCAAGTAACGCCACTGCAAAGCAGTAGGCGCGACATTTTGTTTCGCTTGTTGGTTGCGTTTTTTGTTGCTGACTCGGCTCATTTTATTCTCACCACCACTTCTTCTTCAGCTTGGGGGCGACGCATATCCAATTGCTTAGATACGAGGTTTTCAATTCGATTGTGCTCAGTCAACGCGCTTTGTTCTAAGATCAGATTACGCCACTGCACATCGAGTAAATCTTTCTTTTGCATCAGGCGCTCAAGGGCGATTGACGCTTGACGATTATGGTGCGCACTTAGGATCACCGCACCAGCACTAACCAACAGTGACAAAAACAACAAAACCCGCACGGGATGGCGGGCTAGGTCGGCAAGTAAAAAACCGACAAGTTTGAAGTTAGTCTCTTGGGTACTCATAGTTTTTCGGCCACCCTAAGTACAGAGCTACGGGCACGTACGTTGCGCGATAGTTCTTCAGGTGATGGCTTAATTGCTTTGCCGATCGCTTTTAAGGCTTTATGAGAATCAATTTCGGATTGCATAATGGGTAGGCCATGAGGCACTTGCAAACCACGACTTTGTTCGCGAATAAAGCGTTTAACTAATCGGTCTTCCAGTGAGTGAAAACTGATCACAGACAAACGCCCGCCTGAATTCAAACTATTCAACGCGGATTTTAACCCTGTGCGGATCTCATCTAACTCACTATTGATATAAATGCGGATCCCCTGGAAACTGCGCGTGGCTGGGTGCTTAAATTTGTCTTTAACCGGTACTGCAATATCAATAATTTCAGCTAGCTGAGCGGTTGTGGTAATCGGCGCTTGTTGGCGCGCATTTACGATGCCGTGGGCGATACGCTTGCCAAATTTCTCTTCACCGAACTCTTTGATGACCTGAGCAATGTCTTGCTCTTCTGCATGGGCTAACCACTGAGCCGCACTTTGCCCTTTCGTTGGGTTCATACGCATATCCAATGGCCCTTCGCGCATGAAGCTAAAGCCGCGCTCTGGTTCATCTAGCTGAGGTGATGACACGCCTAAGTCCATCAGAATGCCATCGACTTTTCCATGCAATTCAAGGGAGGTGAGTACGTCTTCCATCTCAGAAAAATTACAATGATGAATACTAAAACGTGGGTCGTTAGCAAGCGCTTTCGCTGATTCAATAGCAGAAGGGTCGCGATCGAGTGCGATTAAACGCCCCTTGTCTGACAATTGAGTCAATATTTGCTTACTATGCCCGCCTCTGCCAAATGTGGCATCTAGGTAGACACCATCAGGCTTGATGCTTAAGCCATCAAGAGATTCTTGCAGAAGTACAGATAAGTGTGATGTTTGCGTAGTCATTAGAGTGAGAAGTCCTGCAAGCGCTCAGTTAATTCAAAGGCTGCTTCTTGCTCAGTCGCAACATCTTGTTGTATTTGTTGTTGCCAAACACTGTGATCCCAAATTTCGAATTTGTTCAACTGGCCAACCAACATAATTTGTTTATCCAAATGGGCATGCTCACGCAATGGCGCAGTCAGTAAGAAACGACCGTTTTTATCCATCTCGCCTTCGGTCGCATAACCGAGCAACAAACGCTGTAATCTGCGTTCGTGAGGGTTCATACTCGACAAACGTGACAGTTTAAGCTCGATTTCTTCCCATTCAGCCAGTGGGTAAAGCAACAAACAAGGTTGCTGGGTATCAATCGTACACACCAGTTGCCCCTGACAATCATCCAGCAAAGACTGACGATACTTCGTGGGTATCGTTACACGTCCTTTTACATCTAGATTAATTGCATTCGCACCGCGGAACATTGTCCAAGCCTTATGTTATTTGTTACTAAATCTTCATCATTTTTGGCAAAAACTGACCGTTTTGATCCACTTTTTGCCACTTTTACCCACAATGCACAGTTTAGGTATCTCTTGTCTATCATGTCAAGGGATAAAACAGGCAATTTAAGATTGCCCTAAGCCAGAGAAATCAAGGCATAGACTGAAGTGGCTGATATGTGGAGAGAATTCTAAAATGTGGCGCATTTTGGCATCACATGGGGCAAATAAATGTCACTCACTGGCCGCTAAGGCAGGAAAAACGGAGGATTTTTAAGCAGCTTATAAAATACACACTGAGGAAAAGCGGTTAAATATGTAAATAAAATGAGTTAAATTTGAAAATAAATAATATTATAATATATATGTACATGAGAAGCTGTGTCCCATTAGTGATTGAATCACGAGTTTGCTTATAATGACAGTCCAATCAATATCAATGAGTTAGTTATGCCCAATTACGCAACTTACCCTAGCCTCAAAGGCAAAGTCATTCTAATCACCGGCGGTGCAACTGGTATCGGTGCGGTGATGGTAGAAGCGTTTATGCGTCAACATGCTGAAGTACTGTTTATTGACATACAAGAGGAGGCGGCTCATGCACTGTGTAGCAAACTGCATGATGAATTGGGTAAAGCCCCTGTTTTTAAAGCCCTCGACACCACCCACATAGAAGAGCTGCAATCATTTATCAGCTCTGTCGGGCAAAGCCGCGGACGTTTAGACGTACTGATTAACAATGTCGCAAATGACACACGTCACTCTCCGCTTGATATCGATCAACAAGGTTGGCGTGATTGCATGGCCGTTAATCTCGACTCGACATTTTTTGCCTGCCAGAGCGCAATTCGTCTAATGCGCGATAAGCGCAACGGCAATATCATTAACATGAGCTCTATTAATGTATTAATAGGGCCAAAACAAATGCCGGGCTATGTTGCCGCCAAGTCTGCTTTAAACGGCTTGAGTAAATCCCTCGCCAACCAATACGGCGAATATGGTATTCGGGTAAACACTATTTTGCCTGGCTGGGTCGCCACTGATCGCCAACTGGCGCTTTGGCTGACACCTGAAGCAGATAAAGAGTGGCAAAAATCTGTGGCCTTACGTGGCAGCCTTGAGCCAATACATGTGGCGAACATGGCGTTATTTCTAGCCGCAGAGGACAGTGCAATGATTACTGGCCAACAATTTGTTATTGATGCAGGTCGAACTTAATGAGTTCTCAATCAGATATCATTATTTTGGGTGATTGGGGCACAAGTGTGTGCCGCCTTTACCTATGTCGCTTTCACCAGCAAGCATTAACCGTTTTGGCCCGCACCAAGGGCATGGGCATTAAATATATTAATAACCCTGAGGCGCGTTTTTTTGAACTGTGCCAGCCTTGGATTGAGCAATATGGCAATGTTTCCGTTTTTTTGATTGGTGCAGTGGGCTCAGACACGGGATGGCAACAAACCAACTATGTCCCCTGTCCCACTGATAAAAATAATTTATTGGCGTTAAGTAAAAACTTTTCAGCGCGCGGCCTGAACATCACGATATTACCGGGAGTTTCTTGTCAAAACCGGCACCATTTACCCGATATTATGCGTGGTGAAGAAACCCAAGTATTCGGTTTTCTGTCACAACTGCCAAAAGCTGAAGAGAAACGATTAATTTGCCTTCCCGGCACACATACGAAGTGGGCCCAGTGTGAGAAAGATGACATTACCTCTTTCGTGACCAGCCCAGTCGGAGAGCTGTATGAGGTATTAAGTCAGCATAGTGTATTACTCAGTCCAGCGTCTGTGCCGAGCTGGTGCAAAAGTAGTTTCACTAGCGGCCTGCGCGTGGGTATGCATCAATCAAGTAATTTACTGCATACGCTGTTCGCTACCCGGGCATATCAAATCCTTGATAAACGCACCAATGCTGAAGCCGCTGGCTATTTATCAGGCTTACTGATTGGCTCAGACGTAAAAGCAGCAATGCAAGATTTTGATATTTTCTCTCATGTGGCCGTTATTGGCTCAGACCATATCTGTGGCTTGTATGTAGAAGCGCTCGAATACATGGGGATCAGTACAGAGCATTTTAGCAGTGAAGATGCGACCTTACTTGGCTTACAAACGCTGGCCTCAGCCAATTGGCGTGATCTGGCCGCTGATGTGCCCAATGAGCAAATTTAGAATGAGTCATTTAAGTATGCCAAACGAAATCCAGCTACATACCTGTTTACCGGTCGAAAACGAGCTAGGTGAAGGTGTTGTGTGGGACGCTCGACAGCAATGCGCTTTTTGGACAGACATATTAGGTAAGCAATTCTATCGCTGGGACTTCGATGACCACATCACTCAATACCCATGCCCTGAACGACTATGCTCTTTTGGGTTAACCCCAGAGCCTGATTGGTTTATTGTCGCTTTTGAATCAGGTTTTGCTTTTTTTAACCCTATTGAGCAACAGATTCAGTGGTTAACTAAGGTTGAAGCGGATTTACCTTACACGCGTATGAATGACGGTAAAGTTGATCGCCAAGGGCGTTTTTGGGCTGGCTCCATGATTGAAGATGACAAGGTGGATGCCAACCAATTAGCCAAAGACAAACGGGCTAAGTTATATCGCTTAACCGAAAATGGACAAGCAAGGCCTATTTTTGACGACGTCATTATTGCCAATGGATTGTCGTTCAGCTCAGATGGCCAAACCATGTACTTTGCCGACTCCCCCAAACAGACAGTGTGGCGCAGCGAATTTTCTCAACCTAGTGATACCTCTAGTAGACAAGAAATCTTTTTTGAAACAAGCGGCAATGCCTTTCCCGATGGCTCATGCATTGACAACCAAGGCTACCTTTGGAATGCTCAGTGGGGAAGCGCCAGTGTAAAACGATACTCCCCAACAGGACAATTAGATTTCACCCTGCCCATTGATTGCCTACAGCCATCATGCGTAAGCTTCGGTGGTCCGAACCTCAATCACCTAATCATTACATCTGCGCGAGACGGATTGTCCCGCGGTGAGGATAAAAAATATAACAACAATGGGGCGGTATTTGTTTATCGCACACCATATCAAGGAATAGCGGAGCCAATATGTACCGTTCCTACAAGGCAACAACACGCTGCTGTAGAAACGGTATCTGTCAGCTTGAAGAATTAAAATAACAATGAAACGCGGAAAACAACATGGCAAGTAGAATGTTTAGCGGTAATTTCACTCGGCACATCGTTCAGTCTTTGGGCAAAGCAATCGCATTAGGCGAATACCCTCAGGGGGAACCTTTAATGGCAGAAGCAGCCCTTTGCGAATCGTTTGACGCGAGCCGCACTGTGCTGCGTGAAGCAGTAAAAATGCTGACAGCCAAGGGTATGCTAGATGCACGCCCTAGACGAGGCACGATTGTATTACCTGAGTCCCATTGGAATTTGTCTGATCCAGACATTTTAAATTGGTTATTAGATCGCAAAGGCTCATTACCGATTATTTCGGAATTTGCCGATATGCGATTAGCCATAGAGCCGGCAGCCGCAGGCTTGGCAGCATCGAATTTAACCGATGAAAACCGTCAGAATTTAATCGCTGCAATCGAGCGAATGGAAGCAGCCGCTCGCGGTGAAGATGACCATTTAGATGCAGATATTGCCTTTCATGTAGGAATTTTAGAGGCCAGCGGTAATCGATTTTTCTGGAATATGCGCCATACCATAGAGGTAGCACTGCGCTTTAGTATACGGATCACCAATCGTCACAAAGGTGTAGACCGGGCAAGCGTAGAAGATCATCAAGAGATCTTAGATTACATTTTAGCAGGGGATCATCAAGCGGCTGAAAATCAAATGCGTAGCCTGCTTTTAGAAGCAAAGACCTTGCTAAATAAAGCATTAGATGAAGAAAAAAGTAGAAAATCTCAACAAAGTTAAACCTGTAAAAGGACCGAAATTGCGATGCGGATCAAAGATTGTATATTAGCTATTGACCAAGGTACCACTTCAACGCGAGCCATCATTTTTGCGCCTGATTCGAGCATTATTGCAGTAGCTCAACAAGAGTTCGCTCAACATTACCCGAACGATGGTTGGGTAGAGCACGACCCTGAGGATATCTGGTCTTCTACTGTGGTTGTTTGCCGCCAAGCGATATCAGAAGCGATTGCAAAAGGCGCGCGTATTGCTGCCATTGGGGTAACGAACCAACGTGAAACCACCGTTGTTTGGGACAGAAACACAGGGCAAGCTATTTATAATGCCATTGTTTGGCAAGACAGACGCACAGCGCAAACTTGTCGAGATATGCAAGATAAAGGTTTGTTCGACGTGGTGAATTCCCGCACAGGGTTATTACTCGACCCTTATTTTTCTGCCTCAAAAGTCGCTTGGATCCTAGATAATGTTGACGGGGCACGTGAGAAGGCCGAAGCTGGCGATCTGGCATTTGGTACCATAGATTCCTTCCTTATTTGGCGTTTAACTGACGGGCAAATGCATGCCACAGACGTGACCAATGCAAGTAGGACCAATTTGTTCAATATCCATGATATGGCGTGGGATCCTAAGCTATTAGAAGTGTTTAATGTGCCTAAATCTGTGCTACCTGAGGTTAAGGAGTGTGCCGATGATTTTGGTCACACAACGGAAGACTTGTTTGGTTTTTCCTTACCAATATTGGGTGTGGCAGGCGATCAACAAGCCGCCAGTATAGGCCAATGCTGTTTCAATGAAGGTGCAATCAAAAGCACCTATGGTACTGGCTGCTTTGTTATGCTCAACACGGGTACTAAAGCTTTTAATTCAAAAAACAAGTTGTTGACTACCGTAGCCTACACCATTAAAGGTGAGACTCACTATGCGCTAGAAGGCTCAATCTTTATTGCAGGTGCAGCCATTCAGTGGTTACGCGATGGATTAGGCGTGATAAGAAGTGCTTCTGAAACCGAAGATTTAGCCAAATCTTTGGATGACGATCACGGCGTATATATGGTGCCTGCCTTTGCAGGATTAGGCGCACCTCATTGGGCACCAGACGCACGTGGCGCTGTGTTCGGTCTAACTCGTGGCACTACCAATGCTCATTTCGTTCGGGCAGCGCTTGAATCAGTGTGCTATCAAACATCTGACTTACTTCACGCTATGGCCGAAGACGGCGTATCCTTGGATAAAATTCGCGTAGATGGCGGTATGGTGGGCAATAACTGGTTATGTCAGTTCCTAGCAGGCATTCTCGATGTCACCGTAGAGCGCCCCAAAATAATGGAAACCACCGCCCTAGGCGCTGCATACCTTGCAGGGCTTAAAGCGGGTATCTATCAATCATGCGAGCAGTTGGCGAGTATGAACGAGGTAGAAAGCAGTTTCGAAGCGAGCATGGCGTCATCGCAACGCAGAAAGCTTATTTCAGGCTGGGAAAATGCAGTACAAAGCACGTTAGGGTATTCAAAATGATCACTAAACGTTTGTTTGGCACCCTAGTCAATGGACAAAAAGTCACAGAATACTCGCTAAGCAATGAGCATGGCATGCAAGTCGATATTCTGGACATGGGCGGTATTATTCGTCGCTGGTTAGTACCCGCTACTAATAGCTCAGATAACAGCGACAACCAAACGAAAGTGGATATCGTACTTGGCTTTGACACGCTTGAAGATTATATCGCTGACCAAGCCTATTTGGGCGCGGTTGTTGGGCGTTATGCTAACCGTATCGCAAAAGGGCAGTTTGCTCTGAATGATGTGAATTACCAAGTTGATGTAAATCAGGCAGGAAACTGCTTACATGGTGGCGCAGACGGCTTTAATCGCCGAGTGTGGCAAGTACAAGAGCTTGACGACGTCACGCAACCCTCTTTGAAGTTAACCTTGGTAAGCGAAGACGGTGATCAAGGCTTCCCGGGGCAGCTAACTGTCAATGTTACCTATACATTAGCGCCATCAGGATTAAGAATTAGCTATCAAGCACACACCACCCAAGATACGGTTTTCAATCCTACCCAACACACCTACTTTAATCTGGCGGGCCACGACAGTGGCTCCGTGGAAAGTCACAAGGTGCAAATTTTAGCCAGCCGCTATACGCCAACGGATGAAAATGCGATTCCGTTAGGAGAGCGAGTTGATGTAGCAGGCTCACCCTTTGACTTACGTGAACTCACTACGCTTAAGGGGCCGCTGCAATCTAGCCATGAGCAAATTAAATTGGGTAATGGCTTTGACCACAACTGGTGTTTAGATGCTTATCAGAGCGATATGGAATCGCCAGAATTAGTCGCCAAAGCGCTAGATACCGCCAGTGGTAGAACGCTCAGTGTATTGACGACTATGCCAGGCATGCAATTGTATACTGCAAATTACGTGGGGCCTGAGCCGATAGGTAAAGGCGCAACTGAGTACCAAGGAAAACATGCATATTGTTTTGAAACCCAGTTTTACCCTAATTCACCAAACCAGCCTAGTTTTCCAAGTGCAACGCTTAAAGCCGATGAAGCGCACTTCTCTGTCACTGAATATCGCGTGTCCTTTTGTTAACGCGATATTCTTAACGAGATATTCTAAACGAAATAGAATGAGCGCGAAAAGCCAGTGATACATAAAAACGCTGCCTTTGGGCAGCGTTTTTAATTTAAAGCAGCGCCTATTCTGTGCTTTCTTCGCCTTTGCTTTCTTGAGCTTTGCTTTTTCGTCCTTTATAAAGCTTGCGTGCAAATGCACCCAGCGCTAGCACAATGATCACGCCAAACTTCTTTAAAAACACTAAGGCCGCTGCTATTAATCCCGTTTTTGCCAGCACTTTACCCGCGACCAACGCGCCAATGCCATAAGCCGCTACGTCATCAATCTCAGGATTAAAGTCAGCGTATTTAGACCCTTCTTTAAAATCAGCCATGGTCAAAACCGTGTCTAGGTTTTGGTTAATCAGCGGGAGTTGGTCCATACCTGCAATAAAGTTCAGCACTAACACCCCTTTACGACCTAGAACACGGATATTGTAATTCAGCGTATTAACTGGGGCGTCACCGAATTTTAGCTCTTTTGCCCAGTGCAATTTATTTGAGGCTTCATCGTAATACGGCTTAGCTGCCCAACCGATAAGTGAAATCGCCTCATACCCTTGGGTTACGCGCTCTTCACTGCTTAGCTGCGTGTCTTCCTGCATCTGTGCCAATAAGTCATCATAATTTATCTCATCAGCGTCTTCATCTGTGACGTAGCCATCTTGTTGATACTCAATGGTGACGCCCCATGAATCACCTTCAAATGGTGTCGCTCCTGCGGGAAATAGCATCCCCAACATACCATCTGCACTGCCTGGTGGGTTGCCCCAAATGTCTTCCAACACTTTGCGCGAATCTTGCGAATTCAAATAATAAAAATCGTCAGGTACGTTTAATTCTGCGACATTCCCAGGTAATGCAATATTGCCGGTTTGCGGTGTCATTGATTCCCACAAGGCATTGGCCCACAGCATATATTCCTGCTGTTCTTTTTCTTGTTGAGTTTGTTCGATTGATGCTTGTGCCTGACTGCTGTCTTGGCTTGCCTCTTGGCTTGGCGTCGTGTCTTGCCCATGAGCATTCACCGCGCCCAAAATGAAAAAAACACAGAAAATTCGTGTGAGTGGTAGCATAATATCCCTATTCATTTTTTCGGTGTTGAATGAGCCGCAGTCCACCCAGTGCAGACACCTAACTCACTTCCCCGTAACAGATTTATATCAGAGGTCAGTCCTGTAGTCCAATAAGAGCTTAGAGGGAACTGGCAAAAAAAAAGACCATAAAGAGTCGTTAAACTCAATTATGGCCAATAGGAAGTCACACACAATTTTGCAAATTTGTCAGAGATTTACGTCTATATCAGTTGACTTAAAACTCGTTGACGAAATTCATATATTGTTTCGTGTCACCAACAATAGCCTGCTCTAACAGCTTGTTTGTTTCAATCACATAGGGCTGTTTGAAATGGATATCCCACAGGTCAGACTCTTTACGCCAATGCTCATAAATCACTAGCGTGTCGTCTTGCCCGTCTATGGTATACAAGTCAAATACGATGTTCCCTGGCTCTTCGCTACGCGTTTGGGCCACGTGGGAGGTAAATTGTTGCAATAGCTGTTCTTTGTACGCTTCTTTTATTTTGAATATAAAAAAGAGGCTAAATACATCGTCTTCGGCTTGCACTCGCTTGGGGTTATTTTCATGCAGAGGCGCTGGATCAGTATCATTCAATGTCATCACCTCTATGGGAGATAACAATGCGCTCTCGGCCAGTTGCAATAAGGTCTGCGTATACGGCTGATTAACATGCTCTTGATGGGCTTGGGCATTTTCCCAGCGCTCATAAGCAAAAATAGTGTTCGGTGAATCTTTGCCCTGAAAAAAGCGCATTTCACGCATACCAGGTTCATTTTTTGAACCTAACCTGTTGGTATTAAGCGCCTGTTTAAAGGCCACTAATTGGTCCGGTTTGACTAAAAATTTTACGATAAGAGTTAGCATTGCGTTATCCATTGAATTTCATCATGTTCGTTGGCTTTAGTAACAACACCAGTGCTTTTTATGGCTTACACCGGCTTGTTACCGTCAATGATGAAATGGTATCTGCTGTGCTTACATTCAAAAACTAGCTAGACAGATAAAGACTTTCAATGAAAAGTTGATAAAGCGCATTTCAGGTTTAGCACTCTTGGTTCATTTGCTAGCCTCAAAGCGCCAAATAATGCACCTTCCATGATGCGTTACATTCATAGCTTTGGCACAATTGCCCGTAAATTAAAATGCTTTTATAAGGCTCACAAATTGGCAACGCCAGCGTGAAAGACACTCCAATTATTCGATAGCTCAAGATTAAATTGGTCAATGCTTAAATTAAAGCGACCTGATTTACCAATAAAACGTGTATTGTCCCACTCTTGCAGAGAGACCAAGGCAATCACGTTATCTCCAGAACGGAACAAGTCACTGGGCACTTTGATCTTTAATGGATTACTTTGCCACTCATCGCTATCTAAAGCTTGGCCATTTATGTAGATTTTCTGAATTTGATTCGCTTGGCCCACACTCAAGCTAACCTCTTCTGGCTCAATCGCAAAGTGCACATGCTTACGAGCAACCAAAGGTGTATTGTTTGGCACGCTTTCCAGCGCATTTAAGTTAACTAATGGCCATGCTAAATCATCGAATTTTGGCTCGAAAAACTCACTTTTTATCGGTACTGCTTTATTTTCAACTTTCGCTAGCGCTAAGTCCTTTTCAGGCTCGGTGACTGCTTTTTTTACTGGGGGTGGCTCAGGTGCTGCAGGTTTTGTCTGCTTCGGTTTTTGTGCTTTCTGAGCATCGTTGAACTCAGGCTCAACTTTATCTGCAGATTGCTCTTTTACCGTATTTGATGCCAATGTCTGCTTGACCTCGGGTGCTGCAGGTTTTGTCTGCTTCGTTTTTTGCTCTTCCTGAGCATCGTTGAATTCAGGCTCAACTTTGTCTGCAGATTGCTCTTTTACGGTATTTGATGCCAGTGTCTGCTTGACCTCTGGCGCTGGTTTCACGTCTGCATGGCCTATGATGATCCCATTGACGGTTTTGTAGTGTGTGCTATCGGTAACACTGAGCGAGAACGGACCACCCGCTTTTTGTCCTGCCATGGTAACTTGCCAACGCCCTGTCCCGTCCACTCGCACTCTGGCCATGGTCAAGGTCTCATCGTCTCTTTTTAGCTTTATATCAATCTTTCGCCCAGGTTCTGCCAACCCACTGACGTGTATTGCCTCATGTGGTTGTAAGTGCATGTTATCTTTCAAGCGCGTAGAGAGAATAATATGGCCCATTGGATTACGAGCCTGAAGATCGCGCTTGCCCACATACAGGTCATTAACGAACTTACTGTGTTTACCATCGCTGATAATTAATTGATATGGGCCGCCCGGAGGCTGTTCTCGCAACGATACCTGCCAGTTCCCTGTGTCATTTATCGTTGCTCTGGCCATGGTGACCGTCGCGCCGTCTTTGAGCAGTTTAACATCGATTTTTTCGCCTTTATCACCTACCCCGCTGATCTTGAGCAACTTGTAGGCCGGTACATTCATACCGTCGTCAATATTGGCATCTAGCGCAAACCCGTCGTATTGTGCCGCGTGTAGGCTATCGACCGACATGAGTGTGACGCTCACCCACATGATCGACAGGAAGCGCATGATTTTTTCCATTCGGATACCTTGTATTGCCATGTGGCTCCACATTTGATTCACTCCCTCGTGAGTATGTCGTCAAAGGCATACACCTGACGAACCATTGAAGCCTAATTAACAAGCGCTAGAGCAGATAATTTGTTACCGAGTAAACATTGATAAAGTTGCAGATATGCCAAGCAGGCCCTTATACGGCCAAGAATGAAGACTGTTTATTGAATGAATCCTCGTTATCTTACCAAGCGCTCTAGATCACTAGTCTGTCGTTCTTAATCAATGAACTGCAAGTATCACGCCTGATTTTAAAAACAATCTGCATGATGTTTCGATATACACAATTGAAAGAAGGATTAAGTGTACATGTGGTACGGGGTATAAACTCAAGGATGACTTGGTCACCCTTGAGATTGCTGGATAATTTTGCGTAAAGTAGGCTGCGTCACGTCTAGCAACTTAGCTTTGTGCTGCTGACTTACGTCTTGTTGAATAACAATTTGATGCAATGTTGCCTCGATGCTTGGCCATAGGACGCTATGCGTCTCGGTATCAAGCATACTTACAAGCAAATGATTGCAACGCTCAGTCAATGGAAATAATTCATCATGACTGAAATCTTGTTTGTTGAGCTTAGCGTAACGTCTGCGAATGGTGGATTCGGATTGACCTAGCTGCTGAGCAACTTGATATAAGCTCCCCCATTTTAAAACACATTGATTTAACCATTGCTTTTCTAACCAATTACTCACGGATAAGACCTTGGTTTGTTGCTTTGCCAGTGCAACGACCTCCGCTAGCAGCTCAGCAATCTGCACCAACTCCTCGCTTTGAGGTTCGCTTACGTCATTGGTGTTAGTTGATGCTACATTAGGTTTAATCGGCACCACATTACCATCTGATTGTTCTTGTAAAATAAGGTGTTCGGGCTCTATATATGCCCCTGAACACAGGATCACCGCGCGCATCATACAGTTGCGTAATTCGCGCACGTTTCCGGGCCAATGATAATCCCCTAGCTTATCCAGAGACGCGTTGGAAAAATCGGTAATATCTTTATTATATTGGCAAGCAAATTTTTGAACAAAATGCCGAGCCAGCAATAGAGGGTCGTCTCCCCGCTCATTCAACGCAGGCAGATTTAAAGTAAATACATTGATTCGATAGTATAAATCAGCCCGAAAACGCCCTTGTGCTACTTCATCTGGTAAGTTTCTGTTAGTCGCCAAAACCAAGCGTACATCCACTTTTCGCACCCGTTGGTCACCCACAGCAACGAAGGTTTTTTCTTGCACAAAACGCAGTAACTTTGATTGAATATCCAGTGGTAACTCGCCTACTTCATCTAAAAACAAAGTACCGCCGTCCGCTTGCGCAATTTTACCCGGTTGGTCACTGGTTGCTCCGGTGAATGCGCCGCGCCTGTGCCCAAACAACTCGCTTTCAATCAAGTGCTCGACAATCGTTGAGCAATCAACCGTAATGAATGGTTTATCTGGATGTAAGCTGTGATTGTGAAGCTACTGAGCAATCACTTCTTTACCTGTTCCTGACTCACCTATGATCAGCACAGATGCATCCGTTGGAGCCACTAGCTGTACTTGTTGCATTAACGTACGCATAGCGGGTGATTCAAACAGCAATTCATGTTCACCTGATTGTTCTTTATCAACGCCGACACGTCTATTTTCATCTTGCTCCAGCAACATAATGCGATCGATTGCCGCCGCTAAGTTTGGGGTCACTTGTTCAAGTTGTTCAGCGCACTTTCTGGCACTTTCTTGAGCAGATGTTTCCCAACATACCAAAAGAAAACCAACACAACGACTGCGCGTGACTAAAGGAATGACCACATAATGAAAAGAACTAAGCGCAGCCGTTGGCTGCACTAACTTGCTCCCGTTAGGGTCCAGTTTAATATGCGTTTTGGCCCACTGATGAATGGTATCTTCATCAATATCTACGCTGATTAAGCGAGATGACAAACAATTAAAGTGCGCACCTTGCTGCATATACAAGCCGCTAAATTTACTCTGTAGCCCAGTTGCTAACAACTGGCATACTTGCGACGAAAATGTTTGCAAAGAATGTGTGCTGCCGATGAGACGGATAATATCCCACTGGAGATTCATTAACCTGAAATCGTCACTGGGCGCTTGCGAAAACTTACCGCTCATACGGTCAAGATTGGCCAAGATATTAGCATCAAACTGAGGCTGCCAACTGACTAGCTTCCCGCCTCCAATGCTACGGGCAGCTTGAAGAGCGGCATTGGCTCGCCTGAATAATTCCAGTGGTGATTGTTCGCCCAAAAGCTCTTCAGAGTCCAATGTCGCAAGTCCAAAACTAAAAGCAAGATTCAGTTTCTTTTTTGAAAAAGCCTGACTTCGCAGCTTCTGTAACATGCGTGACGCGAGAATCTGGCCTTGCTGTTCATTAGTTTCGGGTAAATGAGCAGCAAAAACCGCTCCGCTATAACGACTGGCAAAATCATCTGTTCGAAGTACCTGGGACATGCATTGCATTATCTCTTCAAGCACTTGGTCGCCGACTTCTCGCCCATGTACTCGGTTTAATTCGGCAAAGTCATCCGGATTAACCAGCAACAAAGTAACGGGTGTGCTTTGCTCACTTAATTGTTCAACCCATTCGTGACTCTGCCACTGAGCAACTTGGCGCAAAATGAGCAAACTTTCATCATTAGGAAGCGGCCCTGCGACTCCATCGACCATCAATACGGTTTTATCTAGTTGAATAGGAAAAGGGGGAAGCCTAGTCATGGAGTGAGTATGACTTAAGTCCGCTAAAATTTGCTGCATTCGCGCCTTCGCAGTACTCGAAGGTATAGGTAAACTGGTTTGCCAGCTTTGTCCATTAGCTGAAAGACCCTTAGTACCCATTTTCAACATTAGCTCTTGGTTAATGTGCTTAATCGTGCCATCAGCGCTTAACGTCAGCGACAAATTCCCCAAGCAATCCGATAACAAAGCTAACTTATGCTCCACGTACACCTTGTCTTGGTGGATATTAGCTTGCTGCTTCAATTGGCTTAGCATCATAGTTAACACACCAGCGGCACGCCAATCAACGAAGTGATGCCCAGGGATTAGCTGATTATTTTGTAAGTGAAACGTATTTTCGATCAGCCAATGCACAGGTTGTTCTAACAAAGCGTATTCTTCTGTCAGGTTTAGCGCATCTTCTTGCGAGTCGCATGCGACTAAAAGCGCGCCACCTGAACTTTGCACCGCTTTATCATTGTCCGCTAGTGCCGAGCTCAATAGCACAATATCGAATTGAAATTCAGTCGCGGCAACGTATTGCTGTAACTCAGCCACAAGCGGCGTATTGAGCTTTTCAACATACAACCTAATACACTCAATATCCTCAACGAGGGCGGGGAAAACAGGAGAGCTTTGAATCATAATGCCGGCATCAAATGGTTGAAGTCTTGGTTAAGCAACGGCGAAATATATTCCGCTGCAACGGGGCGTGAAAATAAGTAACCTTGCAATAGTAATTGGTTGGTATTTTTCAAAATGGCAATCTGACTTCCATACTCAATCCCCTCAGCAATCACCCCAAGCTTCAAACTTTCTGCCAACGCGAGTATCGCCTCGACTATCGCTAAGTCATCAGGAGCAGAATTGACATCACACATAAAGGAGCGGTCAATTTTAAGTATGTCGATAGGAAAACGTTTCAAGTAACTTAACGAAGAGTATCCTGTACCAAAATCATCTACGGCGAGGGAAACCCCTAACGCTTTTAATTCAATCAGGCGAGCTATATTTTCTTCTGCATCACTCATGATCACCGACTCTGTCAGCTCTAGCTCTAGTAATTCAGGCGCCAGTCCACATTGTTGTAATACGTCTGCTACGACTTGGGTAAAATCTAATTGCCTAAACTGATGAGCCGAAACATTAATTGCCATACGTACAGGGTTTCCTTCATCAAACCATTGCTTCGCTTGATAACATCCCCGCTCTAACACCAAACGGCCTAACTCATTTATCAGACCCGTTTCTTCTGCGATAGGAATAAATTCATCCGGTGGGATAATCCCTCCTTTGGCAGGAAGCCAACGCACTAACGCTTCAACGCCTACTATGCGCCCTGACTGGGCACAAATCTGTGGTTGATAAAAGGGTACAATCTCGTCGCTCTTTAGCGCTCTGCGCAAATCTTGCTCTAACTGCAAGCGTGCTGCAGCTTTAGCATTCATCGAGTCTTGATAAAACTTATAACAACAACGCCCAGACTGTTTGGCAAAGTACATGGCAGTATCGGCATTTTTGAGCAAGGTTTCGGCGTTGTCCCCATCATTGGGGAACATTGAAATCCCAATACTTGGGGTTACCACAACTTCAAACTGCTCTAGTTGAAATGGGGTACTAAAGCTACGTATTACGCGCTCTGCCACCAGCATGGCTTCGTTAGGATCGTTCAGGCGGCTTAAAAATATGGTAAATTCGTCCCCGCCAAAACTCGACAATTGCGGCTCTTGGCTAGATTGTTCTGAACCTACACGGGCAAAGGTGTCGCTGTCACGTAGATTAGCCTGTAAACGATGTGCCACTTTGCGCAACAGTTTATCGCCGTAACTATGCCCCATGGTGTCGTTGATGCGCTTAAAACGATCAAGATCGATAAACAGCATCGCCGCTTGATAGTTGTTGCGCTCGGCCATGGCTAAAAACCGCTGTAAATCCTGCATCAAATATTGGCGATTAGGCAGCCCAGTTAATGAGTCATAAAATGCCAATTGATGAAGCTCGTGTTGCTGTGTCACTAAATCGGCGAACGCCTGACTGGCACGCAAGATATACTTTACTCGCTCGCCTAAAATAGGCCATTTGATCGGTTTAGCGATAAAGTCTGTTGCGCCTACTGCATAGGATTTATGAATGGATTCCAGATCGTCTGAACCCGTTACCATTATGACTGGAATATGTTTACCTTTCTCATGGCCACGAATATGTTCACATACCTCAAAGCCATTCATCTTGGGCATCGACACATCGAGCAAAAGTAGCGCTGGTGAATGCTTTTCAAACTGCTCTATTGCCCGCTGCCCATTTTCAGCTTCGATGACCTCAATACTGTCGCTGGCTAGCGTTTCTTTCATTAAAATACGCGCCGTCAAATCGTCATCACAAACGAGAATTTTAACTTTTATGTCATCCGACATGTCTGAATGTCTCCAATTTCTCGCTGCTAGTCGTAAACGCCAACTGAATACGCTGAACTAAAGAATGAATATTATCACTCTGAGTATTCTTCATTTTTTCCTCTAGCTCCCTACACAATTCGTATAAGGCTTTTGCTCCAGAGTTCCCAGACATCGACTTAAGCGCATGCGCTGTTTCGCCAATCGTTAAGAAATCAAGCGGCTCTTGCTGTACTTGCTCAACCAACTGAGAAACGAGTTTTTCAGCTTCTTGCTTGAATGCATCGAGTACGCGCTCAAACACCGGGTTGCCTGTATCTTGAGAAATCTTGCGCAGCGTTTCGACTGTTGACATATCCAATAGACTGTCTTGCTCATCGGGCTCTGGCTCACTTAAAGCATGCTGTGGCGCGACATCAAGTCCCGATGTTTGCTCATGACTTTGCTCTTGCTGATTCACCTTAAACTCGTCGCCATTGCTTTGAACAGATGAAGTTTGATCCGAGGCAGCCGGTGACTCAATAACATCACTAGATTTCTGCCCGTTAGGTACAGGCAAAAAGCGCAGCAATGTCTGCTCTAACTCTTGCAACGAGAAGGGTTTAGACATGACTTCATTCATGCCTGCGTCCAGACATTGCTGGCGTAAATTGTCACCCATGCCTGCGGTCAACGCCACTATGGGAAGATCTGGCCAATTTTTACGGATTGCTCTGGTCGCCGCGTAGCCATCCATAACCGGCATTTGACAGTCCATTAACACTAAGTCAGGCCGCTGTAGGTTGATTTGCTCAACCGCTTCAGCACCATTGTCAGCAAGCCAAGCTTCACATCCTAAGAGCCCTAGCATGCTTTTGGCAACTTCCTGGTTGGTAAGACTATCTTCTGCTACTAGTATGTTTGCCTCAAAACGCTGGTGATTTCGAAGGTCGTCATCTAGGCGCTTTTGTTCTTCATTTTCAATGCCCAACGCGCGACTTATGCTGTTATGTAAGCCACTAAAGTGCACAGGCAATGGCAATATGTTACGTGTGTCATTCTCCTGCCATTGTGAAGTGGGGAGTAAACAGATCCAGTTCGACAAGGGTATCCCTGCATCTAGCAAGGTACGCTCGTATTCTGCATGACTGATCCATAAGCCGTTTTTAGCACTGGCTAATTCAGATTTAACACGCTGCACGTGTACTGCTTTTACCTTTAATTTTCCGAGCATAATCTCGATTGATTGACCTAAGCCCCCCGTTAGGTTGACCAAGTGCACCGTCGGGCAATTAACAATCGATTCGAGTTGCTGCAGTGGCTTTTCCGTCAGGGGTAGATCGACTTCCAGACTAAAGCGACTGCCTTCACCAATATTAGACTGTAAACCTAAGTTACCTCCCATCAGGGCAGTTAATTGCTTACATATGGCTAAACCGAGCCCTGTGCCACCGTATTTTCGCGTAGTTGATGCATCTGCCTGAGTGAACATCTCAAACACCTTCTGCTGACGATCTGGCGCCATACCAATCCCTGTATCCTGAACGCAGAAAACAAAACCGCTATGTTGAACATCGGTATCATTCCCGCCTGAATCAATATTGTGACATTCGACGCGCTTTATGTTGACGTTCACTTCCCCGCGCTCAGTGAATTTAATCGCGTTGCTGGTTAAGTTAGCGATGATCTGACGTAACCTAGCGGGATCTGCGTATACTTGTGGCAAAGGCTCAGGCGACAAAATGGCATTAATATTAAGGCCTTTGTTATAAGCTGCTTCACTAAACAGATCCGTCACCTCCTCGATTAACGCTTCTAAATCGACTGGAACAGACTCTAATGTCGCTTTACCTGCCTCTAGTTTTGAGAAATCCAAAATGTTGTTAAGTAAATCCAGCAGTAATCTGCCTGAGCGATAAACCAATTGCGCAAAATGCTGTTGTTTCGGCTTCAGATCAGAACTTAGCAGCACCTCCGTCATGCCCAGCACCCCGTTCATTGGGGTGCGGATTTCGTGACTCATAATGGCTAAGAAGTCGCTTTTTTCTTTACTCGCTTGTTCGGCTAACCTGCGGGCTTTTTCTGTTTCTTCCATGGCGTGTTCAAGCTGAGTATTGGCATGGCGTAGCTCTTTCGTACGCTCTTCTACCTTTTCTTCGAGTTCAATTAGCTGTTGCATCTCACGCTTACGTTTTTGACGATATCGCCAGATAATATTCAGCATAATCAGTAAAACAATGAGACTGTAAAGTGCATAGGCCCATAGGGTTTTCCATGGAGGCGGTAATACATTAATGGGCAACGAAACACCTTGGGTATTCCATAGACCTTGATTGTTACTGGCTTGCACTTTCAGTACATAATCTCCAGCGGGTAGATTGGTAAACGTCGCCAGACGCCTATGCTCTAATTCAATCCAGTTTGGGTCCAGCCCTTCTAGCTTGTAACGATATTGGTTTAAACCTGGAGCATTAAAATCAAGTGCTGCAAATTCAAAGGAAATAAAATAATCTTTGTAATCAAGCTCTAAGCCTTGCAAACGTTGGTAAGACACATCAAACCACACCTGCTCATTTAACTTTTTAATGCGTACCAATGCCACGGGCGGAACCACGTCACTGTCTTTAATATCGTCAGGGTGGAAACGCACAACACCTGCATTACCGCCAAAGTACATCACGCCTTGGCTGTCCTTAAAACCAGCACCAAAATTAAACTCGCTGTCTTTTAAGCCTTGGGAAGTATCAAAATGACGGACGTGTCCTGTATCTGGGTTCAAACGTGTCAAACCCGCTGTGCTGCTAAGCCATAAATGTTCTTTGTCGTCTTCTAAAATTGCGTAAATATGGCTACTGGGTAAGCCACTGAAACTATCGTAACGGGTAAAATGATTGTTCAGCGATGCCGTATCTTGAGCAGACCACTTATTGAGTCCACCACCTTGGGTCCCCACCCATAACTGCGCTTTGGGGTCTTGATAAAATGCCCATGCCATCGGGGCAGACAAACTATCAAAATTATCAGGCTGATGTTCTATATGATCGAAATCAAGCGTGACTGGATCTAACACATTAATGCCCGCCACCGTCCCGACAATTATCGTTCCATCAAGTAACTGATACACAGCGAGCACTCTATCGCTGTTTAAGCTTCTTGGATTGTTTTCATCAGCTCGATAGTGAACAAACTCAGTACTTCCTGCGGGCAAGTAATTCAAGCCACCACCGAACGTACCGATCCATATGTTGCCCGCGCTGTCAGGGAATACACTAGTAACACCGTTAAAGCTTAAGCTCGAGGGATCGTCTGCGTTGTGGACAAACATCTCGATTTTCATCGTATCCACATTAAGTCGCCCTAAACCACTTCCTCGAGTGCCGAACCAAAGTAAGTTGTTATCACCACGTACGGTCATAACCCTGGCATCTTGCAGCGCTGGCTCACTGCTTTTATTAATGACAGTAGTCACTTCCCCAGCGGTGTTAAGACGGGTTAAACCACCATAACTTGCTACCCAAATGGCCCGTTCTGCAGTGGATGATTTTGTCTCTGCAAAACCAAGTACAACCTTACTAGCGAGGCCGCTATCGATATGCTCAAACGGTACTTCAATGTTCTTAGTAATACCATTATAGGTACCAAACCACATCAGACCTGAAGGGTCTTGCAAAATCGACAACACTTTATTATCGCTCAAGCCATCTTCTGTATTGTAGGTTGTGAATTTATTTCGTCCGTTCCAAAGACTCGCCCCCGCTTCGGTACCTAACCAAATACGTTGCTTCTGATCTTGATAAATAGTGTGAACTAAATCAGCCGCGATACTGTTAGGCTGATTTTCATTGTGCTGCCAAGTCGTAAACTTCAACCGCTGGGGATCTAACATACTTATCCCCGCATCGTGACTCGTGAGCCACAAACGTTGTTGTACGTCGATAAATAGCTGGGTAATTCGATCGCTAAATAGAGGTTTATTGGAACCTATATGTAGGCGGGTGAGTGTATTGGTTTGCTTGTCGAGCTTAAGTAAACCATTGCCGTCAGTCGCTAGCCAAATACACTGGCCGTCTTCAATGATCGCTGTGATTGCCGCATCTTTTTCTAGCCCAGGTAGAAGTTGACGAGTATCGAAATGCTCAAACGACATATCGTCTGGATTAAAACGACTAAAGTTGCCATTTCGATAACCTAACCAAATGTAATTTTCAGAATCTAGATAAAGTGACTGCTGCCTGTTTGACGTAGGTGTATTCGATGAATCTTTTGTGGCTTTCCAATGAGAAAAGGTTTGTTTTGCTGAGTTAAAAAGGTTTAATCCGCCTCCATCCGTGGCGATCCATAAGCGTTGTTCATTATCTTCAAGTATCGCGCGAACATTATCTGAACTAAGGCTATCTGTCTTACGTGGATCATGCACAAAGCTAAGAAGTTGATAGCCATCATAGCGACTCACCCCTTCTTGGGTGACTACCCATATATAACCGGTCGAGTCTTGATATATCTGACGTACTGTTTTTTGTGTTAATTGCTGACTTAACTCGGCAGGAGTGAAGCTGAAATTCGGATTATCAGCACTATTCGCATTAAGGCTAAATGCGAGAAAAAATACTAACCCATAAATCCCTATCTTAAACATGTTCGAATTACGTCTTATTCTTTTTTTAAAAATAGACTAACCCAAACCCTGAAAAATGCCAACAATCAACGGGGGTTACAAACTCTTTTCCACCAATATGTAACGACATTCACGCTAAAAAAAAGCCCCTTACCTAATGAACTTTTGTTCATCAAGGTAAGGGGCCTCTCCTCATTCTATGTTTATTCTTGAAGCATGAAGTTCTCTTGGTTCATATGAGCTTCTTCCCACATGAAGGCTTCTTCCCACATGAAGGCCTCTTCCCACATGAAGGCTTCTTCCCACATGAAGGCTTCTTCCCACATGAAGGCCTCTTCCCACATGAAGGCCTCTTCCCACATGAAGGCTTCTTCCCACATGAAGGCTTCTTCCCACACTGCAAACTCAAAGCCTTTTATGTAGTAGTTGCCGTTCTCGTCTTTACGCGCAGCCCCCATGTAATGTTGCTCACCACTTAGGTCTGCGGCGATATCCATACCATTGTTCGCACAACCCGATTCACTTGATTCCACGGCTTTTACCGCATTTACGCTGCCCGAACCTTGCTGAAATGGGCTATAAGCGAGTTTTCCGTTAACCTGTGCCATGGTGGTACTGCTCATCAAACGGCACTTAACGTCATTTGCGCTTAAGCTTGGATCGTTCTGCAGCATCAGAGCGACAACACCACTGACCACACCTGAAGCTTGAGATGTGCCTGACATAATAAAACGGTCTTTCCCTACCATGTACTGAGGAAACTTGCTTGGTACATACATGTCTTCATTCGCTAAACTGAACATGTGCCCACCAGGCGCAACCATATCGGGTTTGATGAACGCTTCGTGAGTAGGCCCCTGAGAAGAGAATGATAGTAAGGTATCATCGTTCGGGTTATCTTGAGTGTAGTTATCACTAATAGCGCCGACACTAATAACGTAAGGTACATTAGCGGGCACGCCAATGGTCATTGCACTTGGGCCAGTGTTACCGGCAGAGGTAACCACTACAACATCTTGTTCCCATAGCGCCATAACAGCTTGGTTAATTGGGTCATCCCAGTAGTTAGAGCGAGGAGGTGCACCAAACGATAAGTTCACCACCCGTATATTCAAGGCTTCGTGATTATCCGCGATGTACTGCAATGCGCGTAACGCATCTAGGTATGTGCTATGGCCATCTTCATAAAAGGCTTTTACTACAACGAGGTTAGCATCTGGGGCAACACCTTGATAATAGCTACGCATTTGCCCATCAACAACAGCACGATCGCTATTGGCAATAATGCCAGTAATATGAGTACCGTGACTGTTTTCATCAGTCATATTACTGATTTTCACCTCAGTATCTTCAAGCGCGTCATAAGCGGCTGAAATACGAGAGCGATTGGCAGTATTCTTATTCAGTGCACTGTGCGCTGCCCAAAGCCCGCTATCAATAACAGCTACCGTTACATCTTTACCTGTAATGCCATTGTCATGCAGCTCATCAGCACCTATGTTGTTTACGTAATAACTATTACTATCTTCGCTATTAGCTTGAGTGTCATATCCTTTTACTAAGCTTCGATCGCACCCTTGGGCAAACTCAACATCCATTGAGAAGTCGCCTTGATTATAGTTATCTGCGCCATAACGGGTAAATGACACCTCAACAGTAGCACTTTCGTAGGCATCTAAATTGGCATAACGCTTTAAGGCATTCGCATCCAGTGTTAACTCGCCATTTTGGCGACCAAATAGACTCCAATATACCAATCTTCCATTAAATGTTACTGAACGAACGTTACCTAAGCGCTCAGGCCAAGTGAAGGTCATCTCCTCAGCGTTCGCGTGCATATCCTTTGCGTTGTATAAATTCCAGCGGATTTTGTTTGCTGTTAAATCAACTACATGGCTTCCGTAAACAGAACAGTGATCAAGTGCGCTTGAAGTAAAAACCGCATCATTTTTGGTAATTTTAATAAGACTACTTGGTAGTTTCTGCAAAATTGCCAGTTGTAGATCACTGACTCTAACACCAATCCCTCCCACCAACGGCAGTTCATGGGTCACCAAGCCACCCACTTTTTCAATCAATTCACGCAAGACTTTTATCTCGCCGCCTTGAATTAATATTTCATTATCCATTTTCAATATGCTGTCGACTACAGGCACATCAGGTAAACCTAACGACGTCGTCAGCTCAGAGACATCTGCGGTTGTCACCACCTGAGTTAAGTTAAGCCCAAGCAATCCATTACTCGATGCAAGCGTAGGCAGAGCGGTTAAGCTCATCACACCTGCAACTAGCATTGCGCCTTTCTTATTCAATTTTAGTTTCATGTAAAATCACCCTTCATTAAACGTCGCTCGATATCGGTGCTAAGCAGCAAACCTGATACGCACACTGTGTAAGCGAGTTAAAGCAACTAACAAGCCAATTTGCAAACCACTGTTTTTACTGAAGTTTAATTTTAAGTGAAAATACTGAATGCACTTAACTGAAAATTTTGAGTGATGAATATGATTGCAATTATACTTTTGGTTGCAGTCATTATTTTCAAATTAGTGAAGGGGTTAGTATTTGTAAGGAGAGTCATACATCAAAGATACTTGCTAGGAATAACTCACTCCTTTCTTTGTTCAGCGGTAAACCTAAATAGTTGCCTTGCAAGCGCTCTAAATTGAATTGTTGGCATTGCAGTAGTTGCTCTTTCGTTTCAATTCCCTCTGCGACAACAACAAAGTCTAAGGTTTTTAGCATAAGTGCAAGGGCTTTAAATATTCGCTGATGTTTGTCTGAACTTTCATTAGAGGTTTGCATGCTCTTGTCTAATTTAACAATATCAATAGGGTACTCCATTAAATGCGATACTGAAGAGAAACCCATACCGAAGTCATCAAGGGCTATCTTAAATCCTCGCCCAGACAAAACGCGTAATATATCAGTTACCTTCTTATTATCTTTAATCAGTGCTGTTTCTGTAATTTCTAATATAACGCTATTTGCTGATAACGAGAGCCTTTCTAGGGTATGTGATAAATAAGGCAACAGATCGCTGTCATGAAGCTGTACTGCAGAAATATTCACCGACATCGTGAGTGCCGTATTAAATTGACGATGCCATTGAGATAACTGATTAAACGCAGTCGTAATGACCCATTCCCCGATGCGATTTATCAGCTTACTTTGTTCTGCCACGGGAATGAACTCCTCTGGCGTGAAGTGAGGCTCCATTTCCGGCCAGCGAATAAGCGCTTCAAAACCTAACAAGGATTTATCTTTAGCTGAAAACAAAGGTTGATAAAGCAATCTAAACAAGGCGTTTTCTAACACACCAATCAGTTCGTTCTGAATTAAAAAACGCTGGTTAAACTCGGTTTGATAATAAGATTCATAAAAGCTCACCCCATTTTTGCCATTTTGTTTCGCCCGGTACATCGCAATATCCGCGCATTTAAGCAAGGTTTGCGCATTAACCGAGTCATCAGGGCACAGGGCTACACCGATGCTCACACCGCAGTGCACCTCCTTATCGTCAATGTTAAATGCGACGTTAAACGAATCGAGGATACGATTAGCAATGCGGCTGATTTCATCTCCAGACATTATATTGCCTAAAATAATGGCAAATTCATCCCCGCCCAGCCGGGCAAAACCTTCGTTGTTGCGCAAACACTTACGTATTCTTTTAACGGACTGCTGCAGCACTTTGTCACCCGCTGCATGGCCCATGGTGTCGTTAATATGTTTAAAGTTATCTAAATCTAACGCGAGCAATGCAACCTTGCTCGTCACGCGCTTGTTACTTGCAATCAATATTTTTAAGGTTTCTTCAAAGTGATAACGATTAGACAGGCCAGTAAGCGGGTCTTTTTCGGCCATTCTCTTAACGGCCAAATAACTTTTATGCATACGCTGTTCTATTTCAAAGCGCTTATTCGCAAACAAAATTGCCTTTTCGAGTTTGCTTAGGGTAATTTCATTTTTTGCTAAAAAGTCTTGAGCTCCTGCCTCTATACAGTCCAGCGCTAACGAAGGCTCGTCATATGCACTGATCATGACAATCGCAGTATTTCCCATATCTGGTTTAGCGCGCATGTCACTCACCATCTCAATACCGTCAACTTCTGGCATTCTGTAATCAAGTAAAATGACATCAAATTGGCTGGAACTTAAAAGGCTCATTCCTTGGGCGGCTGACGTAGCTTCTTGAACCTCATGGTGGGAGTCGCTAGATGCACAAAGTGTTCGCTTTACCACTTTCCGGTCAACGACATCATCATCTACTATCAAAACTTTCATTGCACCATCCAAATAAGCTCGCACGTTGAATAAATTCAATACACCTTAATACTAGGAAGGCGGTATTTTACTAATATGAATAATGTAGCATTGGCTACACTATTTAGGTTTAGGCCAAAAAACGGTAAAAGTCGTACCGTTTACGCCATCAGAGGCTATTTCTATTCTTCCGCCAAACTGATTTACGTACTTTTTTACCACAGCTAACCCAATTCCACTGGCTTCTAGCTCGTCTCGGGATTTAAGCGTTTGAAATAACTGAAAAATACGCTCGAAGTATTTTTCCTCAATACCAGGACCGTTGTCGCTAATACTGATTTCATAGCAAAATTCGCTTACCTTGCACTCGACGACTACTTTGCCCATGTCTTTGTCATTGTGCTTAACCGCATTGCCAACTAGATTGAGCATAACGGTCTTAAACGGAACGCTTGGCACCACTAACTCTGCTGGGGCCACGTTAATTTCAAATCCTTCTGGTAAGTCCAATAACGGGTTTAAATCTGAAATTAACTTTGCCAATTCGATACGCGTGACGGTTCTGTCCTCTCTACCAATCTTAGCAAACGTCAGTAGGTCTTCTAACAACGACTGCATTCTATTCGCTCGGCTTACCACTAAACGTAAGTTTTCCAGGGACTCTTCAGGTAATATATGTTGGCAGTCTTCTTCGATCCAGCCGAGCAGTCGCCGAATAGCATCCAAAGGTGCTTTCAAATCATGAGACGCAATCTTGGTAAAGTCATCTAAATCATTGTTCGCTTCTTTTAACTGCCGAATAAGGCTTTCACGTTCTGTTATGTCTCTGCGTATACATAGAATATAAGGTACCCCGCCGCCATCCTCGAATCGCCGTTTTACCGTTTCATATACCATGATACTCCCGTCAGCTGCGGTAATATCTTCAGTTGTCACACTTTGGCCGTGATATAAGGCGATTTTATCTTGCTCCAGCGATGCTGCGGTAGTAACAGACTGATACACAGGTGATGAATGGTCTTGTTGGCTTATACAACTGGCAGCTTGCGGGTAAGCATTTAAAAACGCTTCATTGGCATAAACAATTCTAAAGTCGGTGTCCTTCACAAAAATCCAGTCTCGGTTGTGTTTCGAGATAAGAAGATGTAATTCCCGCGATTTTGCTGCTGCGATCAAATGCTTATGTTGCAAAAGATGGTTACCGATATCCCGCTGAAGCACGGTAATAATCGCTTGCTCTTTAGGCGTTAAGTTAGCACCCTCGCCTCGGTAAAACTCGAGATAACCAAATACCAAACCTGATGGTAAAACGATAGGTGAGATATGACGAAGTAAGCTTTCGTCATATGGGTGTGGAATATGCGCAAGCTTATTCAACGATTTACTACTGTGCGCTAATGCCACTAATTCTTTCTTGCTAATAACCTGTTGCTGAATTGCTTGATTCATTTCCCCCTTTTGAGAAACTAAAAACATTTTTTCGTCATAACAACAAAATAGGCGACAAAATTGGGCGTCAAAGATGGGTAACACTAATTCACAAATACTGTCTAGGTTTAGTTGAATTCCTTCATCTAGGTTCAGTAGTTTGTCATGTATATTGGCTAAGTTGGGCTGGCCAACATAACTGTTGATATCAGGCATGGGCGCTCCTTTCCCTAGTTTCAGTTAGACTTAATAATCGCCTGAATCGTTTCATCAAGACACAACTCGGTTATTTCCCCTTTGACCAAGTAGCGCGACACAAACTCGTATTTCAGCGCTCGCTCTTTGTCTTCTGAACGTTCAGATGAAGAATACATAGCCACAACGCATGAGCCAAAATCAAACTGCTTACGAATTTTGGCAAACTCATCGAGAAAATCAAACCCATTCACTTTAGGCATATTGATATCGAGAAAAATAATAATCGGCGGAAATTTACCTGGGAATAGCTGGTAGTTACTATCGTAGTCTTTCAAATAGGCTAGTGCGCTAGAGCCATCATCTTTTTCCTCAATATTTTGTACGCCTAACGCTGTTAGTTGCCGTCTAAGAATATACCGGTCCAACTCACTGTCATCCACGATCAGTACATTAATGTTCTTCATTGAATTTCTCCTTAGGCAAGGTGATCGTAAACACTGTGCCTAGCGCTGACGATTTCATATCAATTTGTCCCTTTAAAAAACTCACATGTTTTTTGACAATGGCTAATCCTAAACCTGAACCTGAACTAATTGCTGGGTGAAAACGTTTAAACATATGAAACACTTCATCATGACGATTAGCGGGAATGCCCAAACCATTGTCCTCTACAACGAGCTGATAACTGTCTTGCACCTCTGTAAGAGTCACATTGACAAAGGGTGTTTCTTTTTTAGCGTTATCTTTATATTTATCAGAATTAGAGAGCAGGTTTTCCAATATCTGAACAATACGCACTTTTTCACTTTTAAATTCACTTTTAATATCAGTAGTGCAGCGGATGAACCCGCTCGCTATACTTTGCGGCTCCAGTAGACGCAACCGGATTTCATCTATAATGGTCTCTAAATGAATGCTCTCCACCTTTTCATCAGTAACATCGGCTTCTGTCAGAGATAAAATTCCCACTACCAATTTTTCTAATTTTTCCATCTGACCATAAATTTTATTCGCGTCGTTGGCGGCACTTTTAAGATTTCCGCTTTCTATGTCTTCAATAATAAATTGAGTGAGTAACTTTGATGACGTTAATGGAGATTTTAAGTCGTGGGATGCACGGTAGGCGAACTGCGCGAGCTCTTCGTTTGCTCGAGTTAAACTTTGAGTTCTTTGTTCTACCAAGGTTTCTAATTTTTGATTAATTTCACTGACCAATATCTCATGGGCTAATCGTTCTTGAGCCACATTCAATAGGGTTTTCAACTCCCCTGACACATTTGAATCAATATCATCAATTAAGCTTTTTTCACGTTTACCATTTTTCAACAAACGGATCGTATTGCGGATAGAGCCTGAAATATTTTTCGACATATACGAAATGAATAATATATTGAATAGCGATATAGCCACCAAAAATGGGATGGCTACCCGCATGATGAATGCAACAGTATCCGTGATCGGTTTTTCAAATAAAGCTGAGTTTTGATTAAATACTCTTGCTGATTGTCTAAGTTGGGCAATCAGGATTTCTCGACTTATTTCCCCAGCCTCATAACTGGCCAGTGTCAGAAGTATGTTATTGGCATCGTCAATATCTTTACGGCAAATATCTACCGCATGAAAAGTATTAATTTGCTTCATAACGAAAACATTCAACCAATTGACCGTTTCAACACATTCAATGGGCTGTTGGCGCATGTTAATAATAACGTTCTGCAACGCTGAAACATCTTTTGATGCACTTGCCTCAAACTCAGCGATAACATCAGAATATTGGACTATGTATTTAAAATGCAGTGAATTGAGCTGATGGAATTTCGCCCCTTTTGAGATCTCAACTACCGCCAGTAAGGTTATGGAAATTTCGAATACCGTCAGCATCACAATAAGCATCAACTTACTTGATATTTTCATTGCTATCTCGCTATGCGAAAAAATGGAGAGTTTAATATCTAATTATCAAGTATTTAGTGCAATTTGCCTTTAAACTTTAGTCGTGTTTTTAAGCAACGCATTTCATCACTTCAGTTCATTAGCCCCCTATAACCTCCCCCTCCACAAACCAATAGTTTTGCTTACCAAGTATCTTTCGCACTAAAGAACGACGAAGACTTTTCAATCACCTCAGCATTTTGTTTATCTATAACCGAAAACGTTATCAACGTTTTTAGCTCTTCTGGAGCGTGCTGTGCAACAACCGTAATATGATTTATTGTTTGCTCAGCAGGCAAAATGGCATACTCAAACTGCCCATGAATTGTAAAGTTTTGGCTATCTTCAATATTGATAGAGTAATGCTGCACCTGTTGTGTTTTGTTGATTATTTTCAGCACAAAGGTATTTTCTACCTGTCCTTGAGTGTTGATTCGATAGAGCGCCTGGCGGTCGCGGATAATGCTAACATCGAAATTATCTCGCTGATAAACCCACGCAGCGATAAAAAAGAAACATAATAAGGATGCAAGCCCATAGCCTAAGTGTGCAGACCACTGACGTTTAATTACATGCTTAGCCGTGTATTTAATCAGACCTTGCGGATAATTAAATTTTTGCATGACGTCATTACAAGCATCTGCGCACAATCCACAATTGATGCATTCGTACTGTAAACCTTGGCGTATATCGATCCCCACTGGGCACACATCAACGCACAACCCGCAATCAACACAATCTCCCAACTCTGTCGATTTCTGCGCCTTTATTTTGCGTGGCCCTCGATTTTCGCCACGGGTGTGGTCATAGGTCATAAGCGATGTACTATTGTTAAACATGACAGATTGAAAACGTGCATATGGACAAATATGCAGACACATTTTCTCTTTTATCCAGCCGCCATTGATATACGTACAAGCGGCAAAAAAGTATACCCACCCCTGCACAACAGCAGATGCCTGAAAGGTGAATACAGAAGAATACAGCTGTGATACCGGTACGAAGTACGACATAAATACCAGCGCAGTGAGCAATGAAATACTCAACCAAATCCCGTGTTTCACTGTTTTCTTAAGGATCTTTGTGGGCCCTATGTCGGCTTTATCCAACGCTTGGCTTTGTCTATAACTGCCCTCTACCCTGCGTTCAACCCAGTTAAACATAAGCATCCAAATCGTCTGAGGACAGGTATATCCACACCAAACGCGCCCATATAAGCGTGTGATATAAAACAATAAAAATGCAGCCAAAATAAAAATAAGACTGAATATAAACATATCCTGAGGAAATAACGTGATACCAAACAAGGTCAGTTTTTGCTCTGCGATATTAAAAAGAATCGCTTGCTGACCATGATATTGAACCCAAGGGAGCAGTATAAAGCCACTCACTAGCACCCAACTAAGGTAACGACGAATACGTTGAAAGTAGCCTTTCTGTTCTCGTATATAAATTTTTCCATCTAGCTGAGACGTTTGAAAAATAACAGATTGTTTAGACGTTAAAGGCTGACTCACGGGCGTTTCCACATGCACTTTTTATGTGGGGCGCATCTTATTCACTCCCTTTTGTCATTCATATATACAAAAATATAAATTAATATAGGGACAGATTTATAATGGGGCACAGCATGAGTCAGTTTAAATACAGTAGAATAGCGGCTGAGTTAAAAAACAAGATTCTATCGAATGTATGGTGTGCAGATGAGCGCTTACCTTCTATTCGTAAGTTAAGCAATGAATATCAGGTTTCCAAAATCTCGATTCAAAATGCAATGCATAAGCTTGAAGCGAATGGCCTTATTAAAGCGCGCTCTCGTTCGGGGTACTATGTCGTCGCTCAAGAAAAGAAAACTCTCCCCCCAAACAACACAAAACAAAACGCACCTAGTTTAGTCACTATGCCTGATATATTTCATGAAATTATGGCCCGTTCTGCTGCGTTCGATATATATCCAGAGGGGAAGGTCAGAGAACCCTCTTCACATATTCAAACTCTTAATCGTCATATTAACCGTGCTATGCGCCAACAAGCGGCGCGCAACGCGCTTTATTATGGTACTCCAGAAGGAGATTTCATCCTCAGAAAGCAATTAAGCAAACACTATCGAAGCCGTGATTTATCAATCTCAGCTGACGATATCTGCATTACTTCAGGATGCCAAAACAGTTTATTTTTGGCTCTAAGCAGTTGTTGCCAACCAGGCGATACCGTAGCAATTGAAAGCCCTTCGTTTTACGGAATTCTGCAGTTGTTACAGATATTAAAGCTCAATGTGATCGAAATTCCTGCCTCTTTTAGTGACGGATTACCAACTCAAGCGCTAGAAAAAGCGGCACAGCAATGGCACATAAAGGCGTGTATTGTGACGCCGAATTTTGCGACTCCCACCGGTGCCTGTATGCCTCAAAGCGAGAAGTTAGCCTTGTGTCACTTAGCCCACAAATACGCATTTACAATTATCGAAGATGATATCTACGGGGATTTGGGTTTTCACTTTAACACTCAGCCATTAAAAAGTGTTGATCACCACCACAATGTCATTCTATGCAGTTCGTTTTCTAAGTCACTATCTCGTGATCTACGCACAGGTTGGATAATGGGAGGCAAACACCATAAAGCGATTGTGCATTTGTCGATGGTGAATAACTTAGCCAATAACCAAGCTATTCAGCAAGGTTTAGCAGGCTTTATAAGTGAAGGACACTTCAGGCGCCACTTGATGCAATATCGCCAAACATTGGAAAAACAACAGAACGAATTAATTAATGTTTTACGGGAAAATTGGTCTGTTCCCTTCACATACACCACCCCAAGTGGGGGGTTAGCGCTAATGGTGACATTTGAGCAAAAAGTGAATTGTATAAGCGTTTACCAAGAAGCCATAAAAGAAGGCATCATTCCCGCCCCTGGTAGCCTATTTTCTACACATAACGCCTTTAGACACAGTATGCGGCTCAGTTTTGTGCATGAGATCAGCGGAAAACGCCTTATAGCGATTAAGCGTTTAGGGCAGTTGATACAGGCCCACGTCTAATTCTGACGAGTAGATTGCCCGTTAGCGCCAGCGTATGTTGTTGATATCTGTGATAGAACTAACCAGAGTCAGTTGCCCTGACTGAATGAGCTGTTCGGTTTTATCCACCACAGCGGAAAAGACATCTTGCTCGTCACACGTTAGGTCTAATAAGCCGACCCAGGTGTTACGGCTAGATTTCTTAGCGGCGTAAAGGCACAAGTCAGCCACATCTATCGTTCGCTCCCAGTTCAAGGCAGTTGGTTGATTGGACAGCAATGGAAATACACTAAAACCAATCGAACACGTCACGTTAATTGCCACATTGTCTTCAATGTTAAACCGATGAGCTTGAATAGAGCATCGTAGCCGCTCTGCTAGTGTCTCGGCACTACTTCGGTCAACAAAACGTGCGACAATAAGAAATTCCTCACCGCCCCAACGCAGTAAATAATCGGTATCACGAAATACAGTCTCCAAGATAGACTTTACGGCTACAAGGACTGCATCTCCGGCGCTGTGCCCATACCTATCATTGACTTGCTTAAAGTGGTCTAAATCCATTAAAAAGAAAATTAAATCTGCATCTTTAGACACTAGTTGAGACTGATTCAATGAACGCTCTTGATGCTTGGCAAGAATTATCTCCACATCGTTGTTCAAGTGCTGTGTTAAATAACGACGATTTTTAAGCCCAGTAAGAGGATCTGTAAAGCTGATTTGTTCTAACTTTTCATTGACCAAACGCAGATCGGTCGTACGCTCTTCTACCTTTTCTTCCAAGTCAATTAAATGCTGTGACGCACGTTGTCGTTTAAGGCGATAGCGCCGGATAACATCAAGCACAATGACAATCAAAAGAATTGCGTAAAGGCTATACGCCCACCAAGTTCGCCATGGGGGAGGCAATACTCGAAGCGGCAGTGCGACCCCTTCGGAATTCCACAAGCCTAAATGATTACTCGCTTGCACATTAAGAACATACTTGCCCGGTGGTAGGTTAGTGAAAGAAGCTAACCGAGCGTGCCCTAGTTCAACCCAGTTAGGATCTAACCCTTCTAATTTGTAGCGGTATTCATTAAGTTCAGGAGCATTAAAATCCAGTGCCGCAAATTCAAAAGAGATATAGTAATCCAGATAATCGAGCACAATTTCATGCTGCTCTTGGTATTGTATATCTACCCCCACTTCTTCATTTAGCTTTTTAATACGCACTAACACCACAGGCGGGACCGTCTTGCTGTCTTTTATCTCATTTGGTTGAAAGCGCACAAAGCCGAAATTTCCGCCAAAATACATAACACCTTGACTATCAGTAAAGCCTGCACCGAAATTAAACTCGCTGTCGTTTAAGCCTTGCGATGAATCGAAATGGCGAATTTTTCCAGTCGCTGGATTAAAACGTGATAAACCAGCAGTGCTACTTAACCATAAATTGTCCATTTCATCTGCTTGAATGGAATAGATGTGACTACTAGGTAATCCGTTCGCACTGTTGTAGCGACTAAAATGGTTATTTAGTGCGTTAAGATCTTTCTTACGCCACTGATTCAGACCGCCACCTTGCGTACCAACCCATAGTTGCTCAGCATCATCTTGATAAAATGCCCATGCCATCGGTGCTGATAGACTATCAAAATTATCTGGTTCATGTTCGATGCGGTCGAAATCAGACGAAGTAGGATTGAAGATATTTATTCCTTTTATCGTGCCGATAATAATTCTACCGTCAAGTAATTCGGATATCGCAACAACCCGATCATGATTTAAACTTCTAAGGTCACCCTGCTGCTCTCTAAAATGGACAAAGCCATTACCGTTATGCTTTAACAAGTTAAGCCCACCACCAAAGGTGCCAACCCATAGATTTTCATCTTGATCTAGGTGAATACTTGTAACACCGTTAAAGCTAAGGCTTTTAGGTTTATTTGGGTCATGAACCAAATAATCGACTTCCATATTATCAACGTTTAATCGCCCAAGGCCTCCGCCTCTGGTGCCAAACCACAAAATGTTATTGTCACCACTTACCGTCATGACTCTCGTGTCATTCAAGGCTGGTTCACTATGAGCATTTAATACGTTTTGAACCCGACCCGCACTGTCTAGCTGAGTTAAGCCGTCATACCCAGCGACCCAAATTGTTCGCTCGCTTTTACTTGATGTAGTTTCAGCGAAACCTAATACAATCTTGCTCGCAAGACCCTTATCAATTTGTTCAAAAGGGACTTCTATGCCTTTGGTAATACCACTGTAGGTGCCTAACCACATTATTCCTGAAGGGTCCTGAAGTATTGAGAGTATTTTATTGTCACTCACACCTTTATTTTTTTTAAATGTGGTAAAGCTGCCGTTTTCGTCGAAAAGACTGAGGCCACCTTCTGTACCGAACCATAATCGTTGATGGTGATCTTGATAAACCGTATGAACCAAATCAGAAGCAATACTGCGATTTTGCCGCGGATCGTGCCGCCATGTGGGGAAAGGCTTTTTTTCTACATCAAAAATACTGATGCCAGCATCATAACTCGTCAACCAAATACGCTTTTGGGTATCAATAAAAACCTCGGTAAGCCTATCACTAAACAAAGGGGATACACCTCCCTTGAAATAACGCTTGAGTTGATAAGTATCTTTATTAAATTGTAAAAGCCCATTTCCATCCGTTGCTAGCCAAATATAATGTTTATCTTCTGCAATAGAGGTGACGAATGCATTTTTCGTCAGTTCAGGTAGCAATTCGCGCGTGTTAAAGTGTTCAAACTTCATATCATTTTGCTTCAAACGACTAAAGCTACCGTTGTTATAGCCTAACCAAATTGTTCCATCGCTTGCCAAATACATGCTTCGAATTTGATCTGAAATAATAGATTGAGATTTTTCACCACCTGCGCGCCATTTAGTGAATGTTTGGCTTAACGGTTCAAAACGATTTAATCCTCCCCCATCAGTGGCTATCCATAAGCGCTTTTGATTATCTTCTAGTATTGAACGGACATTATCTGAACTGATTGAATCGGGATCTCGGGGATCGTGCACAAATTTAAGCAGTTGATACCCATCATATCGGCTAAGCCCTTCTTGGGTAACAAACCACAAATACCCAGTGCTATCTTGATATACTTGGCGGACCGTTTTTTGCGAGAGTTGTTTACTAAAGTTGGCTGGCGTAAAACTAAAGAAAGTCCTTTCACTTACGCTAATGCTAATATTGAAAAAGACGGATAGTACGACCCAAATCATTCCGTTTTTGAACATAAATTTATCAATCTTATTATTATAATAAAGGATCTCACCTAACGTTTTGTTTATGTCTAGAAATCAATTCAGATACATAAGGTTAGGAAAGATCGAACATACCAATGCGTAAGTAAATTCAGGCATTATTGTACTACTTGTTTACGGGTATAATAAGCGCCAAAAATACGATAAGCAAATTCTACCGCGCACTGGAATGAAGTTAGTTTTTCCCATTAGAAATTCACTTAATTTCACGGCATATATTCAATAAGCTAAATCCACTTTTTAAAATAGACATGTCGTGTTTTAACCCATGAATACGGATAACCAGTCACCTAACCTCATGTTGCCCAGAGTAGTGTTATCAACGAGAACTGTCGTTATGCAAGCAGTGGATGATTTCCTCAATAAATTAGGTATTTGACTATTTTCTCATCAATTAAAAGTACAGCACCTCGACAAGTTTTCTGACTTTACTTATCAGCAATTCAGGCTTGACCAAAACCATGAGAAAATAAAGATAATTGGCAAGACCAATTTGACACATCAACTCAAAATTGGTTACATTTTAAAAACATCATTAATACCGATAGTTAACATATCACCGTCATTCACTTGGCGATGAAGCTGTCTAATTCTGCTTGAGGTAATTTACTTGTAGGCTTGTTCTAAGCTGAAAAATAAAGGAAATAAAATGAAGTTAATCCATAAAGCAATCGCGTTGAACTTGATTGCGTGCAGTGCTTTTTATTCAACCGCAGCCAATAGCGAGCCAGTGGATGAAGCAAGCTTATCGGGCCTTATACCTGATTCTCATCAAACTCTCCCTCAAGGTGTGTTATTAGGTGCTAAGAGAGAATTAGTAAGCGATAAGCCTCCCAGTGAAAACTTTGATTTATTGGACTGGAGCTTAACCTTGCCAACAGATCTAAATAAAGATCTCAAGACCGATATGATTTATGAAAAGCCACTTAGCAAAGGCTTCGAATTAAAGCCTCTGTTTTATACCGCACAAGACGGTGGCATGGTGTTCGCCAGCCCAAATGTTGGCGCTAAAACCTCGAAAAACACTAAGTATGTGCGTACTGAACTTCGAGAAATGCTTCGCCGGGGTAATAACCGCATGAAAACCCAAGGCATAACGGGGAATAACTGGGTTTTCTCTGGTGCACACGGCTCTGTTAAACGAAAAGCAGGCGCAGTTGAAGGCAGTCTAGAAGCAACCCTAGCAATTAATCGTGTATCAACCACAGGTGATGAAAAAATGGTCGGCCGTGTGATTATAGGTCAAATTCACGCGACTAAAGATGAGCCTATTCGGCTTTACTATCGCAAGCTGCCTAACAATGAGCATGGTTCTATCTACTTCGCCCATGAAGAAAATGGCGGTGATGATACATGGGTAAACCTGATTGGTTCACGCTCTCACACGTTACAAGATCCACAAGACGGCATTAGGCTAAACGAAAAGTTTAGCTATAAGATCAGTGTGAATAACAATGTGTTGTTCGTGACGCTAATCCGCCTAGGTAAACCGAATATAACGAAAGCCTATGACATGAGTAACAGTGGCTACGATAAAAGTAATCAATATATGTATTTTAAGGCTGGGGTCTACAATCAAAATAATGGTGGCGAGCCAAAAGACTATGTACAAGCCACTTTTTACCATTTAGATAATCAACATCCCGGATACCGTTATTAACGCTCACTTCTATTACGGCACAACTCGTGCCGTGACTCTCAATTTGCTTTCATAGCATTCAAATTATGCCCTGTCTCATCTGTAAATAATCCTGCGGCACCCTTAACGCGTTAACAAACCACACAAGAATATTGGTAATACCAAAACAAATAAGAACAAACCTAAGCTTAGGGCCGTAAACCTGCAAAATGTTAATAAAATGATAACTATCAGCTAGATTATGCAACATTATTGTGGTTATATAGCCAAACAGGTTAACAAAATAACATCAAAAACAATATTTTTGGTAACAATGAACAACTCATTTGGTAACAACAACCCTACGGAAAAGCACGTTAAACGAAACCAATAATACGGAGAATAGAGCTATTATGAAGTTTAAAACATTTGCACTTTGTGCGATTGCGGCAGCCATAACAGGCTGTGGCACAGACTCAGATAATAACCCAAATACATTGGGCTCTATTGCACTGTCTGGGACCCCAACCTCTGGCGAAACACTCAGTGCAGCAGTGAATGATCCTGATGGGATCTCAGGTACTATTACCTATTATTGGTATGCTGACGGCCAAGCCATTGAAAATGAAAACACATCAACGTTTACCTTAACAGACGAACAAATTGGTTCACCAATTACGGTTCAAGCGCTGTATACCGACGATGGCAACACTAACGAATCACACATTAGCGATCCCACGGCAGATGTATCCGCTATTGCATTCCCTGCTTCGGTAGCCATTAGTGGCGATGCCCTAGTTGGCTCGACGTTAAATGCAACTGTAGCTGACCAAAACGGTATAGAAAACGCAACGATTGTTTATGCATGGTTTGCTGACGACACAGTCATTGATGATGAAGTGTCCGCTGAGTTAACCCTAAGTGATAATGAGTTTGGCACTATCATCACGGTAAACGCGACGTTTGAAGATGATAGAGGATTTAGCGAATCTGTTACCTCAAGCGGAACAAATACCGTATCGCGCGTAAACTCCGCCGGCACTGTGGTGATTCAAGGTACGCCAACAGTTGGAAATACCTTAACCACTGAGATAACCGATCCGGACGGCGTATCAGGCACAGTCGCTTACCAATGGTATGCAGATGACAACCCTATTTCAGGTGCTACCAGCGATGAGTACGTCGTTGACGCTTCAATTGTTGGGAGTGTTATCACAGTAGAGTTAACCTATGTTGACGACAACAGTTTCGACGAAAACTATGTATCCGCACCAACTATAACAGTTACGAATGTTGCGGTGGATCAAGCCGGTCGTATCGACATTATCGGTACCTCCCCTTATTTAACCAGTGCAACACTTACCGCTGAAATTACTGACAACAACGGCGTAGATGAAAGCAATGTTGTCTACACATGGTCTGCTGATGGTGTGGTCATTGCAAACGCCAGTAGCAAAACCTTCACTCCTACTAATCAAGCGGGCTCGATCATATCCGTTAGCGCTTCGTATACAGATAACGACGCGTTTACTGACACGGTTACAGACTCTCTGGACACCCTTGTATACACCCAAGTCGTTAGTGATACCGCTGCACTAGAAAGTGCAGTTGGCGGCCTAGCGGATGGTGATGTTTTAGGTCTAAACACGAATGTTTACAGCCCGAGCGCAGCGATAGAACTAACCAGCGCAATAACCTTGCGTGCTTTAGAGGGGCAAACTCCTACTATATCCGGCGATGCGTGTATTCACGTTGCCGATGGGGTAGATGGTGCAGCGGTCACAGGGCTAACCTTCACCGATATTGATACCCTTTCAAGCTCTAGTTGTGATAGCGGCGAAGAAGCAGTTATCTATTCTGAAGGTGATAACTTTGTATTTTCGCAAAATACGATGGATGGCGAACAAGCGGTATTGAATTACCCAGATGATGCTTATCATTGGTTAGTCATTAAAGGAAATGGAGCACTAATTGAACGCAACACGTTTACAGACCGAACAGTAGCGGCAGAAGGCTCAGTCATCAAATTAGCTTCCTCCGGCTCAGATCACGTTATTCAATACAACTTATTCAGCAACAGTAACAATCCTAACTACGATAATTCTAGCTTACTGCTTCTTAATTTAGGCAGTACAACAGGCTCTGACGCTGCCGACATGGCTAACTTTACCGTTCAGTATAACCTTATTGATAATGTAAGAACGGGTCGTCGTTTAATGCGCGTACAAACATCTGGCGCCACCATTAAAGGTAATACAATCGTTGACGCTAGCGGCGGTATTTCGTTAGAGGACGGTGGGTTTAACACCGTGAGCGATAACGTTATTATTCGCACAACTGACCTACTCACAGCCGTTGGAAAAGAACCAAGTGACGATAGACCAAGCGGAATACTTGTCACTCCTTTAGGTCACACAATAAACAATAACTATATTGCCGGGTTGCGCTCAGGAAACAAAGAGGCGGGGGGGATCGTCTTTACTCCCAATCCATTTTCTCAAGCTGACGGCGGCGTCCCCTACGCGGGCAATCAAGTAGTACTCGACGGCACCGGTGACTTAACATTAACGGTGACCAACAATACAGTTCTTAACTCGCTCCAACCTATTGTATTTAGCACAGAAATTGGCTCAAAAGTCAGCGTAGGTGATTGTGACGAGTTGACCGCAGATAACCATCCTCAACTGTTTGCCTTAACTAAAAACTTCTTTGTCATCGATTTCGATGCCAATGTTATTGCCAATGGTTTTAACGAAAATGCTAGCACCGAAGGCTTCTATTTAAATGCCGACGGAGGTTTTAGTGACCATTCGTTTGAATACGACTGCGACCTCATCAATCACACTGAATCTGCATTAACCAATAACTTTGGCTTCAGCGATAGCTATATGTCAGGTGACACCTCAGACGATTGGGTAGATATTCGCAACATTGACGGCAACGGAGAATTCGATACCGATGGCGCAATCGATCAAAACCCTGCTGAAAACGGCAAAGAGGTACCAGAATTTATCACTGCGGCCAACACGCTTATAGAAACAGATCCTGCGGGAGCTCAAGCCGCAGCCGGCGCTAAAGGACTTCACTACATTCAAGCGTCAGAGGTAGGCGTTGGCTCTACTTGGGTGGCTAGCGATGAATAACATACAGCCTACGCAAGCCAGAGAAAACACGCATCAAGCCGCCTTATATACATTAAAAGACACAACGGAGATCTCGAAATGTCGCTGAACACATCACACACGAATACCTCTATTACTAAAAATATAGAGGGTCAAGAGTTTAAATTGCGCCCAGTTGCTAAGTGGTTAAAAACAGCTATTTTCGCAAGTATTGCGAGTACGACGGCATTTACCTTAAATGCACAAGAAGCGCAAAATGTTACAGACGAAAACGAAGCAGAACTTGAGGTTATTGATGTTGTAGGCACCCGCAGGACAATCCAAGACCAAATAGCCATAAAACGCGAATCTACTACAGTGGTAGATGGACTTTCTTCTGAGGATATTGGCGATTTACCTGCGCTTTCTATTGGTGAAGCACTCGAGTCTATTACCGGTGCAGCGTCCCATCGTGAAAACGGCGGCGCGACAGAAATTACCATTCGAGGCCTAGGGCCATTTTTGAGCGCCACACATATCAATGGCCGCCAAGCGACCAACGGCAGTGGCGATCGCTCTGTTAACTTCTCTCAGTTTCCATCTGAATTAGTCAAAAAGGTCGCGATCTATAAAACCCAAGATGCTTCTATGATTGAAGGGGGGGTAGCTGGGGTTATTTCCTTGGAAACAGTACAGCCACTTGATTTCGGCAAACAGCGCTTTCAAGGTGAAATCAAAGCCAACTACAATCCCGATGAAGGCAATGTAGACAATTCATTTCAAGGAGATTTAGGGTTTAGAGGTACCTTTAGTTATGTTGACCAATTCGAGTTCGATAATGGCCAAGCACTTGGGGTGTCTTTTGGTGTACAGCGCCAAGATATTAGCCAACCTGAAGCAGAGTACAGAAGCTCGAGCCCTACAGGGTCATCTTTGTGGGCATGTTTAAACGACCCAACCAACACCAATGAAGGTTTTTATCGTAGTAGTGCCGGCGATTGTGAGGATCAAGTTAACGGCAGCAGCAACCAAGGTTACGATACTGAAATTGATCCTGAAACAGGTAAAGCAGTGAGCGACACCAGCCCATACGCTTGGACTGGCAGTAGTCGTAGTTTTCGCCAAAATGAAACCTCGGACGAACGTGATGCACTGTTTTTAGCATTGCAATTTCAGCCTTCTGAGGCATGGGATATCAATTTCGATGCCCAAGTATCTGACCGTATTCAACAAGAATCACGTCACGATTTAATATTTTTACAAAAACGCGCCATCCCGGGATTAACTGGCCCGACTTTGGTCACCAACAGTGTAGGTGGAATATTGCACTGGGAAGGACAAGACCGCATTGAGTCTGCCGGTGAGCAGTTTTCTCGAGAAGAAAACTACCGTGGTTACGGTTTAAACGTTGAGCATTACGCTACCGATGCGCTAACCATCAATTTCGATGTCTCTTATTCTAAAACCGAACGTGAAGAACTGCAGGTCTCTAATAGAGGCCGCACCGCCGACAGGCAATTCTTTAGCTGGGATATGGGTGAGAATATTCCAAACTTTACCGTTACAAATATAGATTTAACAGATATCAGCAACTTTACTGACAGCCTGCGCACGCGTATTGATAGAGAAAACACCCGAGACAACGAAATTAAATCAGCCCGTCTCGATTTCGAATACGCCCTAGATGGTGAGGTATTCACCAGTGTGCAAGCAGGCCTTAGAACATCAGAATTGAGCTTTACTCAGTATGGCGGCAGTCAGGGTAATGGCTCAAGAAATGAATACACATTAGACACGAGTAATACCACTGCCCTAGAGGTGTTAGAAAGCTGTCAAAAAGACTTCCCAGAATCAGATTTTTTATCTGAAGTGTCTGACGGCAACTTAGTGACCCATGTAGACAGCGAAGGTAATGTAATTGATAGCGGTACAGGATCGTCATGGGCTACCTATGACAATTTATGCTTCTCGCGAGCAGTCGCCGCATCTCAAGGCGCAGAATTCGCTTACCCTGAGTTAGAGTACGAAAACAGTGGCACCATAGACGTCACAGAAAAAACCAACTCAGCTTACGTCATGACAAGCTACGACACTGAAATGTTTGGTAAATTAGTACGCGGTAACTTCGGTGTGCGGGTGGTTGATACAGAAGTTACCTCCATCGGTTTTAGAAACACTTTTGATGTCGTAGCAGATGATCTAGGTGTGTTAAGCCTTGTAACCGGTGATTCGTTAGAACGTATTGAGGGTGGTGGCGATTACACTGAAGTATTGCCTAGCTTTAACCTAGTCGTAAATTACAGCGATGATATATTGCTACGCGGCGGTATTTATCGAGGTATGTCACGCGCAGACCCAGCTGATATGGGTTACAGCCGCACATTCCAAACGGATGATGACATTGCTCCGACCACTTTGTCAGATTTACTTGTAGGGGTAAACGGTTCTGGTAACCCGAACACCCAGCCTTTGATGTCTTGGAACTACGACGTGGCGTTTGAATGGTATCCAAACGAGGATTCAATCTTTGCGTTTGGCTTCTACTACAAACAATTCCAAGGCGGATTCCAACAACAAACCGTGTTAGAGAACTTTGAAATTGATGGAGAAACGTTCGCATTACCAGTAACAAACTCGGTCACTACAGATGACGAAGCTGACTTGTTCGGTATTGAAACTTCTATCGCATACCGCTGGGATAACGGTATCGGTATTAAAATAGGCTACAACTATGCAGATACTGATTTCGAGTTTGAAGATAGCTTGTACGGCGACACCTTTATTACCGATTTAGACGGCAACACCACACAGCTTACTGCTGGAATTATTCCACCAGGGTCTGTACCGGGTTTTTCTGAACACGTGTTTAGCAGCCAGTTGTATTACCAAATAGGTGATTTAGATACGGCGATTATCTACAAATACCGCAGCGAGTATTTCCAACCTTATACCAGCAATGGTACTCGTTTACGTTACGTGGATGAAGTAGGCGTATGGGAAGCCCGAGCTTCGTACAAAATAAATAAAAATATACGGGTGAAAGTTGAGGCGATTAACCTGTTTAGCGCACCTAAGTCGCAGGATTACTATGTGCAAGGTAATTTAGGGGAAGTGAATGACTATGGCCCTCGCTTGTTCGCTGGGGTCAGTGTTAAGTATTAAGAGGTAATAAAAAGCGTTCTAAGCTTAAAAATGCCGCTCCAATATGAGCGGCATTTTTTGTGCTCATGTATAAATGAGCGAGAACCTCGTGTTTAAAAACGGTAAATCAACTGCGCGTTCCTCGTTTTATAACTCACGTTACCAGCCAATAAAAAAGGGCTTATAATGTTAATTCGCTTCTAATGTTAATTCGGCAGCGCTTTTATCCAGTTGTAAATGTTGGCGACTGTTAAGTAAAAACAGGCGATTGGCATCCACATTAGCGTTATTGATTAAAAAGCTCTTAATCACTTTCGCACGTTCATCAGCAAGTTTGGCTAACGCTCTACGAGGAACGTCAATCGCGTTTCTAGTCTGGTTGTACATCGCTATACTCAGCGCTTGCGCAAGGCGCGTTTCTTCTATCACTGCTTCTTGATCACCTTCTTGCAGCTTGGCTTTTACGATTTGACGCTCTTCCTCAACCAATTTCGATGTCGTCTGGTTGAAAAGCGTTTCGAGCGCCTCAGCAAAGGGGCCAGCTAACGGAAACGTGCTGGCTGAAATATCATCTGGGAATGTGGTTTCTCCGGAGATCTTCAACAACTGACGCTGTAACGTTTGTTCGGCCAGTTCGTAGGCATCCGGCACCTGATCCACCGTACCTTCAATATTGACCCGCAGCCCAGGCCGCTGGGCCAATGCTTCGGCTAATGTGTTAAGCTTTTCGGTCATTTGTGCCGAAAGAACCGCTGAGCCGTGTGCAAAGTCTATTTCGTTTAGTTCGTCATCACTGCCCACTAAACTTGCTAATAACGAGAAAGGCGCGGTTACCGCTTTAGTGATCAAGTTCCCTAAGGCCTTTAATATGATTGAGCCAAACCCAAAGCTTGGGTTGTCTAAATCACCGGACACTTGCATCCCCAAATCAATGACCCCATCAGAGTCTTGCAATAAGGCTATAGCCAGCCCTAAAGGCAAACTAAGCGCCTGATCTGAATCTGTTTTTCTGCCCAAAGTTAGCTGATCTATCACCACATGGTTGTCACCACGTAACTGATTGTTTTGCAGTGTGTATTTCACATCCAGCGACAACAAGCCCTTATCAATAAAATGCCCCATATAGGTACCTGAGTAAGGATTAACTGACGTCAATTCTGCGCCACTGACTGAAAAGTTAAGATCAAGAAACATGTCATCAAGTAATGGGTTTATACCGCCATTTAACGCCACGGGAGCATAGCCATCTATCTTCCCTTTAATATCAACCTCCGCAGGCGACTCAGCACCTGAGGATAACCCAGTAATAGCGCCGTTTAGCGATTCTATCCCTGAAGCAAAGCGCGGACGAAGTGAATTATCTTCAAAGTAAGCACTGCCATCAGACAGGCTGATTTCACCAACGCGAATAGCCATAACCGAAGATGACGACGACGATTCTTGAGTGTCGCTAGCCGCTTCGTCATTCGCATCTTGATTGGCAGTAACATCAGAAGAATCATTAGATTGCTTCACCAGTATATTACTAATATTAGTTTGCCCACTTTTATCAATAATCAGCTTGGCATAAGGCTTATTCAGAGCGACGTTGTCTATTGAAAAGGAGTTCGCGTTAGCGTTGTAATCGATGCCCGACACTTGCATGTTTTGCCATTCGAGCAAAGGCTCTTGCTTATCACCGTCGTTCACTGCCAGGGCTGCAATATTTGCTTGCCCACGAAATAACATGGGGTTGTCTGCGCCTTCGGTATCAGCACCTGCGGTAAAAGTGCCGGATACGTCAGCTATGCCATTTTGTACCACTAGATTGACATAAGGGGCTAAGTAAGCCTGAATTTGTGATAATGCCAATTGGTTTATCTCAACACTACCTGTCACTTCTTGCTGGTTAACAGCCACCGCGCCTTTTGTATTCAAACTACCCTGCGCTTGTGTAAGAAACTCATTGGCGTTTCCTGCAATGTCTAGGCTCAACGAATAGTCGATTGGCTGCTCAAACAGAGTATCAACAACGCCAGAGGCGGCGTTGATTGAAGAAACTCGCCAAAACATACCGTCAGAAATAGCCCTCTCGTGTATCTTCACTTCCCCATCGTTTAAAGCAAAAGTCTGTAATATGACACGCCACTCTTGCTCAGTTTTGTGTGATGCACTTTTGCTGGCTTTACCGTCGCTTTGTGTTGAAACAGCCTGCTGAGATAGCGCAGTTTCCTCTGGTGTGGTCGATGCAGTAGAAGGATTTTGCGATGAAGAATCTACTGTTTTCTGCGCTGGTTTCGGTGTCAGCAGAGAGACTAAATCGAGTCCATTTGGGCTAAATTCGCCGTCAAGCCAAGGCTTATTAAGCTGAATATCGTTGATATTCACTTGCTTACTTTTGGTGTCTAACGACATATCGTTGATTTGCATGAGGGCTAAGGTGATACGCGGTTTATGGCTATCGGCAATATTTAACTGTGAAAGACTAAGTTGACCATTGGCAGCTCGTACGCGCACTCCGCTGGGCTCTTCAGACAGCGAATAATCTATATGAAAGTTCAGCAAACCGTCTGTTAATTTGGCCTCAAGCAGCTCGTTTGATAATGGCCATAGAGGTGCCAAAGCAATGTTGGCAAGTCCGACACTGCCTTTAATTTCAAACGGTGCCAACTGAAACTGGCCATTGAGCGCGGCCGTGCCCCCTTCGGCTGTGACCAACTTAAATACATAGTGGTTTTTGGTCTTTGGCGTGGTTTTATCTTCTGATATTTCTGCCAAAGTGGTCTGGGTGTCTAAGTCGTTAAGCTCAAACGCCAATTCTGGATAGTCAATATCGGTACCACTGACCTTATCAGACAACAATACTTGGCCTTGGCTTAAGCGAAAATGCCCGATCCGAATATGTGGAATACCAGCCGATTCTTCCTCAGGCTTAGTAGGTTCCGATGCCGATTGACTGAACGTATCGATGATATCAGTGAAATTAAAACGCGTTGCTTCTCCATCTTCTAAGCGCGATAGGTGCACATACGGTGCAACCAAGTCTATGTGTTCTATGGTGGGAGTAAATTGAAAAACAGATTGCCAGAACCCTATATCAAGCTCTAAACGATTTACATGCACAAATTTAGCTTGGCTGCTTTGCTCGTTAATTTGGAAATTAGCTACGCTTGCACGCAACAAAAAAGGGTTGATACCTACTTTTTCGATACTAACACTACGCCCTGTCTTATCGCTTAACACGCTGGGTAGCTGTGACTGCAAAATTAGCGGAGTAACCACGCCCACAATTAAGGCGTAAATAACATAGGTAATGATGAAATAGGTGGAGATTCGTACCCATTTCGCTTGCGCTTGAAAAGATCTTGCTAGGTTTTTGAAAGACATAAGAAGCTTGTTGTTAAAACGAAAAGAGTATTATAGCTATGGCGAGCCCGTCACTGATAGTGAATAAGCTCGCCAGAGGTCGATTAAAGCAAAGACGTTAATTTACCTAGCCCAGATTGAAGCAATGCTTGGGTATCGCTATCACCACTAAGATAAGCATTTATTTGGGTAACGAAGCTGCTGATCATATCAGCATCTAACCCTAACGCTTCAAATTGCTTCTTCAATTCATTTATGCTGCTTAATGACGAGCTATATTCTGAGGCCTTGTTCAGTAAGCCTGACACAGCAGAGCTATTTGACGATGAGTCCGCAGACACCTCTGGAACATAGTCCATCAGGCTGTCTAAACCAGGAAGGTTTGACGCAAGTTCTGTATATTCTCCGCTAGAAAGGTTCTCTTTGGCATAATCAAAAATTGAAGCAACTCCGCCTTGCGACTGCTCTTCACTCACGCCTAGATTATCAGACACCATGCTAACTAAACTCGCTATATCTAATGACTCAGATGCCCCTGACGCTTCAACTTGGCTTGTTTGTGTACTCCCAGTATTGCCCAACAATCCTTTCAATTTGTCGACCGTGTCATTCGCCAGTGCTTGTGATGACAAAGTCAAAGTGGTGATCAGTAAAACAGAAGATATTTTCATGCTGCTTTTCATATAAAAGTCCTTAAATTATTCAGTAGATTGGATATTTGGGTTTTAACACTGCGCGTATTCAATTAAACACACCATGGAAACGACATCGCGCTTCCTTCATGTACGCTTTAGAATGCTATAGGTGTATAAAGTTCGAATGCTGTAATGATGAATACTGGAACACGGTATGCTATCGCAGATAACAACGCTTTTCTCCAACAAAATCTCCAACAATAGTGTAAAGGTTGCCTTTACACTTTCTGAAATAAACACTGAATACGCTGAAAGACAAAAAGCCCTGAGCTTTGTCCTTTCAGCTCAGGGCTTTTAGCGTCTAGTTTACACTAACTGACTTTCCCACTGTGTTGCTGCGAATAAAACTCTCAGCACAGTTGAAGTTTCCAGTGAAAGGGCAAAGGCGTTAGTTTACGATACAAAAGGCATTGAGCTTATTGCCATCTAGGTCCCTAAAATACCCGGCATAAAAACCTGATTTGGCATCCGCTGGGCGAAAGCCAACATCTCCTTCACTGGTTGCGCCTAACGCTAGTGCCTTGTGGTAAAACGCATCCACTTGCTCTGGGGTTTCTAATGCAATCGCCACCATAGTGCCATTACCTACAGTCGCGGGTTCTTTATTAAATGGCAATGCCACCCCAAGTGACGGCTCACCCGGTGCTTTTGCCCATGCAATAAAGTAATCAGGCTCTTCCATAAACCGTGTTGCCCCTAATGTTCCTAACAAAGCATCATAAAATGCTCCTGACTTTGCTAAATCAGCTGTTCCAACCGTTACGTAACCAATCATTGCGCTCTCCTGTAAGTTATTATTTAACGCAACCACATAGTAGCCATTGACTACTGACAGCTAATGTCAGTAGTGTTTGCCTAAAATAACGTCAAACATTCATAACGCCGATGTAATAACACATGCGCAAAGCCGACAGACTAAACGATATTGTTCATCACTTACGCAGAATGCACCAAGCAGTTACAGCACAGACGCTAGCTGAAACATTTGAAGTAAGTCACAGAACAATCTATCGCGATATTCAAGACTTGATTAATTCCGGCGTGCCTATTTTGGGAGAAGCAGGCGTGGGTTACGTGATCGATAAAAAATATCACTTGCCTCCCATTATGTTCGATGCAGATGAATTAGAAGCGATAGCCTTAGGTATCAGTATGGTGAGCAACTGGACCGACGAAAAATTTGCTGAAAAAGCGCAAAGTGCCTATAAAAAAATTCAAGCTACCTTGCCTGCCCCTTTAATCAACGAGCTACACCAAATTAGTACATTCTCAGCCCCCAGCCGCTATAAAATCCCATGGGAGGTAAACTTTACCGAGGTGCGAGAATGCATAAGACGCAAACACCTAGTGAGCTTCAGCTATTTAGATCTAAACGAGCAGCAAAGTACGCGGGTAGTTCGCCCCCTAGCACTGATTTCTATTAGTCCAATTTGGTTACTCACCGGCTGGTGCGAATTAAGAAATGCATTTAGAAACTTTCGCCTAGACCGAATATCTGAATTCACAAAACTCAATACCCGTTATAAAGACGAAAAAGACAAAAGCCTAGCAACTTACTTGAAGATGGTGAAGGAAGAGGAAGACACTTAGAACAAAAGCAATGGGGATTGTGATTATTAAAATCTACCTAACTACAGGCGAGGTCACATGATGAAGCACACTTTAACAGCATCAAACTGATCGCCTAAAGCTTAGAGTTTCTATGAGTGCAGCCATCCCAATAAATGATATCGTTTACTTAAATTACACATAAACCGAGACAAAAGAACACTTTACAATTAGTAAACGAAAATGTTTACCTCTCTGGCTTCAAAAACAGCCGCAAATCCCCCTTGATGCTCTTCAACTAAAAGCCCAGTGAGTGCAAGGCTTTGATGGTATATGGCGGAGAGAGAGGGATTCGAACCCTCGTGAATGCGCTACCAACAATAAAACCAATTAAAACAATAAGTTAAATATACAATAGCAATTTACTTTGTACCAGTCATTTGTACCAGCTCTCACCAAAGGCTTCTACACATTCTAATACACTGCTGTACGTAGCATTAATCGTTATTCGCGTTTAAGTCTGCCCTTACTAACTATTGATTTATAGGACCAACGTTATACCTATCACTCTATTCCATATTCTTTAAGGTCGTACCTTGAAATCAAACCTCGTATTCGGGCCTTGTAAGTTACGTCGTCTCCACAGTAGCTCTTTAATGGTGTAAAATCAGCTAGTGTCTCATTCATATATGCTTTATCGCGAGAACTATGAATCTCATTAGACATAGTGAAAGTGTCTATGAGTAAGTCTTTAGGTAACGATTTATCTAGCTTTACCTTGTATGCGTCTTCAAAGTTCGCGAGCAAGTCATTGAGGTCCGTCATTACTTCCTTAGTTAAACTTACACACCTCTCTGTCATCTGAAATAGCTTCATAAATCTATTTATAGGCAAATGGTCAAAAATATCCTCAGGACACACTGGCTTCGCCTCTAATTGATCCAGTTCGTCGAAGAAATCCTCGATCATTGAGTTCCTTATGAGCCAAAGATTGGCTAGTGCATTATAATTATTAAGGACCATTTCAATACGAGTTACCTGAGACCATTTGGGGCAACTCACTAATTCAACAGGAGTGAGAAAGAAAAGTCGACTTAGTATGGAAAGGTCCACTGGGGCTAGCACAAGCGCTGCTATAGGAGGAACTTCAAACACCCTGCTTCTGAGGTTACTAGATAGAGAAGAGCTATAATTTCCTCTGGCGGCATCCAGAGTTGTGTAACATGAATTTGCTATTAGTAGTAGTTCATTGATGGCTTGTAATTTTTCATTTTCTCTAATTACTTTTTGGTCCTCTACGTGTCTTTGCTTTGCTAGATCATCGCTTGTTGCTTGAATTCTTTTAGTCAAAAAATAAGTAATCAACGAGGCAATAACCGCAACAACGCCAGCAGTCATCATAGGAACGGTAAAATCCCACCACCAACTTTTGGAAGAAAGCCTCTCTATGGCTACCTCAATTTCCGCTAATTGATCTAGTAACAAAACTTCCTTTAATGATACCGGTATGTATGACACTTTCTCTTCCTTAAGCTTGTAAATGTCTTACAGATTAACACAATTACGACTTTATCTTTTCTCGGTTATGTAGTGGCGCAGTTAATTTAGCCATCTAATATGAGATGTTATTATTAATTTTATAATGGCAATAAACATTGCTACAGTTTCCGCTGAGAGGTCTATGAAATCTTTTAATTAATCACCAAGAAGGTGTTGGGGTTTTTCATCTTAAGATGTATTGTAACTGGTGAGGTAATTAACCTTAGATTACAGCACTAAAGCACTATTTTAGCGCTAAATTATTTTAAATGGATATGGAGATTTTTCTTTGAGTGATTCAATACAAAACACTTACAATATGTATGCTGGTCTTAATGAGAATAACGTTGCTACAGCAGCTGCAGTTGAGTTGATTAAAAGCGCTTGTAGCGCAGGAGACGGCACAAGCAAGGTTAATCTACTAGAATGGGCCGCGAATGGCGACAACATAAAAAACCTTCGAGACAGAATTAAAGAAAGCGCTCAAGACTAACATTTAGTTATCCAACTCAACGTAATAACTAATGACTTTAAGCTACATCTAGAAGTATGTGAATTCCATTGAGTTGGATCCTCTTTCGCCCTTGCATGCACGATAGAGCCCCCCGTACCACATAACACCAAGGGAATATAATTAAGATAACTGTATTACCACCATTCCTCCTCTTCATTTATACGAGTCTCACGCTTAGCTTTATTGAGCTTATTGCGCTCATAAGGAGTTGTAAAATCGTATTCAATCTGTGAGCTAGGGCAATGCATACCGTCCTTAATTAATAAATTAAACGCGAGTGTTCCTCCAACTTTAAAGAAGGTATCGTAAATATCAACTGCCCTTTCTTCCGCACCATCGATCGTAGGTATAGTATGACTGTTCGGGTAACCTAGGCGCTTTAACTCCTTAGAAAGAGTCGTAGGTACATCAACACCACTAGATTTGAATATAGGTAACTCTTTCCCTTGTTTTACCAGCATTAAACAGAACTCAGTGATTAAATCATTAATTTTTCGCAGTCACAATTCCTCAAACAAAGCTTCTATCGACTCCGCTACCAGAAGTACTCTAGGTAACGCGAAGCGCGCCTAATGCCTTAGTACTGGTTATCGCCCAACACCAAAGCATTAAGCTTTTTGTTTACACAATTAGAAACACTAGTTCCATGTTCAATAGCTATTTCTCGCTACCATCAATAAGACATACGAGCATTATATTATAAAAGGAATACTCCACGTTTCAGAGCAAATTAGAAAAAGAATAGTTCAGTACTTTAAGTGACGCATCTCTACATCGTGATCTCGTCGCAAAAAATTCAGTAGAACCATTTTCTTGGAGAAGTGGCTTTTTCTGTTCCTTTTTTTACTAAGAGTGGCTAAATTTAGCCCTCACAGATTTGCATTTATTGGACATAGGTTTTGCTATCTACTATTTTTAGATAAAGAGCGATAACATCTGAAACCCCAAGAGGAACAGGGACCTACAGGTATTTGGAGAAAAGAGAGGGATTCTAACCCTCGAATGTAACCAAGCATGAATTTAACTAATATTTTCAGAAATTTAACGACGCCCTGAGAACTAACTTTGTACTAGAGAATTGTATAACTATAGTTGGTACTGATAACTAAGTACTTGTAATTTGTCATTATCAATTTCCCACGGACAATATACCGTCAAACTTCCACCACTTGCACTTGGATTATCTCCCTTCTCTAGGTCAATACCTGTAACTACAAGCAGCATGTTATTTGGGTATTTATTACGATGATGCTTTACTTCATTTCTTGTTAATACTATAGACCCAAGTCCAGAGGTCGTGCCTTTTACTTCGACGGAAAAGACTTCTCCGCCTGCGGTAGCCTCATAGTCATAAGGTTTAGTTGAGCTAACGTCTACTACTGAGTACCCTTCACGATTTAAATAATCCAGCGCTATTCGCATCGCTCTAAGTTCTACCTCTTTTCTCTCCGGTCCAGATAAATTAAAGCCTTGTCCACGACTCACGCCTCTACTCATTGATGCCACATAATCAACAATCGTATCAGGCTGATCGGGTGCTCTTCCCATTTCCTCTCCGTAGTACAATGCGTCTAATAGACTAGCAAAAGTGCATGCATCACTTTCAAACTCTGATAGTGAAGGTAAAGTGTCTACAGGGTAGTATTTTGCAAATACAATAGACTTCTCATAGGACTTAGCTAATTTTAATGTAGAACCTAAATCTATGTTCTCAATGACACCAGGAAGCCCCGCTACTTGTTCTTGGATTGTCTGCCGTGCCCAAGTAATTAGTTTATCTAATTCCTCTGAGCTTCTCTCAACGAAGCTTCCATTAACAAAGCGCGTCGAACCATGTGCTAGCGAGAGATACACACCTTTACCATCTCTCCTGAAGAGGTATACGCAATACCATCCCTTAGTAGCACTATGTGAACGTGACTTTGAAAAAAACCTGGCCCAAGGAACATCAGTCTTACGACCAATACCATCCTTTCCTTCAACAGTAAGGTCGTTGTATCGTGACCCCATAGATTTATTGAGGGCAGGAAGCAGTGATTTAAGTTCATCCGCAAAATCGTCCCTTATGAGCTTCCCTCTTAGTTGCATATCAGAAGTGTTTTCAGAGGTCCACTTATGCTGTAACTCACAGATATCACTAATTATATTCATACTATTCCTTGTTTGACTTTGGCTACTACAACAGCATACATGATATGGTGGGCGATAGCATTTCTGGAAGGTCTAGTCTTGCTTTTTCAAGGTGATGGGAGTCAATATGGCTCTAATGTTAGAGTAAAATAGTCAAATTAAGGGAATTAGAAATCATATGAGGAATATAGTAGTTCTGCTTGGTGCTGGGGCATCTTTCGATTATGGCGCACCTTTGATGAAAGACTTCTACAAAGTAGCATCTGAAATATTCGTTAACACTAGGGACCCTAAAGTCAAAGTTCACTTCACTACTGTTTTCGAATTCATCGATAAACTCCAAAAAGCCCAAGCAAAGGCCAACATTGACCTGCACAATATCGAACAAGTATATACTGCCCTGGAAATGGCAAAGTTGCTGGGACTTGAACACCTGAGAGTAGCAGGAAAGAGTTGGAGCAAAATGGACGCTTCCATGAGATTCTTCCTTACTCACTGTATCGAGAGCCAGACAGTTCTTCCACCATCACCCAAAATGCATGCCCATAAACAACGCTCTGATAGTACAACGATAGCAGGTTTGACGAGACGTAAAAGCAATATGGGTACCGTTGCAGCCTATATCCAGGGGCTTAAGAAAAAAGGCTGGGATGTTTCTATACTCTCTTTCAACTATGATCTAGTGGCTGAAGCGACACTTTCAAATTCAAATCTAAAGGTTGACTACTGCCTGGATGGTGGCTTAGACAAAATTGATGTCAATACCGTCCCACTGCTAAAGCTTCATGGATCGATTAACTGGCAGCCAATTACGGAAAAGCGAAGGGTAAAGTTACAAGTCATGTCATATGACGAGCTAGGTAACAGCTCTAACCACCATCTTTACAGCGTTAATAACAGCCAGCAAGTTGTGACCAATCTAAGCCGGGCTTTTACTCCTTTTGTGATACCTCCTGTTTGGAATAAGGCTACATATCAAAGTGCTCTAAGCAAAGTCTGGAAAGTAGCAGCCAATCAACTATCTGAAGCATCTCATGTTTATTGCCTAGGTTATTCATTGCCGGTAACAGACGGCTTTTTCAAGCAACTTTATGCTCTTGGCACTATAGGTAAAAGCCCTTTCCTACAATTCAAAGTCTTCGACGTTGAACCAGGTGATAAGCCACAAGGAGTTAACGCCAGATTTTTAGATCTTCTTGGGAGAGGAGCAGAGAATGTTTTCTCTTACAATGACACTGGAGTAGCTGGTCTAGCTGACTCATTAAAGATCCTCCTTAAGAAAGGCAATTATTAAGCAAAGCCTAGCTCGCAAAAAGTTGCTCCCAGTCTGCGTTGCAGGCTCTCATGTGAAAGTATGAACTCATAACGAATGTATAATAATGATTGAACGAATTGATGCCACACCCACACAATATAATGGTACTGAGTATCGCTCGAGGACAGAGGCTCGTTGGGCCGTTTTTTTTGACGAATTAAAGGTGAATCATGAATATGAGGCTAAAACGCTAGAATTATCAGATGGCACTAAATATCTACCAGATTTCTACTTACCAGAGTTTAATACTTACTTTGAGGTGAAACCTAACTCTGATCAAATAGTCACTAATGAATGCGTTAAAGCGAGAAAGCTCTCAAGGGATTTACAACAAGATAAAACACGTGTCTGGTTGTCTACTGGCGGCCCCTCAGAGCAAACACCAAATATTATTCCATTGAGTGATTGGAAGTTTGAAGATGACATAGGACTAATACTAGCCTCCAGAGAAAACCGCTATGTCTTCCATCAGGACAGACGTGATGAAGGGATTTTTTGGCTTTACTCTTCAACGGCAGCAGGTTGGATGAGAACAACATACTTAGTAGGAGGTTGGGGAGATATAACAGATCACAATAGGGAACCATTAATGTTTGGTCTTGTTGAAAAAGCATACAAATCAGCAAGAGCTTTTAAATTTCTGGATTGAGAAGTCAAAGGTCAGGAGTGTGACTACTTACCGTGACTTGTACTCATTAGGTATACCCAAACAGGTATGGTCAAATACACATCAGACAGTACCCGTATAGATTGACTTTAACTTATGGGTACTCCACTATCCGCCACCTCTAAGAATCAAACAGGTACAGGAAGTGGCTGATTTAGCTTACATTAGGGTCTCGACAACGGACCAAAACACAGACCGTCAGTTGTCAGACTTAGGACTCTCTTTCAAGAAACAATTCATTGACCGCTGTAGTGGTGGTACGACTAGCCGTTCAGCATTAGAGGAGCTAAAGGAATACGCTAGAGAAGGTGACACTATTCATGTCCATAGCATTGATAGGCTCGCTAGGAACCTCGTAGACCTCAAGACTCTAGTTACTCAATGGAACGCTGACGGAATAAATATAAAGTTTCATCGAGAAGCTCTGTGCTTCAATGCTGGTGGGACTGATGCTATGTCTGACTTGATGCTTAGCATGCTAGGAGCTGTTGCACAATTTGAGCTATCAATGATTCGAGAGAGACGTCAGGAGGGAATAGAGAAAGCCAAGCAAGCTGGTAAGTACCTAGGGCGTCCAGTGAATCAATCTAACCACCAGCGCATCCAAACTCTGCGTTTAGAAGGCATATCTCTTCGTAAGATTGCTATTATTGTGGGTGTATCTTTATCAACAGTTCAACGGGCTCTAGCAGTCTCTGAGAAATCGTAATGAAACAATACATGTCAGATGTTAGTTTTACTGACTTAGACCCTAAAGAATTGATTTTAGACCACTATATGCAAGCACGTGACCCTGAGCTTATTTACAATAATAGGGAAAGGGAAGCGCAAATAAGGAAGCAAGAGATACAAGACAAAGACATACTTGATGACTTACTAAACGGGGGAGAAATAAAGCTTCCTATCACTGTGTTTCAGGTCGAGACAAAGCTTTATGTCGTTGATGGTTTCCATAGGACAAAAGCCTGCCTCTCCTACCTCAAGAAGCACCCAGACAGTGGTCTCAAAGTCAAAGCTAGGCTAGTTAAGAATCGTACTTATCAAGAGGCTTTCATAGAGGCCCAAGCTATGAATCAAGGACATGGCGTGGGTGTATCAAAAGCTGAAGTGAGTCAGTCCATTTTTAGGACGTTAATAATACAGCGAAGGTTTGACCTTAGTGTTTCTGAGTTGCAGACCCTTTTCACTTGTAGTAGAGGTCATGCCAATCATGTACAGAGGGCTCTAGCGGCCTGTAGTGAAGCCTTGGGTGATGACAAGAATGATATGTCTATAGGCGTTGTGAAGCTAATACTTATGCTTAGGTCTCAATTGGATTCTAAGTATGACCTTACAAAAAGCGCTTGGGACTCAAAAGGAATACCAAAGATCAGGCGCTTAGCGGATGCCTTCTCTGGTAAAGAGCCTCAAATAGTTGATGATGAAGACCTCATTAAGTATCGAACAGAAGCCCTTGAGGCTGACTTATCGAAGCATATTGAGCACTATGGTGATGGCATCTTTAGGGAAGCACTACGGAAGGCTGTGAGGGGTAAAGGTCTTGGTATAACTATAACCAAAAAAACCAAGTGGGAACAGGAGAATGGCTACACTGAAGAGGAGCAATATTTACAAGAAAGTGAGGAATACCAAAACTCCAATGTGGAAGATTACGACTTTTAGTTATTATCTAAATCCCCACCAAACCACTACACTAAAGGGATGTAGACGCTTTCCATTATTACCGTACACATGTGTACACCAGAGTCCTTATGGGTGTACACAACAGTTTTGCACGATAAAGAGAGTGCTCTTCATGTGAGCCATAAGATTCAAAAAAATCAGCTTTTCATAATCACGTTTTTTTCTATCGTTATGGAACGACGCAATCGTGATGAGGGCTTTCTACCCCAGCTATACCCCCCTATGCATCCCTCAAGGTGATCCAAATGGAAACTCTCATTAAGGGGCCATAGAAGAAGCGTAACGAATGCACCTTATGCCTTTGCTCAATAAATCCTTTTGACGTTTAGATAGGCCAGCCTATCGATAGCTTCTCTCTTGGTCTTGAGTGGCACTGAGCCATAACGACCACCTTCAGACTTAGCCGCATGACCTGTAATAGCATCACTCACGCTGTCTGAGATACCTAAGGCTCTCATATCAGTCTTAAAGGTGTGTCTAAAGGCATGTGTAGGTTGACTGATGGATATTCCTTTTGATTTGACGCGAGCACTCCACCACTTGCTAAAAGCCCCTGACGCTCTACCGTAGGTGCCTATAGTGAGATCTGGAAATAGTCTTCCTTTTGCCTTATCGACATAGTCTAAGAAGCCTAACTCAAGTATGTGAGCAGGTACTGGGATATGCCTCAAAGAAGAATCAGTCTTAATACTTTGACCTTCACCTCTACGAATATTTAGATATTGAATTCCCTCTTCATTACACCCTATATCTGAGCGGTCTAGTTGAGCTATCTCAGACAACCTTGCACCTGTATATCTACAAAGTAGAGGAACCCAATAGCAAGCCAATCCATATGTGAGACTCGATGAGACCTTAGTAAACAGCTCATCAGCAAACAACTTCTCTATGTCTTTAGGTGTATATCCCCTACCCGCTATATTTACCTCAGTTTTCTTTTGAGTATTCTTAACAGATACCCCAAACGTAGGGTTAAACGAGATTAATCCCATCTCTACCGCATAGGTAAACACTGGAGATATCTGTTTAATTGCATTTGCTACGGTTTTTGGTGATAGGAGTTTCGAACAACTAGTCTCAGCGAATTGAATTTGCTTAGAAATAGTCATGCTCTTAACGGCTTGAGTTCTATTCTTGGGGAGTTGTAAAAGAATATCCCTAAACTTAACGATATCGCTCTTATTAATAGTCGTAACATCCATATCCCCTAAGATAGCCACAAAGCGCTCTACCTTGGCCTTAGTTTCATCAAGGGTTTTTAGCCTAGACTGATTCCCTTTATTTTGAAGTATGTCTGACGCTCTCCAATGCTCATAGACTTTAGAAATACTATTCTCTGTAACAATGGTCTGCTTTGAAGAAGACGCTTTTTTAGAGACCTCAGAGAGCTGCTCACGCGCTAAAGACATTTCTCTTGGTTCATCAGTCCAGTTATCTCTATGACGACTTAAGCAGAGCTTCTCTAAATCAATGATATGACTGTAAAACGCCTTTGCTAGATTGATGTAGGAAGAACTCGTATGGCTTACTGATAGCCCATCTCTCTTTAACTGGGAGTCGATATGAGATGATAGCTCTTTGGCAAACGTCATCAACTCTGCGCTGGTGGCTCGTTGTATTTCAGAACCTTGTAAACTTAGCGTATCAGAAAGACCAAACCAGTGAGGATAAATATTCCCATCTCTTGAAGTCTTCCCATTGGAGTCCCAGTGGAGGTGTTCATTTCCCTTATTGTGGTACACAAGAAAGTCTTCATAGTTATCTGTAGCTTGAATCTTATCTCTTGTATGAACATACCAACGGTTAGCTATGATCTGACAGTCTCTTAAACTGAGCTCTTGTGAGCTATCGTCTGTGAGTTGCAGTTCTGCTAGTCGTATTTGGTTATCAACATCTGCGAGCAAGGGGATGATTAGGCTTTTGGCTTCACGTAAATCTTTGGTGTTTAGTGATTGCTTAAATACAGCTTTCCCAATGATAGGGACTAGACGTTTTGGTACGCCTTTTCTGAGGTAGTAAATACCGGATTTTGGATGCTTGAAAGGAGAACTCATTATACTCATTTGTACCAACCTTTTGTACCAGTTGGCACGCAAGGTCAATTGTAATTGATTAGTTAGATTGATAAATATGGGAACAAATAAAATTTGGCGGGAAAATGTGAGAAATAACACGCCAACAAAGGGCTGTAGAGAAAAATAGGAGTCTATTTTATTAATAGTCCAAAACTGGTCAGTTTGATAAAAACCTAGAGATAGTCAAAAACCGCACGTTAGATTGATAAAGCCGGATCGGCTCCTTCCTTAGAATTCGAACTCTCAACGCAACTCAGTTTAAATAAGGCGTGCGCAGCAATATGATTGTTTAACACGTGTCCAAATCCCTCTGGGTGACTTCCTAGTGCTTGTTATTAAAGTCGGATCATGTGATCCGACTTCGGGGGTATGATCCGACTTCGACGCACAACACAGTATATATGGGGTAAGTGGTAATTAGGGGCTAATTAGGGGGAGTTGTAAGTCGGATCATGTTTTAGGTGTTTAAATGAAGTTTAGATCCGGCTTTAAGGAATTTTTAAAGAGGGTTTAAACACGATATGACACGACCAATTACTATCGCGCTATCTGTTTCCTGTTTATCTAGTCTTATATTGTCATACATCGGATTATCAGAAATTAATGTTAATTCCCCTGTTAATCCTCGCTGCACTCGTCTTGGTGTAATCTCTCCATTAAATTCAAACGCATAAATTTTCCCCTGGATAATGGATGTTTGTTTTTTATCAATGGTAATCGTCGCACCAGGGCTGATTGTTGGGCTCATTGTGTCGTTGCTCACTTCTAGCTCTACATTTTCAGGCTTGCTTGCCTCATCGATAAACGGTGGCTTGTTAAATACGTATCCTTCATGCCTGGATAACACTCCAGCCCTCAATCTCATACGAATTAGCTCGTAAAAATCAAAATGCGTCACTTCAGCTAGAGCATATAAGTAATCAACGTCAGGAAGTCGATCCTTTTCATATCCCTTAATCGTGTTCACATGCCAAGGGTAAATTTCAGTGAATTTAGTCCTTTCAATGGCAGATTTTCTTAAATCAAAGATAAAACCGCAAAACTCACTCGCATTCATAGTAGTAACTCAATAAAAAAATATATTTATTAATCAATGAGATATCAACGCAAGGACAAAAACATGTCCACACGGTATTGACCAATCAAAAAATAAAGACAAATATATGTCCACCTGTGGACACAAACGTGTCTTTAACTAACTGCTAATTTGTAAGGAATACAATATGCCCAGTAACGATTGGCACCCAGCAGACATCGTTTCTGAACTCAAAAAGAGCAACACCAGTTTGCGTCGATTGAGTTTAGAAAGTGGCTCAGGCCCATACGCAGTGCAGCAAGCGCTTCATCGCCCATATAAGAAGTCAGAGAAAATAATCGCTGATGCCTTATCCACTACCCCTCAAAAAATATGGCCATCTCGTTACAACGAAGATGGCACACGTAGAAAAGGACTCTACGCAAAAAGCCCAGAAAACAAAAGACAAAATGACGACACCGTCTGCACTGAGGGCGGGGAATAGTCATGGAAAATACATTTACAGCTAAACAAATAGCCGCTGCCGTTGGTGTGAACGACAGAACAATTAGAACACGCGCCAACAAAGACAATTGGGCGTCTGTTTTAAAGCCTGGTCGTGGTGGACAAATCCCTCATTATGTATTTGTGTCATTGCCCAGCGATATTCGTGAGGCACTGAGCAATATGGAGTCTGAAAGCGGTGCCACTGTGAAAGGCGCTAGCGCAGGACGGTTCGCAACTAACACCCAAGCCATTGATCGTGAAGTTGCCCTTAAAACCAAACAAGAATCCCTTGCTGAGTTCGCTGGCATCAATGGTAAACAACGGGACAGAGCGCTAGCAAAATTTAGCATTATTAATGGTGCTAAAAACTACCAGCGAAACACCTCTACGACCAAGATAATTGCCTTTACTCAGTTTTGTGACCTCTACAACAAGCAGGATCCAGACGTTGCGCAATACCAATCTGAATTCAACAAAACAATCAGTCTTGCATCCATCATACGCTGGGAAAAAGCCCTAAACAAAAATGGCATTACTGCACTAGCCGGGAACTACGGAAAAACGAAAGGCAATGGGATCATCGACTCAACCCCAGAGCTAAAAGAATATTGCATAGCGCTGATACATGAATACCCCCACATTAAAGGCGAGCGTCTAGCCGATATGCTGGAGGCTGAGTTCTCAGAAAAGTACACCATCCCTGCGCCCAGCACTTGCCGAGCATGGTTAAGCTCTTGGAAAGAACAAAACCAAGCACTTTATATGTCGATGTTTGATCCAAGTGCCTGGCAAAACAAACGCATGGTGGCCTTCGGCAACATGTCGATTGACGTCACTCGCATCAACCAACTTTGGGAATTCGATTCCACCCCCGCTGATGTCATGCTCAAGGATGGCCGGTACAGCATCGTTGGTGTAATCGACGTATTCACGCGTCGTGTCAAGCTGGTTCTAAAGCCAACATCTAACGCCGAAGGTATCGCCCTTCTTATTCGTCACGCCATTCTTGACTGGGGGTTACCAGAAGTAGCCAGAACGGATAACGGCTCAGATTATCTATCACACCACATTTCAACTGTTTGGAATTCGCTGGACATACATAACGACATCACCAACCCGTATAGCGGATGGGAAAAACCGTTTATCGAGCGTTTCTTTAGAACGTTCAGTCACGGTATTGCAGAGCTAATACAAGGCTACATTGGTCACAATGTAGTTGACAGAGAGCGCATAAGCTCACGCCTCACCTTTGCTGAAAAACTAGTCGAGCGAAAAGAAAAAGGCGCTGAGCGTGTTGGTATTGACGTATCGCTAACCGCAGCAGAATTCGAAGCGAAAATGAACCAATGGGTAGACGGCCACTATCACAACTGCACCCATAGCGGTATCAAATGCACCCCGTTTGAACAATATACTCGCCATAAACAATCAATACGTCGCGTATCAAGCGAACGCGTACTTGACGTTCTTCTTAGCCCGGTACCAGGCAATGGTTTTCGAACTGTTACAAAGTCGAACGGTATCAGTATTGAAGGTGGTAGCTATATTCATGCTGAGCTCGGCGCTTATATTGGTGATCGTGTTTTCTGTCGCTGGAATCCGCAAGACGTAGGCAAAATATTTGTCTTTCATGCACTGCATGGGCACTTCATTTGTGAAGCTGTCAATCCTGAAATTGCAGGCCAAGACATTACGATGGCTCACGCCATGGAAGCCAAAAAAATCCAACGTGCACAGCTCACCGAGCAACGCCGACACTTCAAATCACTGGCTAAAAAGCACGACGTTAGCGACGCAGCTCAAACGTACCTTGACTATCGCACAAATCAAAACAGCGCTCTTGAAGCATTTCCGAAAGCTTCAACCACCGTTGAAACCTCAGCCACTAAAGGCGCTGAAAGCGCAATTGATAATCAAGTTGAATCAGGTTACAGCCAAGAGCGCTTATCAGAGTTTGAGCAGCGTCGTAAGCAACTTCAAGCCATTCACGACTTAGAAAACAGCTCATCAGAGCCCGTTTTTAACAATGACCATCACAAGGCGCGCTATTTAACAGAGCGCCAATTGCAAGCACCGCTTTCCGTAAACGAAGCCGCATGGCTTACCCAATATCGTCGCGACCATACCGCTGCAGCGCGTCTATTGGATCAACTCATCAACCCAGCAGCACAAACTAAATAGAGAGAAACCATGAAATCTACTACAGCTCGTACAAAAAACATCTTAGCCGCCTTCGATGCATACCAAAACGTTGCCGAAGCCGCGATGGATGGAACCCCAGCAATGGGCATGTTCTCAGGCAAAGCAGGTCTAGGTAAAACAACCGCAGGAGCATGGTTGTTTAGTCATGCTGACGGCATCTTAGTCAGATGCTTAAAAGCTGACACCCTTGGCACATTCTTAGAGCGTATGGCGTTGGACCTAGGGCTTGAAGCCCGCAGTCGACGTGCCGACATGCTGAACTTCATTGTTCGTGAACTGGCATTTCAAAATAAGCCGGTATTCATTGATGAAGCAGATTATCTCGCAGAAAAGGTGCCTGTTTTAGAGACCCTTCGTGACATTTATGACTTAGCGAATGTCCCCATCATTTTGATCGGTTACGAGCAACTGCCAAAGAAAATTAAACGCTTGCCACAGCTGCTCAGTCGCATCAGTCAACACGTTGAATTTAAACCAGCTGACCTAGACGACATCAACATCATGGCGAATGACCTAGTCGAAAACTGCACTATCGACCAAGCCCTATTAGAGCAGCTACTAAAAGCATCGAAAGGCAACTTTCGTCGCATCACGGTTGGCCTTGGCTACATCGAAAAGTTCTGTCGCAGTAACAGCCTTGGCAGTATCAGTCAAAGCCAATGGGCAGACCGTCCATTCTTCCCAGCGGGGGAATTTTAATCCATGGCACAAACACTCAGCCAGCGTAGTTGGGAGTGGATTAAAAAACGTGGCGAATTCGGCAGTAAGGATTTGTCACGTGATATGGATATCACTTTAAAACAAGCACAGATGATCATTAGTCACCTTGTAAAACTAGGCGCAATTACGTCATTGCGCCGAGGGTACAACGGCGCAGTTTATGCGCCAGTTGACGGGGTTACACCTCATCTGCCCGGTAAAAACGCAACGAGCCCACGCAAGGTATGTATTCGCCAGCGTGTATGGCAAGCCATGCGCTTTTACCAAACCTTCACAATCGCCGACATCATGGCCGCTGCTGAATGTTCAAAAAGCAGCGTCGAACGATACATCAGCGATTTACGTCGCTACAAATATGTAGCCGTAGTCAGAAGGCAGAACGTTCGCACGTCAATGGCCAAACGCCGTGGGCACCAAAACCGCTATTTATTGCTGGTAAACACAGGGCATAAATACCCAGTAATGAGTGCGAAAGGATTACGCGACCAAAATCGTAACGAATTGGTGCCTCTGCCAGCTGAAAAAATCGAAAAGGAAATCGAAAAATGCACTGGTTAGAACTACTCAACCTCAAGGTGGCTCAGCAAGGTCGCCGCATGGTTGAAGAAACAACAGGAATCAGCAAAACCACATTGTCACAGGTGCTTAATCAAAAGTACCCAGGCAATTTAGACAACATCGAAGCCAAAGTACTCAGTGCTTATACAAGCATCAGTGTTGTCTGTCCCGTCCTCGGTGAAATAGCTGTTCGACGCTGTAACGCCGAGCAACTAAAACCGTTTTCATTCTCAAACCCGCAGCGCGTGAAATTGTTTCGCGCCTGCATGAACTGTCCAAATCGGACTACCAAACAGCGAGGGTAATGACTATGCCGTCAAATCGTTTCACTAACTCGTTTAGGGCTCGCGTTGTTAAAGCGGGAAAAGCCCTCGACCACCTCGACAAACTAGGCTGCGCCATCGTTGGCATGAGCATCGCCGACAAGGGCAGCGTAATTGACATACTCCCGCCACCACGAGGCTTACAAGGCACATACATCAAAGTCGTCGGCAATGCCACTGGTCGCCACTACAACATGCAAGCCCGTGTTCACGGCTGCACTGTTCAATGGCAAACAGACACAAATATCAACTAAGGAATCACCATGCAAACAACCACAAAACGCATCATTGACACCGTACATGAACTAGCCAGCGTCAAGCCCGTGAACGGTTTTATACTCGATGAGCACGGCAACATGAACAAACTAGAAAACGTAAAGGAGCATGAACTGCTGCGCGATCAGCTAGTGCGTGAAATGTCACGTGAAGCCGCCGCCCTCGCAGATGAAATTCAAGCACTAAAAGCCAAGTTCGCCAAACGCTTCGAGCAGCACATCAATACCCTAAGCGACCTTTACGAAGTCAAAGTGGGCGGCAAAAAAGGCAACGTCAAACTACTCAGTTATGACAAAAAACTGCGCATTGAACGCTCTAAGCAAGACCGACTCACCACAAATGAACACATGGTGGTTGCCACGCAGTTAGTTGACCAATGCCTAGCCGGCTGGTCAAAAGGCAGTAACCGCAACCTACAAGCATTCGTTCGTAAGTACTTTCGCACCGACGCAAAAGGCAATTACAACATTGCAGACCTGCAGCGCGTCCGAAAGCTCAAGCTCGACACCCCAGACGAGCTTTGGGAAAAGGCCATGCAAGCTCTAGACAACGCCATTGAATACGACTTCACCACCACGTATTTCCGTGCGTTCTACCGCGAAGATGATGGCCAATACGTGCAAATTCCGCTCGACATAGCCAAAGCCTAACCACCCTTTAACGCCCTTTTAAAAGGGCGTTAATCAAAACGTGTTCACAGAGCATTTTTTGATTAACCAACAAAGGAGATGACCATGGGTATTTTAGTATTTGTGTTAGTGCTGTGCGCGCTTGGTGCCGCACACTTCGGCCACATAGGCTTCGCGTTCGCGCTTGTCTACTGCGTGTGTCTGGTATTGGTTGCAAGATTTCTCAAAGGTACACACCAATGAGTAAGCCACTAATTGCAAAAATTCATATTGCCAAAAAACAGTTAGGACTAGACGACGACACCTATCGTCAAGCGCTAGCCACAGCAACCAGCGGCAAAACCAGCTGCGCAAACATGAACGAAAATGAGCTGCAAGCGGTGTTAGATGCATTTAAAGCCAAAGGGTTTAAACCCAAAAAAGCTAAAACCACCCGCCGCTTATCGCCACCAGGAGGTAAAGCCAAAGTGCCAGAAATCGACAAAATTCGCGCCATATGGATAACCATGGCTAACCACGGTTTCGTCCGTGACAGCTCAGAAGACGCACTCGACGCATACACCAAGCGCATGTCAGCAAAGCTTAATAAAGGCGTAGGCGTTGACGCCGTCAAATGGCTAAACGCGTATCTCGCCAGCAAAGTACTCGAAATGCTCAAACAATGGCACAAGCGCGAGCTCTTAAAATGGCTCGTCGCCAATGGGCATGAGCGCACAAACGACATCCCCGTGTACAAACTCACCTACGAAGGGCTGGTTTGGTTGTTTGACAACGTCAATAACGAGGCCCGCGCTAAATGAAATTAGGTCGCTGCCCCGTTTGTCACCATCACGTCAATCTTGAAGCTGTCGCCCAAGACGAAGCAGCCCGAGAAATGATGGCAGTGGTTGCACGCTTAACCCCCGCTATTGCAACCAGCTGCTTGAGTTACTTAGGCCTGTTTCGCCCGTTTAAATCCGATTTAAACAATGGTCGCGCCCTGCGCTTACTAAACGAAGTGCTCAACATGACCTGCAACTCACAGGCGCTATGTCAGGCGCTTGACCAAACCGTTAGCAACATTGCAAACAGTCGCAATGAAAGCGGTGACACCAAGCCCCTGAGCAATCACAAATATTTGACGAAAGTTTTAACCAGTATCCAAGGATGGGACACCAACACAGGAATGCAGACCAATGCAATCGCCACAAGACCTCATTCAAATAGCAAATCAGCAGTTAGCTCAGCCATCCTCGACATCGAGGGAACCGACTGGGCAAACAGCCACGAATCATGATGCGCAACTTGTTAACCAGGCATTCGGACAAATGAAACTCATCTTCGGTAGAAAATACGCCAGTCGATTTGGCTCAGACAATGAAGTCAACGCAACCAAACGTATGTGGCTCATGGCATTTCAACAGCAACGTATTACGGCTGGGCAAGTGGCCACCGCAATACGTGAAATCATCGCCACCGGCATTGATTGGCCACCTGAACTGCCCGAATTTTTACAGCTTTGTAATAACGCAAAAGCGCTGGGCATACCCACGTTCGACGAAACCCTAAAAGCCATAGTTGACCGCCACGGTAAATACCGAACCAACCCAGACTACGTATTCAAAAGCCAGTTCATCGCCGTTATTAATCAGCGCTGCGGTAAGCAATGCCTACAAGAAGTGGCTAAAAGCTTTGAAAAGCGCTTACGCGGTGAATACAAAAAAGCCGTGTTCGAACACAAAACCGGCACCCTGCCAACAATATTGCCCGCCTTGCCAGTACCTGACATGCCCCATGCAAGTAAGGGATACAAAGCTAAAAAGGATGATCCTCTCATTAATCGACTAAATGCAATTCGTAAAGCAAGACAGGATCGCAATCATGACTAAAAAAACTGAGCAGCAAGGGTTTGAATTTAGCGACGACTTTGACCAACTGCTTGAACACCTACCTGAAATGGCCAGTGATAAAGTCAATGCCGCCAAACGCTATAAAGAACACCTATGGGACTTGGTTCAAATCGTCGAACGCCGTTTACAAAAGCAAGGCATTAACGACGACCATGCCTATCAGCTTAGCTGCGCCATCATTGCAGAAATAGCGCATTACGAAGGCGGCGAGTGTCGTTACCTGCCGAGGGGCGACAGGCTCAAACAAGAGTTGCGCGACATTCACATGTTTAAGTTGTGGCACTCAAAAGGCTGGCCAGTTGAAAAAGTCCGCAATGAGTTTTGCCCAGAGCTGAACCAAATAGAGGTATATAAAATTTTACGCGTAAAACGCCAGGCACATTTGGCAAAAATTCAACCCAAACTGATATAGGTAGCCTATGCAAACTCACACACACCCAGATTACGAACTCGAAGAAATGCGCTTGAGCAAACTCGAACGCCAATCCCCTTTGCTATGCAAATTGGTCGACGAACTGACCGAGAACGTTGAGCAAGACAATACCGAAGCACGGCTTTGGCTTGGCACCAAACTGATTAACGGCCAGCGCTGCCAAGTCCAATTGGTTGTCACCCCAATTGATTCACACTTCGTAGATGAAGACTAATGAAAAAAGAAGCCGTTTCTGGTGTTGACCTTGATTTGGCGCTCGCAATCATCTGCGCCATATCACCGCCAGAGCAAACTTGGACCCTACCTGACATCGCAGATGTCTGCGGTTGCTCTATCAGCCGTATATGGAAAATAGAGCAAGTCGCGTTAAACAAAGCTCGCGCCCGAGCTCATCGAAAAAACTACCAAGTTCTGTTGGAGGAATGAATCAATGTATCACCAAAGAAAAAATGACCAATATTGGGTTTGGTCGAGTGAATACGCATTTTTAAACGGGTTTCTTCCTCGTTTTAAATGCGATACCAAAGAGCAATTAAAATCCTATTACAAGCAACGCGGTCTAATTATTAAAGAAAGGAATAACGCTACATGTTCGACTTTTTAAACGCTGCCACCCTGACGCAAAACGACTTCAATGACGAAACCGAATACGTCTTACCAGGCTTTTTGGCTAAAAACATGATCACCATGATTTACGCTGACGGCGGCAACGGCAAATCATGGTTAGCATTGGGCCTTGCCCAATACTGCGCTAGCTTATACATGCCCGTCATCTATCTCGATTTTGATAACCCGTTAACCGTATTACGCGACAGAGGTGTAAATGAAAAGCTGGTCGCTAAGTTCCCTAACCTGCAATATGTTCAGCGCTCCAAATCAGAATTAAGCCCATTTGACTTGCTTACAGCGCTATCCAGTCGAGCAACTGCCAATGCGTTCGAAGGTCGAGTTTTTATCATTGATTCATTGCGCAACTTCGGTGACGTAAATAACGACGCCAAAATCATGCTCGTCATGGACATGCTGATGAACATACGTGAAGCGGGCGCAACCATTGTTGTGCTGCATCACTCAAACAAAGATGGCCGCAATTACCAAGGCAGTAACAATATTCGCAACAGTGTCGATAACATGTTCCGCTTAAAAAAGCTTGAGCTATCTAGCGGTATTGGCACACTGCTCAGCGCAGTAAAAGAACGCTGCGCCATTGACGATAAAGCATTCGACATTTGCCCAAACACCCTAACCCTCACCGAGCGTGACTTAGTTGAAGCAAAATCAACTGAGGAAGACTTAGAGTTTATCGACTTAGTCAAAGCCGCACTTACCGCCGCACCAGGTTTAAACAAAACCGCAGTGCTTGAAGCAGCTGGCGCTAGCAAAGACGATAAAACCGCACGAGCGAGGCTCGACAAATACGATGGCGTTTATTGGGTTTCCAAGAAAAACCACACTCGTATCATTTATCAGTTGTCAACGTTGTAAAGGTTGTAAGCAATGAAAAATGAAAAGCAACTTATCATCCCTCTGGTACAAAGTTTAGAATCCGAAAGTGACGTGCGCGACGTACTGGCGTTTACCCAGATAAGAAGTGAAGCCATGATAAACGCATTGCTGTATCACTTGGTTGAAGGTGCATCATCAAAAGCGGCGTGCATGCGCTTCGATGTAAAACAACAGAATTTCAGTCGTGACCTGAAGAAACTCAACTTAATGAATACCAAACTTATAAATAAAACATCAAAAAAGTGATGTAAGTAAAAACATCATCTAGGCCACGGATGGCCTAGACAACGATTACAACTTTTACAACGCATTGAGCTAAAAACTCAAACTGGAAATTTGACACAAATTCAAAACAGGCATACAGTCCGCTGGTCAGAGGCGTCGAAACCTCTTCCCAAAGCGGTAGCGAACCAACCCCGTCAGTGTTGGTATTTTTATGCCTGTTATTTCTCGCCATAGTTTTCTATGTCGGGAGGGCGACGAATACAACACCCTTCGGGGAAATAAGTCCGCGGTTTCTTTGGGCCGTTTCGAACCTCCTGACACCCCTTTAATTTCGAAAAAAACCAAAGGAGACCATCATGGTCAATACACTTCCAGACGTGGACTTGCGCCACTATATCGCCATTGAAAATAACAAACTCATGACATCAACAATGCGAATTGCAGAGGTGTTCAATAAACCTCATAAAGACATTTTAGCAAAGGTTAGAAAGCTGGATTGTTCGGACTATTTCACTGAGCGAAATTTTTCGCTCAGTGAATTTAGCGATACAACTGGCCGTACACTCCCTATGTACAATGTCACCAAAGACGGCTTTATGTTTATGGTGATGGGCTTTACCGGCAAACAAGCCGCCGCGATTAAAGAAGCCTACATTAATGCCTTTAATGCCATGGCCGAACAGATAGCAGCCCCCAATAGCCATGTAGACATACCCGCACTGCAAAACACTAATCAGGCATTGCAATCAGAACTGCTCACCCTGTATCGCGACCAAGTCACCGTACTGAAAGCCTCGCTTAGGCGTAAAACACGCAGAGCAACCAAAAGGCCAGCGAACCCGCCCTTATCGCAAATACAGCAGCAAGCGTACATCGCCGAAAAGCAGCAAGGGTTTATTGTGGCGGTACGCAGCGTCATACAGCAGCACCCCAGTATCAACAAAACAAACCTACTAGCAAAAGCCGGTTACACAAAAGATGATAAAACAGCACGCGCATGGCTGGCAGAATTCGAAGGCATACACTGGCACTGTCAGTATGTTGCTGGGGCGTATGCGTATTATCTAAAAGGAGTTAGCCATGAATAAACATAACATTATCGACGAACTGAGCACCCTAACCACCTGCCAATCTGTATTAGCAGAACTATTGGGAGAGGTGCCAGAGGGGATGTGTTCAACTAAAAACTTGGCTATTTTAGTAGGCTATTTGCAAACCCAGCAGGAGCGGCTGGTAAGTCAATTTGCCGATTGTTAACGTTTAGCCCGCACATGCGGGCTTTTTTTTGCCTGTTTATCACGTTTAAATTTGACCCCGCCCCCGTTTTGATCCACGATCCTTTTGATTGACCCTACCTCACAAAAACCCTAGCCCACACTAAACACAACCCGCGTTACCCGTCACTAAGATGGCGGCATGAACCAAGAAAATCGCACATACCATTATGGTGTAACCAGCCATCGAAACGCAGTTGACCTCGCCATGCGGGTTTGCACGGTACTAGGCCATGGGCGTTTGCTTAGCGCACCGCACCTCTTGCTTGAAACCGCGGGTGTTGAAACCAATTTAGGCACCTTCGTTGACCCCACGCCCGGCTATGCTGGTTTCGGGTTAACCCAAGGCGACCCAATTGGCGTGAAAGACGTGGCTGCACGCACTCGCTACGACGACATTAAGCTGATACGCAATTGCTTTTTGTTTGACCTACGTGAACTAAAACCGATTGACCTTGAGAACGACCCATTAAAAGCCATGGTGTTTACCCGCTGCTTTTACAAACTTATTCCTGATGAAATCCCCGCTGACCTTGCAGGCCGTGCCCAGTACTGGAAAACCTACTACAACACAAAATTCGGCAAAGGCACGGTTAACGACTACATCAAAAAAGCCCAGCTATACGTGTATGGAGGGCCTTATGGCTGTCAGTAAGTGGAATCAGGAATGGTACGACAAAGGCCGTGCGCAAAGGTTAGCTGAGCAACTCAAAGCGCATCAAACAAAAACCAGTGTACATTTGCCCCTTGCCACCCATCACGCCACCGCATTCAGCTTTTGGCGCAAAGGCTGGAACAGCGTCACATTGGATGAAATAAAACAGCACATACGAGACGAAGGTAAAGCGAATAGCGTACCACTTGACTACCTAGCAAAAGCGCGTAGCACAATCAAAGGAACCACATCATGACCTCTATCATTGCAGCGTTACTCAGCGCTGGCCCATCCCTTATTCGCCTATTTGGCTCAAGCAAAGGCGGCACCACAGAATACGTCGCTGAAACTATTGCTGATGTCGTAGAGAAAGTACAAGGCAACCCAAACAGCCCTGAAAGCGCCGCGAAAGTGCAAGCAGTGGTTGACTCGCTTGACCCCACCGAAGTCATACAATTAAAAATTGGCCTTGAAAAGGTAGCAGCCGAGCGTGAAAAAGCCGTATTAGATCACGACTTAGGCATGCACCAAGCGCAGCAACAGACCCTGCAAAGCAAGGATATTAAGGGCGTGCGCCCCACTATTGCCAACCGCCATAGCTGGTTCACGGTTATTTACATTGTCATATTCGAGTTACTGGCCGCGTTTGACAAAGGCACAGGTGCAAACTGGGAAATCGCCATGCTGATTGCCAGCCCCACCCTTGCGTGGTTTGGCTTTAGAACATGGGACAAATTCAGCAAGCAAGGAGCAACACAATAATGGATATCGTTGATATAGCCCAAAACTCACAACAGCGCCTGCAAGACGCCGCGTTGATGAACCACAAGCAAGCCGTGGCTAAACCAACACCTCCAATGAAGGTGTCAGACTCCGGCCGTGCTCTATGCATTGATTGCGATGACGACATCACCGAACACCGAAAAATCATTCACAACGCCCAGCGCTGCACCAGCTGCCAACAAGACGTTACCAATTTGAAGCAACGAGGACGCTAGCGTGGATGCCATCATTGTTCACATAACTGAAAATAAGTTCGTTTACTCAATGCTGCTCGTTGTACTCGGGGCCGCTGCGCTGTGGTCACTGAGTCGTTATTTTGCAACCAAAAAAGAGTTGATCGAACACAAAGAGTTACTTGAGCAGCACTGGGAAGCCAACAACATCAAGATGGAAAACCATCGCATTGAATTCACCGCGCACAAACAAAGTCATTTTGCCCTGCGTGACATGGTGGTCGATATCAATAGCAACCTAAAGCACTTACCAAACGCCACGCAAACCGCACTTATGCGTGAAGAAATGGCACTACTTCGGGGGAGACTTGAAGGTATGGAACCCCTGTTTAAAAACGTTTTAAACAACCAAAACATGCTGTTCGAAAACGAATTGCGCGGCGCACAAAGCGGAGATAAAAAATAATGGCCCTAGAGAACATCATGAACGAACACCAACGCTTAAGCATTTTGCATTGCTTAGCAGCGATGGAAAACTACAGCGCCAACAACAGCATCATACAGTCTGTATGTGCAACCTACGGCAACAGCATGACAGGCGATAAAATTGCCACGCAATTAGCCTGGCTAAAAGAGCAAGGCGCTGTCACGTTAGAGCAGCACCAAAGCTACACCGTTGCCTGTCTCACAAAGCGCGGCCTTGATGTTGAAATTGGCCTTGCCACTATGCCGGGTGTAAAGCGCCCCGGCCCCCGTATCTAGCATGTGGTTATTCACAGCAGGTTTCATCCTTGGTGCAGTGGTTGGCGCTGCAGCATTATTCCTTTTCGCACTCGCAGGAACGTTAAATCATGGCTCAGAGAAAGATTGGAGAAAGTAAGTGAGTAAACCAGAAAATATGACCCACGTATCACTTGACCTTGAGACGATGGGTCAGAAAAAAGATGCGGCAATTATTGCCATTGGTGCTTGCTTCTTCAATCCGTTGAGTGGGGAAATTGGCGAACAGTTTTACACCCAAGTGAATCTGGACATCGGAAACGGTGTGTCAAATGGCGATGTTACGCCTTCTACCATTATTTGGTGGCTAAAGCAGTCAGATGAAGCACGGCAAAAATTCTTCGATAATGAAAAGGCACCTGACATCTATACCGCTCTTTGCGAATTTGGGAAGTTCATTTTTCAAAGCCAAGACGTGCAAGTCTGGGGCAATGGCATATCGTTTGACAATACGATTATGGAAAGTGCATATGACCGACATTTTAAGAACGAAGCCCCGTGGGAATTCTACCGTGAACGTGATGTGCGCACGATGGTAGAAATAGGTGAGCAAATCGGTGTCTATCCTAAGAGAGATTTACCGTTCGAAGGTGAACGCCATTACGCGCTAGCCGATGCAATCCATCAGGCCAAAATTATCCATACTGTATGGCGAAGCATTAAAGACCTACACACCAAAAATATGCCGACTTTGCAGCTGCTAAAAAATTAAAAAGGTAGCAATAAATGAGCGATAAAAAAACCAGAGGCAAGCCCAGCAAAATTGACCAACTGCCGGAAGACATCAAAGCCGAGTTAGTTGAGCTGCTGCGTGATTCATCGGTGACCCAAACCCATGTGCTTGAGAAGGTCAATGCGCTTATTGAAGCCGCTGGCCTGCCAGAAGACGAAAAACTCAGCCGCAGTGGTTTAAACCGCTATGCCACCCGTATGACTACCGTGGGCGGGCGCATTCAAGAAGCGCGCGAAGTGTCAAAAATGTGGGTTAACCAGCTAGGCAATAAGCCCACAGGCGAAGTGTCTATGGTGCTGATTGAAATGGTGCGTACATTGGCGTTCGACCAAGTGCTGCAGCTCAGTGAGTCAGGCGAGCCGGTACCGCCTAAATTTATCAAAGAGCTGGCCATAGGTGTCGAGAAGCTAGAAAAAGCCGCCAGTGAATCAACCAAGCGTGAAAAAGAAATTCGTAAAACCATGGCCGAAGAGGCCGCAGAGCAAGCCGCTACTATCGCCAGCTCACAGGGCATGACCGCCGAAGGTGTTGATTTAATTAAGCGCCAAATATTAGGTATTGCGTAATGTCTGCGGCTGTTGAACTGATCCCCTTTGACTCTGATGAATTACTGCTTGGCTACCAGAAACGCTGGGTAGCCGATGACTCGCCCCTCAAAATTGCTGAAAAATCACGTCGAACAGGCATTACCTGGGCAGAGGCAGCTGACGCGGTATTAACTGCCAGTCGCACCAAAGCTGCTCAGGGTACCAACCACTTTTATGTGGGCAGCAACAAAGAAATGGCGCGGGAGTTTATCGACGCTGCCGCCATGTGGGCTAAGGCGTTCAATAAAGCCGCCGGTGATATCCAAGAAGAGGTGTTTGTCGACGACGGCCAAGAAGGCAAAGAGATATTAACCTTTGTTATTCACTTCGCATCTGGCTTTAAAATTCAAGCGCTCAGCTCTAAGCCGTCTAACTTGCGCGGTATGCAAGGTAACGTCACCATTGATGAAGCCGCGTTTCATGAGCACCTAGCCGAAGTCCTTAAAGCCGCATTGGCATTGACCATGTGGGGGGCAAAAATACGCCTCATCAGTACCCATAACGGCGACGGCAACCAATTTAATCAACTGATAGAAGACAGCCGAGCAGGTAAGAAGCGCTACAGCGTCCACCGCATAACGTTAGACGATGCCTGTGCAGAGGGTTTATATCAGCGAATCTGTCAGGTGCGTGGTATCGACTGGACACAAGCCGCCGAAGACGAATGGAAAGCAGGCCTACTTAAAGACACCGCCAGCGAAGAGGATGCCTTAGAAGAATACTGCTGCGTACCCAAATCAGGCGGCGGTGCGTATCTTAACCGTGCCATTATCACCAAGGCCATGCGCCCAGAATGTGAAGTTATTCGTCTTAAGAAAGACAACGCCTGGAACACCATGGCCGAGCACCTGCGTGAAGCTGATATCAAAGACTGGTGCAATGACGTACTCAAGCCCTGGCTAGAACAGCTCAGCCCTGAACGTCTCCACTGTCTAGGCGAAGATTTCGCGCGTAAAGGGGATTTAACATGTCTTTGGGTAGGCCAAATAGCACAAGACTTATCACTGCATGTGCCCATTGCCATTGAGCTGAAAAACATACCCTATCGGCAACAAGAGCAAATTCTATTTTACCTGATTGACCGCCTGCCCCGTTTTGTCGGTGCGCAAATGGATGCCACCGGCAACGGTGATTACTTAGCCGAACAAGCGGTTGAACGCTATGGCGCTGGCTTAGTTGAGGCCGTGAAAATAACTGAGTCTTGGTATCGCGAAAACATGCCGCGCATGAAAGCCCACTTCGAAGACTTCACTATCACCATCCCCAAAGACGCTGACATCATGGACGACCTGCGCGCCCTGCAGATAAACACTCGCGGCGTACCATGCGTGCCAAACGGTAAGACCGACCAAGCCAAAGACCGCCACGGCGACAGTGCTGTGGCCTGCTGTATGTTAGTCGCCGCATCAAACATGGACGGCAGCGAAATAGCCTTTACCGCGATACCCAGTAAATCAGACCGCTGGGACCCAAGACATAATGATGATTCACCTAACTTCAAATCAGGCTGCTACTAAATGGAAACGTTAGAAGTAAACGGCACTCGTTACAGAGTGCGCAATAAAGACCTTGTGATTAAACAAAGCGATGAAAGCCCTCGCGTAGTTCAGATGCGCCGTGAGTTTGCCGAGCACCCCAGTAGCGGATTAGATCCTTCTCGTCTCGCTCAGATAATGCAAAATGCCGAGCATGGTAATCTAATAGACCAATGCTATTTAGCAGAGGATATTGAGGAAAAAGACGGCCATATTTATGCTGAACTTTTCAAGCGTAAAGCCTGCCTATCAGGCGTGGCCTTTGAAATCCAGCCGCCACAAAACGCCAGCGCACAAGAGCAAAAAGACGCCAACGACATTGAGCAAATACTGCGTGACACAGAAAACTGGCACGACATCATTTTCAATATGGCCGATGGCATACTCAAGGGCTTTAGCAATACCGAATTCGATTGGGGGCAATATCAGAGTTATCGCATACCGCAAAACTTTGAGCATATCCCAGCCACGTTCTTTCAGTTAAAGCAAAATGACCAACGTGAAATAGTACTGCGCGACCAAACTGGCATAGGTGAATCACTGCGCCCGTTAAACTGGATACAGCACAGGCACGCCGCCAAAAGCGGCTACCCTGCCCGCTCTGGATTAGTGAGACAATTAGCATGGCCGTTCATCTTCAAGAATTACTCAGTACGCGATTTAGCCGAGTTTCTTGAAATCTATGGCATTCCTATTCGTATTGGTAAGTACCCTAGCGGCGCAACTGACCGTGAGAAAAGCGATTTAATGCAAGCCGTGTTAAGCGTAGGCCATAACGCAGGCGGCATTATGCCCAAAGGCATGGAGCTTGATTTTCATGACGCCGCCAAAGGCGGTGGCTCTGACCCGTTCATGACAATGATGGGCTGGTGTGAGCGCACTCAGTCAAAAGCGATTTTAGGTCAAACCCTAACAGCCGAAGCGGGGAACGTAGGCAGTCAAGCGCTAGGCAATGTGCACAATGAGGTGCGTATCGAAATACGTGATCATGACCTAGCCCAAATTCGTAGCACCCTTAATCGTGATTTGATTTTGCCTATGTACATGCTCAACGGCAAAAGCTACACAGGCGACCCCAGACGTAAACCGCGATTAGTCTTTGACACTCAAGAGCCAGAAGACTTAAAGCTGTGGAGTGACGCAATCCCTAAGCTAGTAGAGATTGGCGTTCAAGTGCCACGCAGTTACGCACAAGACAAACTGCGCATACCAACGCCAGAAGGTGACGAGCCACTATTGGGTAAAGCCCCAGAGCCTGCCCCCATCACCAAAATTGAGCAACCCAAACCCAGTGCCGCGCTTAAGCACGCGCTGGCCGCGCTCAAGGCAACCCATATCGACGATGACACCGACGGTGCTGATGTGTTAACAAAACGCTTAAAGCGCGAAGTCGCCCCGGCGTTCAATAAAATCATGTCGCCTATTGAAGAGCTGGTAACCAATGCTCAGTCATTGCCAGAGCTGCTTGAGCAATTACTTGAATTAGAAGACACACTCGACAGCACAGAGTTCGAGGCGGTGATGGGGCAAGCGCTCGCCGCTGCTGAACTGGCAGGGCGATACGATGTAAATGAGGGCGAATAATGTGGTTTGCTCAGTGCGTATGGAATTGGATTGTCGTGCCTATTGTGATCATCATTATCGTTGGCTGCATCATTGTTGATGCGCTAACTCATCGTATTAAGCGGGGCCGTATCAAGTGAGTACCGCCCAATACGGCTCGCTTAAATTCAACGAAGCGATATCGTTTTTCAAAAGCAAAGTTGATTTACCTAGCGAGCGCTGGGCTGATGTATGGCGAGACCAACACAATTTAGCCTTCACAGTAGCAGGGGCCACAAAAACAGACTTGCTCGCTGACATGCGTAAAATTGTTGATGCGTCCATTGCGCAAGGCAAGAGTTTAAAGTGGTTTCAAAGCGAGTTTAAACACCTAGTTAAAAAGCATGGCTGGGACCACACAGGCACAGCGCCATGGCGTGCAAATATTATTTACAGTACAAACATGCGCCAAAGCTACAATGCGGGACGCTATGCGCAGCTGCAGAACTTTGAGTTTTGGCGATACAAACACGGTGACAGCCGATACCCGCGCCCAGACCATGCCGCCAAAGACGGTGTTATTTTGCCCAAAGACAGTCCGTTCTGGCAGGTGTGGTTCCCGCAAAATGGTTGGGGCTGCAAGTGCAAAGTGTTTGGTGAATCGGCCAGAAGCATGAAGCGCCGTGGCCTAAACGTCAGTAAAGAGCCCGTCATTGAAACGCGGGAATGGATAGATAAAGTCACAGGCCAAGTGCATCAAATACCAAAAGGCATTGACCCCGGATTTGACTACGCACCTGGTAAAGTAGATCAAGTCACAAAACTGAAAACGCAGCGCGCTAACACGCCACCGCTAGCCGAGCGATTGCCAGAGCGCATGGTGCCAACGGCTTTTTCTACCCTACCCAGTGCCGATGTGCATGGCCTAAATCGGGTGCTATCCACAATGGCTCAGAAGCGCCCAGAACTGAATCAGGTTAGTCAGTTTGTTAAAGACTATGATATTAAAACGCTGTTTCTAAAACCCAGTGAAATCACCCTGCGAAGCAAAAACCACAGCAAGCTCGCTGGGCCTATAACAGAATACTTAGGGGTTCCACTTAATCTTGCGCGGCGCATGTGGCCTGTGCCTCCTGCTACTGCAAAACGAGCGAATGGCTATACGTCAAAGTCGTGGGATCACATGGTGGTAAAAATAAAAAGCGGAGCATCGTTTAGCCGCGTCACTAACACCGATGAATTGTTAAACGCCGCCGAGGCAGTCATTAATGCGCATGCGCTTGGCAAGCCAATGTGGTCTGTATCGCAAGTCGTGCGTGACTACGCAAGCAGCAAAGATAATGGTGGCGCAATCATTACGTGGCTACACGAACTAGGTCATCAAGTGCACTTCAAAGCACTCGATAAGGGCATGGCTGCACCAGGTAAACAAATTGCTATCACACGCTACAGCGCGCAAAATACATGGGAATGGCACGCAGAGCACTTTGTCATGTGGGCTTTAGCTCGCCCCACGCTACTTGAAAAACACCCTGATATTGCCCAGTACTTCGATGAACTAATGGACGGCGTAAATGAATGACATACTAAGTGAAGCGCTTGATGCGCATCAACCAGACAGCGAGCAGCTGCTGGAGGCAATGGCGGTATTAAAACAAAACCTGTCCATTGATGAGAAACAAACACGCCTAATTGAACTGGCTGCAGACGCACCAGAGCATGAACAAATAAAGTTTGATGAACTGTCCGAAACATTAGCCAGAGAATACATAGATGGCCGGTAGTTTCATCAAAGTTGAACTGACAAATGAAAAGCCGTTAATCAACTTACTGACATCATATATCAAACAAGGGCAAAGCCTTGAGCCTGCATTGGCTGAAATAGGCGAATACCTAATTGAGTCACATCAGGAGCGATTTCAGTTAGAAGTTGAGCCTGACGGCACCCCATGGGAGCCACTATCACCCAAGACGATAAAGCAAAAAGGGGGCGATGATAGAATTCTGCAGTCCAGCGATACAATGCGCGATCAATTAGCCTACCAACTTAGTGGTAATGAATTAGAGTTTGGTAGCAACTTAGAATATGCCGCGACCCATCAGTTTGGCCGTGAAGCGGACGGTATCGTTGCCCGACCTTTTATCGGTTTAGCCACGGGCCAATGGAGCGACGTTGACGAGATTGTTGCGATACTCCAAGACCACTTATCAGAAAATTAACTGAAAACGCCTGTAAGCGATTCTAAGCCGCTGAAATACTTGCTACCCTACTATGGCGTATCGTAAAAGTATTTAAACGATTCTGGTGAGATTTAAACAGGCTGCTTGATGCAACATGCAGCCAGTTTTAACCCAGTTGCCTATCGCGCCCCTAAATTACCTCAACATCCCTAACTCAGACTAAACCCATCAAAACAGCCCCGTCGTCATACTGGGGGCTATGAAGAAATCTACACTCACTTTAGCCCTTGCGGCCCTCAATGCTAACCAAAGCGACCAGCCTTTGGGGATTGCTGCCTGCTCTTTCGACATTCAGTTAGAACAGCCATGGCAGCAGATTTTGCCTGGTACTGATTTCGCCGCATACGATGGCCGTCCGTTTGAAGTGCCCGGTAATAAGTGGCGCATTAATGATGAAACAGGCGAAGCCCTCGCCGCCACGCTCAACGCACGTGCTCAGTCTGGTCAAAAACTATTATTTGATTACGACCATCAAACACTACTCACCAAAGAAAATGGTCAAAAAGCCCCTGCCAGTGGGCGCGGTGAAAAATTTGAATGGCGAACCGGTGAAGGTCTCTTTGTTCAATTGAAGTTCACCCCCGCTGCGCGTGAGCACGTCAAAAATGAAGAGTTCGCGTTCTACTCCCCCGTAGTCCTTTATGAAAAATCCACAGGCCAAGTGCTTGATTTGCACAGCGTGGCCTTAACTAACGACCCCGCCATTAAAGGCATGGCTCAGGCCGCTGCTTTACATGCAAACCCAACCGTTCACCAACCTAAACCGGAGAAACCCATGAACGAAGCTTTAGCCCTATTGTTTGGCCTTTTAGGCATAAACGTTGATGCCACTGTCGATATTGATGCTGCGGCATTGCACACCCAATTAACGAATGAAGATGCGAAAAATAAAATTGCGGCGTTAAAGGCGAAAATTGATTCCCCCAACGAAAGTGAAACCGAAGTTGCCGCGCTGACAGCCAAAGTCGCAGAGCTGCAAAAAGGCATTAGCTTATCTGACTATGTGCCTGCCGCTACTTACGCAGCAGTTATCACTGAAATGGCGGCACTTAAAGCCACTCATGAAACCGTTACTGTGGGCCAAGTGATTGAGCAAGCCCAGAAAGACGGCAAGTTCATTGCTCAAGCTGAGCTGAATTACTTGAAAGATTTAGGTAACGCAAACCTAGCCGCATTGAAAGCCAACTTAGATCAACGTCCTGTTCTTGGTGCGTTTATGGGTAAGCAGACCACAGAAAGTAAAAACCCTGGTGAACCTGATCCAAATGCGCAGGCAGCACTGAGTGCTGACCAAGCGTTGATTGCTAATCAGCTGGGCATCAGTCACGAAGATTACGCGAAAACCCTGCAGGCCGAAAAAGCTCAAGCATAAGTCCAACTTAACCCTTTACTCATTTAACCCGCCAACTCGCTTGGCACAGGAGAACGAAAAATGGCAATTGTTAACTCATCGGTGTTAAACGCCATCCGCACAGGCTTTCGCAAAAACTTTGAAGACGGCAAGGTCAAAGGCGAGCCCATGTACAACGCAGTCGCAACGGTTGTGCCTTCCACCACTAAATCGAACACGTATGGCTGGTTAGGCCAGTGGCCCGGTTTTAGAGAGTGGATTGGCGACAGAGATCTGAACTCTATCAAAGAGCACAGTTATGCCATCGTCAACAAAGATTACGAGTCGACAGTCGCTGTTGACCGCAACGACATCGAAGACGATAGCCTTGGCGTATACGCCCCCATGATGGAAGAAATGGGCTATGCCTCTTCTGTATTCCCAGATGAATTGGTTTTTCCGTTACTAAAAGCAGGCTTTGCTACCACGTGCTATGACGGACAGTACTACTTCGATACCGACCACCCAGTCAATGCTGAGGTCGATGGCAGCGGTGCAGACACGTCATTTTCAAACGTGATTGTCGATGGCACCTATACAGGCGATGCATGGTACTTGATGGACACCAGCCGCAGCTTGAAGCCAATTATTTTGCAAGAGCGCAAGGGCATGCAGTTTGTCGCCATGGACAACCCTAACGATGAATCTGTCTTTATGCGCAAAGAATTCCGTTACGGCGTTGATTGTCGCTGCAATGTGGGCTTTGGGTTCTGGCAAATGGCCGTGGGCGTAAAGAAAAAGCTTAGCTACCAAACCGCATGGGACGCCATTAATTTAATGCGCACCTTCAAAGCTGACGGTGGCCGCCCACTCGGCTTAGGCAAAAACAAGCTCACCTTGGTTGTGCCTGCAGCTGACTACCAGTTGGCTATGCAAATCAATAACCGCGAACAAATCAGCGACGGCACCACAACAGTAAGCAACGAGCTGCGCAATATGTTCAACGTTATTTCACCCGACTACCTGTAACGAACCTGTAACCAAATAGTTCAGGCCAGACAACGTTTACAACTTTAACAACGTCCCGTGTTTAGCGGGGCGTTTTTAACCGGAGTTTAAAATGCATAAATCAATATTAGCTATCGTGGTGTTCGCAAGTGCAGCCACGTTTCGCCGCGCAGGTCATGGCTTCACCGACAAGGGCACCGCATTCGTTGCAAACCATTTTAGCGAGCAGCAACGTGCCGCCATCGAAGCAGAGCCGCGACTGTCTGTTAAAGAAATGCCCGAAGACGCTATCCCAGATGGTGTTGACCGTACCCCGTTTGATCGGGCTCCTGCCGCACAAGCGGCGCAAGAAACCGAACCTAAGAAAACGGCGGCACAGAAAGCCCCGGCGCAGAAGAAAGCGGCGGAAAAACAAGCCCAGTTAGACACAGCCGAAAAAGGCGCAGCTGAAAACGGCGCAGGCGAATAGCCATGTATTGCAGCGTTGATGACATGGCAAATCGCTTCGACCTAACTGAGTTGATCCAATTAACGGATTCGTCAGGTCTCGGGCTGATTGATGAGCAAGTCGTCAATGCTGCCATTACTGACGCGAGCAGCGTCATTGATGGCTACCTTGGTGGCCGTTACCCGCTGCCGCTTGCTGTCGTTCCTAGTGTGTTAACCCGTATTTGCGCAAACATTGCCAGATATAACTTGTATGACAATCAAGTGACCGACGTGGTGAAACGCAATTACGAAGATGCCCTGAAATTTTTAACCGCAGTTGGTAAAGGCGATATTCGTTTGGGGCTAAGCGATGACCAGCAACAACCAGAGTCAGACAGCACAATTGAAATGCAGTCTGGCGGCAGTGTTTTTGCCCGTGAGCGAAGCAAAGGGTTTATCTAATGCTGCTAGATGACATTCAAGAACGAATCGCACCCGCGTTTAAACGTGTTGAAGCCGCGATCAATTTACGCGAAGTCATCAAACAGCCTATTCATGCTGACAATGTCGCATTTGTGGTGCCAATAGCCGAGCGCCCTGCAGGTAACAGTAGAGATACCGACATTGGCCGCCCGTTACAAGAAATCAATATCACATTTGGAGTAGTCATCGGGTTAAAGAGTATTAATGACCCAACCGGTGAAAAAGGCATGACCGCACTTGAAGCGCTTCGCTGCAGCTGTAGACAAAAGCTATACGGTTATGCCCCCACAGACCACGACCGAATTTTACTTGCCGCTAGTGACTTAGTGGCGTTCGCTGCCAATGGCATTTGGTGGCTCGACAGATTTACAACAACCACCTGGTACCAGGGAGAAACGCAATGATCATAGTGACCAATAAAACCAGTAAGCCCGTTCGATGCGCCGCTATCGAATTTGCCCCTGGTGAAAACAAATTCAACGATGCCGATTTAAGCCCAGGCAAATTGGCTCAAATCAAAAACCATCCATCGCTTAAGCACGTGAGCGTTGAAGACCGCGCTGTCGAATCAAAAGCCAAGGGAGCTAAATAATGTCCATTACTCCAGGGTATAAATCAAAACGCCGTTTCCTGCAGATGGCCTTAAAACGCCCAGAGGACACAAAGGGCACTGACTACATTCTAAATGGCGCGACGCCTTCAGCCATCCAAACCAAAGGCCTGTCTGTTGAGCCATGGATAACAGAGACCATCAGCCGTGATTTAGACGATGGTAAAAACGGTGGCCAGCCCATTATTCACACAGGCGAAATGATTAAAATTTCGGGCAGTGTCGAAATTACCGGCAGTGGCTCAGTAAATACCCCAGTCGCGTTTGCCCCAGTCATTGCCATGGGTGGTTACGACTCAGTGACAGATGTTGCAACAGAAGTCAGTCATAACCGAGTGCTTAACGCGGCAAACGAGTTAGATGGCTGTTGTTATTTCCACTGGGAAGGCATGTACCACATTCTGCTGGCAGGCAAAGCAACGCTCACGACATCAGCAAAAATTGGCGAGTTGGCCTACCTGAATTTTGAAATGTCCGGTATCTATGGCGGCACAGTGTCAGGGGCCATTCCAGCCGGTGACTTTAGTGCATACCAAATGCCAGTAGATGTCAGCCAAGCGAATACCAGCTTTAGCCTAGACGGCCAGTTATTCAACGCTGTTGAGTTCGAAATGGCCCAGAACAACACCATTGAGTACGACGAAGGCACAGAACTGAAGCAAATCTTCATTGATGACTGGGTAGCGGAAGGCAAAGTGATCATTGAAGCGCCCACGCTAGACACGTTCGACCCGTTCGCAGTTGCCGGTTCTAATGTATTACTGCCGTACGAATTTACTCACGGCAAGGCTACCGCAAATATATTCAAACAGGTTTCAACTGGCGTGCAAATCCTCTCAGTGGCACCAGGTGAATATAAAGGTAAAAAAATGTGGGAGCTTGGTTTGCGCGAAATACGCGGCCACGACTCAAAGCTAGTTACCCAATAAATTAGCCCGAAGGGCACTCAAAGCGGGCGTGCGGATTACGCCCTTAATTAGCCATGGAAGGCCCCATTCTAAAAAGGTAATACCATGGCTTTTCAGTTAACCAAAACCCGCGTTGTGACATGGCCTGTCATATTGGCAATGCCCGTCGATGGGGGCAAAGTTCAAGAACATACTTGTACCGCTAAGTTCGAAATTATTCCACAAGATGATTACAACTCACTCATGAAAGACGACCTGAAATTTCTTGACCGAGTAGTGGTTGGTTTCGGCGACGACATTCAAGGTGAGGACGGCGACCCCCTACCATTCAACAGCGAAAACAAACGTCACCTATTTGCAAGTGCTGGATTTATACGTCTCGGTTTTATCAATGCATATCACGAAGCGTCCGCAGGTATTGCGTCAAAAAACTCGAAGGGGCCGCTCGCTTCTGGGCGTTCGGTCCGGAAATCCCGCAAGAAGAAATAGAGGAATTAACCCTTCAGATGCGAGAAATGGGCGCATCTGATGATGTTATTCAGCAGCACCTAAGCAGGTTTAAACCAGACGATACGTTTGAGGTGCTTGAGGAAAACTGGCCCACAGTGGAGTGGTTTTTAGAAGTGGCAAATATGTTGATTTGGGTTGGTGACTACTGTGCTCGTCTCGATGTGATGTCAATAAAAACCGATGCGGAACTATCGGAAAGAGAATTTAGCGCTGAGCAATATTCGAAACTGAAAATTATGTTTGCTGAATATTGCAGTGCTATCAACAGCAAACTAGCAAAGAGAAAGTAACGCAATGAGCGACATTGTAGTAGGTATAAAACTAAAGGCTGACGGCTCAGGCTTAGTCGGCCAGCTGACCAATGCGAAAGGGAAAGTCGTAGAGTTTGGTAACGCTACTACTGTTGCAGGAAACAAAGCCAAGAAATCCAGTAGCAATATAACTGCTATGGAAGTAGCAGGCGGTAAACTACTGAGCAAGCTTTCAGTGCTCGGCCCCGCATTAATTACAACATTCATATCGACAACGCTAATCAAAGGGCTGGTAGATACCACTCGCCGTTTTGAAATCCTCAATGCATCACTTGTGACCGCAACAGGTAGCGCAGAGGACGCAAATAAGGTCTTTCGTGAAATACAGCGAATTGCATCAACAACACCTTATTCTGTAGAAGAAATAACCACCGCTTTTATTAAGTTAACCAACCTAGGCTTAAACCCAAGCCAAGAAGCCTTGCGCAGCTACATGAATACGGCCAGTGCAATGGGCAAAAGTTTAGATCAGTTTATTGAAGCCGTAGCAGATGCCAGTGTTGCAGAATTTGAGCGCCTAAAAGAATTTGGTATTAAAGCCAAAAACCAAGGTGACACCATCGCGTTTACCTTTCGCGGGGTGAAAACCGAAGTCGAAAATAATGCTCAAGCAATTGAAGGCTTTTTACAAAGTTTAGGTGAAACACAATTTGGCGGCGCGATGGCACGTCAAGCCGCCACGCTTGACGGGGCAATTAGCAATCTTGGTGATAGCTGGGACGGCTTGAAATTCACCATTGCTGAGGCTGGTGTTAGTGAGCTGATGCAAGAGGGTGTGCGCGGCGTTGCCGGTGCAATTGATGAGTTAACAAATATCATCGCCAGCGGTCAACTTGGCGGGTATCTAGATGCGCTTGCTGGTCAATGGCAAGGGTGGGCTGATGATGTAACAACCGCTATTGATACAGTTGCTACTCACATACCACCTGAATTAGAAAGCTTGTTCACGTTAATGGGGGAATACGACAACGCTTACAAAAACTTGTTGCTCAATTCGCTTAAGCAATATCCTGCCAACGTGCGCGCGATGATTAAAGTACTGACCGTTGAACTAGCCAGTGCAATTGATGTGGGCAGCGCTCATGCGGTTGCTTTCGGGCAGGTTATCGGTACGCAGTTAGCATACTTACCTGATGTCGCAAAAATCTACTTAAAGTCTTTTGCTAACGTTATCAGTGCAGAATTAACCGCTGTAGTTAATGAGCTTGGTATTTACGGTGAGGAAATACTAGATCTTATCAACCCGTTTGATGGTGATTCATTCGATGTGAGTGCCGCCCTATCTCAAGCGGATGCAGTTGCTAAAGGCGTAACTAACGCTTATGCACAGGAGCGCGACAATCAGCTGGCTGTAGCTCGCCAAACACGAGATTCATTAGTAAAAGGGTATCTCGACTCTGCAAACCAACAAGTCGATATTTCGCGCAATGCGCGTGAATCAACCCTACAAGATATTTTTGATGAGCGCCAAGCGTCACTAAGTAGTTTTACAGCGCAAATAGCTGCTGCCACGGCATTGGGTGAAGCTCGCAAAAAATCAGCAGCCAATGATGAGTCATTTGACCTAGGGCAGTTCGGTGTAAATAAAGACACTGAAAATACTGGCGAGACCGGTGCCCCTGTTTCTGACAATGAATTAGAAAAGCTACGCGAAAGCTTGATGTCTCAAGAAGAGTTAATTGCAACTCATCTTGAACAAAAGCATGCAATGTTAGCCGGCGCTTATGCTCAGGGTAAATTGCAGGAAGACGAATTCATCCAGCTCAGCTTATCTGCGAATCAGAAATATTTTACTGACCTGCAGGCTTACAACAACGCCCGCATGAACATCATGCTAACCAGCAGCCAGCAAATATTTAGCGGCTTGGCGGGGTTAGCGAAAACATTTGGCGGCGAACAAAGTACTGCATACAAAGCTATGTATGCAGTACAAAAGGGGTTTGCAATTGCTCAAGGCATATTAAACCTTACAACGGCTATCAGTAACGCCAGTGCATTGCCGTTCCCTGCGAACATTCCCGCGATGGCTCAAGCCGCAGCGACAGGTGCCAGCTTAGTATCCACGCTTAAGGGGGCTCAATACCAAGGCCAAGCTCACGACGGCTTAGCCCGTGTACCTAATTCAAATGAAGGCACATACCTATTACGCAAAGACGAAATGGTCTTGAATCCCAAGCAGCGCGACAACTTCGAGCAAGTCGTTGAGAACACCAGTGGTGGCGCTAGTGCAGCGGGTAACGTTTACAACTTTAATCCTCAGATTAATATCGACGCGACAAACGCCACGCCAGGCATGGAAGACAAAATTAACCAACAAGTCACAAACGCATTGAAGGAATTTGATGGTGAGTTGCGCCGTGATTTCTCGAATAACGGTATGCGTGCACAAATGTTAAGCGGAAGGGCTGCATAAATGGAAGTACTCGATTTCCCCGATTTTGGCGGTGAGTTTTTCCCGTCCAACTGCGATGCCAATATTATGTCCAACTCATCAATGGATATCAGCAGTATCAACAATTCTCAGCAAGTGAGTGAAAACCCCGGCGAAGGCTGGGAGGTGACATACAAATTTGGCGTGCTCTACCCTGATGACGCCAGAGCAGTGAAAAGCGTGTTGCAAAAACTACGCGGACACAGAAATGCCGTGACTCTGATAGACACAACGTATAGCCATTTAATGGATTGGCCAACGTCATTACGAACCGACGGCATAGGCCAGTACGGGCTAGCGCTGGATGTAAAAAATTGCCCTACAAATAGTTTAATAGCTAAAAGCCAAATGCGTTTCAAACTCGGTGAGCAAGTACACGAGCTAACAGACGATGCGTATTCAAACGCATCAGGAAAGTGCACGTTGCAACTGGCCAACGAAATCAGAAACCCTGTCCCTGACAATCAAACCATCATTACCGATTTAAACCAGCTACGTATTACGTGCCGCTGGGCTGACCCAAAGCAAATTCGTCAGTTCAAAGGTGTTGGGCGCCTATACCGCAGCATAACTTTAGACTTTGTAGAAAAACGATGATTGAACGTGAAATATCCTTAGCAGCGATCAATGCGCTGCAGCAAGCCGAAACAGCAGTCATTCTGTTTGTTGATTTAGATTCACCAGATGGTCGCGTGCGTGCGCACACCGGTCTAGGTGATCGTGAATTTCTTGGTGAAAATTACGTGGGCGTTGGCGAGTTCGGCGGTGTAAGCGAAGTGCAAGAAGCATCTGACAGTAGCCCCAACCAAGTGCGTTTGACGCTAAAAGTGCTTGACGGCGGCTTAGTGGCGCTAGTGATGAATAAGGCGATGGAAGGGCGAGAAGTGGCCGTTCACATGGCGATATTAGATGACAACCGTGTAATTGCCCATGAAGTGCCTTACGTGTATGACGGTAACGTTGCCAAATTTACTGTTCAACGTGGTGACCTCGAAAAAGATATTCCTTATGTATTAGAGATTACCTGCAGCGACTGGCTAGAGCGCTGGTCTCAGCCCCCGCAAAATGCCAGAACCACCGATTCAGCTCAGCAGCACTTACACCCGGGGGACCGTATTTTCGATTTAACTGAAATCATCAGCGCGGCCCCATTATCAGCACTACCAACAAAAACCATCAATAACTACACACCACGGGGACGTGGGGGGTACCTACGATGAAACCAGAAGAAGAAAAAGCACTCATCGACTTTTTACATGCCTGGCAAGGATTGCCGTTTGTCTGGGGCAAGAACGATTGCTGCTTGTTTGCATGCAATTCCGTTCTTGCCGTAAAGGGAGTTGATCCAGGTTGGCAGTATCGTGACTTATACACCACAGAGCTTGGCGCTTTAAAAGCGCTCAAAAAGATTGGCGGCGGTGATATTAAAACGGCATTTACACAGGTTTTTGGAGCGATTAAACCCCGTTTAAACGCTGAAAATGGCGACTTGGTTTTAATTGATACTGAATTGGGTGATGCCGTGGGCGTAGTACAAAGTTGCAAAGTTTGGGCTGTATCGCCAGGCGGCTTAGTTTCATTGCCGATTTCTCAGGCAAAGGGCTGCTGGAAACTAACCAACATGAGAGAGGATATTTAATGCCACCCGTAGTATTAGCTGTAGCCGCGGTAGTTGCCTATTCCGCTGCGTATTATTACGTTGCCGCTGCGCTATTTGTAGCAGCTGTTGCAATGGCATCCCCAGACGTTCCAGATTATGACAACGAAAGCGCAAACCCGTTAGCCGCTCAGGAGCTTTCAACTACGGCAAATCAGCCAAGAAAGGTCATTTACGGTGAGACAGTGGTCGGCGGTCAAATTATTGGGTACCGGAAGTTAGAGCAGGGAGAAACTGAGTATCACTATTTTGCTATTCACCTCGCCGGCCACCCATGTGAATCTGTTGAAGTGTATGAAATTGACGGCGTCACCCCCGCTGAATTCGGCGGCGCTGTTGGTGCTGTATTTCATCTAGGTGACCAAACCACAGCCCATGCACAAGCGGTACAGTACATACAAGACTGGACGAATGATCACGTAGGTTTTGGTCTGACTAACGCCTACGTAAAAGTAAAAATTGACCCTGAAATTTTCCCCACAGGTGTTAATCAAATAAAATTCAAAGTACGTGGCAAGCCTGTATACGACCCGCGCAAAGACACAACCGCAGGCGGTGACGGTGAGCAGCGTGCAACAGATAGCAGCACATGGGCGTGGAGTGACAACCCAATATTGTGTACGTATGACTACATTCGTAACTACGGTTACCGCCCTATTCCCCTTCGCAGAATTCCATGGGATTTTGCAGCATTAACAGCGAACTATTGCGACACGGTTGTTGAGTACACTGATACCAATGGTGACACTCAAAGTGAGCGCCGCTTTACGTGTAACGGCGTTATAAACAGCACGTTAAAGCCCGGTGACAGCCTTAAATATTTGTTGTCTAGCAGTGGTGCACGTATCTACCGCCCGGGTGGCAAAATTTACATAAAGCCCGCCATGTATGGTGGCCCTAGTACTGTCACGTTAACGCCTGATGATTTTGTTGAGCAACCTAATTATCAGCCACACCGCCCTGAAAAAGAGAAAACCAATTTGGTGCGTGGCGAGTACGTTGAGCCAGATTTAAAGTACCAGGTAACCGATGCGCCAGTAACCTTTGGTGCCAACTATGCTCAAGATGATGGCACTGAATTAGATAGCAACTTAAAGCTATATTTCACGAACCGTAGCACTATCGCGCAACGACTCCAGAAACGTCAGTTAGAACGAAGCCAAGCGGGCTTTACGAGCCAAGTGTCACTGCAGGGGATCCGTTTAGACGTAGTGCCCGGTGCAGTTTTGCGTTATGTAGACGTACAAACAGGAGTCGACAGAGAATTCATCGTTCAAGATTATCGTGTTGATGTGAGTAAGCGCCGCACGATTCTAGCGATAGAAGAGGAGCACGTAGAGCTATATCAAGATGATTTCACCATCACTGAAATTAATATTCCTGCAAACACGTCACTGCCTGACACGACGAATATCTCCCCCGTCGAGAATATTAACTACACGCCAACGCCAAACGACAGTCATCGCCAAGGGTTTTTGACCTGGTCACACCCTACTCCATCATCTGTGCGCAGATACATAGCGCTGTTGGTAAGAGTCCCAGATGACGGTTGGTATCATAGCGAGACCCCACTTTCCCCCACGCTCGATGTAAAAAACTTAAGCGCCGGTAATTATTCTGCGTTGATATCCGCTGAAAACCGCTTTGATAAAAGAAGCGCGGCACCTGCTTTCAGTTTCAACGTAGGTTTACCAAGTACGCCAACAAACACACCCTTAAAGTTCGACATTTTACCAGGGCGCGTCATTATCGTAGGACCTGAGTTACCTAACAGCTCAGCCACCTATCAATGGCGCTATTCGTTTACCGATGATTTTGACAGCGCATTAATCGCGGCGGATGGCACAGGCGTAACAATTGTTGGCACCCGCCAGGACGACACACTTTATTTGTGGTACCGGATAAAAGAAGGGGATTTAGTCGCACCAGAGTGGATTCAGGTGGTTATTCCTCATCTTATTGGGCTGACGTCTGATGAAATTCGCCCTGATGTGATTGCGGGTATTACTCTGCCAAGTCTACCCAATACCTTGCTTGATACGTTAAGCGGTTTTTCGCAGTGGCTGAACGATCAGGATTATTACAACGAAGAGCTTGAAGCCGGGCAAATTAGCCTATTTGGAGATATTCAAATGGTGAATGATGCGTTGGCCATAGTGGATGAGAAAACGACCACTGTGGGCGTTGAAGTTGGCTTGGTGAGCGCAAAAGTAGCGCAGGCGTTTAGGGCTATCTCTAGCGACCGCATGAGCCGGGCAATATTAGAAACGAAGCTGCAAGCTCAGTTCGGGGATCTTTCATCGGTCTATCTAAAAACAATAGATTTATACACTTCTGCAGGGGCCGCCAGAGCGAGCGACTTAACACAATTAGGCGTTACGGTTGGCAATGTAAACGCTAAGGCTGAAAATAATTTGATTCTAATAGCCGAGGAAGAAGCGGCGCGTATCAGTGATATAACCGAGCGCAGAATTGCCACAGAAGCCGTGGACGCCAAGGCCAATAATTCGCTGCAGCTTATCGCTGATGAAGAGCAAGCACGTATAGAAGATATTGAGCAGCGCCGGCTGGCCACAGAGGGCGTTGATGCAAGAGTTGACGAATCGCTTGTTTTGCTCGCTACTGAGACGCAGGCGCGTATTGATGCTATCGAGCAATTACAGCTTGATATAGGCAGCACCGATATTGATGTTTTAAACGCCATTCAGTTAATTCAGGACGAAGAAAGCGCCCGTATTGCAGATATTGAGCAGCGCAGAATTGCCACAGAAGCCGTGGACGCCAAAGCGGTTGACGCACTTAACCTGATAGCCACTGAGACACAAGCAAGAATAACCGCTATAGAGCAGCGCAGAGTGGCCACCGTGGCAGCCACAGCAAAAGCAGACAATGCATTAGATTTAATTGCTGACGAAGAGCAGGCGAGGATCCAATTAGGCCAGCAGTTGACGAGCACGTTTAATAATTCACTCGCTAGCTACGTAAAACAAAGTGAATTGTTTAGCAGTGCCGGCGCTGCCAGAGCCAGCGACTTAAGCACGGTATCTGCTCGGGTTGGCAGTACGTCGGTTGCATCACAAATTACGTCGTTTAAGAACGCGCAAATAGGTTATGAAAACGGCTCGGGCAACTGGGTGCAGGGCGCGGCATTCGCGCAAGCATTTAGCGAGGTTAAAATTACCGGTTCGCTTGGTAATAACTTGTCGATTTACTCATATTTTGAAGCAATCGAAGACGAACTCGGGCAAGTCTCAGGCGAGATACAATTCGCTGTTAATAATGACGGCCGTATCACGGGTGTTTTTGTTAAAGGCAGCAGCACGCAAAGCATTTTGACTTTCGTTGGTAACTCAATTCGATTTGTTGGCACTAATGGCACGATCTTAATGAGCATTAACGCCTCAACTAACGTTATGACGATTGAAGCCGACGGCGTTTTTAAGGGTAATTTGCGCTCGGCTAGCATGGACACAGTCGGCTCAAGCTTTATGGAAGTTAAGCGCCCTAACGGCTTTGGTAACCAAGGGTTATGGTATTGGTACGGGCCAAAAAGCTTAACGTCGGGCGGCGATCCTAATCTTAACTTTTGCACTAAAGCTAACGCGTCAATTTGGTACGACACGACAGGCGGCTCATATTTCGGCGGCGGCTTATCTGGTGGCGTGCTTTACGCCGCTAGAACATCATCGACGAAAGCCGCAAACCCTTCCGTTGAAACTGGAAGGTTTGGCACCAACGGAAACCCTAAAAAAGTTGTCGTTACGTTCAGCATGAACGGTAATTACGTCGACTATAACTACAACGGAAACCCGCCTGATCGTTACCCAAATAGTGCCACTTTAAAACTTTATAGAGCGAAGAACGGCAGTAGTTCATTTTCTCAAATTGGCGTGACTCAATATCTGACCGGTGAGGCTACATTTATCGACATGAGGGGCGAAGGCTTAGGCGTTCGATCGTTTGAGTTTTTAGGAGGCTCCTATACCTACACGGACACGGACAGCTCAACGCAGGACTTTGAATACAGGGCGGTAATAACAAGTCAGAGTCGTTATCACGCTACACAAAATATATCCCGGCAGGAATTGTCAGTGGTGAGTACAGAGCAGTAGTAACAACATTTTAACTAAAAGATAGGTGACTTATGAGTGAACAAGAATGGGCAGGTATTTTAGTGTTTTTGGTCTTTGTTGTGGTGGTTTGGCGAGTACTAGCAGCCAAAAAATCGACGTCTAAAAAGCCCAAAGGCACAGGCGGGACGTCAAGAGGCGATAGCCGCCAGCAACGTAAGTAAATAAACGCGGGCAGAGCTGCAAAGCTTTGCCCTACAGTTTAAGAAAATTAAACGAGGAATAATAATGGCAACTAAGTACAAATTAGTACTAGATAAACCTAGTGAGCAGGCGATCTATTTCCCCTCACTCATACCAGAGCTACCCGACTCGGAAGATTGGGAAGTTGAGCTTCAGTTTAAATTAGCTGACGTTTCAAATAATAACGGGATATTCGGTACATTTACTGACAATGCCAGTACATACGTCCCGTATATGATCGCTAAAACAAACGGCACTATCAGCGAGATCTCAAGCGGTGGTAGTGAAACATCACAGGGCGTAGGTTACGACTTCACCCCTATAGTTACGCTGAAAATGTCGCACGTCGGCGGTGATAGCAACAACGTGACCTATGACGTAAACGGTATAGTAAGCACAGAGGCATCCCCTTACGGCTCATTCCCAGACTTTAACTACCTATTCGGTTTTGTAAGGAATAAAGAAGGACAAGCTAGTTATTACTACGGGGCTGATTTTTACTACTTAAAAATTACTTCACCATCTTTTACCGAAACGTGGGATGCAAACTTTATAAGTTCGTCTGGAAACGTAACAACACTACCTTCATCTAGTGGCAACAGGGATGCCACTTTACCTAATGGCGGTACATCGGTTGCTTATGACGATGGAACAGGTGGGGGTACAAACACTAAACCAGTTGCGGTAATAGGTGCGAATGCCTCTATCAATACTGGTGCGTTGTTTACCGCTGATTTAAGCGCTTCGTATGATGACGATGACGACACGATAACTTACTCAACTACGCTAGATATTCCAGCAGGTTCAAGTGCGACGTTATCAGGTGAAGCCACTGCTACGCCAAGTTTTACACCAGATGTAGACGGGACTTACACAATTACTAGTACGGTAAACGATGGAACAGAAGCTAGTGATGAAGTGACGCAAGTTTTAACAGCCACAACTGCATCCGGCTCAGTTTCTAACGCTGGTAGCGACTCAGTTCAATACGCGGGTACTAATGTTTCACTGAACGGCTCTGCATCAGTAGGTAGTTCATTTACTTGGTCAATACTACAAGCACCAACATCGTCTACAGCAACTATCTCAAACGCTTCTAGTCAAAATGCATCAATCAATTTAAGTGCCATCGGCTTGTATGAATTTCAACTAGATGTTGACGGTGAGTTAAGCAGGGTATTCGTTAGAGTGCGAGCAGTGATACAACCTAGAACGCCAATCGCCTCAATAACGCTTAGTGGTACTGAGGAACTAGGGCGAACAGTGACATTAATAGCCGAGGGAAAATACAATGCTTAAATACAAATTTACAGACCTTGGCAAAATATTCGATAAGCCAACCTCCCAAGGTAGTAACCGAGGCGCTTACGCCCAGAGCATTATTGCTACTAAAGACCTTTCAGATTTCACCGCTGATTACGACTGGATAGTCTACCACTCTACCGACCATGACACCGGAGACGGTGGTACTTGGGTAGAGTTTGGCAAGGGTGAAATTGGCCAAATAGTCTGGACTGATTACGATGTTGCGTTAGCTAACGGTAGCCTTGACAGTATGTCTAATTTACCCGCTGGCAACCCAATTTATATTAATACGGTGGCGGCTGGTAAACAGACAGAAACACCCCAAGCGAAAATCATAAACGATACTGTTTATTTGATGACGCATAACAATCAAGGTAAGAACTATCCTGGCGTAGGCAGTAATCAAAATACTGCAATGAGTACATCAACCGACGGTTTAAATTTCACACACAGAAACTACGTACTAACTTACAACTTCGACACAGAAGCGGGTAATGGTCACACTGGTTATCCGAAATGGACTGATAACCCGTTTCCTATGTACGATTTTGACTACATCGCATATTCAATAGCAGGGGGTAGTGATTCAAGCAACTTCGCTATCTGGGGTTGTAACTTCGAAGATATTTTACAGCCGTGGACGCTTATTAAAGTGTTTAAACGTGATGCTGGCAGGGTGTGGGACGGGAGTGAGTTCTACACAGACGCACAGCTATCACACTTAATAGACCCTGATTCGCTAATACCACAGGATGATGGTACGTTCATGGCAATAGCTGGATCAAACCCTCAAGGTTCGAGTGGTGCAGGTCTCAGTGTAGCTACATCAAACCAAGTGCTGCTGGCTGCAGATGGCATAACGTTCCTAAGTAAGCCGGAACGCTTAATGCCCTTCACGTCAGAGAATATCAACGGTATCAGTCTTACAGGTAAACTAAGTCACGAAGGTGTTGATTACATGCTTTACCGTGGTATAGGTGCTGGTGATTCATCCACCGCTGATGCTTTTATCGGGATAGCAAGTTACGTCATTGAAGATGGTTCAGTTGAGTTATTAGACCCGCCAGATTCAGAACATGAAGACGTTACTTTTATCGGTAAAACTGAGCTACCAGAAAGCGTCAGCTTGATGACTGGCAATGGCAGTTTGGCTTTTACCGCGAATGGCCTTGAGATAACAATCCCAGAAGGTATGTCAGAGGGCTTGTACCTACAGGACGTAAAAACTAACATGAAAATGTTAGATATTTCATGGGTTAGACTGCGCCAGAAAACCCCGTTAGATTGGTATCCTCGTGTTGGTTTCGTTAAAGACTATGTTAGAGGTTCAGCTTTTAACCACCCTAATTACGTAAGTACAGGCTACGAAGATACCAGTGATGACAACTGGCATAAGCAAATGACAGTTAGCCAAGTCGTTAATGGTACTGAAACCGCACTAGACAGCTACCCGTATAACGTTATAGGTAGATTAGCTAGTAACTACGAAAATTCAATTGTGCCTACCACTTACGGTATTCGCTGGATGCCTACAGAAGACAGGTTAGCCCTGTTGAATACCGAGCATGAGCAAAACTTTGTTGACGCCTCAACGCTGCCAGAAGGTGAGTACACGCCATTCATCCAGATTGACAACATTGGTAACACAGAAGCAATAACTGTGATAATTGAAGGTGTTAGTTTTGGTCAAGCTGGCGACATTGACTTTGCATGGACGCTGGATAGTAAACCAAGTACATCAACTGCTACGTTACCGAGCGCCACAGCTAAAAACTTCGACTTCGCACCAGATGTTAATGGTGCTTATACGTTTGGTTTAGTTGCTAGCGATGAGGATGATTCAAGTACGAAAGTATTTAAATCAATTAGCATAGGATCCGTTAATACCAAACCATCAAAGCCGACGACGTCAGGCCCAACCACCGCCCAAGTAAACACAGATTACGACATTGTGGCAGCAGCAACGGACGATGGCGGTGCTAGTAACTTGGTTTATGAGGTAACAGTTACGCCTGCGTCGATTAGCTACATTCAAGACGGCGACACAGTCACGGTGAGCACTGGCACATACACCGGCAATATTGCGCTAACGTTCAGAGCATTTGACGGGGTGCTGTACAGTGACCCGACTACGCACACTATCGCGGTATCGAACAACGCGCAGGAGTCAATAGGTCGAATTACCATACTTGACGTAACCGATGGCCTGCAGCCAATTAAGATATTTTCGGAAGTGACGGACACCAAGATATACGAAGGATCGCCACGATTTACAAATGGTGTTGCGTTTGTAACCTTGCCTGTTGCAGTTGGGGTGAGTTGGTTTGGTAGATGGTTAGGTACCAACCCACCACAAACCGGCACAGGAATATTCGGGGTAAGTGAATAATGTTTAATCAAGCTGGCGGTTTTAATACGCTGCGCTCGACCGTTGAAGTCGTGAACCCCGCAACGGGGGCGCGAAACCGGTTAGAGCTCAAAGCGACGTTGTTTAATGGGGCGCAGGATAAACCCTTTTTAAATTCTAGCGCGGGGGCATTGTTTCGGGGGCGTGATGCTGAAATATCGCTGATCGTTGACGGCGGGGATTTTGACGTAACACTGTTAGAGGAAAGTGTTTTTCAGTTGTTTACGCTGACAGGATCGGTGCCGTTAATTACCAAAACGAACGTAAGCGGCATTGTGTATACGGATAACAAAATTGTGATCTCGATAAGTGCTGCTGAGCTGTACATGAGCGGTCGACATTATTTTGAGATAGCCGTGGTCAAAGAAACCCGAGCAACCCTGCTTAGCGGATACATTACGATTGTGAATTCTCGTATTGATTAACTATACGGCTGCTATTTAGGGCCGTTTAAACTGCATTTAAACGCTATATGAGGTAGCCAATGTCGCTCAAAAAGATCCAGTATCCAGAATTGGGTATTGATATAGAGATCGAACAACTCGGTTCCATCCTTAAATTTTTCAAGCATAACGACTCAAGATATTTCGGCCAGTGCGTAATTAGTACTGGCGAAGTAGGTGACGGCGTAGTAAAGGGGCTAATGTCCCCACGCATGCCATTCAAAGAGCGCAAAGCTCTGGATAGTGCAATACGCAGAACACTTTTATCTATGGGCTACAAGACGGGCTCTTATCAGCGGAAGGTCAATGGTCGATTCAGAACTAAGAGGGTTGCTACCCCCATGGTTTTATCAAACTGACCTGCGATGGGCGCTATATTCGTTTATCAAACTGACCTGCGGTTTTTATCAAACTGACCGCGCGGCTACATCAATCCGCTAAACCCTAGAAACAACAAGGCCCTGCGTCATGCAAGGCCTTGATGGTATATGGCGGAGAGAGAGGGATTCGAACCCTCGTTAGGTTTAACCCTAAACACACTTTCCAGGCGTGCGCCTTCAGCCACTCAGCCACCTCTCCAAAACTTTTTATTTGCTCTTCGAATCTATCGCAGAGTTAACACATCCATGATGATCGGCACCCAGTCCGTACATCCATGTCCGGCCGTTCAGCCGGGCGGTGCTGTGCACCTAAAGAGGCCGACTTTACCCACCTCTGTAAAACTTTTCATTTGCTTTATCGTCTTAAATCACAAACAGCGACTTACAGACAAGCTTTTTAGCAGGCGCGTATGTTAGGGAAAACCGCTGACGTGCGCAAGTGTTTACTGAGATAAAGTGAGGATAGCGGTGATTTAACAACCAATTCCTTTTGATTGTTATGCTGGCTAATGATTTGGATTAAGCTGCTGGCAACTCTATCTTGCCATTAATCACCATAATGCAATCCATACCTGCATGCGCAGCAGCTTGACGGCCAATTTCTGTGTCTTCAAAGACCACACATTCCTCAGCGGTAAGTCCCATATTCTTGGCTACTGTTAAAAATGTTTCACCGTGAGGCTTACCGTGTGTCACGTCTGATGCGGTGACCACTGTTTCTACGTGCTCTAACAAGCCAGTTTCGGTTAACATGCGAATCGCGTTTTCTCGTTCAGAGCCTGTACCAACTCCCATTCTAAGCGTGCCTTTATAGCGCTGCATAACATCAAATGTTTCTTGAATGACCGATAAGCTTTCATCTAACGCTAACCAAGCTTGACGCTTAAATTCTGCAACCTCATCTAGGTCATGGGTCATACTGTGTTTCTCATTCAGCAATTGCGCTATTTGTCGCGTGGGTACGCCACCTAAATCGTGAATGTATTGGCCGTCAAACGGATATCCAAATTGTTCGCAGGTTTGTTGCCATGCAATAGCATGAGATCCCATAGAGTCGATTAACGTACCGTCCATATCAAAAACGATCCCTTTGTAACGGCTTAAATCTGGCATGATTGCTCCTAAATAGTCGGATTAAAACAGAACTCTATACTGTTTATGTGGCCGAAAAATGAAAAAGCCAGCGTTGGCTGGCTTTCTCTTAATGGCAAAATGCTTCGTATATAAAATGGAACTATGCGTTGCCGGTAACCTTCATTTTTAGCTCAGCTGAGAAATCGAGCATTCTATCAAGCGGCACCAATGCCTTTTTACGCAGTTCGTCATCAACAAAGATTTCGTGCCCAGAAGGTGCTGTTAGCGCATTGTAAATAGCTTCGAGTCCGTTCATCGCCATCCAAGGGCAATGAGCGCAGCTTTTGCAAGTTGCGCCATTACCTGCGGTGGGCGCTTCTAAAAAGGTTTTATTTGGCTCTAACTGCTGCATCTTATAAAAAATGCCTCGGTCAGTCGCTACAATAAACGTATCGTTAGGTAACGTACGAGAAGCATTGATAAGTTGGGTAGTTGAGCCTACAGCATCAGCGAGCTCAACCACACTCGCAGGTGATTCTGGGTGCACTAGCACAGCAGCATCGGGGTAAAGATGCTTCATGTCTCGCAGCGCTTTGGCAGAGAATTCGTCATGCACAATACACTCGCCTTGCCACATCAACATATCAGCGCCGGTTTCTTTAGCGATGTACGCCCCTAAATGACGGTCAGGCGCCCAGATAATTTTTTTGCCTTGGGCGTCTAAATGCTCAACAATTTCCAGAGCGATGCTGGATGTAACCACCCAATCAGCCCGCGCTTTTACCGCAGCAGATGTGTTGGCATATACCACAACGGTATGATCTGGGTGCGCATCACAAAATGCTGAAAATTCAGCGTCTGGGCAACCAATATCCAGTGAACAGGTTGCCTCCAAGGTAGGCATGATCACGGTTTTATCAGGGCTTAATATTTTAGCGGTTTCGCCCATGAAACGCACGCCAGCCACCACTAAGGTTTGCGCATCGCAGTCGCGACCATAACGTGCCATTTCAAGGGAGTCAGAAATACAACCCCCCGTTTCTTCGGCTAACGCTTGAATTTCGTGATCGGTATAGTAATGCGCAACCAAAGTGGCATTTTTTTCAATCAACAATTGTTTAATTTTGTCGATGTAATCTTGTTGCTGAACAGTAGTTAGTCGCGCTGGTTTTGCTGGGAACGGATAATCAACCGTGCCGATAGAAAGTGCCTGATTCATAGTGCTAAGTAGGTTTTCGCAAACATCGTAAGTCGTCTGGGTAGTATACCGTTTGTGCGCACAAAAATCACACTTCCTGTTATATCAAAATCAACCGACTTAATCTGCTTGTAGGTATTGCTGATAGCGGGCACGCCAGTATTCACCTTGTTCAGCGTCGCCTTTGGCTTCATAACCTTGGTATAAATTAATGTAAGCAGGGGTTAATAAGGGCTTTTGCCCTAATCGTTCGGCCCATGCTTTAAGATAAAACTTTGGAATATAAGGCACATCGTAAAATTCCATGAAGGTCATTTTTTGACTGGGTTTATATGCTTGCCACGGATGATTATCACAGGTGCGAGCTGGACTTATCGTTACCCCTTCCTTGTTTCCTTGTGTTAACCACTCCTTAATTACCGGTTTCTCCTGCCCCTGGCGCACTCTCAGGTTAGGTGCATTATTTGTGTGACAAATACTGCGCGCTAGCGCAGACGACAAAGGGTATTCATCTACAAAACCCGCGAAATGGGCTAATTCATGCACGAAAACGTTGTAATCGTCTTTACTATCTAAAAACATCACCCCATTGTGCACATTTGCCTTCCCCGTATCAGCTAACACCACGATATGCGTAAAATCCTGCTCACTGAGAGAATGACTGAGTTGGGTTATGTCGCAGCCCAATCGAACTGCACCTTGCCAATTGGCCGAGCATGAGAGCGCTTCACTGCTTAGCCATATTGGCTGGTTAATGCATATAGGCAACGTCGTTAATCGTGTGTCGCGTTCGAAGCGATGCTTAAGCTCTTTGCCTTGCAAAACAGAATGCAAAGTGCTGGCTACAATTTGCAATTTTTGGTCGCACCGAGTAGTTGCTGCGTTATGCAATGCATTATTGCTGGGCTGTGAATTACCTGTCGCTAACGCGTGCTCCTTAGCGCTAGAGCTAGCAATATTCGCTGAACTGCGCATTGACAAAAGCTCGACCGCATCTCGACTACCAAGCTCGGCAGCTTTGTTTAAAAGCGCACGCGCTTTGCGCTCTTGCCCCGCTATAGACAACCACTTAGCATAATACAGAGCACTTTGCGCATCTCGTGACGCGGCTTTTGTAAGCCAAAACTGCGCTTTTTGTCGCTGGTTTTTCACCACAAAGTGATGGTACAGAGCCACTTGCGCATCTATATCATACTGCTGTGCTGCGTAAGAAAGCACCTTTATAGAAGCCCTACTTTGCTTAGTATTGCCTTGCAAATCAGAAAAATAGCGCTGCGCCTTTGGTGAGCCCGCTAATTTTGCGAAGTGTAGCCAGTAACCGCTATTTTGCTTTATAGCTTGTTGACTAAGCCTAGATAACGCAGTTGGGTCACCTACTAGGTAGGCTTTATATAAGTAATGAAATGTTGCCTGATGATTGGCGGCTTGTTCGTTTAGAGAAGCTTGGGCATTTAGAAAGGTTAAGTAACATGCCATGTCGCTGCGCCCAGTAAATAACCAGGCGGCAGATAAAATGAACAATAGGCTGAGTTTCAGCACCTACTGCAACTTTTCGCTTGGTTATCGTTATGGTGCTTCACTGTCGGCGACAGCTTTATCACGCAGCATATCAAGCTCTAAACGGGCATATCTGTGCTCTACATATTCAAACACATTGGTGCTTAAAGCTAATTTAAAATAGTTAGATGCCACCCCGCGATTTCCCAGCGCTGAGTTGTACTTTCCTAAGTAAAAATAGGCTTCACACAGGCGGTCTGTTAATTCCTGCTGACTCGTCACCCCTTGAATTAACCCGTTTAATAAGGCCTGCTCGTCAATTCTTCCTAAGTAAAGATCAACCAGATGTGTTGCCCAATTGTCGCTACTCAAGTTTTCACGATTTTCACTCAATGTGACCAGAGCTTGCGGTTGATCAAGCTCACTCTGCGCGATAAAAGCCCAAAGTGCACGATAAGGGTCTGACTCGTCTTTTCGATAAAACTCGCCAAAATCATTGACGGCTAAATCCGGGCGCCCACCATAATAAAGAGCAATTCCTCGGTTTAAAAAAGCAAACTCGTACTCAGGATTAATATCTAAAGTGGCATCGAAGGCTTCATATGCTTGGATAAAATTCATTTGTTGGGTGTAATGTACCCCCAAGGAATTATACGCTTCAGCCATATCGGGTTTTAAGCGAATGGCGTGATCAAAATCGTACTGTGCCAGACCAGCTAGCCCTACACTGTCGTAAAGCATTCCTCGCTGATGTAATAACTCTGCACGCTCTTGGTCTTCTAACGGCGCTTTGGCCAAAATTTGATTGTACCTAGCGATCGCCATTTGTGAGCGCACACTCATCGGTGCAGGCTCAGCTAATAACAAGTTACTCATTTGTGCTTGACTGCGCTGCGCTTGGTTACCGCCCGCACACCCCCCAAGCAATAATCCGAACAATACCAGTGAAAGAAATTTAATATGCATAAGAATGTACGACGCTTGACCTATAGTGATGGCGATAAAAATGTCAAATCAGCCAGAAGAATAATGCCCAGTAAACAGGCAGGGTGGCGTATTTACCTATAAATGTAAAGACAACAACCCAGTGAAAATTGCAATCTACTGTATCAAGTTGTAAAAATGATGCACACTAGCCAGCTACTTAGAAAAAAGCGATATTATTTTGAACAAGCAACAAAACGATTTACAGAGTCTATTCAACGCGGCATTAGATGTACAAGCTAAAGCCCATGCTCCTTATTCTGACTATCGAGTTGGGTCAGCTCTAGTGGCTGAAGACGGCAATACCTATGCTGGCTGTAATGTAGAAAATGTTTCCTTTCCACTAGGCCAATGCGCAGAAGGCAACGCGTTAGCTGCTATGGTTGCAGGTGGCGCAAGACAGGTAAAAGAAATTCTGATCGCGAGCCCTAACGAGCATTTTTGTTCACCTTGTGGCGGTTGCCGACAGCGTATTTTCGAATTCGCAAGTAAAGACACATTAGTCCATATGGCCACCAGCGAAGGAGAAATAAAAACACTTTCGATGAATGAAATATTACCCTTTGCTTTCGACCAATGAACATTTGCGTTTATTGAGTGAGTGCAGGGCTGCAAAAACTGCTTGAAAACTAATCTACGAAAAACATGATTGATTAAAATTCCACCACGACTATAATGAGCGTCATTGCTAAGCGTATGCGTGAAGAAACAAAGCGCATAAAAAATGTCCAACTTTTTTACACATATTTACTCAGGGTAATAAGACCAAAGTATAAGCCACTGAATAAAAAAGAAAAATCAAAGTTGGCTCGGTTAGTGCATAACCATTAATTCAAATAACAGTTTGCAGTTAGGTCGTCGTAAAGGAGTAACCTATGACACGTTTATTTAAGAAAGCTAAATTCATTTCAGCAGCCGCTTTACTAGCGCTAACTGCATCGCAAAATATCAGCGCGGCAATAATTAGTTTCGGTGGCCAAACAGCCACTGACAATTCCGGTAAAACAAGCGATAACGTTAATTCCGATAACACGATTAATGCAATCAGTGATGGTTTTTTTGTTGAAACCTTTGATGTGGCTACCGCTATTCCAGGTTTACCAAGCGCCAATGACACAAGCTATAACGTAGCGGGAACATCAGAGGGTTGCGCGATCAACTCGCCACTGGTTGTACAACCTAGCTCAACTGACGTGCTAAACGTACGTACTGGTTCGACTCGAAATGTTGCCGCGGCACCTGCAGGTGACAATACCTGTTACGCCTACACCACGCCTGAAACAGTGGGTCAAGACAGCTTTGTTGACATTGACTACACTAACTTTTTGGCCAGCATCGGTAATATTGAAGCCTCTTTGGCCGGTTCAAATATTGATTATCTTGGTTTCTACTGGGGTTCAATTGACACATACAACACATTTGAATTCTATTCAGGCGCGACGTTAGTGAAAAGTATCACGGGTGGAGAAATCTTAGATTCACTTGACGGTGAAGCAGGTGACAGAGAATCTGATAAATCAAATGTTTACGTGAACATCGACTTCACCGTTGACGAAGCATTCAATCGTTTGCGTGTTATTTCTTCTGGTGTCGCTGGCGAGTTTGATAACATAGTCGTCGGGCTTTCTAATCGTAACGTGCCGGCTCCGGCTAGCTTAGCCTTTTTAGGCTTAGGCATAATGGGCATGATGATACGTAAAAAATTAAAAAAATAAGCTTATTATTTTTTCACTGAAAAGCCGGTCCGCCGGCTTTTTTTGTGCCTCAAATTTATGTCAACGCCTTCACTTTCAATTCTTAGAGTCACTCGCCCAAGCACGGTTAAGTGGCCTATTAGCCGCTAAAAATGAAAATGAGCGCGTTGCAACGCAACTATGAAATTTTTACACACAGTGTTCATTTTAACAGCAATCCGGTCAATATTTTTTACGCTTTCGGCAGGTATTTTTACCAAGCAAATACAAATCCATGATAAATCACACTAATTTCTCTTGGCACTATTTATGCTTATACTTTAGTAGCAGTAATAGTAGCTGCGTAATGGAGTTACACATGAAAATTTTAAAGCACAAGAACAAATTAGCTATATTTACAACCACCTTAATCGCACTAGCAGTTAGCCAAACTGTTGGTGCTGCTGTTATAACATTTGGCGGCCAAACCGCGACTGATGGCTCGGGTAAAACCAGTTCAGAAATCAACGCTGATAACACAATTAGCGACATATCAGATGGTTTTTTTGTTGAGACCTTTGATAGAGCCACTGCCATCGATAGCCTACCCCTCACACCCGACGAAAGTTACAACGTCGCAGGGGCGTCGAGCGGTTGTGCGATAAACTCGCCGTTAGATGTGACAGCGAGTGACGCGTCCGTACTAAATGTTCGTAAAGGTTCTTCACGCAACGTGGCTGCGGCACCAGCTGGTGATAATTCCTGTTATGCTTACACCACACCAAGCACGGTGGGCGTCGATAGTTTTGTAGATATTGATTACACTAACTTTTTAAACAGTATCGGCTCAACGGCTCCCTCTCTTGCTGGCTCAAGCGTAAATTACTTAGGCTTTTATTGGGGCTCAGTTGATACCTACAATTCGTTTGAGTTTTACTCTAATGATATTTTAGTGAGCCGCATCACAGGCGCGGAACTACTGGCTGAGCTAAATGGCACTGCGGGTGATCAGGAGGCGGACTCATCAAATGTTTACGTCAACATCGCTTTCGATGCAAATGAGGCATTTAACCGCTTAAGAGTGGTGTCATCTGGGATCGCAGGCGAGTTCGATAATATCGTCGTTGGTTTAGATAAGCGCGACGTACCTGCCCCAACTAACCTTGCCATACTAGGATTGGGCCTATTAGGCCTTGGGATGAGCAAACGCTTTAAAAAATAAGGTTAAAATAAACAGTGACGAAAAGCCGGCTTGCCGGCTTTTAGTGCCGCATGTTTAACCGCCTTCTACTCTTAGTCATTTCTTCATCCCCAAAAAAAAACAGTACGCATAAAACGCATTGTTTAGCGCCCCCATTGTGACGCTTTTATTAAATTTGAGGTGACACACTCCCCTGTCATGTTTCTGTTTTACTCGGCTATTACTATCCGTTAGTTTTTAGCGTGTAAGAGTAACCCTAATGAGTAAAACGCTACAAAAGGCTTCGTTGTTTTTTCTAAATTCCTATACGAAACCCCAAACCCTGGCGCTCACGCCCGCGCCTGATAAACCTAAAAAAGCGCGTGAATTGAACGCAGTTGATAGATTGTTTCGAGAGCATTGGCGCGATGTATGCCGAGTTCTACATGCATGTTATGGCTCTGGGCCGCCCGAGCCAGAAGACGTCGCCCAAGAAGCCTTTAGCCGCTTCGCGCAATTACGTAATCTAGAAAAAATAGACGATCCCAAAGCGTATATCATCAAAATAGCGATGAATATCACCCTTAAGTCAATCAGTCGCCTATGTAAAACGCGCGCATTTATTGATGAGCACATTCAACACACACAAGAGCAATGTGACGAAATGTCTCCTGAAACTATTTTACAGGCAGAACAACGTATCGCGGCTATTCAAAAAGGCACTGAGCAACTGAGTGAGAAGCAGCGCGAAATATTGATGCGCGCCAGAATTAAAGGTCAAACATACACTCAAATATCCACTGATACAGGTTGGAGCGTCGCGGATATTTGTCGCCAACTAAACGCCGCGATGGCCTTGTTAGAGAGCATCGACGAGCAGGCAAATAATACCTGCCACCAAATGCCGGCCACAGACGCTTCTTCTAGTAACTTTTCTTCCGAGCAAAAATAATGACAGATCCAAAAAATGCGGCGAACGCTACCGCGCTGAACAGCAATCACAACACTGAACTGCCTGCATCATCAGCCAAAGTTCAAGCCATAGAATGGCTTACCTATTTATATTCAGGTGACATTTCCAGCAAAAAACGTGAAGAATTTTTAATCTGGTTAAACAGTAGCGAAGAAAACAAAACCGCTTTTAAGCGCAGTCACGAGGTTTGGCAAACAATCGGCATGACCGACTCTGCCGTTCAGTGGATACAGCAACATACTGTCGCCCAAGCCGAGACCGTGAAGCCCACAAAATCTAAAGGTGTATTCGCTAAATCGTTATTAGTATTCGGTGCTATGGCTGCCAGTGTAGCCTTACTGGTATTTAACGGTGTATTCAATACCACAACCCATCTTGAGATACCCCAACCACTTACGGCATTTACATCCCCTGTGGGGCAAAACCGCACTATCACCTTAAGTGATGGCACCGATGTCACTTTGGCGGGTAATTCAAGCATTCTGGTTGCTTTTAACCAGAATGAGAGGCGCGTGACCTTGCGCAAAGGCAGCGCCTATTTTGACGTCACCCATGATCCTAGCCGCGTATTTTCAGTCAGTGCTCAGCAAACCGAAGTACGGGTGCGTGGCACCGCTTTTGAAGTTAAGTACAGCGCGAACAACAACCTCAAAATTTCAGTTGAGCGCGGTTTAGTCGACGTTGCTGACTTACCAGAATCCCCAGATCAAGAAGAGCAAGTATTACAGCTAAGTCCAAACGAACAATTACGCACTGACATTCAAGGGCGCTTTATCTCTGCGATTACCATTTTTCAACCAGAGACTGAATTTTCGTGGTTGAACCAGCGCTTAGTCTACGATGATGTTCCCCTCAAAAATGTGATCATGGACATCAACCGCTACGCGAAAAAACCTGTGGTTATCTTGGACGACAGCATTAATGAGCTGCCAATCACAGCATCATTTACCTTCGAGCAAATCGAACCTATGTTAGAAGGCTTAGCTGCTGCCTACCCGATTGCACTCACTCATGAAGCAAATCGCAGTGTGTTAACCCACAAATAATAAGCCTAAGCCGGCCAGGTTTCCCTCCTGCCGGCTCATTTGATGATTAAGGTTATGCACACGGATAAATAACCACCCATTGTGTGAAGTTTTTATTAAACAAACACTTAAGCTGAAAAAATTATCGCGCTGATGACTCTTCTAGCGAAACCACATTAACTAACTGGAAGTAACATCATGAATACACTTAACCGTTCGATAAAATTCGCCCTGTTTGGCACGGCGCTCTCAGCCTTAGCTCCTATGCAAGTAACAGCGCAACAATCCCAAGTTAATATTTCAGTGCAACCTTTAGGGCAGGCGTTGAACTTGTTATCTCAACAAACAGGTACTGTCATCATTGCCCCAAGCCGCTTGGTCAGTAACAAACAAGCGGTTGCCACCTCAGGGGAGCTTAGTGTTCTCAATGCAGTAAAGAAATTGTTGCAAGGTAGTGGTTTAGAAGCCCACGAAGAACCAAGTGGGGCGATTGTTATTAAAAAAGCGGATAAACGCACTCAAACACAAAGCAAGCGGGCGTCAACCTATCAAGCCCCTATGGACGAGGTTGTCGTCACGGCTTTAAAACGCGATAGCAGCTTACAAGATACTCCGGTGGCCATTTCAGTGTTAGGCGGCGATGAACTAAAAGCGCAAGGTGTTACAGACTTTACAGATTTAATTGATAGCTTGTCGGGAATATCCATTAATTCAGCCTTTGGCGGCCCTGAAAATAGCTTTATTACCATACGCGGTATTGGCGGTGCAGACGATTACAAACCTAACGGAAACCCGTCAGTGGCGTTACACGTCGATGGTATTTATCAAACATCCAATGCCTATTTAAGCATGCCACTTTTCGATTTAGAACGCATTGAAGTACTCAAAGGGCCTCAAGGCACGCTTTATGGGCGTAACACCACAGCCGGAGCCATCAATGCTATTACACGTGCCCCAGGGGAAGAGCTAAACGGTTACGCTGATATCGAATACGGCTCTTACGACTTTGTATCGGGTACCGCTGCGGTCGGTGGGAAGGTTTCTGACAATTTAGGCGTTCGTGTTGCTGTACTAATGGAGCAAGGGGGCGGTTTCATGGATGGCAAAGGTGCAGGCAATTTCGCAGGTTTTGTGCCAGAAGGTACTGAAGGTATTGTTCCTCCAGTCGCTGACCCAGGTGAACGTGACGGATTCGGCGACGCCGACCTGTTTGCATTTCGTGGCACAGCCGTTTATGACTTTGATGATGTTACGTCCCTCACATTGCACTATTTCACCAGCCAAGATCGCGGTGACACACGTCAGTATGATCGTATCGCTTTTGCCGATGACAACCCCGCGTTAAACGCCGGTGAAGGTAACGACCCATATGACTTTTACACCAGTGAATATTACTCCCATGAAATTGATGTGAGTGGTTTTTCTGGTGATTTCAACCACCAACTTCAATCCGGCATGAATCTAGACGTGCTGTTCGCCTTACAAAGTAGTGAGCGCAATGTCAGTGGTAACGGTGACGGCACATCATTTCCTCGATATCAGTACAACTTCGACGACGAGCTTGACCAAACTTCGCTAGAAATACGTTTAAGTGATGCAACTGGCGGTGAATTCGACTGGATTGCTGGCGCATTCTTTATCAACGACTCTGTGGACTTCACCAGCAACTGGACCAGTTACGCTGTTTTGTCTCAGTACAGTTCACCATACAATCAGCGTCGTAATAGCTTCGCGACCTTTGGAAACATAGACTGGAACATTTCAAACGACTTGGTCATCAGTGGCGGCCTTCGTTACACCAAAGATAATGCCAAATTTCGTGGCGAAAACATCGATGCCGACCCTTGGGGATTATCTGTCTTCGAGGATACATTCCAAACAGACGCCAATTTCTCATGGGACCGAGAATTTGATGACAGCAATGTATCTGGCAAACTGGCCATTCAATATTTTGTCAACGACAACCTAAACGTGTTTGCATCTGTCAGTACTGCCTATCGCGGCGGCGGTTTTGACGGCACCTCAATATTTTCTGAAGAAGAAACCCAGCCTTTTGAATCAGAAGAAGTACTCGCCTATGAAGCAGGTGCCCGTTACGTTACAGACAGCATCAACTTCACCTTTGACCTGTTCTCTTATGATTTTGAAGAACTTCAAGCCACAGCCCGCTTATCAAATGATACCAACGGCAGAACCAACGTCGGTGAGGCAACAGTGCGCGGTGCAGAAGCGTCAATCGCGGTAACTCTATATGAAGCTGACGATCACAAAATCACCTTTAACACAGCCGGTACGTATCTAGATACTGAGATTACCGAGTTTAGCTCTAACCGAGTAAACGATGTCATCAGCACCATAGGTGACCCACTGCCAGGCTCACCAGAATGGAGCCAAACCGCAGCGCTAAACTACCAAACGTCGCTGTCCAACAATACTCAACTGAACGCACGCTTGAATTACAGCTATCACGGTGAAGAATCAAACCGTTTGAACGCTGGCGATGGTAATACCGCACCCTCTTATAATTTACTAGGAGTACGTCTTGATGTGACGTTTGCAAACGGCCTAAATGTGTATGCATATGGGCGTAACATCACAGATGAAGTGTACTTTCTCGAGTTAAATGGTGGGGCGCGCTTAGTGGGCGCACCGGCTACTTACGGCGGTGGTGTGAGTTACGCATTTTAATTCACGGTTGATACTGGCAACTATAGCGAGTGTGAAAGCTCGCTTATAGTGTCGCATCTAACGCGCTACGGATTAACGTGGCGCGTTAGCTTTTTTTTTCGTTACGCTTTAGGTTTTTTTATGACAGTGTCACTTTTATCTTTCCCAATACGAACGCTGCTGTTCATTTCGCTGTGGTTAATCACGAGTGCCGCCAGCTGCGAATCTGCGCCTGCTAAGGCCTTAACACCCCACCCTGGTGCTACTGATTGGCCCGACCGAATCATTGCCACCCCTACGGCCTTCCCTGCAAATAGTTTTTCATTAACTTGGCGCACCGACCAAAGCGTGAAAAAAAGCTATGGGCAGATTGTTCAAGCCAGTCCAAATGCTCGCTACGATGTGAATGCAGCGCAATTTGCAGCACAAACACACACCATGTCATTAGCACAGGGCAATACCCCAGAAGGTCGATTTAGCTACCCTGCGAACGAAGGGCTACAGGATGTAAGTTACCATTCACTTACCTTTAAAGGCTTAAAATCAGACACTTATTACAATTATCGGGTTGCTGGGGCCAATGGAAAATGGTCACCTTGGCAACAAATAAAAACTGCTAGCGCAAAGGCCAACCAAGACTTTTCCTTTTTGTACTTTGGTGATGCTCAAAACGGCATTTATTCACACTGGCCGCTAATGCTGCGCAGAGCATGGCAACACGCTCAAGATGCGCAATTTGCTATTTACGCAGGGGATTTAGTCAATGAGGGGGCGAGTGACCAACAGTGGTCAAATTGGCTAAATGCGGGGCAGTTTATCCATCGAACTCTGCCTGCTGTGTTAGTGGCAGGTAATCATGAGTACGATTGGCAAGTACATGAAAGTGCGCAAAAAAACTGGGCCTTGTCGACGCTGTGGCAAAACCAGTTTACCTTGCCGCAGACCCCATCTCTACCTGATGCACTGCAAGAAACAGCCTATGCTACTCATTACCCTGATATGGATGTTTTCGTACTCGACTCTGAAGCGCGCGGTGACATCAACCTACTGCAAGCTCAAGCACAATGGTTAGATCAAGCGCTGCAAGCTAGCACAGCAAAATGGCGCATCGTTACTATGCACCATCCTATATTTTCATCTTGCGGCATGCCGCTAAATACCCTAGGCCAAGACGAACCAGAAATACGTGCCGCTTTTTTGCCTGTCATGTTAAAGCACGAGGTTGATTTGGTACTGCAAGGACATGATCATGCCTATGCCCGCGGCAGTATTGGCACCGATAGTGATGCTGAAAACGTGGCGACATCAACCGCTTCAAAACAAGTCAAAAGCGTTTTCATTACCAGCGTTGCAGGGCCTAAAACCTATCCTATTAAACCGACTCGCTGGGACGAGTATAAAAAATACGGTGTTAAGCTTGAACGCATTGCTGAAAACACCCCAACCTATCAAGTTATCAGCAAAACCACGGATACCCTTACGTATCAATCGTTCACTGCTGACGGAGACATATACGACGCGTTTACCTTAAGCAAAGGCCAAGATGGCCACAAAACACTAAACGTCGCCAAAGCCTTGCCACCAGAGCGCACTTTTAACAACACAGGCGCATACAAAAGTCATCACGACCTAGCAGAATAATGCGTTAAGTCTGCGCCGATTAACCTATGTACCAACGCCGGGGTGCTCTTTGCTCCCCGTATTGCACCCAACGCCCTAACAACCCATAACAAATCCATAGAACAATCGGTCAATAAAGAGTATGTGCTACAACAAAGGCTCCTTTAAAAGTGAGTGATAACTTGCGGCCAACTCCCCTAGAACTGCGTCACATCTGCCTCACATCTGCACTATATCTGCGCCACATCTACACGATATCTACGCCATATCTGGACATTTATTCATTATATTCTGAGGCTAAGATTGGCCCTCACAATAGGTTCGACAATGGCTAAAAAACAACTCTCTTCATACAGCAAGTGGACAAACGTATTTTTATTGTGCGTCTTCCTTGGCGGCTGTGGTTCAGATTCATCAAACGGCGACGACAGCACGTCAGAGCAAACCACTAACTCAGCTTTGACCGTTGACGCTGGTGATGCGCAAACGGTGACAAGTGGCGACACAGTGACACTCACGGCCAGTATCTCAGATGATGATACAAGTTATGGTGTTAGTTGGGTCCAACTATCGGGAACTGACGTAACCCTGACGGACAGCGCATCAGCGAGCACCAGTTTCATAGCGCCCGCCGTTAGCAGCGCTGAAACGCTGCAATTTCAAGTCTCTGTAGATGACGGCAGCAATGATGCAGTTACCGATACGGTATCGGTGACGGTCAATGCAGAGGAGGCAAACGATGATGCGACCAACGACAGCGTCTGGATAATCAATACCACCAATGAAGTCTCAAGCCGCATTTTGGATTCGTCCACCGGCGTGGGTGTGCTGGTTAACGTGCAATCCGTCGAAGATGAGACCATAGATGCTGTTGACTATACCCTTGTTACCAGCCAAGGGATCCCGAAATACGATGTAACCGTGACCCAAGATATTATTGACGCTATCAACGAACGCCCCAAAGCCAGCTCAGATTTAGTCACGGGACAAACAACTGCGTCGGTAGGCGACGTTGTAGAGTTTGGCGAAGATGTTGGGTACATCAGTAGTGGGCAAAATTGTGATACCAATGCCGGCTATGGTTACTGGCCGCCAGGGCCTGCTTGCCCTACTGAAGATGAAAGAGAGGTGTACTTCCCCAAAGCCCCTCAAGCAACCACTGAAGAATGCGAAAATGGCTTAGGTAAAGTAGGCTTATTTGTGAATGGCTCATCCGTGTATAACTGGGGCGATGGAATGAGCTACAACAACGATGGCTCTTGGCAAAACTTAGCACCCGTTGCAGAGCAATATGATGTTGATATTTGTGGCGGGCATTCAGCTAACGGTGACTATCATCACCATTTTTATACTCGATGTTTAGCCGATCTCGTTGGTGATAGCGGCGATCAACACTCGCCTATTTATGGTTACGCCGCCGATGGCTACCCTATTTATGGCCCTTGGCAAAGCAATGGTCAGTTAGCCGTAAGTGCGTGGCAAGTGCGCGATTATTCTTCGAGCTCAGCCACGGGTTGCGCTGACAACGCTCGCAGCTGCACTTTGGTTGATCAATACGACATATCGCTGGGGACAGAAACCGCGACCCAAGGCCCAGAGTTTGATGATGTAGTTGAAACACTATCAGGTAACCAACTCGTTGCCGAGAACGGCTACTACTTCGAAGATTACTTTTGGAACAGCGAATTAACCGCGCAAGGTGGAGCCTACCTAGACCAATACAATGGGCATACTGACAGCACGCGTGGCTACCATTACCACATCACTATAGCGCAAGAAAATGACGCCTATGTGCCTGCATTCCCCTACATTATCGGCACTCGATTTGCCGGACAATTACAAGATAATGCCGTCGCTTCATGCAGCACTGGGACGGTGATGGGCCCCCCGCCAGGAGGATAATATGAGATTTCGACAACGCAACCCCCTTAGTAAACAGGATGTAATGACCTCGATTTTGGTCATTGCCGCTGCGCTTTTCAGCGTAGCGGCTAATAACGCTCTAGCATCAACCGAAATACATGAGCATAAAGCGCGAGACATCGGCCAGGGCACTTTGATCCCTAAGATCCAGTTGCAGGTTTTTCGAGATCAAATAGACGGTGTGAATATTCATGTTGAAGTGGCTAATTATCTACTCAATGCCCCAAACATAGCAAAAAAAGAAAGCAACACCGGCGCGATTTTGCAAGGCCATGCCCATGTATATGTTAACGGGGTTAAGCGCCAGCGATTGTACGGCGAAGATGTACACATACCCCAAAGCTGGTTGAAAACAGGGGTGAACCAAGTCGCGGTATCGTTAAATAGTCACCAACATGAAAATTGGATGTCGGGGGATCACAGCATTGTTGGTTCGGTGTTTCTCGACTTATCTAAAAAAGACATCGTACTGCACACCTTCACCTCACAGCCGATTGAAAACAAACATGCGCACCACTAGGCGGGCATGTTTGTGCACAGCGTAATTAATCGATGTCTAAATCAAATTTGAGCTTTTGTAGCTCCCTTTGCATTCCCTGCCCATTGGATAAAAGCAAAGGACCTAATTTCACCGGCGTTTCGCTATCTAGGGTTAGCGTAATGCTATCGCCTTCGAGCAAGGCTATACCCGCTTCGGCTAATTGTTGCTGATACTTGTCACTCGCTTTGTCTTTGGCTAATTTGCCCCGCTCAACAGCTTGATCGCGTAAAGACTGTGCCGTTACTCCTTTTTGCTGTGCTTCGCTTTCAAGTAAGGCTTGTAAAATACCTTCGTCTTCTAAATACAACGAGGCTTCATTCACAACCAAATCTTGCAGTAAAACAGTACCGATAAGCAACGCATTTTGATTGTCTAAATCACGGATTTTTTCAAGGCCTGTCATGTTCAATGACATGCGTAGCTCACCTATATCATCGCCTTCAATGCTCAAGTTTTCTAACTCGACTTCATCGTCTTCTAAGTCTATTTCTATTGATAGTGCGAGATCAGCACTTTTATCTTCCTGTTGTAATAAAAATAACAGCGCCTCTGATAAGTCTCGTGGGTTGGCCCTTATCGGAAAACCCGTTACTTCAATTTCATCCGCTGTTAATGAAAGCTCACTAATAAAGGCGTCTTCCTGGTCATATTCATCAATATAAAGCTCGTCAATCAGGATCTTGCCTAATGATGTATCAATAACCAACTCGCTGATGGATACGCTACCCAATACCGATGCTGATAAATCGTCATAGGTGATATCAACCCCAAAGCTAGCACTTTCGTTGACCATCCCTTGCATCACCTCCTCCGCTTTTTGCGTTGCCATCATCGAGCCGCCTATGTATACAACAGCCAACAATATTGCGCCTACCAACACCACTTTTTTCATATCCATATTCACACTCTACTATTTACTTTGGGTTTATTATTTGGGCTATTGATAGCAACCCAACACACTTATTGCAACGAAATTAAGCAACACGTTTGTGTATTCAATCACCATTTAATGCACAACCAACATTTAAATAACAATCTGTTGAAGCGCTTTATATTAAAATGCTCGACATTATTTATACCCTCAAGGATTTACTGAATGTTCGCAGGCCTCGACTTTGGCACATCAAATTGCTCTATTGCCGTTATTGAAAACAATGCCCCTGTACTTATTCCCCTAGAAGATGGCAAATATCGCCTGCCTTCATCACTGTTTATCGAGCACAGCCAAAGTGCGCCTGCCAGCCTAACCACTCAGATGATCGACAACCATATCTCTTTGCTAAAAGACGATGCTAAAACGCCCCGCTCACTGAACCACGAGCAATTGGTTAACATGGCGCGCAAACAACTGCGCAAAGAGCACAGGCTTAACACAGCTAATGACCAACCGGCACAAAGTATTGTTCAAGCGCTAGCGGCAAATGGTGATGTCATTTTTGGTGAAGAAGCAGAACTAACTCACGTAGCCGCCCCTGAAAGTGGCTTTTATATTAAGTCGCCTAAATCATTCCTTGGGGCAGATATTAACGCTACCCAAAAAGCGGTATTCACCACAATTGTCGAAAAAATGCTGGCATTTATCAAACAAGAAGCCCAGTACATTAAGCAGCAAGAATTCAGTCAAATCATGATAGGCCGCCCTGTTAATTTTCATGGTTTACTAGGAAAAGACGGTAACAAACAAGCCTTAGGCATTATCGACAGCGCAGCAGCCAAAGTCGGCTTTAAAGACGTACAGTTTTTGATGGAGCCTGTTGCTGCAGCTTATGATTATGAACGTCAGTTAAGCGACGACAAACTCGTGCTTATTCTCGATTTAGGCGGTGGTACCACGGACTGTTCGATGATCAAAGTTGGCCCTAGCTATGTAAATTTAATCGACCGACAAGAGTGCATTTTAAGTCATACAGGCAAGCGTATAGGCGGTATCGATTTAGACAACAAGCTCGCATTAATGGCACTGATGCCTGAATTTGGCAAGAATACGGTGTTAACCAATGGTTTACCGGTGCCTAATCATTTATTTAAGCAGGCAGTGAGCGTTAACGATGTAGCAGCCCAGCAGGAGTTTAATAGTCGTCTAACGGGCAAAGACATAGAAGAGTATTGTCGCATCAGCCCTAATCCAAAACTGAAGCGCTTAAAAACGCTGCGTGACGAAAAATATGGCTTACGGGTCAGTCGCAGCGCCGAGCAAGCAAAAATACTATTGTCAGAACAACATAGTATTCAGTTGCCATTGCACTACATTGAAAGCGGATTAGAGATACCAGTGATCCGCGCTCAATTAAGCGATGCCATTGCTGATGAACTCAATAAATTTGAAGGCTTAATGAAAGAAGCGATTACTCAAGCTGGCGCTAGCCCTGATGTGCTTTACGTGACCGGCGGTACAGCTATGTCACCTGTTGTACAGCAGTGGATAAATTCGGTGTTTCCCAATTTAGAGATTGTTATTGGTGATCATTTCGGCAGTGTCACCTCAGGCCTAACAACCCACGCACAACGTATATTCGGGGCTCAATAAGCCCCTAATTCGTTAAAGTGACACTGCGAACGCGTTAGTTAGCTTGGCTCACCACCGCTTGCATTTGTGCCTTAATATCACCTTGAGCATAAAGCGTTTCGATTTGACGCTTATATTCGGTGACAAATCTCGGCTGCTTTTTCACATCAGCGAAAATGCTATCTAGTTGCAAAAATGCTAATGGGTCATCAGATGTTTGCTGTGCAGCCTTGTGTAAATCAGCAGCCATCACATCATTAATATCCAGTGCTTTGCCATTCTTGTTCACCTGCTTATCGCTGTAATAGCACCAAGCAGCAACCACTAACGTGGCGCACGCTATGTCACCGTCATTGGCTAAATTTTGCAGCAAAGTAGGGAGCAAAAACGTCGATACTTTTGACGAGCTTTCTAAACAAATACGTGACAAGTTATCTTTGATGTTCGGATTAGCAAAGCGCTCAAACAATACGTCTTTGTATTCGGTTAAATCGATTCCTTCCACTGGGTCAAGAATAGGCGTTACTTCAGCATCCATAAACAAACGCAGGTAACGGGCAAAAAGTGGCTCTTGCACTGCCCCATCAATGGTTTCCTGCTCATCAATTGAGCCCAAAATACCTAGAACAGAGTGCCCCGCATTGAGTAAGCGGATTTTCATTTTTTCGTATGGGGTTACGTCAGCGACAAACTGCGCACCAACTTGCTCCCATAATGGACGAACATCGCTGAATTTGTCTTCAATAATCCACTGCAGGAAAGGTTCACAAACGACAGGCCAGTTATCCTTAACACCCACTTCCTCCGCTAAGTAAGCCATATCGGCCGCTGTAGTTGCAGGTGTGATACGGTCAACCATGGCGTTTGGAAATTGCACTTCCTCGGCGATCCAGCTCGCTAAGGCTTTATCATATTGCCCTACATAGGCTAACAACATCTTGCGCGTCATATTGCCGTTATGTTGAATATTATCGCAAGACTGTATCGTAAACGGTTTTTTACCTGCATCTTTACGCAGTTTTAGCGCCGCAGCCAAATAACCGAAAACTAAACGTGGCGAACCAGGATTCGCTAAATCATGTACGACATCAGGGTGCGTAAAATCAAATTCATCGGTCACGGGGTTAAAGTTATAGCCCCCTTCGGTGATGGTCAAAGAAACAATTTTAGTCTCGTCACTGGCCATCTTATCGATAACTTTTTGCGGTGCATCACAGCTGAGTAAAAAGTCAGTCAAACAACCAATAACTCGGTTTTCAACTTGCCCATTCGGGTGCTTAACAACCAGAGTATATAAATAGTCTTGCTCTTGAAGAATTGACTGCATTTTACGGTCGCCTTCACGCAAACCAACACCGCAGATCCCCCAAGACAAATCACCGCTTTGTTGCATGTAATCGTCGGTATAAAACGCTTCATGAGAGCGATGAAAGCCGCCTACTCCAATATGCACAATCCCTGCCGTTACCTGACTACGGTCATAATTCGGTACTGTGATGCTATCTGGCAGCGAAGATAAATTTGCTTGATTTAATAAAATAGAATCGTTGATAGTCATATTTTTTGTCCTAAACTGTCATGCCAGCGGCATTTTTTTTGCGCTGCATTGCCCAATATGCGGTGAAGAAGTAAATAAGCGTGCAGATAAAGCCTACGTTGAAAAACAAGTCACGGTTGACTTCGTAGTTTGCGATGTCGGCACTAAAGAACATGGTGTTACACGCTAAAATGAAGGTGATAACTAAGCTTGAAATCGAAATCACACGCAACACTTTCGTCAATGCTGAAACGTCCTGCACGTGCTCTGGTTCAAGGGCCGCTTGTGCTGCCTGATGCTGTTCAACTTGCTCATTGAACGCTTCCATTTTGGCTTGCTCTTCAGGGTATTTTTCAGCCGCACCATGGCGCTTAGCCATAAAGGTGTAAACGAAAATAGTGAAGAACCAAGTAGGAATAAATAGGTAGTAGAATGACAACACATCTAGTGCATTCAAACCAAAGCCAAACACCAAGCCTAGGCCCCATGCCATAACAGCGGGACGACTATGGCTAAGCTGGCGATAGGCCACCCAGTAGCGAGTAAAGCCGATACGCGGAAAGATAAAGTGTTCAGCAAACACAATAGCGCCAACGGGCACAACCAATAAACCAGCGTATGTAAGTAGCGGTAATAGTTTAGTGAACACGAATGGGAAACATGCGACCGCCACGGTAACTAAACCCACAGTCAAAGTGGTTTTAGTACGAGAATGCTCTTTAAAAATAGCCTGAGCCGCTAACCCTGCGCGGTAAAGATTGGCATTCGCTGTGGTCCAGCCGGCCACGATGACAATCACCAAACCTGACAATCCAAGGGCATGATACGCCACGTCACCTGGATCTAATTCCGAAATCGATTTTTGAACGATAACGGCAGTACCTGCCCCCATGATCCCTGCAGAAATCCACGCAATATAATGACCAAATAACATACCAGCAGACGTACACAAACCGTAAGAGCGTTTGCGCGCATAACGCAGTATCGCCATATCGATTAAACCGAAGTGAGTAATGGTGTTAGCAGCCCATGAGAAACCAATTACTTCGAGCAAACCTATACCCGGTTCACCATTGGTATCCAGCCCTGTCCATACCGATACACTACCGATATGCATAAAGTCCGACCAACTACTTAATCCTGTTTGTCCAATGACCGAATCGGCCAACGCAGGCATCAAAATCAAAGGCCCACTAACAAACATCACAAGTAACCAAGGTGCACAGATACCCGAAAAGTTTGATACTGCCGTAAAGCCATACATGGCGACAAGCACAACGATAATCCCAACCGCTAGCACAATAGCCACAAACCAAGGATTGGTTGGGTACCAATTAAGCTGTGCAGGAATATCGAACGCAAAGCGCACCGCAGTAGCGGATACAGTGATCATGGCGGCAGATATCACAGTGAAAATAATAACATTCGCCCAGTTATAGAGCTTAGTCATTGAATCACCGGCAATTTTTTGCAGATAAGTATAAAGACTTAAACGCGTTTCAACCGCAATAGGTGTGGTGATAAGTGTCCAGCTGAGTACCGCTAAAATATTACCAATTAACAAACCTAATAAAATGTCTGTCATGGTCGCGCCAAGCGCTACGAATGTAGCACCAAATACAAATTCAGTTGCCGCAACATGCTCACCGGCATAAAGGCCTAGAAAGTGAGTCCAGCCTTTTAGTTTGTGTTTCGGGATAGGTAACTGCTCTTCGCTAATATCACCGATACTGCTGTTATGCGTTTGAGACGTCATAGTTTATTCAACCTGTGTCAATTTAAGTCCGGGCGAGTCCCATATAGCTGACATCGCGTTACTAATTAGTGAAAGTGGGCCTCAAACGATCGAACCAATCCCCGAATCAACCCACACACTTTAGTACTTCATTTCAAAATGAGCATATGCTCTAGTGGCGAGCATATTCCCAAAATTGAATATCACTTGTCAACTCTTTGTTAATGGTCTGAGCACAGCAAACTGCTGTTCAATTAGTAAGCAGCCCGCTACCAGGTATTCGAGAATACCTTAGCGAATCCATTTAATATTTATTTATTTCAATAAGTTGAATGAAAATAACTGGCTTTTTTTTAGTCAGCAAAAAATGAGGAAGTAAAGTTTTTGTAAATAAACAAAAGTAAAAAAAGCATTTTTTTTGAACAAAAAGTTCTAACAAAAATAAAATGTGACAAAGATCGTTAAAGGTTTTTAACGTTATAAGAAGGGCGCAGCCTGTTACGCCCTTTTGTGATTTCTAGCTCAATCGATTTTTACCCAAGTTTTCCTCTTTATGAATGGTGACGGGCCAGCCTTCATATTGATTTGAAGTTTTATTATCGTTTACATCAATAAGAAACTTGTAGGCATCCATGGTGTAAGTTTGTGCATTGGTATCAAAAGTTATCATGCCGAAACCGCTGCCTTTTTCATGGGCTTTCACATAACGATTACCCGACTTCCCAACCAATGGATTAGCCACCGCGTAAACATACATCTTGTTACCGAATGCATCCAAATACTCACCGGTATTACTTAACCCGTGTGCTGGGCGATTATTCACCTCAAATCCCACCGCATCAGGTTTCCACCAGCGCGGCCACCCTGCTGCAATAGCAGGGCTACAAAACGCCCAATTACTATCGCGCTGCTTATTGACACCATATTGTGACAAGGTGCCTAAATGCGTATCACCGCAAATATGCAAAGCCGCTGACTCACGCATGATATCAATAGCATTGTTGCGTGCGGTTGCAGGCCAACCACTGCTATCAAAGTCATATTTCAAGTAACGATCAGGTCGCGGTTGATGTGTCGCAATACCGGCAAATACCGTTTGACTCAGTACCGCTTTAAGTTCGTGACCACGCCAGTCTTGCGCCCATTGCTTCAAGTAAACCTCTTGCCGTTGGCCCAATAAGACTAAATCAGGACCATCAAAGTCTGGATTAATATATCCTGGGGCTTCATCTTGCCCAGTTTCGCCTACGACCACACCTATCCCTTCAGGCGCACTTTTCCATTGCCGGTCAGCCAAAATTGCAAACCCGACATTGCCATACACTAAGCTTCCATAGTAACTGCTGATACCGCTTGGATTTGGACTAGTATCAAACCCTGTTGGGTGGTGCGCCGTATTCGTTTTATGTACCACATTAACCATAGACACAGGCTGAATGTAGCCCCCTAAAATACTCGCTGACGGGTCACGCTCAATATGTTGCATAGGCGCACCGCCCTCTCCCCACAAATTACCTTGTAATACATCATGATCATCAGGTAAGCACACAGTTGGACGATCGCGCATAACATCCCTAAAAGACCAACCGAACTGATAGTACATACGCAAATAATTCAGGGTTGCTCGGTCTGCTGGCGCCCTGACATACCCATAACCACCGTGGTGCTCGTATAATTGATCCCCAGAGAAAAACACCAAATCTGGGTCAAGCTTTTGTAAGTTTTCAGCCACCGGCGTGTAAGGAAAGGCATAATCGTTTTGGCATGTTAGCGATGCCATACGCAACGGACGACCATCCGGATTCGCTTGAATGGTGCCGGAATAGATATCAGGTGTTTGGGAACCATCTTTGTGGAACTGATTGTATATCACACGAAACGCCGTGTTTTGGCTCTCATCCCAGTTTTCCTGGGTAAAGGTCGCTAGTGATGCCGCCGGGTCAATCTGGCTCTGACCTATTGCGTGCCACTGCCCATCACGTTTGACTTGCAGTTCAACATTTTGATTGTCTTTTTGCCCCATAGGGCCAAGTAAAGCACTGAGTTTAAGCACAAACCCTTTTTCACTCTGAGAGTCGTTCAGGGTGTACATAGTCCACAATATAGGCCCGAAGCGCTGCTCATCAGAGTACTCGAAGGCATCTCCCGACATGCGCCACTGGCTAAACCGATAGCGACTACCGTTATGCTCTGGTGCGTCTGTTTGAAAGTCAGTGGCTGGTAAAGCAAAATTACTTACCAAAGCAACATTTCCCAGGATCTCATCGGCTGAGACCAGCAAAGAATGTGCACCGAGTTCAGTTTGAGAATTCGAAAGTTGCACCTTAACATCGAGTAACATAGCCCCCACCTGAGGCGTACCTGTAATGGTTAAATCCACCGGCTGACCAGCAATATCTTGCACCAAGGTAACGCGCTCGCCCCCTATAACTAAGGTATTTTTCACGACCCCAATATCAAAACCGTTACGCACGAAACAGTTACTTTTGTATTCATTTATCTCACTGCGCGCGCCTAGCCTCACTCCTCCACCGCCATCATTGGCGTTCTCAGACATATTCTGAATACGTACACTGAGGGTGAAACTCCCCTGTGGATTGGCTAACTGATGGGTAAGTGAATGAACACTGCGATTGCCACCAGGATTAATACAATGGGCGTGCCCATCTTTTATCCGCCAATCTTCCATAGGGTTTGCCCAGTATTCGCCGCCTAACCAAACCCGATCGTGGGTTTGTTGCCATGGGTCTTGGGTATTAGTCGTTAACTTAGCGGGTTTAGTTGTAGCCGCGTTAGTTTGACTAGCACTAAGGGAGTTTGCACACCCAGCACTCGCAGCAAGCACGCCAACCCCGACACCAGCGCCGACAAATTTCAGCGCATCTCGTCTTGATACACCCTTATTACTGCTGTTATTCGCCTTGCTGCCTTTCATATACCACCATATTGACAATTGTAATTTGTTAACAATAATTATACGAAGTGGAAAACAAAAAACTACTATTATTTGACATTTAATGAATACGCTTCCCTTGAAACCACTTAGTAGCTGTTGAATAGCCCGCATTAGGAAGTGTTATCAGTTGTTACCCTGCAACCAAAACCCAAAGCTGGTCACTACACCCGAAGGGCTTTTATTGCTACACTACTGTCATTACATACAGCATTATTACCTACAGTCTTGTTTTTATGATTTTATATATAGCCGAAAAGCCCAGCTTAGGGCGCGCCATTGCACAAGGCTTCAGCGGGCAGCAACAGAAAAATGACGGCTATATTAAACTTGCAAATGGCGACTGCGTAACTTGGTGTATCGGCCATTTGCTTGAACAAGCAGAGCCCGACAAATACGACCCAGCGTATGCAAAGTGGGCGCTACAGCATTTACCCATCGTCCCCCAAGACTGGATATTGGTTCCCAAAAAAGGCACCAGTAAACAGTTATCAGTGATAAAGCGTTTATTGAAAACAGCCACCAAGGTGATTAATGCTGGCGATCCAGACCGAGAGGGCCAGCTACTAGTCGACGAAGTCATCACCTTCTGTAAGGTAAAACGCGACATTATCGACAACGCTGGGCGCTTGCTTATCAACGATTTAAACTTAAATGCGGTTAAAAAGTCGCTAACGAATATTCGCCCGAATCGCGAATTTACCGGCTTGTCTATCTCTGCCTTAGCTCGTTCTAGAGCCGACTGGCTCTATGGTTTAAATTTAACCCGAGCATATACTCTGCTCGGGCAGCGCGGCGGGTACTCAGGAGTGTTATCTGTGGGCCGGGTACAAACGCCAGTACTTGGCTTGGTTGTCAGGCGAGATGCAGAAATAGCACAATTTGAGTCGAAACCCTTTTATGAGGTCATAGCCACGCTCGCCACACAAACCAGCCCAAGTCGCCAAACGTTTACTGCAAAGTGGCAACCCAGCGCTGCCTGCGAGCCTTATCAAGACGAAGAAGGTAGGGTGATTGTTAAAAGGCTCGCTGAAACCGTAGTGAATAAAACCCGCGGCCAGCCGGGGATAGTCGAATCATACACAGTGAAAGACAAACAAAGTCCGCCACCACTGCCCTACAACTTATCAGCGCTGCAAATCGACGCATCTAAGCGCTACAACCTATCGCCTAAGGCTGTACTGAATGTGTGTCAGTCTTTGTACGAGCGACATCAATTGATTACTTATCCCCGCTCTGATTCGCGGTATTTACCCATGGAACATTTCAAGGATGCTCAAAACGTATTAAGTGCGATAAAAGCCAATGCTCCTGACCAGAAAAGCGCTGTGGACAATGCCAATAGCAAACTTAAGTCAAAAGCCTGGAACGACAGCAAAGTAGATGCTCACCATGCGATTATTCCCACCGCCCGCAAGAAGGCCATATCAAGCTTAAGTGGCGATGAGGCGAAAATTTATCAATTAATTGCGACCCAGTACATCATGCAGTTTTATGGCCCCCATAAGTATCAAGAACAGGTAGCCGTAGTGACGATTGCTGGGGGAACCTTTGTAGCCAAAGCAAAAGCCTCCACAGATAAAGGCTGGTTGGCATTAACAAAGCAGAGTGAAGCTAAGCACGAGCCTGCTCTGCCCTCTTTGCTAAAAGGCCAAGTGCTCGATTGTATTGATTCTAAGTTAGTCGAAAAACAAACGTCGCCACCTAAGCATTTTACCGAAGCAACGCTACTGGCTGCCATGACTGGCATAGCCCGCTATGTGCAGGATGCGAATATTAAAAAGATCCTCAAAGAAACAGATGGCTTAGGAACCGAAGCAACCCGAGCCACGATTATCGATTTATTGTTTAAACGTCAATTTATGCAAAAAAGTGGCAAAGAAATACACGCCACCCCCACAGGTAAGGCGTTAGTAAACGCCTTACCAAGTGAATCAACCTTGCCGGATATGACCGCCATTTGGGAAGCGAATCTGGATAAAATATCTCAGCGACAAATGCGCTATCAAGATTTTATGCAACCCCTTACCCAAACCATTGGCGAGTTAATCAACGCCAGTCAGCGCATCGATACCAGTCAGTTTGCAGGCCTTGCTTCCACCAAGCCAGCCTATAAAAAGAAGTGGCGTAAGAAGAAAAAAGCCAGTTAGTACCACTGACTAGTCTTCCAATGCGTAAGCAATAACATAGCCGCCTTTGCCATCACGGGGGCTGCGTGAGTCTTCATAGGTGTTTGTTTCAGGATCCCGAGGGTACGTCCAACTGGGATTTGGCACAGTCACTATGATGAACTGCTTACCCGTTTTGCTAGATTGATAACTCATAGGGGTAGACTGCCCATGGCCAGGAAGCCCGTGTTCCCACTTTATCTCTCCTGTTCGCACATCATAAGCACGTACTGTGGCATCCATAGTGGAGCTAATAAAAGTGAGCCCTCCTCGGGTCGTTAAGGTGCCGGCTCTAACAGCCACCCCCACCTCTATAGGTAAACCAGAGCGAATTCCGAAGGGACCAGCATGCGCCATATTACCCAACGGTCGGCTCCAGAGTAATTCTTTGGTGTTCAGGTCCATCACGGCGATACGTGCCCACGGCGGTTCAAAACAAGGCACCCGTGTACCCAATTTAGACATAAAGGGTTCTGGCCAACCGTAGTACTTAATGCGTAAATAATCATAAGGGTCGTCGGGATCTGCCTCTCGTGGCTCTGGCATAGGCGCGTTTGGGTCCATTCTCACGGCTGGGTGATGGGGGCCCAATAAATATTGCGCAATTGGGCCTGCTTTTGCCACTTGTTCTGGGGTGACCATATTTAGGCGATGAGCCAACATTTGCGGTGCAGCTATGAGCAAGCCATTGTCCGCATCTACTGAAACACTGCCCCAGTTAAATCCGCCAAAATTTCCCGGCGCTAACATAGTACCGCCTATTAACAATGGGCCATCAGCAGAGGGCGGCGTAAACATGCCTTCGTAATTCATGATCTTATATTCAACGCGGCACAGAAGTTGGTCCAAAGGCGTGAGGCCCCACATGTCCTCTTCATGCCTAAAAGGATGAAAGTTGGGTAGCGGAGAAAATGGCTGCGTAGGGGAAAGTCGCTCACCATACAGTTCACTTTGCGGTACCGGCCGCTCTTCAATTGGATGCACCGGGGTGCCATCTCGCCTATCCAGTAAAAAGATGTCACCCATTTTTGTAGGCACGGCCACCGAGGGCACCATTTCACCGTCTCGCTCTACATCCACCAATACAGGCTGAGCGGGCAAGTCGTAATCCCACACGTCATGATGCACAGTTTGGTATTTCCAGCGCGGCTCGCCAGTCGCTCCATCTAGCGCCACAATGGCCGATGACCAGCCGTCATCATAGTCTCGTCTGACACCGCCCCAATAATCCGGTGAGGCATTACCTGTTGGCGCGTAGATCAGATCAAGTTCGGGATCGTAGCTCATGATCGTCCACACATTAGGCGTACCTGGGGTGTATATCTCTCCCGCTTTAGGCTCACCGTAATAGCCAGGGTTGCCTAAATCCCACGCCCAGACGAATTCCCCTGTGATAGCGTTAAATGCCCTAACCACACCTGAGGGTAAGCCAAGATCTTGGGTATCTGCCACCAGCCCACCCACAACGGCAACGTCATCAGCAATAAGCGGAGGTGATGTTAGGTAATACTCTCCAAGTTCGTGTAAACCTAATCCGTGGGTTAAATCGACTGAACCGTTTTCTCCAAAATCAGTGCACAGCGCGCCTGTCATGGCATTCACCGCCATCAACCTAGCATCCACAGTGCCAACCATTATACGTTTCGGACATTGCCCTGAATAATCTTCAGGGGCTTCGTGATAACTTATCCCGCGGCACGTTTCTGCATATTGATTGCTACCAGTAGGGATCGCATCGGGGTCGTAGCGCCAAACTTCTTCACCGTTATCACTGTTAACGGCCATCAATACATTTGCTGCACCGCAGATATAAAGAAGATCGTTCACTTGTAGCGGTGTCATTTTAAATGTCTTCTCGACACCTGTACGATAGCGCCATACTTCTTTTAACTTACCGACAGTTTCAGTGTTTATCTGTTCTAACTGGGCGAAACGGCTACCGCCATCCGTGTTGCCGTAATTTTGCCAATCGGTCACCTCGGCTATTTCCGGTACCATTCTTTGTGTACCCGTACCATTTTGCTCGTAGCCCTGAAAAATTGTCACCAACAAGGCAATAATACTAAGCCCGCTTGGCAAGGCTATCCAGCGGCGATTTACCACAGAACCTTCATGTTGATGCTTGAGTGTTGATACATACCAAGGGGTTACAAACCAAAGACCCAGCACTAACCATGTGGCAACTCGCGGTAAGAATGCGAGCCAATATAAATCTGATTCGTAAATTGCCCATATAAGTGTGACAACCAAGAGCCCACCAAACAGTTTATAGGCTATAGGCTTCCCCTTGATCATATAGACTGCTGTGGCGATCAGTGTGAGGCCCGCTGCAAAATAATAAAGGCTGCCCCCTAGAAAGACGAGATATCCGCCTAGCAGGAGCAACGGCAAGCCAAATAAAAAGAACAGTACAACAACTAACCAGTGGAAAATTTTAGTTAACATGACATTTAGCGCTCCAAGGGACAATATTTCACTGAAAACATAGGAATACCGTGCTTAATCTACTTCTTGCGTTGTTTACGTTTCGTAATACCCGCGTTTGTGTTGAATAAGCACAAGGTGTTTTTCAATTATTCCATTCCGTTGTTTTTGAAGTTTTTGGCTGAAAACGGTGACTTAGCTGCTAACGTCTGAAAACCAAGTAAATTACCGTCAGGGTCGCGGCCAAAGAACGTTTTACCGCCATTGAGCAAGTGCGTTTTTGTCACTACGCTGCCCCCAGCATCAAGTAGCATTTGCTTCGCAGTTTCTAAATTGGTGACATCAAACATGACCATATTAAAACCAGTGGCATCAATTGGTCTGGGTGCATCTAGTACTTTTGGAGCTGGGTTATGGTATTGAATAATTTCTAGTTCCAAATTTCTTACTTGAAACCATGCCATTTCCATTTCACTGTCTTTTAGACCGGAAATTTTATCCACAGGCTCACCAGAATTATGAAAATACTGACCTGAACGACGCGGGTTTTCGGTTTCCAGTAAGATCGAGTAAAAATCAATTAAGCGTTCCATGTCTGTAGTTGCCAGTGAAACATGTCGAAGGCGTCGCGCATTTTTTGGCGGCATAGGCAGGTTAAGTTTCTCTATGTCAACGTGCTCTATTTCTATCATGATGTTATCCGGGTCACGCACATAAGCATAAGATACGTGTGTCTTAGGGTTTGTAACCATCTCTTTGTCGCCGATATGACGCGCCCCGCCCGCCAGAATTTTTTGGTAGGTTTGCGTGGTATCAATGACCTGAAAAGCAAGGTGCGCTAGGCCTGGGCCATTGGCATCAACAAAGTTGCTGGCCTTAGCTTTTTCAGAGGGGTCATCGAACTGCATTAATAGCACCTGTGCGTTCACACCTCTTAATAGTTTAGTCCTGGCGGTGACACCTGAGCGCTGAGCGACCTCATTAATCAATGCATTATCATTCAGCTTTCCCGCCTCGATAAGCTGAATTTCTGTCGCGTCACGGTAGAGCTTTTCAGATCGTTCGAGATCGCTCACCGCCATACCTACGTAATTCACCCCTTCAATAACTGGGTTATCCACTCGACTAGGCGGAGTAACAAACCAAGAGCAACCGCTTAGTAGCAAGAGTGCTAAAAAACCGCTTAAATAGTGACGCATAGTTTTCTCCTTATTAGAAAACGAAACAAACTTAGTGTATTTCCGTGATATCAAACCGCTAAAAGTTGACCGTTTTTACCGTTGCACCATCCACCCTTAGGTTAGTGCCAGTAATATGTGACGCCCTCGGGCTAGATAAAAACGTTATCGGATTAGCCACTTCTTCTGGGCTCCCTAAGCGATTAAATGCCGACAGTGACGCGACTTTGTTGTAAAACTCAGGCTGCTTGTTTTTCATCAGATCCCAATGACCGTTTTTGTGTACGATAGGTCCTGGTGATACAACATTAACCCGAATATTAAATTGGCCTAATTGGTTAGCGAGTTTCATAGCATATGAGGTTAACGCCGCTTTAATCGCACCATATTCCAACTCACTAGGCGAATTATTGATCATCACCGAAGCAATAGATGCGACAAAAACAATTGATGGCGAAGCACTCTTTTTAAGATACGGTAGCGCCAGTTCGGTTAATTTAATATGTTGCATTAGGTCTACTTCAAAACGGTTTTTCCAACGATCAATGCCTTCTTTACTCTCAAGAGTACTGACATTGCTAACCAGCACGTCTAGCCCGTCTAGGTGTTCAATTGCCTCTTTAAACCATGCTTCATACGCCGAGTTGTCAGTCACATCGAACGGCTTAGTAAACACAGGATAAGTACTCGAAGACCAAGTTTTAGCGGCATCATCTAGTGCTGCTTTGCCCCTTGCACAAGTCGCTAGTTTCATATCTTCCGCTAGAAAGTTTTCCATGACCGCTCTACCGATCCCTCGGCTTCCCCCTGTCACAATCCCTTTTAAACCCTGCATATTTAAATTCATTGGTAATCCTTCATATTTTGAGATTATCAACAGCACAAAAACGCGAGTGATAATCAATCATTGTTTGTTAACTTGCCGCGCCTCATAGAGCAGTTATTCAGCGGCTAAAAGGTATAACCTACAGTTACACCATAGGTTCTGGGTTGATTAATATAGGCACCAACGGTCCCTGCTTGGCCTGCTTGGCCGTATACACTCAACAGGTTCTCGTCGTCAGTTAAATTGCGCCCCCATACCTGAACACTCATGTTGTTATCAAAGTGCAAACCTGCACTCATTCCAAGGTTATTCACCTGCCGAGTAAAGTCTGGGTTATTTGCTGTTATGCTGCCCGACGGAGCAAATACCAGGGCGCTTTCATATGTATAGTCGGCGCGAACATACATATCGGCAGTATCAAATGAGGTGGTATATACGATGCCAGCAACCATGCTTTTCTCGGGAATATTTAACGGCCTTGTGCCAGACAGATCCTCGGGAATGCGATTACCGAATTCATCTAAAGGTGCATTTGGTCCAGGAGGGGCATTTTCAAACTCATCATAAATAGGGTCTAAATAGGTACCAGCTAAGGTGAAAGTCCAATTTTTGTTCAGTGAATAACGAACATCGAATTCGAACCCATCGACTGAGGTTTTCCCAGCGTTTGCTTGAAAGAAATCTATGCCATCAAAACTTCTTACCTGAAAGTCATCAAGTGATTGATCGAAGATCGCCAGATTCGCTTGGAAATTTTGATACCAGACTTTCATGCCCACCTCGGTCACGGTGGAATACTCCGGAGAGGAAAAGCGGGAACCATACATAGGATTAGATGAGTTCTCTCCAGAAGCGTCTAGCGCCGAGGCAAGAGAACTAGAAGGCCGTGAGAAGTTAGTTAGATCCCATGATGACGATTTAAACCCAGTCGCTTGGCTAATGTAGAAGTTGTAGTTTTCATTGAGTTTGTATGCCAGGCGTAACAAATACGTCGCGTCGCTGTCATCTGATTTACCGTTTTCAAGCGAGTTAGGAAAACTGACTGTGGGTGGCCTAAACTGGGCGGCACTTAACCCAGCGAATGCTCCACCGGCTAACGTGTTGAAATTAATCGCAGAGAACACATCATCATTGGACGTTTCTCTAACGTAGGCTTGTTTTCTATCATTGGTATAATTTAACCCGCCGGTTAAGGTCAATGAGTCGGTCAACTGATAATCAGCTGACGCAAAAAATGAGTAATCCTTGTTGTCTTGCCCTTCAGCATACGACACCGATATGCCCTCTGGGTAGAAGGTCCCTTCAGGAAAGCCTAATGCACTTTCTACAGCAACTAACCCGCCACCCGTGAGTAAATTCACAAAGGGTCTGAGCTGAGGGCCGTACTCTAATGCATCAGTTGATTCTATTTCTTCATCGAAAAAGAAACCACCTGCAATCCAGCTAAATGGTCCATCGCTGGTAGATGTCAAACGTAACTCTTGACTAAATGCCCGTATATCGATGTCTCTAACCGAGGTCGATGTATCTACCGAACTATTGCCAACAGGGTTTGAAGCCGCAAGAGAGTTAAAACGATAGGCAGTAATGGAAGTCAACGAGAAGCCTGCAAAGTCCACATCGAGATGAGCAGAGATACCTCCATCTTCTAAGTCGTTGGTCGGCGCTTTAATCAGCACTGACTCTCTAGCAAAAGGATTATTTTCGTCCAAAACGATGCCACCGAGTGCTAAAACAATGCCATTGACAGGCCCACTTATTACATTTGGACTCGAGCAACATATCTCATCGATTTCGCTATAATCCGCTATTACACGAAGCGATACATCAGGTGTTGGCTCCCAAAATGCCTGGCCTCGAACGTTCCAACGATCTCTGTCATCTTGGTCAGGCACTCCTGCTTGCAATGATGTGATGAAACCATCTCTTCTATTGATACCAGCAGAAAAGCTTAATGCCAGCTCGTCAGTCACCCCACCAGTAACATATCCTTTCACGCGTCTTTGATTGTAATTACCGAGTGTTGCTTCCACTCTGCCTTCTGTGACAAAAGAAGGGGCAGATGTAATTACGCTGACCACCCCAGCGGATGCATTTTTGCCGAAAAGCGTGCTTTGCGGGCCGCTTAGCACTTCGACTCGCTCTACTCGCGGTAAATCTGATATTGCCCCACCGGCTCTTGAACGAAATACACCATCAATAAACACCCCGACTGAGGGCTCTGTACCTATACCTGATGGGCTACCAAAACCGCGAATACTAAAACTAGTCGCAGACGTCAGTGTTGTTTGACTGACTTTCAACGAGGGCACCAACACTTGTAAATCTAATACATCTACTATTTTAGACTGCTCAATATCTGCAGCGCTGGTGACTGATACTGCTATAGGAGTATCTTGCAAAGTGAGCGGTCGTTTGGACGCAGTAACAAAAATACGTTCGACCTCTTCCTCTGAGTCCAAAGCGGAAGTTTGCTGTGCATTCGCTGAAGACATTGCCATGACACCGGCAATAGCGCCGGCAACTGCCCTTGATATTGTTGACCGTTTTAAACGCTTATCAGTTGTAAACATGTTGTATTCCCCGAAAGTAAACTATCCCCTCTCAAGCGAAAACAGAACAACCAATATCGCCGATGAGTGGAATGATTATATAAACAGACAAATAAAACCTATTGAACATGCATACATTAGTCAACAAAAAATTAACATTTACAACGGCAAGCTTCGCAAAAAAGCGATTAAACAATTTAGGCGACATACAAATAAATGACTACAAAACAACAAGATAACTAATAAAAAGTGCTAAAAAATTAAATATACAAGTAAAATAAACTAATGAGCAAAAGTATATTATTTATACTTATAGTTCTTTACAGGAGCGAAACAAGTCGCCATATTAAGAGGGTTAAGATTTTATAACCACCACTAATGAACACTAACCCACTAAGGTTTTATTATGAAACATTACGCTGTGCTAATTGGCTTATTTACCTTACTCATTGGTTGCACAGAACCACAGGATATAGGCGAGCTAACAACACCAAAAAGCCACATGGGGTTTGATTCAAAAACAATCGAGCTGAATGGGTTAACATTTCACTATGTAGAAAAGGGTAGCGGCGATTTGATCTTGTTTTTACATGGATTCCCCTACTTCAGTGAGTCTTGGTTTAAGCTATTGGATGTATTTGGTGAGCACTACCATGCAGTTGCCCCAGATAACAGAGGATACGGCTATACAGATAAACCTGACGACGTCAGTGATTACAAAATTGAAAAGCTAGTTTCGGATGTTGAACAGCTCATGACGCAGCTATCACCAGACAAAAAAGTGATCCTAGTCGGCCATGATTGGGGGGCCAGTTTGGCGTGGGCGGTGGGCCAGCTGTACCCCGAACGTGTTGAAAAGCTCATTATTATCAACGGAGTGCCTTCCAACGCTTTTCTTAAAGTATTACAAGAAAGTAAGCAGCAACGTGAGCGCTCAAAGTATGTAGAAAGCCTAAACGGATGGATGGCAAAAATGATGTTTGCCGTTCGTGGGCCAGAATTGATTTGGAAGGGGGTGGCGCGATTGCATGAAAACGGCCATGTAAACGATCAGTTTAAACAGGCATTTCTGACCGCTTGGCAACAACCTGACGCTGCTCAATCTGCCGTCAATTGGTATGTAGCAAATTTTCCCCCATTCGACCAGATCCAGCAGGCTGATTATTGGCCCAGTGAAAGTGCTCGTATTACGGTTCCCAGCCTATTGATTTGGTCAAAAGAGGACCCTGCCTTTACCTCGGATGCATTTAACGCCATCCCTCGGTATGTTGACGACTTAACAGTCAAAGTTATCGATACACAAAGCCATGTTCCTTTCATCGACCACTCACAAAGCGTTATCAATTTCATGCAAGATTTTATTCGTGGTAACTAATGTGATTGATTCTCATGCTGGCAACATTAGGCTACCATGCTTAGTTTGCCTCACAGCAATAGATTGGTTGTTAAACGCCATTACCATTTCAAGAAGTTGAAGTGCATAAAATAGAAGCTGATTATGATTAAACCGAAGAAAACACGAGTACGCTTATCTCCTGAACGACGCGAGCACGAAATCTTACAGTACTGTGCCAAAATCGTCGCTGAACAAGGCGTTTTCGCCGTCAGTATCGAGCAAATCGGTAAGGCGTTAGACATCAGCAAGTCCACTGTTTATTCCTATTTCCCCAGCTTGTCTGACTTATTACAGGAATTATTTCGCCGTGAAATGAAATCACTGCGGGCGGCCCAGCAAAAGGCAATTCAAGAAGCGAGCACTATCGAACAATTGGTCCGCGGGGTTACCCATGCTTATCTTGAATACATCGATGAAAAAGGCTTACTTATAAGTCGTTTACAGTCAGATCCGAGTTTGTCTTCTGTGGGTGGTCCTACCGAGTACGGGCGCGAGATTGCCGTTAATCACATCGCTGAAATACTGGCCGAAATGTTTGATATTCCTATGTCGATAGCCATTCCGGGGGTGGATATTTCATTTGGTTTACCAGAAGCAGCAGGGCAATGTTTACACCGTAAAGTAACAGACAAGAAAACCATCGAAGATCTCACCGTTTCTATGATTTTATCCTGTATCCACGCGATAAAAGATGGCAATGATGTGCGGTTACGCCTTATTCCCCAACGCGAATCATCAACAAATTCTGACACCTGAGCCAGAAGATGTATCGAATTAATAGTAATCCGCATTAATAAGTGGCCCCTTTCAGGCGAGTTTAAAAGGACTTATACAACATTGCATGACTTCGAAAAAGAGCAGCTCTTCATTCAGTCATGCCTTTGTTTAAGCCCTTTACGCTCTCGCTGAGTGAGCACTTATTAACGTGGAATTGGTATTATACTCTGCGTCGACCCAAAGCCACACCTAATATGCCCAATGCTAACAAGCCTAACGCGCCAGGTGCTGGTACATTTGTGGCATCTGGGGTTGTGGTGACGCTAGTTGGCGTGATGCCATTGGCAAAAACAGTTGGTGCACTCTCATCTTGAGAACTCAGAATTCCATAGAGTGAAGAAGCAGGTTGCGCTCCATAGAACACAAAACCATCCCAAGTGTTTCCTCCCCAAAGCGCTCCATCATTAGCAGAATACCAATTTAGGGTATTTTCCCCGTTGGTGAAAAAACTATCGATATCACCATATAAATCTTGCGCGGTATATTCTGCAGGGTTGTAGAATCCGCCGCCATCATTATCACTGTTAGATTCTTCTATAAAGAGCACGTGCGTTGCCCAGTTTTCGGCATTTATCGTATAAGCTTCGTAATAGAAACTATTTTCGCCAACAAGGCCGCTTCCGCCAACAAAATCATAATAGTTGTTATCAGGTAATTGAGTGTGAATTGCAGCTGTTGTATCAATATTGGTTACGCCAAACCCTACTAATAAACTATTTTCTAGCTCATTAGTCACTGTGTATCGCCCAAGTCCATCTGCGTAACTTTCAGTGAAACTGATGGCACCGAGATTTTGCGTAGGCTCCCCCCCGATGACCGTGGCACTAGCCTGTGCACTGGATAGAGCCAAGCCAAGCATTAAGAATATTTTATTTTTTGATATCAGTTTCATTACTACTTCCATTTGATTTATAAGAACTTTTACGCGCATCGAGATAATTTAGCGCGATGCCTTTAAGCAATAAACCAGCCAAGTAGAAAATCATATATTTATCAATTATTTAGATAACAAGCTATTTTTAACTGTAAAGAAGTCCGACAAGTTAAATTCATGATTATTATAGATATTCCTCATTAATAATAATTAATTCCTAGATCCTCACTCACCGTGTAAAAGACTCTCTTCGTATGGCCGTGCTGCAAACAGGCCCAAGGATACTCGGTATAAATATCTCCCGAAAACCAGTGTCCGTTTATAAAGACAGTGTTAGTATCTGGGACGAAGTCGTATTAAAGGAGTAATAAAATGAAAAGGAATGCTAAGGCTGTGCACGTCGCCCTTTTTTTGATCTTTAGCCAGTTAGTCAGTACGTCCGCTTTCGGTACGGAATTACCCCCATCACAATTTAGTCGCCTACCTTCGGTCGTAAAACCGAATTTATCGCCTGACGGTGAGCGAATTGCCTTGATCAAAAATTATCTTAATCCTGAAATATCAGTGCTTTCACTGTTAGATGTCAAAACCAACGCCGTAAAGATGCTGGTAAAGTCTGACAACGAAAAAGTAAAAGTAAATTGGTTCACATGGGCCAATGAAAAAACGTTGATAGTCAGCCTACGGTTTGCCAGCAAAGAGAGATTTGTAAAGTTCACTGAGACACGCTTAATCGCTATTGATGTAGATGAAGAAGAAATTAAACAACGTAATCTATTTAAACCAAGAGGCGGACGATCTAAGGAGCATAACTCCCAGTTTCAAGATACGGTTGTCTCATTCTTACCCAATGACCCAGATCATATTTTAATGGCACTGGATCTCGATGTGGCGAACCTACCATCGGTATATAAAGTTAACGTTAATTCGGGTCGCAGATCGCGCGTTCAAAAAGGAAAAATGCAGGTGCGAAGCTGGATGGCTGACCGCCAAGGGAACGTTCGTTTAGGAGAATCACTCAGCTACAAAACAGGTAAAGCCTCTATACGTTACCGTTTACCAGGCAAAGAAGACTGGGAAAAGATGTATGAACATAACGCCTTAGAAGAAGTAGGCATTAATCCGTTAGGTTTTGCCAAAGATCCTAATATGCTTTTTTACAGTGCCTACAAGGGCGATAAAAAGGCTTTGTATAAAATGAATCTCACTACACAAGAATCTACCTTGGTTTTTGAAGATCCTGAATACGACGTTGATGGTTCACTAATCTACTCAACTAAGCTCAACGACGTCATTGGTATCTATCACTCTAATAGCCCGACGGGCCGTATTTATTGGGACGATAACTATAAAAAGTTTCAAGATGCATTGGACTCGGCCTTGCCTGATACCAGTAACTACCTAGTTGATTTTAGCCGTAGTGAAGAGAGCTACCTACTTTACACTGAGAACGATTTTGTACCCGGAGCCTATTTACTAGGTAATCGACCTGATAGAACGCTAAATATGATATTCCAGCAATACCCTGGATTACATGCGTTCATGACGAGTAACCATAAATTGGTCAGCTATACAGCACGCGATGGCGTAAAAATTGAAGGCTACTTAACGCTGCCTGAAACAACTGGCGGCCCAATCGCGACAATTATTCATCCGCATGGCGGCCCAGGAGCGCGTGAATACAGTGGCTTTGACTACTGGACATCATTTTTCATCAACCGTGGTTATGCCGTGTTTCGCCCTAACTTTCGAGGGTCTTCAGGCTATGGTAAACAGTTCGCTGATAGTCAAATGCAAGGTTGGGGATTAACCATGCAAGATGACATTACAGATGCAGCAAAGTGGTTAGTTGACGAGAAAATCGCTGATCCTAAGCGTATGTGTATTGTAGGTGCTAGCTATGGAGGCTATGCCGCAACTATGGCTGCCACCAAAACCCCAGACTTATTTCAATGTGCCATTAGCTTTGCAGGTGTAATGGATTTAAAGCGCTTGGTCAGCAAAAGTCGTCACTTTTTAAACAAGAAGTTTGTGCGAAAACAAATAGGTGAAGATAAAGATGATTTAGAAGCACGTTCACCTTATCACAATGCTGCTAAAATCAAGATCCCCATCTTGCTACTGCACGGTGAAGATGATCGCGTGGTAGACGTCTATCAAAGTCGCCAGATGTATAGTGAACTGCAAGATTTAGACAAGCAGGTAAAGTATATAGAGCTCGAAAACGGCGATCATTACCTCTCAATTCAACGCAATCGCCATCGGGTATTTACCGAGATGGATGCATTCTTAAAAATGCATTTAGGTGTCGCTAGGGCCAGTACAGACGCCCCTGAAAAAAGTCAGGCCGTTGGCGAATAAGCGCGAGCGCTATTTGCCGTGCTTTTTATGAAAACACTGTGTATGAAAGCACTGTGTATGCCAGCGCTCTTTATAGAGTTACATTTATGACGATACTATTTGTTGCAACACTCAATACCTTTCTCACACTTTAAAGCGCCCCTGAGGGCGCTTTTTCGTATTAGGCACAAGCCTCACATAATTAGCCGACGACGCGTTCACCTTTGTCATCAATAATCAGCTCACCATCTTCTTTTTTATATGGACCCGGCGGCCACTGAGCAAGCAAGTCGAGAACCTGCTCACTTGGGCGACACAACTTAACGCCTTTTTCAGTACACACAATCGGGCGATTGACTAATATCGGGTGCGTCAACATTGCGTCCAAAATTGCCTCATCACTCACGTCTTCATCTAATAAGCCAAGTTCTTTAGCTGGTGATTTAGTTGTGCGCAGTGCCCTACGCGGTGAGAGATTAGCAGCCGCGAACAGGGCCAACAATTGTGGACGTGTCCAACCTTCCTCTAAGTATTCGATAACCTCAGGTTGATAACCAGCATCTTGAATAATACTCAGTACATTTCGCGATGTTCCACATGCAGGGTTGTGATGTATAACGACCATAAATCTAGCGCTCCTATTTTCAGTAAATGAGTGACTATGCGCCTTAACACACATTCGAAATATCATATATATGAAATTTCGCATTTGAGGCTATAAAAGTCAATACATACTGTTAAGTTTACCTCTAACTTTCCATCAATATTATTACTCGCTACCAATGGAATCATCAGCACGCTTCTCTGTGGCTTGAACCCATAAGCAAACCATAATGAGTAGCATACCAAACCAACCCAAGGGGGAAATGACTTCGCCGACAATCAGCACAGCCAAAATAGCCGCTACAACAGGCTCCATTAATGTAAGCAAAGAAGCACTGCTCGCATTGATGTGCCTGAGACCATAGCCAAAGGCGATATAACCCAATGTCATGGGAATTAACGCCATATATACTGATACCAAGGCGTTGCCTGTAGAACTAAATAAATTATCGCCGGTAAAAAACAACGACGGTAGCAACAACAAGGCTCCTAGGCCGAAGATGCCACCTATGGCAGCTTGAGAGTGCACGCCGCTATCAATCATGGCCCGCGCCGCCCATGCATAACTCGCATAGGTCAAACCCGCCAATAAACCTAAGGCGATCCCCCATAATTGACGCTGGGGCGCTGCTTGATCAGTGATATAACCAGTAGCATGCTCTGATACTTGCTCGGCTGTTTGCCCTAGGGGCGACAAGTCGGGCATATGTGGCTCCCCAAAAGCGAGTAAAGCGATGCCGATTAGGCCAATCACCACACTGATTAACCAGCGCTTCGTTAGGGAAAGCGTCGTGTTAAAAAGATACTCCAACAGGGCGGCAAACAAAGGGGCACTGCCAATCGATACAACGGTACCTACCGCGACACCGGCCAAGCGCATCGAGCTATAAAACGCGAGTGGATAAATCGCTAGCGCTAACGCGCTCAGTAGTAAAATATTCTTTTGCTGCACCAAACAAGCAAATTGTAGTTTCAACTTTTTATAAGCCAAACCGGCTTGAATTATGCCGGCCACGCCCATAGCAAAAGCACCAATCCCTAGGGGGCTAATGTTAGGAGCAAAGCTCGCCGCTACTCCTGTTGTTCCCCATAGAACGGCAGCGAATAAAATAGCCGTGGCTCCACACTGATATGGAGAAAACCCAACTCGATTAACTATCATGATCTGCCTTTATTTTTGCCTTAAACATGGCCCAAAGTATAAGTAAGCCAGTATTCAAATACTTTGCTAAAAAGACGCAAGGTTTGGTTGAACAGACGTATTATTTTCCTTGAGAGAAAGACCGGGGAGACATACCAACGTAGAGCGAAAAGCGCCGACTAAAGGCTGAAAGGTCACCATAGCCTACTTTTTCAGCGACCAGTTGTACCGGTAAATCAGTATGTGCTAATAAAGCTTTAGCCTTCTCCATTCTAAGTTCAGTAATGTACTGCTGAGCAGTCTTAGAAAAACTGGCTTTAAAACGCTTTTTGAATTGGGTTGAGCTTAAACAGGCTAATCGCGCCAGCTTGTCGATACTCAAAGGTTGTTCAAGATGTGCATTGATCCAGCTTTGAACAGTGCGCATTTGTTTATCAAGCGTTTGAGAAGCCTGTTGCTGTTCAAGCAACATGCTAAATACGTCGAGAATGGAGCGCTCGATCCCACTGTCGACCTGGTGCTGTAATTGCTTTTCAATAAACTGCAAAAAGCTTGTTAACACAGGGGAAATACAAAACACCGCTAAACCACTGTTGAGTAAATGAAGAGGTAAGGTATCTAAGTCGGCCACAATAAAGCGTGCTGCTTCATCCGCTTTGAACCCATGCTCAGTGCCGTTTGGTACCACTACGCATTCCCCAACCGTCACCTGCCCCACATAGCTATTCATCTCAATGACTATGCTTCCTTGTACCGGCAACACCAGTTGGTGGTGCTCGTGATGCACATGACTTTGAAGTTGCTTAGTGTAAGCGCGAATACTTAGACTGTTATTCATTACGGCAATACATCGAAAAAACGGGAAGCCAGTATAGCGTTAGTTTCTGGGTATTTTAAAGTGTCGTTAGCACGCCCACTCCCCCGCCCATGGGCGCATTTTTTTTCGCAATTTTATGGGTATAACACTGATGGTAACCACAGCGTCAGCTGCGGGATAAAGGTGACGAGCAGCAAAACAAAAAGCAGTGGTACTAAGAAAGGAAAGGTTGCCCGAGCGCACGTTTCGAACGGTACCTGCGTCACCCTAGATAATACATAGAGCACCATCCCAACGGGCGGTGTCAACAAACCAATCATCAAGTTCAACACCATCATTACCCCGAAATGAACTGGATCTATGCCTAAACTCACCGCGACGGGTAGCAACACTGGGGTCAAGATCGTGATCGCGGCTATGGTTTCCATAAAACAACCAACAATGAATAAGATCAAGGTGATCAGCAATAGTATCGCCACTTTACTGTCAGTAAATGCAAGCATCCATTGGGTGAAGTTTTCAGTTATGTGTTGTGTGGTCAGCACCCAAGAAAAAATCGCGGCACCGCCTATGATCAACATAATAATGCTTGTCGTTTCAATGGTTTCAATACTCAACGCCAGAAGCTTTTTAATGGTGAGCGTTCGGTAAACAACCGCACCTAAAAATAATGCGTACGCACTTGCTGCAATAGCCGCTTCCGTCGCGGTAAACAAGCCAAACAAAATGCCACCAATAATCAATACAGGGGTCATCAAAGATAAAAACGCGCGGCTAAATGTTGTCGTACAGCGCAGCACAGAGAAACCTGAATCCTTTGGATAATTGCGCTTCTTAGCATACCAAGCCACCATCAACATCAACGCAAGCGCCATGATCAGGCCAGGGATCATCCCTGCGGCAAATAACTGACCAATAGAAGCAGAAGACATCACAGCGTAAATAATCAGCGGCAAACTAGGCGGAATGATAGGCCCGATAGTTGACGATGCCGCCGTTACACCAACAGCAAAACCTGCGTCATAGCCTTTATCCCGCATCGCTTTGACTTCAATGGCGCCTAACCCGCCAGCATCGGCAACCGCCGCACCTGACATACCCGCAAACAGAATTGATGCCCCAACATTGACGTGTCCTAAACCACCGCGCAACCACCCTACTAGCGCATTAGCAAAATCAAATATTCGCTGGGTGATGCCAGCTGAGTTCATTAAGGCTCCCGCCAGCACAAAGAAGGGAATAGACAACAAAGGGAAGCTATTCATCCCCCCTACCATGCTGTGCAGCACCACTAAGTTTGGTATATCTCCATCCAGCCAAATGGCCAACAGTGAAGAGAGGATCAATGCAAACGCCACCGGAGTGCCAATAGCGATAAGCACAATGAGGGATATAAACAACACAAGAACGATCATTACTTTACCGCCTTATGCGAGAATGAGGAACATACTGCACGCCAGCTCGATTTCACCACCATTGCACTTCGAACAAGCATAAGTAACAAACAAGCGCACATCAGGGCATAAACCCAACCAATTGAAACAGGCAAAGATGCTAGGCTGTATGCGTGCAGTGAAATAGCGATTTGCCCTGCGTAAAACAGCAACAGCAAGACCACAAGTAGATTGAGCATGGCGATGCACAATTTCGTGATATTCAACGCCTTGACAGATAGATAGCGGTGCAACAAGGTAACGCCAATATGCGCATCGTTGCGACTGGCAATACTTGCCCCCGAAAAAGCCAGCAGAATAAGCAAATAACGCGCAATTTCTTCAGACCAACCTAATGATGCACTCAAAGCATAGCGACTAAAGAATTGCGCAAACAATAAGACAGCCAAGCCCCAAAATATGATCAAGCTTAAGATGTCTTCGCTTTTAAACGCTTGCTTGCTCGTCAATGTTTCACTCGGAAGCGTTTCACTATCAATCAGAGACATAATCTATTCTTCAACTTGATTTAATTGCAACAGACGGTCGTAATTTTGCTGACCGATCGTGGTGATAAAGGGTTTGTGCAATGGTAACGTTGCTTGGCGAAACACACTTTTATTTACCTGATGAACACTAACGCCATGTTGTTCAAACCAGGTGATCAATTCTTCTTCGTGGGCACGGGTTTCTTGGGAAACATTCAAAGCAGCTTCTTGTAATACTTGTTCGAAAATGAGTCGATCGCTTGGGCTCAAGCGTTTCCAACGACGCTGACTAACAATAGTGACATTCGAGCCAAGCATATGCCCCGTTAGGCTGATATGTTTTTGCACTTCGAACAGTTTTTTAGCTTTTATGGTTGGTAACGGGTTTTCTTGCGCATCAACAACCCCTTGTTGCAAAGCCATATACACTTCAGAAAACGCAATAGGTGTGGGGTTAGCATTGACCGCCTGAGGGAACAACTTGAATATCCTGGCATTAGGTACGCGTATTTTCAGCCCCTGCATATCTTCTAATTCGTTAACAGGCACATTGGCACTGACATGACGCTCACCATAATAATTGTTAGCAACAATATGATTACCTTGGGTTTTCTCACTATAGCCTTGCGCCAGCTCTTTAAACAAAGTGCTATTGTTAAATTTTACCCAATGTTCGTATCCGGCATAAATATACGGCATATCGGTAATCGCAAAAGGCGGGTAGAGCTGGGCAATAAAACTCGTTCCCGTGTAGATAATATCCACACTGCCTAAGCGAAGACTTTCATTTAGTGCCGCTTCTTTACCTAACATAGAGACCGGAAATACATCTATTTCGTAGCGCCCATTGGTTCGCTCTGCTATTTGCTTTGCAGCCCAAAGCGCCCATTTGTGCAGTGGCTCACTGGTTTCATATACATGACCCCAGGACAATTTCTCTGGTTTAGCCGCTACCTCAATAGGCAACAATAACAAGGCATACAAAACACAACGAAACAGCATTTAACAACTCAAACAGTAGCAAAGAAAACCATTATTAGTTAATTGTTAACAACTGTAAAGGTGTTGTTATGGTTGTGAAACAGACTGCTCAATGACCAGAGCAACATCAAAGCAAGGGGCGTTAACGTGAATTCCCACCCTTGAGCTCGTAAAGCAGCTAGACAAGAGCGAGATTTTTAATTGATCAATTATTCTTGAATGTGGCTTAGTTTTCATCAGTTACTGCCAACTCATATGAGTAAAAAGCACACTGATTCGATGATGAACACAGTTTATCCAAGGAATTGTAAGATTAATTTTCCATTTATCATCTTGATAGATTAACCCTGTAAGCTGACATCGTTTTCAACCATTTTACTAGGAGTCGAACATGTCATTATCCAAAGTCGCGTTAGTCACAGGGGGCTCAAAAGACATCGGAGCTGGGATTGTGCGCAGATTGTCTGCAGATGGCTTTGCTGTCGCAATCAACTACTCTAAAAATCCCGAGCCTGCAGAAGCCTTGGTAGCAGAATTAAAGGAAGCTGGCGGCCGCTCTTTTGCCATTAAATGTAATGTCGCCAACTCAGATGACGTGACGCATATGTTCAATAGCATTGAAAACGAACTAGGTCCTATAAACATATTAATCAATAACGCAGGGATAATGATCAATGCACCCGTTGCACAAAGTGAAGAAGTGCATTTCGATGAGCAAATTGCGGTCAACCTTAAAGGCACGTTCAACACGCTTAAACAAGCCGCTAACCGTATGCCAAATGGCGGACGCATTGTGAACATTTCCACCAGCGTGGTCGGTTTAAAATTAGAAAGTTATGGCATCTACGCAGCAACAAAATCGGCAGTAGAAACACTCAGCGCCATTTTAAGCAAAGAATTACGTGGCAGAGAAATTACCGTCAATACAGTAGCCCCAGGCCCAACAGGCACAGATTTGTTTTTGAACGGTAAATCACAAGAAGTGATTGATCGTCTAGCCAACATGAGTCCCTTAGAGCGATTAGGTACCCCAGAAGATATTGCCAATGCAGTGGCGTTCTTGGTCGGCCCTGATGGCGCTTGGATAAACGGCCAAGTATTAAGAGCTAACGGCGGGCTGATATAAATTTACTTTCTTCGATAACGCCATTACCTACCATCTATCGGGGGAAGTATTAATGCCCCCCGTTCATCTTATTTCTTGTGGTCAGTCTTTTTACGCGCAGAATCAGCGACAAAACTTTACCTAATCATGGAGATCTTCAGCATTTTTAGTTAACGTCATACAACTTACTCACGTGTTTGCTAATGTCGTACTGGATCCTTTATTTCTGGCGGTTTTGCCAAACTAACGATGAATTGAGTGAAAAATGTTGCTAAATCACCGCTATAAGTTTTTATATATACATATTGCTAAAACGGGCGGTACTAGCGTTCGCTCAGTGCTGAATAAGTTACGTTGGCACGACCCTATGTACTACCTTATGTTTCCTTGTCATAAGTTAAGTAACTTTTCTGGGCATACAACTGCGACTAAATTCCCGCGACATTCAGGCGTGATAGCTGCCAAAGAGATGCTCCCTGACAACTTTTTCAATCAACTGTATAAATTTGGCTTTGTGCGCAATCCTTGGGATTTACAAGTTTCTTCTTATCACCACATTCAGCGCGAGAAACCCCATCAACTTAAAGGGATTAAAAATTTCAGTGAGTTTATCAAATACAAATTTGATCCCTCTCGTCCTTATATCTTTCATTTTGATATCGCGACTAAGTTACAAAGCGATCACTTGGTGGACTTAGAAGGGAACATCATTGTCGACTTTATTGGTCGTTATGAAACGTTGAAAGACGATTTTAATACCATCGGCAAACAGCTTGGTTTGAAAAATAATGGCCTACCGCATAAACGAAAAGCAACTGACCGCAAGAAAGATTATCGCAGTTACTATGATGATGAATCTATCGAAACAGTAGCAAAACACTATAAAAAAGATATTGAGTTACTTAATTATCAATTTGAATAGAGATAGTTACGGTAACCCAATCTGTTTTAACCTGATGCTAAGACCTTTTTCAACGGTTGCAGATGGGCATCAAAGTGCTTCCATTGGTCCATCCCTGAGCGATAAATAGGTTGCCTGACTTGTTCCGAACTCGGGGTTTTAATCGCTCGCTCTGTTTTGTGAAAATCAATACACTGCTGCTCAAATGGTAAACCACAAAAGTCTAGAATGCGCTCAACCTGCCCTTGCAGATCGTCAATCAAGGTTTCGTGTTGCACCCTTAAAACAAAACCAGGTAACACCGCATCCCAGTGCGCCATTAACTTTTCATAGGCACGGTAATAACGACCAATATCTTCAAGCCCATAGGAAAACTCTTGGCCGTCACCAAATAGCTGCTTAAAGCCACTGAAACAACACGCCATTGGGTTGCGTCTTGCGTCAATTATTTTGGCGTTAGGCAATATCAATTTAATTAAACCGATGTGCAAAAAGTTATTTGGCATTTTATCGATGAAAAACGCGGCTCCTGCTCTATAAACCTGAGTATCGCTTAAATATTTCTGCCCGAAGCGCGCGAAATACTCTTTATCTAAATCGGCCAATATCTGCGGGTATTGTTGCTTTTGGCCTTGTAGCTTTGAGGCTAAGCCCAAAATATCGTGTAGCTCCATGGTGCCATCTACTTGAGAATGAGACGCCAAAATCTGTTCTAGTAAAGTAGAGCCGGCTCTAGGTAAGCCAACGATAAAAATCGGATCACTACTTTGATCGCCCACCGCTTTTAAACGGTCAAATAATTCTGCGTCGCAGGTAGCTATTTGTTTAGCCACCTGCTTTTCAAACACCTCAGGTTGGTATTTGATTTGCTGTTGTTTGAGCTCATTCCCCCGAGCATAGTGCTTAAAGGCAGCATCATAGTCTTGTTGATCTTCAAGGGATTTACCTAAAGCGAAATGCAGATGAATTTTATCATTTTGACTGACCTTTTTTTGTGCCACTAGCTGTTCCATCGAGGCCAGTTCAGCATCGTTAAAGCGATAGGTTTTGGTGTTGGCTAAGCTCCAGTACGCATCTCCTAATTCGGGATTAAAACGATAGGCAGATTGATAAGCATTAATTGCCCCGGGTAAATCACCGAATGCCTTTAACGCGTGGCCTAATAAAATTTGGATCCCAGGCTGATCTTGATTCTTCGCCAGTACACCTTGGTAAATCGAAATAGCCTCTTTTACCTCGCCGAGGCCGACCATAGCACTGGCTTTTGCACTCAGTAAAACGGTACTGTCTGGGGTTTTGGCTAGCAGTTTATCTGCCAATACTTTTGCGTCTTCGAACTTGGCCATTTTTGCCAATAACTGCAAATAAGTTAAGCCTGCCCCGCTGTGGTCTGGGTACAAAGCCAAGCAACTGCTTAAGATAAAGTCCGCTTCACCGTATACCTTAAGTTGAATTCCAATTTCGGCCAGTAACAACATCGCTTCTGGATGATGTTTATTGGCTTGCAAGAACTGTCGACACACTTTGTCTGCACTGTGTAAATCACCCTCGCACATTAAATCTTTAGCCCCGAGAATAGGCTTGGGTAACGCTGCTAAGTAGTCAATTTGCGCTTGTGCTATTGTGGCAGCCTTAATGTTCCCCTGCTGAATATAGAGCGGCTGCAATGCTCGCCAACTTGATAACAATGCGGGGTTTAGTTGGGTCGCTTGATAAAACGCCTGCGCCGACTTTTGCTGCTCTTGCAGTGCACTATATATATAACCATTTTCTTGCCATGCTCTTGCATGCTCTGGGCTACTTTCTAGTAAACGAGCGTTTGACGCTAACGCTTGCTGAAAATCGCCATTTAAACGCTGGGCTACGACCAATAAATACAGTAATTCGTTTTGCTCGGGCGGCATTAACTCGTTTTCCAACTGTCGCTGACACGTGTTAATTGCTTGGCTAAATTTGGCCTGTTGAATCTGTGCTTTTATGCCACTTATCACCTCGCGTGTTACCGCGTGCGCTTGAGGTGTATTCTGGTTACTCAATTTGCCACTCCGTTTTTTTCTTGAACTCGGTTATTGAAGCCTGGTGTGTTGAAGACCTCTTTTCGAACGTCTAGTTTCTCTACCCTGCTTTTTAACAAAAACGGGTTAAGTGCAGCAAAGACTGATTAATTAGCGGCTGCGGAGCGAAACAAGCTACATCAAAAAAAGGCAAGCCGAACTGGGCTTGCCTTTCTTTGTATTACTAACGTCTTTAGGTCAAATTAAAAGAAGTCGTAAGACAATCTTAACCCTACGGTACGCGGTCTATTAGATACAATTTTAGGCGTGTACTGCTGGGCATCGATGTACAAAATGGCGCTCTTATCGGTTAGATTATCAATAAAGATTTCAGCTTTCCATTCATCGTTGGTGATACCAAAAGCAAGGTTAGCCAAAATGTAGCTATCTTGAATGTAGCGTCCACCTTGGATAGTCTCGCCGTTTGAATCTGAATACGTTACACCTTCGTACACGGCCGCTTCACGTTCAATACTTAAGCCCGTTCCCGCGCCATAAACTAGCTGCGCTGCATCTTCAAGAGCATAAGCGTCCATGGACATGCTGGCTAAACGGTCGCCCGTGTAGCTGATTGAGCCGTTGATATAACCTGTTAACCCACCCTCTAACTCATAGAAGTATTGCGCACGAATATTCCCTGAAAAGTCAGCCGAGTAAGGTAATTTACTTCCTACCGGTGGCGCAATGCCATCTAATGCATCGTTAATGCTGGTCAATTCTGTGTCCAGTACGCTAAATGCTGCATTGATAATGAGGTTGTCTGTGGCTAACCAGGTTAAATCAGCGTCAATACCGCGAATTTCTGCATCACCTACGTTATCGGTAAACACCAAAAAGCTAATGTTGGTAGGGTCATAGCGTGATGTTTGTAAATCGGTGATTTCAGAGTAAAACGCGGTAGCGTTGACCCGTAAGATTCCGTCAAGGAAGTCACCTTTAATACCGAATTCATAGTTATCCAGCTCATCCGTTGTTGAATACACTGGGATACGGAAGTTCTCGAATGCGCCCGTTTGATTTGTCGCCAAACCACCACCAACTCGGTTGGTTACAGGTGGGCGGAACCCCTCAGAATAGGTCGCAAATACCAAAATATCTTCGTTTACTTTCCAATCAACTGAGGCTTTAAGAATGATATCGTCAACGGTAAGTGTGCCGTTGTCGTCTAACAAATCAACTTCCAGTTGACCGTTTGCTATTGCATCTATCACTCCATCATCGATAGCCGCTAGTGCATCAGGGTCTTGAGTACCGAATGCACGTAGACGACCGCTAACGTCAACTGTTGTAGTAGAGCCTTTGTACGTATCTTGAATCTCATACCAGCGGGCGCCGAATGTCGCAGTAATATCATCGGTTAAGTCATATTCTACTTGGCCAAATACGGCAATCTGGTCAATGTCATGTTGAATGTCATTAACGAAACTAATGCTTGGCTCAAATGGCCCACCGTTTGAATTGATACCTTCCGAGCCCACTAAAGTAGCCGCTAGGTTTTGGAACTTTTCGGTGCTCGCAATATTAAATTTACCCACTGAATTGAGTTCTTGTTCATCGTAAAACACACCAGCGGTTAGGCGCCATACGTTATCGGTAGGAGTATTGAAGCGTAGCTCATGGGTAATACGCGTGCTGTCGGTTTTTTCCTTGTAGTATTTGGTCGGATCTAAGCAACGCTCGTCTTCTGGCGCCACATCACCACCATAATTACACACATAATAAGCCGAGAATAAACCACCATTGGTATAGCCTGTGTAATCAATGGTTGAATCAATCGAACGGTCTAAATAACCACCGGTATAAACGATATCTAGTTTGTCTAAACGACCCTCTAAGGTCCAGGTAGTCAAACCGAATTCATCATCATTGTCCTCAGGTACAAAACGGTTGGTTGAGGTTTCACCATCCAGGTTAGGGTCATAAGCGAATACCCCTTCAGTACTGAGTGTTTGCTGAGTATGTTGAACAAGCAAGTCCCAATCTTCATTGATGATATAAGCCAAACCAAAACGCGCTCCAGAGTAGACAGCATCATTGAAATCATCTTCGACCAACGCATCATTTTCAGGAGAGACCACAGGCGTGTTTTCAGGGTCGCTAAGCACACCACCAGAGATTCTATCAATAACGACAGCACTGCCGATATAACCGCCATTGGCAGGGTCGTTACGAATGTTATCAATCCAACCGCCTTGGTTGTCTGTGTATGCCGCCACGCGCAGTGCTAAGTCATCTGATACTGCGAAGTTCATAAAGGCTTCAACAGAGTTACTCATTTCACCGCCTTTGGTGAAACTGGTGCTTGTGTCTACACCTGCAGCAAAACCGCTATGATCAGGTTTATTGGTGATTAACCGTACGGTACCTGATTGTGAGCTAGCCCCAAACAGCGTGCCTTGTGGCCCAGGCAATACTTCGATGCGCTGCATATCGGTGGCGTAGATATCTAGGTTTCGCCCCTGCATAGAAACAGGTTGTTCGTCTAAATAGAATGCCACTGAAGGTTGTAATGCCTGTACTGAGGAAACTGAGATATTACTTTGGGTGGTCGCAGCACCGCGAATATAAATCTCATTTTGACCAGGTCCCGTCCCCTGAAAGGTCACATTTGGAAGAAACTCGACATATTCTTGAAAGTTATCCACACCAAGATTCTCTAACGCTTCTCCGTTAAGGGCAGTCACTGACACTGGAATATCTTGAATGGACTCTGAGCGTTTTGTAGCGGTAACTTCAATGGTTTCTATGCTCGCTTTACCTGCTTTAGGTGCCGCTTCTTGTGCATACACAGAAGTGGTAGCAAGCGCGGCGACAACCGCGTAACTTAACTTGGATATTTTCATGCTTTATTTGCCTTGTGTGATCTAGTTTATGTGTTACTAGTTGAGTATTTTTTTAGGGTAAAAACCTGTTTATTTTTTATTCTACAGTATGATTTTAAAGGAATACCGCCAAAGCGCAAAAATAGTTTCAATACAAATCAATAGAACTCAACGAAAACACCCTTCAAAATAGGTCAAAAAGGGATAACTCTTTTATGATTAGTCACTTAAAGGACAAAAAACAATAGGTTCGCTGGTTAACCCACAATATTTTAGGCATTTGTTTCGTAAACGAATTATTTCACCACTACTGATTAAAAGACTTTGAGTGTCTATTTAAGCAGCAAATTGTAGGCGTACACTGAGTGAGGGATGGTATATAATTTAGTCAGTTGTGCGGAATTAACATGCCAATTAAGTGCAAATTAATCTATAAAAAAAGGCCGGGAACCGGCCTTACTGATTAGGTTTAATAAAGTTACTGATTAACGCATAAGCGCGTTTAGCTTTAACGAAGCCATTCACCTGAATGAATTCGTAATACTACTAACGTGACCAGTAACGTAGGTCTCGCAGAGTTTCGATAAAATCATTGGCTGAGGTCTTATCTAGGTCCACCCAGCCCGCATCTTTTTTATCATTTAACCCTGCCGCTTTTATTAATGCTGATGCTTCATCGGTGTGTCCGATGAATTTCATATGGGCATATGCGTCGCTCACAAAATCTTTAGCTTCGGGGATTGCGGCAAGTTGTTTTGCCTGCTCTTTTGTCACCAGAATCAACACGGCGTCGTAAAGCACAGAAGGGCCACCATCAATAACTTGTTGCGCTGCAATGTGTTTGCCTTTACTACAGGTGACGCCACCTACTTGCGGTGCGACTACCTCATAATTTGCACCTTCTTTCTCAAGCGCCTCTTTAATTGATGCAAAAATGTCCGCATCTGCCCCGTCACTCATCAAAATACCGAGCTTACGACCTTTGAACGTTTTTCCTGAGTTTTTCAAAATACTTAGTGCATCAGACACAGGCAAATCTTGGCGGGTTTTCATAGCAGCTTCAGCCGGCTCAGGCATGTCTTTGATACCTAACCCCTCAGCTACCTTGTTGGCCAAGGTCGTGTCGATATTTAACAGGTGCGACACAATACGCTCTCGGATGGGTAAGTGCTCAACCTTAGACAATTCGAACTTTAAGGCATTTTGCATATGTTGCTGCTCAATGTCCGTCTGACTGATATAAAACTGCCTAGCTTGGCTGTAGTGATCAGCAAACGTCTCTGAACGATAGCGCGTCTTATCGCCGCTTATCTGCTCAGAAGAGCTTTTAAACCCATGGGCTGGGCAGGCTCTAGGGTTATTTTCCCCTCCATCCCAAGAGTTAGGCTCATAATTGACTCGACCTTTGGGATTCGTCATCGCCATGTGCCCATCTTGCTGTAAGTGACGCATAGGGCATTTCGGCGCATTGACCGGAATATGCGTGAAATTAGGGCCACCTAGGCGTTTGACTTGAGTGTCTAGATACGAAAAGTTGCGCCCTTGGAGTAGAGGGTCTTGGGTAAAGTCTAAGCCAGGAACAATGTTCTGCGTGCAGAAGGCTACCTGTTCAGTCTCAGCGAAAAAATTGTCTACTACGCGATCGAGCACCATTCGACCGACCATTTTCACAGGTACTTGCTCTTCAGGAATAAGCTTAGTCGCATCAAATACGTCAAATTCGAATTCATCGGCAAACTTCTGATCAAAAACCTGGACCCCTAATTCCCATTCTGGGTAATCGCCCTGACCTATGGCTTGCCACATGTCTCGGCGATGAAAATCCGGATCAGCACCGTTAAGTTTTAGCGCCTCGTTCCATACAACTGATTGCATTCCACCTTTAGGCTTCCAGTGGAATTTAACAAATTTTTCTTCGCCTTGTGCATTGATAAATTTGAATGTATGAACACCGAAACCTTCCATGAAACGCAGCGAACGCGGAATAGCTCTATCGGACATTATCCACATAACCATGTGAATTGACTCTGGTGATAAACTGATGAAATCCCAAAAGTTATCATGGGCTGTTTGCGCTTGGGGAAAACCTCTGTCGGGCTCAGCCTTTGCAGAATGAATTAAGTCGGGAAATTTCATCGCGTCTTGAATAAAGAACACGGGAATGTTGTTCCCCACCAAATCCCAGTTACCTTCTTGGGTGTAAAATTTTACGGCGAATCCACGCACGTCACGGGCCAAATCGGGTGAACCTTTATTACCCGCAACCGTTGAAAAGCGCGCGAATACCGGTGTTTTCTCACCTTTACGCTGGAAAATATCTGCACATGTTAAATCGTCAAGCGCTTCATAGGTCTCAAAAAAACCATGCGCACCATAACCTCGTGCGTGCACAACCCGCTCAGGGATACGCTCGTGGTCAAAATGAAATAACTTCTCTCTGAATACTTGATCCTCAAGTAAGGTCGGTCCGCGGACGCCTGCCTTTAATGAGTTTTGGTCGTCACTGATAGGACAACCCTGGGCGGTCGTCATCGTAGGATGAGATTCAGATGCGGGCTGATGAAGCTCTCCGCCGTTACCTTTATTTCCCGAAAATTTAAATGATTCAGTCATGGCTAGTCCTTCATTAAATTGAAAATAATAGAGTCTTCTCACTAGGTGCTCGAAATAAGCGTCTTACTGCGCGCGCTGCAGCGGGTAGTGCAAATTGAAGGCCAACGATGGCCGTGCCAATACAGGCCAGTTATCATTAGTATTAAAAAGAAATAAGCGAGAAAAACACAACAGAAAACACAGGTAATGAGGGTAAATATTGATACATATTTACTGCCTGCATGTAATTTTTACCAAACAGGGCTCCACCAAGGAATCTGAAGTAAAAATGGAAAGAGAAACGAAGAAACACCAACAAAAATAAAAAAGCCCCTGTCAACAATTTGCATAGCGAAACGCCACGTTTAGGGAATCGCTGTTATTGCTGCAACAGAGGCTTCTGCGCTAGAGGCTAGGAGCTAGGCCTTTTTAGCGCGCCTTAACCACCTTAAAACCTTCATCAACAACAAAGACAATAGCAAGGGCACGCCAATCAACACCAATTCCTTGACGAACGGCAAAATGTAGCGCAAAACACTTGGTATACCTTTACCGTCCCCTCCTTCGCTACCGTGAGAATAACCTTGCTGATTTATCTGTGCGGCCCAGTCGGTCAACTCTAACGAAATCAACAGTATGCTGACCACGATAGATATCGCCAGCACGACGAAGGTTCGTGATTTCCAATGGTATTGTAAGTACTTCATGCCTTTGCCCTCTTTGCACGCATACGCTTAGTGAGGTTGACTATCCAGCTCCAATGAAGGGCTAAGTGAACGCCTATCATTGGCATGATCAGCGTGGCTGAATCATGGTGGATCTTCGACCAAAAATCCTGAATATGCAGCTCTATATTTAAGGTAGGCAACAGTGCCACAGACACCAAAAAACCACTTACTGTGGCCAGCAACATCATTAAATACAACAAGTAATTCCACACTAAACTAAAACGCTCTTTTGCCGTTATTTTCTTGCTGAAACGTTTCGCACTTTGCTTTATCCAGTCCCAGTGCAGCAACAAATGCACAGCAAACGGCACTATAAACAATAAACTCAACCACTCATGGCCCGGCACGCCTGTCGCTTGCGGAGCCGAAACAATCATAAAACTAACCAGTAATAATGTGTCCATCACATAACGGGTCTTCTGTAAATTTTGCATCCAATCTGACATTATCTCTTTTACCTGTTTGTATTAACTCAACATCCACAAAGAGCTAATTTACAGAAATAGATGATATTATCAACTAAATTGGTTTAATGCGGTTAACTTGGGGTTGTTGTACGACCTAGATAGCACAAGCTGCAGACAATTTGGCAGGTCGGCTAGGTACATAACAAATAGCCTATTCTGCATCAGAGAATGGCGCATGTTTTTAAAGCGCGGGGCAAAAGTATGAGCCAAGGCCCCGCCAAAACTGATTATGCTGAAATTAACTGCCATTAGCTTTATTGCCTAACTGCAGGCACAAAGCGGTATGACTATTCTGTTTTGTATAGGTGAACATCTCGCTGCGGGAACGGAATGCTAATACCTTCTTTATCAAAGGCTTTTTTAACCTTTTCTTGCATATCCCAGTAGTAGGGCCATAAATCATCTGTGGCAACCCATGGGCGAAACATCAAGTCGACTGAATTGTCACCCAACCCACCAACGCTAATCCTAGGTGCCGGGTCAGTTAACGAACGCTCATCTTCTTCAAACAAACGCTTTAAAATGTCTTTCGCTTTATCGATATCGTCACCGTAGCCTATGCCAAACGTCATGTCGCAGCGGCGTTTGTCATACACGCTAATATTGACCAAAGTGGCATTAGATAAGCTACCGTTAGGGATCACGATACGTCGATTATCAAATGTATTGACCACAGTATACAAAATCTGAATTTCGTTTACTGAGCCAATATAACCTTCGGCTTCAATAGTGTCGCCAACCTTAAATGGTTTAAAAATAAGAATGAGTACCCCACCAGCAAAATTGGCCAAACTGCCCTGTAACGCAAGGCCAATTGCCAAGCCGGCAGCACCAATAACGGCAATAAACGAAGTGGTTTCAATGCCTATCATAGAGGCGACCGAAATCAGTAGCATCACTTTCAACACTGCGCTGATTAACCCGCACAAAAACTTATTTAGGGTGGGGTCTTTTTTGCCTAGTCTTTTATCTAAAATGCCGACGAAGCGATTGATCAGCCATAAACCAACCACCAAGGTGACAATGGCTAATAGCAATTTGGGGGCATAGGTAAGCACAAGCGACAATGCATGGTCTAGTAATTCCGATACATCGATATTCGTTGAGAAAACGTCTTCCATTAAACAGCTCCTTAATTGTGTTGCGTAACTCATCAGGTATGACAAGCATGAGTGCCTCACTCGTCCTTTCAACCCGCGTTGATAAAGACAGAGAACAGATAAAGCGTTGGGGCTTCGGGCGTAAATTCAATACGCAGTACGATGAGTTGCAGTTAAACGCGACGCTTCACTTTACGCTAACAGGCTGTTTTACCTTAGTTATTTAAGCGCCAGAACCGTTTTGCGGCGAATAGTTATCCAAGCGGAATTAGGTGAATAAGAGGAATAAGGTAATTAAAGCAAGTAAGTAGGCCAAGGAGAACTAAAAAGCTAGGCAGATTGTAGCGGCCACAAAAGTTAACGACAACACGGGGATTGCAGGCGAAAATTGAACCCACAACAAACGCGTTAGGTGCTTAACAGCACAGCGCTTCAGACACGGCTCAAGTAATCTAACGCTGCACGTTGGGCTTTATGGTTCACTTGAACACATTCGCCTTCCCCCTCACATTCGTCCCGTTGCTCTGAGGCGTTTGAGCTTAGCATTTCGCGGTAATGCACATAAATATCAGCAAGTGCATACAAGCAAGATTGCAGGCTGGCTTTGTCTAAATTAGGCAGTATTCCCTTCAATTCAGCGGTTAACTCTGGTAGTTGCTGTTCGATACGACGAATTCCGTTGGGTTCAAATCCATGGGCTTTTTTGGCTAATGGCGCGATAACGGTTTGACGCAGAAAAGAAATAAACTCTAAGGTTTCGAAAAATTCACCCCGCCCTATCTTGGCTGCGCCATACTGTATCCACACCCAAAACCTGTCTTCAAACCACTGTAGGGTGTGCATCGGGTAATGCCCCTCAGCGCCGCGGTATATATCGCTTAGTTGGCCCTCTTTTTCCCAAAGCACGATGGGATTATCCACGCGCTGGGCAACATCAGGTAAAGCAACAAATTTCAGATCCACATGGAGTAACTCTTCTCCTTCTTGGTACAAACATATCAATACTCTGGGCTCACCTACGTGCTCGCCAGTAAAGCACGCCAGTAGCTCACCAAATGATTCCGCGAGGGCTTGTCGCTGGGTATATAGCATATCGTAGCTATCAGGTTTAACAGCCAGCACAAAATCAAGGTCGCTATATTGGTCTAATTCATTCGTTGATGCTGAGCCAGTTATTGACAAGCCCGCGAATTGTTCGTTTTGTTGAGTAATACGGATAATACGTTCAAGAAACGACAATTGATGAGGTAATGCGCTGGTCATCATTTTTAACATGGGAAATGCCCTCTTGCTACACACTTGCCACAAATAGATAGCCAAGATTCTCACAATCGGTTGCGTAAACCAATCACTAAATTTGAGGGTATAAAACAAACCGTAATGTGTTAAGTAATCCCCCACCCAAACGAGCGGTAATACATATTATCCATAGTAACCCATCGTCTTTTTTGTTATTGGTAGCGTATTGATTGTAAAAGCATAAGTGGGTTTTGAGTGAACAACACACATTCTTCCGTGTTGAATAAAGTGGCGTTTTTAATTTTGCATGGTTTTGACAAAAGTTATCGTCGACATTCGCGTATTACGCGAGACGCCCAACAACGGTTTGAACAAGCAAAGTGGCAAGAAACACAAAAAGCGATGAAAGAGCGCATCGCTATTTACGAGCGCACCTTGGCCGATGCCGTGGGAGAAATCTACCAGCAGGTGTTTCCTCATCAAGAGAATGATCAATTCTGGCTCGACCTAAAAATACGTTATCAAAAGATACTCAGCGATCACCCTCAATATGAATTAGCAGAAACCTTTTATAATTCAGTTATAGGGCGAATTTTTAAACATCAGCAAATTAACGATGACATGATGTTTATCATGCCCACTCGCTGCTATCTGGCAGGCTTGCAACGTCACTTAGTGGTACATAGTTTTGATACGTCAGGTACGGTACGCAAAATGTTAGAAGACATTTTCAACCGCTATCATTTCGATATTGCATTTCAAGATATACAGCGTGACCTAAAGCATTTAGACGGTGCATTGCGCGCACGCTTGAACACAGCACAGCTCGCCAGTGTACACACAGTAGAAATGCTCAAACCGGTGTTTTATCGCAGCAAGTCGGCCTACATAATTGGGCGAATTTGTATGCCAGATGAAACCCTACCCTTTGTTATACCCCTTTCAATTAACAGCACAAACACGTCTGATGAAAGTAACCAGATTGTCGTAGAGGCGCTGCTAACAGAACGTCAAGATCTCAGTGTGATATTTAGCTTTGCCCGCTCTTACTTTATGGCTGACACCCAACACCCAGCAGAAGTGGTGGCCTTTCTCCATGAGCTTTTGCCTCACAAAAAGAAATTCGAGTTGTATATTGCGCTAGGTTTATACAAGCACGGTAAGACTGTGTTCTACAGAAATTTTCTAGCCCACATGGAAGATTCGAGCGATCAGTTTGCCATTGCTCCTGGGATCCGCGGGCTGGTAATGGCGGTATTCCACTTACCCTCTTACGGTGTGGTCTTCAAGATCATCAAAGATGAATTCCCAGAAAGTAAAAAGATCACCCGCCAGCATGTGAAAGATTGCTACAAGTTAGTCAAAATGACTGACCGCGTTGGTCGCATGGCAGATACCCATGAGTACGTTAATTTTCGCTTACCTCGCCATCGAGTTGAGCAAGCCTTGATTGATGAGCTGCTTGAAACCTGTGCCAGTAGTGTAGAACTCACGGATGATGAAGTGATCATCAAACATTTGTACATTGAGCGAAAAATGACACCGTTAAATATCTTTTTAGCCCAACAGGAAGATCCGAAACTAATCACCAATGCCTTAAACGACCTTGGTTTATGTATTAAGCAAATCGCTGCTGCGCATATTTTTGCCGGTGACATGCTGCATAAAAACTTTGGGATCACCCGTGGAGGTCGTGTCATTTTTTATGATTACGATGAAATTTGTTATTTAACTGAGCGCGAATTCAGAGCCCTACCCAAATCGGATGACCCGTACGCCATTGATACGCTTTCCGTGGGTCCAACAGACGTGTTCCCAGAACAGTTTGAGCATTTTATTGTGGGTAAAAAGCACTTAAAGCAAGAGTTAAAAGCCCTGCACGGTGAGATCATGACCGCCGAGTATTGGCAGCATATGCAAGCACAATCCCTCAAAGGCGATGTGCCTGATTTTATTCCTTACGATCAAACAAAACGTTTTGTAAATTAAGCAGGCCTTAGCGCATCTTCGATTTGCGCTAAGGCACAGGCTCACTAAGGCCTAGCTAACACCTAATTTTTACTTTCGGTGGTATTCGTTACCGTGTAGCTGGGGTTAAGAACACGTACTTCTCGTTGCGGAAACGGAATAGTAATGTCGTGTTCACGCAGGGTTTCGAAGATGGTTAGCATTAAATCACCACCGACGCGGTTTTTACCGTCGTCTATGCCTTCCATCCAGAACTCCACAAACACATTAACCCCTGAATCGCCAAAGCTATCTATTTCACAATCAGGGCGTTCTTCAATGGGATATTCTTCACCGCTGAGCACCTGGGGATGCTCAGCCACTACGTCTTTAATAATCTCGACCATGGAACGAATATCCGTTTCATAGGCCACTGAAAAATCAACCCGATAACGCTGCTTGGGGTTCTTATGAGACCAATTCACAAAGGTGCTTGATATGAACTTTTCATTAGGCACCATGATGTCTTTGCCATCATAGGTCTCAAGGGTGGTGTAACGCATTTTAAAATGCCTAACGAACCCCTTCTGGCCATCTTCCATTTCAATGTAATCGCCAATCGTTACAGAGCGATCGAGCAATATAATGATGCCAGAAATAAAGTTTGATGCGATTGACTGTAAACCAAAGCCTAACCCCACGCCCACGGCGCCACCAAATACCGCAAGCGCCGTCAGGTTGATCCCCATGACATTGAGTAATAACAGGGCGATAACGCACACCAAGGCGACTTCGAACAATTTGGCGAAGACTTCTCGGGTTCGAATATCGAGTGACTCTTGTTTGCGTATGATGTCTTGGCCGACATTATTCGACGCGCGGCCTACCCAGAATAAAAGAGTGCCAAAAATCACCACTCGGGCGAGCCCGTAAGCTGAAATTTCAATATTTCCGATATTTAGGCTGAGCCCTTGGAGCACCTCAATTATGCCCTCAAGCCAACCGACCATATGCAGGAACAACAGCGGTAACATCATCCATTTCAGTAAATTGGCCAACACAGGATGGGACACGCACGCATTAATCACAGAGTTAACAAACAGCAAAACGGCTATGGTCAAGGCTAGATCTAAAATCCAGTTGGCCCCGATGAGACTGGCGCTAAACTCACTGACCACTTTGAGTAATACGATAGCAATAAGCGGAAATAGCATTTTATCAATGCGATATGTGATGCGCCGCAGTGGGTGATCCTTGGCTTGCGGTTGATTGGTAACAAATTTGGATGAGCGGCGCAATTTGCTGCCAAGCCAATATGCGAGTAAATAAATGCAGCCAATCAAGCCTATTTGCAAATAAGTATCTGGCATAAAAAGATGCTGATGAGCTACCTCTAGATAATGCTCTACTGTTTGCATCAAGCTTTGGCTGGTTGTCTCAAGTACCGCGCTATTATCCGTCGCTGCTGGCGTTTGTGTTACCGCAGTATCGCTATTCGCTACGGCATCGTTGTTCGTTGTATCCACGTTGTTTTCTCTAACCTATTAAGGGATGGCTAACCAAATAAGGAATAATGAGGCAATATAGCCAATTGCCCACAAAATGCTACGTAAAAGATGTACGTTGCACCAGTAAGCACATAAATAGCCGATCCGAGCAGTAATAAACACTATGGCGCTATATTCTGCTAAGTGCCCTGCTGATTGCGTGGCAATCACTGCTAGCGCCCCAGGAACGAATAAAATCAATGCTTCAAAACAATTTGCATGGGCCGCTGATGCTCGTGCACCGAAGCCACTTAACTGTTTTTGCTGCTCTCTCGGGTAGCGGTTATCGTACCCCCCTTGCTCTTTATTCATTGCCAGAGTTAGGGGCACTTTGGCAACAATCGGCAGTAGCGCTGCTATCAGTAAGCAAATCAGTATTATGGTCATAGTGTCATGATTCCTAATGAGGTTTTGTTTAGCGACTCTAGCATGTATTTCGACTATTTCCCTAGTGGTGAGCCCACATGGCGATATGAAAAGAAACTAAATTAGCTTATACATACCAATCACTTTTAATCAGTCTTAATGCAAGCTTTAATCTATTGATTTTTATGAGATAAAGCATACTCTTAAGCGAGAGCGAAACGTTTACTTACGCAAAATGGTGGTTTATGGACAGCGTATGGTTGGTGATTACTTTTACCTTACTTGCAGGCTTGGCTATGCCTGCAGGTGCGCTAATTGCCCGCATCGAGCACTTTCAATCTCAGTGGTTTGAAGAAGAGTTGCGGCATTTGATCATCGCCTTTGGCGGTGGTGCATTGCTTTCAGCAGTTGCCTTAGTTTTAGTTCCTGAGGGCATAGCGAATTTACCATTGTTCACTAGCCTGTTGTTCTTTATCAGCGGCAGTGTGTGTTTCATGGGGATTGATATTTTATTGGTTAAAATCAATACCCCAGGCAGCCAACTGGCCGCGATGCTCGCTGACTTTATTCCTGAGTCAGTCGCTTTAGGCGCTGCGTTTGCAACGGGCAAAAGCAATGCTGTGTTGCTGGCAGTTCTCATAGGCTTACAAAATTTGCCAGAAGGGTTTAATGCATATCGCGAGATGCGCTCAGGTAATAAGTTTAGCGCTAACCGCTTGCTGATTATTTTCAGTGCGCTGGCGCTATTTGGGCCTGCGGCTGGTCTGAGTGGATATTTTTGGCTGGCCAACTACCCAGATGTTGTTTCAGCGATTATGCTGTTTGCATCGGGTGGCATCCTATATTCAATTTTTCAAGATATTGCCCCTCAGGCGAAGCTCGACAAACATTGGTTTCCGCCTATGGGTGGTATATTTGGTTTTGCTCTTGGATTAATCGGTTTTATGCTGACCCAGCATTAACCGCTCTGTTCTTGTGGTAAAGGAGTAGATAAGCATTAAACATTCAAATATCCAACAACGTATCGATATGGATTTGCTCAGGCGATCGCTGGCCGGCGTATTTGTGTATGCTTTTTTATTACCTGTCATTTTTTGGCCGATAGGGTTTCATGAAATCCAGCCTCAGCTAACGTATTTATTCGCAGGGGCGATGTTTTTCTTTAGTGTCTTGCGCTTGATTCATTACGTCAATTCAAAACGGCTTTATGCTCTTTCCCCTCGTGCATGGTTCATTACGTTCGCAGCTTTATCGCTTTCTCAAGCTGCCATTTTAGGAACCGTGTTTACCCTTGCTATTTTTGATGAGCGCTTCTTTCCAATCATTCATGTTTCTATGCTTGCTCTTGCCGGTATCGCCAGTAGCGCTGTATTCGCTCTAAGTCCCAGAATTCGATTTGGCATTCTCAATTTAGCAATATTGATGTTGCCCGCAATGATCACAGGGTTTCTCAGCGAAGGGTATCTGCCTCTCGCGGTAATGATGTTGGTGTTTACTGTGTACATAAGTGGGATCGGGATACGCGCGAACAAAGAATATAGACGTTCGTTTGATATAGAAATTGAGCTAGAGGCCCAGCGAAAAGAGCTAGAAACGCTCAACCAGACTGACGCCTTAACGAGTATTTACAACCGAGGCTACTTTAATCAACATTTTGAAGACCAGTGGCAATACGCCATGCGCCATGAACTTGAAATAGCGATATTGTTGATTGATGTTGATCACTTTAAAGCCATTAATGATACTCATGGCCATCTGGCGGGTGACGCTTGTTTAGTCAACCTGGCTTATGCGATAAATAAAACGGTTAATCGCGCCATCGATGTAGCGGCGCGCTACGGGGGTGAAGAGTTTGTGGTGCTACTAAGCGGTTGCAACACGGAACAAGCGCGCAGTATGGCGCAAAAAATCGAGCAGGCGATTCAAGATCACAAATTTGTGCATGAAGGAACGGTGATACCCGTAACCGTCAGCATAGGCATTGCTACAACGATGCCTAAACCCAAGCAAAAATCGAGTACTCTAATCGACCAAGCCGACCAGGCCCTGTACCAAGCTAAGGCTCAAGGTCGCAATCGTTCGATTGTATTCACTGAAGACGAATAGGTTTACACTAGCGCTTTTATAATGATGAATTTTGTACCCGCGTGACACACACTTTAGACCAACTACAGATATCGCTTCCCTCACCAGAACAGCGAATTACACCTGACTGGAAAAACGCTGAACGTCTACAAATTTGGGTTAAACGAGACGACCTTATACATGAGGTCATATCCGGCAATAAGTGGCGCAAACTACGTCAATCGATCCGTTACGCCCAAACAAATCATGTACAGCATATTGTTAGTTTTGGTGGCGGCCATTCAAACCATCTTCATGCTCTTGGCTATGTATGCTCTGCCTTAAAAATAAAACTTACAGCGATAGTTCGTGGTCACTATCATAATAATGACACACCCATGTTACGTGATCTAAAAGCATGGCAAGCTGATATACAATTTGTTGATCGTAAAACCTATCAGCTACGTGATGATGACGCTTACTTAGCCGCATTATCTCAGCAGTATCCAAATGCAATGTTCATCCCTGAAGGTGGTTCATCAGCGCATGCATTAACCGGTGTATCTGAAATTCTCCGTGAACTGAGGCAAACCTACGATTATATTTTAGCGCCTGTGGGCAGTGGCGGCACATTAGCAGGCCTGATAGCAGGAGCTTCAGCACAGATAAGTGACAAACAAGCGAACATCATTGGCATTGGCGTTTTGAAGGGTCAAGATTATCTTGAAAAATTGGTAAGTAATTTATTGCTTAAACAAGCATTGGGCCCCGTTCAACAAGCGAATTGGCACATAGAACATGGCTTTCATTTCAATGGGTATGCTAAAACCACCCCAGAGTTAACCGCGTTTTGCCAGCACGTTAACCACACACTAGGTATCCCTATCGAGCCTGTATACAGCGGTAAGCTCTTTTGGGCCGCAAAGAAGTTAATTGAGCAAAATACATTTGCTAAAGATAGTCGGATCTTGCTGTTACACACAGGAGGTCTGCAGGGGGCGCGCAATTAATTCAAGCCTTGCGCGTCGTTTTTCAAGCAATGGATACATTTTGTAATTCTGGTGGTATATTCCCGCCCATCATCAGTCTTTTTACGTTCATTGGCCAATATGTTGTTTAACATTCGATTTATCTTGTTATTAAGTTTGCCTGTTTTTATCAGTGCCTGTGTGTCTCGCCCGCCTGCGCCGTCAGATACTAACACTGAAGTCGTGGTAGAAACCTCGGTTGAGCACAACCAAGTAAAGGATGTGAGCAATGCTGGTAACGGTGCTGGCCCTAAGATAAAGCAACAACAAACCTCGAGTAAAGAAAGCGCTTCGCAAAAAAACGCTAAAGATACACGCGCTTCATCGGATAAAAGCGCAGCAAATGAGCAACCATTACGCTTGCAAACGGCACGGTTCGCTCATGCATCAGCTACTGATGGCAAACTGCTTTATGTCTTTGCAGGCTACGGCAAACAAGGTTATTTATCGGACGTAGAAATCATTAACCCGCAAACTGGGCAAAGCAGCGTACTGGCAAACAAGGTACTAGCAAGAGGTTACTTTTCCGCGGTTTTTGATCAACAACACTCGATTTATTTACTCGGTGGCATTGGTCCTCAACCAGATGATGTGCGCGTAGAGCAACGCATTGAAGTATTCGACACTCGCACCCACGAAACACGTGTCATTGGCAATATTCCTGAGCCACTAAAAGACAATAAAGCGGTATATCTTAATGGGTATATATATGTGCTTGGCGGCGCTTCTTATCACGCAGCTAACGGTTATCAGCTTATCCCTAGCGATGCATTGTGGCGTTTTGACATTAAACAACAAGAATGGCAGAAAATGGCCAATCTACCCAGCGCGAAATCCACTGAAGCTGTTGTCCACAACAATACAATTTACGCAGTTGGCGGCGAACAAAACAGCGAAAATCTAGCCGCTGTTGAGCGTTATGACATAACGAGTAATACATGGCACACCATGGCTGCACTCCCCCACCCGGTTAGCGCCCATAGTGTGGCGTGGTTAAACAACGCACTTTGGGTGTTTGCAGATGAAGATCAGCACAATAATAGCTATGTTCTGCACGATAATGCGACTAAATGGCAAGCAACATCCTTTGATTATCAAAGTGCTCTGTATACCAGTGTCAATACGTTAGGCAATAGCTTATATGTCATTGGTGGCAACGCAGGTAAAGGCAATTCGTTTATGCGCCTAATACAAGTATTTACCCCATGAGCTGGTTAGAATGGTTACACGGTTTTGCTGGAGCTTCCGCAATTGAATGGATTGCGACTGTAGCCGGCTTTTTGAGCGTATTTTTACTGATAAGACGCAGCCGTTGGAGTTTTGTTTTCGGTTTTATACAAGTCAGTATTTACAGCTGGATATTTTTCGATGTAAGACTGTATTCCGATATGGGCCTACATGTTATTTATATTGGATTTCAGCTATACGGTTGGCACATGTGGAGCCGCAATCAAAATCAGCAGGGGCAAATATCCCCTGTACGCGGCAATACGCTTGAATACGTAAGCCTTGCCGGCTTAGCCATTTTCAGTTCGGGAATACTTGGCTACGTGATGTCTAATTACACGGATGCAAGTTTCCCTTATGTTGACGCCTTTACCACCTGTGCCAGTTTAATTGCGCAGTGGTTATTGAGTCATCGCAAACTTTTCAATTGGACTGTGTGGATTATCGTCGATATTGTCGCCATTGCCGTGTACTGGCAAAAAGGCTTGTACCCCACGTCAGCTTTGTATTTTTGTTTCTTGATAATGGCTAGTATTGGTCAATACGCTTGGATAAGAGAATTTCGTCACCATAATACTGAAAAGCAAACCAACGACTTACACAACGCAGTCGGTTAATTGGGTTGTCCCATGAGAACAGCCACATGATATGACGAGCACTCCATCTCCATGATCAAAAAAATTGTGTTTTTAGGCGCGCCGTCCACCGGCAAGTCTACCTTGAGTGAAGCATTAGCCGAGCGTTTCGACTCTATTTCTGTGCCCGAATATGGACGCGACTACTGGATTGAACATCAAGTTGACCGCCGTCTTAGTCCTGAGCAACTGCTGCACATCGCCCAAGTGCAGAATCAATGGGAAGATCAAGCAAGCATAGCCGCTAAGGACTATTTGTTCTGTGATACCAACGCCTTCACCACCTGGCATTTTGCCTGTCACTACCACACAACCCCCTTAGCTGAATTAACAAGATTGGCCGAAGATAGCTGGCAACGTTACGATCTGGTGGTGCTTTGCGATAATGATATTCCCTACGATGATACGTGGGAGCGTTCAGGGGATGCTAATAGAAGCGAATTTCAGCAGTTTATTCAGCAGTATTTAATCGCCCATGGCATTCATTTTATCAAGGTCAGTGGTAGCTTAGCGTCTCGTATCGCCCAAATGGATGTGGCACTTAACGCACTTGAATCTGAGCAAAGAAACGACCTACTCTCTCCCTGTTAAAATATTGTAAACGATTGAAAAGACTCACTAATTTGGTGCTTCTTGCACTAAAGTATATCACTACTTCAGTTAGCTTTTAGTGCTTCCCTTGTTTGTAAAAACGCTAACTATATGAAATATAAGACTTTTAAAAGTTGGCCTGTGAGTTGCAAAGAGTTTAAGTGTATTAGGTGTCCAGATCGCCTAATGCAGGGAACATTAAAAACTATAATAAAAAAAGCAGTACCGAGCGATTCAAAGCTCTTCAAACAAAAGCGCCTTATTCTTGTCCGGGTAAGGCGCTTTTTTGATCCCGCGAGTGAAATCAATGACTATCACCAACACATATGATTATCCCAATTGGTGACTGTGCCCAAAGTGCGAAATAGTCAAAGGAGTAGATGATTTAGGGCTAGCTTCTTTGTTACGTATTCTTTTACTTTCCCAAATACGCTCGTGGATCATATACGCCACTGTGTTCACAGCTGGCTCTACTAGTGCGATAAGGCCACCGACGACAAAACTGCCTGTTAATATATACGCTACGCTAAATGCGACGCTGAAATGGGTAATAGCAAAAGTGATAGTTTTCATAGCGTGTTACGTCCAAATAAGTTAAACAAATAAATAAAGTTGATGGGAAAATCATATTCCTAGGCCCTTATTCAATCCAATGAAACAAATCAATCAGTGCAATCTACAAACGAGATTGATTCTCATTTACACACTAGCGTAGAAATTTAATAGGCTCAAATAAAAACAAGCAAATTTTTTAACGGCGCTTTGTTTACATCCCATGATTAGGTGTTAGCATTCGCGTTTTAATGCATCTTATTATTGATAAGGGTCTTTCTATGTCTCGTGTTTTGATTATCGGCGCTGGTGGCGTGGCTGCTGTTACCATAAAAAAATGTGCTCGTTTACCTGAGCTATTTGATGAAATTTATCTTGCTAGCCGCACGGTTTCTAAATGCGAAGCCTTACAGCAAGAAGTCGGCATCGATCGCGTTAAAGGCGTGTTTGCCGTTGATGCCGACCACGCCAGTGAAGTGGTCAAAGTGATCAATCAGGTTAAACCTGATCTGGTGATTAATCTTGCGTTGCCTTATCAAGATTTAGCCATTATGGATGCGTGTTTAGAAACAGGTGTTCATTACCTAGATACAGCAAACTATGAACCAAAAGACGTGGCTAAATTTGAATATTCTTGGCAGTGGGCATACCAAGAGAAATTCGAAAAGGCAGGTTTAACTGCACTACTAGGCAGTGGCTTTGATCCCGGTGTGACCAACGTATATACCGCGTATGCTGCTAAACATTACTTCGATGAAATTCACTACCTAGACATAGTCGATTGTAACGGCGGCGACCACGGCCAAGCGTTTGCCACCAACTTCAATCCTGAAATCAATATTCGTGAAATCACCCAGCGTGGCCGCTTCTTTGAAAATGGCGAATGGAAAGAAACCGATCCATTAAGTGTTCGCGAAGATCTAGACTATCAAAACATCGGTGTGCGCGCCTCTTACTTGATGTTCCACGAAGAACTTGAGTCGATTGTGAAGCACTTCCCCACCTTGAAACGTGCGCGTTTCTGGATGACGTTTGGTGACGCATACCTAACACACCTTAAAGTGCTTGAAGGTATCGGCATGACCAGCATTGAGCCAATAGACTTCCAAGGCCAAAAAATTGTGCCGTTAGAGTTCTTAAAAGCCGTGCTACCTAACCCAGGCTCACTTGCTGATGGTTACACAGGCATGACCTGTATCGGTACGTATATTACGGGTATTAAAGACGGCAAAGAAAAAACCATCTTTATCTACAATAACTGTGACCACGCAGCATGCTTCGCCGAAGTAGGTGCTCAGGCAGTGTCATACACCACAGGCGTACCTGCCATGATCGGCGCATCATTGATGCTAAACGGCAAGTGGAAAAAACCAGGTGTGTGGAATATGGAGCAGTTCGACCCTGACCCATTCATGGATATGCTAAACCAGCACGGTTTGCCTTGGCATGTGCTTGAGTGCGACAAAAGCCCGTTTAGTCAGTAATAATCATTAAACCAGTACAACATTAGGGCCATTCATTTGGCCCTTTACTTATTCAGCGGAGTATCCCGTGACAGATCCAATGTTAAACCCTGCCATTCCTTCACCTTGCTATGTATGTGAAGAAGCCAAGCTTGAGGCTAATTTACAATTGATGCAGCGCGTGCAACAAGAAAGTGGTGTCGAGATTATTTTGGCGCTAAAAGGCTTTTCCATGTGGTCCACTTTTGATTTAGTGAAACAATATCTGCAAGGCTCAACCGCCAGTGCCGTATGGGAAGCTCGCTTAGGCAAAGAAGAAATCGGTAAACAAGTGCATGCCTTTTCCCCTGCGTATAAACCGGCCGATATCGACCAACTTGTCGATCTCGTTGACCATATCTCATTTAACAGCTTTGGCCAGTGGAACCGCTATAAATCTCAAATTTTAGCGTCTAACGTCTCCCCAGGTATACGTTTAAATGCACAGCACAGAGAAGCCGAAACAGAGTTGTATGATCCAAGTGCACCAGGTTCTCGTTTTGGCATATTAGCCAAAGATTTAAAGGATGCCGATTTAAGTGGTCTTGAAGGATTTCATATTCACAACCTATGCGAATGTGACTCCTTTGCCACCGAACGCACCATACTGGCCGTAGAAGAAAAATTCGGTCAGTACTTCGGGCAAATCAAATGGATTAACTTTGGTGGTGGTCACCTGATGACCAAAGAAGGCTACGATGTTGAACACTTAATTACGACGTTAAAAGCCTTTAAAGCACGTCACCCGCATTTGAACGTTATTCTTGAGCCTGGCTCAGCGGTCGCGTGGCAAACGGGCCCGTTGATCTGTGAGGTTATCGATATCGTAGAAAATCGCGATAAAATTGCGATCGTAGATATGTCAGCCACGGCGCACATGCCTGATGTGCTCGAAATGCCTTATCGCCCTGAGGTGCGCGGTGCTGGTAAAGCCAACGAGAAAGCCTTTACCTATCGTTTTGGCGGAAACTCGTGTTTAACCGGTGATGCGATAGATTTATATAGTTTTGACCACGAGCTGCAAATTGGCGAGCGGATTATTTTTGAAGATATGATCCACTACACCATGGTCAAAACGACTTTTTTCAATGGCGTTGAGCACCCATCCATCGGGATTTTGCGTAAAAACGGCGAATTTGAGCTGGTACGTAAATTTGAGTACGAAGACTTTAAAAACAAGTTGTCGTAAGCTAACTCCCCCTAAAAAAGGCGTCCAACTTAATGGGGTCACTTCAAGATTTGGTTTACGCCTTTCTTGTCGCTGAGGGGCTTAGCAATAACGCAATCGCTTAATGGCTCGCTTTGTCACCCCAAATTTCCGCCAAACGCTGGTCTCGGCCACAATTCCAGCGATAAAGCTTGTAACGCACAGGGCTTTTCTTATAAAAGTCTTGATGGCCAATTTCATTCCCTTTAATGGGGTAAAAACGTTTAGCATCTAAGATAGGCGTTACGACTGTTTGCTCAGGGAATTGAGCTTCAACAGCCTTCTTGGTTTTTTCAGCTATAGCGCGCTCTTGCTCATTCGCTACAAAAATGGCGCTCAAATAACTATGGCCTTTATCACAAAATTGCCCCCGGGCATCGAAAGGATCAATGTTTACCCAATAATGATCTAAAATTTGCTGATAACTCACTACATCTGGGTTGTAGGTGATCTTCACCGCTTCGTAATGCCCTTTATGATTACCGTTATAGGTAGGGTTGCGTACCGTACCGCCAGTAAAGCCCGACACCACATCAGTGACACCTTCTAGTTTTTCAAAATCAGACTCCATGCACCAAAAACAACCACCCGCTAAAATGGTCTCGTCCGCTAATACATTGGTAGATATAAAAGAGGCGCTGAGGATCAACGCAGATAAAATAGATTTCATAACCATCCTTTAAAGCTTTAACCGAACGCTCACGGGATTGTGACGCTATAGATAAGTAGAACCGATTTACCCTAAAGTACTTTCATCAATGTGGCTTTTAATAAAAGCACTCAGTGGGCGCCGCCGGTATCTTCATTTTGTGCCTTACGGATAAAAAACATTAACGGCAACGCACAAGCATACATAGCCCCAATCCATAAAAATAGATCATTAAATGCCAACACCTGTGCTTGTACCATGACCCTATCAGCGATTTGTTTTATGGCCACAGCCGCTGGATCGCTTAGTGCCCCTGTGACGGCTAATTGTGCTTTAGTTAGCTCCTCTAACACCACGGCGCGATTGGTATCGATAGCAGGAATGAGCTGTGCCCAGTGATAGTCTACTCGGATATCACGAATGGTATCCATAAACGCCAAGCCTACCGCCCCGCCTAAATTGCGCAGCACATTAAATAGACCTGCTGCGTTACTGATCTCACTGTTCGGTAAGGTTCCCATGGCAATTCGAGAGGCGGTCAGCAAACACATCAACAGGCCTACCCCGCGCACCATCTGCGGCCACATAAATTGATTAAAATCAGCTTGATCGGTTAAATTGGCATTCATCATAGACCCCACGCCCACCATAACCAAACCAGCGGCTAACATGTAACGCGCATCCACCTTGTCAGATAAACGCCCAATCACTGGTGCGCTGAAAAACATAGATGCACCAGTCACGAACATTAACTGGCCAATTTGAAAGCTATTAAACCCGCGCACCGTGCCTAAAAACAGTGGCATAAGGTACACCATGCCATACAAGGCAATGCCAATAATGAAACCTAGAGATGCCCCAATAGCAAAGTTACGATCGCGAAATACCCGCAAGTCGACAATGGGCAAAGTGACGCGAAACGCCCGCGCAAAGAAGCCTAGCGCGCTACAAGCGCACAGCATACTAAGCATCAAGATAAACGTACTGTCGAACCATTCATCCCCAGGGCCTTCTTCAAGAATGTACTCTAGCGGCCCTAAAAATAATGCCAAATAGAGCAAGCCTAAGAAATCAATTCGTTTAAACAGAGAAAAATCTGGTTTATCGATACGCAAATAAAACCATACACCGGCGCTGGCTAATACTCCGGGAACCACATTCATTAAAAACAACCAATGCCAACTTGCATGCTGAGTAATATATCCGCCTAAGGTAGGGCCAATCGAAGGCGCAGTCGTTGCTATCATGCCGATCACAGCCTGTACCGCCCCCATCACACGTAAGGGAAATAACTTAAAGCTAATCGCATAAGCGATGGGGATCATCGCCCCGCCCACGAAACCTTGAACAGCACGCATAATAATTAATTGGTCGATGGTTTGAGCCAGTGCACAGCCAATGCTGGCAATAGTAAACGCCACACAAGAAATCACGAAGGTGAGATGAGTCGATAACCAACGGGTTAACATACCTGATAAGGGGATCATGATAATTTCGGCGATAAGGTAGGCCGTTTGCACCCAGGATATTTCATCAGGCGTGGCCGAGACACCGGCTTGAATTTCATTTAGGGAACTGGCGACAATTTGAATATCTAAAATCGCCATAAACATGCCAAGCATCACAGCAACGAAGCCAATCTTCTGACGTAGCGATGGCATCTCGCTTACTCTTTCATCACTCATTTAGCCGCCCTAATATTGCCCATCACTGCAGTACTTTCGATTTTATTGCAACGAATACCTATCGCTGAGAAGTCAGCACCTGCTCATTCGCCAAGTAGGCACTTTGCTGATTAAAACCTTGGGTATTTACATGGGGTACGACAGACAAGCCGGGACGCAATAAATGCATGTGCTCCCTAGGGCCGGTGACCTCAATACGTACTGGAACACGCTGCACGATTTTATTGAAGTTACCTGTGGCGTTGTCTTTTGGCAGTAAGCTGAACTCAGACCCCGTTGCCGGTGAAATTGAGGCAACCACGCCAGTAAATTCGACGCCATCTTGGGCATCAACTGTGAGAGTTACTGGTTGGCCGATTGTCATATGGCCTATTTGTGTTTCTTTATAATTAGCCACCACATATACATCTGGAAGTGGCACTAAATAGAATAACGTCATGGTGGGCTGTACTAAGCCTCCAGTGCGAGCGCCTAAATTACCGACAATGCCATCGCTTGGTGCCCGTATTTCGGTTTTAGCTAACTGGCTTTGCGCATATGCTATTTGCGATTGTGCCGCGGTGATATTGGCACTCGCACTTTGTTGCTGTGCATCCAATACTGAATACATCTGTTGCGCGGCGGCAAAAGCAGCTTTTGCTTGAGCCAATGACGCTTTAGCGACCGCTACATCTGCTTCGGTATTTTGTAATTGCTGCTTAGAATCAAATGCTTGTTTATCCAAAATTTGAAAGCGCGCTAGATTAAGCTCACCACGTTTCACTTCCGCTTTGGCCGCATCAATGTTGGCTTTGGCCTCATCAATTTTTTTATCTTGCAGGGTGATTTGTTGTTGCGTATTGACCAATGCAGCTCGGGCAACCTTCAGCTCGGCATTCGCTTGGGCTAATTTTGCCTGATAATCACTGGCATTAATGCGAACAAGCAGCTGCCCCTGTTGCACGTGCTGATTCTCTTGCACGGCTAGCGTTTCAATACGGCCCGTTATTTCTGCTCGAATTGAGACGTTATCGGATTTGATATAGGCATTATCGGTTTCTTCGATAAATCGTCCGTGTGCGTACCAATCATAACCTTCTGTGGCAGCCCAGCCCACTAATGCAATGATGACAATTAGCAAAAAACTATTTTTTAACCACATTAGCGAGTCCATATCGATGTGCTTCAAATTCAAGTGTAATGTATATTACACTACGATAACAAGGTTCAATTGATAACAGACAAATAGCATGCATTTTTGTTATGGTTATTTTGTCTCACCAATACAGTTAAAACATGCCAACAAAAACACCAATAGCCGCCAATAACACCCCTGACTATGCACCACGGGAACGTGGCCTTATCCGCCGCGACAAAATTATTCAAGCCGCGACCCAAGTCTTTGTTCGTTCTGGATTTGAAGCAGCCAGTTTGCAAGAGATTGTTGCTCTAGCGGGTGGCTCACTCGCCACCCTGTACCGGCTATTTGGTAATAAAGAAGGGTTATTTTACGCCGTTATCGAACGTAAGAGTGACCAGCTACTCGGTGAAATAGACTATGGCGATTTACAGCACCAGCCCCCAAAAGATGCGCTATTGGAGATAGGTATGCGCTTCTTCAGTATGGTGATTTCTCCAGAAGTAGGGGCAATTCACAGATTGCTCATAGGAGAAGCAGTACGTACGCCCAAGCTTAGAGAGATATTTTTAACCCTAGCTACCGAGCGAGCTATTCGTCAACTCGCTGATTATTTGCAAAGCCAAGTTGATAAGCAGACGTTGGATATTCAAGATTGTTTTATTGCAGCAAGCCATTTTATGGGGGCGCTAAAAGGCAACTATCACATTCGTTGTATGCTAGGGGAAGTGGTTAATCTTAGCCTTAAAGAGCGAGAAAAGTTTGTCACTACAGCGGTCGATATGTTTCTCGGTGGTTATGCACACCGCTAGGCACGAATTACCAATTGGAAAATGGCAAAAACGCTACCGTTAATCTAGCGCGTTAATTATACCATTCCACGTTAATAAGTGATCACTCAGCGAGAGTTTAAAAGGGCTTAAACAAGGCGCATGACTGAATGAATAGTTGTTCTCTTTCGAAGTCATGCAACGCAGTGTAAGCCCTTTT
>Ga0189289_10027_pt1 | contig 237028 bp, 210 predicted proteins | sample UW106minimetaG_FD_130313 | JGI IMG/M metagenome (GOLD analysis project Ga0189289, IMG submission 130313) | Marine microbial communities from the Costa Rica Dome - UW106 mini metaG | ecosystem: Environmental > Aquatic > Marine > Oceanic > Photic zone | place: Costa Rica: the Eastern Pacific... | reverse complement strand
GCGGCTTTTGCTCTGCGTTCTCACTATTTGAAAGGGAACAACCATTACTACATAGCGACGCCTTAATCAAAAACCGCTGGACGCATTCTGAGACGGTCACTTATTAATGCGGATTGGTATAATACGCAGTGAATGTCTTTTTCGGGTTAAAGCCCGAAAACAAAAACGAGGCCATATGGCCTCGTTTTTAGATGAGAAATAGTTTATTTTCTATCAAACTGCGTCTTCGTTTTCTTCCCCAGTACGAATACGGATCACTCGCTCAACCTCATACACGAATATTTTGCCGTCACCGATTTTTCCGGTTTGGGCGGTTTTCATAATCGCTTCTATTGCAAGCTCTACTTGACCGTCAGGGATCACGACCTCTAATTTCATCTTTGGTAAAAAGTCTACATTGTACTCTGCACCGCGATATAATTCGGTGTGACCTTTTTGACGACCAAAGCCTTTGACTTCAGTTACTGTCATGCCACTTACGCCGACTTCGGCAAGTGCTTCTCGCACATCATCCATTTTAAACGGCTTAATAATCGCTTCGATTTTCTTCACTTTTCTTCTCTCCAGATGGTGTGCTTAATCATAAATGGTTGGAATGGGTACACGCTTATGTTGCGTCTTTTTATAAATTTCCAATAGGCGCTCAGTCACTTGCTGCGACACAGGCTTCCCTTCAAGAAAATCGTCAATGTCATCATAACTCATTCCTAGTGCTTGCTCGTCAGCTTTTTGAGGGCTAAGGCTTTCAAGATCAGCGGTTGGGGGTTTATTCACCACATTTTCAGGGGCCCCAAGATAACTCGCTACCTGTCTAACTTGACGTTTATTCAAACCAAACAATGGCGCTAAATCACAGGCGCCGTCACCATATTTAGTATAAAAACCCGTAATATTTTCTGCGGAATGGTCAGTGCCTAGTACTAAACCGTCAAGCATGCCGGCAATTTCATACTGCACAATCATGCGCGTTCTGGCTTTCACATTACCTTTAACAAAATCGCGCTTGTTGTCACTATTCGGTAGAAGCCCTGCAGCACTTAAAGCAGACGTTGCTTGATCATCAATCGCGTCTACGCCAGGTTGCACATTGACAGAAATTGACTGGCTCGGCTGAATAAAGTTAATCGACAATTGCGCATCCTCTTCATCCGCTTGTACTTTATAAGGCAAACGTACCGCCACAAACTGATAATCAGATGTTGACTGTGAATTCAATTGATTCACTGCTATTTGCGCCATTCGGCCTAAGGTGCAGGAATCTATTCCACCACTAATTCCTAACACTAGGGTTTTTAATCCAGACGCGAGTAACTGAGACTTAATAAAGTTAACTCGAGTCTCTACCTCACTTTCTACATCTATTTGCGGTTTCACGCGCATTTCGTCAATCACCGCTTGCTTGTGCATTTATCTCTCACTCTACTAGTAAAACCGGTTATTACGCAGGCTCATTGTTAACGATAATCAGCCATAAAAATACAATCAGTAGCAAGCTCGTCAACATTTAAGGTTGAACGACTACCTCAATCCCACTGCCTTCAAGTACATTGTTTACTTCAAAGGGTGTTAAGGGAGCATGCCCCACTAGGCCACTATTTGAGCCATTCATTTGTGCATTAACGCTACTTCGACCTAACGTTAAGGTTTCAATAAGACCTCTTTGATAGCTAGCATAATAATCTTGGCCAACATTCTCAACCGTTTGTATCGCTTGTTGCAGTATATTTACGCTCTGGGTATCAGATGAGTGCCAATTAGCGAGCAAGGTCACGTTGACATCATAGAAGGGTATCAAAGAGAACCAATCATCATCCCTATCTTCGATAAGCGTGTTTAAGTAAGCAATGTCGTTGCTATACAGTCGTTCCATGTAGACGCTGTACGCCATCAGTTGAAACTGGCCAACCGGCAAATGGATACCCCGCCCCGAAGGCGGCGCAGGCAAAGCTCTATTTTGAATATGTGCAGCTAAAAGCTGCTTGATATAATCAGTATAAGCGTCGCGGTTAGAGAGCAACTCAAAATGACGAACGTCAAATTCTGTAATAGATAACGACGCCAGATCCGCAGCCACATGATAGAAGCCGTCTACCTGTTTAAATCGGCACACCTCTTGGTATTCATCTCCCTCGTTTATCGCCTTTATAAATGTGTTAGGGCTTATGCGGTTGTAATGTTCGTGAGCGCGCCCTGATTCGAGTCGGTAATAATTTTCTGTGCTCACGGTCGCACTTGTATCGTGATGATCGTTACAGCATTGCTCACACCTCGCATGCTGGGCTGGTTGGGCCACGCCCTTGCCTTTTATGGCATCACTGCCTTGCTGAGTGACAAACCTTCCTCCTTGAAGCACCGGCATGGCTGGAGTTTTACCTAAGCCACTACGAGACAACCGACATTCGCACCCAACCACTAACTGGCTTTCTATCTGAGTTTTCTCATACTCTGGTGATAACAACTCAACACGATTTTGCTCTATCTCTATTGCTACCTTGCTATTTATAACATCAATTGTCGGCGTGGTACTTTGTACTGCTAGGTCAGGGGTTAAGCGATGCAAAAAATCAATATTGTTATTCGTTGGCTCGTAAAAAACCTGTAGCCGGCGTTCAATCCCCATATTTGTATTGACCACATGTTGGCTTCGCGCAAAGGGAATCGGCGTAATTTGACTAGTGATAGCAACACTTAACGTATCGCCAAACTGATTTTGCCATGCAACGCTTATCCGCAATGACTTTTTCGGTGCGATAACAGGCAAGGTTTGCGGTAAATTCCCATCGCCTTCGGGTAGCCAAGTATCGGGTAGAGCGTCGTTGTCGGTATCGACGAAATACATATTTTTTACTTGCCAATGCAGCTCAAAAGGAATGGTCTGCGCTTGCGATTGCCACAAGTTTAAATCAATTGTCCCAGCGGCTATCACGCCCCCTGTGTCGGTATGAATATCTTGATAACTTGTTTGACCAGCACTGGCATGCAGCACACTAAAACGTCTTAAGTCATGTAACTTTTTATTGGCGAGGGTCAGTGCTTGCTGGCGTAAATTTAACGTATGATCAAGCTTAATGTAATGCGACTGCAATTGTACGTAGCCCGCTACACCAAATAGCATAATCGCTGTGGCAATCAATACTTCTAACAAACTAAAGCCTGAGTGAGTTTTCATTTAAAAATCACGCCAACTGCCGCTAACCTTGCCCAAGCGCTGCATATCCGCATCTAAATGCAACCTTGCCAAAACACTCGCATGGTATCGAACAGACAACTGGCTCATGGCAACCTCAATCGGAGAAAGTAGTACCAAGGCGCCGTTGAGCTGCGCGCTAGTGGCCATCGCTATGCGTTTTTCCGGTGCGGGGTTAAGCGTACTTAAAAAAACAACCAATCCAAAAATACGGCTATCTGCAGGCATCAGCAATGCTGAGTTTGCTAAAACTAAGATAACAGGCGCGCTATCAGAGCCTATATGCTGCCCTACGTTTAAAGCACATTCGCCTTGTACCCAAATAACGCGCTGACCTGTCACCGTAGCTTCATCACAATCTGAGGCGATAAGTGACACTTCGCTCTTCAAAATACGCCAGTCGTTCATAGGAATATTAAATAAGTAAGACAGCACATCGCCCGGAAATGCCGAGTGCTCCTTAAGCAGGTCACTGCCCAGTTGAGAATGAGTAGAGTACATATCAAACGCACAGCGACTTTCATCAAACAACTGTAGTGAGCAGGTCCGGCTATCGACATCAATATTGGGAATGGGTTTATCTGTCCACACTGAAACCGGAACGCCTTGACCACCGCCATTCGGATTTGCTCCCAAAATAAATGGCAAATTTGAAGGCAGCTCGATTGCGCTTATCAAAGGAGCAGAAGGAACAGTATTTAAAAAGGGATAGCGCAGAACTTGCTCACTCACGTGATGATGACTTTGCTCATCGGCTGATTCCCCACTGGCATAAACAGTTGCCCAATGTAAATTCATGTTATTACGAGGGACTTGATGAAAGTCGGCCCATACCTTAGCGCGTAAATTATTGTCGAGCATGATAGTGTGCTCTTGCCCAAGCCATCCACTATCTACTTGAATACGGCTCATTCCATGTGCTAAACCACCTAAAGCAGTGGCAGCCGACTGCGCTTGGTTTTGAGTGTTAAGCAAAATCTTATGTTCAAGGGATTTGACCCGCCCTGTGTGCAAAGTCACTAAACTGGCAATCATCAACAACAGCGAAACACTGACCAACATAATTGCTCCTCGCTGTGCGAGTAAGCTAGGGAGGTTACTGCGCATGATTACGCACGGTAAAGCGCATAGTATGTTGCCGAGACACGTCAGGCTGAACTTTTAGGTTCGCCACTAGGTTCATCTCTACTTGGATTAAGACTCGCCCACTTACCACCAACTCATGAAACGTGAAATGCAGACGCGTGATGTGCACCACACTCGAGTCTGTTAAGTCGTGCCAGCCGCCTGCGTCACATGGCGCCCCAGCGGTGCGCATTTCGATTGCTTTATTGCGCAGACGATAACCGTAATTTTCATTGCCATTTTGGTTATCAAGCATTCCATTAGCATTGCGATCGTATGCGAATAGAATACAGCTATTTAACGTTTCATTAGGGAATTGACCTAGGCGCAAAGAGCGCCCAAAGGAGCTCATTGCATTTTGTGGTTCAGTTACTTGAAGTGAAGCATTTCCATCAAAACCTGCTCTGGCGATATCCCGGGCTAACAGCTGAGACACTAGGGTAAATTCTTCATTCAAACGAGACGATGACAGTAAACTTGCATTCACGCCCACACCAAAACCGATAAAAGCAGTAAATGCTGACAAAGCTGATACCCCTAAGGACATAGCTATCATTAACTCAATGAGCGAGCTACCTTTGGCGTTTTTCAGCGTCATCAACATGCTGGATGCGCCAATATATTACCCTCGAGTACACACATACGCACCCGCCCCATATTACTCAGAATAAGCTTCAGTTGATCATTTGCGTCACCAAAGGTAACCGAACCAGAATTTCCCATAGCCATACCTCGCTCGCCATCGAAAACGGCACTGTTATTTTGACCAAAACGTACCTGTAACAGTGAAACAGAAGCGTAATCACTGTGCGCAATACGAGTTTGAACACCATGAACAGAACAATCATCATCGATTTGGCAATCACACCATTGGGATACATTCATGCCTAAACACCAACTTTGACCTGGGTGAATGCTCACAAACACATCCTCTGATGATGCGATGGCGCTGGCTCTTGCGTGCTGCATAAAGAAATAGCTCGCTTGAGTGGCTTGCTTAATGTGAAGCTGCTGTTTGGAATCTAACAGTGAGGGCACACCTAACGTCATAAGAATCATAGTGATAGAAATCACTAACATTAATTCTAATAACGACATTCCGTGGCATGTATTCATCGCTATCCATGTTTTTCAATCAAGTAGTGGCGTAACAATACGCGCAAACTAAAGCGAGAAACGATGTATTAATCAAACGTTCGATCATCAATACATTGAGCTTTGACGGCATTTTGCGTGGCGAAAATCAAAATATAGACGTATAAAGATAGACCAAATTGAGAAATATTTTAGGCGGCAGTAAAAAATATTTACGCAACAAAAAATAGCAAGGACGAACAGTGAAACAGCAGCTCTTTTTCGATACTAACACTGGCTTTAGTTTGCTTGAGTTAATGATAGTGTTGGCCATCGTCGGTATTCTCGCCATGATTGCCCTACCGACTTACCAAAGTCATATCATTCACGGCCGCAGAGTGGACGCACAAAACACTTTATTAAAATGGCACCTGCAACAAGAACGTTATCGTATCTCACATACACAATATGCAGATGAAACAGCGCTTCCTCCTCCCGCTGGAACGGCGTATCAATTTAGTGCAGCAGACATTTCAGCAACGCACTTCACTCTGACAGCAGAAGCGACATCAGCGCAACAAACAGATGTAGGCTGTACCACCTTAACCATCGACCAGTCTATGCACAAAACCCCACAAGCGTGTTGGCCTCGCTAGTCGAAGGAACGTCGTTTATATAAAAGAGTTCGAACCGTTAGGTATGTGCCGTTTTAATACCATAGCGGGTGTGTTCATACGTTACCCTGTCATTATTCGCGATAAACTGACTTCATGAAAAAACTATATTCGCATTGCGCTAATAGCGCTTTTAAGCAACAAGGGGTATCACTCATCGAGTTGATGGTCAGTGTCAGTATTACGATCGTGCTTGCAGCCAGCGTTGCCCCCAGTCTACAAGCTACAATCTCACAGAACACAATTGCAGCGCAGATGAACCAAATCAGCGCACTGGCACAATTTGCTAGGGGACACGCCATCGACAATCAAATCGAGACGACGCTGTGTGCCACCGCTGACTATTCAACTTGCTCTCATAATTGGTCTCAAGCCAAAATGGTTTTTGTCGATTCCAACAGTGATGGCGAACGTAATGCAACAGAGACATTGCTTACGTCATTAAGTAAAGAGGAAAGCAACATCGAGGTAAAGGGCCCGCAAAATGCAATTTCGTTTACTCAAAATGGAGGGGCAAATAGCAATGCTGATATTCTGTTTTGCGGTGACCAAGCATCATCTCATCGTGCATTACTTATAAGTATGCAAGGTAGAGTAAAAACCAGCCAAGACAGCAACAACAACAAAATTCATGAAGACAGAGACGGCAACGCTTTAAACTGTTCATAATTGTGCTAAGCAAAATCAGCTTACTTTGGTTTATCGCGTTGGCTTATCGCCTTAACAACGCCAACAGAACTCCGCCGCAGAAAGCGCTCCGTCAGCGTTTTGATCCCACGCTTTACGCCCATCACTGTAATAGAATAGCGCACCTTGGCTTGTAATCAGGGGTTGCGCTTTAACCCGGTAAGCAGAACCTCCCCCCGTTAAAGAATCAATCGTCAAGTTGTAAGCTTTATTGCTCGCCGCCTCGCTAGCCGGTGAGTGACTCGAAAAAATAGCAGGAACACCAGTATCACCACCTTCTTGCGCGGCACCTGCATAACTAAAATTAGCTAATTTATGCCGCTCTAACTGGGCGGCAAATGCCAATAAGTCTGCCTGTGCAACACTGCGCTTACTGTCGGTTATGTAACTTTGGTAACTAGGGTAAGCAAGGGTGCTAACAATCCCTACGATAGCCACAGCAATCATTAACTCCATCAAGGAGAAGCCACGACTGTAGGTTATCTTTACTGATTTGCGAATGGGCATGCTATTCATCTTCTTGTCGTTCAATTTCTGTTTTCCAACTGCTTTTTTGGATCCGTTCAAATCGACCATATATGTTTTGCGCCAAACACCCGAATGCTGAAGTACAGGCTACTTCATTGCCCTGCTCGTCTACCTCGATAACAGCCGAAGCGCACTCTGTGCCTAAGCACACAACGGGCTGTAAGATATCTTCAATTAGAATCTTTGTATCAGGCGCGATACCGGTTTGCTTTAAATTGGTAAATCTATCTTGATGGGTGGTTTGATTATCATTATTTAAATCGACCACGGCGTTACCATTAATCAATTCAACTAAATACGCACGACTGTTACCGCTAGGCGGGGCACACAAGCTGTCGTTTGCCGACGCCGGTAGATACGTGGTGAAGAATACTTGATAGTTTAATATGAGTGGTGAAGCCAGCACCTTTTCGCCGCCGCTACCAAGGTCTACGAGCCAACCTGCCCGATTAACGTATATCGCCCCTTGCTCTTCGACTACCGTTTGATCAGACGATGTCAGCAAATGAGCCGTTGCATCATACAGATCATCGCGGGTGAAGGGATTTTCTGGCAAACCATAATCCCCCTGCTCGTCTTTAGTAAAAATACCAAAATCTTTTAGCATATAAAAACTGTCTTGGATCTCGGCATTCAAAGGGTGTGCTCTATAACCAGAGCTAATTGCGACAGCATAAAAGTTTTCATCAATCGTGCTTATTTGCGCAACGTCAGGTGCATAATAAAAGCGGCGATTGTCTTCTGCTAAGTCACCACCGAGATCAGCAAGTAAACCACCACTGACTAACTCACTACGCCCTAAACCATTGTGTATGTCCAAACGAAATAATTGGCCGCCTAAATCAGCTACATACATATGGTCGGCAAGCCCGTCATTATCTCTATCAATGACAGAAATACGCGCAGGAATACTATACTCCATGTCCCCCAATAAAAGGTCTGCACCGCTGTTACTTGCTGACCAAATTAACGCTCCGGTATCTGCATCAACAATAAACACAGCATTACCCACGCTATCGGCACTGCGAGCAACTTTATTGTCTTGCTCAACATCGTAACCGCCACCAAAAATAAGCACGTTACGTATCGTTTCACCGACTTTAATCTTAGTGACGGTTGGCCGTGACCATGTTTGTCCTAGCTTTTCAAAGCCGGTATTGCCGCCGACGATTTGATGTACCAAAATAGGATTCGTTTTACTCGTGATATCAAATGTATAGTAGTTTCGTCCCCCTCTACGCATCCCCACATACAGATAAATTTTATCCTCGAAATGGCGTAAAACTAAATCACCGTCTAAGCCATAAATATGATTCGATGTGGTGTTTTCTCGGTAAAACTCATACAAGTTCCCGAGTAACTCCTGAGGAATAACGGCGAAATTTTCGCTGCCCGTTTGCGCATCAAAGGAATGTAAAAAGCCCTGATTTGTAGCGACGAAAATAGCACTGTCGGTAGCAGAATAATTAACAATAACGGGTTGGGAATGAATAGGGTCGCCCATTTGCAAACGTATGTCTGAGGTATCGCCATCTCCGTCATCGTCTTTTAGGTCAACCCCCCTTACCCACTTTAATAAGTTACTGCGCACAGTAATTACGTCGCTAAGCATATCAATGTTCAGTAGCGCCCCTGTCAAACTGATATTGTTTTCATGCAACCGATTGGCGCTATTCGCCAACGGCCCCGGGACCGAGAAAGTAAATAAATTTCGCGCAAGGCTCAGTTTACTCGCAGCACCGCCTTGGCGCACGTCGTTACCATCAGTTAGCACTGACCAATAGCTGTGAGCTTGCTCAGAGAAGAAACCATTACCGTCATCCACCGCAGGCAACCCATTTTTATCTAATATGGTATCCCCATCGATTTTATATTTCTTTAAATTGCCGGGCCAGTTACTGCCCTCAGAGGGCTTAAATAATGCAAAGTACAATTCGTCTTTGTGGGTTAAACGATTGAGTTGGTTGACTGCAACACCCGGGGATACAAATGTTGCGTTAACATCTTTCACGGTTTTCAAAATAGACTGGAACGCGCCAAGCAATTCTTGACTGTTGTCCGCTTGGTAGAATCCGCCGCCCCCTTGTAAGGCTATCTGATTTAAAAAGCTGTTGGCCTGCGTATTCGCTGCAAATCCAATGGTATGCGTAATAATGCGACTATCTATTACTGACTCTTCAGTATCAGCGATATTACGAACCAAGCTCAAGCCGCACTTTTCACCACCACTACCGGTACAAGATGCGCTTAATAATGTTTCAATTTCATCTACGCTGTGGTTGTTGTTAGCTTCTCCGTCGGAAAGTAGCACTATGTGATTATTGACCTGACATTGGCGGTCAGTAATCGGGGATAAATAACGTGCACCTTGCGGAATTTGTTGAGTAATACAATTAGACGAACTTAAATTATCTTCCTCACATCCTGATGGTAACGTGGCATCTTGCCCTGTATACGAAAGCCGATGGCTGACACGCGTGTTGCGTCGCACAGTATTCGACACCGAATTGTTACCTCGGGTTAAACCGTAATCCACGTCTAACCCACCGTAATAAAGCACTCCTTCATATAAGGTGTCGACTATGGGGGTATACCCGCTGGCGCTTAGCTCATCCACTTTACTGACTAAGTGCTCTCGCACCGTTGACGTTTGCCCTGGGGTTGCCTGACCTTGAAATTCAATGACTAATTTAGCCGCCCCCGAAGGGCGTTCAGAATAGGTGTATGCCCCGCGCGTATTGTTGAAATCAGACAATATGAACATCATGTCATTCCCCGATTGCCAATCGCCGCGGTTGACTAACTGGTTAACAATACTGGCCACTGACGGGCTCTGATACTCTCGATTGCGATACCAGCGTTCGATACCGCTCCAAGTGACAGCCGAGGTTTTAGCTTTATTTCTCAACAAATACCGAGAATAATTATTAAAGCTTCTTGGATCAGCTTCATTAGCAGCTTCAATTGTCATCGAGGCGCTATTATTGTAACTATTTTGATAAGCGGTAAATTCAAGATAGGCATTGCTGACGACTGCGCCTTGAGGCAGGGCAATATTACGAAAGCGCAAGCCAATATAGTCATTACTATTGGCGTTAAATGTCAGCTCACTGCCCGTAGATTGATAGCCGTTATAGCGCTCTTCAGCATTATTAGATTGGCTATCAATTTGATAGGTTAAGTCGCCAGTAATACATCCCGTTGCCGTGGTTTCGTCGTACACCACCACCAGCTGTGGTGATAGCCCGCCCCCTTGCTCAAAACTATCGGCAAGGCGGTTACTAGACGCGCTCAACCCTTGGGCTGTTAAAATAATATTGAGATTATTGCCTCCACACCAATCTGCTAAATCCACGACTTCTTGGATCACCGAACTAAAATCAATCGAAGCAACCGTATCTCCCACAGAAGGCCAGTCATTTTCTTGATCCCAAATCACTTGATTAGAGGTTTGTGTTCGACTGCTGATATTTTGCTGGCTGCTTGTAAACGTAGTCGCGTTTGCCGTTAACTCAGCTGCGATATTTATTGTTGTGGCAGAGGCGTCATACCCTCGCGAGGTAAAACGCAAGTAAGCACTTGTTATTGTTGCGCCTTGAGGAATATTCAGCATTTGGTAACGTAAGCCAGTGATAACCTGCTCAGTTCCGGCGGATAGCGTCAAACTACTGCTATTTAAACTGACACTGCCTGAACGCTCAGTTGCATCATCTGAACTTTGCACAATGGGTGTAATCAGCTCAGGGGACACAGTGTCATCTATTGGGCGCACCGGATACAGGATTGGGCCGCCATAATCAGAAAAGCGCATTAAACCCGCGTTCACATTGGTCACAGAGCGCAGGGTTTCTTTTAGTGCATTTTGTACCCTAAGCATGCGAGATTCATTGGTATTATCATAGGCTCCCATACTGCCCGAGGTATCCATAATAAACAGCACGTTTGGGTCGTACTTCACCTGTTCGTTGCTCGTTCCAAAATATATCTCTAAATCATCTGCCCACGCCCGCATCGATGAACTCAAACAAAGCAGTAAAAATAGCATTCTGCAATACAACATAATGCCTCCGATTATTGTGATGCTGGCGCCAAGACGGCGGCAGTTAAACTGTTGGCGACAATCGAGCGGCTACCTTCCATTTGGCCGCATCCCTTAATAACAAAAACATGACAGGTAATATGGCTGCCACTGATCACGTTACTTGATCCTAAACATGCCTGCTCGCGCACATAGGCGGTGCGTGACCAGCTATCGATAGCTGGGCTTGTATCATAATGCCCCTGCTCTAGATGTTGTGCGCCGATTGAAAGCCCTGCACTGGTAACACGTCGGTTGATCCAACTCTCGTTATCTTGGCAACGCAAAGCTTCGTTTTGCATGTCTAGCGCGTCGTTTTGTCGTGCTTGGGTTAACGGGTCTATCATCACCAAATCGCTTATCACAGTGCTATCTTCAGATTCAAATACCACGCCCGCAATGGCCGCCTCTGCTGCATCAAACGCGAGGGTTTGGGTTTGCAACGACACCGCCATTTTATTTTGCAATAGTCCGCTAGACACAGATGCTATCCCCAGCACAGTCAGACTAACCAGTACCAGCAACGCAAAAACCATAACCAATCCCTGTTGCTTGCTTCGCTGATTAAGTCTCTGACAGCTTCGCTGATTGCCTAGCTGACTAGCGTGCGCAAATGAGTATTTACTCTTCATAATTTTCTACTTCGCATAAGATTTTTAACATTTCGCAGCGTTATCGTGGTTTCAAATGGCTTAAATAAGCCTGTTCCACTGGGTGTAATTACGGCTTCATTTAATAACTTGTAGCTTTTCTGAGTACTGACTTGTGCTTCCCCTTCCCCGCGCAAGAGCACCGCTAAACGCAAGGCAACAACCTGACTCCCGCTGGTCAATAAGACTCCGAGTTCATCAGCACGGACATAACGAATGGGACGACCCGAATTATCACCAGAGAACGCGTTATTCGTAACCCCGTAAAGCGCTTGAAAGCTAAACACATCATCCAGAATGATTTCTGCGCTGTTGTCTACAAGCGGGTTGCTCGCTAACGTTCCCCGCAGTACTCGCCCGTCAAAGCCTCGACAACGTAGAGCGTTATTTTGTACAAAGTAATGATTCACCACGTAAAACTCTTCATCTTGTGCATAACCCAAACGGTTACCTCTGCAATCCATACTGCCTTGAAATCCAATAACTAAGTTGTCATTCGCCCCGGCGCTGCCTTGCGTTGTGCCAAGCAACGGCATAGTGGTTAAATCGCCCGGCAATAAAACAGGTCGATTTTGCACAAAGCTTGCCTCCTCAATCACGTCAACAGCATTACTAAGGTTGCTGTCGAGTAAATCAGAGCGTCCTGCCATGAGCATTTCTTGGCGCAGGCGACTGATCACAAAGCGGCCATTTTCCTGTACTGACGTCACAGCTTGATTAACACCTTGAGTCACCCTTGAACTGACCATCACTTGAATCACAGCACCAGAAATCACCAAGCCCAAGGCCAAAGCGATCATCAATTCAATAAGACTGAACCCTGTCTGTGATTGCTTGAAGGTGGCGTTACTTTGCATTACAAGGTTAAATCCAAGGTGACGCAGTCGTGGGCAATACTCTGATTCGCATTACATTCAACATTTAAAATACGTTCTTGGTTTTGCCAGCTTTCAACCGGCCACGCCACCATAATTTGATGACGTGATCCCGCACTGCAACTATCTGCGTCCAATGTATTGTTGTCATCACAGGATAAAGAAACCGATAAACTAGGCGCAGCGGCAGTAACCGCACAGGAAACCTCATAAGCGTCAAATTGAGCAAATTGAGCACTAGAGCATTGGTTTTGTTGACAGTTTGGTAAAGAAGCAGGTAAAGCTAAGCAAAAGCACTCGTACGGGGAGCCCCCTGAATCACAAGAAAGACCAGCGAAATTGTATGCGTCTTGAACGAAATATTGATTATCAACCACCAGCCCAAGTCCCAGTGCAGACGGCTCGGCGGCAGCGCGTAAGCGCTCACTGAACTGCTGAGCCACTAAAACAGCTTGGCTACGATGTAACGCATCCGCGTTTGAAAAAGCACTGACAAATTGCAAAGAGGCCACGCCAAGTAAGCCCACCGTTAAAATAAACAAGGTGACTAATATTTCGACCATGCCCACCCCGTTCATCCTCCTTGGTGATGATGGACCTGCCGCTTGATGGAAAGTAGATATAGTTGTTTTGATAAACGCTAACCACGAACGAAATAGTGATATTGAAGCTTAGCGCAATGCAGGTGAAGTTTAGTTATCGACTTTAGACTATAGGTATATTTGCTAAAGGGCTAAAACGTGGCGTGGCCTAGGGGGCAAGAACAGATGGTTCAGATGAATAAAAAAGGAACAAAGGAGGTTATTGTGCAATGACGGAATAACGGAAAATGATAAGAATTAACGCTGTAAAAAATACGCAATGACAGTTACACAGAATTCGTTATAGGCTCAAAACCATCGTTAATTCCACAGATGAATACCAAGCATGAGCGATAACAAACATAAGCTACTGAGCACACCAGAATGCCCCCAGCAACTATGTTCAACTAAAGATATTAGCTTACTTGTTTAACTCGTAATTCTTTTGGTACGGCAAACTCGATATTTTCGAGGCGGCCCGCACGTTCAGTGGCACTGCTAGCCCCCCAAAGTTTCAGGCGATCAACCACCCCTTGTACTAGCACTTCAGGCGCAGACGCTCCCGCGGTAACACCAATGTGCTTAGCATCGACTAACCATTCTTTTTGAATACAATCAGCATCGGCAATCAAGTGTGCTTTTGCGCCGATTTTTTCAGCCAGTTCACGTAGTCGATTAGAGTTAGAGCTGTTTTGTGCCCCAACCACAAGCAACACATCACAATCGGCTGACAGTTCACGCACCGAATCTTGGCGGTTTTGCGTTGCGTAGCAAATATCATCTTTACGTGGCCCTTCAATCGCAGGGAATTTTGCGCGCAACGCATCAATCACATCAGCCGTATCATCAACAGACAAGGTAGTTTGGCTACAGTAATACAGCGCGGATGGTTTTTTCACCACTAGCTTAGCAACGTCATCAACCGACTCAACCAAGTAAATGCCGCCATCTTGGTTATCATATTGGCCCATGGTGCCTTCTACTTCAGGGTGACCTTGATGACCAATAAGAACGCATTCGGTGCCTTTTGAACTGGCACGCATCACTTCCATATGAACCTTGGTAACTAATGGGCAGGTTGCATCAAATACCTTCAAACCGCGTGAGCTCGCTTCATTACGCACGGCTTGTGATACACCATGAGCCGAGAAAATCACTATGCTGTCATCTGGCACTTCCACTAACTCATCTACAAAAACAGCCCCGCGCTCTTTAAGTCCATCCACCACAAATTTGTTGTGCACCACTTCGTGACGCACATAAATAGGCGGTGAGAAAATTTCCAAAGCACGTTCGACAATCGTAATGGCTCGGTCTACGCCGGCACAAAAGCCTCGTGGGTTAGCCAAATGAATTTGCATAATGTTTCCTAGGGTTAACGTTTACTCAAAAAGGGGGATGTAAATTACACGACAGAAATAATTTCAACGTCAAATGTAATCGTTTGCCCAGCTAAAGGATGATTGAAATCCACCGTCACGGATGCACCAGCAACTGAACGTACTATACCGGGTAACTCACTACCATCAGGTTGAGAAAAGGTCATAATCATGCCCTCTTCTGCTGGCGTTTCACCACTGAATTTATTGCGATCAAGGTGATAAATATTATCGGGATTCGGAAATCCGAACGCATCTTGAGGCTCAAGCGTGAACGACTTTTTGTCGCCCGCCACTAATCCCAATAAGCAGCTTTCGAACCCTGGGGTTAAATTTCCGTCCCCTATAACCAACTTAGCAGGCTTATTGTTAACCCGCGTGCTGTCGGCCGCTGAGCCATCAGATAATTTCAAATCAAAGTGTAATACCACTTCACTGTTGTCGGTAATGACCCCAGATGAATCACTCATTTACATTGTCCTTATTTTTGAACATATCTATTACTAACAAAAAGGCCCCTAAACAGATTGCACTGTCAGCCACGTTAAATGCAGGCCAGTACCAGTCTTGATAGTAAAGCACTAAGAAATCGATAACGAAACCATGCATCAAGCGATCAAACACATTGCCGAGGGCACCGCCAATAATCAAACAAAATGCCACGGGTAACATCACTTGCTGGCGTGTAGTCTCTTTCAACCACCACGTCACCAAGCCACATACGGCAATGGCAATACCGGTAAATAACCAGCGCTGCCAACCACCAGCATCGCTTAAAAAGCTAAATGCCGCACCATAATTATAAACATGGGTCAGGTTGAAAAAAGAGGTGTACTGAATAGCTTGGTACGGCTCTAAATTCGCTACGATCCAGTGCTTAGTGACCTGATCGATGATAAACACCACTACGGCTAACCACAGAAAGCGCAGGCCACTTTGTCTAAATAAATTAAGCATAGGCGCGTGTTTCACCTTCACCGTCGACATTGGTTACACAACGTTGGCATAACTCAGGGTGTGCTTCGTTGGTTCCTACATCTTCGCGGTGATGCCAGCAGCGAGCGCATTTCTCACCTTCTGACGCACTTATATGCAGCCACAGACCAGGCACTTCTGTTTCCGTTGCATCAGCAGGTTTATTTTCAAGCGATTCAACTGACGCAGACGAGGTAATAAATACGAAGCGCGCTTCATCCTTTAACTTAGCAAGCAAGTCTGCAAGTTCAGGCGTCGCATAAATTTTCACTTCTGCTTCGAGCGATCCGCCGATAGTACCTTCTTTACGGGCAAGCTCGATTCTACGGTTAACTTCGTCTTTCACCGCTAATACTTGCTGCCAAAATGCATCATTGAATTGGGTATTCTGCGATTGAGCCGAAAGCCCTGTATACCAAGTGCCGGTAAATACGAACTCTTCTTCTTGCCAAGGCATCTCTTGCCAGATCTCTTGTGCAGTGAAGCTAGTAATTGGCGCCATCCAGCGCACAAGTGCTTCAACAATATGATAAAGAGCTGATTGACATGAACGACGAGCGTGACTGTCACTCTTGGCTGTGTATTGGCGATCCTTGATGATATCAAGATAGAAGCTACCCATTTCTATCGAACAAAATTGCATAAGCTTTTGAGTAACAACTAATAGATCGTAAGCTTCATAAGCCTTAACAATCTCAGCTTGAATAGCATGGGCACGGCTGACAGCCCATTTGTCTAGCTCAACCATTTCTTCAAATGGCACCAGATCCGTTTTCGGGTTAAACCCATTTAAGTTCGCCAGTAAAAAGCGCGATGTGTTGCGAATTCGACGATACGCATCGGCTGAACGCTTAAGAATTTCATCAGATACCGCAATTTCACTACGATAATCAGTCGATGCCACCCACAAACGCAAAATATCTGCACCCAGCTTGTTAGTCACCTGCTGAGGCGCAATCGTATTACCCAACGATTTAGACATTTTCTTGCCTTTACCATCAACGGTGAAACCGTGAGTAAGTACTTGCTTATAAGGTGCATGGCCTTTGGTGGCCACAGAGGTCATTAGCGACGACATAAACCAACCACGATGTTGATCTGAGCCTTCCAAATACAAGTCAGCAGACGCAGGAATATCGTCACGCTTGTCGACTACAAAATAATGACTGACGCCTGAGTCAAACCATACATCTAAGGTGTCTAGCACTTTAACGAAGGTATCGGCATCATCACCGAGTAACTCTTGTGGTTCGAGATCCCACCATGCTTGAATGCCTTCGCTTTCAACACGTTGCGCGACTTGCTCAATGAGCTCGTCCGTGTTCGGGTGTAAATCACCTGTGTCTTTATGAACAAACAAAGCAATTGGTACACCCCAAGTACGCTGGCGCGAAATACACCAGTCAGGGCGTCCCGCAACCATACTCTCAATACGGCTTTCACCCCATTCAGGGATCCACTGCGTATTATGAATTTCTTTGATTGACGATTCACGTAAGCCATTTTTATCCATGCCGATAAACCACTGAGGTGTGGCACGGAAAATCAATGGTGTTTTATGGCGCCAGCAATGTGGATAACTGTGACTATATTTGAAGTGATGCACTAAAGCACCGCGCTCTGATAGTACTTCAACCACATGCTCATTGGCTTTAAATACATGTTCGCCAGCAAAAATTGGCGTGTTCTCAAGATAAACGCCGTTTGCGCCTACCGGGTTCGCCACTTCTAAATTGTATTGACGACCAACGTTGAAATCTTCTACACCATGGCCTGGGGCGGTGTGTACACACCCTGTACCTGAATCGGTTGTTACATGCTCACCTAAAATAAGAGGCACAGTAAAATCGTAGAAAGGATGCTTCACTTGCATATTTTCAAGAGATTGACCTAACGCAGTCCCCACCACTTGGCTATTTTCGATGCCAAAACGCTTAATGCATTCATCAAGCAAGTCAGTTGCCACGACTAAGCGTTCGGTGCCGGTATCCGACTGCACCTGTACTAAGCTGTATTCTAATTCTGGGTGCAAAGAAATCGCGCGGTTTGCCGGTAATGTCCAAGGGGTCGTGGTCCAAATGACCACAGAAATAGTACCTTCACCTAAGCCTTCACCAGTTGCAGTGAATTGCTCGGTAAAGCTGGCTTCATCAGCCACGTTGAAGCGAACATCAATAGAAGGCGATACTTTATCTTGGTACTCTACTTCAGCCTCAGCCAACGCAGATCCGCAATCTGTACACCAATGTACTGGTTTGAAGCCTTTTTCCAAATGACCTGAACGCACAACATTACCCAACTCACGGATAATGTTAGCCTCAGAAACAAAGTCCATCGTCTTATATGGCTTGTCCCACTCGCCCAGTACACCTAGACGAATAAAATCTGTTCTCTGCCCGTTGATTTGCTTTTCAGCATACTCGCGACATTTCTGTCTAAATTCTGCAGCGGTGACTTTTTTGCCAGGTTTACCGACTTTCTTCTCAACCATCAATTCAATTGGCAGGCCATGACAATCCCAACCCGGAACATATGGCGCATCAAAGTCAGATAGCGTTTTTGATTTAACAATCACATCTTTAAGAATTTTGTTTACCGCATGACCAATGTGAATATCACCGTTGGCGTACGGAGGACCGTCATGCAAAATAAAAGGTGTTTTGCCTTTTTTCGCCGCGCGAATTTTGTGATACAGCGCTTTGTTAGTCCAGTCATGCAGCATTTTAGGCTCACGCTGAGCCAAGTTTCCACGCATGGGGAACTCAGTCTCAGGCAAATTCAAAGTATGTTTGTAGTCACTCATTGATTGCTAAATCCAAAATCGTCGTTATTCGTCATTAATTTCAGTCAACACCGAGCAGTTGTTTCGCTTGCTCAGCATCACGTAATATTTGTTGATGCAACTGCTCGAATGAATCGAACTTAATTTCGTTGCGTAATTTTGCTCTTATGGCCACTGAAATAAAGCGCCCATAAAGATTGCCAGTAAAATGAAATATATGCACTTCTAACTGAGAGCGCTGACCGTTTACCGTCGGCCGTGTGCCTATATTTGCTACGCCGCTGTATATTGTACCCGCTATGTCAACTTGAACAGCAAACACGCCATTAATGGGGGCATTGCAACGTTTGAGCAATAGGTTAGCGGTAGGAAAACCAATTGTGCGGCCTTTTTTATCACCGTGCAGTACTTTGCCAGAAATCGTAAACGGACGACCAAGCATTTTTTCAGCTAAGGTAAAATTGTCTTCACTTAACGCCTTGCGTACTTCTGTAGAGCTAATGCGGTAATCATCTAACCGAAAACTCTGTGTGCTGACCACACTGAATCCGCACTTTTGACCTTCCGCTTGTAACATAGCGAAATTTCCGACTCGCCCCTTGCCGAAGCGAAAGTCGTCGCCCACCACCAAAAACTGTACGCCTAAATCTTCCACTAAAAGTTGCTCAACAAACTGCTCAGCGGTAAATGAAGCAAAGCGTTTATCAAACTTTAAGCACAATAGCCGGTCGACACCTAACGCTTTAAGCTGTACATATTTGTCACGTAATAAGCTTAAACGTGCGGGCGCATTGTCTGGAGTAAATAATTCTTCAGGTTGAGGTTCAAAAACCATTACCGTTGCAGGCAGCCCAAGTTCACGAGCCTTTACCACCAGCTGACTTAATACGGCTTGATGACCTAAATGCACTCCATCAAACTTACCAATTGTCAGTACGCATCCTCGGTGTCTGTCACGAAGATTATGTAAACCGCGGACTAATTCCACTGTGTTCCTCATTCACATCAGTTTCCTCACGCTTTTAGCGTGAAACTGATACTATTGGCTAAAATCAAAGCGACGGATTATAACGAACTACGCGCAGAGATACAGCCCGTTATAGCGCAGTTCGCTTAATTTACCTGAATTGCTTTTGATAGTAGCTGTTTTGGCCGTATTCCTAGCGCTACACCACTGACCAAAAACACCAAACCTGCGCCTGCAATCATGATAGCTAACTGTGTTATTTGCATGGCGGGTGCCCAGCCTAACCAGCTATCAATCCCAGGGCGATAATAGAGTAACCCTGCGGTCATAATTAAAGTGGCTATCAATACTTTGGCGAGAAAAAATAACGTACCAGAAGACATTTTATACACCCCCAAGCGATGCAGTTTGCTGTACAACAACCCCGCGTTCATAGTGGCAGATAAACTCGTTGCTATCGCCAACCCCAAATATCCGAATGGGATAGCGAAAATCAGGTTAAACAGCATGTTAGAGGCCATACACCAGATACCGTATTTCACCGGTGTTTTAGTATCTTGGCGGGAGAAAAAGCCAGGAGCAAGCACCTTAATAAGCATGAAACTGAGCAACCCAGTGGCATAAGCAATTAAGCTATAAGAGGCAAGCGTCGCATCAAGGGCCGTAAACTCGCCTCGCTTAAATAATACAATCAGCATTGGCTCAGCTAAGATCATCAAACCTGCAGCGGCTGGTATTCCTAATAAACAGACCATGCGCAGCGCCCAATCAATATTTGCACTAAATGCATTTGCATCTTTCGTTACATGATTGCGTGACAGAGTCGGCAAAATTACCGTTGCAATGGCAATACCAAATAAACCTAACGGGAACTCCAATAAACGATCGGAATAATAAAGCCAACTTATGGAGCCGGTTACCAGGAAACTAGCAATAAAAGTATCGAACAATAAATTTAATTGGCCCACTGATACGCCGAACAAAGCAGGTATCATCAGTTTGCGCACTTTAGTGACTTTGGGGTCTGACCATCCCCACTGGGGCTTAACTAATAACCCAGCGCGATACAAAAACGGGAGCTGAAAGGCAAATTGCACTATGCCCCCAATAAATACTCCCCACGCTAAGGCAAATCCAGGCTCGTTGAAGGTATCTGCCATAAAAATAGCGCAACTAATAATGGCAACGTTTAATAACACAGGTGTAAACGCAGATACGGCAAATTGATTTAAGGTATTTAATATCGCACCGGTTAAGCCTGCTAATGAAATAAACATCAAATAAGGAAACGTGATCTTCAACATTAGCGCAGCTAATTCGAATTTTGCCCCCTGAGGCTCGTCGTTTAGGTACTCCATAAACCAACCTGTGCCAAATATAGCTGCCACAACGGGAGAGCCAATCACCCCAAAAAAGGTGACCACGGTTACTATTACGCCTAAGGTGCCTGATACTTTCGCAACAAACTGCTTCATTGCATTTGGGTCATCTTCATTGCTGACTTCAGTCAGTACAGGGATAAAGGCCTGAGCGAATGCTCCTTCTGCAAATAAGCGACGTAAAAAATTAGGGATTTTATTTGCAAAGAAGAACACGTCCGCTGCCGCACCTGCGCCCATTAAATTTGCAACCACTACATCTCTGACTAAACCTAAAACGCGAGATAAAAAGGTCATACAACTGACAATTAATCCGGATTTCAACAAACGATTCGACACATGATTTCCTTTAACAAAATAAACAATCCGAATAATTCCGCGCTCATTATGCGCTAAGGCTAATTTAGTTAGAAGCATTCACACAAAAAACAGTTTGCTACATAGGTAAATTACGAGGCGAGCAAAAATAGTTTAGGTTTGTTTGGATTAATTTTGCTTATATACATATTGCCGCTTCGCTCAATCAAGGAACTCAGGTAAACTATTGTTTGGCAGGTGCGAATGCCTATTAACGTCGCCCACTTCGCTGATTGTGAATACGATTCAGATCCAGCATTACGATACCTTGGGAATTAAGTGCTATTTTGCGCAATAAATACGCAAAAGCATTTGACAAACACAGGTCTGATAGGCACAATCCGCACCCTTGAATTTTGACTAGAATTTTTTGGGAGTTCCACTTGGCTAACATTAAGTCTGCTAAGAAACGTGCACTACAATCAGAAAGACGCCGCCAGCACAACGCTAGCCGTCGTTCTATGACACGTACATCTTTGAAAAAAGTACTTGCTGCAATCGCTTCTGGCGATAAAGCATCTGCTCAAGCTGCATTTGCAGCTGCTACACCTTTGATTGACCGCATGGCAACTAAAGGCCTTATCCATAAAAATAAAGCTGCTCGCCATAAGAGCCGTTTGTCTGCACAGATTAAAGCATTAGCTTAATATCTGTTCAGAGTTTTTATTGTCAAAAAAGCGCTTAGGCGCTTTTTTTGTGCCTGTCATTCTTCAGTTTATCTATTCTTTATTTTCTCAAGCGTATTTTGCAGATAACCTGTACCTGCTTACACGTACACAGAAAACTATTTTTCAAAAAGGAATCACATGAAAGCTGCGCTCTTTTACCCAACATTGGCACTTTGCAGTGCATTATTACTAAGTGCTTGTACCTCAACCCCACAACAGAGTGCCGTTTCAGCCGACTTAGCACGTCTTAGTGATAGTGCGCTAAAAAGCGAGCTCGCTTATGATGTGGTCAAATCGCTCACCGTAGAAGTGGGGCCGCGTATTGCTGGCAGCGAAGGTGATAAACGAGCAGTTGCCTGGGCAGAAGAAAAATTCAAAGCGCTAGGGTTTGATAAAGTTTACAAAGAGCCTGTGCGTGTAAGAAATTGGTCCCGCGGTATTGCAGATGCAAAAGTTATTGCACCCTATCAGCAAAAACTGTTCATCACTGCGCTAGGCGGCTCAGTGGCCACACCTGAAGGCGGTCTCATTACCCAAGTTGTCATGTTTGACTCACTCGCCTCGTTAAAAAAAGCAGATGCCGCGCAAATTCACGATAAAATCGTGTTTATTAATCAACGCATGCAACGAGATCGCGCAGGTAAAGGATACGGCCCTGTTGTCATTGGTCGCTCGCAAGGTGCTATTGAAGCCGCCAAATTGGGGGCCAAAGCCGTACTCATTCGCTCAGTAGGCACAGATAACTCGCGCTTTGCTCATACTGGGGTAATGCAATACTCAGATGACGTTGAGAAAATTCCCGCTGGCGCATTATCGAATGCAGACGCTGATAATTTGCAAGCTATGCTTGATGCAGGTAAAGACGTAACCTTAGCCGTAGAAATGCGCGCCAAAGAGCACGGCTGGCAAACATCTTACAATGTTATCGGTGAATTTACCGGTAGTGAGTCGCCAGAAGAAATCGTATTAATCGGTGCTCACTTAGATTCATGGGACGAAGGCACTGGCGCACTTGATGATGGCGCAGGCGTAGGCATAGTGACCGGCGCAGCCAAAATAATCAAAAACGTAATGGGTCAACCAAAACGCACCATTCGTGTGGTTCTGTATGCTTCAGAAGAGTTTGGCTTAACTGGCGCTCAAGAATACACTCGTAAACACAAAGCTGAATTAAGCAATATTATTGTTGCCGCTGAGTCTGATTTTGGCGCAGGTGAGATATACCAAATCGATACGCTTTTTGCTCCAGCTGCCGTTGAGCAAGCAAAACCCTTGTTCGAAGCGCTTGCAAATATAGGGGTTACCCAAGGGCACAACCAAGCAGGTGGTGGGCCTGATGTTTCAATGCTGCCCAAATACGGGGTACCTGTTGTATCGCTTCTGCAAGACGGTACCTATTATTTTGATTATCACCACACAGCAAACGACACTTTAGATAAGGTTGACCCAAAAGCGCTAGCACAAAATCAAGCAGCCTATGCTCTGCTCGCGTATTTTATGGCAAATAGTGAGATTGATACACGACCGGCACCTGCAAAAACAACTAATTCGCATTAATCGTTATAGCATTCCCCAATAACGAAAAAGGCGAGATATCAGTGATATCTCGCCTTTTTTGATTCTTAGCCTTTACTCACTATTAAGCGAACTCATCCGCTAACGGCTCAATGTAAGCTAACGCTTCTTTTTCCGGCTCAAGGGTTTCACAAGCATCAATTTTAAGCATGTCAGCGACCGGCTTACCTTGTAATTCAAGCAATAACTCATGTAGCTGCTCACCTGCCCCGCAGTATGAATCGCAATAACTGCTGTCACCTAATCCTATGACAGCAAAAGGCTTTTGATCCATTAATGGGAACATGTCTTTTAAGTCTGAAACAAAAAACTCTAGATTAGGTGGGATATCCCCCTGCCCGGTCGTAGAAGAAATAAAAATGTACCCGTCACAACGTTTAAAATCATCCACGCTTGGGTCATCATATATTTCGCTAACCACTTGTTTACCGTTGAGCAATTCTTGTACTTGCTCTGCAACATGTTGGGCGTTACCGTAAACTGAACCAACGAAAATACCTACTTTACTCATTTTTTACTCTTCCATTACTAAATCAAAATTAGTTTACCGATTAATTGAAGGCAGATCTAACTCATCTAACGATGGCACTTCCCAGCCCCACTGTGTCATCAGGGTAGACATCCGCGGATCGAATTCATTCACTATTGCTAGCTTTTCATTACTCATTGGGTGAGTGATACGCATCTGCTGGCAGGTTAATGCCAAACCATTAAACGAAAACTGATCACGCATAAACTTATTGTGCTTGCCGTCACCATGTGTGGTGTCCCCTACAATAGGATGATTAATATGACACATGTGTCTGCGCAATTGGTGTTTGCGCCCCGTTTTTGGGTGCAACTTAACTAACGTATAACGAGCCGACGGATAACGACTAACAGCAAAAGGCAGCTCAAATTGCTTTATCGGCACAAATTCTGTTTGTGCTTCTTGCGGGTCCTTATCTTGATTCGCACGCTTATCTGCAATTTTATCAAGCTTCTCTTTTAAGGCGTAATCAATGAAGCCAGGCGCTTTCACATGCCCCCGTACAATCGCGAAGTATGTTTTAGATACAGTATTCGCAGCAAACTGTTCTCCGAGTAGGCGAGCAATATCCGCTGACAATGCAAACACCAACACTCCCGAAGTAGGCCTATCTAAACGATGAACCGGGAACACATGCTGACCTATTTGGTCACGCAGCAACTGCATGGCAAACTGCGTTTCGTGACGATCAATCATGCTCCTGTGTACCAACAAACCAGCAGGTTTGTGTATAGCCACAATGAATTCATCTTGGTACAAAATCGTTAACATCATAGGGTGTCGTCACTAAATATCAGGTCAATTTTGTTAATGGTATCAAGAATGGCTGTCGTGTATTGGCGGTCGCATTTTAACTCTTTCGCCCACTCCTGAGCCATAGGCAGCAATGTCATGCGCCTGGGTAAAGGCAATTGTGCCTGGAGCAGACTTGCCATCTTAGGTATGAAAATAAACTGCAACCACTGTGCAAAATCCATTCGGTCACATGCAAAAGGCGCTTCGCTTTGCATGGCCCACTCACTTGGTGGTGACACCGACCATTGTTCAGCCCTTTTAAGCTGACTGATGAGCCGATTTAACAACGTCTCTATTTGGACTTCTGAGGCGCTACATGGCATGCTTCCGCTCATATTTATTCATCTCAAATTTGGGTTATTTCCGCTTAATGCGCGGCAGTTTATAGGTAAACATGAATCAAATCAGCTCCATCAGTGAATTTCTTCTTCACGCTCAAACCGAATATCATGTATTTGATATGGGACGCACCATTCGCTCTCTTGATAGCCAAACCTTTCTAAACATAGAAAACGCCAGCGAAGCTGCGCCTTACCCTCGTCAAGAACATGCGTGGTTTGGCATCGTATTTTTTAGTCGCCAGTTAAGCCGCGAGCATTATATTTGGTTTGTAAAGTTGCCTTTAGACGAGAAAGGCCTTGTTATCAGCGCAACGCGAAACCACTTTTTACAGATCATTACTGATGCCCTAGGGGCACAGTTAGAGCGTAACAAAGAAGCCCGAGGGCGCTTACCTGAAAATCCATACACATTTGTCCCAAATCAACAGCAGCTCGCTGATTTTAATAGTGTAAGCCGAGGTGTTTTGAAGCTTCCACCAAGCGAATACTATTCAGCTGCTGTTCGATACATAGCGCATCCTCAAGCGCACAATTGGCAAGAAGTTGCCTTACAAGGTATCGCAGATGTCGCAGCCAGCGTGCGTCGCAAAGACGGCGCCCAACTTATTACGGCACATCTATTTGAAACAGCGCCTCAAGTACAACAAGCGTTAATGTCTTCGCTAGAAAACTACCCGCTAGACAAATCTGTCAGCCAGCAGCTTATTGATAATGCAGAACAACACTTTGCCGATTTGTCCCTCATACAATGGACACTACGTGCGTTAAGTCAAAGCGTGGCCAGTACAATAGTTAAAGCCTTCATTCAAAAAATACTTGATTCACAACACAATACAGTACCGGAAATCATGTTGTTGATTGCAGCAAGACACTGGCAATACTTGCAAGATGAAAAAGTATTGCGCCAATATATTGAGCGCCTTGCTTTAATCGATATTGAGCTATGTGCTGATCTTTACAGTGACTTAGTACGAATTCCCAGTGTTCGACCCGCCATGCTTGGCATTATTCGCTGGCAGGACAAAACCTATGCTTTAACACAGGTGATTGGCCATTTATTTAGTGGACAACAAAAATGAATTTATTTGATTTAACCTTGTTCTTAGTGATCCTATTGGTAGTTTTTCAATTTTGGCGCATGCGCGCTATTACAGAAAAGGCCAACCAGCACTTAGCACAATACTGCGACCAGCACGGTTTGCAGCTTATTAGTAATGCGCGACATAAAACGCGGCTCGGTAGCTACAGAGGGAAACTAGATTGGCAGAGCTGTTTTGTGTTTGAGTTTTCTGGCAATGGTGAGAACAGCTATCAAGGTACATTAACCATGGCAGGTAAACATATACTTAAAGTTGATACCCCTGCTTATCGCATTGACTAATACTAAACGCCATACAATAAAAACCAGCTTGTTAGAGACGTCAAAACGAGAGTTTGATTTTAATGGGCTACGAATAGCGGAGTGTAATGGCGAGGCTTTAAAACTGTAAAGGCGCGGCCTGAATTTCTTCAAGCCACGCCTTTACATAAAAATTGAAGGTCCCTCTGTGCGCTCCTTCACAACATCTAACTCACACGATCCTTGTCTTGTCCTTCTGTCACTCATCCTGAATGCGGCACTTATCCCAAGTGTATCCCTTTCCCTATATCACCTTCCTAGGTGAGTGCTGTTGTCCTAACAGCTATCCTTATTGCATCCAATGCGCCTAATTCCCTTTAAGCAACTCTTCCTGAGTTTGTCCCATTCCTTACGCTCAATTGAGCAGCTTTATTCTAAAGCGTCCTTTTCGTCCCTGACCCATTCATCCTAAATGGGCACTCTTCCTGAGTGGGTCCTTTTCCTTGTTCCCATTTCCAAATGGGTTGCTCATACCGAGCGTTCCTACTTTTCCATGTACAGTTTATCCATTAAACTGTGTTGCTCTCCTGAGCCTGTCCTAGGTCGTCCTTGTGTCTTCCTGACTCGTCGTGTTTCCTTGTGACAGGACAAACTATATAACAATCAAAAACATTTTCGACATGCCTGCGTGACAATTGCGTGACAGTTATTAACCAAAAGTCTAAGAAAATAGAAAATTCATATAAATATCATATAGTTGATTAAAAACCACAGCGATCAACAAGGGAATAAAATGTCTTTGTCCTACACCTTTGTACGAAATCTCTTACAAAGGTGCAGGTCAATTACCTAGACTAGAAATTAACAGAAGAGAATAAATTTAACCTGCTTTTTTAAAAGTTCCCAAAATGGCAATTTAATATGTAATAAAAAGTAATGAATCTGACAATTATTGACGGTCACAAAACATTAAATGGCCAGTGATATGGCCTGTCTCCAGCGCCTCAAGCATTTTATATTGCCCATCTTCAAAAAAAGACAAACATTTAGGTAAGGTCACATAAACGCCTATTCCTTCGCTGCTGGCGTCTTCTTTCATCACGCCATCAATGGCACTCATTAATACGTGGCCTAAACCGTAGTGTTGATAATCAGGGTGCACGCCTATAAATGACAACATGTGATAACGCTGGGCCGGAATGTGTTCACGCACCTTTTGTTCTTTATCGACCATTTGCTTGGTACCAAAGTAGCCAGCAGTTAGCAGCATTTTGAGTCGCCAATGCCAAAAGCGGCTAGGCCCGAATTCGGCATCAGGGCCGATTAAGCATGCCACGGCTAAAAGACGATTATTATCGAACAGGCCGATCATAGGCTGCCGAGCCTGCCAAAATGCATTCAACTCTTCACGAATGGCTGAGCGTAAACGTGATTCGTACCCTTCTCTGTTAACCTGAAAGATATCCATAAACAAAGGGTCATCATGGTATGCCTGGTACAAAATAGATGCAGCGATTTTTAAATCTTCCGCGGCTAAATAGATTGCTTTGATGTTATCCATATCAGGGGCGACAACGGCTTGAGATAATGGCATGCTGATCTCTCCTAGGAGGTTTTAATTCTCATTACATTTCCATAATACATGTTAATATTTTGTAAAACGACAATTAAGTCAATCATAAACCATTAAAATATCAGGAGTATTCAATGGAAAATTATCACACAACTATGGGTGACCTCTTCGAACAGTTGGGATTAAGTGGTCAAGAAGGTGATGTTGAAGCTTTCATTGAAACGCACAAGGGGTTGCGTCAGGGAGTACACATAGAAGACGCTGAGTTTTGGTCAAAGGCACAAGCTGAATTTATTCGAAATGCATTGTTAGAAGATGCAGAGTGGGCCGAGTTAATTGACCAGTTAAATACGCGAATACGCTAAGATTACCATTGTCGCTTCACACCATGCGCTACGTGCATGGTGTGTTGCGAATTGCGAGTGACTACTGACTCAACATACCAAGTGCAGAATCCCCCCAGCCTACAAGTTGATCATTCTTTAACACTAAAGGTGTGCATTCATCTTTCGTGGTTACGCCATCGTCGTCCATGCGCTGGGTTCGATAATATAAAACGTGGTACTGATCGTCACCTTTCTTAACGAATTCACTGAAATCCGCTACGCCCATGCGATCCATTACTTCACCTGTCGTTAAATTCGGCTGTAATCGAGCGACTTCTTTTCGATTATGTTTTTCCTGCTTTTGCCAATCAGACTGATATCCATCGTGACCGTCAACGGAAATAACACACCCAGATAACAATAAAGATAACCCCAAGGCTCCCGCAAGAATAAGTGGCTTCATAGTAAACTCCTGTTTTTGTTTATTTTTTAAATTGTGCTGAAGTAAGTACATTTAGTATTCATTTACACAGGTATATACAAAATTAAAGCCAAAAATATATCTATTTGATTTTAAAGGCTATTCTTTATTTACAATAATAATCTTCTGATGTTTAATAGTCGTTATCACTATATTTTCGCTGAATTGACCAAACTATGACAAACCGATTATCTGAGGTTATTGCACTGTGCCAAACGTTATCAAAAGAAGGTAAAAAACCAAGTGTAGGGTTAGTTAGAAGTCGAGCAGGAGGAAAACTTTCTATTCCAGAAGCCATTAAAGGTATTCAAAGCTGGCAAGCTCAACCCGATCAAACCGTTGAGCAATTGAATCCGACAGAAAAAACTGACGAAGCACCCGCAACATTAGAGGCCAGAGTAGCCTCTTTAGAAAAACAGGTGCTTGAACTAACCCAGCGCTTGACGCACTTAACTTATACCAATTCCAATAAGTAGCCCGTTAGTCAGCAACAGCTGGTTCAATTTCAGTCAAAAACGTTGCTAGGTTTGCCGATATCTGCTCTTTTGGCTGCAAACCAACTTGTTCTAACATCACAGCGCCAGTTTGGTTTTCTACGCTAAGAATAAAGTCTTCTTCGTCTGTTAATGCGATAAATACGGTCTCTGGCTGGCGCAAGCGCCGTTTCATCAAAATATGCCCGACAATATTCTGCTGAAGACGGTCAAAATCCTCAGCGTTCCACGCTTGCAATATTTGCAATTTACCGCTTGGGTGTTTTGCTACTATATTGTCGCTCCAGTAGCGAGAATAAAACTGAACGAGACTAGGGTGCAACTCTATGTCCAAGGCATCGTTGAGGGCGTCAAAATCAGCTGCGTGTTCTCGAACTTTCGGTTGCCATGATACAAGATCCCCACTTTGGCTATTTTCGGTTGCTTGATAACACACCGATGGCCAATCAGGGTCAAACTCAATAGAAGTAAGTTCACAATGATCCGCTGAAAAGGCCACAAAACGCGCCATAAAATCATCTAGCGCTTGATTTACCATTGAACTCATACGATTCGCTCTTCGTTGGTATTAAATGGCGAGTAATGTAGCATTAATTTGGGCTCATCTTCTGATAAAATGTTCCTTCACCTAATGTATTCTATCCCTATTCAGCTAATCACCTTGAGGCTCTTACAATGCAAGATAAAACACTTCCTTCTGATGTTCTAAGCTCCTTAACATTAGGTAAAGCAACCCAATATAAAGAGCATTATAGCCCCGATTTATTGCAAGGCGTGCCGCGCAGTTTAAATCGTGATGAGCTCAATTTAGGTGATACCTTGCCCTTTAAAGGTGTCGATCGCTGGAATGGCTATGAATTGTCTTGGCTTAATTTAAAAGGTAAACCGCAAGTCGCCATTTTACGTTGTGAAGTGCCCTGCGAGTCAGTCAATTTGATCGAGTCAAAGTCGTTTAAATTGTACCTAAATAGTTTTAATCAAAGCAAAAATGAGTCCATTCTTCACGTGCAAAAAATGATCAGCAAAGATCTATCCGCGTGTGCTGGTTTACCGGTAAATGTGCAGCTTTATGCTCGCGAGGCTTTTCCTGGCTTGCACCTTGGTACGCTCGAAGCTCAATGTATTGATGATTTAGACATTACAATTGATAACTATGAATTAGAGCCTTCAATCCTGCGGGTTGAAGAAAGTGAAGTGCAAGAAACGCTTTGCAGTCACTTGTTAAAATCTAACTGCTTGATCACTAATCAACCTGATTGGGGCAGCGTGTTAATTCGTTATCACGGCCGAAAAATTGACCAGGAAAGCGTATTGCGTTATTTAATATCGTTTCGCCAGCACAACGAATTTCACGAGCAGTGTGTTGAGCGTATTTTTAGTGACATCATGAAATTCTGTAAACCACAGAAACTGACTGTCTATGCCCGTTATACCCGACGTGGTGGCTTGGATATAAATCCATTTAGAAGTAACTTTGAAACTATTTACCCTGAGCTACGTTTAGCTCGCCAATAAAACACGTATTGAGATATGTAGCTTTTACTTTCTCTTGTTGCATATCAATGCTGTTTTCATTTAAGGAATTCAATGAAAAGTATTCAGTTAAATCCCCTTGGGGCAATGAGTCAGTTATCCAAATTAGAAGTTGATAAGCTTAATCAATCTGCTGATAGCCAGTTGTATTATTTATTTCGTAGTTGTTGCTTAGCCGTATTAAACAGCGGCGCTGAGACTGACAACTGCGAAAACCTATTTGATGAAAATGAACAGTTTGATATCAAACTAATTAGTCGCGAACGGGGCGTAAAAATCGAATTAGTGAACCCGCCCGCTATTGCATTCGTAGACGACAGATTGATCAAAGGCGTACATGAACACCTGTTTTCGGTTCTTCGCGACCTGCTGCACATGGGTGAAAGCTTCAACGGTGCTGAATTTCCAGGTGTGTCTGAGTCGGCTTATATCACTCACAAAGTTTTTGACATGATGCGCAACGCGCAGACCATCAAAAACACAGCCGAGCTTAACTTAGTGGTATGTTGGGGTGGTCACTCAATTGGCGAAACAGAGTACCAATACACCAAAGAAGTCGGCTACCAACTTGGTTTGCGTGAACTAAATATATGCACAGGTTGCGGTCCAGGGGCCATGAAAGGCCCAATGAAAGGTGCAACCATAGGTCACGCAAAACAGCGCTACCGTAATGGGCGCTATCTGGGCGTAACTGAACCCAGTATTATTGCTGCTGAGCCCCCTAATGCTATCGTAAATGAACTGGTTATCATGCCTGACATTGAAAAACGCTTAGAAGCATTTGTTCGTATGTCTCATGCCATTGTTGTATTTCCAGGCGGCGCAGGTACAGCTGAAGAGCTTCTGTATTTGTTAGGGCTAATGTTAAACGAGCAAAATAAAGAGCAAGTACTGCCCATTATTCTCACCGGCCCTAAGGTTTGTGAAGGGTACTTTAGTGCTATCGATAGATTTATTGGTGCAACGCTGGGCGAAGAAGCGCAATCACTGTATGAAATTATTGTGGATGACCCGACTCGCGTGGCCCAAACCATCAATGAAAAACGTGCCGATGTGCGTGCCTATCGTAAAGCAAAAGGTGACTCTTTTGACTTTAACTGGTCGCTCAAAATTGAACAGGAGTTTCAGGTTCCGTTTGTTCCCACGCACGCCAGTATGAGCGGGTTGAATTTGCATTTTGATCAACCTAAAGCTGAGCTTGCGGCAAACCTGCGCAAGGCTTTTTCTGGCATAGTCGCAGGTAATGTAAAAGCGGAAGGCGTGAAACTTATACGCGAACAAGGGCCGTTTAAACTCGATGGTGACCGAGAATTGATGGCGTTAATGGACGAGCTACTGCAATCTTTCGTCGTACAACAAAGAATGAAACTTCCTGGCAGCGAATACGTGCCTTGTTACGAAATTATGTAAAAAAATAAATCTGGGCGTGGTATTTTTATTCAGCACGATAAAATCTCGCTCAGATTTTCAACATTTATACTGACAGAACACAAAAAATGAATAAAAAAATAGTGACGCGTATAGGTATTGGGGTTGCGCTATATGGCGTATTCGTAGCCGCAGTACTGCTGTTTTACCCCGATAACGCCCAAGACATGGACTGGAAAGATCGCGAAGAGTACAACAAGGTACAAGTTGCAAAGCTTGAACTAGGTCAAACTAAGCAGCAAATAGTGGCACTACTCGGTGGCCCAGATATTAGTGAAGCAAAGAGAACGGGCGACGATACATACCAAGTCATGTTCTTTCGCACCCAACACGTCAAATCAGACGGTATCACCACGCAAGATGAGTGCACTGCGCTTCTGCTGCAAAATGACGAATTGATCGGATGGGGTGAGAGTGCCTACCAAGATTATTTATCTCTCTAAGGCGTATTCGCTCTGTGCCTGACAGCTTGATTAAACAGCAGTATCAGAGTTTATATACCCTGCTTGCACAATATCATAAAACGCCTTTACCCAATGATATTGTGCAGCAAACCTTAAATTTTAATAACCAACTACTAAGTGCAATCAAACAACACCCTGAACTCATTTTTGCACAAATTCACCTGTATAAGTCGTCACTTGCGCATACGTATAACGTCGCATTTAGTACTTGCCTTTTTACCGCACTAATATGTATTCGTAATCGCTTTAACGAAACAACAACACTGCAATTAATGTGCGCCGCCATTAGCCTGTTTGCCTTTGACGCGCCACGTAAAACCAAACCTACAACGCCAGAATCAGTCGCACCGAAACATCAATTGAATAAAACGTTTTGCCGTATGTTGACTGAATATCAACAAGCGGTTTGGCTTCGCGGCTACCGGCAGATTCAACGGTTAGAGAGTGACCTTGAACAACACCTGAAGCATTTGTCGAATACCTCAGCGGACGTAACGGTTTTAGTCATAGCTGCGCGTTTGACTTTGCTTTTACATCAACAAAACTCAAAAACGCCTTTGAGCTTTCCAAATGCCTTACGCCAGATAATACAAAATACCCCGGGCACGACACAATCGCTTATTGAACCGCTAATGTCTTACCCAGGCACTGCGCCACCAGGGGTATTTGTAATGATAGAAGATGGTTCATTAGCTGTTGTTGTAGCGGTGTTAGAGGGCAGCGTTTTGTGTTTTCCGCAACACTCCGCTCAGCGCCCCAATACGCACAGTACGTATTTTTCAGTGGATATAGAGCACATTAAACGCGTATACCCTGCTCAAGCGCTTAAGCAACTGAGCAAAATGCAAACTTGGTGGGGTGATGCGTGGCAACAACAGGTGCAAGAAGCGACAACAAAGCCCCTATCCCCTTTTACCCAAAGTTATAAAATGGATCGCCCACCAGCGACGTTAGTTGCTATCCAAAGCCAGTTAAACAAACCTGTTCAAGACATCAAAAAGCTAAGTACGGCAGTCGCACGTGAGCCATCATTCGCCCAGCATTTACGCCAAACAGCGACACAAAGCAGCCGCCAGAAATTACCCATGAAAGACATACAACATGGTCTGATGATGCATGGGTTTGAACGCTCCGGTAGCATCATTATGCAGCAAGCTTTGCTGAGCCGTTTAAACCAACATTACTTTCCATTACAGCATGCGTTTATCAATTTCGTCCAGCTGCGCGGACATATTGCGAGCGCTTTAGCAAAAGCTGCTGATTTAGGGATCCCCGAACAAGCCTGCACGTTGGCGTATTTTGCCAGTGTAGGGCTATTCATTCATACCCAGCTAAAGATTCAAACTCAGTGGCGAAAGGCCGATACGAATACCTATGACATGGCCTCGTTAATACGCTGCGTAAAGCCTGATCAGCTGCGTATTCACCCAGTATCAATGGCACAAGCATGGCAGCAACCGCGTCACGAAATTGTCGCGTTGAAGCATTATAATGAAGCGCATTATTTAGACGAGAACACCCCCAATACGTCAGTTAAACTAGCCGCACTTTTAGGGTTAAGTTTAATCATCGCCAGAGAGCTGTACTTCAGTACATCACCACTGTGCGTACAAAGTCAGCACTATTGGCAAAGCGCAAGCAAGGTATTAAAAGTAAAGGAGCAAGAGCTTAATGAAATCAAACAGCAAGCTTATTCAATTTGTCACAGCTACTCACCTGTATAAAACCGCGTTACAGCTTATCACAGCTGGCTTTAAGCGCCGTTTCGTGGTATAAATCGCGCCCTAAAAATAATGGCCGTTAGGCTTTTTAATCATCACCTCAATAGCTGCATTCATAGCAGTACTCGACAGACATTATTGACGCCTAAACGTCAGTATAAAATTTAACAGTAAGGATTATTTTATGACTAAGCAACGCATTACAGTCATTCGCGGAGACGGCATCGGCCCGGATATTATTGACTCAGCTCTGCAAATTTTAGACAAAGTAGGCTGCGATTTTGAGTATGATTTCGCCGATGCAGGTTTAGTTGCGCTAGAAAATCACGGTGAGCTTCTTCCTGAAGAAACACTTGGTCTTATCGCGAAGAATAAAGTAACGCTAAAAGGCCCATTAACCACGCCCGTTGGTGAAGGCTTCACTTCAATCAACGTTAGCCTACGTAAAAAATTCCAGCTGTATGCTAACTTACGGCCTGTATTATCTTTCAAAGGCACAAAAGCACGCTACGAAGATATCGACATCGTTACTGTGCGCGAAAACACCGAAGGTATGTATTCTGGTTTAGGCCAAGTAGTTTCTGACGATGGTAATGAAGCCGAAGCGAAAAGCCTTATTACACGCGCCGGTGCTGAACGTATTTTGACCTATGCTTATGAAATGGCAATCCGAGATGGTCGCAAAAAAGTAACAGCAGTGCACAAAGCCAATATCTTAAAATCTACTTCTGGCTTGTTCCTTAAAGTTGCGCGTGAAGTTGCACAGCGTTACCCACAAATCGAATCATCAGAAATGATTGTTGATAACTGCTGTATGCAGCTTGTTATGAATCCTCATCAGTTCGACGTTATTGTAACAACTAACTTGTTTGGTGACATTTTATCAGACCTATGTGCAGGTTTAGTAGGCGGCCTTGGTATGGCGCCGGGTGCTAACATTGGGCAAGACTGCGCGATTTTTGAAGCTGTTCATGGCTCAGCGCCTGATATTGCAGGCAAAAACCTAGCTAACCCGACCTCAGTTATTTTGGCTTCAATTCAAATGCTTGAATATCTGAACATGGGTGAGCAAGCTGAAAAAATTCGCTATGCACTAAAACAAGTCATCGAATCTGGTGACCGCACCACGCGTGATCTAGGTGGCGAACACGGCACCAGCGACTTTACCCAAGCGATGTTAGAACGCTTATAAACGACAATTTTCATTTATATTAAAGGTGGCTCAACTGAGCCACCTTTTTTTTGGCCATTTATAATCAGCCCCATTTCTTTACCTTCTTTAAAAGCGCTACTAGGCTTACTGCTGTGCAAATGCACCAATATGGATCAACTAAACAAGGAGTTTCATTATGAAGAAGTTTATCGCTACCCTATTTTTTGCAGGTGTTTTAATGACTGGCTTTATAGGCAACGTTGTTGCTGAGGCCAAAGTAGACAAAAGCAGTGTCTCGCAAATGAAGTCGCAAAAAATCAATTTGAATACGGCTACGGCCGAGCAGTTAGTCACATTGCCAGGTATAGGTAAGAAAAAAGCGGCGGCTATCATCGCTTATCGAGACAAAAGTGGTAAGTTCACTAAAGTGAGCGATCTTACGAATGTTAAAGGTATAGGCAAAAAGATGGTGGCTAAACTTACTGACCGTGTTCAGGTCAAATAACCGTTAGCTAACACAAGGCACAAAAAAGCCCCGTGATGGAAAACATCACGGGGCTTTTCATTTAATAAAATGTAGTTATTTCACAAGTGTTTGTAAAAACTCATTAAACTCAGTGCCTAATTCAGGGTGACGCATCGCATATTCAACGTTTGCCTTCATGTAGCCTAGTTTACTACCACAGTCATGGCTTTTGCCTTTCATGTAGTAAGCATCAACTTGTTCGGTCTGCATTAGCGAATCAATGGCGTCTGTTAGCTGAATTTCATCACCTGCACCAGGCGTGGTTTTGGCTAATAGATCCCAGATTTTTTCTGACAATACGTAACGACCAACAACCGCTAAATCAGATGGGGCATCTGAAAGGTTAGGCTTTTCAACCATGCCATGCATTTTAGCTGAATCACCAGGCGACAATTGCGCACCGTCTAAATCAACGATACCGTATTTGCTGATGTCTTCCTGAGGAACACTTTCCACCATGATCTGACTAACTTGGCTAGTGTTAAACTTAGCTGTCATATCGGCGAGGTTATCCTTCTTAGGATTACATGTGCCTTCATCCACGATAACGTCAGGTAATACAACCGCGAAAGGCGCATCACCCACCATAGGACGAGCACATAACACAGCGTGACCTAAGCCTTTAGCAACGCCTTGACGTACGTGCATGATCGTAACGTCTTTCGGGCAAATCGCTTGCACAGCTTCAAGAAGCTGACGCTTAACACGTTTTTCCAATGTGGCTTCAAGCTCAAAACTGGTATCAAAGTGGTTTTCGATACTGTTTTTACTGGCATGAGTCACTAAGATAATTTCTTTTATACCCGCGTTTACACATTCAGACACCACGTATTGAATAAGTGGTTTATCAACAACTGGCAGCATTTCCTTTGGAATTGCTTTGGTTGCTGGCAACATGCGCGTTCCAAGTCCTGCTACTGGTATAACGGCTTTCTTTACTTGACTCATTTTATTGTCCTTTTACTGATAATCCACGACCTATTGCATAGTAATGCAAGCCGTATTCCAACATCATGTTGGGTTCAAATAAATTCCGTCCATCAAAAATCAATGGGGTCGAAAGCTTCTCTTTGATTAACTCAAAATCTGGTGCACGGAACGCTTGCCATTCAGTACAAATCACCAAGAAGTCAGCGCCATTAAGGGCTGATTCTTTGGTACCGACTAAATCTAAATCGTCTCGGCTACCGTAAATACGCTGAGTTTCTTCCATTGCTTCAGGATCATATGCTTTGACCTTAGCGCCGGCTTTCCACAAGTTTTCCATTAATACGCGGCTTGATGCTTCACGCATATCATCAGTATTGGGTTTGAAAGACAAGCCCCAAATCGCCACAGTTTTGCCTTTCACGTCGCCACCAAAATGACGCATGATGTATTCGAATAACTTCTCTTTCTGCGCGTAGTTCACTTCTTCTACGGCTTCTAATACTCTCGCTGTGTAGCCAACACCTGTTGCACTGCGAACAAGCGCTTGAACGTCTTTAGGGAAACATGAACCGCCGTAACCACAACCAGGGTAAATAAACTGATAACCGATACGCGGGTCTGAACCGATACCACGGCGCACATTTTCAATATCTGCACCCATTAGCTCAGCTAGATTAGACATTTCATTCATGAAACTAATTTTTGTCGCGAGCATACAGTTAGCTGCATATTTTGTTAGCTCTGCACTTTTAATATCCATCACAATAATTTTGTCATGGTTACGGTTAAACGGTGAGTAAAGCTCGCGTAGTTTTTTCTCAGCTGATTCACTCTGGGTACCGATGATGATGCGATCAGGGCGCATGCAATCATTTACCGCAGCACCTTCTTTTAAGAACTCAGGGTTAGACACCACATCAAATGTAACGCTCTTACCAAGTGATTCAAGGGTCTCTGTCACTTTGGCACTTACTTTATCTGCTGTTCCTACCGGTACAGTCGACTTATTAATAATGATTTTGTGCGAGTCCATATGCTCAGCAATGGTTTTCGCCACAGACAACACATATTTCAAATCCGCCGAGCCGTCTTCATCTGGTGGGGTTCCAACAGCGATAAAAATAACGTCTCCGTGCTCTACGCCGCGCGCAGCATCTGTAGTGAAGTCAACTCGGCCTGCTTCATAGTTACTTGTCACCAAAGGCGTTAAGCCTGGCTCATAGATGGGTATATGACCTTGCTTTAATCTGTCGACCTTATTTTGATCTACATCAATACAAACCACATCGTGACCCACTTCAGCCATAACCGCAGCTTGGACTAAACCAACATAACCAATCCCAAATACTGTAACTTTCATCGAAATACTATTCCTTAAATTTTAATTGCAGGCATATACTAGCGCCCAATTATGACAAACATTTGATCCAATCAGCATAAGCAATTTCAATGCCTAAGCGCAAACAATACGCTTGTAGAGCAGTGAGCCCATTCAGCTGTCTTTTTTTCGCGACTAATCTTACATTTTACCCTTTATTGAGTACAATTGGGAATGTTTACAAAAAAGAAAGCCTTTCAATCTACCCTCCCCAATTAAAATACTAAACAGCCGACATTAATTGGTATGAATATAGGCAGTTGACATATTTTGAAATAGCCTCATATCATTGTTTTATGCTGCTTACTCAAGAATTTAATGATTGTTTTATCTACACCTATTGAGGTCAGTAAATTATTCCATTAGAATCGAGCTAGTCTTGATTTTACTTAACATGAAGGGATGTATTATGAAAAAGATTCTTATGGCTGCAACAGCAGCATTAGCACTTGCTGGTAACCCAGTAATCGCTCAAGAAAATGCAGGTGGTTCTGAGTCATCTAGCGCTACAGTTGGTGGCGTTGGCGTTGGTACTATCGCTGCCGGTGCTGTTGGCCTAGCTATCGCTGGTGCGATTGTGTCTAACAACCGTGGTAATTCAAACACTGTTGATCCTACTGACCCAACTGACCCTACTTGTGGCGAAGGCGAAACATTAGTTGACGGTGAATGTGTACCTTCAACAACGACTACAGTTACTTCAACAGTTACATCTACAGTAACGACTCCAGTAACGGTTACTGCAACAACGACTTCTTTATAAGTTTTATTTGTTGTTAAAAGCCGCCTTTAGGCGGCTTTTTTATTGTTAAGGCTTTAATTTTAGTTAACATACCTCGCTTAATGATCTAACTCGGACATACGCCCACCCATGACCATCAAAAGATTTGCGTTTGCCATTTTCGTGGCTATTGCTACCACCAGTTGTAGTGGTACGTATCACGCCTATTACGACACCCTTAAAATCGCATTTTCAGAACCTAAAGACGCCGACATGACATTAGCCCAAGTGGCCGAATCAAAAATAGATTTGATGTCAGTACAGCGAGGCGAAAGACCTAAGGCCATTATGGCGCTCGCCTACCTCGAGAACGGTAGACATAAATGGGTTTCAGGTGACAACGCCATGTTTGTTATGGAACAAGGCCGGGTTGTGCGCACCCTAGGGCTTAACAAAGATTTACTTTACTTAGGTAATAGTCAAGAGGATCCACTGAAACGCATTACTAGCAACGCAAAGCCCAACAGTAGTGCAAAACAAAGCAACCAGTGGCGCTACATTACGGATTGGTCAGGGGATGAATACGGTCACCCAATTGAATCGCATTTTACTACTCCAGAAAACGAAACATTAACTCTGCTGAGTAAACCTATTCACACCTATCATTACGTAGAAACACTGAGTTATCAGACCCCATCAGATTATCTGCGTTTTAATCAAAGCTGGCAAAATCATTACTGGTTTGACCAACAAAGTGGGGCTTTAGTCAAAAGCATTCAAACGCTGTCTCCTATTAGTGAGCCAGTAGAATTTGTGTATTTAAGCCGTATCGCCCGTTTAGCTCATTAAGAAGTATTTACCCATGAATAAGCTTATTAAAATAACCCTGCTAAACCTGTGTATTTTTAGCAGTGCTTTGCATGCCCAAGTGACCCTCACTTGGCAGAACCACACCCAGTCATACCCGCAAGCGATTCGATTAACTGAAGCACTAGTGCCGTTAATGCAATCAGCATACGGTAATTCAGACCAGACGGCAGATGGTTTTAGCAGTAACAACATTAGCAATATTTACTGGCCTGCTGCGGCCCTATATGAAACTCAAGAAAGCAAAGTAGCGCCTCTTCATGCACAGCGCCAGCGTTTGATAGAAAAACTAACCACATTGCACCAACGCTTTGCAAATGATGACCGAACTCTGCTTAGCGCGATCGATCAGCTCACTCAGGTCGTGAATAGCTGGCAGCTAGGTAAGCGCTCACCAATAAAGATTGACCTAGATTTGGCCCGTATACAGCCACCCAAAAACCCGCTGTTAACCGACGGCGACTATACCCTGAGTGCCAAGCCTCGTTCAAACAAGATCTTTATTACCGGAGCGGTGAATCAAACGCAAGTTGTGGCCCATCAGGCCTATCAAGATGTAAGCCATTACGTACCAGCAAGCGCGCGTATCGATAAAGCCAATCAGGATTATGTGTATGTGATCCAAGCTGACGGGCGCGTCATTTTTGCCCCCACAGCTTACTGGAATAAGCAACACCAGGAGGTGATGCCTGGCAGCCTGCTGTTTGTGCCTTTTAACACCTCTTTATTCCACCCTGAACTAGCAGAAGTTAACGACCTTGTTGTGTCTTTAGCAAAAAATAGGCTGCTGTAATGGCTAAAATGACCGAAACAAAACAGAAAAAATCTATGAAATTTACCTGGCTGACACTCGCCTCTTTGTTACCCTGTTTGAGTAGCTACGCCCAACAAGATTCAGACTACAACGACTGGAATATTTCCCCCGTGGGCAGCTCGCTTATGGTGCATGGTGGCACTGGCCTTATTCAAACGCCAACGTCACGCATGTTAGCCGAAGGCGATCTGCGCGTAAGCTACACTGACAACGACGAGTATCGCTTTTGGTCTGCCACGTTGCAGTTGTACCCTTGGATGCAAGCCACTGTGCGTTACACTGATGTACGAACTCGGCTTTATAGCCCCTTTCCCGGATTTAGTGGCGATCAAACCCTAAAAGACAAAGGTATTGATGCGAAATTCCGCTTACTAAAAGAAAGCTACTACCTGCCTGAACTATCAGTTGGTTTTCGAGATTTTGGCGGCACTGGTTTCTTCGAAAGTGAGTTTATCGGCCTGAGCAAAAAAGTAGGCCCAGTAAACTTTCACCTTAATATGGGATGGGGCTATTTAGGCACAGATGGTAATGTGTCTAATCCATTTTGCGACATTACCGACAGTTTCTGTGACCGCCCAGGCGGGTTTACCGGCAATGGCGGCAAAATTGACTACCAACGTTTTTTCAAGGGGCCTGCGTCACTGTTTGGTGGTATCGAGTACCAAACACCATGGGAGCCATTACGCCTAAAAGTAGAGTATGAAGGCAATAATTATGTCAATGATCGCGCCGGAGCACTTGAGCAAGACAGCAACTGGAATTTTGGTGCCAATTATCGTTGGAATAACTTTGACTTTAGCCTGAATTACCAGCGTGGCAACACTATCGGGTTTGGGGTTAGTTACAACTTCAACTTGCATCAAATTAGTCAGCTAAAGTTTGACGAGCCTCCTCGCGAACTAAGCGCTAAACCTAAAGCAAGCTCCATAGATGACATTAACCTAGCGCGCATGAATCGCGACTTATTCAGCCAAGCCGGTTTTATTACCACCGACAGCGACATAAGCGATGAGCAGGTGACAGTTTATGGGCAGCAAATTAGTTATCGAGACAACGACGTCGCCATCGAGCGTATGGGCCGTATTATGGCATCCGAACTGCCTGACAGCGTGAAACAGTACAAGGTGGTAAACACCAACGGCTCTGTGCCCTTAGTACAAACCCAAGTTGACGCAGAGGCTTTTAAACGTGAAGCACGCTACGAAACGGTAACGCCTGATATACAAAGCACCTATCAGCGCCAAGACATACAAAGCGATACACTTGCCAACTATGACCCAGCTAATACCACAGGCTTTTTTACTGGTATCGAAACCTTTTGGGTGCAAACCTTTGGTAACCCGGAAGATTTCTACCTTTACCAAGCAGGAATACTGGCAAATGGCGGTTACAGTTTTAATGGTAAAACCAGTGTTGCAGGTACTATCAAAGTCAATATATTCGAGAACTTCGACAAATTTAACTTTACCACAGACAGCGCTGACAGTACCTTGCCTCGCGTGCGCACCAATGCGAGGGAATATGTGTCAGACAGAACCGTCACCATGGAAAACCTCTATTTGCATTGGAATGACCGAATCGCCCCCAACCTGTATGCACAGGTGTATGGTGGATATTTAGAGGCCATGTATGGTGGTGTAGGAGCTGAGTTACTTTATCGACCCGTTGACAGCAACCTAGCTTTCGGCTTTGACATCAACTACGTACAGCAACGCTCTTGGGAAGATGACTTTGCCTTTTACGATTACAAAGTACTTACCGGACATGCCAATATTTACTGGCAACCTAGCTTTTTACCTGACACACAACTGACTTTTAATATTGGCCAATACCTGGCTAAAGACAAAGGGGTGACCGTAGACTTTGCTAAGCGCTTCGACAGCGGCATTGTAGTAGGGGCATTTGCAGCATTTACCGATGTCAGCGCAGATGAATATGGCGAAGGTAGCTTTACTAAGGGCTTTTACTTATCGATACCCTTTGATCTGTTTTCACTTAAATCGTCTAAAGGCCGCGGGCGCTTACCGTGGATCCCGATTGCTCGCGACGGTGGTCAACCATTGGTTCGCCCAGTTACTCTTTACGGCACAACCAGTGAGCGCTCGCCTTTTGCAAGATAATGCTCAGACCCAGCTAGCGGAAGATCCAAGTGAAGCAAAATGAACGTAAGAGTATTCGACTTCACGAGGAATGACATCTTGTTAGCTCTTAGTAATTAGCTCTTAGTCAAAAGAAGCTAAGACAAGAACGCTCACAATATAACGATTAAGCCGCTAGCCAGCGGCTTTTTTGTTGCATAATTTTACTCTGAGAATCACCACTTCTAACCTTTACAACACTCTATTGTTCTCTCCCCCCATTTCTCCCAAAACTAATACTGTAATACCAGCAAAAATGTGTCCCCTAATTGCTTTCAACAACTGAAGGCGGCAAACCTTTGAGATCGTGACAGATTGCAGCGCAAATTGAATCACGCAGACAGAGGTGATTTCTAGCGTTTCTGGCTGATACTAAATAAACAACAAGTGGGGGAATTTAAACATCACAAGAGGAATGACGGAAGAATAGTGAGTATGCTGCACTTTGTTTATACGATATAACAAGCGGCCTCAGCATCGTCCTTGTTAAGCAGTTCAGATGTATCTACGTGCTAAGTCAGCTCAAAATCGGCGGGGTAAACATTCATACACAAGTCTGTAATGCAATGCCAATAAAAAAGCCCTAAGTCAGAAGAAAAAGGGCTTAAAAAATGATTTAGCAATGATGGAGGTTGAAGTGACTAGCACTAAAACCAGGGTTACTTAGTTTGTACTACGTCTGAAAAAGCGAGACATCTTCCATACATGAATAAAGGAATAATCATACAGAACGAATATACCGATGAATAACCCTAGCATGACCACTTCAGGTATACCGTAATACTCACCTGCAAGACCAAACCCAGCCATCAACATCGCAATAAAGCCAATAGTAAATAAGGCTTGTACCGATGAAAAACCGAAGCGCATAAAAATATGGTGCAAATGATCGCGGTCGGCAGATAATGGCGACTTGCCTTTTTTAACACGACGGTGCATCACAGCGAACATGTCCATTAAAGGTACAGCGATAATCCATAATGCCGTTACAGGCCTAAAACTGGCTTCGCCGTCTTGAGTGCCCAACACAAGTAGCCAGATAACACTCAAGCCAATCATCATGCTACCTGCATCGCCCATGAATATTTTGCCGAAGAACTGCCTTAACCCACCTAAATTAAATAGTAAAAAGGCAGATAGTGCAGCTACAAAAATCGCAGAAATAGTGAACAAATCAACGTTATTTGCCCAGTAAAATAACACGCATAAGCTGCTAAAGGTCACTACGCCAAGCACACCTACTAGGCCGTCAATACCGTCTGTCATGTTGAACGCATTAATCGCAGTGGCGACAGCAAGCAATGTTACAGGTAAGGCAAAAACGCCTAAATTAACATTACCGAAGCCTAGCAAGTCGCCCATATCATAAAGCGCATGCCCCGCCCCAAGCACTAATATCGACGCTATCAACAACTGAGCAACTAAACGCACTTTTGCGCTTACATCGTAAAAGTCATCCAGTGCGCCAATCAACACCATAAACGAGCAAGAGATCATATACAGGTTAACCAACTGAGATTCAGGTAAGAATACCTGTGACACAATCAACACAGTGAAATAAATAGCAATGCCGCCAATTAACGGTATTTCACCTAAATGGCGCTTACGTTCACAAGGCTTATCGACCAAACCAATATTGGCGGCTAAAGGCCGTAACCCAACAATAGATAGGCATGCTACAGCGAACGCCCACACAAACACTGAGTTGTAATCCCCAGATATAAAATCCATTGTATATCTCCAAAAATAATCTTCGACTATTGTAGCATGCAATTTATGGAGGGATCACTATGAAGATGTGGAATATATTACTCAAGTTCTTGCTTTTATTCAGCTAATAATAGAACACTGAAGCAAACTTACCTTTTCAGTAGCTATAAGTCCTATTTAAAGACCAAAACCTCAAATTTATCCAACATGCTTTTGGCCAGTTTAGCTCTGGAGAATTGCGTAGCGGCGGTAGCGCTATTTTTACTTAGAGTCATGAGTTCTTGTTTGTTACTATACAATTTCAGAATTTCCTGCGCTAATAGTTCTGGACTTTCTGGAGTTACAACAACTCCTGATTTAGTTCTTTCGAGAATTGCAGAAGCTTCCCCTGTTGGAATCGAGGCAATCATGGGTATACCCATGCCCATCGATTCAAAAATTTTTGAAGGGATTACGGTTTTAAAAAGTGTTGCATCCTTCAAACTAATTAAGGACACGTCACACAAACTCCAGACACTAGGCATCTGAGATTTCGGCTGGCGAGCCAACGAAACAACATTGGTCAAGTTTTTATTATGAATTAACTGCTCAATCATCGGTTTTGCTGCCCCGCCCCCAGCAAACAAAAACCTTATGTCCTCATATTTTTTCAAAATTTCTGCAGCACTAACAACTGTCTCAAGTGCGTGCGCCATACCATGAGTACCGACATACCCGATGACAAATTTTCCGACTAAGTTGTTAGATTCGGCTAGAAATATCTCCTTTTCTTCAACGGGAGAATATTGAGCTAGATCAACGCCGTTAAGCACGACCTCAATCTTATCAGCAACGACACCACGTTCAATTAGTTCTTTTTTAAAACTATTAGTTACTGAGATTATCATGTCAGCTCTCTTGTATAAAAACATCTCTAACTTCTCAAGATACTTAATAGCTAGCGACTTTTTCATTGCCCCGACAGCCGTTATTGATGCAGGCCAAATATCTCTAAGCTCGAAAACAAACGGCTTACGTCTCAGACCGGATAGTGCCCAACCAGATACAGCTGTAAAGAACTGCGGAGAGGTTGCTACAACCAGATCAACTTTTTTAATAAAAAATCCAGCTATAAATGAAGTAAACATGAATGATAGGAAGTCAAGAATCCGCTTTACAAACCCCTCGTTAGCTGTGATATAAGTCTTGACTCGCCTAACTTCAATACCATCCATAGATTCCTTCTGGTACCAATTATTTTTATACCCATCAAATACATGCCCTTCCGGAAAGTTTGGGGCTCCCGTAATAACGGTGACTTTGTGGCCTTGCCTGACCCATTCTTTTGCATGTTCGTACGTCCTAGTTGCCGGTGCATTGCCCTCAGGAGGGAAGTTATCAGTCAGGAAAAGAATGTGCATAATTATTTTTTTAACCACTCAATATTTGTTGAAACTTCATTGGCAAGATACTCGACCTTTAAAGCTACATTGGGGACTGACTTACCAAACTCAGGATGCCAAGTAGAATCTACAATGCTTAACTCACCATTTTTAACTGAGATATTCACAAAATAATCACCACACATCAAACGACAATCCCTATTTGAATATTCAATAATATTAATATCAGGGTGCAGATGCAGGTAACCAATCGCATGCTCAAAAATACCATCAATCTCATCTATTATTTGCAGATTAGCCTTTTCCATAAGCCAGGATCTTTTATGTAGACATTTAATACCAACCTTTTTGTATCCGTCATGTGTCGCGGAGAATAAGACTCTATGAGGCGAACATTCAGGGTAATCAAGCGCTACTATATTTGCCCTTCTTGCAACTCGAAATCCACTCCATACTTCAGTAGAGTTTAGTGAATTTATCTCTACGGTATTGTGTGCAGCAGTACTTCGCTGACGAAGACGCTCTATATTCGTCCCATATTCAGACGTGCCAGAATTAACGATAAAACGAGAACGCCCTAATGACATTTCAAACGATAATGTATCAGCATGAGCATGACCAGGGATATAACTTGGACCTACTTCCGCAACGTCAGCAAGCAATTTAACGTCACCACCATCTACCGAAATGTACCCCGAATCCGCTAAATGAATTACAGAAAAATCTATATTGCTATTTTTTTGCTGTTCACGGGCTATAGGGACAGACAATTTTAAAGCATATTCATTAATAACTTCATTATCAGGGGCAATCGCAAAAGCTGAATCATTGAAGAACGAAATACTCTTGTCTAAGTGACTCATATTCTCCAACCACAAAAACATTAGTGAAATTTTATTCTTTATTTTTGTTAGTAAATCACTAGGTATCTTACCCGGGAAAACGCTCGCCAAATTAACGAGGTCCAGTAAATCAGTAAGCATAATTGCGTGGTACATAGGAGATAATTCAAAATTACCACCATCTCGTAAGACCTGCTCTTCTAATTCACGCTCCAAATCATTTAATCCGACTCTCAACCATCTATCAGCGTCATAGCCATTCAAAAAACAACCAGCAAAAACAAGAGCTTTAAGATTAACAAAATAGTGATTACCTAAAAGGTGTTTCTCTAATTCTTGTGACAAGAAGTCTGCCTGCTGCGCCAAGCTATTAAGCATATTTTGATCATACTTAAAGCCCGACAGAAATGCCTTACTCCAGTTAACAATGCGCAAAGATAAAGTGTATGCTTCCCAACCGTTTCCTCCGCTGGAAGCAGGGTTATCCTGAATCCACTTATTTATCCAAACAGCTTGTAGATCTCTCCGGTCTTCTGAGCCAAATGCATTCAAATCATCAAAATAGTGCAAGTTATACAGCCATAACTTTTCGGACGAATTATCATTCCAAGCAGTATGATCAACTACACTTCCGGAGCGATTTAAAAAACGTACCGTTTTTTCGTCTATAAATTTCTGTTCATATATAAAATGCGTAACCCAAACGCCTACTCGATTCCGACACTTACCCTCAATAACATTTACCTTGGGGTGACGGCATTTTTTAAGAGCTCGGTACCAAAATTGGCTGAATTTCAGAAATTTTAATGTGTGAAAATAAATTAGTAGTTTTGACATAAACGCTTAAAATAATGCTGAGCTCAAAGTCAGAATGAAAAAAATAAGGAAACGGTCCTACCTAAAAACTTGATCAAAGAATTGAGATGGACCGATGAACTATAAGTGTTAAGCTAGGGCTACATTCTTAGAGATTCAGCTATATCGACTGAGTAACGAGCTACTTCCATTATCTCACAAAAAGGAATAGGTGAACTTTCACCTTTATGGATCGACCCTACGAAAAGTTTCGAACAATTTCGTTGCCCCTTGTCTTGTACTCTAAGATTATATTGACTAAAGCCATTCCAGTCGAAACCTCTAAGCTTTCTAAAGTTATCAAGCTGCAATACTCCGTCATTTGCAAACACCTCAATACGCTCTTTAGCAAATGCTTTTCCACCATTTGCTAAGTAGTGAATGGTACCGAATGAACCGTCTTTAAAAGTTAATGTTATTGACGCTTTATCTTCAGTAACTTCGACACCATCAGCTTTTCCCATGCAGGTGGCTGTAAAGCCTGTGATTTCGCTATTAGCCAAAAAGCGCATCAGATCGATATAATGGCATGCTTCACCAATAATTCTGCCGCCACCAACGTCCGGGTCTTGGGCCCAATGCTCTCTGGGAATGAATCCAGCGTTCATAGTCATTATGAAAGATTTTGGCTCGGTAACTTTATCAAGCAAAGATTTCATTCTTATAATCTGAGGGGAGAACCTGCGATTGTAGCCAACCATCACCCGACATTCTCCGCGTTTTGCATTATATGCGTATTCTATTTCATCTAGCTCCGCATGAGATAGCGCTAATGGCTTTTCTACAAATACGTTCTTACCTGCGTCAATTGCTTTAATAACTTGATTTGCGTGCAAATTATGTTGTGTAGCTATCACTATAGTATTAATCGATTCATTATTGAGAATTTGCTCCAAGTCAGTCGACGCGTTAACAAAGTCATTCTTCTTACCGTGATGAATTGCGCTCACACCACCGCTCGTCAATAATGTATCCAACTTAGCCCCAGCATCCTTGAATGATGGGATCAACACCCGTGATGCGTAATTCCCTGCACCAATGAAACCGCAAACAGCATCCTCAGCAGCATAATTTTCGGCAGTACTAATGTTGACCAGTTTTTTGGCAAGTAAAGCTTCGGGTTCAGCAGAATAGCTTAATAAAATCCCTAGAGATGAGCGGTCGTTTAAACATTCGTAAGCGCTTATAGCGTCTTCTATTTCAAATCGGTGACTTATTAAGGGTTTTACATCGATAGCGCCTGATGACATCAAGTCTAAAACAGCTTCAAAATTACGCTGTTCAGTCCACCGAACAAAGCCTAAGGGATAGTCGTGACCTTTATCTTCATATTCAGTGTCGTAGCGCCCAGGTCCATAAGAACAGGAAACCTGAAAAGTAATCTCTTTTTCAAAAAAATCCGCTCTAGATAATTCAAGACCAACCACACCAACTAAAACGATTCGCCCTCGCTTCCGGCACATCTTTGCGCCATGGCTTACTGGATCATTGCTTTTTGTAGATGCGGTGATAATTACCGCATCTACCCCTTGACCACGAGAAAAGGCATTTGCTCTAGAAATAGGATCTTCGCCAGTTGATAAATCTACAGTTTCCGCTCCAAAATCCCGTGCCATTGCACATTTAGTTGAATCAAAATCGACACCCAACACTCTACAACCGTTCGCTTTAAGCAGTTGAACTGTAATCAATCCGATCAAACCAAGCCCTGTAACGACGACTGTTTCTCCAATAGTTGGATTAGCCAATCTTATACCTTGAAGTGCGATAGATGCTAGCACTGTAAAAGCCGCGCTCTCATCATCTACATTCTCTGGAATTTCAGCACATAAATTTTTAGGAACTCGAACTACCTCTGCGTGATTACCATTCGAAACTACTCGACTCCCGACACTGAATTTTGTACCACCATTGTCTTGAACAATACCAACGTTACAGTATCCTAAGGGTAACGGTTGATCTAGCTTGGAACGAACAGCGTCAATAGTTGGTTTTAGACCATCAGTTTTGACTTTCTCTAACACCATCTTAACTTTATCGGGTTGAGAGCGTGCTTTCTCAATCCATCCAGATTTACCGAAATCGATAAGCATGCGTTCCGTTCCTACTGATACCAACGACTTTGTTGTCGCTATTAACAGACTTTCATTTTTTCGTTGTGGGCACGGCACTTCAATAAGTGATGTGTCACCATTTGCGATGTTTTGGAGTACTTGTTTCATAATATTCTTGACTTTCGAAGTTTATTTCTTATAACGTTTTTCATAAATAGAATTGGTCTAATGAAACAGTATTCTAGCAGCAGAGATTTGTCATCTGGCCTAATACCAACCTTCTCATACCCTAGCATCGGTAACATTTCAAACGTAGACTTCTCAAAAATTCCGATGCTCTCTTCGGACATCTCACGTCTCCATCCATCTATACGTGCTGGTTGTGGTTTAGACCCAACAAGTTTATGTTGGTTAGAGGTATAACTCGGCAAAGTGAAGCCATTTTGCTCTGATTCGAAAGAGTTGCTCATATTGAGGAAATCTAATAATTGCACAATCGTATCATGCGTACTAACAATTATGGATTCATAGTGCAATCTAATACAACGCTCCCCCAAGTAAACCTCGCTTAGCAAGCCCAATGATAACCGCCCCGCCCACCAAGTTGCGGCTTCAGTAACTGTATTTGGTCCCCAGTCTAATTTTAACACTGAGTTACAAACAGCACGCCCATCTCTAACAATGTGGATAAAATTTGCATCCGGGTACAACTCGATTAAACTAGCAGAGTACCAAGTGTTACTAGGAGTGTGGTCCACCCACACATCAAACTCCAACACGTTAACTTTTTCTGCGTATGCCTTTACAATCTGATTAAATAAAATTCTTAAATTATCAACGGTGTTTAAACTGTCATCTGCTATATCGACCAAAGAAATATCAACGTCCCAAACTTTAAATCGAAATGAATGTGCTAAATAAGACTTAATCTCCCCAATATTAGAAAAATCATCCCTACGACCGAGGACATCAGCAATAAATTGGGATTCAGGAACGACAAGTGACCTATCAAATTTTCCGATCATGTCGGCAAGAAAAGTGGTACCACTTCGCTCGCATCCTCCGATGAATACCGGGCGGACCAAATTTTTCATCATAACCTACTTCTAATTAACTTTGCTGGATTACCGCCTATGATAGAGTATTTGGGAAACGTTTTGGTCACGACTGACCCTGCCGCGACAACTGACCCTTCCAATACACTAACACCGTCCATAACAATTGCACCATGACCAATCCAGACGTTATCTTCGAGAAAAATGTCACGCATTTCCGCTCTACCGCTATAAAACATAACTTCGTCCGGGTTAGATATATCATGATCAGAGCCAACGAAACTAACATTTGAAGCAACCATAACGAAGCTACTTACTGTAACGTTAGCACCAACATGACAATTTTTACCAAAATAAATGTTACTGCCGACCAAACGAATTGTATTTTTTCTTGATTTATTAAACCCTTTACTAATTAGTATGTTTTTCTTTATACAGTTTTCCCGAACTAGGAAGCTGTTAAAAACTTTTTGTAATAACCTCTTCACTAGTACTAAATAATGTATCAAGTTCTTCCTCTCTTACAATTCTTTCGTTATTTCCAAAAATATTTTTTGAGTCTAATTCTTTCGTCTCAATTAAAATAGTTTGCCCATAATCCTGAAAGCTATAGTACGCTGTTGAATATAATGTTAAAAATAAAACTGTTTTTTTATACTCATCTAATCGTTCAAGTTCCAAATATCCTTCTGGGCACTCCAAGTTTCGACTGTTAGGGTGACGTTTAAATATCAGTTCCACATCATCGGGACAAACTCTCTTAATTACCTCCAAAACCCTCTTCTCTATCGCATTATATTCCCGAGTTTGAGTCTTAGATAATTGGCTGATAAAACATACAGAAGTAAAATCCAAAATGCTCGCTCTATCATAAATACCTGATGACTTAAATTTGATCTCAAATTTCCGCAAAAAATTAAACTCATCAAAAAAGCTATGTTGGGCATCGTTAAAAAAAGTATAGTTTGTACAATTATAATGGAGACTATATCGGCCAATACCGTGAGCTGAAAATAAAATATTAAATCCGCGCTCTATCAACTTGCTGTTTGCGTAATGGCTATAAAACTCTACATCATCCATAACATACAATTTCGTAGGACCTAGGCTAACAACATCTGATACATAGTAATCTTGAGCTCCAACCTCAAGCTCCACAAGCGATTTAGGTGTTCTTTGGATACAGAAACGTAAAAGAGTTCTTAATGAGTATTTATACCCATACAAAGTATAGTTTAAATTATTACGCCGAAGATATTTTATGAAACGCCACTGCCTGCGTATGCTTATAGGAAAGGGAAGTACTAATACTCCACAATCTAAGATTTCTACACTGTCTTGCCACTCAGAAATATTGATATCTACCCACGCTTTAATCAAGCTATTTTTATTCGCAATTCTTGCCTGATTAAACAAATAAAAAGTTCTGAATAAAGAATGTATAAAAACTTTAATGCAGATCCTTATAGTAAATTTCCAAGATAGTCTAAATTTTTTTTTGCTCTCTAACCTTTCGAAAATTTTTGGATTCTGGAATAGAAAATTTGCATAACACTGACGATGTAAAACCGAGCAGTCACGAGCTAACTCATTTGACAAAATCTGTGTTCTTTTGCCATAGTCGACTGATTGATGATAAAAATTAAATAAAGTCATTCTTAATAAGGCTTCTATATCTTTGAAACTGTGCCTGTCTAGAAAAAAATTCCCAATATTTCTTGTTAGAATAATCAGACATCGTAGCCATTTTAAATTCATTGCCTATAGAAAATATGATTGCGTCACTTAATTCTTCAACAGAGTCCGGTGTAGTTAATATCCCACCAATATTATCATCAATCAATTCAGGGATACCATCCAAATTTGTTGAGATGACCGGGATTTTTATCAACATCGCTTCCAATATACTCCTTGGCATTGCTTCACCTCTAGAAGGTAAAACCATCACATTGGAGATTTTTAAGTATTCTAATGCATCAGATGTATAACCAGTGAAAGTAAATGTATCACGTAAACCGTTTACTTCAATTTTATGCATCAGAGTTGCGGAAAAGCCTCCTACATCCCCACCAACGATAAATACATGTATCTTTGATACAATTTCGGGATGAGTTAGGCTGATATTAATTATCGCGTCAATTAAAATATCCTGCCCCTTCCTATACTGAACACTTCCAATACAAGAGATTATATACTTTCCATTCAAATCTAAACTAGCACTGTACTTTTTAAGTAAATCGTCCCTCATTGGAATTAAATCAATAGATTCCTCATCACAACAATTTGGAATGTAATAACTTACTTTATTTGAAATTTCTTTATATTCCTGCCACTCATCTTGTGTCTTTGCTGAAACATATATTAATGAGTCAAACTTGGATAAATATTCAACTGCTTTTTCAACTGATATTGTAGAGTCAATTGACTCAAATGAAGATACACTACCTCTAACAACGCAAACTTTGGTGCCTAAAAACTCATTTAGATTAATGTTATCAAGTAAGTAAATGCAAAAGCTATTAACTATAAATAAATCTTTTTCATCACCGTTCAAGATATAGGTCGCAGTAGAGAAAAGATTCATTAGCCTTCTGTAAATACTTCTCAGTCCAAGACCCGACTGAGCGGGATATCGAATGAACTTCCATTTAGCTGGATTCGTAAGCTTTGGTAGTTTCTTTAAACTAATATTTCGATTAGAGAGCACTTGAACAGATTGGACATCTGATAACGCTCTTAAAACATCGTAACCAGACTTACTTGCGCCGCTAGCTCTATTCATGGGCTGCGTTAAGTAGTAAATTTTTCTCATGCTTACCTTCGTTTAAAAAACTAGAAATTATACACAGTAGGAATAAAATTACAGGCGAATTATACGTAACTATTGAAATATCGAAAAATAAAATAACAATCAATGCATTTAGAAACGTAAGAGCAACCAACCTACTTGTTCCTTTGTTATTAATGATCTTTTTTAAGACTGCGACAACCAAATAAAAAATAAAAGAATAATGAAGAATAAAACCTATTATTCCTGTATTGGCGAGTAATTCTAAGTAATTATTATGAGAGTATTTTCCAAATCCAGAATACTCTCTAAATCCATCAAATCCAACACCCAAAATTGGGTTTAATGACCAGAAATCAAAAGCTGTATTAATTAACTCTACCCTTTCATTCAATGAGCCAACAGTGCTTCCCCTGTTATCGAAGAGCTCAAAAAGCAGCATAAACCTATTTGCATAAGGACTAAAAACAAACCAGTTTATGCAATAATATAGCGCGTAGAGAAGAGCAAATATAGCTAGATACTTTGCAAATAACGATTTTTTATGTGTAGAATATTTGCGATAACATGTGAAAAAAAACAGAGAAAATATCGGCACACAAGCTAAAATTGCCTTTCTAGAACCACTTAGCATAGAAAAGTATAATGATGACAATACAATAACTGAAATAATTGATAAATATACTAATTTCTGTTTTCTATTATTACCTTCCTTGGAGACAAACCATGATAAAGACAAGCAGCAAAATAAAGTCAACAACAGTGAAAAAGTATTTGAATTAGTGAATATGAAACTGAATCTGCCTACGGGAACCCCATTAATTCCTATATACATCCATGATGAAAGAATAAGTAAAAGGCCCACAAAACAGGCTGCAGATATAGACCTCTTGTAGAATTCTCCCCCCCCCATAATCATCAAATTATTTAAAACCAATACATGAGAAACATAAAACAAAACCGTTGTGCCAAACATACCATAGTAAACTGAGTGAACTACGTAAAAAAGCGCTGATAAATTCATCCATACTAATACAGAATGTACCTTAATTAGACGTAAATGGTAAAATATAAAAGGTCCGGATATTATCAGAATCAAAACGCAAGCGTAATGTATTGGCTGAAATATTTTTATCGACAAGAGAAATGTTGATGATAATAAGAAAAATACACTAAAGCTCGTCCTGAAAAAATTCAACATACTTTTCTCATTGTATATTTGTTATATAAATAAAAAATATAATTAGCACTAATACCTTTCTCTCTTAAGAATATGCACAATCTAATTCTATACGCAATTCGGCATATAGACATACAAAATAGAGCGCCCCATAAATCAAAGATTAAAATTGATGGTCCTAAAAGGACAAGTTGTATGACAGTGGTATTTCTAAAGTAAATATAATTCACACTAGAGAACCCCAACATATTCATTGCTACACTGCTATTGCCTAGTAAGACTATTAAATATTCGAAAAACAGTGCTGCAAGCAAAAAATCTGTAACGCTCTCATATTTACTTCCAAAAACAAAGTCAATAAATAGTTCACCGAATATAAGAAAGATCATTAAAAAGACAAAACTTATAAAACTAGTTATTTTGTTATATCCAATAAGGGATTTCGATATCAAGCTATTTTCTTTTCCTTTTAAAAAAGATAGCTTTGGCGCTAAAACGGAGCCTGAAGCGACCATAACATACATAATCACAGCAGCTATTTTTACCGATACTGAATAAATTGCGATGTCACTACTTGACAATAACAAGCCAATTATCAAAATATCAGCATGTCGTCCTAACACTTGGAAAACGGTAATATACTGAAAGTCGCTCGCCATTTGATTCCAAGCGATTGTTTTTCTATTTCTTTTTAAGAATAGTAATTTAAGACCTATAGCCTTATTTAAAACAAGAATTTTAAATAGTGTGAAACTTAAAGCTGACATTATTAAGAACGATATCATCAAACCATAGACATAGTAGTCACTTATGATTTGTCTCGAGGAGATTAATAAAAGTAACAGGAAAAATAAAGGTCTAAGCAGAGCATCAAAAGTAACACCTAGCACTTGATATCCTTTCGCCCTTAGAAAGGCTCCTGAAATTTCAATTAAAACTCTTGATAGAATACAGACCGAGATTAGAATTACGGTAAAAATTTTTACATCTTCATAAAATAACGGAATTAATAAGATGAATGGCAACCAAATAAGACTGCTTTTAATGCAGCGCTTCAAAACGATATCATTCATCCTATTTAAATTAAATGATCGTAATATTGCTGATTGCGATACAATCAAATTTGGACAACCACTACAACAAAGGGAGGAAAATATGAACACTATAGAAATTAAAAGTGAGTATTGTCCGAACACTTCCGTCGAAGCTTCATTAGCGAAATATATAGTTATGCCTAAACCAACAAATGCGGCTCCAAATTTGTTGGTAAGAACCAGTAGGAAGTCTCTATATTTCGCCAGCATAATTTAAATTTACTTATATTTTGAAAATGTTTATATCTTTAATAAAAATATCATTTAGTTTAAAGTTAGTTCCTTACTATTTTATAGATCTATTCGACATAATTACTTCGGCTAGTTGGAAATCTATCAAGTTATCTATATCCACCGAAACATCAGCCCCCATCTTATATGCGTATGATCCATTTTCCCCAAAGAAGCTTTTACTTTCAATTAGAGATTTTGTTTTGCAAATATAAATAGCCCCATTAAGTCTGTGATATTGCGGCAATTCTTGGCTGCGCATAGTTAGCATCTCTCTCGTCACAAAATTATCTAGAGACATGTCATTTCCTAGTATATTTGACCAAAGTGGAGAGTGTTCGCACTCACATACAGATATTATAGAATTTGCATTTTTTTCATTAAATAATGTGAACGCGTCTTTTATGTGAGCTGCAGTCCGTAAAGGTGATGTGGGTTGTAACAAGGCTACAGTTTCATATTCTATTCCTAGTTGCGAATAGTGGTTTAGTGCATGGGCAACCACATCAAAAGATGTCGATGTATCGCTAGATAAATCTGCTGGTCGAATAAATGGTATATCAGCTCCGTAACTACGTGAAATGTTAGCAATAACATCCGAGTCAGTACTAACAATAACCTTATCAAATATGGCACAACTAACCGCGGACTCAATTGTCCAAGCTATCAAAGGTTTACCTGATAGTTCTAAAACATTTTTTTGGGGTAACCTTTTACTTCCCGACCGAGCAGGAATTACTGCCAATGAACCTTTTCTCGTGTGCGTCATAACATCCCTAACCTATGAATATCTACTTGTGCGCGCTTAAAATCATCCATCCGACCAATATCTAACCAGTAATCATGAAATGGGTACATAAGAACATCGTTGCCTAAGAATCGTTCTAAAAGTGTTGGCATATCTATAACTTCGTTGGGGTTTACTTGTTCAATTATTTTTCGACCAACAACGTATATGCCAGCATTAACGTGGAACCGTTGTATTGGCTTCTCAATCATGCTTTTTATCACACTTCCCTCACTTTCAATCACACCAAACGGCACCTGATATTCATATTCACGAACACACATCGTTGCATTAGCATGATTTTTATTATGAAAAGCGAGCAAAGATTCGAAATTCACTTTAGTTAACACGTCACCGTTCATCATGATAACTGGCAACTCAGAGATATCCTTAGGTAAAAGACCTAACGCTCCACCTGTACCTAGCGGGCTCTTTTCATGAACGTACCTAATTGACACGCCCCATTGTTCACCACTACCAAAATACTCTTCTATCATTTCAGGAAGGTAGTGAGTTGAAATATAAAATTGATGGAAGCCCGCTTTTATAAAACGTAGAAGTACTGTTTCCAATATAGGTTTATCACCGACCTTTAATAAAGGTTTTGGGCAGTTATCTGTTAAGGGCTTTAATCTTGTCCCAAATCCACCGGCCATTAAAAATACAGGGTTATTGTATTTGTTTCTTTGAGTAATACTTTTATAGGTTTCCAGCCCTACCACAACATCTTTATCTACAACCGGAATAGAATGAAGTTGTTTAGTATTCATTAACTCCAAAACTTTAGACCTAGGCGTATCGACTTCCACAGTTGTAGGGGTTGCATTCATAACTTCGGACACGGATTGAAAGAGCGTTACATTGTTAATCAACGCTCTGCGAATATCACCGTCGGTAACTGTGCCCAGTAGCCGATTACTGGCATCAACAACAAGCGCAAGCTGCAATGCTTCTTTGTCAATAGTTCTTAAAACTTCTTGTATGCTAGTTAAAGGTGAAACCAGTATATTCTTCCAATCATGACTCATATTTATTACCTTTCTAAAAATACTGGCATGACAAAAAATATTTCCTGAATAATGCCCATTATAACATTCGTGGCTTTACTAGATACTAAAGCTCTATTATTCATCAATTAATTCACCAATTTGATAATTTTTTTTAGCTTCTTTGCCAAGTAACTGCCAATAGTGAATAGGATTCATTCCTGAACCAGGTCGTTTGATAGATAAGTTATTTTTACTAAAAGTTGCTCCTTTCGTTATAACTTTCTCAGCAACAAGACTTTTCCTTGCTACTAACTTATTACCTACCTCTGATGGTCTCGGGCCTTTTAAACCGTCACCAAGCACAAGCTCAATATTTCGAATACCTTGAACCATAGCTTCTAGCTCGATGGGGTCTAGCGAAGCTTTGTGGTCAGGTCCTTCTAAGTTTTTATCTATCGTAAAATGCTTTTCAATTACTTTTGCCCCCCGTGCAACAGCCGCAACTGGCACGAGGATGCCGGCACTGTGATCTGAATAGCCGACAGATAATTTAAAAGCATTCGCTATCGTGTCCATTGCACTTAGATTAATATCTGGCAAAGGAGCAGGATATTCTGTTGTGCAGTGAAGAATCGTTACTTTCTCTTTAAGCAATCTTTGGCCAGCTTCAGAATAGTACGCGTTTTCAAACGCTTGAATACTGGGCTTCTCTGTCATCTGATCGATATAACCAAAGGCAATCACTCCCAAGGCTAATTCAATCTCAGCAAGTGAAGCCATCCCAGTAGAAACTATTAGATCGCAGCCTGTTCTAGCATGTTCAAGTACTAAAGGGGCATTAGTCAAATCACCAGAAGGGATTTTTAACCGCTTTAGCTTTAAATCACTTACAAGAAATTTTAAGCTTTCAGAATCAAACGCAGTTGATAAGAATTCAATACCTAATTTGCCACAGTACTCTAAAAGCTCTTTATGAAATTCGTAACTTAATTCCAGTCGAGTAAGCATACTCAGTTGTGTTTCTTTCTTTTGTGTATTTTTCGTTTGATAGTCAGCTTGTTCAGCGTGTGCCGTCACTAACTTAGCGGCTTTAAATGTTTGAAATTTAACAATATCCGCGCCAGCTTTATATGCTGCATCAACTAGCTTATATGCAAGATGCTCATTCCCATTATGGTTTACACCAGCTTCTGCAATAATTAACGTCATACTATATCTCCACATTTAAGTCATAAAATGATTTATATGGCTTGGCTGTCATTTTTTTTATCAAAGTAATTATTTGACTTGATGTATCCCCCTGCCCATAAGGATTGCGGATTTCTTCATCATTGGTTTTATATGCTTGAGTGATCCCAGTGTGGATAGCGTTAACAATGTCTTTTTTATAAGGTTTGCAATGGATAACGCTTTTCGCTGCTAATCTACCCTTCTGGCGCATTCCTATGTTGATAGTAGCGACATCTAAAGAAGGTACTTCGATAATGCCGCTTGAAGAGTTTCCAATTACAGCGGCTGAGTGCTTAACTGCGCTAAGGTATCTCTTTTGTCCTAATGACGGAATTGCTATTACTCTTTCAGAATTTGTATTGGCGTAATTTTCAAGTAGCGGGATTATGCTTCTTCCACCGTTATCAGCATTCGGATACGTCAGAATAACTTGATATTCAGGAAATTCACTTAGACTATCAAGTAGTTCCTTGAAAGAAGTTTCTGGATCTTCATCAGCTAGTGTAACAGGATGATATGTGACCAGCATGTAAGGTCTTTTTATTACAAAGCCAAGTGAATCGGACAGTTCATCCACTGACATAAAACTTCCTCGATTAAGATGGTCGAGACCTATCGCACCAACATTGAAAACCCTTTCAGGAGCTTCCCCAAGTTGAATAACGCGTCGCTTATGCTCATCAGTTGATGTCATATGCAAATAGCTCAATTTAGTAATAGCATGTCGAATGGCATCGTCATATGCGCCTTCGGTAATCTCGCCACCATGTAAATGGACGATAGGGATCCCCAAAATCATGGCAGTTTGAGCAATAGCTAAAGCTTCGAAACGGTCACCTAGAATAACCAAGGCATCGGGTTTTTGTCGGCTTAATGCGTCTGTATACCCAAGTACACCTAGTCCAATACTTTTAGCCACACCTATTTTAGAGTTAGATGATAAAAGCGTTTCAATTTTTTCATCAATCTTAAAGCCTTCGGATTCAATTGACTTGTAAGTTAAACCGAATTCAGGTGATAAGTGCATACCTGAGACAAAAAGCTTCAAATCCAACTCTGGATCTTTTTCGATGTCTTTTAACAACCAATACAGTAGCCCGAACTCAGCACGAGTTCCGGTAAACACTCCAATTTTTCTCATATCATTTCCCAACCGGCGAGCTCGGTATATTTACCAAGCGCTGGCTAATAAATTCTGAATAGGTCAAATCACCTCTCTTAGAATCACTGTACATTGGTAGCGTGTGCATAAGCTGCCATATAGGTCTTGTCATTACTCCTGACTCATTGGTAGTCTTAATTAACTCCTCACGGGAATCAATATTTGGACAAATAACTGCATTCAACCAAAAATTCGAACGGCCGTATGGCGGCTCATCTACAAACTGGAATTCAGTGCCATTAAAAAAGGCCTTATATTGCATTGCTATATCACGTTTTGAGGCAAGAAAGATTTCTAACGATTCCACTTGTGCACAACCAAGAGCCGCATTTAGATTTGGCATTCTATAATTGAAACCGGGCTCGTCATGGAAAAATTCATATGGATGAGGTACTTTTGCGGTCGTTGTAATATGTTTAGTTCGCTCTCCTGAATTAGCTGATTTACAGAGAACCATACCGCCCCCACCAGTGGTAATTACTTTGTTACCGTTAAAGCTTAGAGCCCCAAAGTTACCGATTGTGCCTGTATGAATGCCTTTGTAGTATGAGCCTAAACTTTCAGCAGCATCTTCAATTAACACTAAGTTCCATTTTTTACAAACACGTAAGATCTCATCTAATTCAACAGGATGTCCAAATGTATGCATTGGCATTACAGCGCGAATAACTTGTTTTGTATTTGTGCATACGCAAACGCCATCGCAGTTGAAACTAGCGTTACGTTCAAGAAACTCTTCTAATGCGATAGGACACAGCCCTAAGCTCGTTTTAGAAACATCAACGAAGACAGGCTCAGCTCCCATATGATAAAGTGCATTGCAAGTAGCAACGAACGTAAGTGATTGTGTTATAACCAAATCGCCCCGTTTAACACCACTCATATAAAGTGCTGTATGCAATGCTGCAGTACCGTTAACCGTTGCTACCGCCTTAGTTGCGCCTGTAAAAGCCGCAATATCGTTTTCAAAGCGTGTTACGAATGCACCAACACTCGAAACAAAGGTACTATCTACAGTTTCAGCAACGTATTTCTTTTCGTTTCCAGAAAACCTTGGAGCATGAAGAGGAATAAACTCGTTGGTTCCATATAACTGCTGAATAAATTCAATTAACTTAGTATTCATCGTTACATTTTGCCGTCGAGGTATTTACCCGTTTCTTTGTGGCCAAAATCGGGAAGCATTTTAAAAAATAGATTAACGATCTCCTCTTTAGTCCAGTTTTTCTTATCCTTCATGGAAGATATCGTTGATTCAAATAGTTGTAACAACTCTTCGTTGAAACTTTCATTATTCTTAATAATGCCTAAATTCACAAAACGCTCCATATCCAAAATCTCACTGTCGGTGAAAAATTCTTCAAAATCTTTCTCGCCTGTAGTGTCGCTTGTAGTAAATAAGCATGGCCACTTGCCTTCTGCTGGTAGCGTTAGAACGAGTTTTCTAGCCTCTTCTTCTGAGTCACATAGGTAGGCCTTATATCCCAAACCGGCTAGGAATTTAACAGCTATGTCCGCAAACGAAATCAAATGTAGCGACTCGCTCAACTTTGGGAAAAAAATATCACGATTCTGACCGAATATGCAGGACATCAGACACAATTCGCCTGACTCTTGAGGAGTAACGAAATAACGTTTTATATCGCTAGGGGCAACAATTGGTTGGCGTTTTTGTATTCGTTGGTTAAATCCATGTAGTAAAGAACCATCAGAGAACGCGACGTTGGCAAATCGAGCTGTCGAAATATCTATTTCCTGGCTTTTACGCATCAAAAACATTTCCATTATGCGCTTAGATGCCCCCATCATATTTACCGGATTTGCAGCTTTGTCTGTAGACACACAAAAATACTTTTTAGTACCTTTATCAATAGATTGCTGAATCGTTTTATCCGTATTGAAGATATTAACATCTATCATACGCATAAGAGTAAACGGATCTTTCTCACTACGAACATGTTTCAAAGCAGATAAATTAAGTACATAGTCGTAATTTCCATCTGCTTTAATGAATGCGTCATATTCAAGCGAGCCAATATCTAAGGCAAATGTTTGAAAATCACCCTCAATATATCCAAATGAGCTCCTAACATCACGTACCAGTTCAACCATATTATTTTCACTGATATCAACAACATGTAGCTTTTTAGGGTTTCGCTTAAATATCTCTTTTACGACGGCTTGCCCTATAGAGCCTGCGCCACCTAATACTAAAAAAGATGAAGTAGAAACGATGTCTATAAGTTTAGCATCATGTGAAGATACATCCTGAGTAAATAGCTCTTTGTCGCGTCCTATTAATCTTAAGATACTACTCATCAGTTAGCTCCATATGCCTTTCGTATCTACTATGACACCTTGCGAAGGTTTTTGTAGTTTCAACTGATGATGGTCAACTAATAACAAATGAATATCGGCTTCTTTAAAGGCGATTTCTGTACTAACTAGGCTTTGCTCTTCTAAACTTTCTGGCAGTGTTTCAATATTTGGTTCAACTAAAAGAACGCGTCCGTTGTGCATCCGTGCTACCTCTTCAGCTATATACATAGATGGGCTCTCTCTCAAGTCATCAATATCTGGTTTAAACGCAAGACCATAGCAAGCTATAACTACGTCGTTTGAGGTTTTTGTTGGGTTTTCCTGTAAAAAATCTGAAACTGCGATTTTAACTTTGTTGATTACCCAATCTGGTTTACTGTCATTAACCACTCTCGCAGTATGGATTAGTTTTGCAGCCTCAGGGGTCTTCGAAACGATAAACCAAGGGTCAACGGCAATACAATGCCCACCGACCCCCGGCCCCGGTTGTAGGATATTGATTCGAGGGTGCCTGTTAGCCAGAGAAATAAGCTCCCACACATCAATATCAAGCTTGTCGCAAATAATTGAAAGTTCATTAGCAAACGCAATTTGGACGTCTCGACAACTATTTTCAGTCAATTTTGCCATTTCAGCGGTACGTGCATTTGTCACAACGCATTCGCCCGTAACGAATGACTCATAAAGCTCTATCGCAGCAACGGAACATCTATTTGTCATGCCACCTATAACTCGATCATTTTCTACGAGTTCTCTCACAACGTGACCAGGCAATACGCGTTCTGGGCAATGGGCAACGCGAATATCTGAGTTTTCGCCCGCTGATTGTGGAAAGGTTAAATCAACTCTGGCTAATGCCAACCACTCGGCTAATTGTTCAGTTGCACCAACTGGTGAAGTGGATTCTAATATAATTAAATCACCTTTTTTTAGAACGGGAGCAATCGCTTTAGCAGCAGATTCAATATATTTTAAATCAGGAACTGGAATGCCATTTTCCTTATTAATCGAAGAAAAGGGGGTCGGCACAGCTATAAGGAAAGCATCCGCAGGTTCAGGTAATGTTGTTGCTTGTAAATACCCTTCAGATACTGCCGCATGAACAATCATATCTAAGTCCGGCTCTACTATGTGAATTTTTCCTTTATTGATGGTATCTACCACACTTTTATTCACGTCGACGCCGATGACTTTTAACTTCTTAGAAGCAAACATCGCCGCTGTTGGAAGGCCAATGTAGCCTAAACCAATAACTGAAATTCGTTCAAATGACATATTTTTTCTTACTCTTTCCAAGTGATTTTCAATAATTAATATCGAGTTTAATTTGTCTCTTTGTGAAGATTATAAACCTAATAGAATTAATTATTTATTAACGATAAACATAAATTATCAAGTTAGCTTAACGATATTAACTAGTCGATATCGCGTCTAAAATACGCTTACAAGCCAACCCATCCCCATAAGGATTATGAGAAAAACTCATAGAGTTATATGCTTCATCACTTTCCATTAATTCATTGATAGCTAGGGTAATAGTTTTAACGTTAGTGCCCACCAATTTAACTGTTTTAGCTTCGACCGCTTCAGGGCGCTCAGTAGTATCGCGCATGACCAATACAGGTTTTCCTAAACTTGGAGCTTCTTCTTGTATCCCGCCTGAATCCGTCAGAATAATATGGGAGCGGTTCATTAAATAAATAAAAGGTAAGTATTGTTGAGGCTCAATCAAAAAAACATTACTAATATCTTTTAAAAGGCGGTTTACAGGTTCTCTAACATTCGGATTTAGGTGCATAGGGTACAGTATCTGAGCGTCAGGGTATCTTTTAGCTGTAATAGCTAGCGCTTCACAAATACGTTCAAACCCCTCACCAAAACTCTCTCGTCTATGTCCAGTAACTAAAATCAGTTTTTTCTTAGTATCTAAAAATGAAAATTGCTTAGACAAAGACTGATTAACTACGCTATCTGATTCAATTTTACTTTTAATCATCAATAGAGCGTCAATAACAGTATTACCAGTTACAAAAATCCTGTCTGAAGGACATCCTTCTTTCAGAAGGTTGTCCTTCGATGTTACCGTGGGCGCAAAGTGATAATTCGCTAATGCGCCGGTCAACTTCCTATTCCCTTCTTCAGGCCAAGGAGAGTATATATTTCCAGTTCGAAGGCCCGCTTCAACATGCCCTACCTCAACTTGTTCGTAGTAGGCTGCTAAGCTAGCAGCAAATGTCGTAGCGGTATCCCCGTGTACCAATATCAAATCTGGTTTATATTCAAGTAAAACGGCTTTTAATTCGATGAGGATTCGCGAGGTAACGTCATTTAACGTCTGCCCCATTTTCATCAAGTTCAAATCGTATTCGGGAGTAATCTCGAATAACTCTAATACTTGATCTAGCATTTCGCGATGCTGTGCTGTTACACATACTTTCGAATTAAAACGAATATCATTCTTCAGTGCATGTACAAGGGGCGCCATTTTTATGGCTTCTGGCCTAGTACCAAAAACAGTTAATATTTTCATAGATTGTTCAGTTAAGAGTTGTAAAGCTGTCGGATAAATACGAAGACTATTGACAAAATCCCGCCTAAGAATGTAACTAATACGACTACAAGAGCCCTCTTGGGCTTAAATTTCATTTCAGATACTATTGCGGGGTCTATTGTTTTAAAAACATATTCCTCCCGAACTTCAGCAAACATCAGTGTTTTCGCTTGCTCCTCAATTAATTGATATAACAAACTCTTTTGCTCAACAATATTAGTCTTCGCTATTTGTGATTGGAGGTAATCGATACTGCCTTCGGCTTCTTTTTTATCTCGCATTTTCATTACCGCATTTATATCCTGCACTAACCAATCAACCCATTTTTTGGCGACTGTCGGTGAGTAATGCTCAGCACTTATAGTGATCATTCCCGTATCTGCAAATTTTACAATTTGAATGAGCTTTTCGAATTCTAATTTAGCTTCTTGATTGGACGGTTTAGGGCTCTTAGGTGGTTTGACTTTTCTTAACCATTCATCTTTATCAACTGAATAAACGTCTTCGTCGTAAACAACGGTATTTGTAGCCATATCCCACTCTTTTACTGCCATAAGGTCAGGAAGAATATTGTGCTTTTCGGCAAACTTTGCGAAAAACTCGCGGGATTTAAGTATCTCTATCGCGAGTGCAGTTTTATCCGTTTTACCACCACCTAGATTCACGCCTGCAAGAGATGCTAAGCCCCCTAGTTGACCAGAAAGCCCCGAAAGGCCACCTTGCTGATCGGAATCCGCAGGGGCAAGTAGAGCTTCTGACTTATATATATTTGGTAGGCTTAAAGCATAAAAAACGGATGCCACGGCAAATATTGCGGTAATCACAATAATAATCCACTTACCGCGCCAAATCACGTTCCATAACTCACGTAAATCTATTTCGTCGTCATTGTTTTGCGCCTGAAACATGTCGGGTGATATCGCTACGTACTGAACCTTGTCTTTTTCTGGCATGTTATTTTTCGTATCAGTCATTTCTATTACTCAAATTTCTCATTTAACAAGTTAAAGATTGCCAATTGCTATCAACGCAATCGCTGACTGATAGACGATAGACGTAACGGTTTGCCATAATCCTAAACGCTCGTAGTTGGTGACATCACGTGGTACCACTATGGTGTCACCAGGCTCTAGCGCAGTCTCACTTGAACTAAACCAGAATGATGTTTCAGGAATGGTCACTGAACCATCAGCCTTAACGATGTATACATCGCCCATGTCTGCGCGGTCGGTTTCACCACCAGAGTTAGCTATATATTGCTCGAGTGTTTTGCCGTATTTAAACATATGGGTTGAAGGAACAAACACTTCACCGACTACAGAAACCGAAGAAGAAATATTAGGCACAAAGAGTTTGTCACCGTCTTTAAGTGATAAGTCAGCTGTGGGGTTACCAGCTATAATTTGCGGCATATCAATCACTAAGCGGCCCACGGGCTCGACCTCAAGCAATTCATCAAGAATAAGTGTTGCCTCTTGATAGTCGATGGTTTTTACATTTTGGCTACCTGATAAATTTGTTGAAGCAATTTGCTGACGTAAGTTCTCCACTGACTTGTCTAGGTTTTCACGCTCACGCTGTTTTAACTCTTCACGAGTAAACACTACTGCCTTGACGGTTGCTTCTGCAGTTAAGCCACCTGCACGCTCAATTAACTGAGCAAGCGTTTCGCCTTTTTTGATTTGATAAACCCCAGGGAATACGACCTCGCCCACCAGCTCTACTTTTTTGTTTTCGTGCCAATCAGGCGTGCGTAACACATTGAGCGTGTCTTTACTTTGCAGGGCGATGTTGCTGTTACCGAGCATTGAATCTATTAAATCAATCTGTATGTGCTCTATGCGCAGCGCATTGCTGCTGTCTAAGCTCGTACGCGATATTTCAGCTTTTTGTAAATAAGCCGATTCTAGCAAGCCACCGCCGGCTAAAATTAGGTCGCGCACAGTCGCGTTCTTCTGTACTGGGTAAACACCAGGGAATTTTACTTGCCCAGTAATTTCAACCAATTTCATTGGCGAGCTCTGTGTACTCTCGTATTGTAAACGCTCAATAATAGGCGCTAACAGTTCTTCACGAGACAGATACTTCGTTTTCTCTAAAATCAAATACTTTTCTGTGAAGCTGGCTAAATCTAATTCTTGTAAAAAGTTAGCTTTGTTATCTTCTTCGTTCTCGTCATCCATGGTGCCTTTGTTATTTCGTGAACTACTTGCAGCACTTTGGTCGCGTAACGTGTTTTCAAATTGCGGGTTTTGCGTATTGCTTGTTACTTGGCCGTTAGCCCCACTCTGCATAGGTATATTGTTTACATACTGCGTACCTTGCTTTTGTTGGTTAGTCACACGCTTAGAGTCATTCCCCTTCTTTTCACCTTGTTTGTCGCTCTCTTCAGGGTCTACGGGAGTAAAACGGTTAAAAAATACGACTTTGTCGAATGCATTCAATTCAACGTCAGTTTCACCAGAAAGTACTTTAGCTGGCTCAAATTGAATAATGTCACTCTGGCGCGCAAATTTAGCCCCTCGCATGATCAAGGCATAGTCAACGTCTGTTGTGCCCATCAAGCTATTACGATTAACCAGATCAGATAACATCAATCCTGGGCGCCATTGGGTCAAGCCTGGGGTAGCATAAGCCCCCATTACCACAACCGCATTGTTAAACTCGTTGCCCGCAGCGGGTACATTAATAAAGTCACCTGCTGCTAGCTTTAGCGAGCGCCCTGCTCTGTCTTGCATATTGACAGTTTTCACTTCAAAACCGTCACTGGCTGTACTACGTGCCACTTGTAAGCTTTTAGCCGCTGCTGTCGGTAATAACCCACCAGCAATGTTTAGCATGCTAGCCATGGTGTCGTTGTTTTTGGCTTCGTAAATAGCGGGGCGTCGAACCTCACCGTCAACGCTTACCAACTTTTTCACAATAGGGATAAAGATCACATCGCCCTGTTGCAAGCGCATGTCTTTGCTTGTGTCACCAAATACCAACAAGTCGTACAAATCGAATTCGGTTACTGTTTTGCCGGCGCGCTTCAGCTCAATATGGCGCAACGAGCCCACATCGTTAATGCCGCCACTTGAAAACAACGCATTGGTAATGGTTGATAACGCACTAACTGTATATGCGCCTGGTTGATACGCCTCGCCCACCATATAAACTTGGATTGTACGAAGCTCGCCCATACTGATGTTTGGCGTAACACCAATAACCTGTTCACTGTAACGCTGGGTTAATTGCTGTTTAAATTCGTTGTAGCTTAGCCCTGCTGCATTCATCGGGCCTAAGTCTGGCACTTCGATAACGCCTTCATTGTTTACTTGCAATGAATGTTGTTCACTCACTTTGCCGAATAGTTGCACTCGAATAGTGTCACCAGGGCCCAAGATATAATCGGCAGGTACAGGCAAATTAGTAGGAGGTGCAAAAGAGGCTGTCGCCGTTGATGAGTCGAACAAATCGTAGCCGAATGGCTTTAATTCTTTGGTTTTGTTTTTATTCGCACTTTGCTCAGCGAGACGCGCAGCAATTTCGTTGTCGTCAACGTAGCGGTTAACTTGGCTTTCAGGCTGTACTTCTACGCTACTATTACTTCCCCCTGAAAGGTTTAAGTCAGATAAATCAATACCCATTTGCCGAGCAAGCGCTTCTTGCTGTGCTTTTGGCATGCTTTTAAATTGCTCAATTTGTTGCGCAGACGGCGTAACGGCGTTCACTGGCGCGACAAACATAAACGCAAGCAATGCGATTATCTGAAAATTAAACGTTCTTAACATACTGCTATCCCTGTGGGCCTCAGAAGGTTGAAATCTGTACTATTGTGCCAAATAAATGGGGCAGCATGATATATGATTTGCTTATTGAGTGAAATGGTTAATTTAGACTATGGTTTTAGTCACAATAAACGAGGGCGTGCATATCTTTAGTGTTTAAATTTTAGAGGACACAGTTACAATTTGACCGCGAAATAACCCTGTAACCTAATGGATTAAGTCAATAAGCCATGATTAAGTGTCAGGTTCTTTGATGACACTCCCTCTTAGGCAGTGCATACATCCCTTTACAACTCACTCCGTACTTTCAATACTAAAACTCTATACGCGCACACATTTGCTCGGCCGAAGTGGTTCGCAGACTGTTGAAAAAACGCGCCACAAACATATTTAAGCCCTAATAGTGAAGGAATAAATACAGCCACATTGTACAGCCTTTCTTGTCTTCATCCCTTAGCTCTAGTATAAACGTGGCTGAAAATCGTTAACTACCGCTAGAGTAGTCGGCAAAAACAATAATCAAAAACCAGACGGTTCAGCATCTTTCATTCCTGTTCCTTTTCTACCGGAAAGACGCTAACTAGGTTTACGGCAGGTAATATGACAACCAAAATAAAAGATTTCTTAGGCCAACCAGGGGGCCTTTCTACCCTATTTTTTACCGAAATGTGGGAGCGCATGAGTTATTACGGCATGCGTGCCTTGTTAGTCCTTTTTATGACCGCAAGCATCCAAGAAGGTGGCTTGGTCATTACGGTGGCATCTGCTACCGCGATATACGGTTTGTACACCGGCGCCGTTTATTTTATGGGGTTACCCGGCGGCTGGATAGCTGACCGCCTAATTGGCGGGCAACGTGCGGTTTGGTACGGCGGTGTAATCATCATGTGTGGCCACATTGTGTTGGCTATTCCTAACAATTCTACTTTTTTCGTTGGTTTGGTACTTGTTGTGTTAGGTACGGGCCTTTTGAAGCCAAATATTGGCGCTATGGTCGGCCAGCTTTATGCTGATGACGATGATCGCCGTGACAGTGGTTACACACTGTATTATTTAGGGATCAACCTTGGTTCCATCATTGGTTATATTGTTTGCGGTTATTTACAAGTTGAAATGGGTTGGCACTGGGCGTTTGGTGCAGCTGCAATTGGTATGGGTATTGGCTTAATTCAGTATCGCATGACCATTTACAAACTTGATGGCGCTGGGGCGCAGCCTATGGTTGCTATGTCTGCGAAGGCTACAAAACGCTCTTGGCAAATCATCGCTGCAGCCATGATAGGCCTCGCCGTATTAACGTTTTTGATGATCAGCGGTCAGCTTAGTTTTGACCCAGTCACTATGGCGCAATATGTTGCCATTGCTATTACTGTAGTGTTCTTAGCATATTACGCAGGTGTGTTTTTCTTCGGTAATTTAGACGGCAATGAAAAACGTAGTTTAGGCGCACTATTTTTGGTTTGTTTAGCTTCTACCTTTTTCTGGACAGGGTTTGAACAAGCGGGCTCATCGCTCAACTTATTCGGCCGTGATTACACTGAGCGCATGTTAGGCGATTTCGAAATCCCGACAGCTTGGTTCCAATCTGCCAACTCTTTCTTCATCATCATTTTGTCACCGTTTTTCGCCGCCTTATGGATAAACTTAGCAAAACGCATGTTAACGCCTTCATACGGCCTGAAATGTGCAGTTGGCCTTATCATTATGGCAACAGGCTTCTTGGTGATGTTCTTTGCGGCACAAGCCGCTGCTACCGGTTTACGCGTTGCACCATACTGGTTAGTAGCTACTTACTTCTTACATACAGTCGGTGAGTTATGCTTAAGCCCTGTTGCGCTAGCAGCGGTAAGTAAGCTTTCACCTAAACGTTTTGCAGGTCAAATGATGGGCGTTTTTGTATTAACCTACTCTATCGGTAACGTTATCGCTGGCTTATTGGCTGGTAACTTTGACCCGAATAAAGTGGAAGATATGCCTAATTTGTATCTTCAGATCAGCTTATTTACTATTGCTATTGGTATCGTTATCTTCTTACTTAGCTTTAAAACGAAAGCGTGGGAAAAGCTAGCTGAACATAAGCGAGCCTAATTGGCGAAGCAGGTCAACAGACCAGCGGATGAATAGCCGTTCGCCAGTGGCGAAAGAATTAATAATATAATACTATAAATAGCGCCTACCTGTTCTCATACAGCTAGGCGTTTCTTTTAGATAAGCAAGAGTAAAATGAAGATCTATTTTTCATCTAGAGACATACCAAATATCGCCCACTTACCACTTACTGAGCGGTTAGCGGCTATTCAAAAAGCGCAAAACAGGCTAACAGGGCCTGAAAAACTTTTGCTCAACGTTTTAAAGTTAGCAGTACTCTTGCCTATATTTATTCTAATATTTAGAAGCACCGAAAGCTGGTATTCGTTGCTTTGGGCGGCATTAGTAGCCGCCTTATATCCTCTTGTGCTCAGGCCAATACAATACAGCTTGTGCGCGAAATACATTCCCCCAATTGACCACCAAGGAGAGTAACCCAATGCAAACAATTTTAGTAACAGGCGGCGCTGGCTACATTGGCAGCCACACGGTTTTACAGTTGTTGGAAACCAACAACAAGGTGGTTGTGCTGGACAACTTATGTAATTCCTCTCCCGAGGCGCTAAAGCGTGTCGAAGAGCTAACGGGTAAGCAGGTTACCTTTGTTGAGGGTGATATTCGCGACGCTGCCACGCTAGATGCGCTATTCACTGATTACAGCGTTGACTCCGTCATACACTTTGCTGGCCTTAAAGCCGTTGGTGAGTCAGTTGAAAAGCCGCTGATGTACTATAACAATAACGTTTATGGCACCTTGGTATTATGCGAATCAATGGCTAAGCACAATGTCAAAAGCTTAGTGTTCAGTTCATCTGCTACTGTTTACGGTGACCCAGTGGAACTTCCCTTACATGAAGGTTTACCCACAGGTCAACCGACTAATCCGTACGGCCAATCGAAATTAATGGTCGAATTAGTATTACGTGATTTATATAAGTCAGACAATAGTTGGAATATCGCAGTGCTGCGTTACTTTAACCCAGCAGGCGCACATCCATCTGGGCGTATCGGCGAAGATCCAAACGGTATCCCTAACAATCTAATGCCGTTTATTACGCAAGTGGCTACCGGTAAACGTGAATATTTGTCTGTTTTTGGTAATGACTACGACACACCTGATGGCACCGGAGTACGTGATTATATCCACGTTGAAGATTTAGCTGCAGGCCATCTTAAAGCACTCGACAAATTACAAAGTGATGTTGGCTTAGTTACCTACAATCTAGGTACTGGCCAAGGGTACAGCGTAATCGATATGGTCAAAGAGTTCGAAAAACAAAGCGGGCAAACCATCGCCTACAAATTCGTTCCGCGCCGAGAAGGTGACGTAGCGGCCTGCTACGCAGATCCGAAACTTGCCAGCGAAGCCTTAGACTGGAAAGCAGAAAAAGGGCTAGCCGATATGTGCAGAGACTCTTGGAACTGGCAATCAAATAATCCGAACGGCTACAAGTAAACAGTTTTGTTAATCTAATAAAACCATAAAAGCCCGATTAACCTAAGTTAATCGGGCTTTTTATTGCGTAAATTACGTAAACTTAACCGCTATTCGAGGCTATTTAAGTAAGCATCAATATCATCGTCTAATGCTTCTTCTTCTTGCGTTTTTTCAACCTTGCCGTCTTTCACTTTAAACTCTAAGTTTTGGAAATAAGCATTCTTAACAAAGCTGTAAGGATCAGCAGATTGATTAAGTTGTTGTTCCTGAGACATTAAAGCGGCGCGGCTTTCAAGTACTTTGATACCTGTTCGAAAAGCTGCAAAATAAAAATTAAGCGCATCTAACGGTGTATAAGATGTATCGACTACATCACCCACGCCGCTTCGAATATCGTTAGGTCCTAAAGCAGGTATCATTAAATAAGGCCCGGTACCTACGCCCCATTTCCCTAATGTTTCACCAAACTCTTCTTCTTTGCGTGTTAAGCCTAACTCGGTGGCTACATCAATTGTGCCTAATAGCCCCACGGTCGAATTCAATAAAAAGCGCCCAAGGCTGATCAACATGCCATCTAACTTACCTTGCAGTAAGTTATTTAAAGAGTTTGAAGGTTCTTCAAGGTTTAATGCTGCGTTAAATAAACCGGTACGTGCGAATTGCGGCGTGTAGTCAACATAAACGACTGTGACAGGGCGTAGAACGTAGTTATCAAGGATGTCATAGTTAAAATCCCAAAATGTGCGGTTAACTGACTCAAACGGATCTTTCGGATCGTTATATTCGCTTGCTTGCTCATCAGTATTGCTACTTGATGCGCAGCCGCCCAAGGTTAATAACACAAAAAACAGAGCACCTATCTTCGCCTTATTCACGGTAATTCCTCATTAATTAATATCGTTTGTTGTGTATTTTCAGCTTCGTTAAGTGTCACCTCTAATGTTCCTTGTAAATCACCGCTTGTTTCCATAACGTTTCCAGTGCGAGATATTTTAGCCACCAAGCGTACCTGTGATAATTGCGACAATTTTAACGTCGGCATAACTGAATTGCGGTCTGACAATTCAACGCTCACGGGTAAATCACCTAACGGCATTTTCACCACGGCAGCGGGCATTCTACTCTCACCATTTGCGTCTTGAGCGAACACAAACAAATAGCCATCTTGTGGTATTTTGTCTGTTAGTGAATCATCTAACCTAACGTTAACGGTCACCAGCACTGCTGCGCTGTCCTGTTCATCTGTTAAAGGCGCGCCCTGCTCAAGCAACTCAGAGCCTGCGGGTTCATTCCCTTCTAATTGCGCTATTTGCGCTTCAATTGAAGCGTAAATCGGGGCATCTTCAGGTACGAACGCTTTTAGCCGTTGCCATGTATTAATCGCAAGCGTTTTATCACCTTGCTGAGTAGCAGCCATCGCTAGCATACCCAGTGCGCCGGTGTTTTGAGGGTCTAACTCTAATATGTGATTAAGGTGCATCTTAGCTTGAGCGAGATAACTCTCTTGATTCACCATTAACAATACCTGGCTGTAACTGGCGAGCGTTTCAATATTATCTGGCTCAATGGCAAGTGCACGTTCAAACGAGTCCATAGCGCTTTCAATATGATTAATAGCAACATATACACGCCCGAGAAGCGTCCAGCCAATGGCATCGTCATCAGAGCCGATCAGCTTTGTTCTTAAACCCAATGCAAATTTCTCTAGATCCTGCTCGGTGACTGACGCATCCCCTTGAGTGACAATACGCTCAGCTAATTCAGGTAACTTTGCTTTTGCATCTTGCCAATTCTCAAGCGCACTCACATTATTAACTTGCCAATACAAAACCGCGACACCAACAACACTCAGTATCCCGCCAATAAGTAAAACACCGCGAGCAGATGTTATTTTCTGTTGCGTTTGCTCTTGCTCATCAAGTAACGCAATTTTCAAGTCTTTCTCGGTTTCAAGCCGGTCTTCGTGACTTAACAAGCCCTCACGCTCTTCACATTCAAGTTCATTCAAACGTTGGCGAATAAGCCGCGTGTTTGTTAGCGTATCCTGACGCTTACGCCCTTCAAAAATCCAGGGAAACGCAACAATGCCAATGGCCAAAGCAAACAGAGCGATACCCGCAATCCAAAATACGCTCATTTGTCTTCCTCCAACAACTTCTCTGCTGCTTCAAGCTTTGCGGTATCTTGCGTCACTGGCTTTTGCTGACGACTTCTGATCACAAGTACAATACCGATGAATACGAATATTAGTGGCAATAACCATAACCAAATTGTGGTGGCATTCACTGGCGGCTGGTAATAAACAAAGTCACCGTAGCGCTGCTTCATGTAATCGATAATTTCCTCACGAGACTGCCCTTCATTTACCAGCTGGTATACTTTTCGTCGTAAGTCAGCTGCAATCATGGCATCAGAATCAGCAATGTTTTGGTTCTGACACATAGGGCAGCGTAATTCTTTGGTTAATTCAAAGAACAATGCACTTTGGGCATCTGTTTCAAATTGATAGGTCTCTTCACTGGCCGATGTGTATGCACTAAACCAGGCAAATGAAAGAAAAATTAGAGCTTTAAAACGCATCATTCCGCGATTAACTCCTGATACACAGATGCAAACTTGTTCTGCCACACTCTAGGGTTAATATCGCCGATATGGTGTAAACGCACCTTACCTTGCTTGTCTATTAAAAAGGTTTCAGGTGCACCAGTTACCCCTAAATCCAACGACAGATCGCGCTTCACATCAAAAATATTGTACGCATAAGGGTTACCCAACTGACCGAGCTTTTGCTCTACTTCCTGCTGTACTCGCTCAACCGTTTTTATCCCGAAGTCGGGGTCAATGTCCTGATCGTAATACAGACCGACTATGTGCTTTCCTTCGTTTTTAAGTTGCTCTAAAAATGGAATTTCCACGGCACATGTAACGCACCATACACCCCATACGTTCAACAACGTGACCTTGCCTACGAATACTTCGGTTGTGTAGGTAAGATCCGTGTTCATCAAATCGGGCAATACAAAACTAGGTACGGGTTTGTTCAGCAAGGTCGATTCGTGTTCTCTGGGGTCGCTAAACAACCCTTGAAATAGGAATATCGCTAAGCCCACAAACAATATTAAGGGCAATACGAAAAATGAAACCTTTCTCATTATTGAGACTCCACTGCATCTTGAGAAGCTGACGCTTCTACTGAGTTCATTTTTGCTTTGTTTTTCACGGCTTTTTTGCTCGCCATCGCTTGCATGCGGTAGCGCTTGTCAGATATCGACAAAATACCACCAAAGCCCATAATGAAGGCTCCAGCCCAAATCCAGTTTACAAATGGTTTCACGTATATTCGTAACGCCCAGTCGCCGTCATCAAGTTGTTCGCCAAGGGCAACAAATAAGTCACGGTGGATATTCGAATCTATCCCTGCTTCGGTCATAACATTACGCTGAACGGTATAAATACGTTTTTCAGCTTCTAAATTCGCAACGACTTCTCCGTCTTGTTTTGCCACTACATGTGCTTGATAACCTGTATAGTTTGGCCCTTTAACATTGCTCACACCGTTGAAGGTGAAGTCATAGCCCATCAGTTGCACCGTTTCGCCATAGGCCATACGCACGTGCTTTTCTTGGTTGTAATTGCTCACCAAAGTGATACCCATAATACTCACAGCAAAACCCAAGTGACCGACTACCATGCCCCAATGGCTGGGGGTAAGCTTGCGCAGCGCGGATAAAATCGGTTGCTGAGACAGCTTTTTATCAGCATTAATGCGTTGGTGTATTTCCATGATGGTTGTCACCACAATCCAGAACCCCATCACCATGCCCAGCGCCGCCATGTAAGACGTTTGCTCGAAATTTGCTGTGACTAATACGGCGGCAGACAAGCTCAGCGCGAAGGCGAGCAATAACTGCTTATATAGCGCTGACGGTTGTTGGTTTTTCCAACGAGATAAAGGCCCAATGCCCATAAGCAGCACAAATGGCACAATTAAATAGCTAAACATTTGATTGAAAAAGGGCGCGCCAATGGAGATAGAGCCCAAGCCAAGTTCTTTATGGACTAAAGGCAGCAGTGTACCTAACAGCACTACAATACAGGCAGCGCTTAAAAACACATTGTTACCTGCGAGCATAACCTCGCGTGAAAACAATTGATAACGCCCTGCTCCTTTTAGCTGTGGTGCACGTAATGCAAACAGCAATAAAGAGCCACCGATTACCACCACCAACAAGCCAAGAATAAACATACCGCGACTAGGATCACTGGCAAAGGAATGCACTGATACCAAAATACCTGAGCGTACTAAAAACGTTCCAAGTAGGCTTAGTGAAAATGCTGCGATCGCCAGTAATACTGTCCACGATTTAAATACTTTGCGTTTTTCGGTCACCGCCAAGCTGTGCATTAAAGCTGTGCCAACAAGCCAAGGCATAAACGAGGCATTTTCAACAGGATCCCAGAACCACCATCCGCCCCAACCAAGTTCGTAATACGCCCACCAACTGCCTAATGCGATCCCTACGGTCAGAAACGACCATGCAGCAATCGTCCATGGGCGAGACCAGCGCGCCCAGGTTGAGTCTAACTGCCCAGAAATTAACGCGGCTAAGGCGAACGCGAAGGCGACAGAAAACCCGACATAGCCCATATACAACATAGGCGGGTGAATGATCATGCCAAAGTCTTGCAACAGCGGGTTTAAGTCACGTCCGTCAACGGGGTAGAACGGCAACAACACATCAAACGGATTTGAAGTGAGTAGCATAAATAAGTAAAAGCCGATGGCGACCATGCCAAGAATAGACAACACACGGGCGACCATTTTCAGCTCTATTGCTTTACTGAATAAGGCGACGGCCACAGTCCAGATTGAAAAGATCATCACCCACAGTAAAAACGAACCTTCGTGCCCGCCCCACACAGCTGTGTATTTATAAACAAGCGGTAATGTACTGTTAGAAGTACTCGCCACATACGCTAGGCTAAAGTCATCATGCACAAATGCCCAGGTTAAACAGATATAAGCAAACAACGTAAAGGCGAACATACCAATGGCGAGAGGTTTAGCCATTTGCATCAGTTTTAAGTGGTCTTTTTGTGCGCCCCACAAAGGATAAATAGCGAGCGATATCGCCATTAGCAATGCTAAAACAAGAGAGATATTTCCTAGCTCAGCAACCATGTTAACCGCTCACTTTTGGTCTTGAGTATGCTTGTTCAGGCTTTACATGCTTGATGCCTTTCATTTTTTCAGCCAACTCTGGGGGCATGTATTCTTCATCGTGTTTTGCCAGCACCTCATGCGCTTCAATATGATTCGAAGCCGTCAATACGCCAGTGGCAACAATGCCCTGCCCTTCACGGAATAAGTCAGGTAATAACCCTTGATAACTGACGGTCACCGCTGGCCCTGTGTCTACTAAATCAAAACTTACCGCCAGGCTGTCATTGTCACGCTTTACAGAACCGGGAACCACCATACCACCAATACGTAAGCGCTGGCCTACTTGGGGTATCTCTTTCACCTGGCCTATTTGTTTGCCATCAATCACTTCTGAAGGGGTGTAAAACAGATCAATATTTTGACTCAACGCATATAACATTAAACCAATTGCCGCACCGATAACCAATACGATAGTGGAGATCACGACCAGGCGTTTTTGACGTCTAGGGTTCATTGTTTCATTTCCTCATTTCGTGGCGACGCTTGTGTCTCAGAATAACTTGATTTTACTTGGCTGGTTGCTGATGTTTTCGCCGCTTTAATACGTATCTTTCGTGCTTGTTCTTTTTCGACGGCGTTAAACAACACTTTTTTCTGACGAACCGCATCGAACGCAAGTATGCCTAAAGCCAACAAACTCACGCCAAAAGACAGCCACACGTAAAACCCGTAACCACCCATATCTACAAAAGCACTGAAACTTTCAAACTGCATATATTATTTCCCCTTCGCTTCGGCGACTAACGCTTGAACCCAAGGACGATGAATCTCGCGACGCAAAATTTCGTTCTGTAAGCGTCGAATAAATATCGCCGCCATCACCAGCGCCAAGCCTAGAATGCTAATCAATAACGGCCAAAGCATGTCAGGCGCAACCGAGGGCTTATCGAATTTAGTAATACTTGCCCCTTGATGCAGAGTATTCCACCACTCCACAGAAAAATGGATGATTGGCAAGTTCACCACGCCGACTATTGCCATTACACCTGCGGCTTTACCTGCTTGCTGCTTGTCTTCAAATGAGGCGTATAAAGAGATAACCCCCAAATACAAAAACAATAAAATAAGTTCAGATGTTAAACGCGCATCCCACACCCACCATGTTCCCCACATCGGTTTACCCCATGCAGCGCCGGTGAATAACGCAATAAAGGTGACGACAGCCCCAATGGGTGCTAACGCTATCATGGCCATAAAAGCCGTGCGCACCTGCCACACCAACCCAATAAACGCAGAAATCGCCATGGCACTGTATGCGCCCATTGATAAAATGGCGCTGGGGACATGAATGTAGATAATGCGAAACGAATCCCCTTGTTGGTAATCAGACGGAGCAAACAACAAGCCCCAAACCATACCCAAGGTAAATGAGATAAAAGCCGATACTACAAACCAAGGTAGTAAACGCTCACACAGCTGGTAGGCGTTTTGCGTTTTCGCGTAAGGATGTAACCATTTCCACATTAGTTCTGACTCACTCGTAATGCGTAAGCGATGGCAAAAGGCGCCAGCGCTAAAGAGATTAATAACATCGCACCAATAATGGCTAATTGAGCGCTGTAGGGTAATTGTAACGACGCAGCTTCAACTGCTGCGGTGGCAAAAATGAGCAAAGGAATAAACACCGGCAGTGAAAGTAGCGCCAATAACACACCACCTCGGTTCAAACCAAGTGTTAACCCGACGGCTATCGCTCCCACTAAACTTAATAAAGGGGTGCCCAGTAAAAGTGTACTCAATAGCGCCCAATACATGGGTTCAGTCAAATTCAGAAAAAGCGCTAACAACGGCGATAGCAACAATAGCGGTACTATACTCGTCAACCAGTGGGCCAACACCTTTACCAGCACAACTAACGGTAGTGGCGTAGCTGACAACATGATTTGCTCCAAAGAGCCATCATTGTAATCATCTTTGAATAGACGCTCCATGCCGAGTAAAGATGACAGAATTGCCGCCACCCAAATCACGCCAGGGCCCACTTTTTGCAAAGTTTCTGGATTTGGCCCAATTCCTAAAGGGAATAAACTGATCACCAATATGAAAAACATCATTGGCTGCATTAACTCAGAGCGCTGGCGATAAGCCAAAGCCAAATCCCTTTCGAAAACCGCTTTTAAAGCCATGCTCATATGCGGTACTCCAACTGCAGCTCTTTGGTTGGATAATCGACGTCCAGTGCCTGATGTGATGTCATCACCACACAACCACCTTGTTTCAAATGGGCAACAATTCTGTTGTTAAGCAGCGCTATTCCTTGTACGTCTAATGCGGTAAAGGGTTCATCTAAAATCCATACACGCGCTGCTGTTTGTAACCAAAATCGAGCAAGGGCAACCCGTCTTTGCTGGCCAGCGGATAAATGGCTTACGGTTACATCTTCTAGGCCAACTAACCCGAGCAGAGCTAAAACCTCATAAATTTTTTCATCATTATGCTCAACGCCATGCTGAGCGCACCAAAAACGCAAGTTTTCTAAGGCGTTAAGGCTGCGATTCACACCCAATGCATGGCCAAAATACAGTAATTGCTGGTGATATTGTTCTCTGAATTTTACGATGTTTTGCTCTTCAAACAGCACGGCACCCTCATCGGGACTGACGAGCCCTGTTAGCACCCTAAGCAAACTCGTTTTACCTGCACCATTTGGGCCTTTTATATACATCAACTCTCCGGCCGCTACAGAGAAACTTATCTCATTAAATAGCAGTCTATCACGCTTGGAAACGGACAATTGTTGGGCACAAAGTAACGGCAAAATGGTCTCTGAGTCGACAAAAAAACGCGGCGATAATATCACAGCGCGGCAATCTGGAATACTCAGAAAAACAAATAAGTCGTATCAATTCATGTACTAAAGATGCATTTACCTAGGCCTAAAGAATGATGTGTATAAAATAACTATCTAACTTGATTTAATTAATGTGAATACCTAGAGAATATCGAAGATAGCGCATAGAGATTGCAACCCCATTAACAAACAATACCAATTCAATTAAATAGCCCTGAACGATTTCCGTCGTTGCTTACTTGCATGCTACATTTAAATTAATATTTTTCGCTTGCGGCCGATAACAACGATATGTCTGACAGCCCACCTATCCCCTCGAAGCAATCAGCCCATGTTGCGCCAACCCATGTGGCGCCAGAAGTGCAGCAATCTGATGCGGCTAAAAATGCTAAGCAATCAGCGCCCGAGGTGATAATTAAGCAGGTTTCCCCGACACAGGTAAGTGTTCGCAGCTCAAATCAGGGTCAATCCGTTACTCTTGATTCAACTGACATTAAAGGACAAATCGACTCTAACCAGCGCTACAACGTCACAGTTACTAGCCGTTCTGTTGTATCGAGCGCGAATAACGCCAATGTTCGTGCGGACGTATCATTAAGCGCTGCGGCGAGTGCCAGAGCTTCTACTAGTACAGCCCCGCAACCTGCTGCAACGTCAGATTCAACTGCATCTTCTCCGGCCACGAAAGCAAACGCGGCGTCGAATTCAACGTCTGCAACAGCGTCAACATCGGCACAACCTCAGCACACGACAAAAGATAGCGCATATAAAGCTGCGAATAGTGCAAAGACAAGCGAACAACTAACCAAAGCGATAACGGCGTTGCAATCTCAATCGCCAAACCCAACGGCGCAAAATGCAAATATAAGTTCATCACAAAGTGTGGCTGAGCCGCGCATAGCGGGTGGGAGTCATGCACTAACCTCGAATAGCAATACAAGCAATACTCTCCAATATCAGATAAATAAAGAGCAGCTTAATAAAAATCAGCTTACAAGCACGCCTGTTCTTGAGTTCAGCAAGGCGCAACCTCTAAACGCCGATGTTGGCGAGCTCAATCGAACGATATCGAGTCAGCAATTAGAAAGGCTTTTGCGCTTACCACCGAGCCAATTTCAGGCAGCACGTATACCACCGTCACTCTTAACGACCCAGGCTCAAGTTGTCAGTCAATCAGGCCAAACGTTAACGTTAAATTTTAACGTTCTGAAAAATCAGCAAAACCTGAGCCTAGCCGTTTCCCCAAGCACGCCCTCAACAATTAAGAACCAAGACACGGTGAATGTGCAATTAAAACCGGTAGGGAGCCACTGGCAGGTATTACTGAGTAACAAGGATACTGGCACTCAAAGTATTGCGAGTAAGACGGCCAATGAGCACATTGCGCCCGTTTTAAAACAATTGCTGGTAAATGGTGCATCGAGTTCGTCAGTACCGCTTAGCCAGCGCGCCGCAACTCAGACTGCGCTTACTTCACAGGCTCCTAGCATAAACATAGATAGTAAGGTGCTAAGTAAGTCATTAAGCCAAGTACTTAAAACGGCTCCTATTCCTGACGGCGCCCCTCATCTTGACACAGCCAACCGCGCCCCGAGCGTTGCGTCATCTGAGCGACATTCGCCACAAAAGACACCAAGTAATACTGGTTTGCTTGAAGCGATACAGAACATTCCGCCCACTAAAATTTCGTTAGCCATCAATAAAGACGGCAGTGCAAATATACAAAATATGGATGCGCTATCAACTTCATCCCCGCCAGTTCAAATAAAAGTGACACAGCAAAATATCAGCAATGTATTGGCGCTTATAAAAACCTTAAATATCACTGTTGATCCCCAAACGCTAAAAGCATTAGCCAGTATGTCAGACGCGGCAAACAATGCTATAGCGAAAGAAAATAGCGGGAGTAATCAGCTAATTGATTCACCCACACCTAAAGACTTTGTAGCGAAAAACAGCGTTTCCGCAGTTGCTTCGGTGCGCCAAGGAATCAGTAAAATAATTAATGCACTGGGTGGCGAGAGAGCGCCAGAGGTAAAGAGCGCAAGCACGATGTTAGGTAAAGGCATCACACCAGAGGTCTCAACAAAAGCGCTAGGCCCAAATTCATCGGCAAATCAAAACGCTAAGGTAGAACCTACAGTTGCTCAAGCCGAGTCTGTAAAAACACCAACGCTAGATAAATTAGAGCATCGAGAAACAGTCAATATTACCGCCCCTGAAATGACAGCAAAAGTGAAAGCTCAAGCGATAGAGGTATTACACACGTTACTGCGCGTGGTGCAAGCTAGGGCTGAACTGCCCAGTGAGTCGTTAAACAGATTGGCCAGCGCGCTCAACGATCCCCAATTTATTGAAGAGCCTGCGGTTAAAAACATAAAAGAACAGGTATTAGAGCAAATAAAACAAAATATCCCTCAAGGTAAAGAACAAGACGCTGGCCAAATACGTCAGTTGTTGACAAACCAAGCGCTAAGCTTAAGTGCTACCCAAATTATTAGCCCCGTGGCCGGTCAAGGAATGTTGAGCGGCCTAGTGACCTTGATTCAAATATCATTAGCTTCTCGCTTCGCACGGAATCAGCCCCAACAGGGGGAAAAAGTATCCCAAGGGCTTAATGCCCTGTTTAGTTCGGACCCAATCAGCTCTGCTGGTAAAACACAATCCAGCACTCCAGTCAGTCCTAAAGGCCTGAGTGAATTTGCACAGTTAGAACAAAAGCATCAAATTTTGCGCGAAATCAGCCGCTTTTTTGCTGGTCACCAAAGCAGCAAAATCAGTAACGCTGAACAGCTATTGCAAGGACAAGACAGCTTCTACTACACCCTGCCCTCTGCTTTTGGTAATAAATTGCAAGACATCGAATTATTGGTTAAGCGTGAAAATGACACTAGCAAGGATCAGCAGAATGAGGGCGCTGCAAACAACCGAATTTGGCATCTCACTATGAAGCTAAGCGCTGGGGACTTGGGCGAGTTATTGACCAAAGCTAAATTGCGTCAAGGTACATTAGAGCTAGACTTCTACACTTCTAATGAACAAACCAAACACCAAGTTATGAATTACTTACCCTTGTTTAACAAGCGACTGACTGCTCTGGGTATTGAGGTCACAAAAAGCCAATGCCAGTTAGGAAAAATTCCTGACACACTTCGCCAACGGCCTTATCAGTTATTGCAAACCCAAGTATAACCGTTCAGGACGAACCATTCGCTAAATACCATTTTAATAGGAATAATGTGACAGAGAACAAATCTAAAGACGCAAAAACAGCTAAAAGCGCGGTTGCCTTAAAACATAACGAAGGTGATAACAAAAACGCTCCACAAGTGGTTGCGAAGGGCTTTGGTGAATTAGCAGATGAAATTATCGCGCTAGCAAAACAAAGCGGAGTATTAATTCACGAAGATCCATACTTAAGTGAATTTCTCGCGAGTTTGGATTTAGGCCAAGAAATCCCTGAAGAGCTCTATCACGTCATCGCAGAACTCATTAGCTTCTCATACGTGCTACAAGGCAAGTTCCCTGAAAGCTGGGCGAAAGACTATAACAAGGTCTCGAAAAAGGTGTAATAAAAAGCCTATTTGTGACTTTTAAAGCTTCACTGAAAGGATTGTCCGCCATCCACGCAGCGTCACTAGAGAACGAGTAATACTTTATTGCAGACACAAAAAAAGCCGAACGTGTCGGCTTTTTTTACATTAAGTTATAACTAACTTATTTTTTGAATTTTCTGCTGAAGCTAAGACCTAGTAAACCTAGACCTAGGAAAGCCAAACCAGCTGGAGCTGGAACCGGACGACTAGCTAGACCGATAACGATGTTGTCGAACTCACCAGCGATACCAGTAGTAGAGATACGAACTCTATCGAAAGCATCAGCGAACGAGAAATCAATGTTAACATAACGGTTAGTTTCAGGGTCTGTTTGGTTACCCGCATTAGCAGCATTTGTTAAAGTTTCACCGTCAATTTCTGCAACCAAGTCATCCCCAGAGAAGAAGCTGAATGTGTTGTATTCATCAATCGAACCCCAGTAGAAACCAAGGTAAGTGATACCGAAATCACCTTGAGACGCTAAGAATGCAGTGTAGTCAATTTCAACCCAAGCAGGAAGATCACCACCAATAGCAGGAGTATGACCGTAACATGTATTGTCATTAGCTGGTGCCGCAGCGCCGTTATTTACGTCATCATTACGTACACCCAAGCCATCTGTACTTGAAGTTACAACAATACCGCTACCTGTACTGTTTACTGCACAACCGTCACCAGCTGCACCAGCTGCATTGTATTCAGTTGTACCATCAGGAGCACCGTCAAGCGCTGTAGCAGAATCAAACGTTTCAACGAAGAAGCCATTCGCGCCATCATTCATTGCGTGAGATGGGTCAGCAACGAAGTTACTAGTTAAACCAGAATCGTCACCAGCCATTTGTCCACCGAATGAAATAGACGCAGCGCTTGCTTGTGAGCTTGCTACGATTGCAAGTAGCGCAGCTGTAGAAACGAATTTTTTTGAACTAAAGAAGTTTTTCATAATGTATATCCCTCTAAACTAATTAATGTACCAGCGAAATTGATATTGCAAATAATACTGCTCGCGATTTATCACACTACCTGCTTGGCTAGATAAAAGCACTTAGCGTGCCAACATTAAAAAATGCATATAAATCAGACGGTAATAAAATTTAGCTTATTCGTAATAAGTGATCTTGTAAATTATGCTGACAGCAAATTTATCAATTTTTAATCGCTTTAAACACGCATTAAGTCCGGTTAATAAAAAGGGCATATTAAACTTGCTGCTTTTTAAAAACTCATGTGCACCTTTGCTGCTAGTTACTTGCAAAGAGAAAACCAATCCTTTCGCATCTACTTTGAGTAGCCTTCTTATATAGCGGCGTATAGCCATATTCATTGGTGACTATAACCTCAACATTCGAAGTGTAGATACAGAGCTATTGTAGATGTGACATTTTTTGTGTCTTTCCACTACTTTGGCTAAAACAAAGCCACCTCTCATTTAGTAAAAAAACGAACTGTAACTCTCAGACTTGGTCTGAGACTTCCTTTCTGACCCTTTTAAGCGATAAATGCTGAGTGTATTTATGTGCCTCATACATTTCTTGTACTAGCTCTTTAACAATTTACAATCCAAACAAAAAACCGCCTTATGGCGGTTTTATATTTTAGTGTAGAGAATGTCAGCCAAACATCACAAAGAGGCTTTATTCTTCGTCTGCTCTATTCTTCGTCAGCTTTTAACGGCTCATCAGCTTTAACTGTTTTCTTTAACAACAACTCTGCGCGTAATTTTTGTTCAATGTCGTTAGACATCTCAGTATGCTCTTTAAGGTACTTAACCACATTAGCTTTACCTTGACCAATACGCTCACCATTGTAGCTGTACCAAGCGCCAGCTTTTTCCACCAGCTTCTGCTTAACACCCAAGTCAATCAACTCAGCTTCTTTACAGATACCTTGACCATACATGATCTGGAATTCAGCTTGTTTGAACGGAGGGGCAACTTTATTCTTAACCACTTTAACTCTGGTTTCGTTACCTACGACTTCATCACCGTCTTTAATCGCACCGATACGTCGAATGTCTAAACGAACTGATGCGTAGAATTTAAGTGCATTACCACCCGTAGTCGTCTCAGGAGAGCCAAACATAACACCGATTTTCATACGAATTTGGTTGATGAAAATAACCAAGGTATTCGAGCGTTTAATATTACCCGTTAACTTACGTAGTGCTTGAGACATCAAACGGGCTTGCAAGCCAACGTGTGAATCACCCATATCACCTTCAATTTCGGCTTTCGGTGTAAGGGCCGCTACAGAATCGACAACCACAACATCTACCGCACCAGAGCGAACCAACATGTCGCAGATCTCAAGGGCTTGTTCTCCGGTATCAGGTTGAGATACCAATAAATCATCAATATTCACCCCGAGTTTACCCGCATAAACTGGGTCAAGTGCATGCTCAGCATCCACGAAGGCACAGGTTTTGCCCATTTTTTGCGCTTCAGCAATGGCTTGTAGGGTAAGAGTGGTTTTACCCGATGACTCAGGGCCGTATATCTCAACAACACGACCACAAGGTAATCCACCTATACCTAGTGCGATGTCGATGGTTAGTGAACCTGTAGATACAGCCTCAATATCCATCGCTTGGTTATCTCCCAAACGCATGATTGCGCCTTTACCAAATTGTTTTTCGATTTGACCAAGCGCGGCAGTAAGCGCGCGATTTTTGTTATCGTCCATCAGTATGTCCTATGGTTCAGCCCGTGCACTTACACTTGGTTCAAGTCTAAATCGACACAGATAATTGAAGTTATATGGGCGTAGTATACTGTACAACCATACAGTTACAAGTGACTTTCAGAAAATTTTCATATTAGGTGAGATCAAAGCTGTTATGAATTAATAGCTCAACCATTGAATCGGTTGAACTGGTTTAAAAGTTGAGCGCCGCCTACGTTAAAAGACCTCGTTCGACGATGCAATATTACGCCAGTATTGGTGCAATTTATATCGCCGTGGCTTCTTAGTCAGGCATTGAATCGTATTTTTTACACACCATAGCAGACTCAAACCAAGGGGCGCGTTCAGCGTAAAATATGTGACTTGAAGGCATAATATCAGGTGTCGTATCTAAACAACCAGCGGGAATAACTAAGGCTTTCCCAGACAATGATACATAAGGTAAAGCACTACCACATTCGCCACAAAAGGCGTTTGAAATGTTACGGCCAGGTACATTATAGCGTTTAATGCTGGCACTCCCTTTTAACCACTGGATGTTGTTTACCGCGGTAAACAGATTGGATGCATGAGAAGAGCCCGTCACTTTTTGACACTGAGTACAATGGCATAAATGAAAGCTCTCAATTGAATCGTTACATTCAAATTGCACACTTCCACATAAACAGCTGCCCGTTATTTTTCTCATTGGCATAGCTTCAACTCCATTCTCATGACACAGAAGTACTTATTTGAGGCAAATTAAAGCTCATAATCCAGTTCATAGCTGTGTTTGCCATCTTGCTGAATAATACGCATTGTGCCACTGATTGAGCTTAACTCGTTGCTGCCCGACCCTTCTAAAATACTTATGTCCAACGACTGTTCTTGAGCTGACATCTTCCCTCTGTGCAATAAGGTAAACTGACCTGCTTTTCCGTCAAGCGCCGCTGTAACTTCCTCTATAGCAAAGTAGATAGCGACGCCATTTTCAGTACGCTTGCTGATCATTTGCCCAGCGCCACTGCCAACCAAATCTCCCGCATAGGTTTTCTCAATCAACATACGCCCCGCAGGCGCTTTTGTATCTTCCTGTGGTGATAAATCCACAACAAACGTACCTGTTGCTATCATGCTAATTCCTTCATAAAAGTGAGTGGTTTAATGTAGCCAAATTTCACGAGTATAAACACGTGTTTAAAAAAGCGGCGATTACGATATTCAGTTAATTTAATGATTATTCTTTAGTTTTCTGGTCAATTCAAACACCTCAGGGTGATTTAAATATTTTGACACTTCAGGCTGAGGTAAACAGTCCTCTTGGGCGAATTCTAGTAATTCAGGGACCGCGTCGCAGAGTAAAATATCTAAAGATAATCGGTCTAAACCGTATACGCCTCGATGGATCATATTAGCTGAAAATATCAGTAAGTCTCCAGCATGCAACGGGATAAGCCTTCCGGAGCTAAGCTCATCACTGTTCACCCGTCCGTTTGTTTGCATTCGTACTGAGAGTTCTTCTTCAGTGTCCCAATTTTTATGACTTTTCGGTACAACTTCAATGCCTGGCTCATCGTTAAGGGCAATTCTAAAATGCACTACATCAGCCCCCTGCAATGCTCGCTCTTGTTGCTCTGTATTTAAATGATATTGTGAGTCTCTATGCCAGTAGTTCTTCTGTTTCTTGTTATTTGGGTTAAAAAATAATTGTGTATTCATAAATGCAGGCGATTGGCCAAATACCTTTTGTATTTGGAGCTGTAGCTGCTTAGAGGCAATCAACTTAAAAAGCGTTAACCTATCCACTTCATTGATATGCTCGCCGTTCGTTAAATAAGCTGCATTAACCGCCCCTGTTCTATAAAACGCTTGATTAGTCGTTATCCAGCTAGCGTGAAACCGCAACGCAATTTCTCGCAAAGCGACTAATTCAGACCCGTGAATAAAATGCTTTACGAGGCAGTAGCCTTTCTCTGAATAACCTTGGTCAAGTGTCATATCAACGTACTGAGCGTCATTAATTCAATAGACTGCTAAGCTGGCTTAATGCATATTCAATCGCTTTTGAGCGTACCTCATGCCGGTCGCCGGAAAAACACTGGCAAGCTGTTGATACATCGCCATTTATTGCAAAGCCGAACCACACTGTACCAACAGGTTTTTCAGCACTGCCCCCCTCAGGCCCTGCAATGCCGCTCACCGAAACAGCAACATTCGCCTGCGCAGCTTTAGTCGCACCCAGTGCCATTTGCTCTACCACTGCTTGTGATACGGCACCAAATTCGGCTAAGGTTTGCTCACTCACACTTAGCATGCTCTGCTTTGCTTCATTTGAGTAGGTAATATAACCACTTTTGAACCAGCTTGAGCTTCCAGATGTACTTGTGATGGCGTATCCTATGCCCCCTCCAGTGCATGACTCAGCACAGGTAACACTCCAGCCTAATTGCTGTAGTTGTTCACCGAGTTGTTGTGCTAAATAAATTGAATTGTTTGTCATATTTTACATCCATTACCGGGTTACCTGACACGCTAACAAAGACACAGCGAGTCCCGTAAGCATGCCAAACATTAAAAGCTAAACAAAGTGTTAACGTTACTTCACGATAGAACATCTTAGTAACCGCCGGATAAATAAGAGTGCCGTACCCCATGCCAAAAACGAACACGTCAGCATCAACAACCTCTTCATCTTTGCAACAGCATACTCCCATGATGCAGCAATATTTGAAAATTAAAGCTGAGCATCCTGATATCCTGTTATTTTATCGTATGGGAGATTTCTACGAACTCTTTTTTGACGATGCTAAAAAGGCCTCTGAACTACTGGATATTTCTCTTACGGCACGAGGAAAATCCGGCGGTAACGCCATTCCTATGGCTGGCGTGCCCTATCATGCGGTAGAAAACTATCTAGCACGCTTGGTGAAAATGGGTCAATCGGTGGCCATCGTTGAACAAGTAGGCGATCCGGCTACTAGTAAAGGCCCCGTCGAGCGTAAGGTACAACGTATCGTCACACCGGGCACGGTATCAGACGAAGCACTGCTTAATGACAAACAAGACAACATCTTAGCCGCCGTTTTTTCCCCTGTACAAAAAAGCAACCAAGCATTGGTATTTGGCTACGCAACCTTAGATGTGACCAGCGGACGCTTCACTTTGTGTGAACTTAGCGGAGAAGAAGCTCTAGCAGCTGAGCTTCAACGTACGAATCCAGTTGAGCTTTTATACCCAGACGACTTTGCTTACAGTCATTTAATTGATCAGCGCAAAGGGCTACGTCGCCGCCCTCAGTGGGAATTTGACTTACAAACCGCTACCAGCCAGCTTACCAGCCAATTCGGTACTAACGAATTATCGGGTTTCGGCGTGCAGAACCATCAAATCGGTATATGCGCCGCGGGCTGCGTAATGCAATATATTAAAGATACTCAACGCTCTGCATTACCTCATATTGACCGAATTGTGCTCGAAGCTCACAACGAAACAGTCGTGATGGATGCAGCCACTAGGCGCAACCTTGAACTTACACTAAACCTTTCTGGCGGCACTGAAAATACGCTGGCAAGTATACTGGATAAAACCTCGACACCTATGGGCAGCCGTTTATTGCAGCGCTGGATCCACAGGCCACTAACTGACGTAACCGTGCTAAAAAAGCGCCAACGTAATATCCAAGGTTTAATAGAGTCTCCCTATCCCCAATTACAAGACGCCCTGAAAAAAATGGGTGACATGCAGCGTGTACTGGCGCGCTTAGCTTTGCGCAGTGCTCGCCCCCGTGACTTCGCGCGTTTGCGCCAAGCATTTGCACTATTGCCTGATATTCAACACTACCTAGAGCATGAAGTTAGTCATCTTGATAATGACTCGCAGCAATGTGGCTTATCTCAATTAGCACAACAAATCAGCCAATACCCCGACTTCGCCGATCTATTAGAGCGTGCGGTCATTGACACGCCACCGGTATTGATCCGAGATGGTGGCGTCATTAAAGAAGGCTACAACGAAGAGCTGGATCACCTGCGTGCCCTGTCAAAAGGGGCTACTGATTATTTAGAAGAATTAGAACAGCGGGAAAAAGAGCGCACCGGCATCGCCAGCCTGAAAGTCGGTTACAACCGCGTGCATGGCTACTTTATTGAAGTCAGTCGCAGTCAATCGGATTTAGTGCCCGTTGAGTATGTTCGTCGCCAAACACTCAAAAATAATGAACGCTATATTATTCCGGAGCTAAAAGAGCACGAAGACAATGTGCTCAGTAGCCAAAGCCGCTCATTAGCACTTGAGAAAAAACTATACGATGGGCTTTTCGATATACTCTTACCCCAATTAACACAGCTTATGCAAAGTGCTGATGCGTTAGCAGAATTGGATGTGCTAGCAAATTTGGCCGAACGTGCCGAAAGCTTAGATTACCACTGCCCTGATTTATGCCCCCAAAGCGGTATTCATTTTAGCCAGGGGCGTCACCCTGTAGTTGAGCAAGTATCAGATGCTCCTTTTATTGCCAATCCCATTGAGGTCAACCCCAGCCGCAGAATGTTGGTAATCACCGGGCCGAACATGGGCGGTAAATCAACCTATATGCGCCAAACAGCACTCATCGTATTGATGGCCTATATAGGTAGTTATATTCCCGCACAAGACGCAAAAATAGGCCCTATCGACCGGATATTTACCCGCATAGGGGCGTCGGATGATTTGGCCTCAGGCCGCTCAACGTTTATGGTCGAAATGACCGAAACGGCCAATATTTTGAATAATGCAACAGCAAACAGCTTGGTTTTGATGGACGAGATTGGGCGAGGTACCAGCACCTATGACGGCCTGTCACTGGCTTGGGCTTGTGCTGAATACCTAGCCACTAAATTACAGTCGTTTACCCTTTTCGCCACGCACTATTTTGAATTAACAGGCTTGGCTGAAGCCCTTCCAGAGCTAGCTAATGTGCATTTAGATGCCGTCGAGCACGGCGATACAATTCGCTTTATGCATGCCGTACAAGATGGTGCTGCCAATAAAAGCTATGGCTTACAAGTAGCGCAACTAGCTGGGGTGCCCAAACAAGTGGTGCAAGCAGCGAAACGCAAGTTACATGAACTTGAAACCGGCACATCTGTGAACACATCAGTAGCAAGGTATGAAGCACAGCCTCAAGCCATAAAAGCGGAAGAAAAGGTGGAAACTCAATTAGATTTACTTGGGCAACCTAGTGAAGCAGAAGAGTTACTTTACAGTATTCAACCGGATGATCTTACCCCCAAACAAGCGCTTGAATATTTGTACCAATTAAAAAAGTTAGCAAGGTAGGATAAGGGGAAATCCCCCTTACAGCCGTTCCAGCAAACTCATTAAACTCATGGGGGTCACAGGCTTTTCTAAAAAACCCACCGCCCCTATTTCATACGCAAGATTAATGGTTTCTTCTGAGGTATCGGCTGAGCACATGACTATTTTTGCCTCAGGTATTTCTTCATGCAAAATACTCAGCAATTCCAAGCCATCCACTTTAGGCAGTTTGATATCCATTAAGATAAGTTGATATTTCTGGCGGCAAACCCGAGACATGACTTCCGCAGAGTCATGTGCGATATCGACATGCACGTATCCGTTTCCGTGTAATACTGTGCAAATAAAGGTGCAGATGGCTTCAACATCATCAACTACCAAAATGGGACGCATTTTATCCATAAAGCTGATCCTTTGACTATTTGGTCAACAGTGTAAACCATTAAAATCTCATTTTCCGTATATTTTTTGCAAAGCGAAGGCGGTTTTCAATTGTCTGTCAGGCTGGGATTAAGTATACTATTGCGCCGTCCGGTACTGAATAATGTCACGTCTTTTAAAAGGCAGCTAGACAACCTCAGTATTAAAAAATCTCATTCAACTCCAACGCCTTAGGGTACTCATGACAAACTATATTTTCGTCACAGGTGGTGTCGTATCATCACTTGGTAAAGGCATTGCTGCTGCATCGCTCGCTGCTATTCTGGAAGCACGTGGTCTTAACGTGACCATGCTTAAGCTCGACCCGTACATTAACGTCGACCCAGGCACTATGAGCCCAATTCAGCACGGTGAAGTGTTTGTCACCGACGACGGCGCAGAAACCGACCTAGATTTAGGTCACTACGAGCGCTTTATTCGTACCCGTATGACTAAACGTAACAACTTCACCACTGGCCGTGTATACGAAGAGGTGATTAAACGTGAACGTCGTGGTGACTACTTAGGTGCGACTATTCAGGTTATTCCCCATATTACCAATGAAATAAAGCGTCGTATTGTCGCAGGCGCTGAAGGCGTCGATGTGGCCATCGTTGAAATTGGTGGTACTGTGGGTGATATCGAATCGCAACCATTTTTGGAAGCCATTCGCCAACTAGGCACTGAAGTCGGCCGCGATCACGCCATGTTTATGCACTTAACACTTGTGCCTTATATCGCCGTTTCGGGTGAAGTAAAAACCAAGCCGACACAACACTCGGTGAAAGAGTTGCGTTCGATTGGTATACAGCCTGATATTTTGGTTTGTCGCTCAGAAAGTGCTTTACCCTCAAATGAGCGCTCTAAAATTGCCCTTTTTACTAATGTTGCCGACAAAGCCGTTATTTCGTTAAAAGATGCCAACAGTATTTATAAAATACCGGCTGCGCTTAAAGCCCAAGGTATGGACGAATTAGTGGTTCAACGCTTTGGTTTAGAATGCCCAGAAGCAGACTTAACCGAATGGGAACAGGTACTTTATGCAGAATCAAATCCAGTGGGCGAAGTTACCATAGGTATGATTGGCAAATACGTTGAATTGCCTGATGCCTATAAATCAGTCAATGAAGCGCTTAAACATGCAGGGTTAAAAAACCGCCTAACGGTTAATATTCGCTACGTCGACTCGCAAGATATTGAAAGCAAAGGAGAGCAAGTCCTTAATGGCCTTGATGCTATCCTAGTGCCTGGCGGTTTCGGTGAGCGCGGCATTGAAGGTAAAATAACTGCAGCTAAATATGCTCGAGAGCAAAAAGTACCTTATTTAGGTATTTGCTTGGGCATGCAGGTGGCAATTATTGAGTTTGCTCGTAACGTAGCAGGCCTTGAAAATGCCAATAGTTCAGAGTTTGATCCACAAACCCCTTATCCTGTAGTAGGCTTGATCACCGAATGGTTAGATGCCGATGGCAGTACAGCGCTACGCTCTGAAGCATCAGACTTAGGCGGCACCATGCGATTAGGCAGCCAATTATGCCACCTAATCCCTGATAGCAAGGTTTACGAGTTGTATGGCTCAGCTGAAATATACGAACGTCATCGCCATCGTTACGAGGTCAATAATAACTTACGCGAAAAGTTAGAAACCGCAGGATTGAAAGTCACTGGTCTGTCTACTGACAAACGTCTAGTAGAAGTCATCGAACTAGGCGATCATCCATGGTTTGTCGCTGGGCAATTCCACCCAGAATTTAACTCTACACCCCGTGACGGTCACCCTTTATTTGAAGGGTTTGTGAAAGCCGCGGGCGAATATTATAAAAACAATAATTAGAGCCTGTTACCGTTGGGGCGTATAACGCCCCGCGCTTAATCAAGGCAGAGTAACGATTGAAAACTCAGAGTATCTGCTCGCAGATAAACGCTAAATTTTTATAAACAAGGCAACAACTATGTCAAATATCAGTAAAATCATTGGTCGTGAAATCATGGACTCTCGTGGTAACCCCACTGTAGAGGCAGATGTATATTTAGAATCAGGCGTAATGGGTAGAGCAACTGCACCTTCTGGCGCATCTACTGGTTCTCGTGAAGCGTTAGAATTACGCGATGGTGATAAAAGCCGTTATTTAGGCAAAGGCGTATTAAAAGCAGTCGCAGCAATAAACGAAGATATTGCCCCTGCGCTAATTGGTAACAGTGCATTTGAGCAAAAGAAAGTTGACCAAATCATGATCGACTTAGACGGCACCGAAAACAAAGAAAAATTCGGCGCAAACGCTATCCTAGCCGTTTCTCTTGCGGTAGCAAAAGCGGCAGCCCTTGATAAGCAAATTCCTTTGTATCAGCACATCTCTGAGCTTAACGGCACAGCGGGCAAATACTCTATGCCAGTACCTATGATGAACATCATCAACGGTGGTGAGCACGCTGACAACAACGTTGATATTCAAGAATTCATGGTTCAGCCGGTAGGCGCTGCAAATTTCCGTGAAGCATTACGCATGGGCGCTGAAATATTCCATAGCTTGAAAAAAGTATTATCTGCTAAAGGGTTAAGCACGGCTGTAGGCGACGAAGGTGGTTTCGCCCCTAACCTTGCTTCAAATGAAGAAGCCCTTAAAGTGATCATTCAAGCCGTTGAAAATGCTGGCTACGAAATGAATAAAGACGTTACCTTAGCCCTAGATTGTGCATCATCTGAGTTCTATGTAGATGGTAAATACGACCTTAAAGGTGAAGGTAAAGTATTCGATTCAGAAACCTTCGGTGACTACCTTGCTGATCTTTCTGCTAAGTACCCTATCATATCAATCGAAGACGGCCTCGACGAAAGCGATTGGGACGGCTGGGCGAGCTTAACTAAGAAAATCGGTGATAAAGTACAGCTTGTCGGTGACGACTTGTTTGTTACAAACACTAAAATTCTTAAGCGTGGTATCGACAACGGTGTTGCTAACTCGATTTTGATCAAGTTCAACCAAATCGGTTCATTGACTGAAACCCTTGAAGCAATTCGCATGGCACAAGATGCTGGTTTCACAGCGGTTATTTCTCACCGTAGTGGTGAAACTGAAGATGCAACCATTGCTGATTTAGCAGTTGGTACCGCAGCGGGTCAAATCAAAACAGGTTCATTGTGTCGTTCTGACCGTGTTGCTAAGTACAATCAACTATTGCGCATCGAAGAAGCACTAGGTGATGCAGCAACTTACGGCGGACGTACAGAAATAAAAGGTCAATAAGACCTATATCGAAAGCGCGTTAGCCAAATGCTAAAGCCTTTTGATGTAAATGGGCAGCGAGTGCTGCCCTTCATTTCTTATGGTCACGCCTCCTGCGCAGCCCCAAGTAAATATATTCACTGACTCACATCAGCAGACTCAGTTTGCCGAAATTTGCAATGCGCTTTATGAGCGTGAGTTAATGACACTGGCCCAGCAGCCTTTTAGCAATATCAGTTTATTGCAGCGCAAACTCGGTGGCTTACGTCATCACATCAAGCGCGCAGCCTATCATTTTATTCATCACAATGGCCCGCTCACAGTAGATGTGCATAACGCCAGTTGGCAAGCCAAGCAAAGTGCCAGCTGCATTGCCAAAAAGCACGACCCAGCTAAAGTGAGCACTTGGTTTTCACACTATGCGCGCTCTGGATTACCGGTTGCTATTTACAGCAACAATATGAATGGCGAACATTTAGAGCTAGATTCTATCGATAGAATTGATATCGATAATCAATTGCTTCACAGCAACAAATTCGGCTGGTTCAATATGGATGGCACCCGCACTTGCCATGAAACGGCAACTCATCGACCCACCTCTTCTAATGCGACTCAGCAATTGTTATTACGTCCCAGTCGCGCAGTTTTTAGCGCAGCGTGCTGTGGCCATACATGGAACCATAAAGGCCGTGGACAACCACGTACCCTGACCCTTCGCGAATTACTGTTGTCAGGCAGTATTAACTGGAAAGACTTCCGATAAGTCGTCTTTACGTCTTCAGATTATTTTAGGCTCTGGTCGGAGTAGCCGCTAAACCGTCAGAAATCAAACTTATATGCCAATTTGTTATATGCCAATATGTTAACTAAGGTTGACGCAAAAGGCGCAAAGAGTTACAAATACCGCACTGACGTTTCGAGCTTAGATAAAATGACTTCATTACTACTATCAACTCTACTTCTGCTGGCAGCAAGACTGCACGGGTAGGTTGTAAGCGAAACGCAAACAATAACTAAAAACCCGTGCCTAGCAGCACGGGTTTTTTCGTTTATGCGCTGTCACTAGCGTGAATTATTCAAAGAGGAAAACACATGTCTAACCAAGTCAAAATATTCGACACCACGTTACGTGATGGCGAACAAGCGCTAGCTGCAAGTTTGAGTATGAAAGAAAAACTGCAAATTGCCTTAGCGTTAGAACGACTTGGCGTCGATATTATTGAAGCAGGTTTTCCGGTTTCATCCCCGGGTGATTTTCAGTCAGTGCGCAGCATCGCACGAGAAGTCAAAAATGCCACCGTATGCGGTTTATCTCGCGCCCTAGAAAAAGACATTGATGCTTGCGGTGAAGCATTAAATATTGCCGAAAACTTTCGAATTCACACCTTTATCGCCACCTCAGATATTCACGTTGCCAATAAATTGCGCATGTCACAAGATGACGTGGTGAACATGGCAGTAAAAGCGATTAAACATGCTGGGCGCTACACTGACGATATTGAGTTTTCCTGTGAAGATGCAGGCCGTACACCTATCGATTACCTATGCCGCATGGTCGAGTCAGCAATTAGCGCTGGGGCAACGACTGTTAACATTCCTGACACCGTGGGGTATACCACTCCAACTGAATTTGGCGGCATCATTCAAAACTTGTTTAACCGCGTACCAAATATCGATAAAGCGACCATCTCTGTGCATTGCCACAACGACTTAGGGCTAGCCGTAGCCAATTCATTAGTCGCTGTCGAGTACGGAGCGCGCCAAATTGAATGTACCATCAATGGCATTGGTGAACGTGCAGGTAACTGCTCTCTAGAAGAAATCGCCATGATTTTGCAAACTCGCCAAGCCATGTTGGGGTTGAACACCAATATCCGCAGCCAAGAGATATCTCGTACGTCAAAGTTAGTCAGTCAGCTGTGTAATATGCCGGTGCAATCAAACAAAGCAATTGTTGGGGCCAATGCCTTTAGTCATTCTTCGGGGATTCATCAAGATGGTGTCTTAAAAGCGCAGAACACCTATGAGATAATGACGCCTGAAAGCGTGGGTATAAACAAAAACAATTTGAATCTAACCTCTCGCTCGGGCCGTCACGTTATCAAGCATCGACTCGAAGAGCTTGGTTATAAAGCCCAAGACTATGACTTAGATACCTTATACGCTTCATTCGTAAAATTAGCCGATAAAAAGGGCCAAGTATTCGATTACGACCTTGAAGCCTTACTATTTTTTGATAAGCAAAAGCCTACTGACGAACACTACAAGTTACTGTATTTGCAAGCCAGTTCGGGCAAAGAGATTATCCCTAGCGCAACCGTTAAATTACAGGTGGGCGACGAAGAAATCATCGAGTCTTGCACAGGAAACGGCCCAGTAGATGCAGCCTATAATGCCATCATCAAAGTATTAGGCCACGAACAACTTGAAATCGTTGACTTCAAACTGGACTCAAAAGGTGAAGGCGCAGATGCACTCGCCCAAGTGAGCGTCATTGTTGAGTACAATGGTCGCCGCTTCAACGGTATTGGTCTTGCCACAGATATCGTTGAATCAGGCGTTAAGGCCTTGATCCACGTATTGAACAACACCCATTTAGCCGATCAAATTGATCATCAGAAAAAGCAACAAACACAAACTGCCGGAGTTTAAGTAGCACATGTCGAATTACAACATTGCCGTATTAGCGGGAGATGGTATTGGCCCAGAGGTCATGCAAGAAGCAAAGAAAGTATTATCAGTGGTCGAACAGCAGTTTAATGTATCGTTTACCCTTAACGAATTTGATGTAGGCGGTATCGCCATTGATAACCACGGCAAAGCCCTGCCCGATGCGACCTTAAAAGGCTGTGAAGACGCCCAAGCAATATTGTTCGGCTCTATTGGTGGGCCCAAATGGGATAGCCTTCCCCTAGAAGAGCGCCCAGAACGCGCTGCACTACTTGCTTTGCGTGGTCACTTTGATTTGTTCAGCAATTTACGCCCAGCGAAAATTTACCCTGGCCTTGAGTCGCTTTCCCCGCTGCGCGCGGATATTGCCGCAAGCGGCTTTGATGTTTTAGTGGTCCGTGAGCTTACCAGTGGTATTTACTTTGGCCAGCCTAAAGGCATAGAAGGCGAAGGTGAAGAACAATTCGCCTACGACACTATGCGTTACAGCAAGAAAGAAATTCGCCGTATTGCCATTAGTGCATTTGAAGCTGCGCAGAAACGCGGCAAAAAAGTCACCTCGGTTGATAAAGCCAACGTACTCGTATGCAGCCGTTTATGGCGAGAAGTCACTGAAGAAGTGGCTAAAGACTACCCAGAAGTGACCCTAGAGCACATATACATTGATAACGCGACCATGCAGTTATTGCGCTACCCAGGTGATTTTGACGTGATGCTCTGCTCTAATTTATTCGGCGATATTATCTCTGATGAGTGCGCCATGATCACAGGCTCAATGGGCTTATTGCCATCTGCCAGTATCAATAGCGAAAACTTCGGTTTATATGAGCCTGCAGGCGGTTCAGCGCCCGATATCGCAGGTAAAGGAATTGCGAATCCTATTGCGCAAATCTTATCAGCATCTATGTTACTGCGTTTTAGCCTAAATCTAACCGACGCCGCTGACGCAATTGACGCAGCAGTAGTCAAAACGTTAGCTGATGGCGTATTAACCGGTGAATTGTTAAGCCCCGAAAAACGCGACCAAGCCAAATCGACCAGTGAAGTAGGCGACTACATAGCCAATATAATCGCCAGCGCAAACGCATAAAGGAAAGACCAGATGAGTACCACCTTATACGACAAGATATTTCAGGCCCATATTGTCGATGAAATCGGCGACGATGCACTTTTGTACATCGATCGCCACCTGATCCATGAAGTTACATCACCTCAAGCATTTGACGGTTTGGTACAAAAAGGACGTAAAGTACGTCGCCCAGACCTAACGTTTGCCACTATGGATCACAGCATTTCTACCCGCTCGTTAGCCATTGATGCTTGCGGCCCAGCCAATAAATTGCAACTACAGACCTTAGCGGATAACTGTGCTGCAAACGGAATTGAACTGTTTCCAGTGGGTCACCAAAAACAAGGTATAGTCCATGTAATGGGCCCTGAGCTAGGTTTAATTAAGCCTGGCATGACAGTGGTATGTGGTGATTCGCACACTGCAACCCACGGCGCATTTGGTGCCCTAGCCTTTGGTATTGGTACCTCGCAAGTTGAGCATGTATTCGCGACCCAAACCCTAAAGCAAAGCAAAGCTAAATGCATGAAAGTCGAAGTAACTGGTCCCCGCCCTCTAGGCGTGACAGCTAAAGATATTATCTTGGCCATTATTGGTAAAATAGGTCATGCAGGTGCTACGGGCTGCGTTATCGAATACTGCGGAGACACCATTGAAGGCTTGAGCATGGAAGAGCGCATGACAATGTGCAACATGAGTATCGAAGCTGGCGCAAAGGCAGGTCTTATCGCCCCTGACCAAAAGACATTTGATTACCTTGAGGGTCGCGAGTACGCCCCTAAAGGTGCAGACTGGGATGCCGCCGTTGCATACTGGAAAACCCTTAAATCTGATGCAGATGCTAACTTTGATATTGTGGTTGAGCTTGCCGCCAAAGACATCGCTCCACAAGTAACTTGGGGAACTAACCCAGGCCAAGTTATTGGTGTTAATCAGCCTATTCCAGCTCCCGAAAACTTCAGCGACCCAATCGATCGTGATTCCGCCGTCAAAGCGTTGAAATACATGGACCTTAAAGCCGGGCAAAAACTTTCTGACTTAACCGTCAACCACGTGTTTATCGGTTCATGTACCAATGGACGTATTGAAGACATGCGCGCGGCTGCCGAAATTGCCAAGCAAGGTAAAGTCGCCAATCACGTCACTGCCATTGTTGTGCCAGGCTCTGTAGCCGTTAAAGCGCAAGCGGAAGCTGAGCAGCTAGATAAAGTATTCCTTGAAGCAGGCTTTGAGTGGCGTTTACCTGGGTGTTCAATGTGCCTAGGCATGAACGACGACATTTTAGGTCAAGGCGATCGCTGCGCTTCTACCAGCAACCGCAATTTTGAAGGTCGACAAGGGCGCGGCGCTCGTACTCACTTAGTGAGCCCTGCGATGGCAGCCGCAGCAGCATTAGCCGGTCACTTCGCCGACACCCGTGACTTTGTTGGCAACGATTAATAATTAGGAATAACCATGAGCAATCAAACAACCCCAGCAACCACTGGCATCAGCGTTCATACCGGCCATGTAGCGCCACTGAATCAAGCGAATGTGGATACTGACCAAATCATTCCTAAACAGTTTTTGACCTCGGTAACGAAAAGCGGTTATGGAAAACATCTGTTTCATGATTGGCGTTATTTAGATTTACATGAACAAGAGCCGAACCCAGATTTTGTGCTGAACAAACCAGAGCATCAAGGTGCCAGTATTTTACTTACCCGTGAAAACTTTGGTTGTGGCTCAAGCCGAGAACACGCGCCTTGGTCCCTTGATGACTATGGTTTCAAAGTGGTCATCGCCACCAGCTTTGCTGACATTTTTTACGGTAACTGTATCAACAATAGCTTGTTACCCGTAAAGCTTGAGAGCTCAGAAATAGATACGCTTTTCGAAGCGGTAGCTCAAGATCCGGCCTGTCAGGTTATCGTTGATTTACCGCAACAAGAAGTACGTTTTAATGATCAGGTCATCGCCTTTGATATCGCGCCTCATCATAAGAACAACTTGATAAAAGGACTTGATGCCATAGGCCAAACCCTTGAGCTTGATAGTCAAATAACAGCGTTTGAACAAAAGCAACCTGCTTGGAAGTACTAGTTCACTTGGCATTTTAGCTAACTAACGATTTTTGTTAGCTAAGCGTTTTAGTTAGCTAAGCATCCGCCCACGGCGTGGCCCAGATAAATTCAGGGCTACGCTGCTTTATTTTTATTATACAAATGAAAAAATCATACAAATGAAAAAACTGTCATTCGCCGCCACCTCATTAACAATAAACATCGATCCTTTCGCTAACACACTGAAATAAAACTGTTTTTTAATGCTCCTCCTAAATAGGAGATCTTACCAGCACTGAAAACGTTTACACCCGCCTTAGCTAACGCTAATCTATCCATTAACGCGACTTCCCGTAAGAGAGAATTTTTTGGCTAAGCTAGGCATAAAAGACATTGCAGCGATTTCCGGTGTCTCCCCCGCTACCGTTTCACGCACTTTACGCAACCCCGATATTGTAAGTGAAGAAACCCGCAAGAAAGTCATGAAAGCCGTAGAAGAAGGTGGCTACACGCCCAGTCGTTTTGGCGCCAATTTACGCACCCAAAAAAGCGGTAATATTATTGTCGTCATGCCGGATATTACCAACCAGGTAAATGCTGGGATCATTCGCGCAATTGAACGCGAAGCGCAAAAAGCGGGCTATTCTATTTTACTTGGTGACACCCAAGGTCTAGCTGAGCGAGAAAAACACTATGCCAATATGGCCCAATCAGGGCAAGCTGACGGTGTGCTGTTGTTTACTTTTCACATGCCCTTTAATCTAACTAAAAATCTGCCTGCCGCCAAGCAACTCCCGCCTATTGTGAACTCTTGTGAGTCCATCCCTATCGATGGGATCAGCAAAGTCATGATCGATAATACAGCCGGTGCTAGGACCGCCGTGGAGCATTTACTCAGCCTTGGGCACAAGCGTATTGCTGCGGTTATGGGCCCTAGAGATACGCCAAGCACCCTTGAGCGCCTCAAGGGATACTATAGCGCGCTGAAAGAGGCTGGTATTGAAGTAGATGAACAATTAGTTATTCGCGGTGACTACGGCGTAGACTCAGGTATGGGCGCCATGGAGCAATTACTCAAGCTAAGGCGTCGACCCACTGCCGTGTTTTGCTTCAGTGACGATATGGCCATTGGCGCGATGAGTGTATTGCAAGAAAATGGTTTTCATATTCCTCAAGATATTTCTATCATGGGTTTCGATGATATTCGCTACGCACGCTTAATGACTCCTGCTCTAACCACGATACACCAACCATTAGAGGAAATAGGAAAAGCCTGTATTGAGCTGTTATTAGAGCAACTTGACGGTAAAACTGACGAGCCAAGATATGTTGAGTTGCCGTTTTCACTTGTGGTGCGTCAAAGTACCGGCCCTGCCCCCGTCGATTGATAACAAGATATTTATCACAGCCAGAATCCATTACACTAAAAGAAATATCCGTTTAGTGAGTGAAATATGAAAAAAGTACTAGCGATTTTCGGCAGTCTATTGTTATTAAATGCGTGTGATTCAAGCGAAGTTGGCGACGTAAGCTTAGGTTTATTTACCACCAAAGACATCAAGTTAAATATCCTACAAGATCCACTTATCAGTGGGGTGACGTGTCATGTTGCCAGTATCGAAGCGGATCTCAGTTTCTCAGATCCATCCGATAGCGCTATCGCCTGTCGCCAAACGGGTGAAATCACCCCTGATATGATTGCTCAAATTGATAAATCAGCGTCAGGTGACGTCGTGTTTAAAAAATCAAAAAGCGTATTCTTTAAGAGCATGAAAATTCGACGTATTTTCGATCCCCGCAGTCAAACACTGATGTACGTGTCTTATTCAACCAAAGAAACGTCAGGAAGCTTTAAACACAGCTTATCTACGGTTCCTCTGTGGGGGACCAAGGCATACAATAGCTACACAGGCTCTTAGGCTGCACGCTGTAGGCACCGCACGCGTAAATTAAAAAACGCTCCCACATGCAAACTACCTTGCGGGAGCGATTGAGGAAACTTGTCGAGGCCAGGTACTGAATAGCATCAAACTAGCTTTGTACGATCGTCGCCGTTATGTGGTGTTCACCGCTATACTGGGCATAATCAATCAAATTACCCGTCACTGCTTTACCATCAATTTCTAATTGCACCTCACCCACTCCCAAACCATCTGGGTTAAGTACTTCAATACAATAATGCGCTTTTCTAAAGCGGCGGCTAACCACAAAACTCGGCCAATGAGCGGGGATACAAGGCGTAATGGTTAACCCTGCATAATCAGGTTTTATTCCTAAAATGTACTGCGTTGCCCCGTAATAACACCACGCAGCGGTTCCCGTTAACCATGAATTTTTGGCTTGTCCTGGCGTTGCCGCATCATTACCGGCAATCATTTGGCTATAAACGTAGGGCTCTGTTTTATGCAGTTTTTGCATATGCTGCAAGTAGGCTGGTGAGATACTGGCAAAGTACTCCAATGCTTTATCACCGCGCCCGAGCATGGCCTCTGCTACCATGATCCACGGATTGTTATGACAAAATATGCCGGCGTTTTCCTTGTAACCAGGAGGGTAGGAGGAAATTTCCCCTAAGTACTTGTCATAAGTACTAAATGCAGGCTGATTAAGCATAATCCCATGTGGGGTAGCTAAGTATTTCTCAACCGAGTCGAGCGCCTGTCGCGCTTTACCGTCCTTAATTCCGATGCCCGCCATTACGCAAAACCCTTGGGATTCAATAAAGATTTTGCCTTCTTTATTCTCGTGACTACCGATTTTTTCGCCCTTGGCGTTATACGCTCGTAAAAACCACTGCCCATCCCAGCCGTGAGCGAGCACAGCTTCTCGCATTTTATCTACTTGCTGCTGAGCGCCATGGGCTATATCACTTTTGCCCAGTTGCATGCATAACTCGATAAAGTCTTGGCCGTAAAGCACAAATTGCCCAGCGATCATCAAAGACTCAGCCACGTCTGACTTACCGCGCTGAGTTGTTTGATAGGACTCATTTGGATCTTCAGAAAAGCAATTTAGGTTCAAGCAATCGTTCCAATCCGCTCGCCCTATTAAGGGTAAGCCATGGGGACCAAGATTATTAACGACGTGCTCGAACGCACGCCTTAAGTGCTCGAAATGATCGGGGCCGCCTGACTCATCCCCGTCAAATCCTACTTTTTCATCCAAAACCGTAAAGTCACCGGTTTCTTTTATGTAATTAACTGTAGATAGCACCATCCACATTGGATCGTCGTTAAAGTTGCCACCAATATTTGCATTGCCTTTTTTGGTCAGTGGCTGATATTGATGATACGCCGAGCCATCGCTTTTTTGGGTGGCGCTTAAGTCCAAAATGCGTTGACGAACCTTGTCTGGCACCATATGCGCGAACCCAATGGTATCTTGGTTCGAATCCCTAAACCCCATACCGCGCCCTATACCTGACTCATAAAATGACGCACTGCGTGACAAATTAAAAGTCACCATGTTCTGGTATTGATTCCAGATATTCAACGAGCGGTTTAACTTAGGGTCAGGGCTATTGAGGCGAAAGTTCCCGAGTAAACTATCCCAATACGTGGCCAATGCATCTAATGCTTTTTGTACATCACACTGAGTTTTGTAGCGATTTATCATCTGTTTAGCGGGGGCTTTGTTGATAATACCTGGCGACTGCCATTTATCGTTTTTGGCCACTTCACAGTAACCTAATACAAATACGAATGTTCGCTCCTCTCCTGGCGCTAACGCTACTTCTAAGTGATGAGACGCAATCGGTGACCAACCGTGGGCATGAGAATTCGTCGCCTTGCCTTGTTCAACACACAAGGGATTTTCTACTCCTCGATAAGGCCCCAAAAAACGTTCTCTGTCGGTATCAAAACCGCATACTGGTTGGTTTACCGAATAAAACGCATAGTGGTTACGGCGCTCTCTGAATTCAGTTTTGTGATAAATTACCCCGTCTTCGACTTCCACTTCACCGGTGGACAAATTGCGTTGAAAATTGCTGCCATCATCTTCTGCATTCCACAAACACCATTCAACATAGGAAAATAGACTGATTTTTCTGTGCACAGAAGCAGTATTTTTAAGCGTTAAACTGTGTACTTCTGCCGTTTCCCCTAAAGGAACGAAGCAGGTTAATTCAGAACTTATGCCTTTATGCGTGACTAAAAAGCGGCTGTAGCCCATACCGTGGCGACATTCATATTGCTCTGGTTGTTGCTGTACCGGCCGGCCTGACGCAGACCAAATATCATCATCGCACTTTAAATAAAAATACCGGCCAGATGTATCCACCGGAACGCTGTTGTAACGATAGCGGGTCAAACGGCGGAATTTAGGATCTTGATAAAAGCTATAGCCCCCAGCTGTATTTGAAATTAAGCCGTAAAAACCGTCATTGCCCAAGTAGTTTATCCATGGCGTTGGGGTAAAAGGTGTTGTTATGACATATTCTTTTTGTTGATCATCAAAATAGCCAAATTCGGTGTTATTTGCATCTATGGTTGGCTCGCTCATGAATAAAACTCTCTATTGGTAAATACGCTGCTCGTTAGCAAAAGCGCTATTGATGATGGGTTTGAATGGCGCTTCGACGCGCAATAAGCTCAGCATTCATTTGCTGTTGGCGCTTTTCAGTCAAGGGGTAAAACAGCATCAGCAGTGCGCCTGCCAGCCCAAAAGCGGCAGGTATAAAGCTCATGAGTTGCTGCATGCCAGGTAACGAGGCTTCAACCGTCGTGGCATCCATTCCGTCGTATCCATAACCTGCCAGCACCACAAGGACTAGGGCACCAGCAAAACCACTACCGGTCTTTTGCACGAAGGTGCCTGCGGAATAAACCAGCCCTGTGGCGCGGCGGCCATTGCGCCACTCTGAATAATCAGCAGCGTCGCCTAACATGCTAAAGAAAAGCGTCGGCATCATGGCGGCAAAAAATTCCGCTGCACAGCCAAGCACAAATATGTAGCTCACACTCTCGCCTGGCAGCCAATAAAAACCGCAGGTGAGGACACTACTAAGTAGCAGTGCAACAATAAATAAATTGCGCCGCCCCAATTTGCGAGCTAAGTAGCTAGTGCACAGTGCCCCTAATATCGACACCACTAGCAAAGCAATAAAATACTGCCCTGTGAGTAACTCATCGCCGACAAAGTATTTAAAGTAATAGGCGATAACACTGTACTTAATCCCGTTGTACATCATGGTAAGAAAGCCCATTCCTAACAAAATCAACCAAGGTTTATTGGTCAGTAAATCAAGCATGTCTAGCTGAGTACCTGATTTATCTCCTTGGGGACGATTCAACATACGACGTACGAACCACGTTGCGACCGCGAAAACCAAAACAAAGAAAAGCCCACTAATGACGTTGCGGTAATAAAAGAACAAGGTCATTGAAAGCAACGGAAGCAGCACAAAGGGAGATTGCTTGGTCAGATCCCAAAGCTCACTACGCAGGCTATTGCGAGTTTGCACTATGGGAACAACGCGTTCTTTCGTGGTGGCCACTGAGGTGACCATAAGTGCCATCAATAATCCGGCGAACACATACATGGTGTACTGATACCCCTTGGCATCGTTACCATCCCCGAGCAGCGCCACCAACGCGGGCAAGAAGCCCATAACGAACAGTCCCCCTACAAAGGCACCGGCAAAGCGAAACCCTGATAAACTAGTACGCTCTTTATCATCATCGGTCATGACCCCCATCAGGGCTGAATAAGGCACGTTGTTGACGGTATAGGCCAGCGTTAAGCCGATATAGGTTAAATAGGCATACAGCAACTTTCCCGTGTCGCTAAAATTTGGGGTGGTGAAACACAGCACCATGAAAGCGCCTAGAAAGGGAGTTGACCACAAAATCCATGGGCGAAACTTACCCCAGGACGTTTGAGTGCGATCCGCTATCATGCCCATGATGATGTCAGTCATACCATCGGTAAGGCGGACGACCAAAAATAAAATAGCGGCGGCCGAGGCGGCTAATCCAAAAGTATCCGTGTAAAAAACAGCAAGGTAGGCTAATGCCCCGCGCCAGACTAAATTAGCCGCAGCGTCCCCCATGGCATACCCCACTTTTTCATACAGTGGTAGTTTATTCATTGGGTAAGCTTCATGAGTTCAAGGTGCTGATTAGATTGGTGCATTGTTGTTATTCCTTTTCCAGTATCGCTTGGCTTATCGTCAGCCGCTTTAGCTGTGCACATCATAGTTAGGCAAGTGACGTGTAGCGAACATCATCAGCGCGAAAGTGAAAGGTCATTACGAACACGAAGCCACGCTTAATGTATTCAGTAATGCTTAACTTAAATGCAAATGAAAACGTTTTCAACACCTTTATACATTTTTAAATTCGCCCTCTAAAATGATGCAATAGCTGGCCAAATAGCTAGGAAAAAAAGATAGCAGTGACCGGCGCTTTGCGCAGGCAGTGTGATAAGCCATGTCCTTAAGCTCGTGAAACCCAAGTTACGACTGCCCTGCCTTTAGGTTAGTCATCAGTGACTTTAGGCAGGGTTCAATGGCTAGTTACACTCTAGGATTAGTTGCACTCTAGGACTAGTTACTCTCTAAAGGTAGCTACACTTTTTGAAAGCCATATTGCACAACGTGCTTAAGCAATTGACGATTGCTTTTCAATCCGCCCATTAATTTGTGCAGTCGCTGCTGGTTCTCTTGCAGGTGCTTAATGGCGCTTTGCGGCGCATCAAACTCTCTGGAAGACACATCATTCAAGGTTTCAAACCCCATGCCATACAACACGTATTGATAACTTGCCGAGGGGAACATGATTTCATTTTGCACGAAATCACTGCGATTAGGTGGTTGATACCGCCACTGAGTGAGTAAATCATTCAGCCTAGGGGATACAGAGTCAGGTGCCCGCATTTGTTGCCAGTAGGGCTCGGTTCGCTCGCTTAACACATAGTGTAATTTTAAAAACTCGACGATATTTTCCCAATGTAAAAGAAAACGACGATTAAAATTATCACGGGTGATTTGCATATGCTGTGCTGTCACCGGTAGGTTTTCAGCAATGGCGGTGGCTGACAACTCTACTAACGCTAATGCCGAAGCTTCTAATGGCTCTAAAAACCCTGCTGACAAACCTACTGCTACACAGTTTTTATGCCAAAAGTGGCTGCGATGCCCAGGCTCGAAACTAATCTTACGAGCACTGAGAGAGTCAGCGACTTCGCCACCAACAGATTGGGCGACGTAAGCTTTAAGCGTGCGCAGAGCTTGTTGATCGTCTGTGTGCTTGCAGGAATAGGTATACCCCACGCCGCGTCGGTCCTGTAGGCCTATATCCCACACCCAGCCGGCCTCTTGCGCTGTGGAAATTGTTGCCGAAGCTATGGGTTCATCGGGCGTGGAATAAGGCACGTGTAAAGCCATGGCACTGTCGTTAAACAATACTGATTTTTTGTCGATAAATGGCACATTAAAATGTTGCCCCAGTAATAGCGAGCGTGCACCAGAACAGTCAACAAACAAGTCTGCGTTAAGCTCGCCATTGGCGCGAGTTTGCAATGCTTTAATATCGCCATTGTCGTGACTCACCACGCCTTCGACGTGATCTTGAATATAAGTTACCCCAAGATTCTGCACACAATGCTGCTGCAACATTTGGCTAAACTTACCCGCATCTAAATGATAGCCATAATTAAGTACTCCGGCATATTCGGGGGTAGCATTTTGCTTAGGCGCTAAGCCCGCTTGGCAAATCTGACTTTGAGCACAAACCACATCTGCAAAAGCGTGCCCTTGGCCGTGTGTTTTCCAAGCACTGTATTGATTCGCTTGACCGTAGCCATTGGGGATCACAAATGGATGATAGTAAAAGTCATTGTCAGCGCCGTTTTTCCAGCCAACAAATTTTGAGCCTTGTTTAAAGGCTGCGCCGCAATGTCGAATGAAATCTGTTTCGCTAAGGCCCATTCGCTGAAGGGAATTGCGCATTGACGGCCACGTGCCCTCGCCAACGCCAACTATATTCACCTCAGGAGATTCGACTAGGGTTACCTTTATCTTGCTATTTTGCTTGTTGCACTGATGCTCTGCGGCAATGATGCCGGCAGTTAACCAACCTGCACTTCCACCACCGACAACGAGGATATTTTTAATACTGCGATGACTCATTCGTAACTACCAATATTAGAATCAATGTTAAAACCTAAATATAAAACGAATTGCACTCCCTAACGAGATGCATGCTATCACTCAATACTAACGCAAGTGGGTGATTGTCATGCAACAAATGCCTTATGTTTTCTGCTCTTTAAATTTTCGTTTTATTTTAGCTACGCAACAATTTAGCTATGCAACAATATTTATTGTGAAACATTGCTGCTTATGCTGACGCGTTGCAATAGCGCGTTATAAATTGTTGGTGGCTGGGCAACTGATTGACACGCTGTTCAATAGCACTGCGTAATCCGGCTAAAAAGCGCGTAAGTTCCTCTTCACTCATTTCGTTGACAATCCTATGATACTGCTTAGGTTCAAGGCCTTGACCTAACATAACTTGAGTCCAAGAATCTACGCGGAAAATATCACCGTCATCTAAAAACACCCTGCCGGTTTCCTTAAACAAATGTATTTTATGAGCAAGAGTGTCTGGTACTTCCATACTTTGGCAATGCCGCCAAAAATCAGAATCATCACGCTGAGTGACTTTGTAATGCAGTACAATAAAATCACGAATGCTATGCAATTCACTGGTTAGCTTTTCATTGTATTCATCAATGCCTGACTGGCGCACACCATCAAAAGGAAATAAACGCATTAGTCGGACGATCCCGGTCATGATCAAGTGAATACTGGTGGACTCTAAAGGCTCAACAAAACCACTGGCAAGCCCTAGCGCTACACAATTTTTATTCCAGCCTTTACGCCTGCGACCTGTTTTAAATTTAATGACTCTTGGCTCGGTAATAGGATCGCCTTCTAAATTGGCTAACAGTGCTTGTTTAGCCTGTTCGTCACTGGCATAACGACTACAAAATACCATGCCATTTCCGACACGATTTTGCAGAGGGATACGCCACTGCCATCCAAAATCATGCGCTGTTGCACGGGTATAGGGAAGTGGGTCTGAAGTAGATTGAGTTTGTACCGCAACTGCGCTATCGCAAGGTAACCAGTGTGACCAATCTTCATAGCCAGTATGTAAGGCTCCTTCTATTAACAAGCCTTTAAAACCGGTGCAATCAATGAAAAAATCCCCCTCTACCTCTTGACCTGACTCGAGGGTTAATGAGCGAATAAAACCATTGTTTGTATGCTTATTGACTGTCGCTATTTTGCCTTCAATACGCGTTACCACATCAGCACAAAAATCTCTTAGAAATTGAGCATAAAGTGTGGCATCTAAATGGTATGCGAAGTTCATGGGAGAATTAGCCGAGAAGGCAAATTTGCCTTGCTTAGATGCTTGCAGCTCATAGCAATAATCACCGAACGGTACATTGATCCCTAATTCTTTCCCACGTAGCCAAAAATGGTGAAACTCCCCTGCCCAACACTCTTTACCTGTTACGCCAAAAGAATGGATGTAGCTGTCGCTTTTCTGTCCCCAGTGGCTAAACTCGATACCTAGTTTGAACGTACTATTTGTCGCTCGCATAAACGCTTGTTCATCAATATTGAGTAACTTATGTAGTGTACGAATCGGCGGGATAGTCGCTTCGCCAACGCCCACAGTGCCAATTTCGTCTGACTCAACCAACGTAATGTTCAGGCTTTTCCCCAACAACTTCGACAAAGAAGCGGCCGCCATCCAACCGGCTGTGCCTCCGCCAGCGATGACCACATTTTTTACTTTTTCACTGTTCAAGAATGACCTCTGCACACATATTCGAACTCTGTATATTCACCTAATATAACCAAAAAATAAGCCGCGAGATATCGCGGCTTTAAATGCCGATTAAATCGGCGGACCTACAGGCACACACACTTTACTCATATTAGAAGGTATAACGGGCACCCAGCGCGTAGCGTGCACCAAGTTGCTCTAAGTTCCATAGTTGGGCTGAAGTACGGCCATGACGGCGACTGTTCTCTTCGGTTATGTTTATTCCTTCTAAGAAAACCGATAAGTCATCATTCACTTGATATGACACGTTAAAATCAATTTGCGAATAAGACTCAGTAAAACCAGGCTCATTAACGTATTGGCTAGTCGTATCTAAGAATTTGTCACGCCAGTTATATGCAATACGCCCTTGCCAACCGTCTTTTTCATACATGGCTACTAAGTTAGCGGTATCGCTTAACCCAACCAATGCAAATTGAGTAACAGACGGGTCAGCTGTGATATCGTAGCTCACATCACCGTTAACTGTGGTGTAGTTAGCTTGCACACCAAAACCTGTGTCACCAAAGAAATGCTGAGCCGCTATTTCAAATCCGTAAATATTTGCACTCTTGTTATTTACGGGCTTAGCATTAATGAAGGTCAATAATGGGTCATCTTCATTCGGTAGCACATCATACTGAGCTTCAAATTGCTCAATGGTCAATGAGTCATACGCAATGTTGTTTTCCATGGCGACTACCATGTTAAACAAATTGGTGTCTGTAAGTGGCTGGCCTATACGCTCAAGCTCAGCTGCTGCCGCTTCTGCTCTGGGGCCCGCTGTGGCATCACGTAAACCGAACACGCTTTCTTCGACTTGCTCATTACCAATAAAGTTTTTAACTCGCTTATCATAGAAGCCTAATGACACGTAGCTCGTATCTTCGAAATAGTACTCAACCGACAAATCAACGTTATCGGACTCTAGCGGTACCAGTGAAGGGTTACCTGAACTTGCCGTTGCTGTCGCACCTTGAGTAATCAGTGTTGGGCCACTTGGCGTGCCTACCGATGCTGCTGCACTCAAGTTGTTATAAGTAGGACGAGCAATTGTCTTACTGTACGACAAGCGTGCTTTGAGCCCATCCATCACTTCTATATCAAAATCGATGCTAGGCAGAACGTGGTCATAATCTGATTCCACCGCAACATCTTGGGTGTCTGAACCAAAGCGCACATTGAAGTCGTTATTGCCTTCCCAAGCAATCGCATTCGGTAAGCTGATATTAGCAACAGAGGTAGAGTCTGTACTTTCATAGCGCACACCAGCAAGAATGTTATACGGGCGGCCCCCTAGTTCACCGTCTAACTCAAATTCAACGTAAGCAGCAAAAATATCTTCTTCGATTGTACGGTTTGTGGCAAACGGGTTGTCCGCTTCAAATGCAAAGCCATACTCTTGGGCCGCGAACTCACCAATTTGCGCCAAATCACCCGTAAAGCCCTGGCTGAAAATACCATTGGTGTTGTAATCTTCGAACTCATCGGCAAAACTAAATGGCGTTAAGTAATCTGCAGGTAATTCACCTGGATTTTCAATTCCCCAGTTACCCATGGTGCGGCGCGTCAATGATTGCAGAGAAGTACTTTCCATGGAGCGTGATTCAACACCAAAGTTAATACCACCATCATCAAACGAATACTCACCGTCTACACGGAACTGGGTAATATCAGTGCGCTGAGAGTTAAAGTTCATATCAAGAATAGCCGTGCCTACGTCGTCTTGGTCAAGTACGCCGTTGCCGTTTAGGTTGTCACGAGCCACATCATCAAAGTCCACCGTCATGATTGGGAACTCACCTGAAAAATCAGCACCTTGCCCACGGTTTACGTTTGCGCCTAACCCTAGGTTGGTCCAGGTGCCATAAGGCGCGTCAGGGCGACCTTCAGCCGATGAATCATGCACGTCAAAAAACATCACCAAACTATCGTTTACATGGTACTCAACATTAAAGCCCACTGATTTATTTTCATTGACTTGGTTCAGTTCTTGAAGCGCCAAGCCTAAATCTCTTGGTAGTAAATCACGGCGCTCTTGTTCAATTAATATCGGGGTTTTGACCACTTCATCATCAAAGGTTAGCTCTGAGAAATACCCGTCGTCCATCCATATCGACTGTTCTGCTCTGGCTTCGTACAAGTCCTGTTTCGAATAGGTGTAGTCTAAGGTAGCGGTTAAATCTTCGGTTGGCGCGTACTGGAACGTTAACTGCGCATTAGTACGTTTACGTTCACGATCAGCAATTGAGTAACGTAAATCAGCTGGGATGGCAAACAATTGTCCGTCTGCAGGACCATTATTGACGACAACGGCGGGGCCGTTAAAACCAGGTAAATTGGGATCAGTTTGATTAGGCGTTTGCGGAATTGAACCTTCATAGGGGTTCACACGCCATTCGTTTACAAAAGCTCCGACAGCAGAGCTATCACGCTCTTGCACACTGGCAGATAAAGACACACCGAAAATACCGTCGTCATCTACAAAATTAAAGAATCCTGAAACCTCTGGGGTCACGTCATCTCCCACACGATTGGTGGTATCCATTAACGCTTTTGCGCCAACTGAGCCGGTAAAGCCGCTTTCTAAGGCATCTAGTGGCCGTGCGGTTTTAATATTGACTGTTGCACCGATGCCGCCTGTAGCGATGCTCGCTCGACCGGTTTTGTATACTTCAACGCCGCGAACACTTTCAGAGGCCAGGTTGGCAAAGTCGAACGCACGAGAGTTAGGGGTACCGCCACCGCCAGGTATTGCCGCACCAGGCATAGCGCGACCATTTAGCGTAACCATATTAAAATCAGGGCCAAAGCCACGCGCTGTAATCTGGCTGCCTTCGCCATTGCTACGACTAATAGAAATACCGGTTATACGCTGCAAAGATTCCGCTAAGTTTGTATCAGGAAACTTACCAATATCTTCTGCAGAAATAGCATCGACTACCCCAGCTGAATCACGCTTTATTCCCATTGATTCTTGGATACTTGAGCGCATGCCTCGAACCTGAATCACTTCTAGGTCACTTTCGCTCTCTTGAGCAATGGCGGCCACAGGAGCCAGTACAGCACTACCTAAAAGTATTGAAATACTTTTGGTCAGCAAAGACTTATTAAATTTCGCGTATGTGTTCATATTTGTGCGTCCTTTGTGTTTCTATTAGTCGAGATACTTGAATGTCGTGTAATAACGATCCAAGTATTGAGCTATGCCAAAATTCAAACTAGCTCACTCATTTTCACTATGACGAAGAAACGCATCACTTAAATACATTGCACGGTCATGCATAACTTGCAGTGGGTAGTGCGTAGCGTTCTCGGTATGCGATTCGTACGTTAAGCTAAGAGCAATAGAGCTCTTAATGTAAACGTTTTCATCATGCTAATTTTATTTTAACAATTCGTCAACATTTTTACTTTTGCTGAGCAACCTGATCCTGACTTGCAACAACAAGATAATGAAATGTTATAAATACATTAATGCAATAAGTGTTTTGGTAGGTATCACAAAATCGGTCTCCTATATGACAAAATCGGCGCGACAAATATATTAAACTTACAAAAAGCCTTAAAAGAAAGGGCCTGCATGGACATTTACATTAATTAAATATACGAAAAATAATCAATATAAAAACGCAATATGTTAAATTAAAATGAAAAAAACAGCATAAAAGAAACAAGCAGATATACGCCAACCCAATCATGTGACCCTTTGGGTTATGCATAAAACGCCTCTCATTTCCTAAAATAATCCTTATTCTTTTAAAAAAATGTGTCGTTATCGCATCGTTCTGGCGTTTAATAAGCATGAAAATCATTGAAACGATTGAAAACGAATACATACATGTGGGTGACGACGGTTGAATAAACGGCCTGAACATACTTGAACTTCAACGCCAAAGCGGTGAAGACAACTATCAGCTTTTTCACTATCCCCTGCAGCGCTGCGTTAGTCGCGCGGTGTTTTACCTGCCGGATTTCAGCAACATAAGCGCGGTTTATTGTGCAGTGATTATCTTAATGTAAACGTTATTGAAGCGATTGAGTTTGCATTAGTAGGTTAGCCGCATCAGCAAAACTTAAAGAAAACGTTTTCAACAAGTTTAAGTGTTGTTTGATTTGCTCACCTATGAGCAGGTCATGGCTAGGGTGAGTCTATGATTTGGCTAAAAATATGATCGATCTTGGCCTTAGTGCCATCTTTGCTTAGCTGTTGAAACGCTTGGTTAAAGTTATCCATCCATTCGCGCCCATTTGGGTACGACTTTGAAATAATGAAATGCACAGATACCTGCTCAACCTCAGTAGGCAACACTAATAGCTTATCGTCGATGAGGCGCGTGTTGGTTACTTCATTCAATGACACATAACTATTGGTCAGTCCGGCGTCACTCCATCCTCGCTGTACATGCCCTATACAACCTGCCCCATCGACCACTCGATTAATTTTGAGATTTAAACGGTCAACTATGCCCCCTGAAGCGAACTCGTCAGAATACCCGTAGGGAAGACACAAACGTTTCCCCGATAACTCTTGTATATCAGTAATGTTGGATGCCCTGCTTACGTAAAAACGCACAGGTATATAATTAATTGGTACGGAGAAGTAATATTCTTGCTCTCGCTTAGGGGATCTTACATAAGGAAATGTGCCTAGAAACCTGTGCTCATCAGTCCACATTTTGCCGCGGCTCCAGGGCAGAATATGAATATCCACTTCATAGCCCATTTGATGAAACGTTTGAGTTACCAAAGCTTGAGACCAGCCCCCTTGAGGTAAGCTAGCAGACACAAAAGGGTAATAGCCTTGCCCAGTCGCAAGCCGAATGCGAGTGTCGGTTGCAGTGAGTGGGCTGGGTATGGGATCTGTTTCATCAGAAACAATAACGCGCGCATTGCGAACCGCGAGAGAAGTGCCCACAGCGAGAGGATCGCCCACAGCGAGAGGATCGCCCACAGCGAGAGGATCGTCCACAGCGAGAGGATTGCCCACAGCGAGAGGATCGTCCACAGCGAGAGGAGTGCCCACAGCGAGAGGATCGCCCACAGCGAGAGGTTCGCCCACAGCGAGAGGATCATGCACAGCGAGAGAATCGCCCACAGCGAACGAATTTTTTAGGTCATCACTGTTTAGCGTATTAGCGTTAATAACACTGCTAAATCCGGCAAAAAAAACGGCCACCAGCAAAACTAAGATGTAGTGCGAATCCTTGGCAAGCATATCTGTGCAATATCCATAGTTGTGGAAGGAAAACTCTGGGTATAGCAGGCATTATGCATAGTAAAAACTGATTTTACTATGTAATCATACTTTTTACTTGGTGGTCTGCGCTCTTATACACTTACCACTCGCTTAACGCCGACATACTAAACGTTTGCCCTTGATAATTTAGGATCACGTTTTGCGGCTCAATATGCACTATACGCACTTTTTCGGCGATGATGTCCCCTTCATGTAGGCTTTTTCCATTCACTTTAACCCACCTATCTTGCGCTGAAGACGCATACATATGGGTTGAAAATACCATCGGAGGCAGTTGAGTTAACACCCAAGCCGGCAGCTGATCGATACGCGGTGTATCTTCGCTTTTGGTTTGCGTTGTTTCAAACGGTTGCGCAGGTTCTTTGTCTAATTCGGTAATCGCTTTTTCAAAGCGTTTCAATAAATCAGCGGATATTCTTGGCTCTGGCTCGCCTGCAACATTAGGTTCAGTCGTGGCCGCGATTTGAGGCGCATTACTTTTAACGTTCCCAGAATCATTCACCGCAGCACTCAAAGCAGGTTCTTCTTGCTGCGCTTGGCTTGCAGTTTGATGGTTCGAAGCCTCCTGAGCAACCTCTGGGGTTGTTGTATTAGCTTGGGTTGTTGTATTAGTTTGAGGTATTGGCACTTTGTTGGCGGTTACTTTTTCTTTTTCTTTTTCTTTTTGTTTGTGTTTTTCTTCACCTGTATCCGCGGCGTCTGGTAAAGCGACAGGAAGACTCGCTTGAGGCGCGCGCGTGTTTAACTTTGCCAATAACGTCGGCGCTAGGGCTACGCCCCAGCCCAGTGCAAAACCCAATAACACCACCAGTAAACCTTGTACTACGGGTGTCGTGTAGTATTGCCAACGTGATGGCAATGCTTGTACCGAGGGTAAGAATAAACTGCGATTAAACTGATCAGAAACCGCTGCATCTGCACCATGGGCGCCAACGCGATCACTTTCTAACAATTCTTGGGTTTGTGACTTTTGAATTTTGGGGCGTTCAATTTCAACGGTTTGCGAGGGATCAATTTCCACCTGTTGAACACCCATTTCAGCTAACCCGGTGACCATCTCCATGCTTGTTACCAAGCCAGACTTACGAATTTTAATCGGTCCATTTTGCTGAGTGATCTTCACTATCACCATGCCAGGCGTTAATGCGTCGATATTGAGTAAATTATCCATACCAACTGCCTCCAAAAAAGCCTAGGCCAAACGCCACTGCAAATAAGCCAACGAGCAGTATCTTACGCTGCTTTCCTCGGCGCTGGGCCACCACGTCTGCCCCTAAAATTTGCTCAGCGGCGGCATAAAAAATGTGGGTATGCACCACAGGCGCTTGTTTTGTGAAAGTAAGGGTTAGTGCGCGGTCACAAAGCAAATTAATCACTCTTGGGATCCCGCCTGTTACTTGGTAAACAGCGCCTAGGGCCCCTGCACTGAAAACACTGCTATCGCCACTTGCTACGCCTAAGCGATGGTGAATGTAGGCTTTTACTTCACTAGAGGTAAGCGGTAACAAGTGATAGCGCGCAGTGATGCGCTGAGCTAATTGACGTAATTCATTTCGTTTCAACAATTGCTGCAGTTCAGGTTGGCCAATTAACACTACTTTGAGTAACTTTTCACGATTCGTTTCGAGGTTTGTCAATAAACGGAGTTGCTCCAATACTTCGGGTAATAAATGCTGAGCTTCATCCACAATTAAAATAGTATTCAAACCGCTGTTGTGATTACTTACCAACTTGTTGAGGATCAAATCGGTAAAGTATTTAAGACTCGCTCGCTCATATTGATAATCAATTCCCAGCTCATCACAAATTGTGGCAAGCAGTTCAATCGCAGATAAGGTCGGGTTCAATACCATGGCTACTTGAGTATTGTCGGGCAACTGCTGTAATAACTTGCGAGACACAGTGGTTTTACCTGTCCCTACTTCTCCCGTTAACATCACAAAACCACCACTTTCCCTTAAACCGAAGGTCAAATGGGCAAGCGCTTCTTTGTGTCTTGGGCTCATGTATAAGTAAGCAGGATTAGGCGCGATGGAGAACGGATTATCTGAAAGTCCGAAATAATTAAGATACATAGCTGCGGTTCTAGTGGCCGATTGAGGAAAAGCGAAAGATAAACTAACGACTTCATGCAAACTTGTCAAAGGTAAGAGATATTGAATGTCGACAGAATTACGGACGGGTGATTTTTACCCATGCTGTACGCTTACAGGCCTTTCATTACGAGTATGTACAATCTCTCAGTACTTTTATGCTTATTCGTCATTTTTGCTCGCCACGTTAATCAGGCATAATAGGCTGATTCTAATATTTAAGGTGTATATGCAAGTATATTTAGTAGGTGGGGCCGTACGCGACAAACTGCTTGAGCGGCCAGTAAAAGACCAAGATTGGGTCGTCGTTGGGGCCAGCGAAGCAGACATGCTGGCACAAGGCTATCAACAAGTGGGCAAAGACTTCCCAGTATTTTTACATCCCAAAACCCAGCAAGAGTATGCGTTGGCTCGCACTGAACGTAAGACAGGCCAAGGCTATGCAGGCTTTGAATGCGATACTTCCACCAGCGTTACTCTTGAACAAGATTTACTGCGCCGAGACCTAACCGTAAACGCCATGGCGATGGACGATAAGGGCGCCATTCTCGACCCTTTCAATGGTCAACAAGACCTGAAAAACCGCGTGTTGCGCCATGTGTCTGATGCCTTTGAAGAAGACCCACTACGCGTATTGCGCGTGGCACGCTTTGCTGCCCGCTACGCCAGTTACGGCTTTACTATTGCAGATGAAACCAAAGCCCTCATGGCTAACATCACGCGATCAGGCGAGCTTAGTCATTTAAGTGCCGAGCGTGTGTGGGTCGAAACAGCAAAAAGCCTACTAGAAGACACCCCTCAAGTGTATTTTGAAACCCTGCGAGAATGCGGTGCGCTTAAGGTGTGGTTTCCTGAACTGGATTGCTTATGGGGCATTCCTAACCCAGCAAAATGGCATCCAGAAATCGACACAGGTGTTCACAGCATGATGGTACTTGAGCAGTCAGTGCGCGTTTCAAATAAACTCAGCGTAAGATTTGCCGCCCTCGTCCACGATTTAGGCAAGGGCCTAACAGATCCGGCGTTATGGCCGTCTCATAAAGGCCACGAAAAACTAGGACTTGCGCCCATCAACGCGCTTTGCGAAAGAGTAAAAGTGCCCAATGATTGTCGTGATTTAGCCCTTTTAATGAGTGAGTTCCATAGCCATGTGCATCACGCCTTTAAGCTAAAGCCGGCGACCATTAATGATTTTCTCGATAAGTGCGACGTATGGCGTAAACCAGAACGCTTCGCCGATTTACTATTAGCCTGCACCGCCGATGCCAAAGGCAGAACGGGTTTTGAAGAACGCGATTACCCTAATGCAGATTACATTTGGCAGGCATATTTGGTCGCCAAAGAGGTAAACGTACAAGAAATAGTGCAGGCTGGTTACAAGGGTGCAGAAATAAAACAGCAACTGAGGCAAAAACGCATTCATGCTATTGCTGCAAACGTGGCATAATAGTCAGCCGCTTTTGTAGCACTCAAACGATAAACAGAACACACAAGGCTTACCATGTTATCCACCACTCAATTAAACACCATGCTAACACTGCAAGACGGCATGAACCGTAAAGTAAACCCTCAATGGCTTAGCGCAAACTATGCGTATTTACGCGCCGCTATGATTGAATCGGTTGAAGGCATTGAGCACCATGGGTGGAAGTGGTGGAAAGCCCAACATAAAGACTTACCTCAATTGCAGATGGAATTAGTCGATATTTGGCATTTTGCGTTATCGTCAATCATCATTCAGTTTGAAGGTGACATAGAGCAATCCTCTAGCACGATTGCCCAGCAGCTTGCATCAAATACAAGCAGTGTCACCTTTGATGGCAAAGACTATGATTTCACTCGCTTAGATATAGTGGATAATTTACAACTCATGGCAGGTTTGTGCGCCGCCAATCGTTTTGACGTACCTTTGTTTATCAAAATTGTTGAGCAAGCAGAGATGAACGCCGACGAGCTTTATCGTCAATATGTGGGCAAAAATGTTCTAAACTTCTTCCGTCAAGATAACGGCTACAAAGAAGGTTCCTATTTAAAGCTATGGAACGGCCGTGAAGACAACGAGCACCTAGTCGATGTATTAAACGCCTTAGATATTGCCCTGCCCGATTATAGCGACCAGGTTTATCAAGGGTTACAACAGCGCTACCCTAGCAACTAGTTAGGCAGTTAGCACAAATTCTCGGGGGCTGAACACACTTCTGGTCTCCTTAATATTAAGTACAACGTTAAGAAGCATATATACGCCATGTTTGAGCAATTAGAATTAGATGATGAACTTTGCCGCGCAGTCGCCGATTTAGGCTACAGCGAACCTACCAGTATTCAACAGTTGGTTATTCCTGCGGCGATGGAAGGCAAAGACATACTCGCGTCCGCCCCAACGGGCACCGGCAAAACCGCTGCGTTTCTATTGCCTGTATGCCAATTCTTACTCGACTACCCGCGCCGTCACCCGGGCTCAACGCGTATTTTGATTTTAACGCCGACCCGAGAGCTTGCCCAGCAGGTGTACAACCAAGCGCTTGAGTTAAGTCGCTACACAGACATAGTATGCGGCGTTATCACTGGTGGCATTAACTACGGTACCGACAAAGACACGCTTGAAAAAAACCTCGATATATTAGTTGCCACACCAGGTCGTTTGTTTGAACACATAGAACAAGAAAGCTTTGATTGTCGCGATATTGAATGCCTGATCTTAGATGAAGCTGACCGCATGCTAGATATGGGGTTCTCATCCATCGTCAATCAAATTTCAGCAGAAGCTCGCTGGCGTAAACAAAGCATGTTGTTCTCTGCTACCTTAGAGGGTGCCGGCATTAGTCGTTTTGCCAAAGACATACTCAACGATCCAGTAGAATTAGAAGCCGCTTCAAGTCGCAAAGAACAAGGAAAGATTCACCAATGGCTGCATCTGGCCGACGATGCAAAACATAAATATGCCTTGTTAAAGCACATTCTTACCCATCAAGTAGAATCTGCCGTGGTGTTTGTAAAAACCCGTGACCGCTTAAACGAGTTAAAGCAAATTCTTGAGCGTGACGGTTTTACGGTGTGCTGGCTACAAGGTGAAATGCCCCAAGACAAACGTAATTTGTCGATGGCCAAATTCCGCTCTGGTGAAGTCAAAATATTAATTGCCACCGATGTCGCCGCGCGCGGTATTGATGTTGAAAACATCAGCCATGTCATTAACTATGATATGCCGCGCACCGCAGATGTTTATGTGCATCGTATCGGCCGTACAGGCCGCGCAGGCAATAAGGGCACCGCTATCTCCTTGGTAGAAGCGCATGACATTGCCATAGTACCGAAAATCGAACGTTACACCGAGCAGCCCCTTAAGCGCCGAGTGATTGACGAACTACGCCCGAAAAACAAAGAAGCGAAGCCACCAGCCAAAAGAAAGATCAGCAAGCGTGCGAAAAAAGCCGCCGGGATCCCGTTAAAGAAAAAAGCCAAAAAGAAAAAGAATCGCAGTTAGCCCTTCCCTTTAAGCGCTGTATTTAGCTTGGTAGCAACGAGCCAATAATTTGTTGGTGAAACCTACAACCTTAAAAAGCCCCCAGACATTGCAATGTCTGGGGGCTTTTTATGAGATGCATTTATACCAAATCCTTTAATTAATGAAATGGGTATCACTCATGCTTGAAATGAGCTGTTTGTAAAAAGCGTACCGTTTGCTCTGCCACTTCTGCGTTATAGCGCATTTGAGAATGACTCACCTCAATTGCAATAAAATCACTCATGTTACTTAGCCTTGCTGATGCGACCGAGACCAAACCGTCGTTTGGCCCATTAAATCGCGCACTGGTAAGCGCCAACGGTTTTGTACCTGCAATCACACCTAACTTCAGGCCTGAATTTACATCTAAGGCATCTAGCTTGTTACCTAAGCTCTTATCCCCTGTAACCAATGCCCGTGTTATTCCCCCTGCCGCGTTCATTAACCACGAATCACTTAAATAGTCAGCTAATTCACTGCCTTTATTGGGGGTGCCAATAAGTACAACCTGACCCATTCGCGCTTTTTTCAGGTTATGTTGGTTATTGTGTAAATAAGCACGAATGACCAAGCCGCCCAGGGAGTGCCCGACAAAATGCACCTTAGGCGCTTGCGCTGTGCAATCATCAATCTGTTTACGTGTTTCGGCTAGCGCTTCAGCGACACTAACGCCAAAGGTGGCGTAGTCTAACCGGCACACTTTATACTGAGCGTCTTCCAATCGCTGAGCTAAGCGCCACATTGCCCAGCCACTTCTTCCCAAGCCATGAGCAAGCACAACTAGCTCATCATCTGGTTCATATATTAGAACGTCTGTCTTTGAGTTAGCGCACCCCATTAGGTGCAAAACGGCACATAAAATCATGCCCTTCACGATTGTAGCTGTTACTTTTTTAGCTAGTTTTTTACACATCGAACCGACAACATATAACTCTTTTTAAGGGGTGTTCGGCGAATTTCCCCTTTATGTGAATTCCACCACGAATAAGCTAAGGTTCTCGCGTAAGCTTCTTTTTTCGCCGCGCTGCTGCTGGTCCAAAATTCGCTATACATGCCTTGAGTGAGATACCAGTTAGCGAGCTTTACCCCAGCAGGGCGCGCAGAAAATTGATACTTATTGACCTGAGACTGATCAAACTCTTTAAACACTGTGTTTGGCTGGTGAGCTTTAAGCGTAATGGCAATGTCGTTTTGTCCTCTCCAGCCTTCTTTGTTTACCTCCGGTTCAGCGATGCCAATGGCGCGCTCCAGCGCTTTCCAATCATTGTCTGAGGCGACACGCCATCCTGGTGGGCAAATATTTCGCTCATCAACCACGTCATGCCAATCATATAGCCTGCCATAGGGTAAAAGGTTCTTTTCATCATCATCAGGAATAAACCCCGTATTCACTGTCGTTCCATCTTGAAAGGTCGTCGTCCTTAGATTTTCAGCGAGCCAAATTTGCCCGCCAATTTGCACTGTTTGATAGGTGTTTCCTTGACTGTCTTGAACAACCTCTTGGTCTGCGTCCAGACCGGAGCCTCTAGCTACGCCCATACCAGTGCCTTTCGCTACGCCCATACCAGTACCTTTCGCTACGCCATTCGTAACGTGTGTAGCCGGTTGTGCAACATTCAGCTCATTACCGTTGTCGCTGGCTGTTGAGAGTACTGGTGTGAACATAAAAATTCCTATCGTTAAAATGACTGTTTTCATTATTGTTGCCTACATATGGGCTGGTACTAGCTAGGCTAAATTGACCAATTAAAGGCTGTTTCTTTCTCAGAAATAGCCCACAACTTCGTTAACACGGCTTTGTCTAGAACAAAAGACTCAAGCTTTCCCTCACCTACCGGTCCACCGAAATTCATGAGCCCGGTAGGGCCATAATAAGCACGCTCTTTTAAGCCAGCTTGAGTGGCACACATCACCTCTGGGTAGGCGCCTTTTTCAGCCGTTTGAGCAAGGCCTATCTTGACCATGAACGACCAAGATATTCGGGTCATAAAACTTGCACTGTCTCTGATAAGGGAGGTGTTTGATGCCCCAGGATGACACACGTACACCTTTACTCCCTTACCAGCTGCTTTGATCCTGTCTTGTAACTCATACGCAAACATCATTTGGGCAAGTTTACTTTGGCTATAGACCTTATTTGGATGATAGTTTTTATCCCAATTCATATCGTCAAACTGAATAGTTCTTAAGCCCATTTTGTGACCTTCACTGGCTACCACGACAATCCTTCCTTGCGATGCTTCAATTCTTGCAAAAAGCAGCCCACAGAGTAAGAAATGACCGTAGTGATTCACCCCAAGCTGGCTTTCAAAGCCATCGACCGTATGCTGCTGAGTAGCGATTTGGGCAATGGCCCCATTACAGATAAGCGCATCAATTTTCGCTACCTTCGCTAAAACCTCATTTGCGGCTTGGCGTATTGATGCAAGATCTGCCAAATCCATACGGATATAACTCGCCTTGGCTGTTTGACCAAATTCATTTTTTAACTTGTTTATCGCCGTTTCTGATTTATTAGGGTTACGGTTCAACATCACCACATTCGCCCCTTTAGAGAGCAAAATGCGCGAAGCCTCAAACCCAGCGCCAGTATTAGCGCCAGTAATAAGAAAGGTCTTACCCTCAAGTGAATCGAGCATCGCTGGTGTCCAGCCGTCAGGGCCAAATTGATTGTTCATCGTCATAATGTACCTTTGAATATTTGTTTAAGCGGTCACGCTCAACTTTGAGCATAGGCGTGTGGCCGAAGATGTCGGTGTGTGCAATATAAAAACTGCATCATGTGATGCATTATAATATTCAAGGTGCTTACTTAGCAGGCGAGATAGTCGCTAAAAATTGCCTATTTGTATCATTTTGATGATTTGTGCGATTTGTGTTTGTACTGCGGCAGCTAGGTGTAGGTGGTGACAGGGGCGTATTTACGTGAGCGAATATCCCCCTTTGGCTAGTCGAAAATCAGCTTTGTTTACTGTGTTTAGGTATTTCCAGTAAGGTGAATTGGCTGTTGGTATCGCCTACCACTCTTACACTGCAGCGGCCCCAACTTTCTGGGATGTTCCACGTGCTATCTGTGGTCGCTGTGTACAATTCTCTTTTGTTATGGCAACGTAACTCTACTGTTTTAAGCGTACCGCTCACGTTGCTTAAACTAAAAGCACTTCGGCTTAATCCGTGCCACCAATCACCGTCTTGTTTAACTTCACCCGGAATAGAAATCATCTGATCACTTTCGAGTAAGTCGAGTATTTTGGTCACGTAAGGGTTGAGTAAAGCGATATTATCTTCGTTATTTTCTTGGGTTTCCACACGCTGAAATGTATCTAAAGCGTCAAGATATTGCGCCTGCTTTAGTTGCAGCACAAACAGCCTGTTTAGCAACATGCGATAGGCTTCGCTCCCAACGTATTCGCCTTTTTTGTCAGTGTTTAGGATCCGTTCGACGTATTGAAGCTCTGAAACCTCATCGTTTTGCGCCTTTGCCAAGTCAGCACGTAGCAACGAATAATAGGTAAATTCTATGCTATTGAGCAAGCCTTTGCCCTTCATGCTTTCAGTCAAATCATGTGCTAAGGCTATATCATTGCTGTCTAAAGCTTCACGCACACTTTGATAATTACGCTTGAATTTGCGTCTAACCCCTCTTTGTCCTCCGTCTAACCTAAAGTCTATTTGTATATCGTTGTGACATTGTTCAATTGGCTTGCCATTACTAAACGCTGGGCTGTATTGCCAGTTTTTCATTGCTTTTACTGCTGCTTTTTCAAAGGCTTTCATACCAGTTGAATCAACGACAACGATATCGTTGACGCTGCCGTCAGTACCCACCACAAAATTTAGTTGTACCCAACCCTCAGCGCCTTTTCGTGCCATGCTCACAGGATATTTAGGTTCGACGCGTTCAATAGGTTCAGGGAGTTTAGCGGACTCCAAGAGCACTGTACTGGGTTCGCTCACGGCAATAGGATGCGCATTTGCGTCGGCTTGAGAGGGGGTGTCGTTAGCAGCGAAGGCATAGCTGGCTATCAGGCTTGCGCTACTCACTATCAATAATTTCGCTGGGATAATCATAAAGCATCCTTGCACTTGTTGAGGGTAAATTTACAGATACAACATTAAGACTAAATAATTTACCACTTCACTACAAGGTGTAATTGCCGTACTCACCTTTGCTAAAAATGAACATATGAGTGCTAAAAGAGCGCCACTGCGCAATATCAATTATGGCGCGAAACAGGTAAAATTCACGCAAATCAAGACAAACCAAAGAGCGCCCCTGTGACACGTAAAATCGTATTAGCCACCGGTAACCAAGGCAAAGTGTCTGAATTAAGTCAGTTGCTTACTCCTCTTGCAGTAAACATTGTTCCACAGAGCGAGTTCGACGTACCTGAAGTGCCCGAAACCGGCACCACCTTTGTTGAAAACGCCATCATCAAAGCGCGCCATGCAGCCAAAATTACCGGTTTACCTGCTATCGCTGATGATTCAGGTTTAGCGGTTGATGCCTTAGGTGGAGCCCCTGGCGTATATTCGGCACGCTATGCTGGTAGCAATGCGACCGATAGCGACAATATTGATAAATTACTCGGGGCACTGCAGGAAATCGAACCGGCTAGGCGCCAAGCTCGGTTTTTATGTGTGTTGGTGTATATGCGTAGTAGTGAAGATCCAACGCCTATTATTTGCCAAGGTGAATGGCACGGAACGATCACTCATGAGCGCAGCGGTGACAGTGGCTTTGGTTACGATCCTATATTTTGGGTAGAACAAAAGCAGTGCACATCTGCGCAGTTAAGCAAAGCGCAAAAGAATGCCTTAAGTCATCGCGGCCAAGCCTTGCAACAGTTGCTGGTTAAATTGAGCGCTGAACTTGAACACTAACGTGCCTTATGCCAGCGACACAACAGAGACAAACGCAACGCTTAGCGCAGGCCAATCAAAAACACTGCAGTTACCGCCTGTGTCTTTGTATATTCACATTCCTTGGTGCGTGCAAAAGTGCCCTTACTGTGATTTTAACTCCCATGGGCAAAAACAAGCGACACTACCTGAAGCCGAGTACGTTAGTCATTTATTGGATGATTTAGCCCACGATGCCAAGCTAATTGGTGATCGTGCCGTACACAGTATATTTATTGGTGGTGGCACCCCTAGCCTGTTTTCACCCGAGGCTATTGGCAGGTTATTGTCAGGTGTTCGCCAGCGCGTGAATTTAGCAACTGATGCCGAAATAACCCTTGAAGCAAACCCAGGTACAGTGGAAAGCGAACGCTTTAAGGGGTTTGCTAAAGCGGGTGTGAACCGGATATCTATCGGGGTGCAGAGTTTTCAACAAGAAAAGTTAGAAAGACTCGGTCGCATACATGACGAGCAGCAGGCCCTTAATGCGGCTAGTTACGCTCGTGATGCTGGTCTCAATAGCTTTAATCTCGATTTAATGCACGGCCTGCCTGAGCAGTCCATTGAAGACGCATTATTCGATTTGCGCCAAGGCATTGACCAGCAACCGCCACATTTATCTTGGTATCAGCTCACCATCGAGCCCAATACTCAGTTTCACTCTAAACCGCCTACTCTGCCAGAAGACGACATACTGTGGGACATTCAAGAGCAAGGCCACGACATGCTCATTGCAGCAGGTTATGAACAGTATGAAATATCAGGCTACAGCTTGGCGGGTCAGCAGTGTCGGCACAACCTGAATTATTGGCGTTTTGGGGATTATTTAGGCATTGGCTGCGGCGCACACGGTAAAGTTACCGTGAAAGATACAGGCCAAATATTGCGTACTGTAAAGGTAAAACACCCAAAGGGTTATATGGATCTGACTCGACCATATTTGCATCAACAACATAACGTGCAAGACGAAGAATTGCCTTTTGAGTTTTTTATGAATCGCCTACGTTTGCTAGAGCCTTGCCCTAAACAAGATTTCACTGATTTCACCGGTTTAAAACTTGAGGAGCAAACAACGCTAGCAACCAACTTAGCCACTGCGGTGAAAAAGGGCCTTCTTGCTGAAACAGATACCCATTGGCAGGTCACGCCCCTTGGTAGGCGTTACCTCAATTCGCTGCTAGAAATGTTGGTGTAGCGCGGCTCAGTAACGCTTCATCGCCTATGCCGTTTTTATACTTTGCAATCCTTACAATACGTTGCGATACCTTGTTATGCCTTTAATCGCTTGGCTGCATGCTCATGGGCTGATGGGGCAACGTCGGCGCCTTGCCATTCGCGGTTTAGGTTTTGCGCAGCCACTAAGGTGGCTCCTGAACCAAAGAAGGGGTCGATAACCAGTTGCCCAGCCGTTGAGCTTTGACCAATCAGCTTTTCAATCAAAGGCACTGGCTTTTCGGTTGGATACCCTCGCCAGACACGCTTTTCTTGTAGTACATCGGGCATGCCTAAATCTTGTAATTTGCGTTTGCCTTTCTCAAAAAAAAGAATAAATTCATAACGCGCGCGATAATGATACCCCATGCCAATAGCGCATTTGTCCCACACTAGTGGTTTCCAAAATTTAAAGCCCGCCGCCTCTGCCAAAGGTTTTATTTCAAACATGGTTTCTTGGTCACAAAATAAATAGAAATGACTGTTGTTCTTGAGCACACGGTAGATTTCTTCTACTAGCGCTACAAATCGCGCATTAGGGAAAATCGCAAACCAGTCATTGCTTGATGACTTGCTGTGTTTTAGACGTGTAGTGGTTCCCTTGGCACGGTGTTTCTCTAAAGATTCATAAGGCGGGTCGGTAATGACCAAATCGACACTGTTGGCGGGCAAGCTTTGTAGCCATTCAACGGCATCTAGTTGAAACAAACGCATGTAATACTTCTGACTGCTGAAAAACGGCGGCTATATTATATTATTCTGGGTAAATAAGCAGTTTGAATACGACAGCCCACACCAATTTATCACCTAAATTGATGTGAAAAATTTAATGAGTGTGGCCTTGCTCACTGGTGACCACATCGTATTTTGCAAGCTGGGGAATATCACTGCGTAATCTATCTTCAACACGATCTAAACGCTTAAATTCATTGCAAAACCAATGTGCTTTTTGCTGCAAAGTTTGGCTTTTCTGGGTAATTCGGTCATCAACTGAATGACCGATATTGTCAATCTTCTCAGCTAGCTTCGCTATTTTCTCTTCGGTGCTGGTGCTTTCTGACACCAAACCGCCGATCGCTGATAAAATTCCTCCTAACGAGGTGTTCATGGCTTCTTCAATTTGCGCTTCAAGCTCACGGTCGACTAAATCATCAACATTTTCTAAGGTGCCAGGTCCCATATAGAAATTACTGCCGGCGTGAATAAACTTTTCTTTGACTCTAGATTGCACTCTGGCGAGTGACGAGCGCAATCTTTGGTAACTTTCATGCTTTTCACCCACTAAACCGATATACACATGCTCTACTGTTTCTATAGCAAGCTCAACGCCTTCGCTGGCGAGTAGGATCATTTTGGGTACCACATGGTGCACACCTTCAGCGAGCTCTTTTAATTCCGCTTGCTGCTGCACAGAAAGCTCTATCCATTGCCCCTGAACAATAAGCTGCTCGTCGTTATTTATTTGATAAACCGTGCGGGAATCATTGATGATACGGATCTGATCGCTTGTCACCACCAAGCCGTAGTTTAGCTCTACATCACATTTATAATCGGCTTTCACACTTGTCACGTAAAAGCCCAGAAACATTAACCACAAAAAACGCATATCGGATCGCTAACTTTAAAAGACCGAGATATTCTGACCACTATCTCCCAAATTTAAAAGCGCGATACGATAATCGAATTAAAATATAGGTTAATCGACTGTTCTGACCAGTCGGGTATAGACAAATAAGCTTTTTTCTTTCAACGCATTACTGCTATTAAAAAAAGCGACTACCCATGCTCGGTTTGCATCAAGTAGTGACGGAGTTGAAGTCCAGTAATCATCAGACAAGGTATTGGGAAATACCGTTTCGTTGATTGCTGGGCGCACACAAGCTCGCTCAGTTAAGGTAGCAAGCTCTTTTAAGTTAGGCACACGCCAACCGCTGTAACCGGCAAAGGTATATCCATGAGCTTCCTCTAGCGCCTGTTGCCAATTCAATTCATCGGCTTCCCCGACACAGCTCTCAGCACTATAGGTTTGCCCTACACTGCATCGCATCCACATTAAGCCACTGGCTGTATGCGTGGCCGTTCCATCTGTATTAACCACAAATTGCGCTTCATCCGCCGTTTCATTGACATCATCGAGGCACGTTTGTGCATAGCTGCTGACACTGATAAACATTAAAAACAGTAACTTTTTCATATTATCGACCTGCTCTGACTAAGCGCACGCTAGCCGCTGTAGATTTATTTAAAAAATTGTCGTTTCCGCTAGCAAAGTCAATTGCCCATGCATTTTGCGCAGCTTCGTTGGTACCATCAACGCTGGCCTGTGACGTCCAGTACCACAAGATGCTGGTTTGCCCGCTATCCGCATAAGGAAAGTAATCTGTATCCAACATGGGGCTTGTCGATTTGCCAAAGTGAACAATAGACAACAACTCATTATGACTGGGTAATTTCCAATCGTAAAAACCGCACAAGCCTTCGCTATTCACAGCCTCTACAAAGGCTTGGGTATTACAGTCACCCAAAGTACAGCTTGGCGTTGCAGGGTTTAACGGCCCACTATAACCACCGTTGCTTTCTTCTGAGTACCAGCTGTACGTATGGCGTCTGCCGTGTAAATCACCATTGGTGGTCTTAATTTCCCAAACGAGCCCAGTAACATTGTCACGCACGCACCGCCAAGGTTGGCTAGTATCATCGACTTCATCACCAATGTTGTCTAACCGAGTAAAATCAAATCCGCCTTCACCGCGACCTGCTTTGGTTAACATGTTGTTGGTGGCAATGACATCTCGACCGCGCTGGCCGTCTTGTCCCGGGTAGTCCCCTTGGTGAGAGCTATTAATGGCGTTTGTGCTACCTTGTCGTGTTACTCCGGTATCGTTAATTAAACTGCGGGGAAAGGGATTTACCGTGACGCTAATACTGTCGTCTACTTCATTGTTATTTGCATCCGTCACTTCTAACGTAAAGGTTAGTACCTGACTGGTGCTAACCATAGGTGCAACAGCGTAGGTTTGCAGTACGTTGGCGTTAGCAATATCAGGCTCTAATGAGGAATCCGTTAACCATAGGTAGGTTAGTGGTTTCGCTGAGGGAATGGTGGTGTCTGCTACACCTGATAGCACAATACTTTCCCCAGAAAACACCTGATGATCCACACCAGCATCAACTGTGGGTACATTATGGCTGGCGCTTAAAATGGTTACCGTTAGCGCTTGGGTATTTGTTGCGCCTTCTTGGTCCGTCACGGTGAGCTCAAATGTTAGGTCATTGTCTTCATCGCGAATCGGGGTTGTGAACGTAATGCTGCTTGCATCTCGGCTCACCCCTGCGAGAACATCGACTCCGGCAAGTTGTTGCCATTGATATGCGGCAATAGGGTCATCTGCGTCCGTCGCATCAGCGTCAGTGCTGGTATCACCCATTAAGGTGATTTCACGCCCTGCCGGTAACAGGTTATTTGAAAAACCATCAATGGGCTGGTAGGTAATTCGCGCCTCGGGGGGCGTATTAAGAGGTAACACTGTGACGTCTAAACTGTCAGATCCTACATTGCCATTGCCGTCAGTCACTTGCAGCGTAAGGCGGTAGGTTAAGGACTCTGTTGTGGTCGGTGCGACAAATGACGCCACCCCTGACGTTGTATCATCATGGGTTATCGCCAACGTGGGAGATGACGACCAAGCAAAAGTAAGAGCTTCTGTGGTACCCACGGCATCACCTTGTAGGCTAACTGTGGTTCCTTCGTTCACCGTGGCACCTGGGCCCGCGTTCACTATGACATCCGGCGTATTGTTATCATTCGAATCAGAAGAGCCACCGCCGCCGCATGCGGTTAAAAAGGCACTAGTGAAAAACACTAACAGCCAATACTGTACTGAATTACTCGTTATTTTGTGCATAAATTTACTAACCCGTGAGGACTTCACCTCACGTTTACAACGCAAGGTAATTGTTAACTTAACGGAAAAGTTAGCAGTATTCGTACCACTAGCTGATGAGGAAAAAAATAATCGGTAGAATGATGGCCGTAAGCACGCCATTAATGCACAAACCTAACGTGGCAAAGGCACCAATTTTTTGGCTCATTTGAAACCCTTGCGCGGTACCTATGGCGTGGCCTACCGTGCCAAGTGCTAAGCCCTGTGCTGGGGCTGAAGTAATCTTAAAAATGCGATAAACCACAGAAGCGAAAATAGCCCCAACGATACCTGTGAAAATAACAATGACTACGGCGAGGCCTGGAATACCGCCAATATGTTGACTGGTTTCTATCGCCAATGGGCTGGTAATGGACTTGGTTAATAAGCTCAGTCTGACATGCTTGTCTAACACCACGAAATACAGCCCAGCAAGGGCTAAAATAGGCGCGATCGTTCCACCTATCAAAATGGGGAGCATAATAGCCAATGTATTTTGTCGAATACTACTTAGCTGTGTGTAAAGCGGAACAGCCAAGGCCACGGTAGCAGGTCCTAATAACCACGTAAGTACATTGGTATGGGCTTGATATGCCGTGACCCCTACCCCAGCATAGAAAAGCACAATCGTCAGAAGGGCAATACAGAAAATCATGGGGTGAAATACAGGACGGCGACCTAACAGACGAAAGATAACCAACGAGATTAGATAAACACCTATGGTGATAGTCAGCCAAATAATGGCTGATAGGTACGGGTTTTGGGCGCTATAGGTGCTTAGCATAGCTGTACTCTGGGGTTATTCATTATCATTGAAGGCGGGCGAGTTAACCGACTTAGCGTGCCACAGCCGTTGGCACACCCACGCGGTAATACCAAGGCTAATCAGTGTGCTGATAACAATACTTAATACTAACCACAGCAGATTATCTGCAAGTGTTTCACCGTAAAGCAAAATACCCATAGTAGCGGGTACAAACAACACCAACATATGCCCAAGCACAAATTGAGACACGGTTAATAACGCATGAGGAATACGTTTAAGCCATACTAAACCTAACAGCAATACCAGCAGGCCCAGCAAGGAGGCGGGCAGTGGAATAAAGGTGCTAAGGCCTAAACCAATAAACCACAAACCAACCAAAGACAACAACGCCAAAGCGTATTTAAACCACTGCATTTACGCATACCCAAAACAAAAAACGTTTTACACCAATACCAGCTCACTCAATTGAAAAAATAGGTTAAGAGCCCGTTTTAATGTCCTCTAAATGGTATTTATCAATCAGTGAATACAAAGTTGGACGTGTCACGCCAAGCAATTCAGCTGTGCGTGACATATTGCGCTCTGCCACCTGGAATGCATAGCGAATAGCCTTACTTTCAGCCTCTTCACGCACTTCACGCAGGTTCAGTGTGCGCATCGCACTTTGCTCTTCGTTAACCTGTAGGCCTAAGTCATCCGGTTGAATATAAGCAGACTCTGCCATAATCACTGCTGACTTAAGTTTGTTTTGTAATTCGCGAATATTTCCCGGCCAACGATGCTGGAGCATGGCTTGCGCAGCGCTGTCACTGAAACCTTTGACTTTGGTTTTAAAGTCTTCGTTATATTGATTTAAAAAGGTTTTACCCAGCAAAATCACATCGTTTCCACGATCACGTAACGGCGGGATCATGATGTTAATTTCACCAATACGATAATATAAATCTTCCCGGAAGGTTTCCTCAGCCACCATGGCGGTTAGATCTCTGTGGGTGGCACATATCACCCGAATATCGACCGGGATCTCAGTGCGCCCCCCCACCCGTTCGATAACCCGCTCTTGTAAAAAGCGCAGCATTTTTGCTTGTAACCCTACGGGCATATCGCCGATTTCATCCAAAAACAGGGTTCCGCCTTGGGCGCTTTCAATTTTACCAGGCGTGGTTTTGTTCGCCCCAGTAAACGCCCCTTTCTCATAACCGAACAACTCACTTTCGAGTAAATTTTCTGGTATCGATGCACAGTTGATCGCCACAAATGCTTTGTTTTTACGTAAGCTGTGTTCATGAATACTGCGGGCGAATACTTCTTTACCCGTGCCGCTTTCGCCTAGCAACAAAGTACTGATATCAGTTTGCGCGATACGCTCCGCTTTTTTGCTTACCGCTAAAATCTGCTCGCTGTTACCAATGATTCGATCCATTGAGGGTGCTACAGCAGACAAATGACGATTCTCTTTTTCTAAGTCGTAAAGCTGCGCAGCCCTGCTAACCAAAACTTGAATGGTGTCTGAGTCGATGGGCTTTTGATAAAAATCATACGCTCCTAGCTCAATGGCTTTTAACGCATTCACTTTATCGTTATTGCCCGTCACGACTATGACTTTGGTGTTAGGCGACAAAGCGAGAATTTCCTGTAGGGCCGCCAAGCCTTCTGTGGCATTCGCTGGGTCGGGCGGTAAGCCTAAATCAAGGGTAATTACTTTGGGCTCGTGACGACGTAATTGAGTAATAGCTGTTGTGCGATCATCAGCGAAGACGACCTCATACCCTGAGAAGCTCCACTTCAATTGTTTTTGAATACCTAGGTCATCATCGACCACTAAAATCTTTTCCATGCCTTTATCCTTGCAACCTATTCTATTAGTTCGCTGGAATGTTCAATGTGAAGACTGTACCAACATTTTCTTCACTTTGAACATATAAAAATCCACCTATTTTTTCTAAAAATGCTTTTGCATCGTAAGCGCCTATCCCCATACCCGCATTGCCTTTTGTGGTGTCAAATGGGGTGAATAAACGTTGCTGAATAAATGCTTTGCTCATACCCGAGCCGTTGTCAGATATAGTCACCACTATCTGTTCACTTTGAGGTTCGTGACTAACCTCAACCCGCACGAAACCATCATCTGCTGTGGCTTGTTGGGCGTTACTGATAAGGTGATACATGACATTTGCGAACTTGTCGTTATCCAGTACCACCTCAATTTCGCTATTGACCGTTAACTCAGCCTTAGGTAATTGCGTGGCACAGCGCTGCTCGATGACCTTTTCTATGCACGCTGACACTTTACACAAGCGTTGCTGGCTAGTGGGCTCCGCATTCTTTTCAGACAGCTGGCGTAGCATCTTGTCCATTCTCGCCTTGGTGTGATGCAAGGTCTCAAAGGTATCGTCAATAAATTCAGGATTATCCTTGTGTTGCTCAGCATTACATAAAATCAAATCGATTTGTGCTAAAACGTTTTTTAAATCATGTAAAACAAACGCTGACATGCGAGTAAACGCTGCAAACTGTGCATTCTCAGCCACTTCTTTAGCTGCTTCATGATGAAATAAGAAATTCGTGATCTGCGCAGTCACTGCGGTCAAGTAATCACGCAGCTCCCAGTTCAAACTGCGAGAAGTATCATTTGTGTTGCTCATGAGGACTGCGCCCCACAAGGTGTCACCGCGATAAATTGGGATGACCAATTGAAACGCGATCTTATTTAATATCGCGTGATTCACTTTTAACCCCTCGTACACATAGGGCTTGGTGCGCAGCTCGGCCATATCAATAATCCAATTCTTTCGCTCAAAAAAGTCAAAGAACTGCTGTACAACCACCTGTTGCTCTTCACATAGCGGCTCGGCTTCTTGGTCAGCCAAATACTCCACTTTATTATCAACTCGCTTAATAAATAAGCCTGACTGATAATCCATCGCTTGCAGAAAAGCATTGAGCACAGTCTGATAAACCGTTTGTCCAGGCTGATTACTTTCCAGCGATTGGGTTAATTTAACCCACTCATGACGATAATCAAATTGGTTGGCGAAGAAGTGTTTGGTTATAAACACTTTGACCTTAGTACGGAAACTGGCGGACAAGAACACAGTGGCTAGCAAGGCGAGCGAGAGGAATATCAAGGTGATCTGTATGGTGGTGCTCCACTCACCTCCATAATATTTGACGACATAACCAATCAGTGACATTACAAATAAATAGCAACCAGCCACTAACAGTAATGAACTGTGCAGCACGACCTCACGGCTGACAAATATGTCTACACCCCAATGTTGCACTCGGCGTATAGCAAGCACTAACAACGGGATTAACGCAGTGTAAATGAAGCCTCTGGCCGCAATGTAGGTAAGGTCAATCTGCTCGACCATAAGCGCATTTGCGAAGGTCACAAATTCAAATAAATTCGTTGCACCTAAATATAAGATTAGCGGTTTGAACGCCCAACGGTTTTCCCCCGCTTGGCGATATATAATTTCCAGCAACACCAAGACCTGTAAAGCCAATACGGTTTGTAGCAAAAATAGCCAACTGTCATTGACATCAAACCCCAAAGGAATGATCAGGCCTGTTATCGGCAGGGCTAATATAAGCCAAGTTTCAGGGCGGGTTAATACCCCCGCTAAACTGGTAAAATTGTCTTTTAAGCACGCCGCAAGAAAAAGCAGCCAGAAGAGTTGTTTGACGTTATCAAAAACAATCAGCCTCTCGACCGTCATTTCACCAATAAGAAACGGTGACAAGGACCACACACATGTTGCAGCTGTGGCTAATATCAATAAATATTTAGCCAAACCCGACTTGCGCGACGTTAACAACAGCAGCAATAACAATGCGTATCCTAATGCACTGGCTGCGTATCCCCAAACTGCTAACATAATGGTGTGTCCTCGACGTTATTTTTCTTGTCTTATTTGAACGTCTCGACGTTACAAAACTACCTTTTTCTTACCAACAAGCTGCCAATTGAGTAGCCTGCGCCAAATGAGCACAGCAAGCCATAGTCTCCGGCTTGCAAGTCTTTATGGTGCAAATTAAACGCAATAATGGACCCAGCTGAGGCGGTATTAGCGTATCTATCCAATACGATTGGTGCTTCTTCTAGCGTCGCTTCGCGGCCCAGTAATTTTTTACTGATCAGGCTATTCATGTTGATGTTTGCTTGGTGTAGCCACCAACGCTTCACGTCTGCGCTGGTTAATTCATGGCGCTCAAGATGCTCACTAATATGCTGAGCTGCCATAGGACAAACTTCTTTGAAAACTTTGCGCCCTTCTTGATGGAACAGTTTATCAGCACCATAAGGGTCAACATCATTTGCTCGACTGACATACCCAAAGTTTGAGCGAATATTATTCGAATACTGAGTTACTGCTTTGGTACTTAAAATATCGAACACATGCTCTGATGTTGCAGTATCAGCATGTTCCACCACCATCGCGGTTGACACATCGCCGAAAATAAAATGGCTGTCACGATCACAATAATTAACTTGTGGTGAGGTCAGTTCAGGGTTAATCACCAACACACCTTTCGCTGTGCCTGCACTGATCATTTCATAGGCGCGATGCAGCGCAAACGTCGCCGCCGAACACGCCACCAACATATCAAAACCAAACCCTTGAATGCCAAGTGCTTCTTGCACTTCAATAGCTAAAGCAGGATACGAACGCTGCGTATAAGCACAAGATACAATCACTACGTCGATATCATCTGCGCTTTTATTTGCCGCTTCAAGAGCCAATTTAGCAGCATTAATTGCCATTTCAGCTTGGTCAGATAACTCTTCTTCTGAGCGCTCGGGAATGGCAGGGCGCATACGATTAATATCAAGAACGCCATCTTTCATATAACAATAACGGCTGCGTATGCCCGATGCCTTTTGAATAAATTCGGCACTGGACAACGGCTTTGCTGTCACAGAACCCGACTCAATCTCATCCGCGTTTTGCTGATTAAACTGCGTAGCATACGCATTGTAAGCATCTACTAACTCTTCGTTTGAAATGCTGTGTGGAGGATTCCATAATCCTGAACCACTGATCACTACAGAATTTGTCATGTTTGTTTTTCCACTTGAAATATCCCCTTAGCTTATCGCTTTGCCAATGAAATGTCATGAATGTTCAATTGTTTAGCAAGCTAGGGGGACGTTTTGTAGCATTTTAATGAGCCACATCGTGTGCCACAGCAGAGTTCTCAGGGGCGTTAGCCTATTCAAAGTGGATAAAAAAACTGTAACAAACAGCAAAAAAACAGGTGCTAAGTTGGTATAAATAAACAAAAACACCTGATTGTTTTAGCCAGCAACACATTAGTTATCGTCGGCAACCTGATTAGAAGCTATCGGCGCACCATATGTAATGTAGCGCCAAGGCTAGCATCAGTATCTCAGGCCACTGTCTGTGCATCATGCTGATGGCTTTCATGAGCAACCTCATGCTTTAAGGTCAAAGTAATCAGTAAAATCGCCCCAATACATCCACCGACTAATAACACGAATCCCCCGTCCCAACCGAAATGATCGACTGTGTAACCCAAGGCAATATTCGCGACAACCGCGCCACCTAAATAACCGAATAATCCGGTGAGGCCCGCAGCAGTACCTGCGGCTTTTTTAGGCACCAATTCTAGGGCGAATAAACCAATCAGCATCACAGGGCCGTAAATAAGAAAACCGATTGCCATTAACGCTGCAATATCAATAGTGGGATTACCTGCAGGGTTCAGCCAATAAATCACTACAGCCACAAGTACTAACACCATATACAAGATTGCCGCAGGTGCGCGGCGCCCTTTAAACCAACGATCGCTTATCCAGCCGCACAGCAAAGTGCCAGGAATGCCTGCCCACTCATAGGCGAAATAGGCCCAAGAGCTTTTGTCGAATGAGAAGTCTTTCACTTCGTACAGATAGGTCGGGGCCCAATCAAGCACTCCGTAACGAATTAAATATACAAACGCATTTGCGACTGCAATGCACCATAACAATTTATTATTCAGCACAAATTGCATGAATATTTGCTTGGCTGTGAGCTCTACTTCGTGGTTTTTTGAATACTGGGCAGGGTAATCATTACGGTACTCTTCTATCGGTGGCAATCCGCAAGACTGCGGGGTATCTCGCATCACAAAGTAGATAAACACAGCAATCAAGGTTGCCGCGGCAGCGGGCACATAAAATGCGCTGTGCCAGTCATTAAACCACGCCATACCTAATATAAACAAAGGACCGATTAAACCGCCCCCTACATTGTGGGCAATATTCCAAAAGGATACCGTTTGCCCCCTTTCATTTCCCGAATACCAATGCACCATAGTGCGCCCGCAAGCAGGCCAACCCATACCTTGAGCCCAGCCGTTGAGAAACAGTAGAATGAAAATACTGGCCACGCTCTGGGTAGCCCAATTAGCAAAGCCGAACAGAAACATCACGCCTGAGGATATCAACAAGCCAGTCATCAAAAAGTAACGAGGGTTACTACGATCAGACACACTGCCCATTAAAAATTTACTCAGTCCGTAAGCAATCGATACGGCCGACAACGCAATACCTAATTGTCCTTTGGTAAAGCCTTGCTCTTCAATCAGAAAAGGCATCGCCAATGAAAAGTTTTTACGTACTAAATAGTAGCCAGCATACCCCACAAAAATACCAATAAAGACTTGCCAACGCAGGGCTTTATATTCTTTATCTATTTTTTCTTTAGGGAGTCGAGGTTGGTGTGAAGCAGGTTTGAAAATACCGAACATAGGTTTACTTTTACTTATAATTTTATTAATTAAACCAGATGTTCGGCGTTAATGATATGTTATGGATACGACAATTGTGTGGCTTTTTAGCCAGTAGCGCCGGTTCAACCTTCATTATATTGGCGCTGCACAAAAACAGCTTTCAACGATTTTAGGCGCTTACAGCCTGAAACTTGCGCATTTTATTAACCTTTAACGCTAACACTAACGCACAAAGACAACCAACAAACATAATGCCCGCCACAAATAGAAAATAGTATCCAAAGCCATCTTGCCCTGCATCTAACATTCGCCCCGAAATCGAAGCGAAGAATATATCTGGGGTAAATCCAAGTACGGATATGATCCCCACCGCTGTGCCTGTTGCTCCCATACGTATCTGACTCTCATCCACCAGTGCGAAGTAAATTCCCCGTAAGGCGAAAACCGCAAAAAAAGTAAATAACAGCATCGCCAACACTAGGGTTATTGCCGCGTCAAAATGTGTCATCCAGGCAATACCTGCAAACGCCAGCCCGAGTGCGGCAAATAAAAAGTACGTCATTTTACTGGTGCGTAAGCGATCGGCGAGAATTCCAGCGACGAGCGCCGCCACCGGGCGCATATAGCTTGAGAACGTAATAAATTGCGCGCCTTCTACTTGCGACCAGCCATAATGTTGCACCACAAATAGGCTGTAATTATCCAGCGCTTTATAACCACAATAGGCACAAATGACGATGCCCCCTTGCAACCAAACCAAGGGGTTAATGAGCGTTGAACCAAGTGATGATGCTGATGAATGTTGCCCTTGTGGTTGGAAGTCATCTTTTGCGCCCGACTCAGTTTGCACACTGACAAAAAACCAAGTTAGGCCTGCGGCAAGTGCCGTCAAAACCGTGTAATAGATAATAAGCAAACGCATAGCATCAAATGCTTCACCTGCGTCACTAAAGTCACCTTGAGGGTTAAACGTGCCGAAACTTAACAGTAATATTCCCACACTCGCGAATAAACTTGCTGCTAGGCCACGTCCACCGTCTAGCAAACCAAAAGCAAACCCCTGGCGATGAGACGGAGCCGAAAGCCGTGTCGCTTTGATCATAGCTGCCCAAAAAACCAAAACAGTGGTAGCTCCCCAGTAAGCGAAAAGTAACGTGAGTCCAAAATGGCTGGGGCCGCTAAGTAAATATAGGCCGCCTAGCGCCGTTGCCAGCAGAGAAAAGCTCATTAATCGATTTGGGGGGTATTTATCCGCGATGATGCCACCAGGGAAATAAGACAACATGGCCACAACGCCATACACCGCAAAAATATCACCTAACTGAGTATTGGTAAGCCCAAATGCCTGTAAAAAGGTAGGACGAAAAAAGCGCGCTAAATGAAACGGCAATGCAAAAATAAGCTCCCCCGCCAATATGATAATGAGCATATGCCCCATTACCGATGTCATCTTGCCTTCACGAACCATAATCAATTAAACGCCTGTTAAATAAGTTTCGGTAGGGTTCCTGTTTTTGCCAATACTGTCAAGAAAGGTGGCAGCACCATAGCTTCTAAACAGTCTGAACTCACTGAGTAGCGTCGCCCAAAACACCCATATTGGGTATTCCAAAGTTGAGTCGCAGCACTGTACAAGGTAAACTGCGCGCCAAAAACAGCTATCCAATCTCTACGCTCTATTTTCAATGGAAATTAGCGTGACTGCCTCAATGGACTCATATGCAAAACACACACTCTAGATGGATTAAAATATTCATCGCCGTCATTCTTGTATGTTCCGGTTGCGCGACCATAGCAAACCTTGATTTCAACAAGCTTTACGGCCACGAAAACACTGAAAACCGTGAAGCAGCCAGTGTCACCCAAGCTTCTCTTGAAAGCCCAGCAACCACCTTTTATCAAACAAAAGTCGCTCCCGTAATCGAAGGGCGTTGCGTGGTATGCCATGCTTGCTACGATGCGCCCTGTCAGCTAAAAATGAGTTCACCCGAAGGGATTGAACGAGGGGCTAATAAAGAAATGGTTTACCATGGCTCACGTATTCTTGCTGCTACGCCCAATCGTTTGTTCATCGATGCATTAGGCGCCGAGCAATGGCGTGATCGCGGCTTTTATCCTGTTCTAAATGAACGTGAACAAAGCCCAAGAGCCAACACGCAATCGTCTGTTTTAGCTAAAATGCTAATGCTTAAAAAGCAACATCCGCTACCTGATGAAAAATTGTTGGACGAACGGTTCGATGTCTCCATCGATCGCAGCCAACAATGTCCTACCGTTGCTGAATTCGACGGCTACGCGAAAAGCCAAGCCTTCGGTGGCATGCCTTACGCACTGCCAGAGCTAACTGATGCAGAGCATAATATTCTAATGTCATGGATAGACAGCGGTGCATACATGCCTGCCCGCGCGCCGCTACCTGACGCGCAAGCACAAGCGGTAGATTCGTTAGAGCAATTTTTAAATGGCGACAGCTTAAAGATGCAGCTAAGTGCCCGCTATATTTACGAACATTTGTTTAGCTCTCATTTGTATTTCAGTGAAATAACAGAGCCTGGTACGCAACCTACTTTTTTCAACCTCGTACGCTCTAGAACCCCTTCAGGGCAAGCCATTGATGTCATTCCTAGTCGTCGCCCGTTTGACGATCCAGGTGTAAAGCGGGTTTATTATCGCTTGCAGCCCGTCATGTCGAGTATCGTTAACAAAACGCACCAACCCTATGCTATTCATAAGGAACTTACTGATAAATGGCAGAAATGGTTTGTTGATGCCGACTACAGCGTCACTGAATTACCCAGTTATAAACCAAAAGTAGCTGCGAACCCGTTAACCGCGTTCACGCAACTACCTGAAAATGCACGCTATCGCTTTATGCTAGAGCGGGCACAAAATACCATAATGGGATACATCAAAGGGCCCGTGTGTCGCGGCCAAGTCGCACTAAATGTAATCAATGATCGCTTCTGGGTATACTTCGTTAAACCTGAAGTGGTTGATTCGCCAAAAATCAGCGATTTTTACCAATCGCAAAAAGATAACCTGCGCCTACCGGCTGAGCACGAAAGCACAGCCTTAGCGGTGACTTGGCTTGAATATGCTTCTCGTCAAGGTGATTACATGCGCGCAAGACACGAATTTATGGCCACAGCATTGGAAGACGGCCAACACTTTACCGAAAACGATATATGGGCCGGAGACGGTGACAATGACAACGCGACTTTAACGGTGTTTCGTCACTTTGATAATGCCACTGTGATTAAGGGCTTAGTGGGCAAACCACCTAAAACGGCTTGGGTGATTGATTATGCCTTACTTGAACGTATACATTACTTGTTGGTTGCTGGCTTTGATGTATATGGAAATTACGGCCATCAGTTAATGACACGCCTGTATATGGATTTTTTACGCATGGAAGGTGAATCAAACTTCTTAGCGTTTTTACCCCCTGACACACGTCGCAAAGAATTAGCTTCTTGGTATCAACACGCAGGACCAGAATTAACTGAGTTTGTTGAAGGAAAAATAAACCCATTTGACCAGCCTAGTGGCATGCAATTTAGCACCAAGGATCATAAAAAGGAATTGTACAGTATCTTTGCTGAGCACGTGAAAGATGTACAACCCAGCCGCTACAGGCTAGAAGACAGTGAGTTAGGCGACAACAGTAAAGCCCTACTGGGACAACTAGCAAACATCAAAGGTACCAGCGCCTCGATTTTACCTGAATTAAGTATGATCATGGTCCAGCCCACAGATAGTGACGAGCCTGAAATTTTCACCTTGGTACGCAACAGCGCACACTTCAATGTCAACAGCTTGTTTTCTGAAGACGCAAACAGAGACTACGCTAAGGATGATGTGACCTTAGTGCATGGATTACTCGGTAGTTACCCTGATGTATTCTGGCGAGTCAAAGAAGCTGATTTAGCCAAGTTAGTAGCCAAAGCTCAGCAGATCGAAAGTGAACAAGATTACCAAGCATTCTTAGATTTATTTGCAGTGCGACGTACAGCAAAAGATTTTTGGCAATTCAGTGATAAACTCAATCAAACGTTTATGCATCACAGTCCGATTGAAGGCGGCCTATTAGATTACAACCGATTAGAGAATCGCTAAGGCGCGTAATTATTACCAATTAAAACGATTCAGGGGCTGTTTTACAGCGCCCTGAATACAAATCCTAAATACAAATTAAGTGAGGCTATGACAGAGGCTCACTTAATTTGTTGCTTACGTCTGCGCATTGCCGCAAAGCTAAGAGCAAATGCTCCCACAAACAAACAGGCAACAGTTGAAGGCGCAGGCACCGGAACATCCCCGACGATAATATCGATGGAGCTTCTAGCGAACTCAACGCCATTTGCATCCAACACAAGCAGATTGTAAGTAAACATACCTTCTGTTGCTGCGTCTAAGGTACCGCTAAATCCAAAGCCACGGTTTTGTGAGTTTTGGGCCACGCTGTAGTTCCCATAAACAGCAGCATAATTGCCCGGATCTTCAATCCCTTGTCCATTACCCGTCGTGCTGTCTCCCAATGAGTTATCTGTTTTAAGGGTGATCATATCTGCACTGCTAAATTGAGTACCTGCTGTTGGATCTAAGTCATATTCAAACAAATAGGTGAAATCATCTAACGTGGCTCCAGATGAGTTAGCATCAACATTTACCGCATACTCGAAGTTAAACACTGAACGATTAGCAGGAATTGAACTTAAGGTAGGATCAAAGGTGTACGTGCGATCGCCGTCGTAGTTAAAGGTATTTTCTGGGGCGCCAGAAGCGTTATATCGCAGTTTACCGCGCAGTGCGACTTCAACCCCATTGACGGTTTCCCCCGTCCACGAACCATTGGCATTGCCACTACCAAAGATAACGTCCGGTGTGATATTACCTGTACCATTTATTGGTGCTGCCATCGCATTAAACGACAGACTCAGTACTGCAGTTAAACTCAGTAATTTGATCACTTTCGTGGCCAAGTTAGAAGGTGTTTTTTTGCTATTATTTTTCTGCATGTGACATTCCTCTTGATAAAGTCACATGCAGTCGAGCAAGATCGACACCATAATTAAATAGAGTTAACTTTCAAATAGTTAACCGAGGACGAAAATTCCACACTAGCCAATTGTAAATTAATTTGACATTTAATTAACATTTATCACTATCAACACAGTATTATGCAGTGAATATGGACTGAGTCAAAAAATTCACCATTAGACTAAGGTCTAAGTTCAAATAGTGATATTAAGGCTTATCAGTTTGTAATGCTTCTTGGCGTTCACGTTCATACTCTTCAAAACGTTTTGCTTCTATATTTTTACAGTCTCTAAATTGAACATCCGACAGTGCTGCGCGCTCGCACTCACTCTTTTGATAAGACTGCCCTACTTTATATAATTGTTTGTTGGTACATGCCGATAGGGCGAGTAGCAATAAAACTAACGTGGCCGAACGTTTTACGTAGCGTGGATTTGCGTTCATCATCAATATCCTTTTATCAGTATCAATCTAAGCTTACAGCCCATAAGGTAAAGCTAACCAGCGTTAGAAGCTCTGATGCTGGCAAAAGTTCAGATTACATTTTCAGCATTATTCCCACCGCCAAGCATGTAACTTTATCCTGGGCTAATGTGCTCTGGTAACATCTCCCTGCCAGCGCTGGGCTAGAAAATCGATAAACGCACGCACCACGTTTTGTTGATGATCACGGGACAAATACACCGCCCATAAATTATGTCCGGGTGCCCGGTACTCGGGTAAAACCTGGGTTAACGCCTGACTGCGTAAATATTGATTAGCCAAGTCACAGGGCAAATTGGCTACGCCTAACCCGCGCAAGGCGGCCTTTAGAATGACGCCCATTTCATTGGCCTGAATGTTTCCTGACACCGAAACCTTCTGATCGCTGGTGGCTGACACAATGCGCCATTGATGATTGCTACTATGAATAAGGCAATTATGCGCGGCTAAGTCACTTGGCTGCTCAAGTGGTGAATCCTGTGTAACCTGTTTTGCAATATAATCAGGTGAAGCGCACAGCACGCTATCGATATGCATGAGTCTTCTTGCAATCAATTGTTGGTGCGGTTGGTCTATGTAACGCAAAGCAATATCAACTCGCTCCTCAACTAATTGGGATAACCCATCAGATAACACCATCTGAATCTGCGCTTTAGGATGTAATGCAACAAATTCTTCTACCGCATCGAACAGCAAGTTTTGCCCTAAACCGATAGGCGTGGCAACACGGATAGTCCCTACTAATTCATGGTTGTGACTGTGAGCACGGCTTTCAAGATCCACTACTGAGCTGAGTATTTTTTTAGCAAATTCAAGCGCTTCTTCGCCTTGCAAGGTTAGGCTCACTTTGCGCGTAGTGCGATGAAACAAACGCAAATTTAACCACTGCTCTACGTCTTGCACATGCCGTGTAACCTGTAAGCGACTCAGCCCTATGATTTCAGCAGCTTTAGTAAAGCTTCCACAATGCGCGACCTCTACAAAGCTTTGTAACGATATGATCCGATCCATTAGCATCCTAAATTGAACTAATTATTATCATAAATGAATATTTATCACTTAAACCGGCACAAGTAAACTGGCTTTACTTTCTTAACGCAATACAACAAATAGTCGGAGTTTGATAATGAAAATAGCAGTATTAGGAGCAACAGGTTGGGTAGGCAGCGCGCTAGTAACAGAAGCCAAAGCACGAGACCACGAAGTGATCGCAATAGTACGTGACCCAGCTAAGTTAACCGCTAAAGGTGTATCAACACGAGCATATGACTTACATAGCAACGGCGACTTCGCACCCGTTGTTGAAGGGGCTGACGTGGTCATTGCCGCAATTAGCGGGCGTGCATCCGGCAATCACGAACTCGTGGCACAAACCGCCGAGCGATTGTTGGTCGCGTTAGCTGATACAGGAAAACGCCTGTTGTGGGTCGGCGGCGCAGGAAGCTTAGAGGTCGCGCCTGGTGTAGCGCTTGTGACTTCACCTGAGTTTCCTGTCGAATATAAAGACGAAGCGATAGCACAAGGCGAAGCACTAAAGGTATTTCGTAGCAGTAAATCGAACACCCAGTGGACCTTTGTCAGTCCTGCAGCCGTGCTTTATCCAGGTGATAGTGAAGGCGATTTTCGCATAGGTGGAGATGCATTTTTCACCAACAGTGATGGTGAAAGTAAGATTTCTGTAACTGATTATGCCAAAGCCATGATTGATGAAGCACAGCGCGGTAAATACATTAATCAGCGCATTAGTGTGGCGTACTGATTGCCTGTACATTCAACATAGCGCAACACAAAAAAGTCGCTCAACACGTCACACGGTCGAGCGACTTTTTGATGCTTTACAGCAAGCTTACTTCCATATAATGCTGGATGTTTACTCTTGCACTTTGTCTTTTTTCGGCCCTAAGTTTTCAACGACTTGTCGAGCATCAAAACTGGTACTGGCATCGGGCTGAGCGCCTTTACCCATTTCTATATTTAAAATACTCTCAATTTCGCTCTGCTCAGAACCGCCAATGAACACCCCAGTTTCAAATTGACTACGAGGAAATCGTGACGTACGACACGTAAGCGCACCGCAATCTGTAACCGTGGCGTAACGTCGACTGAAGCCAACTTGTGGGCTAACTTGCACGTGTTCTTTGTCTACTAAGGTTTCTCTGTCTGTTACCACAAACCAATCGTATTCTTGCTCTAAGGTTAGCTCTGCTGCACGTAACATGGCGTAATCCATGGCTTTTGATTTGTCCGTCCCGCGAGCTTTAAAATTTACCCGATATTGAGTATCGGTAAATTTACTCTCGGTATACCCGAAGCCCCCTCGAGTGGCCTCGCGATAATCCGGTTGGCTGGCGCAGCCACTAATGAATAAACCGCTGAGTAACAGTGCGCTAAGTAATAGGATGTTATTCGATTTCATTTTCTGTCCTTTTGCATTCGGCGTTAGCCAATATTGCGAATAATGCCCCTGTCGAACTGGGCGTTTCATGACTCTCTTAGTAACCAGTATACCATTGAAGTACAAAGTAGATTTACGCGTTAACTCTTGGCAAAGTTCATTAAGTGACTTGCTAATCATCCAAATGATTACTTTTTTTCATCTTTACTGTTTTAGCAAAGCGAAAAATACAAAAATTCATAATCGATAAAATGAGCGCTATCTCATAATTTTGGTAGGCCACGGCAATCCCGATCGCACCTGTGTTCCAAATCCCTGCGGCAGTGGCCGTTCCACTTGCGCCGTCATCCTGTTTGAAAATAGCGCCACCTCCGATAAAACCGATCCCGGTGATAACGCCGTACATCACTCTTGCTTCGGCTTCTCCGTCTCCTTCAGCGTAGGCGTTCATTGCGATGAGCATAAACGCACATGAGGCTAAAGCCACCAGCGGAAAAGTGCGCAAACCGGCACCTTTTGAACCACTTTCTCGGTTTAATGCGATGGGTAAAGCAAACAAAAATGCGAGACCCAACTGAAAAAAGTGATAAATAACGAGTTGTATGTCGATCTCAAAATTAATTAAATGGTCGGGAATAATATCCATACGGTTACCAGCCTTGCTTCTCAACGTTTCTTATTATTGCGCTGCTATTTAGAAAGCAAAACCGAAGCCATATAAATTTAAATTATAAATCAATAGCTTACAAATGATAAAGCGGAAAACACACCGTAATTCGAGCCAATAAATGTAAATTTTACCGCTGTATTTACTCTTTTGGTTGTGTCAGTTCGGGGGCCATTATAAGAAGGTGCGCACGTTTTAGACGCACTCGCGCTTAGGCTTAGGCTTAGGCTTAGGCTTAGGCTTAGGTTTAGGTGATTAGGTTAGCCCCTGAACTTATAGATAAATAAAGGGGCAAAATAGTGACTTATTCGCCCGCTGCTAAACGCTCAAAGCGTAAGCCTTTGGCGGTGCGATTAGGAAAGCCTTTCCAATAGGTATGCTCTGGCTTAGGGTTACCTTGCTCGTCGAGCGCATAAACGCCGTCATTAGCATTCGGCACAATATCCAAATAAGCCGCTTTGCTAACATCGTTTTTCAAATACTTATCAAGCCACGCTGTCACAAAATGCTGAGCAATATTGTTCATGCGTGCGTTGTCCCATACGGCATCGATGTAATGTTCGCTGATGTTAAAACCCAGCTCTTTGTCAAATACATAAGACTCTTCTGGGGCGGGCATTACAGCGCCTGCGTTGTGATTAGCATTGTCATAGGTAAGCAGTGAACGGTTCACATTGGTTGCACCTTGCCAAATGGCACGAACGCCATTTTCATAACCTGATACGTCATCTTGCGAGCCAGCCACTAACAACATAGGCACACTGATTTCTTGAAGCGTATCATGACTAAACATGTGGTAATTCATTCCCCAAGGTGCGAATGCGATTACCGTCTTCAAACGTTTATCAGTACTGGCTTTTATACCAGTTTGATGACGTTTCAGCGTACCGAAAGGTGCACCTTGCTGACTCATTGCCGCTTGTTCCGTTACCCCCGCCCCAGCGTTAATCACAGCACCATAGCCACCCATGGAATATCCAATTAAGCCAGTATCCGCTGTGTCAACCAAACCATATAAGAATGAGTTTTTGTCTTTCGACATCTCCTCAATTTGCCCCAACACAAAAAGCTGATCCACTGGGCGGTTGACCAAGGTTGACGAAAACGCCGCTTTAGTACGATAAGTAGAATCGGTGTGATCAATAGACACCACAACATAGCCCTTTGAGGCAATATTTTCAGCCAAGTGCGACAGCAAAAAACGATTTCCCGGGTAACCATGAGAAATCAGTACTAGCGGGAATGCTTTGTCAGTCATTTCTGGCTTAGCATCACGCACAGCCTTACCGTGCAAAGCGACTTGGGTTTTACCATCACGCATATAGGCTTTAAGGGTCGTATTGCCCGTGCTACTTTTTAGCGCGGGATACCATACTTCAAGCGTAAGCGGCCTATCATATCGCGGAAGCGTTGCGGGCTCAGGTTCAGTGGAATCGAGTTTTAGCATTTCAATTTGATTTGGGTTTGTCACCTCAAGCTGACGTACACCAATGCTGTGAGTACCATATGCAGCAAGCTCTGGGGCATCAGGGCGCTGGGTATCGATTCGGTTTTCAGCAATCGATGCGCCACTCAAACTCACGGTAAACACCACAAAAGCACTTTTAAGCCACTTGCCATACGTTTTATGGTTGCCCATACGCGTCAAACTCATTTCCTACTCCAAAAAATCTAAAAGGCCATTATGCCCATGAAAATAAGACACCTTGCAGAAAAAAACATGTTTTTTGCAAAGCATCCAAATAAAAGAAAAAGCGTCCTGCTGACTATGACGTCTTAGGTCGCATGATCATACATGTAGCAGAAGCATAGGCGTAAATTTTACCCGCCCCGTCAACTAACCTTCCCTCCGAAACGCCCAGTGAATTAGACATACTAATCACTTTGCCCTGAGCTATTAACGGCGTGTCTTTGGGTACCGCTTTTAGCATTTTTATATTTAAATCGATGGTACCGTAACCTATCCCCGCTTCTAACATGCTATGCACTGCACAGGCCGTCACGGAGTCCAGTACGGTTGCGGCAAACCCTCCATGAACACCTCCTAACGGGTTGGTATGCCTATCATCAGCAGTCGCTTCAAACACTGCGAGGCCCTTGTCCACCGAAACAAACTTCATTGGAATGGTTTGCGCCATACTAGGATGCGGCAAGTCACCTCGCGCCACAGCCTGCATCAGTTCAAGACCTGTCATGCTTTCAATATCCATTTTTATACCTTTGTTCGTACTAACAACCAACTGGATCCATTGGGCAAATCACAACAGTATCTTGCCTAACGGTTCGACATAATGAATCAGTTAACAATTTATGGAACGAGCGCATCTATTACCAATCAATGTGGGTGATAGGCATTTATATCAGTGGATTAGTTAAACACTCGGCAATTGCGGTGGCGACAGCACAAGCCCCAAAACAAAAAAGCCGCTACTTCGAAAGAAATAGCGGCGATATAACACCTTATAGGTTGACTAACTCAACCTGAAGTTGCATTGCAAGGCGACAGCTTAAAAAGCATACACTTGAGTGTTTTGCAGTAAACGTTCCTGACTGATTTTGTCTTTTACGCACGCTTGAATATCACTGTGCTTGAATACATATACCCGGTCTTGGCTGCTTTGCTGAGCATGCCTATCTGATGAATCAAAATCACTCAGCACAAAATTTACATATTCTTTGTCATCAAGTGCTTTAAGCCCAGCACCATAGCGACATAACACCTGGCCTAAATTCTGTTCAAAGTTGGCTAAAAAGCGCTTACTTTCTTGTTCGGCCGCCTCTTTTCGTTGTTGTAATTGCGCTTGGCGTTCGGTCTCGGTTTTCGTTTTGTATCGTTCGATTTCTGTGCGTTTTGCTTGAAGCTTTTTAAGCTCAGTGTTTAACTCGCCCAACTGCTCTTCGATGTCCGCTTTACGCTCGTTATCGCTGTTGCTTTTCTCAAACTCTAAATCGCGACGACGGCGCTCATATTCGCGCTGTTCCCAGGAAATCTCACGTAGCTTTTCACCGAGGGAGCGCAATTTACTGCTAGACTCCCGAGATAAATACTCCGCTCGTTCCATGGCTTCTTCTACCGCATCCTCTATTTCATCTTCGTCCATGTGAATGTCGATATCCCCGTCCTTAAGATGAAACACATTCGGCGCGATCGGCGCAACAGGCACAGATGGGTGGCCATCGATAAAGGCAAATACTTGTCTGTAACCATAGCTGTTCATTGTCATTTTAAAGACCACACCCTGGCCATGCAGATACGTATAATCAATATTCCTAACACTCAAACGCCCTCTGGCGCTGTCTTGCTTGAGCGCCGTTTGCAAAATGCTGCTCATAATCTCTAGCTCACCGGTTAGTGCATTCATGTCAGTTTTTGCGGCAATGGGCAAGGCCCACATACTGGCAACTAAGGCGCTAAGAGCACAAATACGTTTAGACATTTTCATAGGGTTACCTCTACTGTTGCGTACCGTCTACTTTGATGCCATTTGCATCCAAGTAAACGTCTTGTTGTAATTGATTGAGTTGGCGAGCATAAAAAAGTTGGTCATCGCTACGCTGTTGATTCACGAACTTAATAAGTTCAGCGAAGTCTTCACGACGCTCTTTGCGACTAGAGGTCAAAAGGTAATTCGTTAGTTGACTCGCACTCTCTAGCTGTTGCTGCTGCAGCGTTTGCGCATACAAGCTAAATGCCTCTTGTTGATTCTGCTTAAAGGTATCTAACTTGCTATCGATCAGTTTGGACATTGCTAGTTGAGACTGTTCGTGGCCAAATCGAATGCGCAGCTCACCGCTTGTCAAAGAGACTTGGGTGCCCGTTAGCACGAGTACAATGGCAAGTGCTGACATGGTAAACGATACACTTGGCAACCATGCCCACCGCTGACGTCGAGCTGAGTACCCAAACGGATTTCGGCTATCCACTCGTTCTTGACTATTTGCCCGTTCTTGACCACTTCCTCGTTCTTGACTATTTGCCCGTTCTTGACAGTCAAACGTCTTGTCTCTATCCCATTGGGGGACATCAAAGTCTTGGTATCCGTCAGCGTGCAGTTTAATCGTGCTCGCGGCTTCTACTTGCTGTGCGAAATCATCGTCTTGTACGCAGCGCTGTTCAAATATGTTGCGCTGTTCAGGTGTAAGGTTATCTTCTAACCACAAAGCCAGAAGTTCGGCGTTGTCATAGCTCGACATAATCCACCTCCATTAAGGTTTTCAATTTTGCTAACGCGCCATACAACCGAGACTTTGCCGTATTAACAGACATACCGGTTTGTTGGGCGATTTCTTCAAAGGTAAAATGACCAAAAAATTTCAGTTCAACCACAGACTTTTGCGCCAAAGGAAGCTGTTGCATTGCACTGACCAATTGCGCATTGCGTTGAGTATTTTCGATAAGTTGCTCTGCTGGCTGTGCAGTGCAGGGTATTTCCGGGGCATCATCAAGCCCTTGCATAGGGCGCTTACGGCGATAAAACTCAATACAGCGATAATGGGCGATACGAAATAACCAGCCTTTAAAGCTTCCCTCATTTCGATAGGACGACAAATTCCGAAATACCGAAATAAACACGTCTTGCATTAGGTCGAGCGCGTCGGCGTTGTTTCCAGTCATGCGCAGCCCGTAATGATAAACGGGCTTTTCATAGCGTTTGAGTAAGCTGAACCAGGCTTTCTTTTGCCCTTTCAGTGCTTTCTCTATTAGCTGTTCGTCGCTCTTCTCAAACACCAAATTTTTTCCCTATTGTGTTGACTCAATATTAAGTCGAGACGTGGGTTTAAAAAGTTTGATTAAAGTAGAATTATTTTTTAAGGGTGGGGAGCGGTGTCAAAGGAGCCAACAATTCTGCTAGATAGCGAAACAAACGAACACGGGTAGTTGCGTTGCGCCACACTAAACCAATTTCCCGATAAGCACTGTCTTCTGCAGGCAAAGACACCAGCTTGGATGTACTTAGAATATGATTTTGTATCGCTAGTTCAGGCATAAAGGTGAAGCCGAGTTTACTGTTAGCCAACTGTACTAAGGTATACAAACTGCTGGCAGCCAATGTATTGACCTGCTCTTTGTGACGCAAGTTACAGGCACTGACCGCGTGGCCGGTCATGCAGTGCTCTTGTTGTAGCAAAAATACGCTCTTAGCCGGCAGTGCTGACACATCCATTGGCATAGGTAAGGTATCAACTAAGTCCGAATGTGCAATTAGATGGAAGGGATCATGACCGATAACCAATTGTTTGCAGCCTGGGGTTTCCATGGGCAAGGCTAACACCAATAAATCGAGTACCCCTTCATTCAACTGACTCAGTAAATTGGTGGTGGTATCTTCTTGTAGTTGCAACGATATATCAGGCAAATGCTCTTTTACCGCACCAATTAACCCTTCAAAAAAGAATGGGGCAATCGTGGGAATAACCCCTATTTTCAAATTTCCCGATTGCCAATTTCCTGCCGTTTGGGCGAAATCCACCAGCTCATTTGCCTCGTTTAGCAAACGGCGGCTGCGTTCAACCAACTCCAAACCAAAAGGGGTGAACACAAAGGTTTTATGTTCTCGTTCCAGTAACTGACAGCCAAATTGCTCTTCTAAATTCTGAATAGCAGTACTAAGGGTTGATTGACTCACATGGCAGTGATCAGCAGCACGGTGAAAGTGTTGTTCTTGATGGAGTGTGACGAGGTAATGTAGATGCTTTAGATTAGGCCATTTCATATAAAACTCATTAACAAAAACGATTGATTCGCCAAGTTTAAATCAAATATGCAGATGTTTCTCGGCGATCTTGCATTCTTTTTGCCAACGATTAAGCCCCGTGGAATTGGTATTAGCTACCTCGCTATCTTCGGCAAAAGGGTTAAAAGCCAATTTGCCCTCTAATACCCAATACATTCACCGAGAAATTGTCTGGCGCTCCCTGCTCAATATCAAGGGCATCTGAATAAGACAAATGACCGTAATTAAGTATCAGGCGCACGTCATTTACCGGTGTCCAAATCAGGGATGCCATATAGGCATCTTGCGTTCCACCGACTATGCCCGCATCGACTAAATCGAGTCTGTCAAAACGAAAGTTAACTTGCCAAGCGCCTAGCCCGCCGTTACTAACAGGTTGATTCACCTTAACGCCTTTAAATACCCCACCTTCGTATTCACGTTTATCTTGTGTGATAAAAAATCCCGCTTCGATTGAGCCCCCAAAAAAGGTCGGATCCGCATAGGCTGATCGCGTGACGTTTAACCAATGAGTCTCGCCAACGAGATGAAAACGCCCAGCAATAATCGCCGCCTCAAGACCAAAACTCGTTTCATCGCTGGCTCCAACAATCTCCTCGGTATTGATAAAGCGCGTATCAACACTATGAATGTGCGGTCGTTGGCGATAACGAACGCTATCTATTTCATCACCTAAATCACGGATATGAACTGAGCTACCGAGATGGATAAGCGCGTCGTGAACAGTCGTTGCGTAGCTCACACGGCCATCGACACTAAATGAATTATTTCCGCCCCCGATATCGTCGATGTTATCAGTGAACACTCCCCCCTCAAGCAAAAAGTCGTGCAACTTGTAAGTAGCCGAAAGGCCGACTCTGCGCTCAAAACCAAAGGCATCAGTATACGCTGCACGCTCTGTGAAACTGGTATCGTTACTGCTCGACAACTCTTCGAGCCCCTGAAAGGTATTGTGTTGCCCTAGGGTTAACGTTAAATCCCCCTCTTTAAAGCTCACAAAGGCATCAGTGAAGATGACATCATCAGCATAATCAGCGATAACTTTATAGCCAAAACCTCCCGGAGCAGTTCCCTGAAGGCCAAAACGAAGACGTCGCGCTTCGCTGCTACCACCGTCTTCGGCGTTAGTAATACTTGAAGGGACAGAGGATAGCTCATTGAAATCATAAAGCGCCCTCCCCCTAGGCTTAACGCTCCATCCGCTGTTTGGCTTTTCATCTAAGATAACCTGATCGCTAGCGGATGCTCCAGTCACGGGCTCCAATTCGTCTTCAAGGTCGACGGTTTGTGTGTTTTGTTGTTTGAGAGTCTCGGGGTTAGCCTTGCGCTCACTATTTTGCGCACCTACAGCAGCTTGCGTTGCCATGGCGAATGGTTTGCTCGTAAAAATAACGTTCAGCAAACAGATTAAAATTGGGTAAGTTTGACTCTTCATACAAATGCGAATAAAAATCCTATTATGCGATAACAAAATCTCTTCGAACCCCAGATGCTTGCCACGTTTAGGTTCGCTATTCACCTGTGTTTTAACCCTAGCATCTCGTGAGGCTCGCTAAAACGCTTTCGTCACTGACAACATCAAGGCAGATTTTGTTTCGTCATTAGTTAAATGAGTAGTCAGTCAACACGCTCGAATTAAGCCGAGCACGAATAAGACAGGCCCTCAAAGTATTTGCGCGCAATGTATGATATTTTCAAGGGCAATGCATCAAAAGATGACAAATTTGTGACATATTTATGACTAAGGAATTTAGCTAGAAGAGGTTTTAATCTATAAGGCTTTACAGTGAACATTTACCGCTATTAAAAATAGCTAAAAAAGTAAGAAACATCAGTAGCCTCTAGATTACCTACCAAAAGCACATAATCTAGCGACTGATTTATGGCTAAGATTTATTTAATCTTTTCTCTATTTCATGCACGCTCGTATGACGAACATCATATCCTTTAACCAGATAAATAATATGTTCAGCAATGTTACGGGCATGATCGCCAATGCGCTCTATAGAACGCAGAGCCCAAAGAATATTCATTACCCGGCCAATAGAGCGTGGATCTTCCATCATATAGGTAACGATTTCTCGCATGGCTGACTTGTACTCTCTGTCGACCTGCGTATCTGCGCGGGCAACGTCTAACGCCTTGTCAGCGTCAAACCGAGCGAACGCATCAAGTACTGAATTCACCATTTTCTGGACTAACGCCCCCATATGGCGAATTTCTTCGTAACCACCAGGCGCTGCACCATCATCACTTAGAGCAATGGCCATCTGGGCAATTTTCTGTGCTTCATCGCCCATTCTTTCCAAGTCGCGGGTCATTTTCGTCACCGACAGCACCATACGTAAGTCTGATGCTGCAGGTTGGCGACAAGCTAAAATCATGGTGCAGTTTTCATCGAGTAACACTTCTCGGCGATCAACATCATTTTCGACTTCCAGCACATGTTCCGCTAAAGGTCTGTTGACAGATTCAATGGCTTTGACTGAATCAATAATTTGCTGCTCTACTATCCCGCCCATTTCAAGGACTTGGCTTTTCAGCGCTTCTAAGTCAGAGTCAAAGCGCTGAGAAATATGGCGTTCCATACTGTTCTCCTTAGGTTAACCGAATCGGCCTGTAATATAGGCTTCGGTAAGCTCATGCTCTGGATTGGTAAATACACGACGCGTATCATTCACTTCGATTAGTCGTCCCATATGAAAATAAGCAGTTCGCGTAGATACTCGCGCTGCTTGCTGCATTGAATGTGTGACAATCGCAATGGTGAAGTTTTGGCTAAGTTCAGCCATCAACTCTTCAATTCTAGCCGTCGCTATTGGGTCGAGAGCCGAACAGGGCTCATCCATTAAAATCACTTCTGGACTCACCGCTATGGTGCGAGCGATACACAAGCGTTGCTGCTGCCCACCCGATAAGTCAGTGCCAGGTGAAAACAAACGATCTTTCACCTCATCCCACAGGCTCGCTTTACGCAAGCTATCTTCCACTATCTCGTCTAGTTGTGCCCGACGTGACACCAAACCATGTATTTTGGGACCATACGCGACATTCTCATATATCGATTTTGGAAACGGGTTTGGTTTTTGAAATACAATCCCAACACGAGCGCGCAGAGGCACCACGTCTTGCTTACGATGATAGATATTCTTTTCATCAAGGGTGACTTCTCCCTCAACCTTGCAATTATCTATGGTGTCGTTCATACGGTTTAAACAACGCAAAAAAGTTGATTTACCACAACCGGATGGCCCAATCATCGCCATAACTTCATTGCGGTTTATATCTAAGCTGACGTCATGAATGGCTTGTTTATCGTCATAGTACACATTCAAATTACGCACTGACATCTTGGCTTTTTCAGAAAAGGGGTTCCCCACTGTTCTTTGCCCAAGTCCATGTTGCGCAAAATCTAAAGGTTGCCCAGTCTCAGCCATGGGGTCAAATAATCGGTTGTAACCTGAATTCGAATTCACTACCTATTCCTACTATTATTGGCCGCGGCCAAGTCGATGACGCAACCAAACCGCTAGACCATTCATCGTAATTAAAAAGGCTAATAACACCATAATGGCAGCAGATGTGCGTTCAATAAATGCTCGCTCTGGGCTGTCGGCCCACAAAAAGATTTGTACTGGCAAGGCGCTCGACGGATCTAATAAGTCTGCCGGAACATCCACAATAAAGGCAACCATACCGATCATCAACAAGGGAGCCGTTTCACCCAGTGCTTGAGCAAAACCAATAATAGCGCCAGTTAGCATACCAGGCATAGCGAGAGGCACAACGTGATGTAAAACGACCTGCATTTTAGATGCCCCGAGCCCAAAAGCTGCATCACGTATGGATGACGGAACCGCTTTAATGGCCGCACGACTTGATATAATAATGGTTGGCAAGGTCATTAAGGTCAACACTAATCCCCCCACTAGTGGAATTGACCTGGGCATGTCAAAAAAACCAATAAAGATAGCCAAACCCAGCAAACCGAAGATGATCGAAGGCACGGCGGCCAAGTTGTTTATGTTCACTTCAATAAAGTCAGTTAAACGGTTTCTCGGCGCATATTCTTCGAGATATACCGCAGCCGATATCCCTATCGGAAATGATAAGCCGATTGTAACGAGCAGCATGTACAACGAGCCCATTAACGCACTACGGATCCCCGCTTGTTCTGGTTCCCGAGAATCACCTTCAGTAAAAAAGGTTGTGTTAAACGTTTGCCGTACTTGGCCATTTTCGACCCAGCGCTCGACCCACTTTTGCTGCTGAAGACTTAGTCGGCCACTAAAGCCTTGGCCGTCACGTCCTATGCTTTTAACGTAATTATCTACATCGTCATCAGCTGTCAGCCAAATCGAAACCGTTTGGTTGAGAGTTTCAGGCGCATTTTTTAACACCGTCTTCAAGCTGTACACTGCGCCTGTACTGACTAAACTCAACAATTGGCGCTTCTCAAGCGCAGGCAGCTCAGCGTCTAACAAAGCGCCATTATCACGCAACAGGGCATTTTCAATAACAGCGTCGTAATTTGCGTTATCTAGCTGAGTTTTAGATGTTGGGTCCGTTATTTGTAGTTGCTGAGCATTAAATCGAACCTGCAATTGAATCTGTGTTTGAAAAAAAGCGCCGTGTCCCTTGCCGATAATATCGCTGAAAAGAATCAATAAGCAGGCAAAACCAAATAAGATTGCCCCAATACCATAGAAACGAAAACGCCTTTCAGCACGCTTGCGTTTCGCAAGATTACGGTTCACTAGATCCATGGTAGTTGGGCGTTTGCTAGCCGAGGATTTAACACTTACCTTACTCATGGTTATTCATACTCTTCTCGGTATTGGCGAACCACGTACAAAGCAACATAATTAAGTACCAAAGTGACCATAAATAACATTAGCCCTAAAGCGAATGCCGATAAGGTTTTAGGACTATCAAATTCTTGATCCCCTACCAATAAAGTGACGATTTGCACTGTGATGGTTGTCACCGACTCAAGTGGATTAGCCGTTAAATGCGCGGCCAATCCAGCCGCCATGACGACTATCATGGTTTCACCAATCGCCCGTGACGCCGCGAGCAATACTCCGCTTATTATGCCGGGCAAGGCTGCCGGGATAACCACCCTCTTTATGGTTTCTGACTGTGTTGCCCCTAACCCCAAAGAGCCATCACGTAAAGATTGTGGCACGGCTTTTAATACGTCATCTGACAATGACGACACAAACGGAATGATCATGACCCCCATCACCAAGCCTGCAGCCAACGCACTTTCAGACGACACCTCGAGCCCCAAAAAACCGCCGCTATCACGAATAAACGGAGCGACCGTTAACGCTGCAAAAAAGCCATAAACCACCGAGGGGATCCCGGCCAATATTTCCAGCATGGGTTTTACCACAGCCCTGAGTTTTGGCGTGGCATATTCAGACAAATAAATAGCTGACATTAAGCCAACGGGTACAGCAATTAACATAGCGATAAAAGAAATCAGCAAAGTACCAACAAACAGAGGTACCGCGCCAAACGCGCCCGACGCCCCAACTTGATCAATTCGTAACGCGGTTTGCGGGCTCCAATGGGTCCCAAAGATAAATTCAAAAAAACTTATCGATTGGAAAAAACGCAATGATTCAAATAATACGGATAACACAATCCCTATCGTGGTCAGAATAGCGATACAGGCACACAATAATAGTGTCCACTGAAACACACGCTCAACCTGCTGACGCGCTTTTACTTTGGGCTTTATCCAAATCCAGCTTAGTGAAAAAGCACATACCAAGCTGATTAACACCACCACAGTGAGACTAAGCTGACTAAGTTGCTGCCATCGCAAGTAATCTTGCCCGGCTTGTATTAGGTAATCTGGTGTACTGCTGCTTATGAGTGCATTGGGATATAGCGCAAGATTAATCACTGTATTGACCATTAAGTCAATTTCACTTTCAGGTAAGTTTTGTGCATTTTCAGGCAATAAATTTACAATGGCCGCATGAACCGCATAACCGTCAAGCAAACTCCAGCTTAGTACAATGAACAAACAAGGTAGAGCACACCACAGCGCGCTAAGCAGGCCATAGTAATATGGTAGAGAATGAAGCGTACCTTGTTTGTTACGCGAAGCGATATCCGAGGCGCGATTGCGACCTAAAATGTAAGCTCCTGCAGCACATAATAAGGTGATGATAATCAGTGTGGGGGTTTCCATAGAGCGCATATCTTAACTACTAATGACCATTAGGGCGCAGAGCGTTCATACGCTGCTCTATCGCCTGACGTTGTGACTTAGGCAATGGGATCATCCCCTTGCGCAACAGATAACCACTTTCGCCTGACGCTTTATTACTCACAAACTCTCTTATAAATGCTTCTACCCCAGGGATCATACCGATATGTGCTTTTTTAACGTACATGTATAGCGGACGAGAAATTGGATAGTCACCACTGGATATAGAGCGAAACGAAGGTAAAAAGCCATCTATTTTGGCACTTTTAATACGATCTCTGTTCTGGTCAAGAAAGCTGAAACCTAATAAGCCTAATGCGTTTGGATTAGCATTAAGTTTTTGCACGATCAGATTGTCATTTTCGCCAGCATCAATGTAAGCGCCGTCTTCGCGGAGCATACGGCACAAGCGTTTTTGTTTATTTAGCAAAGCTTTTTTTTCTTTTACATCACGCTTAACTGCGCTTTGTGGTTGGCTCATTTGTGCCAACCATTCAAAGGTATGGCAGCCATAATCTAAGACCAATTCAGAAAAGGCATCGCGCGTACCTGATGTTGGCGGTGGGCCAAATACATTGATCTTTATCTTAGGCAAACTTGGCGTAATATCGTGCCAAGTCTTGTATGGATTTTCTATCGTCGTTTTACTACCGTCAGGGTTTGGAACACGTTTAGCGAGAGCAAGATAAAGTTCACGTCTTGTCAATTCAACGTTAACGCCTAATTTACTTTGGGCAAGCACTATCCCATCAAAGCCAATAAGTATTTCAATCACCTCATGTACCCCGTTTTGTTGGCACAAGTCTAATTCGGAGGCTTTGATGCGACGCGACGAGTTTGCAATATCCGGGAACTTCATTCCTACCCCTTGGCAGAATAGCTTTAATCCACCGCCTGACCCCGTAGATTCAATTTTAGGCGTACGAAACACTGAAGATTTGCCAAAACGCTCTGCCACGACAGTGGAAAACGCGAACACAGTAGATGAGCCGACGACATCAATATAGTCACGCATAGCCGTAGCTGGGGCACTAAACATGCTCCAGAAACAGACTAATATTGACCAAATTGCACTCGATTTCATTCAACCACTTTACTAATTTAACGAGATTTGGCGCTTATAATATGACACTTTTATAACGGTTATATTACAGTCGCAATCATGTGCCGTATTTTTAAATTTCAGGTATAAAAAAACAGAACCCGTACCGACCTTTATCCAAGAAAAGTACGTAAGTTCTGCTTTTTAGGTGACGATTCACCAACCTTTCGGTTTATGGTGCAAAAATACCTTTGAGCACAAAGAAGAATAATATCGACAACCCTGCGCCTGCTGGCAGTGTAACCACCCAAGAGACAACGATGTTTCGTACAACTCCTAGGTTAATCGCAGCGATACCACGGGCCATACCTACTCCTAAAACCGCGCCAACCAAGGTTTGCGTGGTCGAGATAGGTAAACCAGTACCAGAAGCTAACACTACGGTACACGCTGCAGCCAGTTCAGCGGCAAAGCCTCGGCTTGGCGTTAAGTGGGTGATGCCGTTACCAATGGTAGCGATTACGCGATGACCAAATAATGCCAAACCGGCCACGATGCCTAAACCACCTAAAGGTAGTATCCACCATACTAATCCTGCTTTATTACTGATTTCACCGTCACTATGGATAATACTAACAACCGCAGCCAACGGCCCAATGGCGTTGGCGACGTCATTCGAACCATGTGCAAACGCCATACAACACGCGGTGACAATCATCAAAATGGCGAATATTTTTTCAACATTTGCGAAATGGGTACGCTTGTCAGCTTTTGAGTCATATTGCACACGACTTATTGCGTACTTACCTACAATTCCTACTAAGATTGCGATGGCAATAGCGATGTAATAACCATCGGCTGGCTCAATATGTAAACCAACGTGCTTCAACCCTTTTTTGATCGTCACTAACGACATAACGAAACCCGCAAGGCCCATATAAAACGGCACATAACGTCTCGCATTATCAAACGGCTTGTCGGTATCAAAAATCAATTTCTGTGCGCTTTGGAATATCAAAAAAGCAATAAAACCCGATATCGCAGGAGTGATAACCCAACTACCAACAATCCCTCCTACCGCGCTCCATTCTACAGCATCGGCACTTACGCCTACTGCTGCAAAGCCGACCAATGCACCGACAATAGAGTGTGTGGTAGAAACCGGCCAGCCCAAATAAGACGCAAAGCCTAACCAAATGCCCGCTGCGAGTAATGCAGATATCATCCCGTAAACAAGTAACTCAGGGCTATCAATGAAGAAGGTAGAGTCCAATATACCTTTGCGGATGGTAGAGGTTACCTCGCCCCCCGCTAAGTAAGCGCCAGCAAATTCAAACACCATAGCAATCAATATCGCTTGTTTGATGGTTAGCGCCTTGGAGCCAACAGATGTGCCCATGGCATTGGCTACATCATTTGCACCAATACCCCATGCCATGAGGAAACCGACTAGAGCAGCTACCACAATAAGTGTGAAGCCGTATGTTTGTAAAATATCCATTAATGCTATCTCTTAATTGGCCAACATGAGTTCGAGTCTTGAACCAACTCGCTCTGAAATATCAGCCAACTCCCCAACCCATTCAATAATGCTATACAAGAACATTACATCAACTGGGTTGAGCTGTGACTCCAGATCCAATAACTCTCTGCGCACAGCAACTTGCATTACGTCAGTGTCATCTTCTATTTTATCTAAATCGACGATCATATCTTCTACTAGGCGCACCTCGCGGCCGCGAAACCCAGTTTCAAGTAAATCATCAAGCTCGTTTATTACGCGTTTGGCTTGCTTGGTGGCATCTAGGCAGCGCTCCAAGTAGGTCATGAAACTTTCTCGCATGACCACTGGAATGTCCATACGGCGACCTAAAACTCGACCAGAAATATCCTTAGCTTTATTCGCAATTTTGTCTTGCTGGGTTAATAGCTCAAGGACATCTTGCCGCTGAATAGGCATGAAAATACCACGGGGCAGACTAATTCGAAGATCTCGTTTAAGCGTATCGGCTTGCTTCTCTAGATTAGAAATTTCTTTCTGAAATAGAGCTGCTTTTTCCCAATCACCTGCGAAAACAGAATTAAAAAATGGAAGCAGCCCTTGGCTACATTTATTCACCACTTTTATATGATCTTCAAGTGGCTTTAGGGGAGATTTTGCGAAAACCCCAAGAAATGTGTTTGTTGGCATACGTTAAGTATCTCTATGGTTTAAATACTACAATTCGAATTTAATCGTCGCGCATGATACCTGAAGAAAAATGACAGTAACATGACAGTGACGTGCTTTTCGTATCAGTTTTACAACACATGGTAATAATAGCGCTCAATTGCCAATACAATAAACTGTCACAATACCCCTGACTAATTGGGGTAAAAATAGGAGGTTTTATTTATTCTATCAATTGATTATTAAGGAAAAATTACAAACATTCCGCCTGATAGTGCGCTATGCTAAATCTCAATACTCAGAGCATCACTTTAACGCGAGGTTCATTAATATGAAATCATTGATTTTTACACTTGTTGGAAAAGACAAGCGTGGCTTAGTCGATTCACTTGCTCAATCCGTGTTCAAATTGGGCGGAAATTGGCTAGGCAGTAACTTGTCATATATGGCTGGTCACTTCGCAGGCTTTGTCGAAATTCAATTACCTGAAGAAAAACAAGCCTCCTTAATAGAGCAATTTTCTACTCACCCTGACTTATCAATAAACTTGGTTGAAGGAGACAATAACCTTCCTCCTCAAACGCACAGTGTGCAAATCGATATTATGGGTAACGATAAACCCGGTATCGTGCAAGAACTCACCGCCATTTTAAACCGTTTTAATCTAAATATAATCAAGTTTGATTCGACCTGCGATAGCGCCCCTAATTGGGGAGGGTTATTGTTTAAAGCCAAAGCCTTAGTGGCTGTCGAAGAAGGGTTTGATTTAGATGAGCTAAGCGATGAATTAGAATCCATTGCAAATGATTTAGTCGTTGATATCAGCTCAACGAGCAAAGTCTAGCTTCTTCTAGGGCTTTGCTTGTAGGTAAAGCCCGTATTTTCAAAGACAAAAGTGTACGAGGGTGGGATATAGCTGTCATAAATTCGTCATACACAATTGACACTATATCGCACAAATTTTTCTTATTTGACATTAAGATACAATGACTGCTCAACCTAATATCTATTTTTCTCGCGAAATCAGCTGGCTTTCGTTTAATCAACGCGTACTTCAAGAAGCAGCCGATCGCAAAAATCCTATTGTTGAACGGATTCGATTCCTCGGTATTTACTCTAGTAATATGGATGAGTTTTACCGCGTTCGAGTGGCGGATGTTAAACGCAAAATTTACATCCACTTAGATGAGGGTGAAACAGAAAAAGCAGATAAAACTAAGCTACTCATGGAGCAAATCCAAGAAAAAGTCGTTGGCATGACAGAGGATTTCGAACGCGTTCGTGAAGATGTGGTTGCTCGTTTAGCGCGCTACAATATCTTTTTGCTGGAAGATGAAAAACTATCGGAATACCAAACCACCTGGTTAAAGAACTACTTTAAGAATAAAATTTTGCGCCACATCGCGCCAATTTTACTGCATAGCAAAGTAAACCTTGTATCCCGTTTAAATGACTCAGCAACTTACCTTTATGTCGCCATTAACAACAGCGGCAAAAACACTCAATACGCTACAATCGAGGTGCCGACTAAATCCCTGTCACGCTTTGTGGTCATCCCTCCGGAAAATAGCCGTAAGAAAAAATACATTATCTTGTTAGACGACATCATTCGCCACAACCTTGAGAGTATCTTTAAAGGCTTCGTGGACTTTGAATCAGGTGAAGCCTATTCCTTTAAAATGACCCGTGACTCTGAATATTCTATTAACGACGAGATAGATGAAAGTTACGTCGATAAAATGTCAGAAAGCATGAAGCAACGATTAATCGCTGAGCCCGTTCGCGTGGTTTATGACGAGCAAATGCCAAGCGACATGGTGCGCAACTTGAAGAAGCGCTTGAAAATATCATCATACGACAGCTTAATTGCAGGTGGTACTTACCGTAACTTTAAAGACTTTATTGGATTTCCAAATGTGGGGCGAGACTATTTAGAAAACCCTAAGTTACCCGCTATCACTTCAAACGACTTTGCTGCACATAATACGGTATTCGACGCTATCAGCGAAAAAGACATACTGCTGTATTACCCTTATCACCGTTTTTTACACGTAACGGAGTTTGTGCGCCAAGCGGCTTTTGACCCTAAAGTTAAGCAAATTAAGTTGAATATATATCGCGTGGCGAAGAATTCACGCATTATCGATTCCCTTATTGATGCTGTCGATAACGGTAAAAAAGTCACTGTGGTGGTTGAGTTACGGGCGCGCTTTGACGAAGAAGCGAACATTAGCTGGTCTAAAACCATGACCGATGCCGGCATTAAAGTCGTATTTGGTATGCACGCGCTGAAAATCCACAGCAAGTTATGCTTAGTCAGCCGTGAAGAAAAGGGTGAGCTGATCCACTACGCTCACTTCGGTACAGGCAACTTCAACGAAAAAACCGCTAAAATTTATACTGATTTCAGTTTATTTACCCGCAATCAAGAATTGGCATTAGAAGCAGAAAACGTTTTTAACTTTATTCAACAGCCTTATCGTCGCCAGAAATTCCAGCATTTACAAATATCCCCTATTAACGCCCGAACCAAGATACAGCTTTTGATTAGACAGGAAATACAGAACGTCAAAGAAGGCTTGAGCGCTGGGATTACGCTAAAATTGAATAACTTGGATGACCAACTGTTAATCGATGACTTGTACAAAGCCAGTCAAGCTGGGGTAAAAGTACGTTTGATCATTCGCGGCATGTGCTCTCTCGTACCTGGGGTTAAAGGCTTAAGTGAAAATATCTCTGTTATCAGCATCGTTGACCGCTTTTTAGAACACCCGCGCGTAATGGTATTCGAAAATGCCGGTGACAAACGTGTGTTTATTTCATCTGCAGATTGGATGACCCGTAATATGGACTTTAGAATTGAGGTGGGTTGCCCAATCTATGAGCCGAAACTTATCAAGCAAATTCTAGATATTCTCGAAATTCAATTTCAAGATACGCTGAAAGCCCGTATTATTGATCAACATCAGTCCAATAAGTATGTGCGCCGTGGCAACCGTAAAAAGTTACGCTCTCAAATAGAAACATACGAATACATAAAGCAGCAGGAAAAAAAGAAAGATGCCCAATGATAATGCGCCATTTGATGGTGTGGAAGTAAGAGACACCAGCAAAATTGCCGCATTAGATATTGGCTCAAACAGTTTCCATTTAGTGGTTGCAAGAGTCGTTGCAGGCTCAGTGCAAATATTGCACAGAGTCAAACAAAAAGTACGTTTAGCCCAAGGTTTAAACAGCGATTATCAGCTTGATGATGAAGCACAGCAGCGTGGCTTAGATGCATTAAACGTAGTCGCTGAAAGCCTGCAAGACTTCCCAGCTGAAAATGTACGTATCGTTGCCACTTACACACTACGCAAGGCACGCAATGCCAAAGGCTTTATTCGAGCTGCACGAGACATTCTACCCTACCCCATTGAAGTGATAGGGGGAGCTGAAGAAGCTCGCTTAATTTATTTAGGTGTCGCCCATACCAACCATGACAATGGCCAACGTTTGGTGGTCGATATTGGTGGCGGCTCTACAGAATTTATTATTGGGCAAGGCTTCGAGCCCAAAATGTTGCGCAGCTTGCAGATGGGCTGTGTAAGTTACACTAAGAAATTCTTTAAAAACGATGAACTAAAAAGCAAATCATTTGAACGGGCCATAACTGCCGCCCAGCAAGAACTGGAGATGATTGACAAAGCCTATTTACGAGCCGGTTGGAAAAGCTGTATCGGCACCTCAGGCACTATTCGCAATATTATTCAAATCGCCCAAAATGACAGTGTGAAATCCACTGAAGGCAAAGTCACCCTGTCACAACTGACCCGTTTGATGAAGATATGCTGCGAAGCAGGCACAGTAAACAAACTCAATATCAGCCAAATGAGTGAGGATCGTAAACCCGTTTTCGCTGCGGGCTTAGCCATTTTGATTGCGATTTTTAAAAGCTTAGACATCGAGCATATGGTGTTTTCCACAGCGGCCCTGCGCGAAGGGGTTTTATACGAAATGGAAACGCAATTAACCCACCCAGATGTGCGACAGCGCTCAGCGGAAAGTTTGGCCACACGCTACGATGTAGATATTGAGCAAGCTAGACGTGTGCATAGCGTGACCATGGATATCTATCAACAATGTAAAGACAGTTGGAATATCGCCTCAAAAGAGCTCAAGAGCATGCTAGGTTGGTCGGCATTGCTGCACGAAGTGGGCTTGCAAATTAATACCCATGGTACTCAGCGTCATTCTGCGTACATATTGCAAAACATTGATCTACCTGGCTTCAATCAAGAACAACAAACCTTAATGGCAACACTCGTGCGTTATTATCGTAAAAAAATTCGCCCAAGTGAGATTGCTGACTTCACGCTGCATCCGGCTGATCATGTACACAAATTAATTGCTATTTTACGTCTCGGCGTGCTGTTAAACATAAAACGCCAAGATGACATACTGCCGCCCATAGACATAAAAGTAAAATCGGCTAGTATCCGCGTTACATTTCCTGAAGGTTGGCTTGAAAACAAGCCCATTTTTAGTGCTGATCTCGCCACAGAAGAGCGCTACTTGCAGGCGCTAGATCTACAATTGCACTATGAGTAAGGCCTGCTTTCACATCTGATCTGTAAAGCATATAACAGAAAATAAAAGCATAACCCCTTGTAATTGTTAATAAAAAAGCCTTATAGTTAACCCACTATATTGTATATATCGATATGGTATTTCAAATCGTTAACTGCGTTTTAATATTTAATAACAAGGAAGGTATATTATGAAGGATCTTTTCTTCTTCGATTCAATGCTCACCCCAAAAATCATCACTTTCGTTTACTGGCTGATGCTATTAGCTGCTGTGGCGTCTGGTGTCACGACTATGTTTAATGCATACAGTGGAGGCTTTATCACTGGTTTGGGTATACTCATTGCTGGTGCAATAGGTGCCAGAATATGGTGCGAGTTGTTGATCGTATTATTTAAAATTCACGAAAATTTGAAAAAAATCGCTGACAGAAACGAAACCAGCGAGCTTTAATACACTTTAGGCGGTTGCCAACTGGCAGCTGCCTTTTTCTACAGCTAGGACTCCGTAAAACATGCACGATCTTACCGCTCAAATAGCCTTCATGCTTGAAATAGACAAACTCAAAGCGGTGTACCGCAAGACTGTGGTTGAAGCAGATAATAACCGTCACGAAAACAGCGCAGAGCACAGTTGGCACATCGCCTTGTTAGCCCAAGTCATGGCTGATTACGCGAGTGAGCCGGTAAATATATTGCGCGTGACAAAAATGTTGCTTATTCACGATATCGTGGAAATTGATGCAGGGGATTTATTTGCATTTGCAGAAGTTCAAGATCATCAAGCACAAGAGCAAAAAGAATTAGACGCAGCCAAACGTATTTTTGGTTTACTGCCAGAACCGTCGGGTCAAGACATGCTGAATCTTTGGCTTGAGTTTGAACAAGCGCAGTCAGCGGATGCCCAGTATGCCAAAGCAATGGATAGAGTATTACCTGTTCTGCAAAACATGAGTAATCACGGCGGTAGTTGGAAAACCAACAAGGTTAAAAAAAGCCAAGTGTTAAAACGAAATACGTATTTACAAACCATCGCCCCAAAGCTGTGGGATTACGTTATCGAGCAAGTGGATATCGCGGTGGGTAATGCTTGGCTAGTAGAGGATTAACGTCCTAAATACTGATCAATCAAGTCAGCTAGTTTTTCGTGAAAATGCGCTTCGAATGTATCTAGTTCTTGCTCGAATGCGCTTAGATATTGCTGCGCCTTAGTGTGATCCAAGCGTTTATTATTGGTTTTATATTCTGTTTCTGGCAAGCTTTTGTCATAACGAGGCACAATACGCCAACGTACAAAATCACTATACAACGAAGAAACATGTTGTTTAGCAAACTGGCAAAAACCTTCAATATGCTCGCTTCCGTCGGGCCCTAAGCATCCGGGTTCAACTCTAAAAGTCACCGCTAATTTTTTGTACAGTGGCAAAGGCAAAGAGACTTGCATATTAGCTCCGTATTTTTATACCAATTCCATTAAATTTTCGCTGAGTGGTTAATTATTTATTGTAATTGGTATTATTTAACGTTTTGATAAATATGAATTTATGATGTTAAATCAGCTGTTAGTTTTTAGATTACACTAGCAAGCATCATCAAATCTACTAGGCAAAGGTCTAGAGCGGTATTGACTATCGCAAAAACAAAAAAACCAAGCGAACGCTTGGTTTTTATACCGTATTTAGCAAATCATTAGCTCACAGAAGCTTGATATATACCTTCGATGGCTTCGTCTAACGTGGCGTTAAACTCATCATCTGATTGCTTAGCATTCACCCCTTCCGTTAGTGCGCGAGAGAAGCTGGCAATCATGCCTGTATTTTGTGATAAGCGGCGGTTCGCTTCCTGACGATTATAACCACCAGATAACGCAACCACTTTCAACACTTTAGGATGTTCCACTAACTCACTGTAGAAGTTTGTTTCTTCTGGCAGAGTCAATTTAAGCATTACGGTTTGAACAGCGTCTAAGGCATCAAGCTGGGCTAAAATAGCCGCTTTTAACAAGGCTTCAGCTTGTGCTTTTTCAGGGCTATTGATATCCACTTCAGGCTCAATAATAGGCATCAAACCCGCTGCTAAAATTTGTTTACCCACTTCAAACTGCTGGGCAACGATAGCGTCAATACCTGCTTTGTTGCCAAGTTTAACCACTGAGCGCATTTTAGTACCAAATACGTCCTGTGCGTTGGCTTTAGCGAGCAAACTGTCTAAATCGGCGATGGGTTTCATCAATTGAACACCATCAGCTTCATCTTGCAAACCTTTGTCTACTTTCAAGAAAGGAACCACGTTCTTTTCTTGCCATAGAAAGTGTGCAGATGATTTGCCGCCAATTTCACGATCTAATGTATTTTCAAATAAGATCGCGCCCAAGACACGCTTTCCGTTAAAGGCCGGGCTTGTCACAATACGCGTACGCATCAAATGAACTTGCGTGAACATCTCATCATCATTTGTGTATTCAGTTTCTTCAACACCATATAAGCGCAAAGCTTTAGGCGTACTGCCACCACTTTGGTCAAGGGCCGCGATAAATCCATTATCACTTTTTATTTTTTTTAGCATATCCAATTGTGCTTGTGATGCCATGAGCAACACTCCTTAATTGTGTTGTAAGCCGATGGGCATAACGGCTTGTAGGTTACAAAGGTTAACGGAAGCTTATGCTTCTCTTGTTATTTTTCGTGAAGTTATTAAGCCCCCCGAGCCTCTAACATAGTGACTGCGGGTAGCTCTTTACCTTCTAGAAACTCTAAAAATGCTCCACCACCTGTGGAGATATACGATATCTTATCTTCGATAGCGTATTTGTCTACTGCTGCTAACGTATCACCACCACCAGCAATAGAAAACGCGTTACTTTGCGCAATTGCCAAAGCAATAGCTTTGGTGCCTTCGCCAAATTGATCGAATTCAAACACGCCAACAGGGCCATTCCACACAATAGTACCTGCATTTTTAATTAATTCTGCAAGTTCAGCAGCGGTTTTAGGCCCGATATCAAAAATCATATCATCTTCGGCCACATCACTTACGTCTTTTAACGTCGCTTGCGCTTGCTCAGAAAACTCTTTACCTGTCACCACGTCAACAGGGACCGGAATATTGCCGCCAGCGTCTTTTGCTGCCGCAAGTAAACGGTTCGCTTCAGGGATTAAATCAGCTTCATACAAAGATTTACCCACACTGTTACCCGTCGCTGCAATAAAGGTATTGGCAATGCCGCCACCCACGATAAGCTGATCCACTTTATTTGATAAAGACTCAAGTACCGTTAATTTAGTCGATACTTTAGAGCCGCCAACAATCGCTAGCATAGGTCGTGCTGGGTTATGTAACGCCTTACCAAGAGCTTCAAGCTCGCCTGCTAATAATGGGCCGGCACACGCCACAGGCGCGTATTTGCCCGCACCATGGGTTGATGCTTGAGCACGATGAGCAGTACCAAAGGCATCCATCACATACACATCGCACAGCGCCGCATACTGTTTAGATAACGCTTCATCGTCTTTCTTCTCGCCTTCATTGAAGCGTACGTTTTCAAGTACGACTAGCTCGCCGGCCTTCACTTCAACGCCGTCTAAATAATCTTGAGCTAGGGTGACAGAGCAATCTAATACGTCATTTAGGTAATCAACCACAGGCTGTAATGAAAAATCTTGGTCGAACTGACCTTCAGTTGGGCGTCCTAAATGTGACATGACCATCACTTTTGCGCCCGCTTCGAGTGCGTGTTTAATGGTTCCTAGCGATGCTTTGATACGGGCATCTGATGTCACTTTACCGTCTTTTACAGGTACGTTTAGATCCTGACGAATAAGTACTCGTTTCCCTGCTAACTCTAAATCAGTCATGTTGATTATTGACATATTTCCCCCATTTGACGTATTAAACGTGAATTACAAATTAAAAATAAATTGGCTAAAGCTTTTAATTGGCTAAAGCTTTTCATTAGCTAAAGCGATAAATTAGCTGGCTGTTGTATTAAGTGCCAGTCGGTTCATTACATTGACGGTATCAATCATACGATTTGAAAAACCCCATTCGTTGTCACACCATACCAGTACCTTTACCAGTTGCTTATGACTCACTCGGGTTTGTGTACCATCGACAATGCACGAGTGCGCATCGTGATTAAAATCGACTGACACCAAAGGCTCTTCCGTGAAATCTAATATACCGCTCAAACGCCCATTTTTGGCGGTCTTTAAAGCTTGATTAACCTCTTCTATCGTGACCTTAGCATCGAGCGTTACACTTAAATCCATCGCAGTCACATTGATAGTGGGCACGCGCACGGCAATCGCTTCAAATTTCCCCGCAAACTTGGGCAAAATGCGCTCTATTCCCCGGGCTAATTTAGTGTCTACAGGAATGATTGACTGACTGGCTGCTCGCGTACGACGAAGATCAGGATGATAAGCATCAATCACTTGCTGGTCATGCATGGATGAATGGATAGTCGTGATAGTACCACTGGAGACAGAAAAGGCTTCATCAAGCACCTGAATCACAGGCACGATGCAGTTAGTGGTACATGAGCCAGCAGACACTATGCTGTCACTGGCTTTTAGAGATTCTTCGTTGATCCCCATAATAATGGTTGCATCAACATCTGGTCCACAAGGCTGAGAGAACAACACCTTTTTCGCCCCTTGAGCGATATGTTGTTCACCATGGGCGCGCTCGTTATTGACACCCGTACATTCTAACACCACATCAATATCAAGCTCGCCCCAAGGCAAATCTTCAATATTAGCCTGTTGCAATAAGGTGATGTGGTCACCGGCTACCACTAGCTGTTGTTTGTCTAACACAACAGGAAAACGGAAACGCCCGTGGGCAGTATCATATTTTAATAAATGTGCTACGCCTTCTGGCTCGGCGAGTTCATTGATCGCCACAATTTGAATTTGTTTGTTTTGCCCCGTTTCGTATAACGCACGTAGTACATTGCGACCAATACGACCAAAACCATTAATTGCTACTCGTATCATTTGGCTCTTACTGAAATTTAAAACACTCTTAAAACGCTATTTAAAATACTAAAACTGCGTCACTAAAATGACTAAGGCGCTCGAAAGCGCCTTAGATTATAGTTTTATTGTTTCAACTGAAAGGCATTTCCTAACAATTCAACAATCCTTGTGCTTTCTCAGCCACAGCATCAGCCGTGATACCGAAGTGCTTAAGCAGTGCCGCACCTGGTGCAGACTCACCAAAGGTAGACATGCCCACTACTGCACCATCGAAACCAACATACTTGCTCCAGTAATCTACATGAGCTGCTTCAACCGCTACTCGAGCGGTAACTGCTCTTGGCAGTACTGATTCACGATAGCTGTCATCTTGCTGGTCAAACACAGAGGTGCTTGGCATAGACACAACTCGCACAGCAACACCTTTGGCGCTAAGTTGCTCAGCGGCTTCCATGGCAACACCTACTTCAGAGCCCGTACCAATTAAGATAACTTGAGGTGTACCTTCGCAATCTTTTAGCACGTAGCCGCCTTTAGCCACGTTGGCTAGTTGCTCAGCATTACGCGCTTGAGCAGGCAAACCTTGACGACTGAAGACTAGGGCACTGGGACCATCTTTACGCTCTAAAGCTGATTTCCATGCAACGGCGGTTTCAGCCCCGTCACAAGGACGCCACGTAGCGAGATTCGGGGTTAAACGCAAGTTAGCCAATTGCTCGATAGGCTGATGCGTTGGGCCGTCTTCACCTTGACCAATTGAGTCATGGGTATACACGAAGATATTAGGAATGCCCATCAATGAAGCCATACGAACCGCATTACGTGCATATTCCATAAACATAAGGAAGGTCGCACCAAATGGACGGAAACCACCATGCAAACCAATACCGTTCATGATGCCGCTCATGCCGAACTCACGCACACCGTAGTATAAGTAATTACCGCTGGCATCGTCAGCTGTCACACCTTTAGAGTTTGACCAAAGGGTTAAGTTTGAACCAGCTAAGTCAGCTGAGCCCCCTAAAATTTCCGGCATGATCGCAGCAAATGCTTCAATTGAATTTTGTGACGCCTTACGACTTGCCACATTTTCCGCTTTTTCCTGAGATTGCTCGATGAAAGCTTGGGCTTTTTCTGCGAAATCAGCAGGTAAATCACCGTTTAAACGACGCGTTAATTCAGCCGCTAATTCTGGGTGAGCTTTCTCGTATGCCGCGAGTTGTTCATTCCACGCTTGCTCTAACTCAGAACCTGATGCTTTTGCATCCCACCCTGCATAAATATCTTCTGGAACTTCAAATGCAGCATGAGGCCATTTTAAAAATTCGCGGGTAGCGGTGATTTCATCAACCCCTAAAGGCGAGCCGTGAGAGTCATGGCTACCTGATTTATTCGGTGAACCGAAACCTATAACCGTTTTACAGCAAATCAATGTTGGCTGAGTGGTATTGGCTTTTGCTGTTTCAACCGCAGCTTTAATCGCTTCTGGATCGTGTCCATCAACATCAGCAATGACCTGCCAACCATAAGATTCAAAACGCGCAGGTGTATTATCCGTAAACCAGCCTTCTACATGCCCATCAATAGAAATACCATTGTCATCCCAAAACGCAACCAACTTGCCTAGACCTAACGTACCCGCCAGAGAGCACGCTTCATGAGAGATACCTTCCATCAAACAGCCATCGCCTAAGAAGCAATAAGTGAAATGGTCAACAATATCGAAGTTATCTTGATTAAATTGCGCAGCCAATACTTTTTCAGCTATCGCCATACCAACCGCGTTGCTAATACCTTGGCCTAACGGGCCTGTTGTGGTTTCTACGCCAGGCGCATAACCATACTCAGGGTGACCTGGTGTTTTTGAATGCAATTGACGGAAATTCTTTAACTCTTCAATCGGTAATTCATAACCCGTTAAATGCAGCAACGAATAAACTAACATCGAACCATGGCCGTTAGACATAATAAAGCGGTCACGGTTAGCCCAATTTGGGTTCGCAGGGTTGTGCTTTAAAAAATCGTTCCACAATACTTCGGCTATATCTGCCATGCCCATAGGGGCGCCTGGGTGTCCTGAATTAGCCTGTTGTACTGCATCCATACTAAGCGCACGTATTGCGTTAGCGAGTTGTTGACGTGAAGGCATGTGGTCTCCTGATTATTAATGACTGGTTGACGCTCGCTGTTAAAAGAATCCATCAAAATGTAAGCTAGCGATCGATAGCGCTACATTCTGGCTTAGGGCTGGCCTAACTGCAACGACAAAACTTAACGAAAGCCCATTTGTGATTGACTTTTTTTATTGGAACGGTTCGTTTACGCCCAGCCGTTTGGACGTCTAGAAGTAAAGACTGGTATTTTTGATCTTAATCAGTAAAATGTCACTATATTCATCAGACCATTTTATTTTATAAGGATCCTACATGACTAAGCATCTTTTTACTTCTGAGTCGGTATCCGAAGGGCACCCAGATAAAATCGCAGATCAAATCTCTGACGCAGTACTCGATGCCATTCTCGCGCAAGATCCCAAAGCTCGGGTCGCTTGCGAAACATACGTAAAAACTGGCATGGTCATGGTAGGCGGTGAAGTCACAACCAATGCATGGGTTGATATCGAAGAGCTCACCCGCAATACCGTGCGTGAAATAGGCTACACCCATTCAGATATGGGTTTTGACGCAGATTCATGTGCTGTGCTAAACGCCATCGGTAAGCAATCACCTGACATTAATCAAGGTGTAGACCGTACTCGCCCTGAAGATCAAGGCGCTGGAGATCAGGGGTTAATGTTCGGTTACGCCAGTGACGAAACCGACGTACTGATGCCTGCACCTGTAACTTATGCACATCGCTTGGTAAAGCGTCAAGCTGAAATCCGTAAAAGTGGTCAACTAGATTGGTTGCGTCCTGATGCAAAGAGTCAAGTTACCTTCGTCTACGAAGACAACGTACCTGTCGGCATTGACGCCGTTGTTCTTTCAACGCAGCATTGTGATTCTGTTAGTACTGAGCAGTTACGCGAAGCCGTAATGGAAGAAATCATTAAGCCCGTGTTACCGGCTAAATGGCTCACAGCACAAACAAAATACTTCATTAATCCTACCGGTCGTTTTGTGATTGGTGGCCCAATGGGTGACTGTGGCCTGACGGGACGTAAAATTATCGTGGATACATACGGCGGTATGGCGCGTCATGGCGGCGGTGCTTTTTCCGGTAAAGATCCATCAAAAGTAGACCGCAGCGCAGCATACGCTGGGCGCTATGTAGCGAAAAACATTGTTGCCGCTGGTCTAGCAAAACGTTGTGAAATTCAAATTTCTTATGCCATTGGGGTGGCTGAGCCGACCTCTATTAACGTTGAAACCTTTGGTACAGCTCAAGTATCAGACGAAGCCTTGACAGCATTAGTGCGCGAGCACTTTGAGCTTCGTCCTTATGGTTTAATCAAGATGCTTGATTTAGAGCGCCCAATTTACCAAGCTACTGCTGCCTATGGTCACTTTGGCCGTGAAGAGTTTCCTTGGGAAAAAACCGACAAGGCCGAGACCTTACGTGCGGCTGCAAATTTGTAGTCAGAAAGGAATTTGCTGACAGCAGTTCAGCGTTAATCCAAATAGCCAGAAAAACGTATCATGCTAGTGCTGATACGTTTTTTTTGCTCTAAGGACTTCATGAGTATCTCAAGAAATACTCTGACGTTACTCGGGAGTTACTCAAGAGTGGCTATTAACCCAAACGACATAACAAGGTAGTATCACACTTATTCCATTTACATTAATTTACAGGAAGTACGCTATGACATTTTCGTTAAATAAAGTACTCACCGCCGTCTGTGTTTCCACACTACTATTAACCAGCTGTGCTAAATCACCATTAGGGCGCAACCAACTCAAGCTGTATTCATCTGATCAGTTAGCTAATATGGGCCAACAAACCTTTGATGGCATGAAATCAGAACAAAAAGTCTCACAAACCCCAGTTACAAATCAGTTCGTATCCTGTGTAGCCGATGCCATTACCAAGCATGTGCCTCAATCTGTGTTTTCTGGCGAGTGGGAGTTGGTGGTATTTGACGAGCCTCAGGTCAACGCTTTTGCGCTTCCAGGCGGTAAAATTGGTGTATATACCGGATTACTCGAGGTGGCCGAAAACCAAGATCAGTTAGCGGCTGTTATCGGGCACGAAATCGGACATGTCATCGCAGAACATGGTAATGAAAGAATGTCTAGTAGTACACTGATAGGCATAGGTATGGAAGCAACCAATCAGTTACTGCAAGCCAATCAAATTGCCAATAACAATATGATCATGGCAGCCATTGGTATGGGGGTACAAGTAGGGGTTCAATTACCTTTTAGCCGAACGCACGAAACCGAAGCAGACCTTATTGGCTTACAGTTAATGGCCAAATCAGGCTTTAACCCTCAGCAATCCGTCAATTTGTGGGAAAACATGGACAAAGCCAGCGGCGATAACCGCCAAGCAGAAATCTTATCAACCCACCCTGCTCCGCAAAGCAGAATAGAAAAGTTAGGTGAAAACATGGCACCGGCTTTGGCTATGTATCGCCAGACGAGTGAGCGCCCACAGTGCAAAAAGTCATAGAGTTTGCATTGCCTAAGCACTTAGCAACAGACATAAAAAATGCCGCTGAATAAGCGGCATTTTTTTAAGTCACAGAAGTTTATTCTGCGTCTTTGTGAAGATGCACATCCATTTGCGGGAATGGAATTGAAATGCCTTCTTGGTCGAAACGTAATTTAACCGCTTCAGTAAAGTCGAATTTAACTGCCCAGAAATCCGCCGCTTTTACCCAAGGGCGTACGACAAAATTAACACTGCTATCAGCAAGCTCAGCAACAGCAATCGTTGGCGCTGGATCTTGAAGTATACGAGAGTCTGCAGCGGCTAATTCTTTTAACACTTCTTTGGCACGCTTAAGATCTGCGTCGTAACCAATACCCACTACCATATCAACACGACGTGTTTCTTTCGCAGAGTAATTAGTGATAGTGCCGCTATAAATTTGCCCATTAGGTACGATAATTTCTTTATTATCACCACTGGTCATAATAGTCGTGAAGATACTGATGCTTTTAACCACACCGGCTGCTCCGCCAGCTTCAACAAAATCACCTGCTTTAAATGGACGAAATACCAATAACATAACGCCAGCAGCGAAGTTTTGTAATGAACCTTGTAAAGATAAACCGATGGCTAAACCAGCGGCACCTAAGATAGCGACAAGAGACGTTGTATCAACACCTAATTCGTTTAACGATGCGATGATGACGAACAGCATGAGTATCGCGTTCAATATCGCTTTGATAAAGTCAACCAACATATCGTCGTATTTAGAACGCTGCATTACCTTGCCGAACACGTTAATAATAATGCCAACGACTATTTTACCCACGATATAAATTAAGATAGCCATTACGATATTAATTCCCCAAGGAATTACGTAAGTGTCCATCATTTGGGACATCTGTTCTGAGTCAAATTCAAACATGTATTTCTCCATTTGTTTCATTATTTTTCAATGGCTACTCCGATTCCTCAAGCCACCACACCTAGCATAACCGTGCAGGTATTATTCAATATTACATATCGATTAAATAACACTAATTCAGTGCTTTTTAAGCACGCTTAATATACCTGTAATTTTAATTAATTATATTGTTTTTGTTTACAACTTTTGGCTACTACCCTTTAGTTGTAAGCGTTTAATGAAATATTGTTGTCTTTTTTGAACATGCTTTAACGTTGATGATATACTCATCGGGTCGATTCGCTCGACTAGGCATAATATTTTTAAAGGAATTGAAAATGATGCTACTCGTAATACTTGCAACAATCGTTGCAGCACTCTTGGCTTATTCGTTATTCAAAGATACGGGTAAGAATACAAAACATGCACGCAAGGGGGCTAACGCCATAGCTCAGACGTCATCTTTAGGTGCTGGTGAGGTTGCAGAAGTAAACTAAATTAAATACTCGATAGGCTTGAACCCCCTATCGAGTATTGTTCTCGCAAAATCCGCTTAATTTAATCTTCCTATTAAATTGCAGTTTACCTGCGTCGATACACTTCCCTCACACAAAGACTCCTTGATACCATAGGCGCAAACTGACTAACTGTTTGAACTATGCGAATTTCAAGAATTTACCATCCTGGGGCTCTGCACTCAGATCAAGAGCTGGAATTAACTTCCGACGCCAGCAATCATGTTGCTAATGTTTTACGCTCAAAAGTAGGTCAACCCGTTGTTCTCTTCAATGGTGATGGCAATGAATACAGCGGTGAGTTTATTGATGTTTCAAAGCGCAAGGTGCGAGTGCAAATCGACGCAAAACTCAGTATCAGTCTTGAGTCGCCGTTAAGCATCCATTTAGGGCAAGGTATTTCACGCGGTGACAGAATGGATCTAGTGCTGCAAAAGTCAGTTGAACTCGGAGTGACTGAGATAACACCACTGATCACTGAACGCTGCGGAGTAAAACTAGACGCACAGCGCTGGCAAAAGAAACACGCCCAGTGGCAAAAAATTATCATTGCAGCATGTGAGCAATGCGGACGAAATGTTATCCCGACACTGCACATGCCCACTGAGTTCCAAGCTTGGGTGAATCAATCCACTCCGGCGCTGCGCTTAACACTGCACCCTAGAGCCGAAAAGAGCTTTCGTCATACGGCAGTAGGAAGTGACGGCGTGAGGCTGCTTATTGGCCCTGAAGGTGGCTTTTCAGATCAGGAGCTATACCAAACAGAGCAAGGCGGATTCCACACGGTACAACTAGGGCCACGCGTTTTACGTACAGAAACCGCTGCAATCACCGCTATTAGCGCCCTTCAAGCGATTTACGGCGACTTGTAACCATTAACACTTTCTTTACTTGATGCCTTAATGTGCTATTTTGAGCGTTCCAAACGCGATGAAAATACGCTAAATGGCAATACAAAAAACAATGTGCATTGACGATGCATTTTAAATCAAAGAGGTTTAGGCTGTCGCTCTGCATGTAGATAGCCTTAGATGTAAAAACCCAGATGTTGAGGTAAGGTAACGTGATGAAGCATATAACGATTAGAGCGCATAACCTTGGCGACTGATATCTTCAAATCACAAGTGCTTGATGCCCTTTTATCTAAAAGCTCATCCGGTGTAAGCAGCTTGGTCATATTGCTGCAAGAAACCCTAGAGGCGCAATACACTGTGCTATGGCGCACTGAGCAATACGTTAGTGTGTCAGTTGAACTCGCTTTAACAACTCCCCCTACGCTAATCGATGCCATTTTGGCGTTAAATGATACTCAAGCGAAAAGTGCTCCTCATTGCGTGCTTAAACACAGGCGCAGTGAACTGACAACGCAAATTAGCGGTCATGCTGATTGGGCCCAACTGCATAGCTGTGCAGCAGATTTAGCCATTGAAAACTGTTTAGCACTACCCATTACAGACAACGTAGAAAGCATACTGGGGGTTGTCACCCTGTTTAATGTTGCGCACACCGAGTTGACCGAGCAACAACAAAAGCGCATAGAAATATTATGTTCTGCTATTTCTCAAGTACTCCAACAAGTCGCATCTGAGCGACATTTGAAATCACTGCAGGATGCCCATAACGCACGCGCTGCTGAGCAACGAGTAGAACTGAATGAATCGAATTTATTGCTCAAAAAAGCCATTAATCAACGCAATCGTATTCAAGAGCAATTAGTTGAAATGGAAAGCATGGCTGCATTAACCACTATGCTATCTAGCTTAACCCATGAAATGAACACGCCTCTTGGAGCTGCTATCACTGCCACTTCGCATTTGCAGGAATTGAGCGCTCAATCTGAAGCGAAATTTGAAAATAGTAATCTTAAAAAATCTGATCTGAAAAAACTTTATCAAGACACAACAGACGCGCTCGCTATCGTGCAGCGCAATGTATTGCGCGCAGATCAACTCATGCGTAATTTCGAGCAACTAGTCAAAGACCAACATCATCATACTTCTCGTGAGATAAACCTTTGTCATTACATGACGGAAGTATTGTTATCCCTTAAACCAAAACTAAAAACCACTCAGCATCGATTTTGTTTAGATGTTCCCAGTGATTTAACGCTCGTGTGTCACCCAGGAGCAATTGGCCAAGTTTTAACACATTTGATCTTAAACTCGATTGAACATGCCTTTACACATGAACAGTCGGGCAAAATCAGTATTCAAGCATATAAAACCCACGTCGATTCTGGCGCTTCATTAACCATTATTTATTCAGATAATGGGCAAGGTATGGAGCCAGAGCGCGTCGCTAATTTGTATAAGCCGTTTTTCAGCCTAGTTAATGGCAGTAGCGAAAATGGGCTTGGCATGCATATCTGCTACAACATAGTGGTAAAACTCTTAAAAGGCACAATTGACTGCCATTCATCAACAAACAATGGCGTGCACTTTGAAATCAATTTCCCATTAAATACCAATCCGCATTAATAAGTGACCGCCTCAGAATGCGTCCAGCGGTTTTTGATTAAGGCGTCGCTATGTAGTAGTGGTATAACACACCACTAAGCAAAAACGAGTTTGTTATTCAAAATTGCAACTCTGTCCTGCACGCTCATTTGTATGTACTGCTTGCCTCCCACGCTATCTAACAGGGCCAAGGCCCTTTCTTTGTCATCTTCGTTTAATCGCTGGAATGTGTCTAACACCCTTTGCAACTTATACTGATGAAAACTAGATATTGCCCGTTGCTCTGAAACGCCGCCAACATGAAAGCTGTGTTGCCCTATACTACGTGGAATAACCTGCTCATCAGAATGCGTTTTTCGCCACTCACTCACTTTACTCTCTGTGTCAGTCAGTACCGGCCATTGTTGCTCAAACATGTCTTGTAGCAAAGGCAACAAAGTATCAGGAATATCATCGTCAGCGATAAACTCCCCTAACGGCACATTCGATTGATTCATTCGTTCAACCCAAGCAACTACATGGGGCGCTATGCGTTTCATCAGCTTGCCCGGAGCAGGATCTCGATATAGGTGAGCGTATAGTGGCCCCATTAATGCAAAATCCCCGACACACGGGCGACTGCCCAATAAATAGTCATGCTCAGCAAAATGACGATTCAAATGATGCAGCACGGTGTTTTCATACCAGTTTTCTATACTGGGAATGGTTTGCGCAGTGATACCTAATATCGGGACAAAACCACTGAATTTTTTCGCCAGTTTCTTGCCAAAATACGCACGAATAAAACGCGGGAATTTGGGGGCAACCACTTGGCCAAACTCTTGATATATAAAAGGGAAGTTCTCTTTGTTCCAGCGATAATGCATTGCTGGGATAACCAACCATTCGTCACTCCACAAGGCGAATAATTCACTGACTAAGTTCTGCGTAGACCCAGTTGGAATAACCGTTCTTTGTGAGTTATGAGTTTCTAAATATTCGATAATACGGGCGGTATCTTGTAGGTATTGACCGTTAGGTGTTTTCACAACCGGAATAAACGTCACACCTGTATTAGGACGTATTATTTTTTTATACACGCCGATAGTACTAAGAACCTCTTTGAAAGGCAGTTGCTTAAAGCGTAAATAAGCGCGAATTTTTCCCGTATAAAGAGAGACTTCAGAGCCATACAGAGTATACATATTCAATTACCCACAAAAAATGAAGGTATTAGACTAATACGTAAGTGCGACAGTTATTATTTTGTTCATTGATAGTAAAATATAACTATCCCTTGAGCATTTGTTTCACATCAGGCGCTACAGCGTAACAGGAGCGCCTCTGCGGAATAAGGCGCCCGCTGCGGAATAAGGCGCTCCGGCGAGTAATAGAGAGCATCTTAGTAAATGGCCTCTAATCATCACGCCATACAAAGCTTAGTACTGTCGAATAAACTCGTTCATTGCCTCAAGCATTTCTGCATGCTGTGGGTTCGCACTGGGAATACTGCAAGGTAAAATCTCAGTCACTTGGCTTTCGTCAAAGTTCATCTGTTTAATTTGCGCTTCGTTTACCACAACGTCGGCATGACATACATCAAACTCCTTATCCACAAGAAATAAAGTGTTCTGCCCTTTATTGTATGCCATTAAATCTTTGACACCAGAAATGGGCGTAGTGTTGTCTGCTTCAGAGTGCGCCGCGAAAATAGCAATATCTAGCGGCTTTTGCTGCTTTATCAAATCACGTACCGAGAATATGACATCGGTCAACTGAAACGCGGAATAACGCGCCACACTGGGATACTTAAACGGGTTAGGGCCCATAGATTGATAATCGCCGTCTAAAGTTTTGGCTAACCACTTAATACCCCATATGCTCGCCATGGTTTCTACACTTGAATCTAGGGCCAGTGCACCTGAAAAAAGCAATAACCCTTTCACTTCTCTCGGATGCTCCAGAATGTATTCGGCAGACAACGCACCGCCAGTTGAAAAGCCCCCTAAATACAACTGTTCGCCAAACTCAGGAGCCAGAGCAATCATTTCTTGTACGTTACTGCGCCAACGCGCCGCTAATTCAGGATCTTGCATATCTTGATCTGCATCTTTTTTACCATGCCCAGGTAAAAGCGCGACTAAAACGTTGTGGCCTTGCTTATGTATAGCTTGCGCCACCGTTGTTAGAAAAAAAGGGGAATCACTTAGGCCATGAAAGAGCACGAATACTTTTTCGGTTTTATGAGCGTGATGCAGCACAAAGGGAGCATTGCCTTCGTTTTTCAATTGACTCGAGCAGGTAGCATGACGCGATTCGGTTTGAGATTGACAGCTTACTACGCCACCGAGCTCAGTTTGGTACAACTGATCAAAGTGAGTTAAACCAGTGTCGAGCGAGGCATCCGCGTGAGAGGCGAACGAAACGCTAACAGCGGCGATTAAAAAGGGTAAAAATACTGAGTGAATCAATCTCATAGGGTACACGTCTGAGCAGTTAGTCTTAGCCCTATCATATCTGGCAGCGCCAATGATTGCTACGCTTAGCATGTAAGCAACTTCCATAAAAAAAGGGCTAACATTGTTAGCCCTTTAAACATCTATTTAATAATAAACTTACTTGTTAAGGAAGGTAGCTAAATCATCACTACCACCAATGTGTTGGCCATTGATGAAGACTTGCGGCCATGTGTCATTGCCTGAAATAGCTTTCATACCTGTGAAAGTGATTTCTTTACCCATGACTAGCTCTTCAAACTCATAACCTTTTTCTGTTAGCAACGCTTTGGCTTTTGCACAGAATGGGCAGCCTGGTTTGGTAAAAATTGCCGCAGGAGCTGGTTTTGTTGCATTAGGGGCAACGTATTCCAGCATAGTATCAGCGTCAGATACTTCAAACGGGTCGCCAGGTAAGTCAGGCTCAATAAACATCTTGTCTACTACGCCGTCTTTTACCAACATAGAATAACGCCAGCTGCGCTTGCCGAAACCGAGGTCTGCCTTGTCTACTAATAAGCCCATACCATCGGTGAACTCACAGTTACCATCAGGCAACAAGCTAATGTTTTGTGCTTCTTGGTCTTGTGCCCAAGCATTCATAACAAAGGTATCGTTTACAGAAACACATACGATTTCATCAACGCCATTGGCTTTAAATACTTTCGCAAGTTCATTGTAACGCGGTAAGTGTGTGGAAGAACACGTAGGCGTGAACGCACCTGGAAGAGAGAATACTACGACCGTTTTTCCAGCAAAAATTTCATCCGAAGTGCGTTTTTCCCACTCGTCATTCACGCGAATTGGGAAAGTTACATTAGGGACACGTTGACCTGATTTATCTTCAAAGTTTGGATTAGACATAATATCTCCAGTTGTTTAAGGGGTTAATCATTTTGATGGGACTAATATAGCTCAGCCGATTGAATATAAAAAACAATTAAAATCTATCGATGAAATCTAATAAAGCGATTAAGGGCAGTATGCCCTCTCACACCAATGTACTTTGCCTAGCATCACTGTTTAAAAAAGTCATCGCTTTGCTCACTGAGCATCGCTTCAATCTCTTCTATATCAGGTAATTGTGACATTTCTGCGTCTTTCGACGGACCACAAGGGATCGCTTTTTGTTCATCAGCCCACTCACCTAAATCAATAAGTTGACATTTTTTACTGCAAAAAGGCCTATATGGACTTGTTTGATTCCACTCAACAGACGTTTTACAAGTCGGGCAATTGACCTTCATCACCAGCTCCTTTCTTCAACACTTATTATGACTAACAACAGGCTAACTTACAGGTCACCTGTTCATCAACTGTGGTGCCACCTTGTATATTCGGCGTGAACAACATAAACCGAATAGCGTAGCGATATTTGTTGCCACTTAACATAGGGTAATAACCTTGGTCTGTAGCGCTTATCACTCGGATCAGCTCATTCTTGTCATCAGCGACCCCTTGATAAAACCCTTTAGCTGCTTCTATTGTACTAAAGCGCCCTCGTTCACGTAAAAATGCCAATATGATTTGTAAACCTCGGTCGATCAAATCGATCTCAGACATCCACCCTTTAATATCATTTTGAATACGTTCGTGAGGTTGCTGTAACCAGTAATGCAGGCTGGGTAAATCAAAGCTGCACGTTCCACCGGGTATGGCAAAACGCTGACGAATAGCCGCTAAAAACCGATCTTCCTTAAGATCAGAGCCAAACTTTTTGGCACTTTTGAGCTCTTCGCGCAGCCGAAGAATTTGTTGTAGCGCAGATTGCAACGCATCATTATCAATATTCGGATGCTGAGACCATAACACCAAGTTTTTCTCATGCGCCTCAATATCTTTCAACACATCAGTGCGTAAATCTAAGCGTTCGAGCAAATCTAGTAAGGTGAATAAGGAAGATAAAAAGTGGATATATTGCCCATTTTCAGTGGCTTGTTTCACCTGGTTTAATTGTTGAAAAAGTTGCTCTAGGCGCAGATAGGTTCTGACCTTTTCATTGAGCGGAAATTCATAAATAGCTTGGGGCATCACTCTCTCAAAAAGTTGTGTGAATATAGGTAAGCGAAACGACACTAACAATTTGACAACTAAATAGGCAAATTGTTTAGTTTTAGATTTAACGCGTCGACACTGCTAAAAGACGTCGTTTATCAGCGTTAAATCAAGACTGGGCGACAGCGTTGGCACACTGTAAATAACGCTGATGGAGCGCTAGTACTTGTTTTGTCAACTCACTTTCGTTGCCACTATTATCTATCACGTCATCAGCAACCTCAAGTCGTTGTTGACGGCTCGCTTGCGATGCCATAATAGATTTTATTAATGCTTCTTCTGCTTTATCTCGCGCCATGCTTCGGGTTAGCTGAATTGACTCGGGCACGTCGACGATTAAAACACGATCGACATTTTTGTAACTTCCGTTTTCAACCAGCAAGGGTACGCTCAACATACAATACGCTGACGTAGCATCTATAGTCTGACGCAAGGTTTCTTGCCTAATCAAAGGATGCAGTAGTTCGTTCAACCAACTTTTGGCCTGCTCGTCACTAAAAATAATTTCTCGTAACGCTCTTCTATTCAAACATTGGCCTTGATCCAGTATCTGTGAGCCAAACTTATCTACAATGGCACGTAGGCCCTTCGTCCCAGGGGCAACAACGTCTCTGGCAATAACATCTGCATCGATAATATCCACATTCAGTTTGGCAAATGCATTGGTCACCGTTGTTTTGCCACTACCAATGCCACCACTAACACCCACAACAAACTGACTCATAAACCTACCCACTGCCAATATTTAGTTGAAATCCAATCCCCGTAAAGCAGGGTCAACCAACCGGCAATTGCTAAATAAGGACCAAACGGGATCGCCTGTCCTTTATCTTTGCCCTGAAAACTTAAAACACTTATGCCGATCACTGCCCCAACCAAAGAGGACATCAAAACGACAATGGCTAAATACTGCCAGCCCATCCACGCACCCAGCGCGGCAAGTAATTTAAAGTCACCGTAACCCATGCCCTCCTTACCCGTAAGCAGCTTAAAGGCCCAGTACACAGACCAAAGGCTCAAGTACCCAACGGTTGCTCCAATGATCGAATCGGCACTGGTTACGGCTGGGTTTACTATGCTAAATAACAACCCCATCCACAGTAGCGGTAAGGTGAGTTGATCCGGTAAAAGCATGGTATCAATATCGATAAAAATCAGCGCCACTAAGATCCAGGTCATCACAACACCCGCTAACGCTGACCATGAATAGCCAAAGTGCCACGCAATCCATACTGAGCAAAGTGCTGTACCTAACTCGATAAGCGGGTAACGAATAGAAATAGCATTTTTACATTGACTGCACTTTCCTCTGAGCAGCAGCCAACTTATCACAGGGATATTTTCCCAGGCGCGAATTTTATGCTGACATTTAGGACATGTAGAATCAGGTTTAATCAGATTGAAGGGGGTTGACTCCGTCGAGTCAGTATTCGAGCCTAGAAGAGTGGATACATCTGTTTCAAAATGCGCTTGAAAGTCCGCTTTCCAGCTTCGCTCCATCATAACCGGTAACCGATAGATCACGACGTTCAAAAAGCTGCCTACCATCAAGCTGACGATGAACACAAAACTGAGAAAAAATAGCGGTGAGTCAGCCATCAGCTGAAAAATAGCATCCATTACACAAAGCTTTTAAAGGCGATTAATGTGGGCTAGCTTGCCAGAAAAGGTCATACGAAACTAGGCCTTAGGATACTTTGCGTAACCGTTGCTGGCTTTTTAACCTTAAACTACATTGCCCATTTCAAAAATAGGCAGATACATAGCGACAATTAAACCGCCAATGACCACGCCTAACACCGCCATTATCATAGGTTCAAGTAAGCTAGTGAGGCCATCTACCATATCATCTACTTCTGCTTCGTAAATGGTGGCAATTTTGCTCAACATATCATCAACAGCCCCGGCTTCTTCACCGATAGCCACCATTTGGGTCACCATATCGGGAAACACTGCTGTGGCGCGCATAGCAGTATTCATTTGTGTACCACCAGCCACCTCTTTTTTAACAAACAAAATAGCGTCCCGGAAAACCGCATTTCCCGAGGCGCCTGCAGCAGAATCTAACGCCCCTATTAACGGCACGCCCGCAGCAAATGTCGTCGCTAAGGTACGACTAAAACGGGCCACTGATGCTTTTTTAAGGATTTCGCCAATCACGGGGATTTTCAGCATTTTACTATCAAGGCTGTCGCGCAGACGTTTTGATTTTTTATAGGTTTTGCTAAACAAAATCCCAGCCACCACTAAACCTGCAGCGACAAATAATCCGTAATCTTGCAGAAAACGAGATATGGCTAAAACAAATTGGGTGAAGGCCGGCAACTCGGCACCAAAACTACTAAAAATCTCTTCAAACTGCGGCACCACAAATATGAGCAAGATAGTGGTTACGATAAAAGCCACCACTATAACCGCCACAGGATAGAACATGGCTTTTTTAATTTTCGACTTTAGCGCTTCTGCTTTTTCTTTGTAGGTGGCGATGCGGTCATAAATGGTTTCTAGCGCACCGGATTGCTCCCCTGTGGAGACCAAATCACAGTATAAATCGTCAAATTGGTCTGGGTGTTTACGCAGCGCGGTTGAAAAGGGATTACCGGCTTTCACTTCGCCCCCAATTTCACCAAGCATTTTACGCATATTGGGGTTGTTATGACCGGTCGCAATCATGTCTATGGTTTGAATCAAGGTCACACCGGCGCTTAGCATAGTGGCAATCTGACGAGAAATAATACTGATGTCCACTGGCTTGATTTTTTGCCCACCGAAGAAAGGCTTTGCCAGCTTTTTCACTTTCTTGGCTGAAACGCCTTGTCGGCGCAGTAGGTTTTTTGCCTCTAAAACCGATACCGCACTGATCTCCCCTTTTACAGTTTGACCTTTACGGTTCGCTCCGCTCCAAGCAAAGGTAGTGGTGGCTTTAGGCATAGGGCACTCTCTTAAATGAAAAAGCCCAGCGAAAGGCTGGGCGAAAAAATCATTATACTAGCGGATTAACATAAGTTAGCAGCAGTACAGCCGCCTGATGTCGCCCAATTAACAGAGCCTGCTGCAACGGTACCCGTAAGCACGTAAGTTTCAGCTGCGGTCACGCCCGACTGTACATTAGCGTTAGGTGTTACTGTCACAACATAACCAGCGGCTTCGGTTCCAGTGATAGCGACTGAATTGACTAAATCACCTGACGCCCAACCGGCTTGATCTGCAATATCGTCACAGTTCGCCGGGATACCGGTTTGCACACAAATCTCCACTGCTGTTTTAGCTGGGCCTGCTGCTGATACCACTTCACTGAAACCCGCTTTTGCTGTGTAGGTTTGATACGCAGGTAAAGCAATCATGGCCAAAATACCGATAATGGCGACCACAATCATTAATTCAATTAAAGTAAAACCACCTTGTTTTTTTGTCGCTACTGTATTCATATCAATTGTGTTCATGAAGCTCTCCTGCACTCGTTCGGTGCATATGTCGTTAAGTTGGCCTTAGTCACCAATTTGTAACAAGGCGTGTTGTAATTTCAAAATTAGTATAGAACGCTCCGACCATCTGACAAGTATGCAGGGCTATACCTAGGTGTATGAAATTAGTAACTTAACTATTTGAGCTGGCTCATTTGATAATCATCACAGTGGATAACAAAAATTACCCTACCACGCGCAAGGACAAATCAATGGCCTGCACATGTTTGGTGAGCGCACCACTGGAAATATAATCTACTCCCACTTGCGCCAATTCAGCAATGCGCTCCTTGGTGATATTGCCAGAGACTTCTAGCTTACTTTTACCCTTGGTTAACACCACCGCTTGACGAGTATCATCTAGGGTAAAATTGTCTAGCATGATGATGTCAGCATTGGCATCTAATGCTTGGCTGAGTTCATCTAGGTTTTCAACCTCAACTTCCACTGGAATGTCTGGATGCATTTGACGGGCTTTTTCGATGGCGTTGGCAATCGAACCACACGCTAAAATATGATTTTCTTTGATCAAATACGCATCGTACAGGCCAATACGGTGATTTTTACCGCCACCGCAGGTTACAGCGTACTTTTGTGCTAAGCGCATACCTGGCAAAGTTTTACGTGTATCTAATAATTTGGTTTCACTGTCGCCGAGAGCTTTCACGTAATCCGCCACGACAGTTGCTGTACCACTGAGGGTTTGTAAGAAATTGAGCGCGGTACGTTCTCCCGTTAAAATCATCCGCGCATTACCACTGATTTCACATAAAACAGTGTCGGCTTTAACGTGCTGTGCATCCTCTACTTTCCAGTCAATTTTAATGCCTTTATCAAGTTGTTCAAATGTGGCATTTACCCATTCTTTTCCCGCTACAACGCAGTCTTCACGGGTGATGATATTCACTTTAATATGCTGCGGCTCTGGAATAAGGTTCGCTGTAATATCTCCGACGATGCACTCTGAGCCGCCTAAGTCTTCGAGTAATGCAGCCTTAACGGCTTGTTGAATAGCGTGTTGTAACATATTGACTCTTTATATAAATGTGAAATATTAACCAATGAAGAAAGCGTGAATTCCTGCGCAAGTTCTCTCACTCGCTACGCAGTATCAGTTGCTCACCTCGTTGAGCGAATTCTACTTGTTTCAGGGCACTCATCCCAAGCAAAATCTCATTGCCCATCATGCCTGGATTTAAATGTGCAGAGACGTTTCGCAAAACAATCCCACCAATTTGTAACTCATCAATGCTGGTTTGAGCAACGCGTAAGCGCCCATTGGCCGTTTGCACCCATGCCTGCCGGCCGGGCGTTAAGCCAAGTGAAGGCCCAAGTGCGCTGGGAATTGACACATTTGTAGCACCTGTATCAAGCATAAAGACAACAGGCTGGGCGTTGATCAAACCACTGGTGACATAATGGCCATAGCGATTTTGCTGCAGTTGTACCTCTATACGCTCACCGCGTATCTGGCTTTTTGGAGAGCTATTCGGGTTCAACTGCTGCGCAAGTTGTTTGTGAAACAATAAGGTCAATAGCCCAAGTCCAGCGGCCCAGGCGAGTATCAACATCCATTTCCCCATGGGGCTTTGGCTCGCTTGAGCGGCCTGCGATGATCCATCTTTTGACATATTCGATTCGACTTTTACCGTGTGACGTTAAATAATACCAACCTTATTGAGATTTAACAGGGCTGCTGTGTTGTCTTCCCCATTGCCAAACGAATTCCCCTACGCATTTACCATCAACCAGCACGAGCTGCTCGATGCACGCCAAGTCACCACCACGCATAAAGATCAACGCCCTGATCCCCGTGATATTTCTTTGCTGGTTATTCACAATATTTCATTGCCGCCTAATCAATTTGATACGCCCTACATTGAAGACTTTTTTGCCGGCAAACTTGACCCCAAGGCGCATCCCTATTTTCAAGTGATACATGAAATGCGCGTATCTGCACACTGTGTTATCAAACGTGATGGAGAACTGATTCAATTCGTGCCCTTTGATGAACGTGCTTGGCACGCTGGCCTTTCTAGTTTTCAAGGACGCCAGCGATGCAACGACTACGCAATAGGCGTTGAATTAGAAGGGGCTGATCACATCCCTTACACAAATCAGCAATACACTGCTTTGCTCAAATTAAGCCAAATACTTATGCATACTTACCCTAAAATCACTCTTGGCCGAATAGTAGGCCATAATGATATTGCTCCTGGGCGTAAAACTGATCCAGGGGTTGCGTTCGACTGGCAACGCTTTCGGCAAGGTTTGGGTTTGCTTTAAAACGTAAAAATAACAATAACTAAAACAAAAAAAGAGGAATTAAACATGACCTTGATCAGTTTACTGCTGGTACTGTTTGTGGAGCGTGTTACAACGAAATCCCGCTATTGGCAGGCGGATTTCTACAGTGCAAAATACTTAGCAGGCTGGCAAAGACGTGACGGATTAGCGGGGGAAACCTCTGTACTCTTACTGCTGCTTATCATCGCGCTTCCTGCGATTACTGTATTTTGCATACTAACCTTTGCTGTTGGGCAGATTATCGCGTTTATTCTTAGCACGGGTATACTCATGGTATGCGTGGGCTGCCCTAACGTTCGCGCCACGTATAAATGTTATCTACAAGCGGCTAATCGCGGTGACATTGAAGCCTGTAGCTTATACGAAGATCAAATCTGTGAAAATCAGAATATCCCCGCCACTTTCGGTCAAAATCTCGTCTGGCAGAACTATCGCCATTATGCTGCCGTGATTTTATTCTTTGTGATATTCGGTGCCGCCGGCGCTGTATTCTATGTATTGGCGCGGGCCGTTCAATCGCAAATCGGTAACGAAAACCCACACGCCAATCAAATCATCCACGTACTGGATTGGCTTCCAGTGCGCATTACCTCCCTTGGCTTCTTGTTAGTTGGGCACTTTTCTAGAGCACTGCCAATTTGGCTAGGACACTTCTTTGCAGTCAATCTTTCTGCCAAAAAATTGCTTGTTGATGTCACCCAAGCGGCAGAAGAAATAGAACCAGATGAGCGCGATTACACAGAAGAGCCCTGCACCTTAGTTAAATTAGCAAAAAGAAATATTTTGTTCTTAATGGCTGTTATTTCAGGATTAACCTTAGGTGGCTGGCTGAGCTAACAACTCAGACCAGTCAGTGCAAAACGGCTAAAACTCCCGCAATTTGGGTAGTCCGTCAGCTTTTTTTTACTTTATTCAGCACTTTTAAAGCAATTAGACATTTACCCAATGGCGATACTGCTCTAAGCTATTGGGTTAATTGGTCTTACCAATTGTCCAATTTGTATATTTAGCGTCTAAATGTACGGTTTAAAAGACAGGAGCGGTGAAGCGACATGCAGCATGTTCGTACAAAAAAATTGTCTGACGAAATAATGGAACAAATAGAATCCATGTTGATCGACGGCACTTTTCTTTCTGGACAAAAAATGCCGTCGGAACGTGAACTTGCACTCAAGTTCGCTGTGTCACGCCCTTCCGTTCGAGAAGCCATACAAAAATTGGAAGCCAAAGGATTAGTTGAACGAAAGCAAGGCGGTGGTACGTTTGTAAAACGCCGGATGAACACCTTGATCACTGACCCGTTAATGGCCCTGTTAACCACTCGTCCTGAAACGCAATTTGATTTATTGGAATTTCGTCACGCCCTCGAAGGAATGGCTGCTTATTATGCTGCGCTACGAGGACAGCAAAGTGATTACGATGCGCTGCAAGATGCACTAGAAAACTTACCTAGCGCAACCCAGCAAAGCGATCACAATAGAGAAGCTGAAGCGCTGGTTGAATTTTATCTGACGATGGCTGTCGCAGCACATAACGTGGTGTTGTTACATGTTATGCGCAGCTTCGAAGCGCTATTGAAAGATAATATTTATCGGAACTTGGTTTTTTTATCCGCTTACCCTGAAGCTCAACTGATGATTAACTCTCAGCGCAAAAACATCGTGCAAGCCATCATTAAGCGCGATCCTGAATTGGCGCGTGAGGCAAGTAACGAACACCTTGGATACATTGAAAAAACTTTGTTAGACATTAACCGTCAAGACATGCGTATGCAAAGAGCGTTACGCAGAATAGAAGTAAAAGAGTAATCGTTTTAAGTAAACAATGAATCGCTTTTTGTCTTCAATTAACGCGAAAATCGCCACACTGAAGTCAGAAATAAATTTAATAAACAACTTTTAATATAGGAGAGCACCATGGCTGATATGATGCATCCGGATGTGGATCCACAAGAAACGCAAGAATGGTTAGATGCCCTTGACGCAGTACTAGAAGAGGAAGGCATTGACCGTGCGCACTATTTGCTAGAAAGCTTAATCGAAAAAGCCCGTCGCAGTGGTGCTCACTTGCCCTATGATGCGACCACAGCATATATCAATACGATCCCAGCAGGTCAAGAACCTACCATGCCTGGCGATCAAACCATTGAAGCTAAAATCCGCAATGCCATTCGTTGGAATGCGATGATGATGGTGCTTCGCGGCTCTAAGAAAGATTTAGAGTTAGGCGGCCATATTTCAAGTTTTGCCTCTTCAGCCATGCTGTACGATGTTGGCTTCAACCACTTCTTCCGTGCACCTAACGAGAAAGATGGTGGTGACTACTTGTTCGTACAAGGTCACGTTTCACCAGGCATATATTCACGTGCGTTCATTGAAGGGCGTTTAAGCGAAGACCAACTTGATGGTTTCCGTCAAGAAGTCGATGGGCAAGGCGTATCGTCTTATCCGCATCCGAAATTAATGCCTGATTTCTGGCAGTTCCCAACTGTATCTATGGGCTTGGGCCCGATGCAGGCGATTTATCTAGCACGCTTCCTTAAGTATCTTACCAGCCGCGGTCTTAAAGACTGTTCAGAGCAACGCGTATGGTGCTTTATGGGTGACGGTGAAGTAGATGAGCCAGAAAGCTTGGGAGCAATTGGTCTTGCGTCTCGTGAAGGCCTAGACAACCTTACGTTTGTCATCAACTGTAACCTTCAGCGTTTGGATGGTCCGGTACGTGGTAATGGCAAAATAATCCAAGAGCTGGAAGGTACGTTCCGCGGCGCAGGCTGGGAAGTATTGAAGGTTATTTGGGGACGCTACTGGGATCCACTCTTAGCGCGTGACTCATCAGGTAAATTACTTGATTTGATGAACGAAACGGTAGATGGCGAATACCAAAACTACAAAGCGAAAGGCGGTGCTTACACTCGCGAAAACTTCTTTGGTAAATACCCTGAACTAAAAGACATGGTGTCAAACATGTCAGACGACGACATTTGGCGTCTGAACCGTGGGGGTCACGATCCAGTTAAAGTTTACGCAGCTTATAAGCGTGCTACTGAAACCAAGGGTCGTCCTCAGGTTATCCTAGCGAAAACCGTTAAAGGTTATGGCATGGGTGCAGCTGGCGAAGGTAAAAACATCGCTCACAACGTTAAGAAAATGGACGTTGAATCTGTTCGCGAATATCGCGACCGTTTCAATATCCCTGTTGCTGATGAAGACGTAGCAAACCTGCCTTACTACAAATTCCCTGAAGACAGCGAAGAAATGAAGTACATGCGCGCACGTCGTGACTCGCTTCATGGTTACATGCCGGTTCGTCTTGCGAAAAGCTCTGAAGACTTACCCGCGCCACCCATTAAAGCGTTTGAGTCGATAACCAAAGGCTCAGGTGATCGTGAAATTTCGACCACTATGGCATTTGTTCGCGTATTGACCGTGATGCTTAAAGACAAAAAAGTCGGTTCTCGCGTTGTTCCTATCATTCCAGATGAGGCCCGTACCTTTGGTATGGAAGGCCTGTTCCGTCAAGTAGGTATTTACTCGAACGGCGGCCAAAAATACGTTCCTCAGGATAAAGACCAAGTCGCGTATTATCGTGAAGATGAAAAAGGGCAAGTACTTCAAGAAGGTATTAATGAGCTAGGCGCAATGGCTTCTTGGGTTGCTGCCGGTACATCATACTCAACAAACGACTTACCCATGATCCCAGTTTACATCTACTACTCTATGTTCGGTTTCCAACGTGTTGGTGACATGGCATGGGCAGCGGGTGATAGCCAGACACGTGGTTTCTTAGTTGGCGGTACAGCCGGCAGAACGACCTTGAATGGTGAAGGCTTACAACACCAAGATGGTCACAGCCATATCCAAGCAGGCTTAATACCTAACTGTATCTCTTATGACCCCACTTATGGTTATGAAATTGCAGTGATTGTGCAAGACGGTATGCGTCGTATGTTTGAAGAACAAGAAAACGTCTTCTACTACCTAACTGTAATGAATGAAAACTATGTTCAACCAGCTATGCCAGATAACGTTACCGAAGGTATCGTTAAAGGTATCTACAAGCTTGAGCATCAAGGTAATGCCAACAACAAGACTAAAGTGAAGTTACTTGGTTCAGGCACAATCTTAGAGCAAGTACGTGAAGCCGCTAAGATATTACATGACAAATTCTCTGTCGCTTCAGAAGTATACAGTGTGACCTCGTTCAACGAACTAGGCCGTGATGGTATTGACTGTGAGCACTTTAACTTGTTGAACCCTGAGCAAGATCAGCGCATTCCTTACATCACTAAGGTATTGAATGACGGCTTTGACGGCCCAACCATTGCAGCAACAGATTACATGAAGAGTTATGTAGACCAAGTGCGCGCATTTGTTCCTGGTCAATACAAAGTGTTGGGTACAGACGGTTTTGGCCGCTCTGATAGCCGTGCGAACTTGCGTCATCATTTCGAAGTAGACGCAAAATTTGTGGTTATTGCAGCCCTTCGTGAGTTGGTTACTGCTGGTGACATCGACAAAAAAGTGCTGGTAGATGCCATTGCTGAGTTCGGTATTGACCAAAACAAAATTAACCCGCTTTACGCATAACCATTGAGGATTAAATCAAAATGTCAGATATGAAAGATGTATTGGTACCCGATGTTGGTGGCGAAGAAGTAGAAGTCATTGAAGTACTTGTCGCCGTTGGTGACGATGTTGACGCAGAAGCATCCCTGATCACAGTGGAAAGCGACAAAGCGAGCATGGATATTCCTGCTCCTTTCGCTGGCACAATCAGCGATATTTCAGTCAAGGTTGGTGACAAAATTAGCCAAGACCAATTGATCATGAAAATGTCCAGTGGTTCTGATGCACCACAGGAAGAAGAAGCACCAGAGCCAGCGAAAACAGAAGCAAAATCTGAAGAGCCAGCACCCGCTAAAGAAGAGGCTCAATCGTCTTCATCAGCTTCACAAGTGATTGAAGTGACTGTCCCAGATATTGGTGGCGACACTGATGTTGAAGTCATTGAAATTCTCGTAAGCGCTGGTGATAGTATCGAAGAAGAAACTGGCCTTGTTACCCTAGAAACAGACAAAGCAACAATGGATGTCCCTTCACCTAAAGCGGGTGTAGTGAAAGAAGTTAAGCTGAGTTCCGGTGACAAAGTATCGGAAGGCTCGCTTGTGATATTGCTAGAAGTAGCAGGTAGTGCACCAGCACAAACCGAATCAGCTTCTCAAGAAACACAAGCAGCCCCAGCTCAAGAGCAAAAGCAAGAGCAAGCTGCCAGTGCCCCTGACGAAGAAGAACAAGCGTCTGGTGAGCCAGAAACGATTGAAGTGACGGTACCTGATATCGGTGGTGACACCGATGTTGAAGTGATCGAAGTACTTGTAGCGGTTGGCGATAAAATCGAAGAAGAAACCGGTTTAATCACACTTGAAACAGATAAAGCCACTATGGACGTTCCGGCCCCTAAAGCCGGTGTCGTCAAAGAGCTTAAAATCAGTGTCGGCGACAAAGTTTCCGAAGGCTCAGTAGTGCTTATGCTAGAAGTGGCTGGAAGTGCCCCTAAAGCAGCACCAAAGACTGAAAGTAAAGCCCCTGCTCAGCAAGCCGCTCAGACATCTGCTCCCGCTCAGAATACGCCTAAATCAGCGCCTGTTCCTCATCACCCATCAGCGGGTGAACGTGGTAAAGCAGGTAAAGTACATGCGTCGCCTTCAGTTCGCCGTGTTGCCCGTGAATTCGGTGTTGATTTGACCCAAGTGAAAGGTACAGGCCCGAAAAACCGCGTCCTTAAAGAAGATGTTCAATCGTATGTTAAATATGAATTGTCTCGTCCTAAGATGACTGCTGGTTCTTCTGTCAATAACGGTGGCGGCGGTTTACAAGTGCTTGCGCCACCTAAAGTTGATTTCAGCAAGTTCGGCGAAGTGGAAGAAATTCCGTTAACCCGTATCCAGAAAATCTCTGGACCAAACTTGCATCGTAACTGGGTCACTATTCCACACGTAACACAGTTTGAAGAAGCCGATATCACAGATTTAGAAGCCTTCCGTAAGCAGCAAAACGCCGTTGCCGAAAAGAAAAAGCTTGGCTTTAAAATAACGCCATTGGTTTTCATGATGAAAGCTGTAGCAGACGCGCTCAAAGCGTATCCAGTGTTTAACTCTTCACTGTCTGAGTCTGGCGAAAGCTTGATCCAGAAGAAGTATTTCCACGTGGGTATTGCGGTAGAAACACCGAACGGTTTGGTAGTGCCTGTTGTACGTGATGTAGATAAGAAAGGTATCTACGATCTATCAAAAGAATTGATGGAAATCAGTATCAAGGCGCGTGACGGAAAACTTAAAGCCGCTGACATGCAAGGCAGTTGTTTCACCATTTCTAGCTTAGGCGGAATTGGCGGAACAGCATTTACACCTATTGTAAATGCGCCAGATGTCGCCATATTAGGTGTGTCTAAAAGTGAAATGAAGCCGAAATGGAACGGTAAAGACTTCGAGCCAAGGCTAATGCTGCCTTTATCATTGTCTTACGATCACCGAGTCATTGATGGCGCAGTTGCTGCACGCTTCGCTGTTCACTTGGGCAAAGTCCTAGGTGACTTGCGCGAAATGTTACTGTAACGAACAGCTAGGCGATAATGTATAAAAAGTTATCGCCTTTTCTTTGCTAACCAGACACCGGCTAGGTAGAATTTCCCGGAGTCTGGAAGAAAATCAATAGATTGAGGTCAAAATGAGTGAAATTAAAACTCAGTTGGTAGTGCTTGGTGCGGGCCCTGGTGGTTATTCCGCAGCTTTCCGCGCTGCTGACTTAGGAATCGAAACAGTAATTGTTGACGTAAACAGTAAACTGGGTGGCGTGTGCTTAAACGTAGGATGTATTCCTTCGAAAGCCTTGCTTCACGTTGCTAAAGTGATCGAAGAAGCCAAAGCATTATCTGCCCACGGCGTTGATTTTGGCGCGCCAAAGTTTGATCTCGATAAAATTCGTGACTGGAAAGACAGCGTAGTCGATAAGCTTACTGGCGGTCTTGCTGGTATGTCTAAAATGCGCAAAGTGAAGCACGTTCAAGGCTACGGCAAATTCACTGGTAGCAATACCCTTGAAGTTGAAGGCAAGGATGGTAAAACCACTATCTCTTTCGACAACGCCATTATTGCTGCTGGTTCAGAGCCTGTTAGCTTACCTTTCATCCCTCAAGATGACCCTCGTGTAATTGACTCAACTGGCGCGCTAGAGATGAAAGACATCCCTGGTAAAATGCTTGTTTTGGGTGGTGGTATTATCGGCCTTGAAATGGGTACAGTGTACAGCGCACTAGGCACACAGATTGACGTCGTTGAGTTTTTGGACCAACTTGTTCCTGCGGCCGACAAAGACATTGTTAAAATTTACCAGAAAACCGTTAAAGACAAATTCAACATCATGCTTGAAACCAAAGTGACTGCGGTTGAAGCAAAAGATGACGGTTTGTACGTAACCTTTGAAGGTAAACAAGCGCCATCTGAGCCAGTTAAATACGACAAAGTATTAGTGGCTGTTGGTCGTCGCCCTAACGGTAAGTTAGTCGACGCTGATAAAGCAGGCGTAACGGTTGACGAGCGTGGCTTTATCAATGTTGATAAGCAAATGCGTACTAATGTTAGCAGCATCTTCGCTATAGGTGACTTAGTGGGTCAGCCTATGCTTGCTCATAAAGCGGTGCATGAAGGTCATGTGGCTGCTGAAGTCATTTCAGGCATGAAGCACTACTTCGATCCAAAATGCATTCCTTCTGTTGCCTATACAGAGCCAGAAATGGCTTGGGTTGGCTTAACAGAAAAAGAAGCGAAGGAACAAGGTATTAGTTTTGAAACAGCTAGCTTCCCTTGGGCTGCATCGGGCCGAGCAATTGCCTCAGCTGCAACCAATGGTATGACGAAGCTTATTTTCGACAAAGACACACACCGTGTTATAGGTGGTGCGATTGTAGGAACGAACGCTGGCGAAATGCTTGGTGAGATCGGTCTTGCTATCGAGATGGGTGCTGATGCAGAAGATATCGCATTGACTATCCATGCTCACCCAACGCTAAACGAGTCTATCGGCTTAGCGGCTGAAATGTACGAAGGTAGCATTACAGATTTACCAAATCCGAAAGCTAAGAAGAAAAAGTAAGCAATACTTTACATCTTTCTAGTAATTTCTTGAAAAGGGCCGTTAGGCCCTTTTTTTTATGATGCCCTCGCCTGCCACACTTCTGTTTAAATACCGCTTTCTTCTGACAAAATGCGCTGAAATAGCCTGAAATTCAGCTAAATGTCGTATGTTACAAATTATCACACTTATTCAATCAAGGATTTTGCACTTATCGTTATGAGTCATTAGACTGCTCAGTGCCTAAACGACAGAATGAAAGTGAGTACACCCCACCAAACGGAACTTTAGGCGTAACTGTGTATCATCACTTCACAAGGAAAAATATGAAAAAGCTATCTTTAGTGGCAATGAGTGTCTGCATTGCATTGGGTTTAAGTGCATGCAGTCCAGGCCCAGAAAAAGACTCCGAAACCAAACAAGAAACAACCACTAGCACTGAGAAAAAAGCACCTGAACTTTCAGGCATTGACTTAACGGCCATTGATGAAACAGTACGCCCTCAAGACGACCTGTTCCGTCACGTAAATGGTGCGTGGCTCGAAAGCACTGAAATTCCAGGCGATAAGTCTCGTTACGGCGTATTTAACGTCCTTTATGATGATACCCAAGAGCGTCTTAAAAGCATGATACAAGAAGCCGCTGACACTGACGCCAAGCAAGGTACAAACACCCAAAAATTAGGTGACATGTACAACAGCTACATGAACGTTGAACTAGCCAATCAGCTAGGCCTTTCTCCGTTACAAGCTGAGCTAGATAGCATCAAAAACATCAGTGATATGCAGCAAGTATCCGCTAAATTTGGTGAGCTATACACCAAAGGTGTTGGTGGGATATTTAACTTTTATGTATCACCTGATGCCAAAAACCCTGGTGTAGTCGGCATGTATTTGGTCCAAGGCGGGCTAACATTACCCGATCGCGATTATTACAGTAAAGACGAAGAAAAATTCGTTAAATTCCGTGATGCAACTCAGACCTACATGGCCGCTTTGTTGTCAAAAGCCGGCATCGCCAACCCCGAGCAAGCCGCTACTGAGTTAATGGATTTAGAAAAAGACATTGCTTCTAAGCACATCTCTCGTGTTGAAAGCCGTGATGCAGAAAAGAACTACAATAAACGCAGCGCACAAGAAGTGAAAAGCCTTATGGGCAGCAGCTTTGACTGGCAAGCTTACGCTGATGAAAGCGGCATTGGCAGCGTTGATGAGATCATAGTACGCAACTTACCTTACTTCGAAGCGGTCGGCGAAATATACGCGAACCACGACGTACAAGTATGGAAGAACTACCTGACCTATAACCTCATCGACGCCTACGCCACCCGCTTAGATGAAGAGTTAGTTAACCTGCATTTTGATTTTCACTCAAAGACCCTTAACGGTATTCCTGAGCAGCAACCCCGTTGGAAACGCGCCGTAGCCGCGACCAGTGGCGTATTAGGTGAAGTATTAGGCCAACAATACGTTGAACGTTACTTCACCCCAGAAGCAAAAGCCAAAATGGATGAGCTGGTTAAAAACCTAACCAAAGCTTACGGTGAAAGCATTGATCAACTTGAATGGATGACACCTGAAACTAAAAAGGCCGCGCGTGAGAAGTTAGCTAAATTCACACCAAAGATCGGTTACCCTGATAAATGGTTGAACTACGATGATTTAACCATAGCTGCAGACGATCTTGTGGGAAATTACGTTCGTTACTTTGAGTTTGACCACGCTGTTGATGTCGAAAAAATTGGCAAGCCAGTGGATAAAGCCGATTGGGGTATGACGCCGCAAACAATCAATGCTTATTACAGTCCAGTACGTAATGAAATCGTATTTCCAGCGGGTATCTTGCAATCACCATTTTTCGATATGACCGCAGACGACGCAGTCAATTATGGTGCTATCGGAGCGGTTATCGGACACGAAATTGGCCATGGCTTTGACGACCAAGGTTCAAAATATGACGGCGAAGGCAATTTACGCAGTTGGTGGAGTGACGAAGATCGCGCTGCGTTCGACGTGCTTGGTAAAAAGTTGGTTGATCAATTTAATGCGTACGAACCTATTCCAGGACAAAACGTCAACGGGGAATTAACACTAGGTGAAAACATTGGTGATTTAGCCGGCGTAACCATTGGCTACAAGGCTTACCATATGTCACTTGGTGATGAAGAAGGCAAAGTGATTGACGGCCTGACAGGGGATCAACGCTTCTTTATGGGTTATGCCCAGGTATGGCGTAGTAAAATGCGTGAAGATGCCTTACGCGCACGTTTACTTAGTGACCCGCATTCACCTGGCGAGTATCGAGTAAATGGCATAGTCGGAAACGTTGACGCTTTCTATGAAGCATTTGATGTCAAAGAAGGTGACAACATGTATTTGAAACCTGAAGATCGCGTAAAAATTTGGTAACGCAAACCTCAAGGTTTTAAACAACACTATTGTCAAAAAGCCAACTAGGTTCCACAGCCTAGTTGGCTTTTTAGTATCTTGCCAACCGGTTTGTGTCACCTAAACAGTACCAATTCCTGTTCACTCGACGTAAACTTTATCCATCCGTAATAATTGAGAGTCGTGCGTGCAGCAACTTGAAATATTCCAAATAGAAAGCCCCTGTATCGGCGTTTGCCAAGCGGGCCCTCGTGGATATTGCTTAGGTTGTTATCGCTCAAGAGAAGAGCGTTTGCATTGGGTCAAATTAGAGGATGAGGTGAAAAGTAAAATCGTTAAAGCCTGCGCACTTCGCAAAAAGCGTGCGTTTGCTCGCAAGCGCAGTCAAGATCCTCTCTCTGTCGACACGCCCACCCAAGGCAGTTTATTAGACTAACGTTCGTTGCTGGCCCTGGTATTTAGCGCTAGCTGTGTTATTTCAGCAATTATTGTTGACCAAAGTTCAATGGGTAATGTATGTCCCATACCTTCATATATACATAGCCGAGAACCATAAATGGCATTCGCTGTTGCATAACCGTTACTGACCGGCAACATAGGATCGTTTTTACCGTGTATAACTAAAGCCGGCAACGACACGTTTTTGAGGTCATTTGTACGCTCTTTGGCGGCGAGAATAGCGGCAAATTGGCGTAACACTCCTTGAGGGTTGACCCCGCGCTCATAAATTTGCGTTACTAGCTTGTGCGTTCGCATAAAATCAAACGTGTAAAAGTGGCCATGCAGCGTTCGCCAAAACTCGACCATATTGGCAATACTTTTATCTCGTGCCTTGGGCATAGGTTTGAGCAGTTTTAACAACACGTTTTTTTCTGGTTTATGCAAATTTTTGCTGCCCACACTGGACATAATTGAGGTCAGACTAAGCACCCGATCAGGATGCTCAATAGCCAATATTTGGCCAATCATGCCTCCCATCGATGCTCCAACGATATGTGCTTTAGGCAAATTAAGCCGTGTCATCAAACTGATAACATCATCGGCCATATCACTGAGAGTATAAGGAATAGAGATTTTAGCCCCCAGGAAGCCACTCGCTGCCAAATGCACTAAACTTGGGGTAAACTGATCTTCGACAAAAGCGCTTTCGCCTACATCACGATTATCGAACCTTATGACCCAAAAGCCTTGATTTGCAAGCATTCTGCAAAACGCATCTTCCCATAAAATACGTTGCGCTCCCAACCCCATAATAAGTACCAATGGCGCATCTTCTTGTGAGCCAAATGTATCATACGCCAAGTGAATGCTATCAACATGACGAGTGAGAGTGACCGGTAAACTGTGTGGCATATGTATTACCCTTACTCCAATTCCAATAAATAATTAACCACTGGGCGAAAATTTAAAATGACTTAATTAAGGCGCGTGAATGATAGCCCTTTATTAAAAACTAACCTGTGCTCTTTCCTGTTCGAGCCACACAGAGTAAGTCTCTTTGAAACTGGTATTAGTTCCATTTGAGCATAAGCTGTACAAACTTTATACTGATGGAAAATAACAATAATAAAGAGTCTATAATGTTATCTGCTCAGGATTACGCCCTAGGTGCCACGCAGTCATTTGCCTTACCAGAAATTTGTGTGCAAATACGCTCATTGTTGGACAGTAATAATGCGAGCACTGATGATATTGCAAAGCTGGTATCAACTGACCCTGCCCTTAGCTCCAAATTATTACAATTGGCAAACAGCGCTTTGTTTCGTTTTGAATCACAGGTCGATAACATCAGCAAAGCCGTCAATGTTGTGGGAGGAGAAGCCCTATACAACTTAGTGATGGCTGAAACCGCCTGTTCAGCTTTCGAACATTTCAGCAGTGATGTAATTGATCTGAAACGCTTCTGGCTACAAAGCATTTATGCTGCGCTCGTGGCTAAACATTTAGCCAAAATCGCTAAAACTCGAACCAGTGCCCGGTTTTTTGTGATCGGTTTACTGCACAACATTGGTGAGCTGATCGTAGCGGTTCAAACACCTGCACTCGCCATTGCTTGTAATCAATATGACCCACAAATTCCACCGTGGAAACGGCAAAAGTCGGTATTAGGCTTTCATTACACAGATTGTACGTACGCATTACTTCAACAATGGGGGTTACCTAGCCATTTATATCAAGTATTACCCAATACGAACAACGAATCCGCCGCGTATACGAGTCAAGAAGCCAGTCTGATGTTCACAATCTACCGCATAGCGATTGCCATGGTCGCCCCTGAAAACATGAGTCCGTTGAGCTCGATCCATCCTCTTATTTTGCGCAAAGCGGGGTTGGAAGAGCAAGATATAACGGACGGTATAAAATTCGCTCATATGGAAGCACAAACAATGATAGGTTTACTTAAAGGCTAATCACTAAGAAAACGGCTAAAGTAAAAGGCTAGCAGCGCGTTTTGGGATGCATTTATAATCCCAGTTAGATATACTGCGCAGCATTGTCTTTTAGCCATCTATCATGTTTCGAAGAATAATGCTCAGATATCTAATTTTGCTGGCGCTTTGCTTTCCCTGCCATGCTCAAATAAACATTATGCGCTCGCTTTACATGTCAGACAGCGGTGGAACCCTACCAGCGACTGATAGCAATATATCTGCAACTGGTGAACTGGGCTTACTGTATAACAAAGGCAACACCAATTCTTCTAGCATCAACGCCAAATTTAACATCAGTCAAGAACTCGAGAAATGGAGTTATCAAGCCATTGCTAATACCCGCTATAAAACGTCAAAAGAAGCGGATGACGGTGGTGATGAATATGATGTGACAACGGCCCAAAAGAATTTCATTTCCACCCAGATTGATTTCAAACTCGCCTCTCCTGATGAACGCATATTTATATATGCTGAATATGAGAACGACCGTTTCGACATCTATGACTATCAAACCCTGGTGGCCAGCGGTTGGAGCGAACGCCTGTGGCGCGACGAATTTAGTGAGTTTAAATACAGCGTAGGGCCAGGTTATGCGATTGCCGAAGCCAAAAACGATGAAGACAACGACGATTTACAAGGTGTTATTTTGCGTACTGCGTTGGAATACACGTTAGAAATCTCAAAGTCAGCACAATTTCGTCAGTTCATCAGTACGGAAACCGACCCTGAATACACCAGAACAAAATCAGAAACATCTCTTTCCACTAAGATATTTGGCTCTTTAGCGATGAAGCTATCTTTTATTATGGAACACAACAGTAATGCTGAAGTGACCCAAGAGAGCCTAGACACAGAAACGGCAGTCACCCTCGTATATCAATTTTTTTAATTCGCCATTGCCCTAATACAAATAAATTTTCAACTTAAGGATATGTTTAAATGAAAAAAACGCTTATCGCCACCGGATTACTCCTCACCGGAAATGCCTTCGCCCAGGAAGAAGTCAAACCATTTACTATGGATGGCGAGCTAGGCTTTATCGCTACATCGGGTAATACTGAAACAACTTCTTTAAACGCAAAATTGTCGGCTCATCAGGAGCTTGAACAGTGGAGCAATGATTTCTTGTTTGAAGGACTATACAAGAAAGACGATGTCGCTATCGACGATGAAACCAGTGAAAGCCAAACCACCGCCCAAAAGTATTTCTTATCGGGCCAAGGTAACTACAAGCTAGCCAATCCTGATCATCGTCTATTTTTATTCGGTTCGTACGAAGATGACCGATTCAGCAGCTTTAATTACCAATCAACGCTTGCAGCGGGTTGGAGCCAAAAGTTGTGGGATAATGAAACCACTAAGTTCGAGTACAGTGTGGGTCCTGGTTACTCATTTGCTGAAACCTCTGAAGGAGAAGACGCCGATAGCTTCATCGTTCGTGGGGCATTAGGTTTCAACTGGAAGATTTCAGATACAGCCACGTTTAAACAAACAATGAGTACGGAAGTCGGTGAAGACAACACTAAATCAAAATCAATCAGCTCTTTATCAGCTAAGATAAACAGTTCTTTGTCGATGAAATTGACACTCACCTTCGATCACAACTCAAACGTGACCAGTGACACTGAAAAATTAGACACGCAAACAGCGGTCACCATTGTTTATACTTTCTTCTAAAAAAAACTCTGAACAAAAAAACGGCAATCTTTGGTTGCCGTTTTTTTGTTTTATAGAGCCTCATTCATCAGCTTAGCGCCATCTAAACTGCACCACAGCTAAGGTTTGCTGTTGATTTTGCTTTGCTGCTTCATCAAGCGTGGTACGAATATCCGCTTGATTACGGTTAATGTGTTGCTCTAGTCCTACCTGCCAATTTGCATTCAGCTTGTAGCGCCAGGCAATCGTCAAACCTTGGCCACTACTGTTGTTCATATCTTCTGGAATAATGTCGTCTTCTTTTACTTTGAAATCGTCGTAACGCACGCTGAGACGATGTGCCCCCCGTTTATGGCTAATCATCATGTACCAAGCATCAAAATCAATATACACAAATCGCTGCCCCATATGGCTACTACCCGACAACCACTGAGAAATGAAGCGGGTCGTCGGGGTAACATCATGAGAAAAGGCCACAGAATGAAACTTCGTGCGCCAGGCGTATAATCGTTGATGATTAACCACAGTAGGCTTGGCTTGATTATCATAAAAATAGTAGCGTAGTTGTGTGCGTTTGTAATAACTCAGGTGAACGCCTAAGTAAAAGCCAACGCGGCTGTCTAACTCATGAAAAGGCTCTACATAAGAGGGGTGAAAAATACCGTTTGGGTCAATAACAGATGGGTAATCAGCAAAAACGATTTTATCATTATGTAAGCTTTGTCGGTCATGCATCGCAAAGCCACGCCAGCTTAACAGCGTACCAAGGGTGTCATTTCCTTTGAATGCGCCTGCGGTGATTTCCCACGAAAAAGGGCTTCGTCGATTACGCCCTGCGCTAAATAGAGTTCCTTCTAAACCCGCTATTCTAAGTTCTTCACCAAACCAACTGTTGACCGCAGATTGGGTATAGGTGTATGGCGATAACCAACCTAAATCAACATTTTCTAACGACAAACGGGGGTAAAAAAAACCAGCGCGCCCTTTAAAACGAACCTGACTATTTGACAGAGGCTTATATTGAATAGCAGCTTGGGTAATCCCTATATGTTGCTCCCCTAACTGATAAATATTGGCCGTCACATCATATGAAAAAGCAGAAGACAGTTTGTCGGTTATTCTAAGTACGCCCTGTTGCAAATTAACGCTATCATCCTGATAGGCAACAATACCTGTTCCTTTGTCAAGCCAGGGCTTTTGATCATCTGCCTTGACCATATTGACCTGAACCAAGCCGCTGATTTGTTGTGCCGTTGAAGGCAGCACGACAACTATTAAGAATAAAAATGCAATTAACCCATTGTACAAAATCAATCGCGCCACTAAGTTAAACCATTACGTATGAAGTTTTGATACCAAGCGATCAGTTCATCAGCTCGCAGCGCCTTTGTCATATAGTAACCTTGCGCCTTGGTACATCCTATCTCGGTCAAAAATTCCAAAGTGGCAAGATCTTCAACGCCTTCGGCAACCGTGGTAAGCCCTAAATTTTGCGCCAAACTCACTAAGGTTTTCACCATCACTCGGTCGTCTTGGTTTGTAGCCAAATCAAGTACAAATGCCTTATCAATTTTTAGCTCATCAACTGGCATTTTTTTCAACTGAGCCATTGATGAGTATCCGGTACCGAAGTCATCTATTGATAAAGTAATGCCCATATTACGCAGTAAATTTAGTGCTCTTAGGGCGTTATGGGGATCGCTCATAACGGCGCTTTCCGTTACTTCCATGGTGAGTGCACTAGGAGGTAGATCAAACTCCACCAGCAATGACGCTATGCTATCTGGTAGGGATAAATCAACCAAATCAATCGCTGATATGTTTACCGCTACGGTAAAATACACATCTTGCTCTCGCCACTTTTTAAGCTGCGCGCACGCTGTTCTCAAGGCCCATTGGGTAACATGTCGAATTGAACCTGTTTGCTCAGCCAGTGGAATAAAGTCGTCAGGGGGAACAAAACCATGCTCAGGGTGAAACCAGCGTATTAAGCACTCTAATGTTTCAACCTTATGGCTGTGAATTGTTAACTTAGGCTGATAATGCAGCTCTAGCTGCCCCTCAGCTAATGCACTTTTTAGTTCAGACATTAGACTGAGGCGTACCACAGAATGTTTGTTTAAGGCGTCATTATAGACAGCAAACGGGTTATGCTGATCTTTACAACTGTACATAGCAATATCAGCGCACTGCATCAAGCCCTGCAACGATTGCGCATGCTGTGGGTATAAAGCGATACCAACGGAACAATCAACATCCAACACCACGTTTTCAATTTTAAAAGGCTGCTCGAACACTTTGATTAACTGTTCTGCTGCTTCTTCGGGACTGCCATGCGCCGCTTGATGACTCACTAGTGCATACTCGTCTCCGCCCAAGCGGGCACAAAATCCGTTTTTCGTAGCATAGCCACTCAAACGCCGTGCAATTGTAATCAATAAATCATCACCCAGATCATGGCCGAGGGTATCATTTATATCTTTAAATCGATCTACGTCTAACGTCAGCACCGTTAGCTGACATTCGGGCTGTTGCTTAAGCATGTCCCTTATATGATTGGAAAACTGTATCCGGTTAGGAATATTGGTTAGCTCATCAAAGTAAGCAAGATGATGAATTTGTTCTTCACGATCGCGGATACCCTGCTGCATCTCATCAAAGGCACTGGATAAGCTTTCTACTTCCAAGGTATTGGCACTAGGAAAGGTTTCAACAAACTCGCCTGCACGCATTCTGCGCGCGGCCCTAATTAACTGATGCAGCGGTTTGGTAATTTCTCTGGATAATAACGTCGCTCCTAACAAGCCTAACGTCGCCGCTGATAACAAAATAATAAACAACTGGCCAATTAAACTCTCACTGGAAAGATACGCATCATCTTCACCAGTCGATAGCACTATGTATACCGGATTCTCTCCCCAAGAGCCTAGCTCAATCGTACTGTAAATCGTATTTTTAGACGACAAAGAAACACGATGTAGCCCAGTAGACGCTTCGATTCTACTCAGCATAAGGTCGTTGACAAACGGCGTTTCGGGGGTTGCGCCTAACAGCACATTTTTTTCAAGACTCAGCAAAGAGATTTGCATATTGGTTAGCTCTACCAAATTCTGCGTGAATAAAGTCTCTGCATTTATTCCCATCACCACCCAAGCATTAATTTGTGTCGAATTTTCGACAAACCGAACAGGGGTTGCGCGTATAAGATAGAAATGATTGTTGAATGAAAACCAATGAAGCTCCGGCGTGGCAAAAGAAGGCACAATTTGGCTGCTATTCTCTAGCGGCTCAGACGAGCTAGCCAGGGGTGAAAAATCACGCCCTAAGACCCAAAAAATATCCGCATCTAATCGGTTTTGGTAGTTAGACATAGCTGATTTCAAGGATTGTGAGTCATTACCAGCAGTAGCGATCAATTGTTTAATACTAAAATCTTTAGCCAGAGTAATCATGCCATTATCCAGTGCGCTCGCTCGCCCTTCAAAATTATCTCTAACCACACTGGCTGAAGTTTGAATATGACTAAGCAATTGCGCACTAGAATGCTTGTACGTCGCTCGCTGAACAAAAAATAGCGTTACCAAAACAATAATGGTCAGTAACAGTAAGAAGATGAACGACATCCTCATCTGTAGGGATGTCTTGAAAAACGTTCGTGTATTACTCATATTCGCCGAATTCATCACTGTTATTTTCGTACGCATTCACATCAGGTAACAGTGCAGAAGGCACCTGCATTGTCTCGTGAGAATCTCCTTGAACAGGCATAGTCTTCTGAAAAGATTCGGGCGTGTCGCTAATGCGTGGATGCCAAGCTTTAATGATATATTCGCCATCAGGTACTTGCATACTGACAGAGCCTTGCTGATCCGTTTTAGCAAAATAAGGGGTATCAACTACATAAATATAGCCCAACATCCAATCATGGACGTTACAGCCCATTTCCACGACGCCTAGCTTATCGAATAATAGCGGGTTAGCGCGCAACCCCTTGTACAGCTCTAATTCGAACGCCTTGGCAGAGGAAAAGGAATAAACGTGGTGCTGAATAGAATCTGAGTTTGGAAAGCTTACCTGGGTATTTTTCTGAACAGCAAGAATGTGCGGAGCAAACTGGGTATTGACTTGGTCCATAATTGCCATGCTATTGCTGGGCGCTGCCGGAGTATCTTTGCCTAGAAGATAAACCACCACATTAGACATGGGCACCTGCTGATTGTCGGTAACGACAATATTAATGTTACTGCTATGGCTAGCGGTACTTACCAATAACAAGCTCAAGACGAATCTAATCACTGCTACCTCAATTTTTTTAACAAATACTAACTGATTTTTAGCCAATGTATTAAAAATGTCTTGTTTACAACATAGATAATATAAAAAAACGTCGAAACTCATTCGCTTAATTGACGTTATGCAGCTTATTCTTCTCCTTGTAAGCTGGCTAAGACACGCTTCGCCTCATCAGATTGAGGTGGGTGACCGTACTCGATAATATCTTCTAATAACTCTGTGGCAGACTCGGTCTCTCCAATTTCTATATAAGCATGAGCTAAATCCAGTTTAGCACCAAACCCATCGTCGCTGTCCACATCAACATGGTCCGAATCTTCCTTAGCGGTAGAGAATTCGCCCATGATCGACTCTAAATCAAGTGCTTTTTCGGGTAAGGGATCCGCCGTGATGCTGTCATTTAGCAAATCATCAACGTCGACAAAGTCGCGTTCCGCGTCGTCTGGCGCTTCCTCTTCAAGTAAAGTGGCGATATCCACTGCACTATCAATATTTTGACCAGCTTGGTTAATGTTGCTTGGAGCTTGCTCTTCAACTGAAGCCGACTCAAGGGAGTCGCTCAAGTCATCATCCAGACTTTGCAACATGTCATCAAACGAAGCTGACTCAAGTTCTTCTATAGAATCTGTTTCATCTTCGTCGACTTCATTTAACCAATCTTCGAGTTCCGGAAATTCATCTAACTCATCGTTTTCTTGGGCCTGTGAAGGAGGTAACCTATGATCTGTTGATGCTTCGTCGTCGTTACTCTGCCCATCATCTAAAACAAAATTCTGCAGCGCAGATTCTAGTTCATCGTCATCAAAATCTGCCAAAGCATCAATGTCGCCTAGCTCAGTATCAGTTAATGGCTCTTCAACAGGTTTCGCAGAAGGCGTATTTGATTCGAATTCGTCAGTATCAAAATCAGCTAGCGCTTGCTCTAACGCGTCTTCCTCACTAGCCTCCCCATTTTCACCTGGTTCACTTGCCTCTGGAACAAACTCAAGTTCATCGAGTGAATCTTGCTCAGTCGTGGTTTCTTGCTCGTCGCTATGAATACCAGTAGGGTCAACCTCAGCAGGTTGTGATGTAAGATCTGTTTCGTCTTGCGTTGGGGAAGATGTGGCAGTATCTGGTTCTGCTAATGCTGCATCTTCTTCTGCTGAGGGTTCTTGTTCTGCTGAAGGCTCTTGTTCTGCTGAAGGCTCTTCATCCGCCGCAGGCTCTTTATCCGCTGAAGGTTCTTTATCCGCTGCGGGCGCCACCTCAGCTTCTGATACATCCTCTGCCTCTAACGCGTCGTCGAGTTCCAGTGCACTATCGTTTTCGTCTTCTTGGGATTCATCGGCTTGTTCTGATAGCGATTCATGGTTTTCTTGAGTCTCATCATCAGCTTGTTCTGATAGAAGCGCTTCATCCGCCATGGGCGTTTCATCTGCCGCAGGCGCTTCATCCGCCGTGAGCGTTTCATCTGCCGCAGGCTCTTGTTCTGCTGAAGGCTCTTGTTCTGCTGAAGGCTCTTTATCCGCTGAAGGCTCTTTATCCGCTGAAGGCTCTTTATCCGCTGAAGGCTCTTTATCCGCTGAAGGCTCTTCATCCGCCGCGGGCGCTACATCAGCTTCTGGTACATCCTCTGTCTCTAACGCGTCGTCGCGTTCTAGTGCACTATCGTTTTCATCTTCTTCGGATCCATTGACCTGGTCGGATAGCGGTTGTTGATTTTCTAACGGCGCGTCAGGCTGCTCAGATAAAGGTGCGAGTGCGTCCAAATTAGACTCGTCAGGTTCAGAATTTGAGCTTTCTGCATCAGCGTCAGCAAAAATGTCACCTAAACCTTCGGTAATTTTATCTAATTGCTGAATATCGCGCTGTGGGGTGCCTGTAAACTCAGGCTCTGCTTCCTCTTCCCCTTCTGGCAGCATATCCTGCATCATTTCAACTTGTTCAAGCTCGTCAATCAGATTACTAGTAATGTTATCTAGCTCTTCACTTTGCGATGCAATCTCTTTATCAAGCTGCTCTAGCATATCCTCGTTAATGGGATCGTCTGCATTTACTTCTGACGATTCTGGAAGCTCAGGTTTAGGCTCAACCAGTAAATCATCAATATTAATTTCCGGCTGTTCATCAGCATCTTCAACAGGAGAAATATCATTAATATCGCTTTGAACATCTTGAGCTGAGTCTGCTGGAGTGTCCACTTCACTTTCAGCATCATCTATTTCAGAAGCAAGCTCTTCTTCAAGGGCTTCTTCCGGCCCTTCATCTATCATTACTTCACTATCAGTGCCTAATTCATCCAGCGCATCTAAATCGTCTACATCTAACCCCAAAGACGCATCTTGCTCATCGGGAACAGACTCTTCTTTATCAGTACTTTCTGCTACATCCAGTTCGATTTCGTCAACTTGACTGTCGTCGCTATTATCCTGTTCTTCATCGTCTGACAAACTGATGTTATCCATCTCATCATCAATTTCAGCCAACAAGTCATCTTCGTCTTCAAATAAGTTGTCTAGATCGTCTTGATCAAGCTCATCGCTTCCGGCTTCAAAGTCTTCTGTTGGATTGAGTTCACTATCTGGCACCAACATATCATCGCCAAGATCATCAAACTCTTCCTTGTCATGTAGACCATCCTTCGCGTCAAATGACTCTTTTAACTCCTCGGCTAATACGTCATCTCCAACGCTCTGGTCACCAAACAAGTTTTCGTCATCTAACTCTGAGCTTAATTCTTCGCTTAAGGCATCAGATAAATCGTCCATTTCACTGGCAACATAGGTATCAGCGGGTTCGTCTTTCGTTGCCAGTAAATCTAGATCCATCTCTTGTGGCTTTTTACGCTTTATTAACCAGTAAGCAAAACCACCTAAGATGAAAAGAGACACTAAGATTGAAGTAATAATTAGGGTGAGTGGCTTCATCAACCAATCGGTAAAGCCACCTTTTTGCTGTTCGGCTAACGCCTTTGCCTCGGCGTCTCGAGATTTAGCCAGTAGCTCATCAATGCTTTTACCCATCTGCACTATTTGCTCATCTCTCAGTGCTTCTTGACTGCGTATTTCAGCTAAGTCTTTATTTACCGAGTCTAGGCTTTCGAACACTCGTTGATTTTCATTAAGAATACTTTGAACACTGAGAATCGACTCGGCAAACTGTTGCCGGATTTGCTGGAATTGACGATTTTGTTCCTCATCAATGGCCCCTAAGCGTTTTTCAATGATATCTTTTGTTTCATCTAGGTCGTCCTTGCTGGCCAAAGTCTTATTGGCGTTAACTCCCGCACTGCTGCTAGCGTCTTCACCGCCTAAATTGAGCAATTGATTATCATAACGGACCTTCGCAATCGCCTGGGCTTCATTCACTCTGCTCACATACCCAGAAGCGGGCAGGCGCAAGATAGCGCCGTCTCGCATCAGATTTATATTATCGCGTTCAAAAGCGTCTGGGTTTAGCTCATACGTGGCAAGCATCACCTGATATATGGAATGACTAGTGTTTTGTCTTGCTTCGCTGGCGATGCGCCAAAGTGTGTCAGAAGAGGTTATCGGACCATAGGTTTGGCCAGAGAAATCCGAATCGCTATTTTTAGGCCCTTTAATACGGATTTGTTGAAAATCGGCTGCTTCAAGACCGATAGCAAAAGTTAGTGTGAGGCTCGCTACAAATAAAAGGGCTAGCGTTCGCAAATTCATTGATCCTTTATGCCTCAAAATTAGGGTAAATAACCCGCCATCAGGGGTATTTACAAAATCATTTATTCTTATTGATACGCGCACTTGCATATTACAACAAATGAGAGCAAAAAATATTCCACAAGTACATATATCAAGTGGATAACGTCTTCATATCTTACTATAAACCAGAAGGTTAAGATGATCTAGAATGGCATTTTAGTGACGTTTTTCCCTTGTTTCACAAAGGGCATGTATCCTAAATTTTTCTTGATTTACGCTAAGACTATAAAAGGCTATCGGCACTTCCAATTAAAATATGAATATATAAGTGACTAAACTAAAAGTGAATATTCAAAGTGGCTTGCTTTAAAAACAATTAACCCACGGGCATAAAATACGCACCGTGGGTTAATTTTATTATGTTCGTTGATTACATGTAATCGCGGATCAGTACCTCAGCAATCTGAATGCTGTTGGTAGCAGCGCCTTTGCGCACATTATCAGAAACAACCCACATGTTTAATCCATTAGGGTGACTGATATCATTACGTACACGGCCAACAAAAACATCATCATTGCCGCTTGCATCACCTACTTGAGTAGGAAAGTCCGCAGGGTCTGCTTTTAAAACAATACCAGGGGCTTGCGCTAACAGATTTTTCGCATCTTGCGCATCTATGGGCGTACGAGTTTCGATATGAATAGCTTCACCGTGACCATAAAATACGGGCACTCTTACTGCGGTGGCGTTAACACGGATGCTTTCGTCACCTAAAATTTTCTGAGTTTCCCACACCATTTTCATTTCTTCTTTGGTGTAATCATTGTCTAAAAACACATCAATTTGAGGGATAACGTTAAACGCAATTTGACGACTAAAGGCTTCAGGTTTTGCTTCCTGACCGTTCAATAAGGCAGCAGTTTGTTTTGCTAACTCATCCATAGACTCTTTGCCGCCACCAGAAACAGACTGATAAGTACTAACGTTAATACGATCAATACCTACCGCGTCGTGAATAGGCTTAAGGGCGACCATCATCTGAATCGTTGAGCAATTAGGGTTAGCAATGATGTTGCGATTACGAAAATCGGCTAGCGCGTGGGCGTTAACTTCTGGTACCACTAACGGGATATCAGGTTCGTAACGGTAGTGCGATGTATTATCGATAACAACGCAACCTGCTTCTGCAGCAATCGGGGCGAACTTTTCAGAAACACTGCCACCGGCCGAGAAGAAACCTAATTGTACTAAACTCCAATCAAAGGTATCTGCGTCTAACACAGTTACTTCTTCCCCCTTAAACGTCACCGTACCACCAGCAGAACGTGAACTTGCCAATGGGTAAAGTTTGTTGACTGGAAATCCTCTTTGTTCAAGAATTTCAATCATGTGTTGTCCTACTAAACCAGTAGCACCCAACACGGCGACATCAAAAGACCGAGACATGTAGCATAACTCCTAAAAAATGTTTATTTGTTTAAGTAACTTATTTACGATTGAATCCGAGTGCGTAGATTGCCTCTGATCCAGGATAATTTCCAGTATTTACGCTAAGTGCAGCGAATTCTCTTCGAATAGAATAGTTTTTTCGGATATATCTAAACTGATCTGGTTGCGCAATGGTGTTTTTAAATTGCGCTGAGTCCATACGGATATCATAAACACTGAGCACCAACGCACTGAGTAGCGCCTGCCCTTCAAGGGTTTCATCAAGGTTAATACAGTTCGGCTGTGGTGACGGTAAATAGTCACTAAGCTTCTTCGTCGCATCAAACCCAAACTGCTCACAAACTTGTTGATAGAGCATTTCAGTACCACGGGCTTTTCCTTCAACGGTATGCCCAGCAATGTGCGCGGTGGCTAATGCAATATACGGCACAAGCGCTTGGTCGATATCAGGCTCGTTCTCCCAAACATCTAATACGATATTCAGTTTACGGCCTGCTACAAAACTCGCTAATAGCGCGTTGTTATCAATCACTTCACCTCGACAAGCGTTAATCAAAAGCTGGTCTTCCCGCAACTGAGCGATGCGAGACGTGTCAAACATGTGCTCTGTGTTGTACTTACCGCCTTCAATAAGGGGAACATGCAGACTAATAATATCGCACTGCATGATGGTATCCATCGTAACGAAGTCCCTACTGTCACCGGCATCTGCCAATGGGGGATCGCATAAATAATACTGAATACCAAGCGCGGTCAATTTCTCGCTTAAGCGAGTGCCGACATGCCCTGCCCCTACTATACCAACGGTTTTATCGGTTAGCTGCCAATCGAGTTTTTCCGCCATTACAAATAAAGCGCTCAACACATATTCGGCAACCGCAACAGCATTGCATCCCGCTGCAGAATGAACGGCTAAGCCACGACTTTGCAGATAGGCTTTATCTAAATGGTTAGTGCCGGCGGTTGCGGTGCCTACGTATTTGATAGCTTTATTAGCATCAAGAAGCGCTGCATTAACCTTAGTGGTCGAACGTACCAATAGCACATCGGCGTCTGCGACAAGTTCGGCATTGACATCTTTATGAGAAAAAACCTGGCTATCACCTAGCCCTGCAAAAAATTCAGCAGCGTAAGGTAGACTGTCTTCATAATAAATTTTCACCAGATAGGCTCCATGACACGCCAGCGAAATAGCGCTGCGCCCGAATACACGTTAGGTTCAGGCTTAAAAAAAGAGCGCAAGTATGCCACGGCAGGACCAGAAGCTAAATGCCCAGAAAGAATTTTATGTACTGATTTGACAATGGTCTAATCACTTTCCTCTTGGTCCGTAATTTTACAATCCTGTGGTCGACTATTCGTCTAAGCTCTATTTATCTAAGGACTATTTATCTAAGGGCTATTTGGGTAATGCCTAGTTACTATCTAGTTGCGGGCTAGTTGCTATCTAGCTGCTATCTAAGTGCTCGCTAGCCAAGATGGTTGACAAATGCTAGGTAGAGAGCGGTGACCTCTTTTGGCGCTTCAAGTTGAGGATAATGACCGACTTGCAAGGCATAAGTTTGCGCATGGGGTAATAGGTGTTCAAACTGGTTCAACATATGTTGGCCCGATATTGGATCATGCACACCATTAATAAAACACTGGGGCACCGATGTGTGTTGCATGGCGTTAATCCAGCGAGAGGCCTGAGCTTTACGCTCATCTATATATTTCAATAAATGTGGAAGCACACGTTTTCCCTGTTTCCATTCCAGCAACGCATACAAGATCGCAATGTGCGCAGCGTCAGGCGGGCTACTAGGGCCAAATATTTTAGCGAAACTGCGGTGCAAACTACTTTGACTCATGAACCTTGCCATAAGCGGCCCCAAAGGGCTTTTAAGCAGTTTTTGCGTTAACAGTGGACGGTGACAATCAGCGAATAATCCGCCATTCAAATAACAGACACTTTGAATACTCAAATTTGAGCGCTTTTCAGCATGGCGAGTCAATAACTCTTGTGCCACTGAATCACCGTAATCATGGGCTAAAATATGGCATCGCTTAATATGCAATTGCGCCAACAGCACTTCGAGAATATCCGCTTGCTCAAGTAAACTGTAATCGTGTTTATTGGGTTTATCTGACAGCCCGAAGCCCAGAAGATCGAGACACACTAAGCGATATTTTTGGCGTAATACGTGCCATTGATTGTGCCAATCCCAAGCAGCACTGGGGAAACCATGGATCAATAAAACCCACGGCTCGTCATTTTCAACCGCCACTGCATCTTGTGCAGTCCAGTATGCGATTTTGTGTTCACCAATTTGCGCGTAACTGGCACTCGCTTGATACTGCTCAAAATTGGGAAAGCGCTCCATTATTGGTCATAACCAGGATTGGTTCGATCGAGTTGACGTAAAATACCCGGCCAAGCAAGCGCGCCGCCAGCAGAGCGAGTAACTTGTTGTGCTTGGGCTCGAATGCCCGCCAATATTTGTTCAGGGATGGGTATCAGTTCTTGACCAGACGCTTGTGCTTGTAGTTGTATTTCACACGAGCGCTGCAGTAAAAACATTCCCAAAAATGCATCCGCGATAGAATCAGCGCACGTCAGCAAGCCGTGGTTGCGTAATATCATGAAATTAGTGCTGCCAAGGTCAGCCACCAGACGCTTTTTCTCATCAGGGTTTAACGCAACCCCTTCATACTCATGATACGACATAGAAGACAGCGCAAATAAAGACTGCTGACTTAAAGGTAAAAGCCCTTGTTTCTGGGTCGAGACCGCGATACCGGCCGTTGTGTGCAAATGCATAACACATTGCGCATCTTCGCGTGCTTCATGCACCGCACTGTGGATCACAAAACCTGCCGGATTAATATCATAATCAGACTCCATGACCTTTTCGCCTTGCAAGTTCACTTTAACTAAACTTGAAGCCGTTACTTCGTCAAACATCATACCGTAGGGGTTAATTAAAAAATGATGTTCTGGCCCCGGCACACGGGCTGAGATATGAGTAAAAATCAAATCATCCCAACCATAATGGGCCACCATACGATACGCAGCCGCTAAGTCGACTCTGGCTTTCCACTCTTGCTCACTAACCTGTTGCTTTACTGCTGACATAAATTTGCTTCTTTAGATTGTTAAATTTGTGTCAACAACTTAATCTACAGGTAAGTTACAAACTGTCGCTAATACGACAATTCAAGATAATTCCTATGCATTTAGACACAATTAGACCCATTCTTAGTCAGAGCCCGTGGTTTAAATCACTTCCGCAAGACATTATCGAGCAACTCGTCACGGCAGCGAAATTAAAGCGCCTTGAAACAGGGCAACTTGTTTATCAGAAACATGATTTAGGTGACGGTTTGTACTGCGTAATGTCAGGTAAGGTCCGTTTGAGTAATGTAACCCTTGAAGGCAAAGAGCTAATTTTAACCTGGATGCAACCAGGGAATTGGTTTGGCGAAATATCCTTGTTCGACGGATTGCCCCGTGCTCATGATGCGCATGCTGAAACACCCTGTGAGCTATTGAAAATATCTAGCCATGACTTCAAAGCACTATTGGTAGAACACCCAACACTGTACCCGCATTTCATGCGCCTGCTTTGCCAACGCATTCGCACCACATTTTCGTTTATCGATGAAACCGGAAGCTTATCGTTAAAAGGCAAATTGTGTGGACGAATTCTGTTATTAGCCGAGGGGTTAGAACATCAGGCACCCATCGAAAATGGTACCACCTTACGCATCTCCCAAGAATCGCTTGCCTTAATGCTTCACAGCTCTAGACAAACCGTGAATAAATTACTCCAAGAGCTGCAAGCGCAAGATGTTATTCAAGTTCACTATGGCCAAATGACGATTATTGACTACATGAAACTTAAAACCCTGTGTCAAATATAACGTGGCCGTACCTCGCAGCGAAGTGCTGAGGATAAAACCACAGATTCACAAACTAAAAGTTGGCGATAAAACCAAGTCTGATTTATATCTATGTCTAATATGAAAAAGTAAGTTGGCCAGCTAGAGTTAAACCTGTACACATGACCTAGATTGACAAGCGTCAAGTATTCACGAGCAAAGCGGTTCAACTTATAATTAAAAAGCATATATTTGCTTGGGTAGAATATTAAGGAAAGTAGTATTTCATGCAGATTTTTTTCCCCGGGCCTCAACACATTCTTGCTCTTTTTTTAAGCTGCATTCCATTTATCCTCAATGCCGAGAACCTCGGTAGCGACTTGCTGGGAGACAACGCGCGCTGGTCTGTTGATGCGTCTGCTAGACTCAATCGCAACACAGATACCCAGCACAATGCCTTTACTTATGTATTAGGGCTAGACGTGCACAAGGTGTTCAGCCATAAAAATAGGGACATAGGCACCCTGATGTTTCAACCGTACTTGGTATCATTAAATAACGCTTCGTCTGTGCCATTCTTCTTCGACGATGGTGATGATACTCAACTGACTTGGCGCATCACCAACTTTAATTTTACGGCCTTAGCTCAAGGCAGACTCAATATAAAACTAGGCCATTTCGAAATTCCTTATGGCTTAGAGTATCAGGAAGATACCAATGGAACGTTACGACAATTCACATTTGGTGACCGAGGGATAAAAGCCGATTGGGGGATGTCAGTGAACGGTATTTTGCCTTATCTAGAATATGAAATCGCACTCACCAGAGGCTCAGGAAACGAGCTAACCAGCTCCCATAACCCGCACATTTTTTCAGGTCGTATTGGTTCACCGAGTCAGAAAAATATAACGGCAGGTTTTTCTTGGTTTTACGGAGATGTGTTGACTGGTTCAGGCACCACCGAGCATAAAAAGTTAGGGGTAGATGCTTCGTATTTTTACTATCAGTGGCAATTTATGTTTGAGTCATCTATTGGCCAAAAAGCAGGGAACGATACCCAAAATAGCTTCGCCGAAATTGCTTGGATAGGCGCCAAAGAGCAATTTAAAAGTTATATGCAACTGGGTTATCAAAACATTAAACAAATGAATAAAAAAGATTCTGCCAGTTACTGGGTAGTGGGTATGCAATGGCAAAATGCGTACGGTTTTGACATAAGCGCACAGTTTAAACATAAATTAAACGCAGCACCTACACTTAACATAGAGCCTGACTTAAGCATTCAAATGAGATACAGATTGTAATGGCAAACATTCAAGTAAAAAAACCAGCAGATCTTGCAACGGCAGGTCTGGCAAAATTAGCGGCTTTTTTTGTGCTTACATTTTTTATGCTCACAATTACATTTCCCTCTCAGGCCGCGTTCTGCTCATTGCGCGATCCCATCTCGGCTATCCAAGCTTTATACAGTCAAGAGTATCAATTTAGAACTGTGGTAACCGATGTTACCGAAGCAGATCGTGAGCAAATGAAGCAGCAGCTACCCTTCACTATCCATCAAAGCGAAGTCGCTAAGCACACCTTATACGTCTTGTATAAAGACCAAAAAGCAGAAGGTTTTTTACAAGCACGTTCTGAATGGGCAAAGTGGGGCCTCGTTGAAATCGCTTGGGCTATTAATTTAGACAGGACCTTAAAAGGGTTTTATTTCCAGCGCTGCAGAAGCCCACAATGTAATGACACAGTGACCCGAAGCATCAGTCATGTAATTCAAGGCAAATCATTTTCTCAATTAAAAAGCTTATTAAGTGGCGATGGGGAAACGCTTTCCGCTTACGGTCAGTCAGTATTTCCCATCGCACCTAGATTAGCATTGCTTACCTTGCGATCAGCACTAAAAACGCTTGCCATTACCGATATCAGTTGGAGAAAAGATCTACAAAATCTAGCCATAGCGCATTAACCGAAGGACAAAAATGAGAATAAGAAGTTACCTCGCCCTATTAGTCTGCGCATGTTTGCTGGGCGCTTATATACTAGAGCAAGTCTTAGCTTATCGCTTTAACAGCGTGCAAACTCTAGAGAGTGAGCACAATGAAAGTTTGTTGTGGCAAAAGGATCTTCAACGGATAGAAAACACCATTTCACAATTCTTAGTTTCTGCAGACCTTGTTATCGGCTCAGGTAACACATACCTGATTTTTGGCGCTAAAAATATGGGTGACTACCTCATAAAAGAACTTGCGCAAATGCAAAGCCATAACCAATTCCCGCCATTGTCAAAAAAGATATCAGAATCTGAGACCTTAGTGGCAAGTATCAACGATGTATTAGTCGAAGTGCTAGACCTCCCCCCGAATGACCTGCAACAAAGCCTAGGCCAATTACTGGAGCAATATGATCCTATCAGCCTTTTACTTTCGCGAAACATCCAGTTCTTAACACAGGAAACCAGTAATACTATTGAAAACGAAGCGCGGTTTTTGCAGGCGGAAAAACAGCGAATGGAAGAAGTCAGTTGGATCACCAGAATAGGCTTCTTTCTGGCGATTATCGCCCTATGGTGGTGGGCTAACAGCAGGATCTGTAAGCCATTAAATGGCTTGATTTATTCATCTCATCGAGCACTAGCCGGCCATGATTTTGAGGCGACCAAGCGGGCCCCGACTGAAATCTTAGAGCTAAGCAACGATTTCAAACACTTAACAGAGACCTTATTTCACCAAGCGTCACACGATCCCTTAACCGAGCTACAAAATAGGCGTGCATTCGAGCGCAACCTCAAACAAGTTATTCAGGACAATCAGCACAACTACTTTTTATGTTTTATCGATTTAGATTATTTTAAAACAATTAATGATACGTGTGGTCATGCTGCAGGTGATGAGATCCTCGTTAGCGTTGCGCGTATTTTAAAAAGTAATGTGCGCAGCAATGATATAGTTGCGCGTCTCGGGGGAGATGAGTTTGCCATTCTCATTTTAGATTGTCCCTTTGAAAAGGCCCTGCAAATTGCAAATAATATCAAAGAAAATATACGTACTCTAACCTATCACTGGGAAGGTGAAACCTTTCATTTAAGTGCCAGTATCGGCGTCGCCCCAAAAGTAAAGCATAACAGCACCACAGATTTATTAAATGCCGCGGATGTAGCCTGTGGTTTAGCAAAAAGTGCAGGACGCAATACAGTGCGTCTATACGATGCAAGCCAAGAGAAGGCCAATAACAAACAACAGGATATCCTATCGGTACATCAAATTAATAACGCCTTAAAAAATGACCAATTCATCCTTTATAAGCAGGATATTCTGCCCTTACAAGACAACCAGAGTGGCCACTATTTTGAAATATTGCTGCGCATGAAAGGGGTTGATGGAAAGGTCATTAGCCCTGCAAGCTTCTTGCCCATCGCTGAACGCTATCGATTAACAAGCCAAATCGATACTTGGGTGGTCAGCGCCGTTTTCGCGCATTTTCGTCAACACCAAGATCAACTTGAAAATATCTATATGATTTCTATCAACCTGTCTGGTCATTCAATGAATGATCACGAATTAGAAACCTTCATTATCGACAAAGTTAAAAAAGGCGGGATCCCCGCCCATAAGTTGTGTTTTGAGGTGACCGAGACGGTGGCAATTGCCAATATCAAGCGCGCTAAACTATTTATAGAAAACATAAAAAAACTTGGCTGTAGCTTTGCATTAGATGATTTTGGTAGCGGCCACTCTTCCTATGCCTATCTGAAGGAGCTGCCCACAGAGAAAATAAAGATCGACGGTACAATTATCGCGAATATGATGGACAACCCGTTAGATTACACCACAGTTAAATCTATTTGTGAGATCGCCAAAGCAGCCAATCAAGAAATTATTGCCGAATTCGTCGAAAACGAAAAAACCGTAGACGCATTAAAGAAACTAGGAGTTGATTTTGCTCAGGGCTATCATTTTAACCGCCCAAGTGAATTACGCTAAATCGTGCGTATTACCCATGGACACAATTGAAAAAGCCGCGACATGAAAAACATGCTGCGGCCGGGGATGATACGACAGTTCACTAGGCTGTCGAAAGGTTAGTCGCTAAAAATAGGCAGAAAGTTTAATTGAAATTAAAAAAAATATTTTGCTGAAGATTTAATTACCCTAACTCAGCCTTCAATCAAGTAATTTTTTTACCTCCAGTAAGAATGACTTATCTCTGTATTAGACTAAATATCAATACTTTTCAGAGATTTACTTTTTGAATAATCTGTTATTACGTTTTAGACTGATTGAATACAAAGTAATAATTTTTCGCCCAAATCGATACCATCGAGAGAAATGAAAATACGTTTTTATCTCTCCAATCCACAACCAAGAGAGCATTATGTCAAACAGTACTTTTCGACTCATCACCCGCAGCGATTTTGACGGCTTAGTATGTGCCGCTTTGCTGAAAGATATGAACATGATTGACGATATTAAATTCGTTCACCCCAAAGACATGCAAGACGGCAAAATTGAGGTAGGTCCTAGAGATATTCTCACTAACTTGCCCTATGTAGCAGGTTGCCATATGTGTTTTGATCACCATCACAGTGAAACGATGCGTAACGAAGCACACGACAATCATGTCATTGACCCATCAGCCCCTTCTGCTGCTCGCGTGGTATATGATTACTATGGCGGTAAGAGCAAGTTCCCGAAAATTACTGATGAGCTGATGGATGCTGTTGACAAGGGAGATTCAGCCAACTTTAACCAGCAAGAAGTCCTTGACCCTCAAGGCTGGGACTTAATGAACTTCTTAATGGATGCGCGCACCGGCCTAGGACGTTTCCGAGAATTCACCATTTCTAATTACAATTTAATGATGGAGCTTATCGACTGCTGTTTAGATCTCAGCGTTGATGAAATTATTCAGCTTCCTGATGTGCAAGAGCGCATCAAAATCTATCAAGAACATCGCCCACTTGCGATTGAACAAATTAAACGTTGTGCGACGATAAAAGATAACTTAGTAATTTTAGATTTAAAAGACGAAGACCCAATATACGCCACCAACCGTTTTATGATTTATGCCCTATTCCCTGAGTGCAATATTTCTATTCACAAAATGTGGGGCTTCCAAAAACAAAACGTGGTTTTAGCGATCGGCAAGTCTATTCTGAATAAAAGCTCCAACACTAATATTGGTGAAGTGTGCTTAAAGTATGGTGGTGGCGGGCACGAAAACGCCGGCACTTGCCAAATTCCGACGGATAAAGCGGACGAGGTATTACAAGAAATTACACAAAAAATTAATCAAGACGGTTAGTAAAAGCCTCCCCAAATTAGGCCTGCATTTGCAGGCCTATTTCTTCCAGCAAATCAAAAATGCCGGTTTCATCGACTTTAATTTCATTATTCAAATCACTTCTGTGCTCTGTATAACGATTTGCATATCGCGTTTGAGTATAGGTATCACTATTTTCAAATATCTCATCATCGATATGAAACGCATCATTGTGCAACGACAATGGCTGGGGGTGCATTGCTAACCACAACTGAGCATTACGAATGCCATCACCATGCAAAATCTCAGTAGTGGTATCAGCCAAAAGCCAGTCTTGGGCAAGTGCTTGTAGATGGCTTTCTGGGTAGTATGAAGTCACTTCATCTTCGGGCCAGCTGGCTTCAGCGTTTACCGGGCCAATACGCGGGCGAGCCAATATATCTTGCTGCAGCATTGATAACAGCAAAGCGAACTTTTCCCCTTGCTGCGACGCACGGTTAAGCGCTCCGCTAAATTCAAGATCTAACGCGGCCTGATTAACAGCTTGCTTATTTTGTGTTGCTTGTGTTTCCTGCAAACCTAGCTCACCAATGGCTCCCTCGGTGAAAACGGGGGATACGAGAATGATTAATTAACTAGGTTATCGCTCGAGCGGGCTAATTCTTGAGGGGCACAACTGGGGAAGTTGTAAATGAAGCGTTTAAATTCACGAAAGCACACGCCAGTCAGTAAACCTGACTAACGATTCGCTTCTTTAGCGTTTAGGGACTAATAACGCTGGATCAATTCGCACATTCATCCAGTTCATTCGCCAATCTAAGTGCGCACCAGTGACGCGGCCTGTGGCGCCTATTTCAGCCACTAATTGTCCCTGCTTTACGTTGTCCCCTGCTTGCACTAACCCTTTGCTTAAATGCAAAAAAGTAGAAGAAACACCCAGGCCATGGTCGATAATCATCGTACCGCCTGAATAATACATATCAGGCACAAACAGGGTAACTACGCCATCAGCTGGGGCGTAAACAGGTGTGCCCGTTGGCGCAGCCACATCCACACCGTAATGGGGGCGTTTCGGCTGACCGTTGAGCACTCTTTGACTGCCATACACCCCGCTAATTGGGCCTTGAGCAGGCCATATAAAATCTTGAGAGAAATCAGTCCGCACGTCACGACGTGACCGTGCAGAAGCAACTTGCACATTATCTTGACGAATTTTATCCAATACTTCTTGAGGCGGTGAAACCATTTTACTAGGTAATCCCTCAATACGCTGTATATCGTATTCTCGTGAGGTTAACTTAATGTTTTTCTCATGTTTATTGCCTTCTGGGTCACGCCATGTGAGCTGATGTTCTAACTCAGCATCACGGCTAAACCCAAAAGCAAAGTGACCATCATCACTTATCAATATTGGCTTGCCGTCTAGCCAGATTTCACTGCCAGAAGGAGCGCTGCCTCTAAGTAAACTGCCTTGGGTTAACTCCCCTCGTAGCTCTAGCATCTCGGCCTGCGCGCCCATCATAAACATTAGGTTGATAAACGCCCCAAAGATATATTTATGCATAAGCAATGGCACCTTTACCGACGCCTTCAAACGCAAACACCTTAAATTCACTGTCGGGCACTAAACGCTTTTGTTCATCAGCAATGTACTGTGCAAGGCATTCAACCGTGGTATCCGTGTCGACCATTTCTGTTTCAGCTTTAGGAATAGCTAACTCAAACCAGCCCTGGGAAGACTCATAGCCAAATAAGAAATGCTCTGAAAAGTCAGTATCACTTTTCACAAAGTTAACCTTGTCAGCGCTAACTAAATCTTCGTTAGAGCCTACGTATATATCGCACCAGCGCTCTGCCCAGTATTGTTGCCACTCTTGGCTTTCATGCTGGTTCTCCACAATAGTAATTTTCGAGCGATGTCCGTGGGCTATCCGCTGGCAATTACCATCGTGTTTCTTCAAACCGTGGGTATAGTGGTAGTACGGCGTCGTTATGACTTCAGCGCGTAATGCCAACTCTAGCCCTGCAACATTGTCAGGCAAATGCGTGGCAATAACTTGTTTTAGATATTGGCTAACTGATGACATGGTCACGTGCTTGGAGTACACAAAAGCATATGCTTCTGAGGGGCAGTTAAGATGGATAGAGCGGCCATCTGGGCGCATAAAATCCACACTGACTCTGTCATTCTTTTCATCTCGCAGAATATGGCTATATTCATGCTCAACGGGGATCAGCAATTTATGGTCGACATATTCGTCAATCAAGTGCTTAAGCTGCTTTTTAACCTTAGAAAAATCGAGCACCATGCTCTCTTCATTTAAATCGCCGTCTAATACGACGTCGACTATCCAACTTTCTCCCACCATGCCGCGCTTAGGGCACAAATAGGAAAAATCCATAACGGTTAAATCGTTAACGAATAATTGCATAAAACAGACTAAATACCTTAGTTAACACAATGAGTGTTGAGAAAATGAGTAGTTTATTACGAGCTTAGTATATCGCGGGTATGAAACTTTATCATGTGTTTACACCAGCCATGCTTTTGAGGCTGGTGTATTTTCGACCTAAATAATGGTTACTTTTGAGCCTTTAGCAACTGATCTTTCAAATTTGGCGGAATACCCTTAATCATCAGCGTGTCTGAGCCCGCATCATAATGCACTCGTTCACCATATAAATTACGCTCGAAACTCAAACTAATACCGCCCCCCTGGCCGCTGAATTTTGCTAAGGTTTTCAGCGCACTACGATCCGCTTGAAAGGTTTCTTCAATAGGGGTTTCACTGTTCGCGACAAACTGATAGAAGTCATCTCCTTCCGGCTCTTTCGGCAGCTTATCGGCTAATTCTTTAAGTTGAATGTCTTCACCAGCGTCAAGTTTCTCTTTGTAATACTCAGAAACAGTTTTGCGGGTCGCATTCTTTTCGCTGGCATCCATTTGTTCAGACGCTAAATACTCATCCACCGAGCTAAGCAACTGTTTATTCTGCTGCTTAATATCGACCAATTCTTCACAGCCTAAAAACTGCATAAAGAAATCAGACACCTTGCGTCCCATTCGACCTTTAATAAAGCTGATATATCTATTTTGCTCAGGTGTAGTCGATAGCTGGGTGAGGTCGATACGTACCGCGAGTTGCATTTTAGCTAAATCTAAGTGGTCGCTACTACTCAGCTCTAGTTCACGGTTAATTTCAACGTGTTGCTTGGTGTTTAAAATGGCAATCATCAGGTACTCAGTGGCAAGAAACTCATAATGGCTAAACACCACAAAGCCGGTTTCTATACTTGCCATGTCTGTCATTGTTTTTTTCAGCATCTGGCTACTTTGAATACTAAAATCAACAAAAGTCTCAGGATCGTCAAGCATCGCAGTTAACTGTGCTTGAAACGGGCTGACAGGAATATCTTCACCCTCTTCGTCTTTGGCCGGCTCAGCACCTTGCTCTATAAACCCACCGACCCCTTTCCCTGGCTTTGTATTAAAGGCATGGTTAATTTGCTGGGCGAGATCTTCTATTTCAGGGGTAACAGAAAAACAGCTATTACGCGGTACAAGCGTTAGTTGTTGCTGTTCATTAATCGCTAATTGATGTACCACAAAGTGACGAATGAGTGCGCTCACGTTGGCTCCTTTATCTTGGTTAAGGGTCTGCGCTTCAAAAGCATAAACCTAAAATGGTTCTTGTTGGACGAATTACGCCCTTTTCAATGACTATTTATCTACCTACACTGCGCATTACTCGCATTTTGAGCGGACCATTGTTACTATCTCGCCATTACTATTGAGAGAAAAAATATGCCTCAAAATTCTAAATATTCGGATACCCAATTCGAAAACCTTATGCACGACATCATCATCGCACTGGAAAAGCACCAAGCCGGACGAGATTTATCATTGATGGCGCTGGGTAATGTCATCACAAACATTTTTATGCAACAGGTCAACGAAAGTCAGCGTAGTGAAATGGCTGATAAGTTTACACAAGTACTTTTAAAAAGTATCAATGCTAAATAGATAAATTCATGATTTTAACAGAAACGCCTAGACGTAAATTAGTCACGCAGTTAGTTACCTGGGGTCATTGGTTTGCGCTTTCAAATATGATCCTGGCGATCGCGATTGCCAGTGTGTACATATTTAGCTCGCCTGCTCCTGAGACGCCATTGGGGATCATTTATTTACTGTCCAACTGGATCAGTCATATTGGGTTTCTGACTTTCTTTGGTTTTATCATTCTCATTCTGCCCCTGTGTTACTTGGTGCCAAATGCCCGAACAGTCAAGGTCATTAGCGCAATATTGGCGGCTGTCGCCTTAGCCATGTTGGGTTTTGATGCGCTGCTGTACAACAAGTATGGGGTGCATTTAAGTTTCTCTACCGCTGAAATGCTCAGAACTGAGGCCAACGTCGCTCGTTCGGTGTTAAGCTGGCAGAGATGGGCGTTCTTTTTTCTGATTTTCTTGTTCTGGTTATCGGCGCAGTTAGTACTTGCTAACGCACTGTGGAAGCGCGTAGCGCGCTTGCAAAAGCGTAAACTCGCCTTGCCCATTAGCAGCTTTTTCGTCGTCTGTTTTGTGTCTAGCCATGCTATGCACATTTGGGCTGACGCGAACTTGTATCACCCTATCGTTCAGCAAGATGATCTGTTCCCTTTGTCTTATCCTGCGACGGCGAAAACATTAATGTCCCGTTATGATTTGCTCGACAGAGACAACTACCAACAGCGTCTTGAACTACAATTTGATGATAGAGTGAGTCAAATTAACTACCCTTTATCTCCTTTGTATTGCTCAGTTTCAGGGCAAAAGAAAGTCTTAATGTTAGTTAATACTGATGCGCCGGCCAGCGCTTTTCAAGCACCATTACCCCATAACATACCGCTCTATGCAGGGCAGTCTTCTACGGCTGCTAATCAGCGTAGCTATTTATTTGGCCTGCCCGAGCTGTATCATTCTGTGCTAGCAAAGAAAACTCCCATTTTGCTTGATCTGCCTTCTGCGTTAGGTCTTAAGGTTGGAATATATGCCAGTGATTTAGACGCGGGCAAACAAAGCAAACAGTTTAGCCAGCAATGGGCAGATTTTGAACAAGGTGTGACCTCAGCGACAACGCATCTCGCCATTGGTTTTATTAACAGTGAGCAACTCAGCGCCATACTCGCAACACCGCAAGTAATGCAGCAGTATCAGGTGTTAGTCGTAACGCAAAATGAAGCAGGCGGGAATAGCCTATTCAGTAATACTGAACTATTTGCTGACTTTGCCAGCAGCGAAGATTTAGCCCCCACTATATTGAATTTACTGGGTTGCAATGCGCCTACGCAAAATTACAGTACGGGGCGAGATCTAAGTCACCCTGGCCGTGATTGGTTAGTGACAACGCACGAGCGCATGGTTATCGTCATGCAAAACGATAAACGCATCGAGGTTTCTAGTAACGGCAACAGCAAAGTGTATAACTTGTTAAGCGGCAAAGAGTTAGCAGATGATGCTGATACTCGGTTGTTAAGCCAAGCCATAAAACGGTTAAGCAGTTTTGCGACCACACGCTAACCATCGAAGCTTAAAAAATTCCTAAGCCTGCAAATGCAGGCTTTTTTGTGCCCTTTATCCGGCTTTGCGTAACAAGCGCAACGAAAAATGCGCACTGACCTTCGTTAATAATTCTTTAATGCGTTGGGTATTTTCGACTGATGTCGACCAGTAATATGGTGTCATCATCAGCAGGTTCATGCGCATCTCAGGGGTGGCTAAATTAAATGAAAAGGTTAAGGTTTCTTCATGAGCAAGTTCGAATCCATCTGGCACAGCAGGCGGCGCCTTGTGCTCAGCAGGGGCTGCATACACACACGCTTTTAGCTCAGCTAGATGCTCAGGAGCTGGGTTTACTTGCAACCACAGACCCTTGTCAGCCAAAATGCGTAAAATTTCCTGCTCACTGCTTGGCGCGAACACTTGGATCACGCCCTGTTGACTAGCATTAGGCACCGGAATAGCAAAACTGCTCGCAACACAAAATGCACTTTCAGGGTACTTTTTCGCTGCTTTTTGCACAGCAACCTTAGAAATATCTAACCCAGCGCCGACCACTTTTATACTTGAAGAGTCAGCGTTGAGCGTCGTTAAAATACGCTGTAAATAATAACCTTCACCACAGCCTGCATCGAATAGCGAAGCTGAGGCATTGGGCTCAGTGCTGTCGGATGAGTTACTGGCTAAGTACGCCGCCAATAATTCGGCCATTTTGCTCGCTAATGGCTGGTAATGACCTTGTTCCAAAAATGAGCGTCTAGCGTTGACCATCTGCTTATTATCACCAGGCTCTTTACTGTTTTTATGCTGAGCAAGCAGTAAGTTAACGTAGCCTTCCTTTGCCATATCATAGGTATGCCCAGCGTCGCATTTATAAGTACGTTCAGTTAAAAGTAACGGTGACTGACAAGCAGGGCAAATCCACATGGTATTTCTCAGATGTTTAAAAGGCGCAGTGTAGCAGAATATACCTTTGCTTTTGCGCCCAAGTCAGGGTTGTTGATTAATTAACGAATAGTTTAACCTGTGCAATATGACGCTTTACAAACCGGCTATACGCCCACGTCATCGCCCATAGCCATGCTCCGCCGATAGGGATAACCCAGAATGCAGTCACTAGCGGCGCATAATGCGCCCAAAGCCCAGTACTAAATGAAGCGACCTGCACACCAATTGATGAACCAATAACACATAACCCTGAGATAATCGGCCCTTTGTCACTGTCTACATCCATAGCGGCCGAAAGCATTAGCGGGAACAATCCACCTAACCCCAAGCCCAACATGAAATTACCCCATGACATCACCACAGGATCAACAGCTAATTTAATCATAAAGCAGCCTGTTACCATTATGGTGGCCAAAATTAGCATCAATCGATGGGAGGTAAGCCATTTAAGCAATAAAGCAAACACAAGGCGACTGACCACCATACCAGCGGTAAAAAAGGCGAATATCAAGCGCGACTGTTCACCGCTAAAGCCGTGTCCATTTTGCGCATAACTGACAAACCAATTAGCGTTCCCAAACTCCACCATGCCGTAACCAAACGCGGCGAGGGCTAAAAATATAAACACCGGTTGGCGAATAATGTCACCATATGACAGACTTTTACGATTTTTCTTCGCCGCTTCAGGGGCAACAAGTTTTTTACCTTCATGAGCCACGCGCCAAGTATAAACAGCCAGTACTAACATACCAGCGGCTAATATGCGCAGCGGCCAGCGCCAGTCATGCTCAATTAAATACAAACCAGATACATAAAATGGTGCTGCCAAGGTACCAACACTAAACATGAAATCCATAAGGCCCATCATGGCAGAGCGCCGCTCAACATGTAGGCGCGCAATTACCGTATGTCCTATGGTGAACAAGCTCGACGCGAACATCCCCAGCACCAGCGCCCCAACGAGCAACCAAAACCAATGTTGCACAAATGAAATCGCCAGCAACAAGAGCAATACGCACACAAGCAGTACCGCAAAGAGCGACATAAAATCAAATTTTTGTGCGTACTTGCCACCCAATATGGCGCCGAGGATCATGCCTATAGATATCAAAGTAAAAAAGGCACCGCTGACCACTTCATTCATAGCAAGGTTTTGTGCTAAATCGGGCAGTAATACTCCCCATAAAATAAACACCATGCCTAAAAAGAAAAAACCAGCAAAGATGACAGACGTAGCCGCACGGCGATCCATAAACACTCCAGTCTAAAACCCGTTACATAACGAGAATAAAAGAAAGCTAAGCCCTGAAACGTAAATTCAAGGTCGCGCTAATTTGATTTAGTTGCGCGCAAGGTAACCAACTTAGTACCTCGGTTGCAATGCTAATCTTTCATTATGGGATTGATTTTTTAGGTGATTGCAAATTCATAAAATATTGTTAACACTGTCAGAACAAGTATGCATATTTTCTAACACAAACCAGACGGTTTCTAGGAGCGTGCAATGCTTTCTCAAGAAGCAAGAAATTGTATTTGAAGGCTAATAGCCGATGCCTTAGACATAAAAAAGCCCGCTAAGCGTAGCGGGCTTTCTCATAATTGATGCGCTGGGCTACTAGCCTTTGTAGCGTTGCATCACCAAAGTACAGTTTGTGCCACCAAAGCCGAAGCTATTTGACATAACCGTATTTAACTTGGCATCGCGGGTTTCGGTCACCACGTCCATACCTTGTGCCGCTTCATCTAAGGTTTCAATGTTGATAGAAGGCGCAATAAAGTCGTTTTCCATCATCAGTAAACTGTAGATAGCCTCGTTAACGCCGGCAGCGCCTAATGCATGGCCTGTCATGGCTTTCGTTGCACTCAGTGGCGGTACTTTGTCACCGAACACTTCACCGATGGCCCATAGCTCTTTTACATCGCCTACAGGAGTTGAAGTACCATGCGTGTTGATATAATCAATTGGTTCGTCCACGCCGTTCATTGCTTGTTGCATACAACGAATAGCGCCTTCGCCTGATGGTGCAACCATGTCTGCGCCATCAGATGTTGCGCCATAACCTACAATTTCGCCGTAAATTTTCGCACCACGGGCCAAGGCATGTTCTAGTTCTTCAACTACAACCATACCGCCACCGCCAGCACCAACGAAACCATCACGGTTCGCATCATATGTGCGCGATGCCGTGCTTGGGTTGTCATTGTATTTAGTTGAAAGTGCGCCCATGGCGTCAAATTCCATTGATAAAGTCCAGTGCAGCTCTTCACCGCCACCAGCAAAAATAATGTCTTGCTTACCAAGCTGGATTTGCTCTAGAGCATTACCAATACAGTGTGCACTGGTTGAACAAGCTGAACTAATTGAGTAGTTAACACCTTTAATTTTAAACGGTGTCGCTAAACAAGCAGACACGGTACTGCCCATACAGCGCGTGACCATATAAGGGCCAACACGACGTAAACCTTTTTCGCGCAAAATATCAACTGCGCCAACTTGATGCTGAGAAGACGCACCGCCTGAGCCGGCAATGATACCGGTGCGAACGTTTGAAACCATTTCTGGTGTCAAACCTGAATCTTCTACCGCTTGCTGCATCGCAATGTACGCATAGCCAGCCGCATCGCCCATGAAGCGTAGCGTTTTACGATCAATATGCTCAGATAGGTCAAGATTAACCTTGCCCCATACATGGCTGCGCATGCCATTTTCAGCAAATTCTTCAGAATAAGTGATGCCAGAACGCCCTTCTCTAAGAGATTTCGTGACTTCAGTTTTGTTGTTACCAATGCTAGAAACAATGCCTAGCCCGGTGATAACCGCTCTTCTCATGATAAACCCTTCAAGCAAAAAATTGCCGCTTTTAAAATTGCCGCATATGGTAACGATTTTCGCGATGTAACTGGTCTGCTCTTTTGCGTAAGCCAATTATGCACAGCTGCTTTACAACACTTCGTTACCGGTTAGTTTGGTTAACACTATTTGGTTTGTGTAGACTGTTTGGCTTGTCCAGATAGTTACCTTAAACTATCGTGCTTTTGAAGACTAGCCCAAGCATACTCGGAGACCCTCACGATTGACCATTAAAACAGCAGATATTCAGTTTAACGCTGACGGTACCCCCGTCGCCACAGATTTCGACGATGTTTATTTCTCTTCGTCTGATGGCGCGCAAGAAACTCAGTACGTATTCTTGCAAAACAATCAGCTTCCATCTCGCTGGCAACACTGGTCAAAGCCGACCTTTGTCATTGCCGAAACAGGATTCGGCACTGGGCTCAATTTATTAGTAACATTGGCTGCATTCAAAGACTATTTAACCCAAAACCCTGCCAGCACCTTTACTCTGCATTTTATCAGCACCGAGAAATATCCACTTAACCATGCTGACTTAGTCCAAGCGTTGGGCGCTTTTGTTCAATTCAAAGATAGCGCTAACGCATTAATTGCTCAATATCCGATGCCACTTAACGGCTGCCACAGGATGGCTTTTTTGAACAACCGCGTGGTAGTCGACTTATGGCTAGGCGATATTCATGACTCATTGCCCCAGTGGCATACCAATGAAAACGGCTTAGTAGACGCTTGGTACTTGGACGGTTTTGCGCCAAGTAAAAACCCGCAAATGTGGTCGGCGCAATTGTTTGAACAAATGGCCCGTTTGGCAGCAAAAGACTGCACCTTTGCCACCTTTACCGCCGCGGGCTTTGTAAAACGCGGGTTGCGTGATGCGGGTTTCATCGTAGAAAAGCGCAAAGGTCACGGGCGCAAGCGAGAAATGCTCGCCGGATATATCGCCCCCGAATTCCAAGCGCAAATCAATCGCCAGCAAGCCAGATATTATCAACGTAGCGCGTATGCACATGTTGAAAATATGGATGCCACAGGTGCGAATGCAGCAGATACCAACAACCGCACCCAAGGCGCCACAACCGAAAAGCCTAAGGTTGCCATCATAGGGGCTGGCATAGCAGGGGCCACTATCGCCTATGCCATGGCGCAAAAAGGTTATGCGTGTGATGTGTATTTTAAAGAAGCCGAGCCTGCACAAGGCGCTTCGGGTAACCCACAAGCGGGTTTTTACCCGCAACTGAATGTGGATGCCAGCAACGCTAGCCAAATTAACGCCCATAGTTTCGTATATGCCGCAAATCAGTACCGACAACTTTTATCGCAGGGTTTTGACTTCGCCCATCAATGGTGCGGCGTGCTGCAACTTGGTTTTAAACCTGCATTATCCCAGCGCTATGCAAAACTTACTGACAATCAATTATGGCCCCCCGCCCTTGTACGCTATGTTGAAGCAAACGAAGCAAGCCAGATAGCAAACTGTGAAATCCCCTACGGTGGCCTTTTTATGCCTTTAGGTGGGTGGATAGATCCCCTGCAATTGGTCACTGCGTTATTTAACGCTGCGGCGTGCTTGAGCAAGGTCACATTGCACAGCCATCATTGCCTAAGCGGGCTAGAACAAAAAGCAGAACACACAGAAACATCGCAAGCTCAGCCTTGGCAGCTGTGTTTTAACCAAACCGCTGGCAAGATAAGCCAAATTAGAGTAAATGCTGATATTGTGATTTTTGCGACGGGAGCGCAAAGCCTCGATATACAACACCTTACTGAGTATCCGCTGCGTATGGTTCGCGGTCAGGTTGAAGCGGTTCCGACTCAGCCTGCGCTCAGTGAACTTAACACAGTGCTGTGCCACAAAGGGTATTTAACCCCCGAATACAATGGGCACCACGCCTTAGGCTCAACCTACGTAAAAGACGACTTAAGCACTGAGTACCGGCAAAGCGAGCAAGATAAAAACCTAGCCACTCACTATCAGTCACTGGCACAGTGCCGCTGGGCACAAGAGGTGGTTGGTAAGGCAGAAGGCCGAGCAGCCGTGCGCTGTAGTTCACCGGATCACCTGCCCTTAGTGGGCGCATTAGCAGATATAAGTAAACAAAAAACAGAATTAAACGATTTATACAAAGCCTTGCCGCTAAACTATTACCCAAAAGGCAGTGATGTGGAGAATCTGTATATACTTACGGGGCTTGGTTCCCGGGGCCTGACCACCGCACCGTTAATGGCCGAATTGCTCGCCAGTCAAATTAGTGGTCAACCCCTGCCCATGGCCAACAATTTGCTGAACACATTAAATCCGAATCGTTTTTTGATCCGTCAATTGATCCGCCGAGAAATATAGGGAATTTATTTTTACGAAGTCTAAAAGAGCGTGCTGATCTTTACTCTACGAATTTTGGTCTAAATGGAAGCGTTTTAAGCGCGAAACAGTTCTGTGAGCCTAGTCAGCCGATGCGTTAACCGATAACAGCGTCACTGTTATCGGTTAACCTATGGTTTTGGCGGCTACTTATACCAATCCGCATTAATAAGTGACCGCCTCAGAATGCGTCCAGCGGTTTTTGATTAAGGCGTCGCTATGTAGTAATGGTTGTTCCCTTTCAAATAGTGAGAACGCAGAGCAAAAGCCGCT